>VOFK01002596.1_pt1 | contig 579477 bp, 526 predicted proteins | sample 5384121 | NCBI WGS metagenome assembly VOFK01 (sample SAMN12384730, study PRJNA508395) | human gut metagenome | isolation source: healthy gut J | host: Homo sapiens
TTCTATCCGCCACTTGGCCATTGTGTCGGATAGGTCGGGCGGTTATTCGGGCAAGTCAATCTTGCCGACAAAGCTGTAATAAATCTCAATGTCCTGCCTGCGGGTGCCGTTCTCATCATAGCTGCACTCATGCACCACAATTTTCTCGATCATTTCCCGCAAGAGAGTGGGGGTCAGTTCTTCAAAGGCAAGGTGCTTGCGGACAATGCCCATAAATTTCTCGGCGTTGACGGTAGCTGCCTGTGACTTGTCCAGTTCGGCTTGCAGGGCGGCGGCTCTCTTTTTCAGCTCCGCTTGCTCGGCTTCGTAGTCAGCCGACAGTTCCATGAAACGCTCATCGCTGATTTTGCCGTTTACATTGTCCTCATACAGCCGCTTGATAATGCGGCTGATTTCAGAAATGCGTTCCTGCGCCTGTTCAAGCTGCTTGATGGCTGCGGCGGTCTTTCGCTTGCCGCCGATCTCGTTCTGCTGGACAAGTAGTTTCACAAACCGGCTCTCATGCTTGGCTGCGTATTCGGTCACTTGCCGGAGATTTGCCAGGACACCAGCGGTCAACAGATCGGTGCGGATAAAGTGCGCCGTACAGTTGCGGGTGCGCTTCTTGTAGCTGCCGCAGATGTAGCAGTCCTGTTTGCGGTCTTTGTTCTGATACCGCTGCTGATACAGCACATGGCCGCAGTCGGCGCAGAACAAAATCCCGGAGAACAGCCCCACTTCATCGTAGCGGTTCGGGCGTTTGCGCTGTTTGCGTAACTCCTGCACCCGTTCCCATGTTTCCTTGTCGATGATCGGCTCATGGTGGTTCTCGAAAATGGCCTGCTTCTCGACGGGGTTCTCTATGCTGTGCTTGACCTTATAAGAAGGCTTTTCCGTTTTGAAGTTCACCAGACATCCGGTGTACTCTCGGTTTTCGAGGATATGAACGACGGTGTTGGTCGCCCATTTGCACTCATAGCCTGGGTGATAACGGCGGGTGCTGCCTGTCCGCTGATATTCCAGCGTCCCCGGCGTGGGGATTTGCTGCTCCGTCAGCATACGGGCAATCTTGGTCGGGCCGTTCCCGGCAAGGCAAAGCTGGTAAATCTGCTGCACCACCGGGGCGGCTTCCTCGTCTATAATAAAATTCTCGTCCTCGTCCATCACATAGCCGTAAACCGGCTTGCTGGTAACAGGCTTGCCGCTCATGCCTTTTGACTTTTTCACTGCCTTGATTTTCTTGCTCGTATCTCTCACCAGCCATTCATTGAACAGATTTCGCAGCGGGGTAAAATCGTTGTCCATGCCCTCGCTGGCACTGTCCACATTATCGTTGACAGCGATAAAACGCACACCCTTTTGAGGGAACAGCATTTCCGTGTAAAACCCTACCTGCAAGTAGTTTCGCCCTAACCGGCTCATGTCCTTGACAATGACGGTGCCGACTTTCCCGGCTTCAATGTCTGCAAGCATGGCTTGAAATCCGGGCCGCTGGAAGTTCGCGCCGGAATAACCGTCGTCGGTGTACCAGCGCAGATTGGTAAAGCCGTTCTGTTTTGCGTAGGTTTCGAGTATCCTTTTCTGGTTCGATATGGAATTACTCTCGCCTTGCAATTCGTCCTCATGGGACAATCTCGGATAAAGGGCGGTAATGAGGTTTTGGGTGGCTTGTCTTAACATAAAATCCTCCGTTTCCGACAGCCAGCCCCACTATTCCGTGGTTTCATTGTACCACGGAACGGCGGGGGCTGTACAGCGGCAAAAGCGTTAAATTTGCTTCTTTACAGCTTTTCAATTTTCCGATTTTTATGGTATGGGTTGTCGTCCCATATTTGCAGTAGAAAAGTTCATAACTCCGTGGTATACTCTGATTTAACAAAAAAATCAGAAGTTAAAGGAGAAAACATGAAGTATACAATAGATGAATTAACCGCGGCCAAAAGGCAAATTGATTCAACTCTGCACAAGCTAAGAGAAACAGTAAAAACATTTGAATCAAAGGATAATTCCGAGCGTTATAAATCACAAATCACATTGGCAAAGAGAAGAATAAAAGCCTTTGAAATTGCAAATTATTTTATAGAGAATGAGATTAAGAATTGCTAAAGCACTTCCGATTTTCGTTCCAGCGGTCATGCTCCCTGGCATGGCCGCTTTTCCATGCCCCGGTTCACGCCGGATAAGTCGGCTCCTGTGTAGCAGCGGCTTCCGCTTCCAGTACCCGCGCCATTTTGTCGGCGGCTGTGGTTGTGGTGTCTTTCTTGAAATAGCCGGACACGACAAGGACGGAATTGCCCATGCGGATTTCCGTCACACAGTCAGGGCGGCGGGTGGTGCGGGTGTCGTGCTGCTTGTTATCTGCCATAGGCAATACTCCTTTCAGTCGGTAATCAGTTTCTTCATGCTCTCCATTTTCCGCTTGGCGGTTTCCTGCCGGAAGTTGTCGCCGGTAAAGCGTACCGGGACGCACATGGAAAGCAGCCGGTCATAAATCCGGGAATGGGCGGTGTCCTCCGGGTTGTGCAGGTCGTCCAGCGTAAGGTTGGTCGTGACGATCAGCGGCTTGCCGCTGCGGTAACGGCTGTCAATCACATTGAACACCTGTTCCAGCCCGTATTCCGTCCCGCGTTCCATGCCGAAGTCGTCAAGGATCAGCAGCGGATAACGACAAAGGCGGGAAATGTACTCGTTGCGCCCCTCAAAGCTGGCGGCAAGGTCATTGAGGATAAGAGCAAAGTTCGTCATGCGGACGGGGATTTCTTTCTCCATGAGGGCGTTTGCGATACAGCCTGCAAGGTAGCTTTTGCCGGTGCCTACGCCGCCCCAGAACAGGCAGCCGATATTGTCTGTCCGCATATCTTCCCAATGCTCCACATACCGGCGGGCAAGCCCGGTCTGCGGGTTCCTGCCGTTGTCGTTCTCGAAAGTCCAGTCCCGCATGGTGGGGTCGGTAAAGCCCCGGCGTTTCAGTTCTTCCACGGTGTCAAGGTGTCTGCGCCGCTTTTCGGCGGCTTCCCGTTCCTCGCGGGCGGTTCTCTGGCAGTCGCACTCTGCCGGGTGGCGGTCGCGCCCGAAGATAGCGGCCTTATCCGGCGCAAAATAGGCTTCTTTCGGCTTGCGGCACTTGCCGCAGTACAGTAAACCGTCCTCGCCGGTGTAGTCCTCCGGCTCCGGGATGGTGGTCGTCATATTCTCCAAAACCGCGTTGATTTCATTCTTCATAAACTCTCGCCCTCCTTGCATGAGTAGTCTGGTATGCCCTTTTTCGGGGCTTCCTTTTTGTCGTTCCCCGCCCATATCCGCAGGGCGGCGGCATAGTTCTGGTAGCTTTTCCCGTTGGCAGCAAGGTAGCGGCTCATTTCCTCGATGAACCGTTCCAGCCTGTCAGGGTACTCTGCCTGCAACTCGTCGTATTCGGTCTGCGACAGAAAAATATTTCCATATCGGCCATAGGGCGCGGACGGCCCCCCACTCACTCCCTTTGTTTGGCTCTCTGTAAGGTTGTTTATAGTAGTTTGGTTAGGGGACGGTTTTCCGACCATCATAAGGTCGGTTTTCTGACCATCAGTAGGACGGTTTTCCGGCTCTATGAGGGTCGGATTTCCGGCCATCAGTTGGTCTGAAAACTGTACTTGTGGCACTCGCGGTACTTTGACATAAAGCCGGTTCGGTGCGGAGAAGCCGCCCCGTTCCCGTTCCAGCAGCCCCGCCGTGTCCAGTTCATTAAGCGCCCCCTTTATGGTGGTGCTGCCTTTATCCAGTATTTCGGCTATCTCCGCGATGGGATAGATAATATAAATCCTGCCCTCGTCGTCCAGCCACTTGTTTCTTCTGGGAGAGGGTGGAACGGTCTAACAACAGCGCATACAGCAGCTTGGCGGTCTGTGAAATCTCCATTTTCAGCAGGAAACGGATATATGGAAGATAGGCGGGCAGCGTGGTGTCTGCCCTGATATAATCAGCGATAGTATCACCTCCCTGTGTTGTGTCGTTTTTGGCGCATTGTCACGCATTAGAACGCCGTTTCCGGGGGGAAAGGATAAATGTATCGCATACCCTTTGACACCCACGAAAAAAGCCTTGATTTATGCGGGTTTGAAAGGCTCTAAAGCGTGACATTTCTGCCTTTGTTTCCGCTTTCTCTCGGCGGCTTTGCGTTTCTTCATGCACCCGGCGCAGCCGGGGCAGTATTTCCCCCGGTTGGATTTGGGGACAAAGGCCGCCCCGCAGACGGCGCAGCGTTTCCGGCTCCCCCGGTGCAAGAGGGCTGCGGCCAGCTCCCCGTCAAGGGGCAGGACAGCCACACGGAACCAGTGGCACATGAGGGAATAGGAAATGCTCTGGACGCACACGCAAGGCTCCCCGTCGTCTAATAGCAGGCAGTTCCCCTCATCGTAGTTACAGCACTCATGTACCAGCCGCCGCGCCCGCCGGTGCTGGCGGTAGTCCATGTGCGGGGCAGGTTATCGCTCATGGCTCTGCTCCTTTCTGCGGTGCGGCTCTTCCCGGCGCAAAATCTGGTCGATGTTCCGCTTGACGGTCTGCAACTCCCTGAACCGCTGCTTCTGTTCGTGATAGGTGTTGTACAGGCCGTCTTTCTCGGAGATAAGCTGCTCGATCTCGGCCTGCAACGCTTTTCGGCCGGGCAGCTTGGTAAGCCCCTGTGCCTTGAAATACCGGGCGGCGGCTTCGGCTATGATAAAATCGCTCTCGTTTGCCTGGCGGTATGCGGCGCGGGCTTTCTCGGATTTCTGTGCCCGCAGCCCGTCGCGGGCGGCCTTGGTCTGGGCGTAGGCCAACACCTGCCGCTGCAACTCCTTTTTCCCTTGCAGCTTCGTTTCCAGTGCTTTCAGTTCGCCGCTGGTCTGGCGCATTTCCTGATAGGCGGTATCAACGGCGGCTTCAAGCTGTTCCGGGGAAGAAAAGCCGTACTGTTGGTAGATGGTCAGGGTCTTGGCGGCCTGTTTCAGATTGTGTATCTTCGCCCATCGTTCATAGCCTTTGCCCTTGCCCTCGGCCATCTTCTGCTCAATGTCCACAAGCCGCTGCACGCCGTCCTGTTTCGGGGCGGCTATCTCGGCTCTGGCAACCTGCAAGCGGTCTTTTATGGTGCGTGGGGGATCGGGGGATCTGGCTGGCGCTTCGGCTGCTCTGGCGGCGTTTTGCTCTAAAACGGCAAAGACGGCGGTGCGGTCAAAGTCGCCGCCCAGCTTCCGGGCGGTGATGGGCTTCGTCCTGTCTGGCGTGAGGTAGGACAGCCGCCCCCGGCTCTCCTTGACGGTCACACCCTCCTGCAACAGCAGAGAGGAAAACTCGTCAAAGCTGGCAGCGGTGGCAAGGGCTTTCCGTATGGTCTGCCGCAGCTTCTCCTTGTTCGTTTCAAACTTGGTCTGCCGGGGCGTGATACCGTCGGCAATCATGGGGGCGTTCTGCTTGTCCAGCGCGGCCTGTCCCTTTTTCTGCGCCCAATACTCCCGGTCGGTGACGCGGTTCTTGCTGCCGTTCAAGAGGTCGATTTGATAAAGCCCCTCCCGGTGGCACATCTCCATGACTTCGGATTTGAAGTAGCGCAAGGCAGCGTCGGTACATCGGTGCTTGCACCCGGCTTTCGTGTCCGCCGGCCTGTCCATGTAGGGCAGGAACGGCACTTCCTCTATCCGCAGGCTGTTAATGACGATATGCACATGGATGTTGCCGCTGTGGTTATGCCCGTCCGGGTGGGTGCAGACAAGGGCCTGATGGCCGGGGAAATGCTCTTTACAGAATTGCTCCCCCAACGCCTGCGCCCGGTCTACGGTCAGGCCGTTGTCCGGCCCGTCCCGCGGGTCAAAGCTGATGATGTAGTGGTGGCTTTTCACATCCTCCCGCCGCTGTTTTTCTCATAGCGGAGATTGGCCCGCATACACGCAACGGCAAAATCCTCGCCGTCGCAGTTCAGCGTGGACAGCCGGTAGTCCTCGCGGGGGATAAGCCTGCCGGTTTCATCAAGGACGGGCTTCATGGTAAACTCGTCATGCTCAAAGAGAAGATATTGCTCGGCGGCTCCGTAGTCGGCGTTTTTAGAGTTGATATGCTTGAGTGTTGCCAACCGCGTCACCTACTTTCTTGAGGACTTCATACTTGAGGACGGCAAGGTCGGATATGGCGGCGCGTACCTCGCCGGAAAGGGTGTTGTAGGGTACGCCGTATTCGTTCAGATACCGGGCAATCTGATTGAGGTTGCCGCCGATCCTGCCGTACTCGGCTGTCAGCTTCCCGACAGCGGAAAGCAACTCGTCATTGACCGACGACACATGGACAACCGGGCGTATGGTCGCCCGCCGTATCGCCTGCCGGAGAAATTCGGACTGGCTGATACCATAGGGCGCAAGCCGCGCTGTGAAGTCGGCATACTCATCTTCGGACAGCCGGGTTTTCACAACGCGGCTGCGGTGGGGCGTGTTGTATTTCTTTCGCATGGTAAAACCTCCTTTTCTCGCCCTAATAGGAAAAAACAGGCTGTAAGTAACTGTTTTTGAAAAATCGAAAAAATTATTTTGAGGGCGAAAGGGGAAAAAACGGGGTGTGAAGCGGAACTTTTTTTGCGCAAAGCAGGGTTTGGGGAAGGCACTCCCCAACAAGTTTCCGCGGGGGCAAAACTGCAGAATTGCGGATTTTGGCACCGTGGTAGAAACTTGCTCTCCGTGACTGCAAACTTTCTCTCACTTCCGTCCGCCACTTTTTTGGAAAACTGCAACCACAAAAGTTTGTTTCTCTTTTTCTGCTACTACTAATCCTGTAAAGGGCATTCCTGCCCGCTTTCGCTAAAATGACACCGGACGCAGTGGTTTCTACCCGGTGTTGGAGAAATCCTTTCTCTTTGCCCTCTACTACGGGTAAATGCTCCAAATGCCAAACACCAGGGCAGAAAAATTCCCTCCTCGCTTACTACTACAACCGGCAGGGGGCAAAATGGCCGGGAGCGGAGCCGGACAACAAAAAAAGCAGTAAATCTTTTTCAAGACTTACTGCTTTCGCTGGCCGCGTCGGTGGCGGCTGGTATTCAGTTTTTATGACTTGTCCGGTGGTTCGTCAAGCCGGAACTTGAATTGACAGTCAATTAACCGCTGCTTTACATAGTCCTCCACCTCGGCGTTGACCTGCCCGTTCACTTTTGAGAAATAGCGGATATATCCGGCGTAGTGGAGCAGGACAGCGTTCACGGCTTCTGGGTCGCCCTCACGGGCTTTGAGGATTGTTTCATAGGGGAGAAGTCTACTCATACCGGCTCACCCCCATTTCTTCGCGTAGCCGCTGCAAGGCAAGCTGGATATGCCGCCCCGCTGTGCTGCGTGACCGGCCAATACACGCGCCGATCACGCGCTGCGGCTGGCGCAGAAAGTAATAGCGCAGGATTTCTTCCCGCGTCTGCTCCGGCAAAACAGAGATCGCGTCGGCAAGGGCGGCGTTGCAGAGCAGGACGGTCTGACCGCAGACGGTAAATGGGTATTCCTCGTCCGGCTCCGACGCGGCAAACTGGACAAACTTCTCGTTCATCAGATAGTCAAGGGAAACTTGCCGTTCCCATTGCCGTTTAAGCTTCAAAATCTTGTCCAAGGCGGCACAGCGGATAACAGTCTTGCAAAAGGCGTTGTACCTGCGCTGGATATATTCTTGATAGGCTATCTGGTCGGTCATGGAAATTCCCCTTTCTGAATAATAGTGCGGGGCGGTGGCACTTCTTGCTGTCGCCCCTTGATTGCCTACCAGCAAAGGCGGGCGGGGCTGTCAACGGCTGCGCATATGCGCCGTTCATCTTGACCGTTGACTGGCTCGGCTGGGTTTGCTATTTACCCGACAAACTTGAATTTATTTTAAGCTATCACGTTTTACCTTCTTAAGCCTTACTATCATTACCATAGGAATTTCTTTGTTGGTTTTGAAACATTCTTCATAAAATCCATCAATGACAAATCCAGCTCTAAAACAAAGGTTAAAAATATCTTGTATGGAACGATGATAATAAATCTGCTCTTTCGGTTGCCCTTCAATCGCTATATCATAGTAACTGTGCGGTGTCATATATTTTTCAGTCAACGTGACAAAACAAGGGTGTTGCGTTGCAAAGACAAAAATTCCGCTTTCCTGCAACAGTTCATAAACAGCCATAAGAAGTGGTTCAATATCCGTAATATCCATAATTGCCATATTAGAAACTGCTTTCGTAAAGGCTCGATTTCTTTTTAATTCTAATATACTTTTTCTATCGGTCGCATCCGCCACACAAAATTCAATTTGTTTTGCATATTGTGATTGCCGTCTTTTAGCCAATTCTATCATTTTTTTGCTGTAATCAAAAGCGACAACCGAAGCGCCTCTTTGTGCAAGATACGAAGAATAATTTCCATTGCCACACGCAATATCCAAAATGTAATCCGCAGGATTAGGAGATAGAAGTTCCGTTACTTTGGGACGCACTACCTCTCTGTGAAATTCATTAGATTCGTCACCCATTGCATTATCCCAAAATTGTGCGTTCTCCTCCCAGATTTTTTTACTTTCCTCTGTTCCCATGTTCTCTCCCACTCCCCAAATTTGCTTTTTTGCTTCCATTAAATCTTCCTTACTATATTCCATTGTTACCCTCCATAACTTCTGATTGTTGCCGTCTTGACGATTATGTATCTTTACATTACCTTCTGAAACATATGGCGCACCTTGTCCAGGCGGCTGTTTGGACGGCGGGGCTGGATGACCGGCTGACCGACAGCGGCCTGATATCCTTTCAGCTCTGTAAGGCATACGCTCCGCCCGTTGGTGTAAAAGGCCAGATCAGTACGGTATGCCTGTATACAGCGGGCGGGAATCTCGCCAGTAAAGACAACTTCATCCTTTTTTACCTGGACCGTTTCGATGGTGGCACAGTATTTCGGTGCATCATGATAAGCCCTGGAAAGGTATTCCTGGGGCGCATAGAGGATGAAGGAGAGATAAGGTTCCAGCAGCTGCGTCCCCGATTCCTTCAATGCCTGTTCCAATACAATCGGGGCCAATGAGCGGAAGTCCGCCGGCGCGTGCTTGGACCGGACTGTAATAAAGCCCGTATTCAAAGCAAATCTTACAGTCCGTTACGTTCCAGCCGAACAAGCCCTGCTCCAGCCCGTAACGGATACCATCCCTGACAGCGTTTTGAAAACTCTGGTTCAAGTATCCCAGCGAAACCCGGCTCTCGTATTGTACACCGGAGCCAAGCGGGAGTGGTGTAACAGACAGTCCGATGGATGCCCAAAACGGGTTGGGCGGCACCTCGATATGGATGGTGTGGCTGGCTGCTTTGAGCGGCCGCTCCATATAAATGACGGAGGGTTCCTTTACCACTGTTTCAAGCTTGTATTTTTCCGACAGCAAAGCGGAAACAACCTCCAACTGCACCCGGCCCAAAAAAAGAAAGAATGATCTCATGGGTGATGGAATCCACCTCGCAGCGCAAAAGCGGGTCAGTATCCGCAAGTTGCGTAAGAGCGTCCAGCAGCCGTTCTCTTTGCGCTGCCGTTTTCGGCGCAATCGTCGTCCGCAGCATGGGGGGGGGGGTCCTCGCGCCACCTTTTACGAGGGAGCCGGGTTTGGTCCCCTAATACATCGTTTAACCTCACGCTGTCGCTGGGAAGGATAACAATTTCACCCTGATAAGCGGTGTCTGTCCGAACAATTTCCCCTTTGGATGGAATACGCATCTCTGTGATTTTCAGCTTTTTCTCTCCCGGCCAGGGCCACCGTATCCCGCAGGCGCAGCGTTCCGCTGTATAGCCGTAGATAGACACGCCGCTGGCCGCAATCTGTATACTCCACCTTGAAAACGCTGCCGCATAGGGCGGCGCTCCCCTGTTCCCCAATCGGTTGGAACAGCCCTGTCACCGCATCCATCAACGGTTGAATGCCAAGGCCATTTTTGGCGCTGCCATGATAGACTGGGAACAGGGAGGCGTCTTGAACCCGCTGCTGTTCCGCCCGCGCAAGTTTTTTTTCCCGGCTGATTGGTTCTCCTGCGATATACTTTTCCAATAATTTATCGTTATTTTCGATGACCGCATCCCATGCTTCTATGTCGGTATTTTCCTCCAGGACTATTTCCGGGGACAGCGACACCGTCTGCTTGATGATAATATCGGCGGAGAGCTTATCCCGAACAGACTGAACCGCGCTCTGCAAATCAACGCCAGCCTGGTCGATCTTGTTGATAAAGATAACGGTGGGAATGTTCATTTTCCGCAGGGCATGGAACAGAAGACGGGTCTGGGCCTGCACGCCATCTTTAGCGGAGATCACCAAGATGGCCCCATCTAAAAAACAGCCAAAGAGCGGTACACCTCCGCCAAAAAATCCATGTGGCCGGGCGTATCCACAATGTTAACTTTACATCTGTGCCACTGGAAGGAAGTGACTGCCGCTTGAATGGTAATCCCACGCTGCCGCTCCAAAAACATGGTGTCCGTCCTCGTTGTCCCTTTTTCGACGCTCCCCGGTTCTGAAATGGCTCCGCTGGCATATAGCAGGCTGTCCGTCAAGGTCGTCTTTTCCCAGCGTCTACATGGGCAAGAATTCCAATATTGATTATTTTCATGTGATTGTCCTCCCTTTACAGCCCCAAAGGGCATAAAAATCCCCAGCAGTAAAATACTCTTACCACTGGGGATTCTAATTTGCGGACATACACATATACAGCATACACCTATTTGTGATTGCTGTTTTTTGAATATGTCAAAATTGATAAGGCAAAAGTATTCTTAAATTGGGTAAAACAAAAAACCAAGCCCCCCCACAAAAGGAGCTATCATAATTCTTTGTTCCCACTATTTGATTATAGTTTTATTTAAGAATACCTTGCCGCATATTTTTTACTCCTTTTCTGGAATGAAGCTATTATATCACATCAGTTTTAGGAAAGCAAGTACTAAAAGAAATTTTTCTTCCCCTTATATGTAACAATCATACCGGCTTCCTGGTGTTCAGAATGGTTTCTGCTGTCTGCTGTGGTGTTTGATTGGAATTGTCCAGCCAAAAGCCGATCCGTGGTGTTGTCTGCATAAATGTATCGTATAAGGTTTCAACCGTAAAGCCGGAATAGCCTGTTTTCTCCCTGTATCGTTCCCTTTCTTTTATTGTTTCCACATCTGGACAAAGAACGACAACCTCAACAGGGTATTTATGCAGATAATTTATCATTCGGTTTAATTCATCACCGTAGTAGTTATCTTGGATCACTACAGAAAAGCCGTTGTCAAAGTATGACCTTGCCGCATCAGCAGTCAATTTGTATCGAAGGTACAGCTGGCGGACTGCTTCCGCTGATGGGGTAGCTGACATATTTTCTCTGCCTGAAATAATCATTTTTCGGAACACATCACCACGAAGATGGACGCATTTTTCTATTGATTTTGCCAGTAAATCGGAAACTGTAGATTTTCCAGAAGCCATTAAGCCTGTAATGAGATAAATTTTTTTTTTGTTTCATTTCACTTCCTCCGGCACAAAAAAAAATATGTACATGTAACTAATTCAACACATTTATAATTTGAATAGGGACATTATAGCATTTACTAAATACAAATTCAATGTATACGGAAAGAAAGATATAAGGAGTGGGAGGGATTCCGCCGTAGTCGGCATTGTAGGAAAATCCAAAAGTTTAGATTTTCCCACAATGCTTATCTTTTGGTCTTTGGTTCGGAATAGTGTAGTGCTGGCGGTCTATCTCTTGTTTTCGGTTGCTTGCTTCCTTACCGTACATGAGCATTAACTGCGGGGACTTATTAGGAATCTGGTCTCCCATAAAGGCGGAGACGCATGGCTTGATGCCTCCGGCTCCCAGCGCGATGATGAACAGGCCCGCCATGAGAATGTAACGGCGCGCTTCAATGGTGTGGAAAAGATCCGCCGTCGCCAGAACTCCGTGTCCTACGCAGTAAAGCAGGGAAATATAAAGAATGGTTTTATATCGGCCCCAGACCTTGTCCGCCAGCCAGGCCCCCGCCAGGGGAAGCAGATAAACCATTCCCACAAAAATATGAAGGGTGGAGGTGGCCCAGTTGTCGCTCATCAGCAGATGGCCCGTCATGTACAGCATGAGGATGGACTTCATGCCGTAGAAGCTGAAACGTTCACAGGCTTCCGTTCCGATGATGTATCTGGACTGGGAGGGCAGGGCGCTCATTGGATAATGAAAAGGAGGGAGATGGAGTAATAAAAATGATGGCCTCCGGGCGGAGGCCATCATGGCGAATGCGTTCAGACGGCGTTCAGGGCCTGTGAGAAGGAGACGGGCTCACTGACGGTTGTCATGAAAAGGAAAACATTAGCGTTCCTGGTTCAGGATGGGAGCGATTTCCACCTTATATTGGGTGATGCACGCTTTCAGCCAGTCCAGCATGATCATGGATTTTGCCTGGGCTGTCAGAGCCGGAGCAATTTGCTGGGTAGATTTGATTTGGAATTCCGGCGTATCCTCCAGTTCGCGCTTGACGAGCTGGGTCAGCAGGATGCCGTCCCCCGTGTTGATGGGCTGAGCCATCTGGCCGGGGTTGATGACGGAAGCCGCCTGGAATACTTCTTCAGGGGCCGGGAGCTCTTTGGGAGGGGCCAGACGGGAATTCATGGCCCGTTCCAGAAGAGACTGGAGCTCTTCCTGTGTTTTGGCGTTTTGCAGGTTGACGCTGCTCAAGAGTACGTTTGGATTGACAAAGGGACCGTAAGAGGAAGTTTTGGCACCGGCTTTTCCGGCAATGGCATTGAACTGTTCCACGGGGTTTTCCGCCTTCTGCAATTCCGTATTGAGTTCCGTGGCGGCCTTATTCATGGATTCAACGGTCATACTTTCCAGCAGGTCGGCGCGGGCGCTGTTGCGGGCGGTCTCGTAAGGCAGGGCTTTGACCGGGGTAATGCCTTCCAGACGGATCAGGACGACTTGTCCGTTTTCCAGCACCTGCATGGTGCTGATCTGTTCGGCTCCGGTCTTGGCGCGCGCTTCTTCAATGGCCTTGGCATCCGCATCCGCACTCAGGGCCGGGGCTCCCGCCAGGGAGAAAGCCACATCCAGCAGATTGGCGCTGCGTCCGTCGGAAGCGGATTGGTTGATTGCCTGGTTGATTTCCTGAGGCGCGTTTTTACGCGTTACGGCCGTGTAGGACTTTTTCTCCATTTTGCAGACGCCGGGAGTCTTGGCCAGGGCTTCGCTGATGGCCTGGTCCATGTTCCTGCCGTTGGTGGCGTTCAGCGGTTCCCAGATGTCATTTTCCACCAGATTCATGGTCTCCATGGTGGCGTTGGAAATGTCTCCGGGCTTGGGTGCCTGGGCATCGCCTACGGGAATGAAGGTGTAAACGGTGAAGAAGCGAGCTTCCTCATTTTTGTAATTTTCCTTGTGCTTGTCCCAGAAGGTTTTTATTTCCTCTTCTCCGGGATCCGTCTTGGGGCGGAAGGCGCTTTTTTCCAGGAAGGCGGTGTTGATTGTAATTTGCTGGCTGTTGGATTCCGCTACAGCCTCGGCAAAACCGGGCTCCACGGAGATACCCCCGGCCAGCACGTCCTTGATGCGCTCCAGGCTGATGGTGTCTTCCATCAGACCGCGCAGCAGTTCCTCCTGAAGCTTTTTACCCATGTTGCCACGCATGGAAATGAAATTATCGTATTTTTGGGGGTCGAAAACGCCTTTATCGTCCTGGAACTCTGGAATATTGCAAATGGCATCGTCAATTTCCGCGGTGCTGGGAGTCAAGCCCAGGCGTCCCGCCTCCCGGCGGATAATGCCGCGGTAGGCCAGGAAAGCCGCATTGGGATTATTTGTTTTCAGCAGATGGCAGAGTTCGCGCAGGTTTTCTTCCGAGCTGAAATTGTCCTGAAGCAGCGGACCGAAGGTGGAAGGGAAGGAGAAAGCCACGGACAGGCCGGTCCTGCCCATATTGTTATAATCCTTTTCCCCGTAAGATTTCCCGTCCACGGAAACGAAAGTCTGCTTGAACATGCCGGTCAGGGAGCCGCCGCTTACGTCCCCGCCGACGAACATGAGGCCCACAAACACCAGGGCCATGGCTGCCATGATGACGATTGTATGTTTACGTAAGTAATCTAGCATGGAATGTCAGGTTGAAAATGTACGTGTAGCCGGCCATGAGCTGACGGCAGCCCGGGCAGCCCGAACCTTTTACACTTTTTCCCTCCGCTAGGCAAGAACGAAGCTCTCCGCTTCCGGCGGCTTTTCCAGAACATGGCGGCATGCTCTTTCCTGTCATGAAGGGCTTTTCCGGCCGGGGCTGAACAATTTTTGACCTCGACGGTGATGCAAATACGCCTTATGTTGCTCCTGCGCGGAAGGTTCCGGGAACCATGGGCCGGTTCTGCCCCATGGCATTCGGAAGCCTCCGGTGCATGTCCTTAGCCGGATATTCCTTTAATTGCAAGGATTTATGCTGAACCAGGTAGTAGAACTCAAAAGAGAAGTGACGGCGGTCCAGATCCCCAGCGGGGATGTGCTCACCCTGCCGGAAGGGGAACGCGTGTATATCACCCAGATACTGGGCGGCTCCTATACCGTGGCTACGGACCACGGCCTGGCCCGTATCTCCAGGGAGAACGCGGACGCCCTTGGCGCTGGAGCGGAGGAACCTTCTCCGGAAGCGGCTGCGCTGGATGAGAACGCCACACTGGAAGAAAGGGTCTGGGATACGCTGAAATGTGTGTATGACCCGGAAATTCCCGTGGACATCGTCAACTTGGGTCTGATTTACGATGTGGCCGTCATTGAGCTGGAGAACGGCCTTCATCATGTGGCGGTAAAAATGACTCTCACGGCGCCCGGCTGCGGAATGGGTCCCCATCTGGTCATGGAAGCCAAGGACCGCATTGAAGCGTTGGAAGGGGTGGAGGCTGCGGATGTGGAAATGGTGTGGGATCCCCCCTGGAACCAGGACATGGTCAGCGAGGAGGGCAGAATGAAACTCGGATTGATTTGATTTCCCATGCCGGTGACGTTGAAATTGTCCGACGAGGAAGCGCGTGATGGCGGAAATGCTTTCCACTGCCGCCACGGTGGCTGCCTCCAACCAGCAGGACGGGGCGGAGGCGCGTCTGGCGGCGTTGGGGGAATTTGGTTTCCCGGCTGATGAAAGAGCTTTCCGTCACCTCCAAATTGAAAGGGCGCATTGCCTATGCGGATGAGCTGGGCGGATATGCCTTCACCCGGGAATATGAAGAAAGCGCCTTTTTCCAGGATTGCCTGGATGAATACCGGGACAACTCTTTTTGGGCGGATCTCGTGACGCGTATGGCGGACAAGGCCATCAGCGAACACCTGGGGCCGGAATATTTTGAAAACATGCCGGAGGATGAACGCCGCCGTACTGCGGAAGCCCTGGAAAAATCCCTGTGGCAGGAATGCGCCAGATACGGCATTGACCGGCTGGGCTTCATCTTGCCTCCGTCAGACGGATAAGGAGAAGAACCGTTTAAAAATCCTGTGGACCGGTGCGGCCCGAATGATTCGGGCGCGATTCGCGTGCATATCCCCGGAGAATACCGGTCTATGTTGCCTGTCTGCCGGGAAATACTCCCTTATATCCGCCCTGTTTCAGGTATCGGGACGACATGCGCTCTCTCTGGATGCGGCAAGATGATTTTGGGGGAGTTGTTCAGTCCGGAGTGCAGCGGTTCACCGGGTCGGGGCCTTATTCCTCCGCATTTTCCGGCAGTGGCGGGGTGGGGCTGCCCAGATATTCCGTTTCCTTGGGGGTGGAGAGTACTTTGTAATACGCCCAAGCGGCGGCGGCCAGTACGCCGCCGATGGAAACAATCATGGTTAGCCAGCCGGTGGGGGACATAATCAGTTAATGTTCTCCTGAACAAGACTGGTAACGGCCTTGTCAGGCAGGACCAGCTTGATATTCTGGGGCAGGGGACGATTTTGGAACAGCTTGAAATCCGTCATTTTCGTAGTTCCCCCCCGTCTGAAGCAGCACGGAACCATCAGGCTGGATATTCGCCATGACGTTGGTGGAGGGGGTTGGGTCGCCGGTGAACGTTACGCTGGTATTGGGATGCCATTTGCCGTCCTTGTACGCGAAGCTGGGGCCAAAGAAGGCTCCGCGGGCCTTCTTGGCTGATTCAAAATTACGCATGAAATCTTCCACGAATCCGACGGAGAAGGAAAGTTCCTTTTCCGAGGAATGCGTTTTCCATTTGGAAATAAGATCCCAGGACCTGCTTTTATTATTAAAGTAATAACCGCTGATTTCCTTGAATTTCCCCATTTTTTTGACGCAGACGAGGAAGCGCATGTTCTCCCCGATTGCCCAGGGATAGTCCACGAAGCTTTGTCCGCCTGTTCCTTCACCGCCAAAACGTCCGGAGCGCGCATCTTTGCCCAGTTTTACCAGCTTGGTGCGTTCTTCTTCCGGCACATCATTGGGGTTGTCTCCGTGTGCCACCGGATCCCAGATGGAGAAGATGATTACTTTTTTACCGTTGGATTGTTCCTGAAAACCGATATAGCCGTCGTCAAAATTCATGGCGCAAAAGTAGGTGCCGGGAACGGATGTTTTGGCTTTCACTACATTGTACAGGGCGCTTGCCTGGGAGGGATGCCCCTGCTGGTTGATATGGACGGAACGGCACTGGCGCTTGGCCAGCAGTTCCGGGTCCTGCGCATGAAGGATGGTTCCGGAGAACAGGGCGGCGCAAATGACGGCGGCGGAGGATAAAAGACGCATGGTTTTGAATGATTGATGGTTGTCTGATTTGATGCCCGGAGGGCGGGGGACAGGCAAATAATTAGGACAGGCTAATTACGTTTGGCCTGGGGGAAATCTCGCAGGCAGGCCGCACTTTTTTCAAAATTTTTCCGGCATGAATGTGATAAAAGAAATACTTGGCTCAGGCTGGTTGCTCAAGATTCTGAAACGGCTGAAACCGTAAGTCCGGAAGGCCGGGCAGCCGCACTCTCTCCTTCCCCTTCCCGCTTTCAGCCAGACGACGCGGAACATACAGCTTTGCTTGAATGGGGAAGGCCGTTCTGCGAAAAATTCGGGAAACGGCCTTCGGAAGAATGGGGGAAAAGGACGCGTTTGTTACCGGATGGGGTTCAGGAACAGGGGCATCAGGCCCCCCAGCACGATGAAGATGGAAAACGCGGCCAGCATGACTCCGGAAATGGCCGGTACCTGCACGGGCTCTGCGTTTTCTGCGGGCTTGTCCCAGTACATGGAGCGGATGACCTTGAAGTAATAGTAAAACCCGGATGCTGCGCAGACGATCATGACGGGGAGCATCCAATCCAGATACAGACCCGTATTGATGACGTGCACGAAAGAAATCATTTTGGCGAAAAATCCGGCCGTCAGCGGCACGCCCGCCAGGGAGGCGAACATGATGGTGACCGCCAGCGCCAGCCGGGGATTGGTTTGCCCAGACCGCGGAACGCGGAAATTTCCTCGCTCCCGCGCTGGATGCGGATCATGGCAAGGGCGAAAAAGGCGCCGAAGGTCATGACCAGGTACACAGCCAGGTAGAACGGGGCGTTCGGAGCCAACTGGCCGTCCACAGTACCGATAAACAGGGGCAGAATGAAGCCTGCCTGTGCAATGGAAGAATACCCCATCATGCGTTTCAGGTTCGTCTGGGGAATGGCGCCCAGGTTGCCCACCAGCAGGGTGGCGGCGGCCATCAGGGCTACGACGAATTCGACGGGAGGCAGCACGGCGAATGGGGCCAGGATGATGCCGAGCAGGGCGAATCCGGCTACCTTGGAGGCTACGGAAAGGAAAGCTGTCACCGGAGTGGGAGCTCCCTGGTACACATCCGGAATCCACAGCTGCATGGGAACTGCGCCGATTTTGAATGCTGTACCGAGCAGCAGCATGGCGAGGGCCAGGTACATGGCGGGGGCTGTCTGGCCGGCCAGGGCGTGGCTGACGATCGTTTCATTATAAATGAATGTTCCCGTAATGCCGAAATACCAGGCCAGGCCGAAAACGAGAAACCCCGTGCTGACGGCGCCCAGAATCAGGTACTTGATGCCCGCTTCCGTGGAACCCAGGTTCCGCCGGAAGTAGCCTACCATGATGAAGGAACTCAGGGTGAGCACTTCCAGGGAGACGAACAGTTCCACTAGGTTGGATGCCTTGCACAGGGAGGTGATGCCTACGCAGGCCAGCAGGGGCAGGATGTAGAATTCCCCCGTTCCGTCCTGGGATTTGGAATCATTGGAGGAAAGGTTGATGACGGCCCGGAAATCTACGGAAAGCAACAGGGTGACTGCTGTGGCGACGAGCGCCAGGATGATGTAGATGTTGTCATAGAGCCCTTCCATGTAGAAGGGAAGCATCGCCAGGGTTCCCGCCGCGCCAATCAGCCCGAAAATAAATTTGGGCGTTTTTTTGCAGAAGGTCTCCGCCAGAAGCAAAAGCATTGCCAGGCCGGCCAGGATGAATTCCGGAATATACGCTTGCATGGGTAAAAGAGAATCAGGTTAGACTAGGATTGTATTCGGAAGGGAGGAAATCAGGAGAAAAACTGGAGCACCAGCGTGGGGAAGAAGCCGAAGACCGCCAGGGCGATGACCAGGAAGCAGTTGGCCGCCCGTTCGGAGGGCTGCAGTCCCGTGGCGTAGGCGGAGGCTTTGGACAAATCTCCCTGGAAAATATTGCGGTAGGCCCTCAGCATGTATACCGCGCCGATGACCAGTCCCCAGAGGCACAGGATGGTGGCGATTTGAACGGGGCCGAAGCCGTTGCTGAAACCGGCGAAACCGGAGAAGAAGACCATGAATTCCCCCGGGAAATTGGCGAGGCCGGGGAGGCCGATGGAAGCCATGCCCGCTAGGCCGAAAACGAAAGCCATGCGCGGCAGCCTGGTGCTCAGTCCGCCCAGAGAGTTGATTTCCAATGTGCCTGTTTGCTTTTCAATCTGCCCGCAGAGCAGAAAGAGAAGGGCGATTGTCAGGCCATGGGCCAGCATCAGCAGAGCAGCCCCTTTCAGCGCCCAGGGATTGGCTTCCGCGGAACCGGAAACTACCAGGGCGGCGAAAGCCAGGAAGATATAGCCCATGTGCATCACGGAAGAGTTGCCCAGCAGCAGGTCCAGCCTTTTCTGGTTGACGGTCACGTACCCCACCCAAATGACATTGCAGACGAGCAGGACCAGCAGGATATTCGTCCAGGGAAGGAATCCTGTTTCCATCAGCGGCTGGAACATGAAGAGCCCGTACAGGCCAAATTTCTTAAGCACTCCGGCATGCATCATCGCTACCGGAGCGGGAGCGGATGCGTATGCGGGGGCTGCCCAGGAATGGAAGGGGAAGAGGGAAATCAGCGTGCCGAATCCGGCGATGAGCAGGGCCCCGATGAGTTCCGCGTGGGCAAGTTCGCGCCCGCTGGCCATGAAGTCTTTCAGGCCGGAGAAGGTGAAGCCAGCCTGCGTACCGATCATCAGCAGGGCTGCCAGCAGCACCATGGAGGCAAGCCCCAGGTAAAGCGTGGCGCGCCAGGCCGTGGTGCGGCGGTCGCCGCGTCCATACAGGCCGATCATCACGAAGGTGGGGATAAGAGCCAGTTCATGGAAGGCGAAGAAGGAGATTATGTTGTCGGACAGGAACGCCCCGGTGGCGCCTGCGGAAATCAGAAGGGCGGAGTTGTACCAGGAAGCTTCCCCCCCCTGGGGCGGGTTGGTGCCCAACACGGTGGCGAAGGTAACCAGGATGGTCAGCAGCAGCATTACTTTGGACAGGGCCGGGGCCAACGTGAGCTGGAGGTCCATCCCTTCAAAGCGGGACCAGCAGGAAGAACAGCCGTCAAAGCTAACCAGGGCCCAGATGCCGAGGGCCAGCGTCAGGGAGGCGCTGAGCAGGGCTGTCGGGCGTGCGGGCGCCTTGCACAGACCGATGAGGGCCGCGGCAATCAGAGGAATGAGAACAAGCCAGATAAGCATGGTATGTGATTGGTTGGTTAGGTTAGCAGGAATAGAAGACGGTAAAGTAGATGACCAGGAGCAGGCCAATGCCGAAGAGGGGCCGTATAGGCGGCCATGTTGCCGGACTGCAGGCGGCGCAGCAGGGAGCCTATGGCGGCGGTCAACCGCGCCAGTCCGCCAACGATGAGGCCGGAGATGATGAACTGGTCCATAAAGTCGATGATGGCGGCCAGAACGCCCTGGACTCCCCTGACCAGCACTTTATCATAGAACAGATCAATATAAAGGCGGTTGGCGAGAGCCCGGGAAACGGCATTGCCGGAGAGTTTGTCAGAAGCCGGGGATCCTGCGTAGAAGGCAGCCGCCAGCAGGATTCCGAGCACCAGCGCCCCCATGGAGACGTAGAAGGGCATGCCCATGTGGAAGCTTTCGGAAACGAATCCGTTGAAAGGAACCAGCCTGTCTGCGATGAACCCGTAGCCGGAGATGAGAGCCAGGACAGCCAGAATCAGCAGGGGCACCAGCATGAGGCCGCCAACTTCCGAGGCGTGTTCCGAACTGTGGCTGCGGCTCTTGCCGAAGAAGACCACAAAGATGACACGCATCATATAGAAGGTTGTCAGCAGGGCTACGCCCGCGCCGATCCAGAAGAAGACCGGGTTTTTGCGAAGGGCTGCTTCCAGAATGGCTTCCTTGGAGAAGAAGCCGGACGTGAACGGAATGGCAATCAGCGCCATGGTGGCAATGATGAAGGTGAGGGAAGTCAGCTTCATGCGCTTCATGATGCCGCCCATTTTCCAGATGTCCTGTTCATGGTGGCAGGCGAAGATGATGGCACCGGCGCCCAGGAAGAGCAGAGCCTTGAACCATGCGTGGGTGAAGAGGTGGAACATGGCTGCCTCCCCGGCCAGAAGTCCCAGGGCCATGACCATATAGCCGAGCTGGGAGAGGGTGGAGTAGGCCAGGACGCGTTTGATGTCATTCTGCTGGGTGGCCATGAAGGCGGCGATGACGGCCGTAATGGCTCCGATGCCGGCAATGACATTGCAGGCCAGGGCGGGGAAGGCCTCAATGCCGATGGAGTATTGGACGCGCACCATCATGTAAACGCCGGCGGCTACCATGGTGGCCGCATGGATCAGGGCGGAGACGGGGGTGGGGCCTTCCATGGCGTCCGGAAGCCAGACGTGCAGCGGGAATTGGGCGGATTTGCCCACCGCTCCGCAGAAGAGGCACAGTACCGTAATGTTCAGCAGGTTTTCACTGATTCCTGCGGGTATTTCCATCAGGCTGAAATCCAGCGTGTTGGTCAGCGCCCAGAGAGTCAGAATGCCGATCAGGAAGCCGAAGTCCCCGACGCGGTTGCAGATGAAGGCTTTTTTGGCGGCGTTGGCGGCAGTGTCCCGTGTGTACCAGTGGCCGATAAGCAGATAGGAGGAGAGGCCCACCAATTCCCAGAAGATAAAGGTCATGGCGATGTTGTTCGCCAGGACGATGCCCGTCATGGAGAACATGAAAAGGCTCAGGCATGCGAAGTAGCGTGTTTTGGCCTTGTCGTCCGCCATGTAAGCCAGAGAGAAAACATGGACCAGTAGGCCGATGCCCGTGACCACCAGCATCATACGGGAGGAAAGGGGATCCAGCACGAAACCCAGGTCCACGGAAAAGATGTCGGAAATCGGGAGCCAGGAGAAGGAATCGGATCCGGTCCGGTCCAGCAGACCCAGGGAAAGGACGAAGGTCGCCAGGCAGGAGAAGGTGGAGGTAAGCGCCGCGACGTCAGGACGTTTGGTCAGCAGGAACCAGTCAAAGGCGGCTACGACCAGCGGCAGGAAGAGCAGAAGCCAGGTGTATTGAATATCAATATTGAACATGTTCGTGGAGTAGTGTGTTGCTCTTAGTCTTTCAGCGTGTTGAGATCTTGCGTGCTGGCCGTGCGCCTGGCCCTGTACAGGGAGACGATGAGGGCCAGGCCGATAGCCACTTCCGCTGCGGCGATGGTCAGGATAAAGATGGAGAGGGCCTGGCCGTCATAGTTGGGCAGGCCCATAGTGCCCTGGGCGCGGGAAAACGCTACCAGGGACAGGTTGGCAGCACTGAGCATCATTTCCAGGCACATGAAGATGACGATGATGTCGCGCCGGACAATCACCCCCATCAGGCCGATGGCGAACAGGACGCCGGAGAGGATCAGATAATGCGTAAGAGGTATCATGGTGATGGCTGTGGTAAGGGGTTCTTTATTTTCCGGAAGGGCGGCGGCTCAGCACGACGACGCCGATGGAAGCCACCAGCAGGGCCAGACCGGCGATGACCAGGCTCCGGTTGTATTTGTCAAACAGGGTACGGCCCAGCAGGGCGGTGTCCGGGAATTCTCCGTTGTCTATCTCCTCACGGATGGTGGTGCCTTCCGGATAGAGGTGGGCGGAACATTGGGGGGAGAGGGGGGGGAGAATGACGGAAGGAGCGCCGTTGTTGCGAAGGCTACAGGCGGGAGTTTCCATTCCGGTTTTGGAGGGGGCTGCGTCCTCCTGCCCGATTTTCAAATCGTTCCAGGCCTGTTCCGCGCTGGCCATCGGGCAGCGGTGCGTTTCTTTGGCGCCGGGCAAAGAATAGATGATGCCAATAAGCTGGCCGAGGAAGAGGCAGGCGATGATGACACCGATAGCGACGGAGAAAGGCCTGCTGAAGGGGGATGTTTCCTGCTTCACATTCAGCAGCATGATGATGAACGCGAAGAGCACCATAATGGCCCCGGCGTATACAAGGATTTGGAGAATGCCCAGGAAGTGGGCTCCCAGCCCGATCATGACGGCGGCGGTGGCTCCAAAGGAAAGAGCCATCATCATGGCGGAGGAGACGGGGTTGCGCATGAAGACGACCATCAGGGACAGGACCACGGCCAGGGCCCCGAAAACGTAAAAAAGTATGTCGCTGGCAAAGATGTTCATAACGTACGGGAAATGGAGTGTTCGGGGGTTATTTGTATTGGTTCCACTTGTTGACCAGCCCCTTGCGGGTGCCGCCCAGTTCGTAGAGCTTGGCCTTGTTGTGGATGGCCTGGGTTTTATCCGTGGGGGTGAACAGGTAGTTATGGCTCATGAAGATGGCCTGTTCCGGGCAGGCTTCCTCGCACATGCCGCAGTAGATGCAGCGCAGCATGTCAATCTGAAATTCCCTGGGGGCTTTTTCCACTTTGCCCCACGGTCCTTCCTGTATGGGGCCGGGGGTGATGGTGATGGCGCGGGCCGGGCAGATGAATTCGCAGAGCTGGCAGGAAACGCAGCGTTCACGGCCGTCTTCGCCTTTCACCAGCACGGGAGCTCCGCGGTAATATTTCGGCAGATGTTTGTCCCATCTGGCTTCCGGATATTGCATCGTAACGCCGATGCCGGAACCGGCCAGTTCTTTTTTGTTGCGGGATTTGCCCAGCAGAGCCAGAACGAGGTGCCTGATAGTGAGCCAAAGACCGCCAAGAATGGATTGCAGATAGAACCGCTCTCCAAGGGAAATCTTCGGACGCTTGATCGTTTTGAAGGCCATAATAGTAATGTTGTCGGAATGAAGAAGGGGGGGATTACTTGACGAAGTACAGGATGGCGGCTGTAAGGAAGATGTTGATGACGGCCAGTTCAAAGAAGACCATCCAGCCGAGCTTCATCACCTGGTCATAGCGGAAGCGGGGGAGCGTCCACCGCACCCAGACGAAGAAGAAGGCGAAGAAGAGAAGCTTGAGCACATATGCGATGAGCTGGCAGATGACCGCCACCCAGTTGGCTACGTTTTCATTGAGCCAGCCGTCCAGGCCGAAGCCGATGGACCAGCCCCCCAGGAACAGCGTGATGACAAGGGAGGATCCCACCACCATGGCGGCATATTCCCCCATGAAGAATTGGGCGAATTTCATGGAGGAGTATTCCGTATGGTAGCCGCCCACGAGGTCCGTTTCACATTCGGACATGTCAAACGGCGTACGGTTGGCTTCCGCAAAAATGGAGGTGAGGAATATGATGAAACTGATAGCTACGGGCACCAGCAGTATCCAGCGCTGCCAGCTCAGGCCCTCGCCCCACACGGGAAGCAGGAGCCAGCCGTTGGCGGCCTGGTATTCCACGATGTTGGACAGGTCCAGCGTGCTGTAAATCATCAGCACAGGGATGATGGACAGACCCATGCTGATTTCATAGGAAATCATCTGGGCTGAGGAGCGCACGCCGCCCAGGAAGGGGAATTTGGAGTTGGATGACCATCCGGCCAGCACCAGTCCGTACACGGAGAGGGAGGAGATGGCGAACATCCAGAGGGGGCCTACGCTGAGGTTGGCCACCGCCATGTTGACGTTTCCGTAAGAGGTTTGAAGGTCTCCGGCGAAGGGAACCACGGCCGCCGTCATCAGCGGTGGCGCAAGCACCAGGATGGGAGCGATCCAGAAGTATACGCGGCGTACGAAGGGGGGCGTGAAATCCTGTTTCAGGAACAGTTTGCCGCCGTCCACCATGGGCTGCACGAGACCGAAGATGGGGATGTCGCGGTCCAGGCGGAAAAAACGGCACAGGTTGGCGATTTTGCCGTCATGGGGCAACCCGAAGTAGTCCAGCGTCTTTTTGAACGGCAGGTCGGATTTCATGCCGAAGCGGCGGAAGATGCTTAACGGAATGCCGGCGCGGTTGGGGCCTACGCGGTCCTGGATCCAGGCGGCCACCCGGCGTTCAATGTACACGCAGACCGGAATGAACAGAATGGTGATGGCAAAGCAGATGACGATTTTGATCAGCAGAGTGATGATATAAAACCACACAGGGTTGCTGAGCACCTCGTCGCAAAAGGTTAGAATCGAATCAATCATGGCGGATTAACAGGTTGTATGCGTGTGAAGTGTGATTAGCGGCCCTGGTTTTTTTCGCGTTCCACCACGGGAATGGTGACGCCGGTTTCCAGAATGGGCTGGCCCCCGTCTCCGATGGAACCCCAGGAGACTCCATTGAGTGCGCCGTATTCCGTGCTCATGGCGGTGAGGATGTCCAGGGCGGAGTTGAAGTCTTTCAGAGCAGGATTGCCTCCCAGCAGAAGGGTGATGTCTCTGAAAATCTGCCAGTCGTCCCGGGCGTATCCTATGGGCTGGATAGCGCGGTTCAGGCGTTGAATACGGCCCGTGACATTAATCATGGTGCCGAATTTTTCAGCGTAGGTGACGCCCGGCAGAACCAGGTCCGCATGGCGCGCCGTTTCATTGGCGCTGTGGGCGGTCATGAACAGGTAGTCCAGCTTGTCCAGATCTTCCGCCGTGAAGCCTGCTTCCGGGGAGATGAGGTCTTCCCCCAGGGAGAGGATGCCCTTGATGGAACCGCTGCGAACTCCTTCGCGAATGGCGTCCAGCCTGGAACCGGGTTCGATATCCAGCACCAGCCTGGCCCCGTTCGTGTTCGGGTTGCGATCCGCAGAAATAAGCATGCCGTCGCTTTCTCCCATGCGGGGAACGATGTCCACCATATCCGTGCCGATTTGGGCGGCCAGATGGCGGACCATGTAAAGCTCTTCATTGGTCATGCGCCCGGAGGCAATGATGGCGAGCTGGTTCGGAGCAATGCGCTTGACGGCTTCCGCGGCGGAAGCCAGAGCCGGTTCCCAGGTGGAGGGGCGGTGGGGCGCTTCCGCATCCGTACGGATGACGGGCTGGGGAATGCGGGTTTCCGCATTGATGTATTTGTAGTTAAGGCGGTGAGAGTCCGGCATCCAGCAGGAGTTTACGGCATCATTCTGGCGCGGGGTAATGCGGTATACCTTGTCTTCTCTTGTCCAGAGGGTGATATTGGTGCCCGTTCCGCAGTCCACGTCAATGGTCTTTGTTTCCTTCAGGAACCAGACGCGCATTTTAAAGCGGAAATCCTTGGAAGTAAGGGCTCCTACCGGGCAGAGGTCCACGGTGTTCATGGAGTAGTTGCTGTCCAGCTCGCGGCCGGGGTAAACCGTGATGGCGTTGAAGGTGCCGCGTTGGGACATGGTGAGCACCTCATCGTGCATGATGTCGCGCATGAAGCGCACGCAGCGGCCGCAGAGCACGCAGCGTTCCTGGTCCAGGTTCACGCGCGGACCAATGCTCAGGTTTTTTCCCTTTTTTGGTCTTTTTCTCTTCAAAACGGCCTTCCACCTGGCCGTAGTCGTTGGAGTATTCCTGAAGCTTGCATTCCCCGGCCTGGTCGCAGATGGGGCAGTCCAGAGGGTGGCTGGTGAGCAGGAATTCCATTACGCCGCGGCGCGCTTCACTGGCCAGGGGGCTGTCCGTGCGGATGCCCATGTTTTCCGCCACCGTGTTTGCGCAGGAGATGATGGGGCGGGGCATCCACTGGATGCGCTGATAGCCGTTTTCATCATAGGAGGGTGTCTGTCCCGGAGCGAGCCTGGGCGGCATCCCCTGTTCCACCATGCACATGCGGCAGGAGCCGGCGACAGCCAGCTTGGGGTGGTAGCAGAAGCACGGAATGGGCACGCCCACGGAACGGCAGGCGTCTGCAATCCGCGTGCCGCGCGGGAACCGGTGCCACGTTCCGTTGATTTGGACGTTCACCTTGCCTTCCGCGGCGGCAATGTCTTTGGGGAGTTTGGAAGCTTCTTCACTCATGATGACGGATGGGAGAGGGATGGTTTTGAGAACTGGTGTTGCGTGCTGCTGTTTAGCGGGTGAGGAAACGGTTTTGCTCCCTGCCTTCCTCCGTGTGGGGCAGACAGGCGTTGAATGGATCCGTCAGGGCTACGAATTCCTCCTTGAATTTGGAGACCATGGCCTGGGTGGGCCAGGAGGCGGCTTCACCAAAGGCGCAGACCGTTTTTCCTTCAATCTGGTTGGCCACTTCAATGAGCAGATCCACATCCGACGGGGCGGCTTTTCCTTCCAGGATGCGGGTGCTGAGTTTCATCATCCACGGACAGCCTTCCCGGCAGGGAGTGCACTGCCCGCAGGATTCATGGGCGTAGAAACGGTTGATGTTGTTCATGGCCCAGGGCATGGAGCGGGAGTCGTCCATGACGATGACCGCGCCGGACCGGACATGGAGCCGTGCTGGGCGATGCTGTCCAGATCCAGCGGAATGTCGAAGAAGGTGATTTTTCCCATGGTGCCGTCCGGATTCTGCACTTTGTATTCCGCATCCGTGCGCATGACCTTGGAGGAGGAGCCGCCAGGTATCACGGCCTTGAACTGGCGCCCGTCCCGCGGGCCGCCGCAGACGTCATACAGCAGTTCACCGAAGGTCATGGAGCCGGAGACGATTTCATAGAACCCAGGACGTTTGACGTCGCCGGAAACCCCGATGATGCGGGTGCCGGGGGAACGTTTGGCTCCTTCCTGGCTGTAGGCTTCTCCTCCCATGGCCATGATGTGTTTCACCTGGCAGAGGGATTCCACGTTGTTGACAATGGTGGGGCATCCGTACAGGCCGATGGCGGCCGGGAAGTAGGGGGGCTTGATGCGGGGATAGGGGCGATCCCCTTCAAGGGAGTTGAGCAGGGCCGTTTCCTCACCGCAAATGTACGCTCCCGCTCCGCGGTGCAGGTGGATTTCCAGATTATAGCCGGATCCCTGGATATTGCTGCCAAGGAAGCCGCGTTCGCGAGCTTCCTGGAGGGCTTTGAGCATGATTTCCGCGGCGATGGGAAATTCTTCGCGCATATAGATGTAAGCCTGATGCGCCCCCACCGCGTAGCTGGAGATGACCATTCCTTCAATGAGCTGGTGTGGATCCTGATGGACAATGTAGCGGTCCTTGAATGTGCCTGGTTCAGATTCGTCACAGTTGCAAACCAGATAAACAGGCTTCGTGTTGTTCGGCGGAATGAAGGTCCATTTCACGCCGGTGGGGAACCCCGCGCCGCCACGGCCGCGAAGACCGGATTTTTTCACCTCGTCAATGACGGCCCTGGGCTCCATGCCGAGCGCCTTTTTCAGTTCTTCATAACCGCCGTCGGCCAGATAGCAGTCAATGGAGGTATTCCAGCCCTCGCGGTTGACGTTTTTCAGAATGCGGCGCGTTTCCCTGGGGTGGGGTTCTTTACCGGGAAGATAGGTGATGCTCATGGCGAAAATCTGGTGCGTGGGAAATGGAAAGGGTTAGGCTGTCTGATATTTGGCAATCACTTCTTCCAGCACTTCCGGAGTGACTTTTTCGTACAGGAGATCGTTGACCATCATGTTGGGGCCAAAGCCGCAGTTGGCCAGGCATTCCACTCCTTCCACGCTCCACAGGCCGTCCGGGCTGACTCCAATGGGGTGGTGGTGGTCGATGCCGTTTTTGTCAATGCCCAGACGCGTGCAGATGGCGTCGAACAGGCTGTCCGCCCCCGCCATGGCGCAGGAAAGAGTGCGGCATACGCGGATGTGGTTTTTTCCAGGGCACATCTGGCGCAGACCGGGATAGAAAGTCACCACGCCCAGAACATGGGCGGCGGAGATATTCAGTTCTCCCACCCAGGCAATGGCGTCGCCGCTGATGAAGCCGAATTTTTTCTGTATTTCATGCAGGATGGGCAACACGGCGGATTTTTGCTTGCCTTCCGGGTAATGCGTAACGTATTCGCTGGCGGCGGCGTCAAGTTCCGGCGTTACTTCAAAGGCCGGGTAAAACCGTTCGCCCGGGCTGGGCTGGTGGGCGATAGTCGCGTCGATGGCGTTTTCAGCGTAATCGGACATGGGGAGAAAGTTTGGTGTTTGCGTTGAAGTGGATGAAAGTGGCGGGTGTTTAACGGTCGCATTCGCCCATCACGAAGTCGAAGGAGCCGAGAATGGCCGGAACGTCGGAAACCAGGTGGCCTTTCATCAGTTCCGGCAGGATGGACAGGTTGCAGAAGGAGGGGGAGCGCATGCGCAGGCGGTTGGGAAGCCCGCCCCCCTTGGAGTCCAGGAAGAAACCCAGCTCTCCCTTCGGGTTTTCCGCGGCAAAGTAAACCTGCCCGGCAGGGGCGTTCACCCCCATGGTCGTCGTCATGAACTGGCGAATCAGGGATTCCATGTCCGTCAGGACTTTTTTCTTTTCAGGCAGCAGCGTGCCTTTGGTGTCCACCATGTTGATGGGGCCGTCCGGCATGGTTTCAATGACCTGGCGGATGATGCGCAGGGACTGGCGCATTTCTTCAATGCGCACGGTAAAACGGTCGTAGCAGTCTCCGTGTTCGCCTACGGGGACGTCGAATTCGTAATTTTCATATCCCAGATAGGGGGGGGGTGAGTTTGCGCAGGTCCCGCTTAATGCCGCTGGCTCGCAGGTTGGCCCCCCCGTAATACCCCAGGAAAGCGCTTTTTTTCACGGCTGATGACGCCTACGCCCTGAAGACGGTCAATGAAGATTTTGTTTTTGAGCAGGAGGGCTTCCGTTTCATCAAGGGTTTTGGCCGCTTCATCGCAGAAGACGAGCACTTCCTTGAGCATTTCATTGGGAACATCACGTGTCTGTCCGCCGATGCGGGTATAGGAGGAAGTGAAGCGCGCCCCAGTGAGCTGTTCGTAAAAATTATGGATTTTTTCACGTTCCTCATAACAGTACAGGAAAACGGTCATGGCGCCTACGTCCATGCCGTACACGCCTACGCCCAGGATGTGGGAGGAAAAGCGGGAAAGTTCCAGGGCCAGTACGCGCAGGGCCTGTCCGCGGGGCGGTAGTTCCCATCCCAGCAGTTTTTCCACCGCGCAGGCATAGGCGATGTTGTTGGACAGGGGGGCCAGGTAGTCAAAGCGGTCGGTGTAGGGAACAAATTGGTTGTACTGGATGGTTTCGCCTATTTTTTCCATTCCGCGGTGCAGATGGCCAACCACCGGATCACAGCTGATGATTTCTTCACCATCAAGTTCCAGCACCAGGCGCAGCACGCCGTGGGTGGCGGGGTGGGAGGGGCCCACATTCAGGGTCATCGTTTCTCCGAGCGGTTCGGATGTATTGGTGAGATAGTCTGCGTTAGCGGCTGTATCTGCAATGGCGAAAGTTTTGGTGCTCGTCTTCATGTGGATGTCCGTGCCTGGCTGAACCTGATAATGGTGCCGGATGATTATGCCACTTCACACCATGCGGGCAAGCCAAATGTCAGTTTTTTTTTGGCATTCCGGGGAGGTGGTGCGCGAGTCTCCTCAACTGATGAATGTTAGTCCTTTCTAACAATAACTTTTATATGGAACCTGCCGAATATGGGAAAAAGCGGATTAGGAATCCGCATATAACGTGAATCCCGAAAAGGACTACGCAGGGAGGCCGGCTACAAAGGAAGAAGATTCTCCTCCGCTGCGTTCGGACACGTCCAGCCATAAGGCCCGGCAGCCCTGTTTTCCTGGCACCCGCCATTCGGAAATAACTGAGCAAATTTGCATTAAATTATTTTTCTCAAATTTGTAGGTTGACTCCGGATTCCTAATCCGTTAGGAAAAAAAATATGTTGAAGCCGAGGAGAATTTTTGTCTTTCCCATTGCTGTAACATTTTCAGTATTATTTATTTTATATATTATTTCATGGTTTTCCCCTATTGCCGGGGATTCCTTTATTCACGACAGGACGGGGTACCTTGGGCAGTTTCATATCCGCCATGTCTGGAAGGCCTGCGTGGACAGTTACCTGTATTGGAATCCCAGGCTGGGGGAAATGGCTGCGTTTTTTATTACTTCTGCTCCCCGGCTGGTCTGGACGGTCTTGAATCCCGTGTTTGTGCTTGCCCTTGTTCTTGGCCTTTATGTGCTCGCTCTGGGGAGAATGCCCAATCTCCGGCGGGAGTGCGGAGCATGGACGTGGTTGTTTGCTTTAAGCATGTTCGTCTCAGCCGGGGTAACCGTTTATTATGTCTGCCTGACACGCGCAGGCTCCATGAATTATGTGTGGACCGGATGCCTGATCGTATGGTTCATGAATATTTACAGAACCAGGTGGGGGAAGCGGATAACCTCCCCTCGATGGGGCCTGTCCTCAGGATGTCTGATTTATGGGATTTTCTGCGGTGCCTGTAATGAGGGGGCGACGATAGGAATGGCGGCGGCGTTTTGCATCATGGCCGCGGTTGGCATGCTCCGGGACCGCAGGGTTGGCGCTTATGTATGGTGCGGGTTTGCCGGCGTTGCGTTGGGAGGCCTGTTTCTATTTGCCGCCCCCGGGTTGTACTCGCGGCTTGGCCATGATTTGGGAGCGAGTGAAGTTTTGAGGAAGGGCGGTTTTTGCGCCTATGCGGAGTCTTTCGGGATATTGCTTTATTACCACGCGAGGATGCTGTGTAAAATATATGCCGTTTCCGCAGTATTAACGGGATTTTGTTGTTCAGCGGCACGGAGCGGTGCCGGGAAGTAATCAGGAAGGAAAAGGAATCCTTCTTTTATATTCTTTTTTTATTGTTGCTGGGGGGGCATCATGTCCGTTTGTTATTTTCCGGTGTGCATTCCCGCCCATCATGTTCAGTTCGTGTCGTCCCTGCCCGTTTTGGCGGCGTCAACCGTGTTGTTCTCCGTATTGTACCGGAATGAGATCATGGTGCGCGGATTGCGCGCGGTGACTGTTTGCCTTGCCGGAGCTACTTTGTTTTTCGGGGTGGTGTTCACCCTGGAGTATTATCATGTAGGCTCTCAGGCTTTCCAGAGAGAGGAGCTGATTCATAAGGCCTTCCAGGAGGGGAATCTGGAACCGGAAGTTCCTTCCATCTCTCCTCTTTTCTTTGAAGGAAAAGTATCCGGAACGGATGGGAATTGGGGTGGGCCGGATACCAACCGCCGGTTTGGCATCCGCAAGCTGGTGGTGAAAAAGCCCTGAGGGAAAATGGCTATTTGACTATGTTCCGGGGAGTGAAGTGCATTTCCTGTTCCTCGATGCCGAATTGCCAGGTGGCCGTTTGCCACATGTTGACAGCAGGATTTTTCCAACGGACCTGGACGGTTACGGGGCTGAGCCGCAGGGGACGGGAGGGAGTCCATTTCAAAATTTTTTCCTTGGCGTCGTACCGGGCGTTTACCAGGCCGAAGCCGGAGACGCGCATTTCCATTTGCCTGGGATCCAGGGAGGGTTCCCCTGTCAGGGAAATGGATATATCGGGAGTCTGGTTTTTTACCACGGTATTGGCAGCCGGATAAACGGGCTGGGCCGGGGCCGGGTAGGAATTCAGCTTTTTCCCGCTGCTGTTGCCAGGGGTGGCCGCCGGAGTTTCCGGAGTGGAGGGAACGTTGAAATTCAGGGCTCTGGTAAATGTCTTAGGGTCTTTGCCGAAGACCATGTAGCGGTGAATCCGCCAGCGGTCCGTGTCCTTGGTCACTTTTTTGGGGATTACCGTAAAGGCCGCCTGGAATCCGGCTTCTTCCGCCTTGGAGATCATTTCCGGCAGGATGAAGCCGCCCGGATAGCAATAGGCCTCCACGGAAGAACCGGGGAATTTTTCCTGAAGGATTTTCCGGGAATTGCCTATTTCCGCCGTTGCCAGCTCCAGAACCGCTTGTGTACCTTTCCGCTGGGCAGCCCTCCAGGATCTTGGGTACAGGTGGCTGACGGAGTGGCTGCCCAGGGTGGCGCCGCTATTCAGCATTTCCTGAATCTGGGCGGGGCTCATGGCTGAACCGCGGCCCGTGATGAATTTGGTGTATGGGAAAATGGTAAAGGGGAACCCTGTTTCTTTCAGGATGGGATAGGCGTCCGTGTAGACGCTCTTCCAGCCGTCGTCGATGGTGATCATGACGCATTTGGCCGGAAGCTGCCTGTCCCCCAGTTTCCATTCCAGGAATTCCTTCATGGAGATGACGGGCACTCCGGACGCCTTCAGCGCCTGCATCTGGGAGCGGAATACATCCGTATTCATGCGCATTTCCGTAGCGGGAAGGGTGCGGCTGAAATCATGGTAGCCCAGAATGGCTACGCGGGTTTCATGCTGAGGAACCGGAACGGGGGAAAAAGCCGTGGAGGGAATGGCAAGGGGTGCCTCCGCAGGTTGTGCCGGGGCATGCAGGTTCGTTTCTCCGGGAATGGGTTCCGCGTTAGGGATGGACTCCGCCAGGGGAGCGGAAGAGCCTGTCTCTCCGGGAATGGGTTCCGCCATGGGGATGTATTCATCCTTGCGGTTGGCTTCAATCAGGTCTTTGACGGGAACGATGCCGGCGGCCGGGTCTCCCTTGATGGTTCCCCCGATGACCGGGCCGGGAGTCAAGGGAAGGGGAGATGCCGGCGGCAGGTCGGGCGGAAGCTCCGCACATGCGACACCGGCTGCGATCAAGAAAACGGAAAGGAGGCCTGGGACGGAGCGCATATCTGCAACTACTATTTTTAAGTTTTCTGTTCAATCTTAAACTCAGGCAGGCATGACAGCCTGTTCCGTGCCGCGCGCGTTTTTTCCGGGGCATGTCTGGATTTTCCCGTTTGAATGCGTTATCACTAAAAAGCATGCAGACTCATTTTCCGCTCGCGGAAGAAAGGAGAGGCGTTTAGTCTGTCTGCAGACATGAGCTGTATTTGTCATTTCTTCAAAGTTCTGGCGCGCCGTGCAGGTCTGCTCACTGCCGTAGCTGCCGCCGTTTTTTTCCTGGGGGCTCCCGCCGGTGAAGCTTCGGCCCGCACGGCGGCTCCCGCTTATCCGGCCGCGGAAGTGGGGGGGGAATCCCAGTACAGCCATTTTCCCATTCCTCTCAATCAGTACAATCCGGTGCCGCCGGATGCCAGCCTGTACCAGGTGCTTAGTGAACGCAACAAACAGTCCGGCGGTTTCAACCTGGCAGTGACGCTCGTTTTCTTCGGCGCTATTATCCATACGTTTCTGGCCGGCCGCTTTGAGCGTTATTCCCATAAGCTGGCCCTGCGCTACAAGGAAAAGCTCAAGGAAACCAACTTCCGCGTGATGCATCCGGAAGAGCGCCTCCCGGTTTCCTTCGCGTCCGCCATTTTCCATTTTCTGGGAGAAGTGGAAGCCGTGTTCGGAATCTGGCTTATCCCTTTCATGTTCGTGTGCTGGAAGTATTATTCCTTTGAGGATTTTTCCGCCTATTTGAATTATGACTGTTCCTTCACGGAGCCGATGTTCGTGATGATTATCATGATTATCGCTTCTTCCCGCCCTATTTTCAAGCTGGCGGAATATGTCGTGAACTGCGGCGCCAGGCTTGGGAAGGCCACGCCGGGCGCGTGGTGGATTTCCGTGATGTGTCTGGCTCCCCTGCTGGGTTCTCTGATTACGGAACCCGCCGCCATGACGATCGGAGCCCTGATCCTAAGCAAGAAATTTTACGACCTCAAGCCGAAGAAAACCTTGATGTACGCCACTCTGGGGCTTCTCTTCGTGAATATCTCCATCGGGGGCACCCTGACGCACTTTGCAGCTCCGCCCGTAGTGATGGTGGCGGAAAAGTGGGACTGGGCTGGCTCACATGATCCAGCATTTCGGATGGAAGGCCGTTTCCGCCATCGTCATTTCCAATTTGGCGTATTTTTTCCTTTTCCGCAGGGAGTTCGCCCGCCTGGCTTCCCAGCAGAGGGAGTTCGACGAGTTTGACGACGCCGTTCCCCAGTCCTGGGAAGACCGCAATGACAAGATACCGTTGTGGGTGACCCTGGCGCATGTCTGCTTCCTGGTCTGGACGGTTCTTTTTGCCCATGAGCCGGTCATGTTCATCGGCAGTTTCCTGTTCTTTATCGGTTTCACACTGGCTACGCCGCAATACCAGAACCAAATGTCTCTGCGTGTGCCCATCATGGTGGGGTTCTTCCTGGCGGGGCTGGTCATTCTGGGCGGCGTGCAGGCCTGGTGGCTGGAGCCGGTGCTGACGCGGCTGGGGGACTACGCCATGGTCGGGGCTACGCTGCTGACGGCATTTAATGACAATGCCGCCGTCACTTTCCTGGCGTCTACGGTTCCCAACCTGCCGGAAGCCGTCAAATATTCCGTGGTGGCGGGTGCTGTGACGGGCGGCGGCCTGACGGTCATCGCCAACGCCCCCAATCCGGCCGGGCAGGCCATTCTGGGTAAATATTTCAAAGGCATCAATCCCCTGTGGCTGTTTGCCTGGCGGCTTTTCCCACTGCCATCGTGTTTATTTTCTTCACCTGCTTCGGCCATTAATGGCCGGAGCGTGCTATCATTCTTATGTTTACCGGACTCGTTGAAACAACAGGAACTGTGGAAGGGTTTACGCCTATTAACGGCGGAGCCAGGCTGACGCTGACCATTCCGTTCGGCCGTGAACTTTCCCTGGGGGATTCCGTTGCCGTCAACGGATGCTGCCTGACGGTGGATGCCCTGGAGGGTGAACGCATCTCCTTTGATCTGCTTTCCCAGACTCTCCGCGTCACCAGTCTGGGAACCCTCAAGCCGGGGATGCTGGTTAATCTGGAACGCGCCATGTCCGCCATGGACCGTTTCGGAGGCCACTTCGTGATGGGGCATGTGGACCATACCGGTACGATTGCCGCTCTGGAGCCTGTAGGGCAGGACCACCGTTTGGAGGTGCGCATTCCGGAGGAACTCACCCGCTATTGTATTGACAAGGGTTCCATCACCATTGACGGCATTTCCCTGACCATAGCCAATTTGAGCGGCTCTCTGCTGGAGTTCTGGATTACTCCCCATACTTTCGGCCGCACGAATCTGCAGAATGCCGTTCCCGGCCAGCCTGTCAATCTGGAAGTGGATATGCTGGCCAAGTATGTAGAGAGACTGTTTTCTGCCCGTGAACAACGTGCGGAGGGATAGTCCTGCCCGTAAGGAGAATCACATGCCGGGCATGCGGGCTGGTTTTTCCTGCCGGACAATGAAAGTGCATTCCCGTTTTCTGCAGCAGGGGTGCCGGGATGCGGAGATTTTTGAACAGGAAACCGGGTATTGCTGTTCCGATGAAGGCAGGGCCGTGAGGGCGGAACAAAAATGCGGAGCGGGTTTATTTGCTACCGGGCTATTCCTCCCTTTGCCGTAATCCATTTCCCGCGTTTGACGACCCGTTCAAAGAACAGACCGTGACGTTCCGCTGCCATTTTCGTTTCTTCCCACTGGGAAGCCAGAATGCCGGAGATGACCAAAGCGGCATCCTTCTTCATGGCGGCGATGATTTGTGGAAAAGCCTTTTGCAGTATGGTTGAAAACAGGTTGGCGACGACAAGGTCACCCTGCTGGGATTCCGAAGGCTTCCATTCGAAGACGTCTTCCACAAATAAGTCCAGCTGTTCCGCCGTAACGGCGTTGCGGACCATGTTGTGCCGAGCCACTTCAATGGCCATGGGGTCAAAATCGAAAGCCGTGGCGTGCTCCGCCCCCAGCTTAAGCGCCGCCATAGCCAGCACGGCGGTTCCGCAGCCTATGTCCGTCATGCTCCATGATGTTTTTCTGCGGGATTTGGCAGCGTCGCAGATGAAACGCAGACAGGTGGATGTGGTAGCGTGGTCTCCTGTTCCGAAAGCCATTTCGGCGGGGACGCTCAGGATGCAGCGCGAGGGGAACTGTTTCCGCAGGGCGGCCAGATTCTCCGTAGAACTCTGCTCCGTAATGACCAGTGCGTCCCTTATTTTGAGCGGAGGGCGTTTCCCGCTTCTGGGTCGCTACCCAGTCCTGCGTCTTGATTTCCCTGACAGTTCCTCCAAAATATTTTTTCAAGGCCAGGGCGTCTTCTTCATCATCGCAGTAAACGGTGATTCGAACCGTTTTCCCCCCTTTGATTTTTGTAATAACGGCGTTCGGATTTCCGGCGATGCGTTCGCTCCAGGCGTCTTCCCATTTGGCGGCGGAAAGTTTGTTCCAACTCCATGTCATGCAGAAAGTATGGGATTTTTCCGGCAGGGAGGCAAGAATGGATTGATTGTAACTGCATTCCCTCTGTTTTTGGGGCTGTGGGGCTCTATTGTTGAAAATTTGATTTATTCAAAGAAGAATATAAAACATCAACTATCAAACCATTTTATTTTCAGTATGGTTGCGAATTTGGAATCCGGAGTAAAGATTATTTTTTTATATTCAATGGCCAACCTGTAAGAAGAGGAAGGAACCTTGTTCTATTCCAATCTTTTTTTCTAACAATAATTCATTGATTGTTATTTTGTTGTTTTGATGTTCGAATAACAACGGATTCCAAATTCGTACATTAAAAGGAGTGCTTTTGATATGCAAAAACATCCAAATGTACAGATTATCATGAAATTATTTACTCTTGTCATGTTGTCCTTGGTTCCTTCGGTTACTGTCTGTTCCGGTTTTTCCAAGGAAGTTGGTATTTATTCAGGAACATATGGAAACGATGATGTGGAAGTATTCCTGCCGGAGGAAGTGACGTATCATCTGACCGGGGGGGATGGCGTCTTTTATGAAGGTGCGTTTACGTTTGACAATTATAATCCGGACAAGGGGGGCGCCGGAAACAGGCAGGGCGTTTTCTCCGGCTATAGTACACATTTTTCCAGCACGGAAGGAACGTCTCTCGGCTTTCACTGCACCGGGCTTAATCCCGGAAAGAACAGTTCTGCTTCCAAATCTTTTATTTTTGTCATGGGGCCATGGGAAAGCGGGGAGGAGTTTGTCGCTCCTCAGGTTACTTTTCAGGATTTGGGCGATTTGAGCTTCATTGCGGATAATATGGACATGATCGGCATTACTGATGGCGCCACGGCCGGAACCGGTGGCGGAAGGTATGGGAAAGCTGATTTTGTTTCTTTCAACAATGTAGGAAATATCGAATTCCGGGGGCTGAATCATGGGGGTATAGGCTTCAGCCGTTTGAATTCCTTGGCTTTTACCAATACCGGGGATATTTCTTTTACGGATATGAAGATGGGATATTCTTCCCATGGAGGCGCCATTTTTATTAACCAGGGGGGGGATTCTTCCCTTTACTCCAAACCTGGAGATGGGAATATTTCTTTTGACCATACGGGAAATATTATCTTCAGGAATCTTGTTAAAACTTCTTATTACATAAGTTCTGCGGGGATTTTTACCAATGAAGGGAGTATTTCATTTAATGATACGGAAAATATCCTGTTTGAGAATAACACGTCCACCGGAGGACCTGCGGCGATAGGCATCGGATCCATATTCTTACCGGATAACCAGCCGTCTTTGTCGTTTAGCAACATCCGGGGAGATATTATTTTTAGAAATAATAAAGCTTCCGGAGGGAGCATGCCGGGGATGGCAGGCGCTATCACTATTTATGGATCTTTTAAGCTGGTGCAAACGGGTGATGTCCTGTTTGAAAATAATGTGACTGATAAAAATACGGCCGGAGCCATTTATTGCGGCAATAATGAAAGGAAAAGAATTGGAGGGCAATGGCTTTTGTCTGCGGATGGCGGGAATATCGTTTTCCGAGGCAACCTGGTTAAAGGAAGTTCGGGGGTCTTTGCCCGCGCCCTGGGTATTTTTGCTTATGCTCCCGAAAACGATTATACGGGCATGTCTCAGCCCAATGGGAATTTAACCATGGATTTCCGCGCCCAGGCCGGACGAGAAATTGTATTTTATGATGGTATTGATATTGAAAGTATTACTGTAGCCATGCCTACCCTGCATATTAACAGAATTCCGTCCGATTGGGCAGATTATGGAGGTATTCCTGTGGAGTTTGGAGGAACCGTGCGTTTTTCCGGTGCATTGACGGAGTCGTTTCTAGTTCGCAATGACGGGGAAAGTGATGGTGATTACGCGGAACGGGTGGAGGCCTCCCGCAGGGTGAAACTTGAATCAAATATTATTGTGGAAGGGGGGCGGCTGGTTCTTGAATACGGCATGAACCTGGCGAATGAGAGTGGGGAGGTATGGCAGGGAAGTTCAAGAGTGGAGCAGGACAAACCGGTGTTTAACCTGGCCGGCGGAGTGCTGGAAATAACGTCCGGTTCATCCATCAGCGCCCAGCAGGTGACTGTTTCCGGCCATGGCAGCGGCGCTATCCTGCGGGTGGGAGCCGCTCCCATCGGTTCCGACAGTTGGGAGGGGAAGACCTATGAACTGCCTTCCCTTTCCGCTGTCACCATTGACATGTCCCACGGGTTTGACTGGGATCTCATGCCTTTCTCGGAACGGGGGGACAGCGGTATCAACATCAACGCCTCCGGGGAATTTTTACTGGGGGGGACCATTGGAATTGCGGATACGCTGGATGATTACGCCTCTGCCGCCTGGGGAAGGGACAGGGAGTTTGTCATTTTTAATATGGATTCTTCCAGCAAACGTCCGCAAGGAGAGATGAAAGGGGTTATTTCCAATACGACCCAGTCATCCACGGTTGATTCGCCCTATACCTACGGCGGTACCTGGGAATATGAATGGCGCGACATGGATGGAGATGGAGAAGATGACCAGCTGTTGGCAATTTGGAAACATGAAGCCGGATGCCGCCCGGATCAGGTCCGTCCGGAGCAGGCTGGAGAACTTGCGCTCAATTCCCTTTGGAGTTCCGCGTCAAACGCGGCTTCTCTGGGAATACTGCGTTGGCGCAGTTAACCCCGGTGCGGTTGAATCAGCGGTATGCACGCAATGTATGGGGAATGGGGCTGGGGGATTTCGCCTGCCAGCGTTCCCGGGGCGGCGTAGATGGTTATGACTATGACGGGGGCGGATATTCCGTTGGCATGGATTCCGATTTTGGAGGAAAGAGCGGGATATGGGGGATAGCGTTCGGACAAATGCACGGTTTCAGCAAGAGCCGGGATTTCAATGGGAGGATTACCCAGGATTCTCTAATGGGAAGCATTTATTGGGGGCGGATATTCCGCTCCGGAGAGCGTTCCCTGTGGACGGTGAAAGCCGATCTTACTTGGGGAATGACTGATAACTGCATGGAAAGCCGGTTCAGCAACGGTATGGACGCTCATGGGGAATGGAACAACAGAACGTGGCTGGTCCAGACGGAAGTTTCCAGAAGCATTCAGTATGCAGGAGGATGGACTGTGTCTCCGTTTTTGAGGATGGAGTTTACACATGGCACGGAAGCTTCTTTTCTTGAAGACGGCAGCTATGCCAGAAAATTTGAAGGAGCGGTTTTGCGCCGGTTGTCCATCCCGGCAGGTGTGAGTGTTGAGAGAAGTGGTGACTGGAAAGGCAGGCCCTGGACGCAGGTGCTCCGCCTTTCCTATGTGGGAGATGCTATTCAGGATGTGCCGGAGGCTTCCGTTTACAGCATATACAGCGACATTTTCTGGAAGGCCCGTGGTGTCAAACCAGCCCGCCATGCCGTACGTGTGGAGTATGATGCCGCCTTGCAGTGGAATGACCGCTGGACGGTTTATGCCGGTTATGGCATGGAAGCCCGGGGAAGCTCCGTGTACCACCGCGTAAATGCAGGCGTATCCATGGCGTTTTAGGAAACGTCAGCACGGATAGAAAAAAGGGCACGTTTCCTTCGAAAGCGTGCCCTTTTTGATACTACGGGGGATGTTCCGGCAAGGGGAACGGCTACAATGTTTTGCCGTTCGGCCACGTCAGCATCCGTTTCAGGAAGCGTTCATTGTTGACGGTGATCTTCGGGAAGAGACGTTTGCTGGATTCCTTGAGCGCCCTGATGGCGTCTTCACCCTGCAGCGGCGTGCGGCCGGATTCGTCGATGACGGTGCGCAGCCATGCGGTTTGCGGCATGCCGCATGCTTCCACGGCCTTGAAGGGCATGCGTTCCCTCCAGTTGGTCCCTCCCGTAGTGCCGGGAATATTGAGCCGTTTGTTGATGTCGAAGAGAGCAGGCCAGAGAATGGCCGCATAACGGGAACGGGAACGGAACAGGGCGTTGTACATGGCCGTCTTGATTTCCTGGTTCCAGTAGGAAAGACAGGTTTCAGGCTGCATGCCGGAGAAATCCGCAAACCATTTCAGCAGGCGCGCTCCGTCCTCCGCCTGGCGCACGATATTTTCCTGTTCCGGGTTGGACGGCGTTTTGGGTGAGCCGTTCTCCCACAGGCCCAGCTTGTGGGCGCGTTCGATTTTCGCGTAGCTGTCGTTCCATGTCTGCATGATGGTTTCGAAATCATGCGTTCCGAACGCCGCAAAGGAGCATTCGTGATACTCTTTTCCGGACGTAATGGTTCCGTCCGACTTGATTTCCCAGTGGGGAATCTTGAAACCGGGGATATCCAGCTGGCGCATGTTCGGGCGCACGTAGTCCGGAACGCAGCCCAGGTCTTCCCCCACCACGCTGACGCCGGGAGCGGCGGAAAGCAGAAGGCGCAGGTACAGGTCCCCATCCGCCAGGTTCATGTTGCGGTCCGCAGCATTGTCATCCCCGCGCGGCTTGAAGCCGGGCAGCCTTCCGCCCGTTCTCTGGGCCGCCTGATCGGTGGAAAGCGGCAGGAATACCCCGTTTTCCGTGGGTTTCCACGGGAAGGAGTAAATGCGGTAAAAGCCCAGGATGTGGTCGATCCTGTACATTCTGAAAATCTTGGTGCAGTATTTTACCCGGCGGCGCCACCAGGCGAAGTTGTCCTGCGCCATGACATCCCATCTATACAGCGGAATGCCCCAGTTTTTTGCCCCCATTTGACCGTGAATGGGTCTTCCGCATAGCTGCCTTCCGCCGGGGCTCCTCCGCACCATTCCGTGTCAAACAGGTGGCGCTCAAAAAAGACGTCGGCGCTGGAAAGGGAAACGCCAATGGGGATATCCCCCATCAGCTTCACATTGCGTTCGTCCGCATAAATACGGATGAATTCCCACTGTTTTTCACAGAGCCACTGGAGCCAGCGGGCAAAATCCTTTTCCTCTTCGTAATCGGAGGCAATGGCCTTGGCCCGCGCCGGATCCTGTTCCGGCCAGTGCCACCAGATTTCCGTACCGAACAGGTCGCAGAGAATCTGGAAACAGACAAAGTCTTCCAGCCAGCTTCCCTGTTCTTTCACCCATTCCCTGAATTTGGGCATAATGCACTCATATTCCGGCTTGGTTTTGAAATTGTTCCAGGCTCCCCGCAGAATCCACATTTTCCAGAATCTGACCTTGGGGTAGTCCACCAGATCCGGGCCGGAGGGCTGTTCCCACGGCAGCGTGTCCCCCGTTTCATTGAATACGCGTTCTTCCAGGCCGGGTATGGTCCAGGGTTCCAGGGAAAGGTACAGGGGTTCCAAAGCTACGGAGCTGATGGCGGAATAGGGGGAGGGGCATTCGTCCCTGCCCAGGGCATTGACGGGGAGCAGCTGGAGGAACCCCACATGGGCATCCGCCGCCCAGTCAATCCATTGGCGCAAGGCCGTCAGGTCCCCGATTCCGTGGTCATTGTTACGGCGCAGGGAGAACAATGGCAGAACTACGCCGGCTAATCTTTTCTCATCCATATCAGAACGTATTACTTGAGCGGTTCCCCCGGATGGACCTGCGTCAGCCGTTGGAACAGTAAGCTCCAGAATAGCATTTCCGGCAGGAAGGCGGCAAGCTTAATACGTTGTCTCCGCGCCATGCTTTGCGGTTTTTCCTGGGAAGTGGAGCAGGGGGACGGTAAGACAGGCTGTTTTTTCCCGCCGCAGGAATAGACGCCTTACCGGGAATCCGATTATTTGTCCGGGATGCAGTTCGGAAGCGGCATGGTTTTCTCTGCGGGAAACAGCATGAACCGGAGGGAAAGGCGGAATTTTTCTTTTAGAAACAGTCTCTGGCGGAAACAGGCGCAAATTCTGCTTCCATCCGTAATCCGCGGCAATTAAGATAGCCGGCAAATGAAATTGCTTTTTCTCCCTTCCGCTCTGCTGGTGCTGCTGGCCTCCTGCGGGCCGAACAAGCATGTGAATTCATGGGACCGCCAGAGTTCGGCATTGGATCCCGTGGGAATCACTTCCAAGAAAATGGCGGCCAAAAACAGGGCGGAGCAGGCATTTTACAAGCCTGGGGAAGCCGTTACGTTCAAGAAGGACAGAATGATGGTGTTCGAGCAGAATCCGGAAAATAATTTTTCCACGAGCGGAACCGTCAGGGGTGGGGTGAAAACCGGGAAGGTGCTGGTCTGCGGGGATTTGTTCGCCAAAGTCGAGTTTGAAGACGGCAGCCAGGGCTACGTGAGCCTCTCAGAGATTGTTAATCCACAGGAAATGATGGGTTTTTATCCTGTTTCCGCCTCCGATATGATTGGGCCGGACGGGGCTTTGCTTCCTTTGCCCTCGAACATGGGCGCCGTCAGTCCGGAAGCCGCTGCCGCTTCCCGTGAACTGGATATATCCCGGATGAATACCTCTCTGGTTCCTGTTCCGAGTTCCGTTTCTCCGTCGGGTGCTGCGCCTCAGGAGGCTCCTCTAGAAAACGTTCCCCTGCCTGAATCCAGCGTGAAGCAGTAGGGCCTTTGCAGAAAATCCGGAAAGTCGGGCGGAAAACAGGAGGCAATATACGTCGGCCTGCGCTTCGCCTGTATTTTTGTTCCCGGGTTCTTTCCGACAGGAACGGAAGCAATTTTATTCCGCCGTCAATTCATACGCAACGGCATCCGTTACGGTGACAGTAGCGAATTGCCCGACGGGCAGCGTCAGAGGAACGGAAACGGTCCCGTCAATGTCCGGAGCATCCCATTCCGTTCTGGCGACTCCGGGAGCATCCACCAGCACGCGTATTTGCCTGCCGATTTGCTCCTGGCCCGTTTCCGAAGCGAGACGCGCCAGCAACAGGGTGGCTTCATTGTAGCGGCGAGCCTTGGTGCGGTGGTGCACCTGATTGGGCATCTTGTAGGCTTTTGTCCCTTCCTCCCGTGAGAAGGTGAAAATGCCGGCGCGTTCAAAACGGAATTCCTCGATAAACTCCATCAGTTCCTGATGGTCGTCTTCCGTTTCTCCGGGGAATCCGGTGATGAAGGTGGTGCGGATGGCGATGCCCGGAACGGCCTTCCGGATATTCCGGAGCAACGTGCGGATATAGTCTCCGTCCGTTACGCGCTGCATGGCGTCCAGCATATTATCGGAAATATGCTGGAGGGGAATGTCTACATAGCGGGCCACTTTGGGGCATTCCGCGATGGCTGCGGTCAGTTCGTCGCTCCAGTGGGCGGGGTGGGTGTAGAGCAGCCTGATCCAGAATTCTCCCTCAATGGCGTTCAGAGCGCGGAGCAGGGAAGCCAGGGATTCTCCGCGGGAGGAATCCACCGCGCTGCGGCGGTTTGGGCGCGCATCCGTCCATTTATCCATGCCGTAATAGGTGATGTCCTGCGCGATGAGGCAGATTTCCTTCACGCCGGACCGGATAAGGGTTTCCGCTTCACGCACTACGTCCTGCTGGGAACGGCTGCGGTGGCGTCCGCGGATCATGGGAATGATGCAGTAGGCGCAGCCGTGGTTGCAGCCTTCCGCTATCTTGATGTAGGCCGTGTGCGGCGGGGTAAGGCGGTAGCGCGGTGTGTTCCAGTCAGGAACGTACCTGCATTTTCCTTCAATGAAGTTCCGGTTCTGTATGGTCCGGTCCATCACTTGAGTGATAATTTCCGGCAGTTTGGTGATTTGGTCCGGACCGATAAAGGCGTCCACCTCCGGAAGCAGGGCGGGCAGTTCCTTCCGGAAGCGCTGGGACAGGCAGCCCGCCACGATGAGTTTCTGGTTTTCCGGATAAGCCCCGTTTTCCCGGGCACGCACGATGTCCAGAATGGCATCGATGGCTTCCTGCTTGGCCTGGTCAATGAAAGCGCAGGTATTGACCACCATTACGTCCGCGAGTTCCGGTTCCGGAGTCATGGTCATGCCGGCTTTTTGCAGGTGGCCGATCATGATTTCAGAGTCAACCAGATTCTTGGGGCAGCCCAGGGAAATGAGTCCAACGGTGAGAGGCATGGCAGTAGATAAGAAGCGTGATGGCGTCAATCCCCGGAGGGGGAGTCGTCCTTGACGACGACGAGGTCGAATGGCCGGATGTCCACGACGCGCACAGGGGTACCCTTAATCAGTATGCCTTGTCGAGAGAAAACCTCGCATATTTCGCCATGAATCATGGCTTTTCCATTGGGTTTTAGCTCCGTGACGGCGTTCCCGCGGTCTCCTACCTGAACGCGCGCGATATTGACCGCTTCCCCGGCGGAACCTCCGCTGACCGTGGCGTTGGTAACGCGGCGCATCAGGATGGAATCCGGGAGGTATTTCATCAGCAGGGCAATCAGAAGGGAGCCTCCGGTCAGGCCCAGGGCCAGTTTCAGGAGGGGGATGCCCAGGACTGCCGCCAGCGTGTTGACGTCATCCCACTGTCCGTCCCGGATGATATGGTCCCATTCCCAGGAGCTGACCATGCCGCCGAACAGGGCCAGAAAGATGCAGACGCCGCCCGCAATGGCCGCAATGAATGTGCCCGGGATAACGAAAAATTCCACGCAAAGAAGGACTATGCCCAGAACGAGCAGGGCCGCCGTCTCATAGCCGGCCAGATTCCCGGCAATGTTGTTGCCGAAGAAGAACAGGGCAAACGCGGCAATGGCCACAATGCCGCCGATGCCGAATCCCGGCGTTTTAAATTCCATGTAAATGCCGCCGATGCCCAGCAGGATCAGGATGGGGGGAAGCCCATGCAATCCAGAGGCCGATGCGCTCAAAGGCCGTAGGTTCCGCCGTGACTACGGGGGCATTTACTTTCTCCTGGGCCAGCAGGTCCGTGACGGAGGAGGCTGTGCCCTGGGCCAGCAGGGGCCTGCCGTCTTCCAGACGCGCGGCGGCTTCCTTGCCCGTCAGGGTCAGGAGCGCGCCTTTTTCCAGTTTGACGGGGCCGAACTGCTGTTCCTGGTCGGACGGGATCATCATGGCTTTTACCACTTCCGGGCGGTAACCCTTTTCCGTCACGACGGAGCGGGTAAAGGCCCAGAAGGCGCTTTCCGCTTTCTTGCGCATGACGGGATCCATTTCCTCTCCGGATGAGGTGATGATGCCCGCTGCGCCGATGGAGGAGACGGGAGCCATGTAGATTTTGTCGCACGCCGCGGAGATGAGCGCCCCGGCGGACATGGCCCTGGGGTTTACGTAGGCGTAGGTGGGAATGGTGAGCGGCTGGATGCTTTTCATCATCATCTCGCTGGTCTCCCAGGCCAGGCCGCCGGGCGTGTTCAAATCGAATATTACCGCGCGCGCCTGCTCCTCCTGCGCTCTTTTCAGGATGCGGTTCATGAAGCCGAAGCTTTGTTTGCTGGTCAGGAGTCCTCCCCTACGGGGATGACGACTACCCTGTCGCGGAAGGTTTCCTCCGCGGCCGCCCGGAAGGGGGCGCCGGCAAACAGGGCCAGCAAAGCCAGCAACAGAAGGTGAATGCGCTTCATGCGGACAGGCTAGCATGTTCCGCTCCCGCGCTCAATGGGGAAATGTGTTCCTCCGGGGCGGGAAGCCGCCGGTGCTGCGCCGTCTTTTCCCTGCCTGTGGAGGCCTTGTTTCCTCGCATGGCGTTCCGATTCTGTCTTCTTGTGCACCCGTACCCCTTGTGATAGACTGGTTCCGCCTTATGAAGGATTGATGAAGACAGTATCCGGCGCGTTCTGGAGGCCACTGACATTGTAGATGTGGTGGGGGCCTATCTTCCCCTGAAAAGGGCCGGTTCCCGGTGGAAGGCATGCTGCCCGTTCCACAATGAAAAGACGCCTTCCTTTATTGTGGACCAGAGTCGGCAGAATTTTAAATGCTTTGGCTGCGGGGAAGGAGGGTCTGCCATCACTTTTGTGATGAAGATGGAGAACCTGGGATTTGCGGATACCGTGCGAAGGCTGGCGGAAAAAGCCGGAATCTCCATTGTGGAAGAGGTTTATGACGCGGCGGAAGAAAAGCGGCGTAAGGCACGCACGGCGTTGCTGGTGGCCCACAAGAAGGCAGCTGGGTTTTTCCACAGGCTCCTGCTTTGTTCCCCGAAGGCGGCGGAGGCCAGGGCTTACCTGAATTCCCGCGGATACGGGGCGGACATGGCGAAACGCTGGCAGGTAGGGTGGGCTCCTGGCTCCTCGCGGGAGTTTCTGGCCTGGGCCCGCAGGGAGGGGGATTCCGGACCAGGTGCTGATAGATTCCGGTCTCGCCAACCGCGGAGAACGGGGAGATTTGTACGCCCGCTTCCGGGACAGGCTGATGTTCCCCATCAACAATGTGTACGGAGAATGTGTGGCGTTTTCCGGCCGCATTCTGCGGCCTCAGGAAAACGCAGGCAAGTACGTTAATTCCCCGGAGACGGCCATTTTCAAAAAGGGGGACGTGATGTTTGCCCTGGACAAGGCGCGCGGCTCTATGGGAAAAAGCGGCAAAGCCCTGTTGTGCGAGGGGCAGATTGACGTCATTGCCTGCCACGAGGCGGGTATTTCTTTTGCCGTAGCCCCTTTGGGGACGGCGTTTACTCCGGAGCATGCCCGGATTCTTTCACGCTATGCTTCACGGATAGTGTTGTGTTTTGACGCGGACAAGGCAGGCATGGCTGCGGCGGACCGGACTTTCCGTGAACTGGCCCCCTTTGGCAAGGATATTTACCTGGTGAACCTTCCTGCCGGGGACGATCCGGATTCTTTCATGAAGAGGGAGGGGAAAGAGGCTTTTTCTGGGATGGTGGAGCGGGCCCGTTCCTTCTTTGAGGTTCGCATTGAACGGGCCAGGGAGAGCGGTTTGTTGGATGATGCCGCTTCCAGCGCCGCTTTTGCCCGTGAGATGACGGCCCTGCTGGCCTGCATGAGCGATCCGGTGGCCCGGGATCTGGCTACGACTGACATAGCCACGCGCATGCGCATGGCTGCGGATAATTTGCGCGGCGCTGTCAGAATGGCCGGACGCCGGAAGCAGGAACAGGCCCAGTCCGCAGAGCGTAAGGCGGCTGCGGAAGTTCCGCAGCATCCTCCTGTGAAAATGGATCGCGCCGTGGCCGTGCTCTGTGAACTGGCCCTTCAGAATTCCCGTGCCCAGGGGCTTATCGTGGACCGCATTGAAGAATTGCTGGAGCCGATGCGGCTGCTGCAGGGTGGAGGCATCTTAAAAAAAATTCTGGCCAGGCTGCCTTCTCCGGACAACCCCGCGGCCGTTCAGGCTTTTCTGGCGTCCCTGCCTCAGCCGGAACGGGATGCCCTGGGCATGCTGAATCTGGAGCCCATACCTATTCCCAATGTGGACAGGAGCGTACAGGAAGCCTGCTCCGGCATTGCGAAGGCCGCTTTGGAGAGGCACATCGCCTCCCTGATGGCGGAACTGGCGGATCCATCCACGGATGCTGCCAGAAGGCTGGAATTGTCCAAACTTAGTGTTGACTTGAAGCGTTTGCTGGGTACAATGTAGTGCCTCGATACCTCCGGGTATTGATATAATGGTGAATTGTGCCCTCTTCTTTTCAAGATATGTCCAAATCCGGTGACCCATCCCCCTCTTCTCCCAAGAAGACTTCCGCCAACAAAAAAGCTTCTGAATCCAAGGAAAAAATAACGGCCCGGCCCGCCGCAAAAAATTCCAAAACCGCTCCGAAGGCGGCTCCAGCCAAAAAAAACTCCGCCAGGGTTGCCGCTCCGGCTACGGAAAAGGCCGCCGCCAAACCCGTTGCGGAAAAAAAGGCCCCGGCAAAAAAAGCGTCTCCGGCTTCTGCCTCCAAGAAGGCGGCGCCGGCCGCCAAAAAGACTCCGGCAAAGGCGCCTGAAGCTGTTCCTGCCAAGAAAGCTCCAGCCAAGGCTGCGGAGAAGAAGCCGGCTGAGAAGAAGGCTGCCAAACCTGCTGCGAAGGAGGAAACGCCCAAAAAGTTAAGCGAAATATTGGAAGAGGAACGCAAGAGGGCTGCCAGCCGCAAGGTCACGAATCCGATTGACGCTCCGGAGATTCAGGAAAAAATCCGTGAACTTATCAAGCTCGCCAAGGAACAGGGGTATCTGACTTTTGACGATATTAATGACTCCCTTCCCAACGACATTGTCGATCAGCAGGATTACGAGGCCATCATGGACCGCCTGCGCAGCATGGCGTTTGACATCATTGACGCGTCTGATGTGGACAGCTACACGGACCGCACCCGCATCAGCACGGAAGAAGAGGACGAAGAGGAAAAGCTCGAAGCCAAGATGGACATTCTGGATGATCCCGTCCGCATGTACCTGAAACAAATGGGCCAGGTTTCCCTGCTTACCCGTGAAGAGGAAGTGGCCATTTCCAAGAGAATTGAGGACGCGGAACAGAACGTCCAGCGCTGTGTGCACCGCTTCGGTTTCATCGCGAATGCCTATCTGGACGTAGCCTATCGCCTGCTCGACAATGAGGAACGCTTTGACCGCGTTATCCTTGACAAAAAGATAGACTCCCGTGAGCGCTATATGAAAGGGCTGGCCCAGCTCTGCGCCCAGATACAGCAGACCCATCAGGACGCATCCGGTTCCTTCCGCAAGCTGTACCGCAGCAAGGAGGCGGCCAAGTCCGTCAAGGCCCGCCAGGCCGAATTCGACAAAGTTGCCGGCGTTTTGGTGAAGTTCTTCGGTCGCCTGTATTTCAAGCACAAGGTGATTGAGGATTTCTGTTCCATGATTGACGAGGCCCGCGACCGCGTGCTCCGCATGCAGAAGAAGGTTGCCCTGGATCCGGACAACAAGGAACTCAAGGAACATCTGGCAGAGCTGGAGCTTCGCATGTGGATGACTGCGGATGAGATGGGAGAAGCCTACCAGGAACTCCGCAAATGGCTTCGCGAAGCCCGCAGGGCCAAGGATGAAATGGTAGAGGCCAACCTGCGCCTGGTCATTTCCATTGCCAAAAAATATACCAACCGCGGCCTCTCCTTCCTGGATCTGATTCAGGAAGGCAACATGGGCTTGATGAAGGCGGTGGAAAAATTTGAATACCGCCGCGGCTACAAATTCTCCACCTATGCCACCTGGTGGATCCGCCAGGCCATCACCCGCTCCATTGCAGACCAGGCCCGCACCATCCGCATTCCCGTGCACATGATTGAAACCATCAACAAATTGATGCGCGTGCAAAAGCAGCTGGTGCAGGAGTACGGTAGGGAACCCACTCCGGAAGAAATCGCGGAAGAAATCCATCTGCCTGTGGAACGCGTGCGTTCCGTTTTGAAAATGGCCCAGCAGCCCATTTCCCTGCAAGCCCCCGTGGGGGATTCCGACGATACCTCCTTCGGTGACTTTATTGAAGACAAGGCGGCGGAAAATCCCATGGAGGAAGCCTCCTTCTCTTTCCTGAAAGAAAAAATCAAGGATGTTCTGGACACCCTCACGGACCGTGAACGCGAAGTTATTGAACAGCGCTTCGGCCTCCGGGACGGCAGTCCCCGCACTCTGGAGGAAGTGGGCCGCCAGTTCAGCGTCACCCGCGAACGCATTCGCCAGATTGAAGCCAAAGCCCTCCGCAAGCTGCGCCATCCCACGCGCATCAGCAAGATCAAGGGATTCCTGGAAATGACGGAATCCTGACCGGATTTGCGCCGCATGCCGTGCTACGCTTCGTGGTCATGAAGACTTGCGTAGCTGCGGTATGCGGCATGTTCATGTTACTGGTTTCCTGTTCCGGCAGCAGGGAATTCAAACCGGCGTTCAATCAGCCCCTTCAGCCCGTGATGCAGCCGGGCTTTGTGTATGTGGACCAGGTGGCACCCCTGGTAAAGACTAATTTGAAATATGCCGGATATGACAATTTTGTAGGGCGTCCGCTGGACGGTTACCACGGTCGGCGCGCCATCCTGCGCACCCAGGCGGCGCAGGCGTTGAAAAAAGTCTCGGAAGATTTGTATCGTCAGGGTTACCTGCTGGAAATTTATGACGCCTACCGTCCCCATACCGCCGTGCTGGACATTTGCAAATGGGGAGCTGACGAAGGGGACCAGAAGATGAAGTCCCGGTATTATCCCCATATTGACAAGGCCAAGGTGTTCGGAGACCACTATGTGCGCGATTTCTCGGAACATTCCCGGGGCGTGGCTGTGGATGTTTCCCTGCTGTACGCCAGGACCGGAAAGCCGGTGGATATGGGCGGCCATCATGACCTGCTGGATCCCAGTTCCGCCACGGACTCCACATTAGTGACTCCGTCCCAACGCAGAAACAGGATGATTTTGAAAAAGGCTTTTGAAAAACAGGGTTTTGCCAATTATGCTCCGGAATGGTGGCATTACCGCCTGTTGAATGAGCCTGAACCTACCCTGCATTATTACTTTCCCGCGTGGGACGGCATGACTTCCGCAGGCAGGCCATAAAAGAATTTTACATATCAAATTTTTGTAAAAATTTGTTTGTTAGTTGAGTGGCCGACCCCGTGCTGATTCCTATCAAGCAGAATGTAGAAGATCGTACTGACACCTGGAAAAGATACATTAGAGTAGAAAAAGCAGAACGGCATTATTTCCGCATCGACGGAGACGATGTTCTGACTCTCTAATGGTGTGAGCCATCTATGCGGAAGCCGATACGAAGGGTGCCGAGATGAGGGCGATTGCATTGGTGATGTTGAATCGTCTCGGCAACACGAAAGGGAATGCCTATCGAAATCCATTGTTGAGTATGTTGACGGAATTTGGAGAAATCAAAGACGGTAAGAATCCTAATTGGGCATCTGTAACAAATCAGCAATATGCCAAGGTTGAAGGGGAGAAGTACAGGGATATTGACAGGCTGAGTTGTGAAAAACCGGAAGAAGCCAGAAAGGCGCTTCTTGAGGTTCTGAGCGGTGGCGTAACCGTTCCTTATGATGGATTTAGAACGGCAGGCACTACTCCCAAGCCTCATGTTACTATTGGAGGAACTGACTTTTTGACTGAACAGTACCGGACCTGCACCGTCAAACCAGACGGATGGGATAATTTGTCTGTCTGGCCCGGTGGCCCTTTGGATAGATAAATCATTCTGAAGCATCATCAGGCGGATCAGGTGATTGAGACTTGAGCCGTCTTTTTGATGAAGTAATATCCGGAAGATGAATGCCTCCTTGAAAACGTTTTTTTTCTCTTGCTGCACGGTTCCCCTTGTTGTGGCTTCTGGTGCGCCTTCTCCTCTTGTCGATCATCCTCCGGTAGATGGCGCCGCCTTGCGTTTTCACAAGCAGGAGATGGCTTTTCTGGAAAACTGTTTCCGGGACAATCCGGATAACAAAGTAATCTGGCAGGCGGACCATGAAGCCGCTTTAGTGTGGAGAACGCCTAGGGGCGCCAATTTCAACAGTTATGAATTTAAAGCTTTTCTGCGCCAGCAGGACGGTTCATTTAGAGAAATAGGAAGATATTCTGTTATGTCCGGTTATGGATATTGGGATGAAAAAAATATCCGGTTTTCCAATGAAGGTTTTAAGATTATTTTAATTGCGGATGGAGGGGCAACCCGTGCAAGCCATCAGTTCCATTATTCCCAACCTGCCGCTACCTTTGTTTTCCGGTTGGGCCGGGAAGAGGGCAAATGTTCCAGCGAGGACGTGAGGATGAATAATGATTGTTAATTTCCAAACCGGTTTGTCCGCAATATAGGAGAGGGAAAGCGCAGTTTGGACAATTCCTGGCTATTCCTTGACGAAGAGTTTTTGTTGCGGGCGTCTTGGCCGTCCGTATTGGGAGACCGTGAATACGGATTTTTAATTAAAAGGCCGTTCCGCGGAAACGGCGGAACGGCCTGAAAAGCGTTTATGCGCAGGAGATGTTAATGAGGCAGGCGGAAGTTGCGGTTAAACGCGGAAACTTCTTCCTTAAGCTGGGAGAAGCCGTCCGGATTCGGGCATACCTGGTCACCTACGTACAAGGCCAGCGCACGGGCAATGAATTCGGCCACCTGTTCCACGTCTTTTTCTTTCATGCCGCGAGTGGTTACGGCAGGCGTGCCGATGCGGATGCCGGAGGGTTTCATGGGAGAGCCCGTGTCAAACGGGATGGCGTTCTTGTTTACGGTGATGCCTACGCGGTCCAGGGCTTCCTGCGCGTCTGCGCCGTTAATGCCCTTGTTGCGGAGGTCTACCATGAAGACGTGGTTGTCCGTACCGTTGGAGACGACGCGGAAGCCGAGTTCTGCCATTTTGGCCGCCATGGCCTTGGCGTTTTTGACAACCTGGGCCGCATAGTCCTTGAATTCGGGCTTCAGAGCTTCCCCGAAACAGGCCGCCTTAGCGGCAATGATGTGCATGAGGGGACCTCCCTGCATTCCGGGGAAGACGGCGGCATCCAGTTTTTTGGCGTATTCCTCCTTGCAGATGACGAAGCCGCCGCGGGGGCCGCGCAGGGATTTATGCGTGGTGGAGGAGACGAAGTCCGCATAGGGAACCGGATTCGGGTGCTGCCCCCCTGCCACCAGGCCCGCGATGTGGGCCATGTCCACGAACAGGTAGGCACCGCAGGCCCTGGCAATCTGTCCCATGCGTTCAAAGTCGATTGTGCGTGAGTAGGCGCTTGCTCCCGCCGTGATCATTTGCGGCTTTACCTCCAGAGCCAGTTTTTCCAAAGCATCATAGTCAATAGCTTCCGTTTCCTGGGATACGCCGTAGTGAACCACATTGTACAGTTTGCCGGAGAAGTTGGCCCGGTGACCGTGGGTGAGGTGGCCGCCGTGGGAGAGATCCATCGTGAGAATGGTGTCGCCCGGCTTCAGAACAGAGAAGTAAACGGCCATGTTGGCCTGGGAACCGGAGTGGGGCTGCACATTGGCATGATCCCCGCCGAAAATTTCCAGTACGCGGTCAATGGCGATCTGTTCCACTTTGTCCACCACCTCGCAGCCGCCATACCAGCGTTTGCCGGGATAGCCTTCCGCGTATTTGTTGGTCAGCAGGGAGCCCTGGGCTTCCCGGACGGAGGGGGAAGTGAAGTTTTCAGAGGCAATCAGTTCAATGTTGTTGCTTTCCCGGCGTCCTTCTTCCTGAATGAGGGCCGCCAGTTCCGGATCCGTCCATTGCAGGGGGCTGCCGGAGGATTTGACGACGCGGCGTTCATGGCGCCCGCCTTCAAAGTCAGCATGCAGCCAGGCGTCCAGGACATCTTCCACACTTTCATTGTCCACATAGGCGGAAGCCAGGCAGAGCAGGTTGGAATCATTGTGCTGGCGGGAGAGGGCCGCAGCAGGGGCCGTGCGGCAGAGGGCGGCGCGGACGCCTACCCAGCGGTTGGCGGCAATGCTCATGCCGATGCCGGACCGGCAGATAAGGATGCCGCGGTCGTTGGTGCCGTCAGCAATGCTGCTTGCGACTGCATTGGCATAGTCGGAATAATCACAGGAATTTTTGGTCATGGTTCCCATGTCGGTCACTTCATGACCCCATGCCTTGAGGAGTTCTGCTACGGTTTCCTTGAGATCGACTCCGGCGTGATCCGCGCCGATGGCAATTTTGTATGTCGTATTCATGGTGGTGCTCATTGCTGACGGGCAAAAATACTGCCTTATTTCCCTCCGGCTGGCAAGCCCCGGATTCATTTCGGGCTGTTCGGGAGGCACGGCTCCCGGAATTGCCTCCGTGAAAAAGAACCCCGGTCCCCTGAATGGGGCCGGGGCGGCAAGGAGGTTCGCGAGGAGCGAGCCGTTATTTTCCGGAGGATTCCAGCTTCAGCATATCCTGGACGATGTTGATGCCTTCACGGAGTTCCGGATCAAGGCCGGAGGGGTATTCCGGGGAGTCGTCCAGTTCTGCCGTGGGGTCTTCCGCCAGGTGCATGAATTGTTCATTGTCTTTTTCCGGATCCGCCAGGGGCAGCTCCTTGGCGTTGACGTCGTCCAGCGTCAGGCGGTAAATTTTGTATTTGGTAGCGTCTTCCTTGGCCATTTCCGCGAAGCGGATTTTGCGTTCCTTGTTGATGGATTTGCGGCGTTCTTCCAGGGCGGAGTTTTCCTGTTCCCGGATTTTCTTGTTCAGGGAAAGCTTGTTGTCCTTGATGCGCTGTTTCATCATGGCGATATCTTCCCTGGCAATCTGGAGATCGCGGTCTTTTTCCACGCGCTTCGCGCTGGCATCTTTCAGCACGGGCAGCATGGCCGCGATGGAGGAGTCCTTTTGTAGTTGGTGCAGGGCGTAATCTGGTCATAGGGCATCGCGTAGTCCAGAATGTCTTCTCCCAGCTCGAATGCCGCCGTAGCGGTGGGAAGCTGGATATCGCTTTCCACGCCTTTGAGCTGGGTGGAGCCGCCCGCCACACGGTAAAATTTCTGGGTAGTGACTTTCAGCAGGCCCGCACGGTCTCTGGCCGCGAAGAAAGGCAGGTATTGGCCGATGTCCACAGGCTGCTGCACAGACCCCTTCCCGAAGGTGGATTCATCCCCCACAATCACGGCGCGGCCGTAATCCTGAAGGGCCGCGGCCAGAATTTCAGAGGCGGATGCGCTGAGTTTATTAATGAGCACCACAATGGGGCCATTGAAGAGTTTCTGGCGGTTGTGAGCGGATTTGATATCCACGTTGCCGCGGGTGTCCTTGATTTGCACCACGGGGCCGTTTCCGGTAAAGAAGCCCGTCATCAGGCGCACTTCCTCCAGGGAACCGCCGCCGTTGCTGCGCAGGTCAATTACCAGGCCATCCACATTTTCCTTGTTCATCCGTTCCAGGATTTTTTTGACATCCTTGGCACAGCGGCGGTCTCCGCCTTCCATGTCTGCGTAGAAGGAGGGAAGGCTCAGCACGCCAATGCGGTTCCTGCCTTCCGGAGCTCCGGTAAGTTCAATGATTTCACCTTTGGCAAGTTCATCCTTCAGAGGTACCTTGGAGCGGGTCAGCGTAATGATTTTGGCCTGTCCGGGGGCGTCTGCCGGCTCTACTTTCAGGCGCATCTGGGTATTTTCGGCTCCGCGGATCATATCCACCACTTTGTCCAGCTTCATGAACAGGATATCCACCATTTCTCCGGAGTTGTCGGAGTCAATGGCAACGATGCGGTCGTTCAGCTTCAATTCTCCGGATTTGTCAGCCGGTCCTCCCACAACGATACCGGTAATTTTGGTGGAACCGTCGTCTTCACTGCCCAACAGGGCGCCGATGCCGGTGAGTTCCGTACCCATGGAGATTTTGAAACGGTCCACCTGGCGCGCACCCATGTAATCCGTATGCGGGTCATACGTCAAGGCTACGGCGCTGAGCAGTGTTTCCGCTACGTCTTCCAGATCCGTTTCCTGAATATTGCGCTGAATGCGTTCATAACGCATAAGCAGTTTTTCCTCCGCTGGTTTCTCATTGGCCAGGGGATCGGGCTTGTTCTGTTCCTTGGCCAGGCGCGCTACGGTTTCACGGCGCAGGATTTCGGACAGGAGCTGTTCCTCCACCATGTCTTTCCAGACCTGCTGCATTTCCGCCTCATCCTTGGGCCACGCGGCTGTTTTGCGGCGGGAACGTTCGATAGACTTGTCTTTGTCAAAGGTGAAGCCTCCCTTTTTCAGCAAATCCCGCGCATAGGAGATGCGCTGCATGGCGCGCTGGCGGTAAAGGGAGTGCATGGCCTGGGCCGCATCCATCATCTGGCCGGACATAAGGTAGTCGTCCAGCTCCTTACCGTATTTTCTTTTGAGGGCGTCTACGTCCTGCTGGGTGAAGAATATTTTGTTGGGGTCTACCTTGCGCAGGTAGGTTTCCAGGAATTTGGCGGATAGTTCATCGCTGAATTCTTTGCGGGAGAAGTGGAAATTCTGGAGCAGCAGGGACATTTGCTTGCCCACCTGGTTGAAGTCCGTAGCCGCAGAGGCGCAGGAAGTAATGGCGGCTGCGGCTAGGGCCGAGAATGCGGTGAGTCTAATCCAACGGAATGAGTGCATGTTCATAACGGAAAAGGGTGCGTTTTTTTCCATTTGGGGAAAAAGCTGACGCCGGGATGTAAGTGTTACTGATTTGCAGGTGATTGTCTATCTTATAAAACGTCCACATGACGCTATTTTGCTCTCCTTGTTTCCGGAAGAGGACAAGAGTAAATGGAAGCCGGTTCATCCGGAAATATCCGGCGGCGGCAGGGGGAGGAAAGAAGAGAATTCATGGGTGGATAAATCCACCATAAAGTTTGAAATTTTGTGCGGAAGTCCGGCATTTGTCATATTGGAGCTGCATGGAAATGGATTTCATTTTACGGATGTTTTTTCCGCTTTTTGTTGTTGCGTGCTTTCTTTGGTTTTCCGTTGCTGCATCCTTCCCGGAGAGGGAAAAGTGGCGGGATGACTGCTTTCCTGTTTGCAGCGGAGAGGGTGAGGATGGGGAGAACGGACGTTTTCCGAAGAGACGCCGCAGGAAAGGAAGCATTTCAGGATTGAGGTTGCAACGGTTTTCTGTACACTTCGCGTGATGATGAGCATACCGAATCGGGACAAGAGTTTTTCCGGAAGCAAGATGGGTGTTCTGGTGCAGCGTTCATTCAGCACCGTGGTTTTGCTTGGGTTGCTGGCCGGGGCTTTGTGGTGGGACTGCGAACTTGGGTATTACGGTCTGGTCTGCATTTTCTGTATTTTGGCCGCTTGGGAATGGCGGCACATGCTGCTGCGTTCCGGAAAAGCCTCCCAGCCGAACTTGAGCTTTCTTTTCGGAGTGGCGTACCCCGTATTGCTGTCCTGGTCATGCTGCATCACTAAATTCCGGGAAAGCGCCCTTGCGGAACAGGTTTCTTTCCTCATCCCCCTTCCTCTTCTGGTGGCGCTTGCCGCTCCGGTCCTCCTGGTAGTGGTTGCCTTCATCCGTGAGATGAAGTACCCGGTGGATGGAAGCAGGGCTCTCCGTTCCGTGGGTACTACGCTGCTTTCCTTTATTTATCCCGTCTGGCTGTTCTCTTTTGCCATTCTGGCCCTGCATCTGGCGTATATGAGGGCGGGGTATGTTTATCCGGCCATTGTCATGTGTGTGCTGTGGGTCGTTCTGGTAACGAAGATGGCGGACATTTTTGCCTACGTGAGCGGGTTCCTGCTGGGCGGCCGCCTTTTTTCCCGCAGGCTCATTCCCCACATCAGCCCCAAGAAAACGTGGGAGGGCCTCCTCGGTTCCTGGGTGCTGACGAATGCGGCGGCCATAGGGCTGGTTTTCCCGATGTTCGGAATTTCCGTCTTGTCCATAACCCAGGTATTGGTACTGATGGGATGCACATCCCTCATTTTCCTGCTTTCCGTTTACGGGGATCTGGCCGGGTCCCTGGTTAAACGCAGCCTGGCCATCAAGGATTCCGGTTCCCTGCTGCCGGGGATAGGAGGAATTTTTGATTTGATTGACAGCCCTTCCTTTACCGTGCCGTTTTTCTGGTTTCTGCTGGCCTGCATCGGCTGAATGTCCCCGGCACGAACGGATTCCCTGTAACCCGTTATGGTTTTTTCTTCTCTTCCCATTGAGGAAATCCGCGGAGAATTGATGGAGGCTCTGCGGGTTCCTTCTCCGCGCATTTTGTTGAAAGCTCCTACCGGCTCCGGCAAGTCCACCGGCGTTCCTCCGATGATGGATGACGCCGGTCTGGGAGACCGTGGCCTGATTGTCGTTGTACAGCCCCGGCGGATGGCCGCTCGCCTGCTGGCGCGGCATGTGGCCCGGCTGCGCGGGGTGGAGCTGGGAAAAGAAGTGGGGTATGCGGTGCGTTTTGAACGGTACATTTCCTCCCGCACCCGTATCGCGTACGTGACGGACGGCATGTTGGAGCGCTGGCTGACGGAACGGCCCTCCCTGGAAGGGGTGAGCGCCGTGGTGTTTGATGAGTTCCATGAACGCAGCCTTTCCGGGGATTTATCCCTGGGGCGTGTGCTGGATCTGCAGGAAGGGCCGCGCCGGGATCTGGCCGTGGTCGTGATGTCCGCCACACTGGAGATATCAGGGCTGCGGGAATATATGGGAGGTTCCTGCCGGGTTCTGGAAGCGCAAGGCAGGCAGTATCCCGTGGAAGTCGTTTACCGGGCTCCCCGCTTGGTCAGTGACGGACGCGGCAGGGTGGCTCCTCCCCCCATATGGGAGCAGGCGGCGGATGTTGTGCGGGAGGCGGTGAGGGAGGATGACTGCGGGGATGTGCTGGTATTTATGCCGGGCGTGTATGAGATACGGAAAACGGTGGAGTTGCTGGCAGGAAAGCCGTGGATGAGCGGCCGGGACGTTTTTCCCCTTTACGGGTCTCTGGCGCCGGAGCAGCAGAATTGCGCCGTGGAGCGGGGGGGTATCCCCCGTGTCATTGTTTCCACTAATGTGGCGGAAACTTCCCTGACGATTGAGGGAGTGCGTACGGTGGTTGATTCCGGGCTGGTCCGCCGGTCCGGATGGGATCCGTACCGGGGGATGGATACGCTGCATCTGGTGAAGATTTCCAAGGCGTCCGCCGCTCAGCGCGCGGGCCGTGCCGGGCGCGTGGCTCCGGGGCGCTGTTTCCGGCTGTGGAGTGAGGCGGAACAGGCCCGGAAGGAGGATTTTGACCCGCCCGAATGTTTCCGGGTGGATCTGGCCGGAGCCGTTTTGAATTTGGCTGCCTGGGGCGTCACCGTACCGGAAAATTTCCGTTGGCTGGATGTTCCTGCCCCCCTGGTGATGCAGCGGGCCGTGAATTTGTTGGCTGCCCTGGGTGCGACGGAAGAGGATGGAAGCCTGACGGATACGGGAAAAAGGATGACCGCTTTTCCCCTGCCGCCCCGGCTGGCCCGTCTGATGGTGGCCGGCCAAGATGAACAGTGTGCCGTGGAGCTGGCCGCCGTTGCAGCCCTGATGCAGGGAGAAGGTGTTGCGGTAAAGGGGGGGCTGAACGATCATTTGCGCGATTCTGCGGATTACACGGATTTCCAGGCGGAGTGGCGCGCGGTGGAGAAGGCTGTGGATGCCGGTTTTGGGGCGGCGGCGTGTACCCGCTGGGGCATCTCTTCCCGCGGGGCGCGGGAGGCATGGATGGCATACCGGCAGCTTCTGTCCGTCGGCAGCCGGGGAAAAGCCCGGGAAACGCCGGGACCGGATTTTACGGCGGCGCGCCCTGCCGTAGTCCGTGCAATGATTGAGAGTTTTGCGGACCATGTGGGTGTGCGAAATGGCGTGGCAGCCAATACATGCCGCATGGCCGGCGGGGTGGGCGGCAGGCTGGCGGAAGGAAGCGTGGTGTTTCAAGGAGAGCATTTCGTAGCCGCAGAGGTGGCGGAATTGTCCGGAAAGGCGGTGGAAACCCGTGTGGGACGCTGTACGCTTATTGCGCCGGAAGATTTGCGTTCCATTTGGCCGGAGCGTTTTTCCTGCGGGGAGGAAGCCGTCTTCGATGCCGCTTTGCGGCGCGTGCGTCTGCACCGGAAGCTGATGTATGGAGATCTGGTGCTGGAGGATCGTGACCGCGGGGATGCCCCTACGGAGCTGGCCGCCCCGGTTTTGGCTGAAAAAGTAGTGGACGGAACCCTGAAGCTGGTGAAATGGAATGATGCCGTGGAACAGTGGATACGCCGTCTTAATGGTTTGAGCGTTTGGATGCCGGAACTGGGGCTGCCCCGGTTTTCGGAGGAGGACAAGCTGGTCGCCATTTCTCTGGTCTGTGAAGGGGCCGTGGGTTATAAGGACATCAAGGAAAGGGAAATTATTCCCGTGCTGAGGGATTGGCTTTCCGGCTGGCAGGCGAAGGCGCTGGACGATTATGCCCCGGTAAGCCTCACGTTGCCCAACGGCCAGCACGCCAAGGTCAGGTACGGGGAGGATTCCTCCCCGGTGATCAGTCTGACGGTGCAGCGCCTGTTCGGCGTGGCGGTTTCCCCACGCATTGCCAACGGGGCCGTACCCGTGATTGTGGAGGTGCTGGCCCCCAGCCAGAGGCCGTGGCAGGTAACGGGATCTCTGGAAAGTTTTTGGCGGAACGGATACGGGCAAATGAAAAAGGACCTGGCGGGGCGTTATCCCCGGCACCGTTGGCCCGACCCCGGGGAACTGGATTTCCTTCCCCGTTCCCGGTGATAAGGAGAAAGGATTTTTCTGTAACAAAACAGTAGCAAAATCGACCGTTTCCGTGTAAAGAGGCGGTGGTGCAGCTCGCGGATGCCCTCCGCCCACCATTCACAAGAGACAGTTATGGACTCAATTTACTGGATTATCATCACAGCCCTGCTGCTTCTGGCGGCATTTGACTTGATCAACGGCGTAGCGAATGACGCCGTCAACTTCCTCAATTCCGCCATCGGTTCCAAGGCTGCACCCGTGCGGGTGATCCTGACCGTAGCTTCCATCGGCGTGCTGGTGGGGGCCTGTTTCTCCGGAGGCATGATGGAAGTAGCCCGCAACGGTATTTTTCACCCGGACATGTTCAGTTATCATGAAGTGATGCTGCTTTTCCTGGGGGTAATGATCAGCGAAGTGATTCTGCTGGATACCTTCAATACTTTCGGATTGCCTACGTCCACCACCGTTTCTCTGGTATTCGGTATTTTGGGGTCTGCCGTAGCGACGGCCCTGTTCAAGATTTCCAAGCTCCGCCTGGTTCAGTCCGTGTGGGATTTCATTAATACGGACAAGGCTTTTGAGATTGTCACCAGCATTCTTCTTTCCGTAGCCATCGCCTTTACGGTGGGCACCATCGTCATGTGGATTTCCCGTCTGGCGTTCACGTTTAAATACCAGTCCCGGTTCAAATGGTTCGGCTGCTTCTGGTGCGGCATTGCCATGACGGCGATAGCCTATTTTGCCGTTTTCAAGGGCTTGAAGGAGTCTACCCTGATGGAGCCCTCGTTCATCCAATACATTGACCAGAATCTGGGCATGGCCCTGCTCACGGCCTTCGGCGGTTTTTCCGTGCTCATGTTCCTGCTTCAGCATTTGTTCATGACGAATATTCTGCGCCTGACCGTTCTGGCGGGCACTTTTTCCCTGGCTCTGGCCTTTGCGGGCAACGACCTGGTGAATTTCATCGGCGTTTTCATGGGTGGTCTGGATTCTTTCCAGTACGCCAGCGGCGTGGCGGCGGCCGGTGGCTCTCCCGCATCCATCACCTCCATGGAGTGTCTGATGCCGGGGCAGGGCATGCCGGTAAACCATTATATTTTGTTCGCCGCGGGCTGCATGATGATTTTTGCCTTGTGGTTCTCCAAAAAGGCAAAAACGGTGATCGCCACCGGCGTGGAACTTTCCAGGCAGGGTGAAGGCGGTATTGAGCGTTTCGGCTCCGTCCCCCCCGCCCGCGCCATCGTTCGCAGCGCCATCGCCCTGGGACGCGGGGTGAAAAGGCTTATTCCCGCCCGCATGCTGGTGCGCATGAACCACCAGTGGGATCCCGCCCCCCAGCCCTTGAATCCCAAGGACCGGGTGGCATTTGACCTGATTCGCGCCACGGTGAACCTGACGGTTGCTTCCCTGTTGATTGCATGGGCTACTGGCAGGCAGCTCCCTCTTTCCACCACGTACGTGACGTTCATGGTGGCGATGGGCTCCTCCCTGGCGGACAAGGCATGGGGAAGGGAGAGCGCGGTTTACCGTGTAACCGGCGTGCTGACGGTGATTTCCGGCTGGTTCATGACCGGGCTGGCTGCCTTTACGCTGGCCGCCGTCATGGCTACCATCCTGCATTACGGACAGGTGTACGCCATCTTCGGTCTGCTGGCCCTGGTGGTTGTCATTCTGGTAAAGTCCACCATCATGCACCGCAAGCGGGAAAGCAAGCTTTCCGTAGAGCGTTTTGACCAGATTACGGAAGAAAATATCCTGGATGTATGCAGCCACCAGATTGTGGACAGCACGCTCAAGCTGCGGGAAATTTACAATGACACCGTGGAAAACTTTTTCCAGGGGGACAGGAAGGCCCTGAAAGAACTGGCGGATGCCGCAGAACGGCTGGCCATGACCAGCAGCGAACATCACAAGTACGATATTCTCCCTATTCTGTACAAGATGCAGTCCCGCTCCCTGGATATGGGCTACCACTTTGTGCAGGCCCTGGAGCATTTGAATGAAGCTACGCAGAGCCTGTCGCAGTTTTCCGAGTCCATCTTCACGTATGTGGATAATAACCACACGCCGTTTACGATTGACCAGGTGGACGATTTGAAGGAGGTACATACCGCCCTCATCAAGCTGCTGGATGAATATTGCAAAATGCTCCAGACGGGGACGTACATTCAGTTCGACTATACGATGGTGGCCCAGGAACAGCTTCTTCAACTGGTGGCAAAAGCCACCAAGCGCCAGATCAAGCGGGCCCAGCGCAACCAGACGCGCACCCGTTCCTCCCTGCTTTATCTGAACATGCTTAATGAAATGAGGTTTATGGCCGTGCAGGTGCGGGCCCTGACCAATGATGAACGAAACTTTGTAGCGGCCTGAAGCGGCGGTTCTCTGTTTTTTTCACGTAAGGAAAAAAATTCTTGAGCGTTTAATTCGTGAAGGTATCCTGAATGAACAGGGATGTTCGATAAGGGAGGAACGAGAGCTTCCCTTGTCACCAGGAATAACCCTGATTTCATAGGTAGTTAGTTGGAGCGGCTACGGGAGAAATTCCGTAGCCGCTTTTTTGTCTTCCCGGGCCTTGTGTCATACAAAAGAAATAATGTTTGAACATATTTGCCGTGTGTTTGTCTCACCCATAACGGTTATGATCCGGATGCAGTGAAAGAGAGAGCGCTTCATCCACTTAAGGACTCAACCGTCTTCATAGGTAGTTAGTTGAACAGCAGCCCCGGCGAAGGGATTCGCCGGGGTTTGTTCATTTCCGGAAGATGTATTCCGCGCTGTAAACAGCTGGAAGGGAGGGGAAAAGAAAAAATAGGCTGCGTTTTGCCACGGGGTTTGATTGACGTGTGGGACGCGTCAGGGCATAGTGGCAGGGTATGAAGAGAGCGTTTTGCGTGATAGCCGGTGCATGCAGCCTGCTTGGATGGGCTCCGGCGGACGAGACGGGCATGAACAATGTGCTGGAGGATTGGCGGATGAGGCAGTTCGACTGGGAATCCGCATTGAAAACGGCTGAAAGCGGGGAAAAAAGGGCGGAATTAATGAAAAACCGTCCGGATGCCGTTCCGGTGGCTCGGGAATTATGGAGGCTGGTAGGGCGCGACCTTCAGAAACCCGAGACTCAAAAATCCTGCCTTCTTCCGGCTGTCGTCTGGTTTCTGGATCATCCCCTGGCTGTAGCGCAGGCGTTCCCCAATGGAGACATGGCCAGGAAAATTGTCGTGTTCTGCCTGGATTCCCTGGAAAATACGCTGTTTCGGGAACAGGGGGCGGGAAAGGCGGCGTATGCCCTGAGCAATTCCCGAGACCTGCGCTGCCGCGTTATTCTGGAACAGATCAAGAATTACAACCAGTTCCCTGAGGACCAGGGCCTGGCTTCCCTGGGCCTGGCCATGGTGATGAAGGAAACGACAGGGATGCTTCAGGATGACGTCAGGCTGGTGGCGGCCCGCGGAAAATTGCTGAAAGACGCCATTATCAAATGCTATGATTCCAGTTTCGGCCCTATTCCGGTTCAAAATATTGTGAAGGAGGAACTGTATGAAATACGCAATCTCAATATCGGGCAGACCGGGCCTGAAATCAGCCTTCCCTCTACCGCGGCGGCCGGAAAAGTGACGCTCCCCTCCGGGAATAAGCCCGTGCTGGTGGTTTTTTTGGGATCCGCAGGATATGCGTTCCGTTCAGTTTTTGCAAAAGGCCGCGTCTCTCCGAAAAGAATTTCCCGGTTTGACGGTGATGCCGGTGGCTCCCGGAAAGAGAGAGAACATAGAAAAGGCCCTGTTGAACTTGAAAATGGATATGCCCTCCCTGGTGGATGAAAAAGCGGCGGCGTTTAAGGATTACCGGGTGAGGCTCACCCCGCGGGTGTATCTGCTGGACCCTGCGGGGAAAATCCTGATGCGCGGCACGCCGGATATGCTGTTTGACGCCAACCTGTACGCGGTCATGGGCAAACTTGAGGGAAAAAAGAAAGAAAAGCCGGATGGGAAAAAGTCTCCCTCCTCCCCTGCTTCCTCCAAGCCTGTTTCTCCGCCTTCCAGGATTAATTCCCCGGATACGCGCGTTCCCTCTGTTTCCCGGCCTGATAGGCCGCGGCCCGCGTTCCCTTCCGCCCCCTCCGGTGCGGAGGACCATTCTCTTGCCGCTCCTCCTTTGAGGCCCATGCCTGAATGATCCGTTTCATGGAGGGGATTCTGTTGAGAAAGGCCGCGGAGAACGTGGCCCGGGTTCTTTCCGGAGCAGGACACACCGTATATTTTGTGGGCGGCTGTGTTCGGGACAGATTGCTGGGATATTCCGTGAAGGATATCGATATTGCTACCTCCGCCCGTCCGGATGAGGTGTTGCGCCTGTTTCCGGATGCCTGGGAAGTGGGCGCCGCCTTCGGCGTGGTGCTGGTACGCCGCGAAGGTTTTTCCTTTGAGGTGGCGACCTTCCGCAGAGACGGAAGCTACAGGGATGGCCGGAGGCCGGAGGCCGTCTGCTTCACGGATGCGGAAGAAGATGCCCGGCGGCGTGATTTTACCATGAACGGCCTCTTTGAAGATCCGTTTTCTTCGCCTCCGGGCCGTGTGGTGGATTATGTAGGCGGAGTGGAGGATATCCGGGCCCGCGTATTGAGGTGCATCGGGGAGCCGGACCGTCGTTTTGAAGAAGATTCCCTGCGGCTGATGCGCGCCGTACGTTTTGCCGTTACCAGGGAAGTTCAGGTGGAGACGGAGACTTGCTCCTCCATTTTCAGGAACGCTCCGCTGCTGGCCCGGATTTCCCCGGAACGCATCCGGGAGGAACTGGACATTTTATTGTCTCCCGGAAGGAAACGGGGTGTGGAAATGCTGGTGGAAACGGGGTTGATGAAGCATGTCATTCCGGAAATATACGATATGATAGGCTGTACGCAACCTCCCCAATGGCATCCGGAAGGAGACGTATACACCCATACGCTGATGATGCTGGATGCGCTGGGAAGGGACGGCTCCCCCGTGTCTTTGGAGCTGGCCCTGGGGGTTCTGCTGCATGACATCGGGAAACCTCCCTGCCGTCAGGTGGATGAAACGGGGCGCATCCGTTTTTCCGGTCATGACAAGGAAGGCTCTTCCATGGCCAGGGTCATTTTAAGAAGGCTGAAATATTCCAATGCCGTGGTGGATGCGGTGTGTTCCATGGTGGAGCGCCATATGCGCTTCATCAACGTGAGGCAGATGAGGAAATCTACGCTGCGAATGTTCATGAACGCTCCTCATTTCCGGGATGAACTGGAACTCCACCGCCTGGATTGCCTTTCCTCCAACGGACTGATGGACAACTGGCAATTTGTCAGGGACTTCATGGATTCCTACCGGAATGCCCCTCTGGTGCCTCCTCCTCTGGTGACCGGGCGTGATCTGGTGAATCTGGGGCTGTCCCCGGGGCCTGATTTCGGAAATGGCTGTCCCGTCTGCAGGAGCTTCAGTTGGAGGGAACGCTCCGGACCAGGGAGGAAGCCCTGCTGCAGCTGGGACAAATTGCCCCGGTGGAACAGAATGCGCTTGCAGAATACCTGAAAAAGTTAGCATTATAAGCGTCAAAATTTGATTATTTCAACTCATGCGTCCTGTCATTTATCAACTATTTGTTCGTCATTTTTCCAATATGGAGACCCATGGAGTTGACTGGGGGAGCCGGGAAACGAACGGGTGCGGAACTTTTAATGGAGTGACGGATAAAGCCTTACGTGAAATAGCACGGATGGGTTTCACACACATCTGGCTGACCGGGGTGCTGAGGCACGCTACGCAGACGTCCCATCCCGGGCTAGCCGCCCAGCCGAAATCCATCGTAAAAGGCCTGGCAGGAAGTCCCTATGCCGTGGTGGATTATTTTGACGTGGATCCGGACCTGGCCTCCTCCCCGGAGAAGAGAATGGATGAGTTCAAGGCTCTGGTAAAGCGTTGCCGGACGGTGGGGCTGCTGCCGATGATGGATTTTATTCCCAACCATGTTTCCCGAGCCTACCTGGCGGACTGGGACGGGCATGACGATTTTGGAGAAGGAGATGATCCCCATACGTTTTTCTCCGGAGCAGGGGTACTTTTACCTGACCTCCAACAGCCCTGGGGACGGTCCACCCCTGCGTCTGCCGGACGGCCTGTTTGAAGGGGAAATGACGTTCGGACGTGTGACGGGCAACAATGCCGTTACATGGAATCCCGGCAAGTACGACTGGTATGAAACGGTCAAGCTCAACTACGGCTATAACTTTATGGCCGGTCTTCCTGCCCTCCGCCTGTTGCCGGGGTGGACCAGCCCCAAGCAGCATGTGCCCAAGACATGGCGCATCATGGACGATATCCTTTCCTTCTGGCAAAGCCTGGGCATCGGCGGTTTCAGGTGCGACATGGCCCAAATGATCCCCATGGCTTTCTGGAAATGGGCCATTTCCCGTTCCCGGGTGCGTCTGCCGGACGTGTTTTTCATGGCGGAGGCATACAACGACCACATGAAAACCACACCCGGCGATCCGTGCGCCGCCCTTCTGGATGCCGGATTTAATGCCGTTTACGATTCCGACTGCTATCATCTGGCGCTCCATATGTACACGGAAAATAACTGGGCCAATGACTTCGACCGGCTTTTCCGAAGCAATCCCATATACATGACCCACGGCGTCCGCTACGTGGAAAACCATGATGACTCGCGTGTGCTCCCCTCTTTCCTGGGGCGGCGTGGGACGCGTTGTTCTGCCGGCGGTCATGACGCTGGTGTATGCCTCCGGGAGCGGTCCCGTGCTGGTGTACAACGGGCAGGAAGTGGGGGAACGGGCGGAGGGGCCCGGCGGTTTCGGCGGACATGACGGACGTACCAGTATTTTTGACTATACCTGCCTCCCCCGGCTCCAGCCCTGGGTGGCGAATGGCCGGTTTGACTCTTCCCTGCTGCCGGAAGAGTCCGCAGAACTGAGAAATTTTCATCGGAAGCTTCTTCCTCTGATGCAGCATCCGGCGCTGGACCGGGGAGATTTTTACGGACTGAACTGGGCTAATATGAAAAACACCACTTTCGGCAGGGAACCGGCGGAAGACACTTCCGGCCACTGGGTATATGCCATGCTCCGGCATGATGCCCGCGCCAGGGCCACCGTGCTTGTGGTGGGGAACCTTTCTCCAAATATCAATTTCTACAACCTGCGCATTTCCATTCCCCAGCACGCTTTCGGCTGGTGCGGCATCCAGACGGATCGGGTACGCGTCAGAAACCTGATGGACGCCGAGGATGAGGAGAGGATTTTTGAGCGGCGGGAATTGATGGACTACGGTCTGTCCCATCCCCTGAAACCGGGACATGTGGGCGTGCTGGAACTGTCTGCCGTTTAAAGAAACGTTCCCTCCGGAGGGAAGCTGCAGCCTTTGCCGATATTTTTTACTCTGCTGGGCGTTTTTATGATGACGGGCGGTTTTTAATTCGGTATAGTCCCGGAAATTCCTATGACTAGACGTTTCCCTCACTCCATGTCTGCCATTCAGCAAATTGCCATGGCGCTTGCCGTTGCCGGTATTGGAGCCGGCCAGGGGCTGGCCCAGGAGGGGGCAGGGGCCGCACGCCGGGCAGCAGCCCGGATGGAAGAGCAGGCTCAGGCTTCCATGCTGCTGTTGGGGCAGGCGCGTCAGCAATATTCCGAGGGCAAGTACCAGGAAGCTCTGGACAATTACGCAGAAGCCTGACTGCGCTGCCCAAATCCCCCAACATGGAGAAGCGCCGCCGTTTCCTGGAAACCAGCATCGCGGATGCCAGCGTGGCCGTGGCCCAGGAATATATCAAGGCGGGGCGTTATGATGAGGCCGTCAAGTTGCTGGAAGATGCCCTGAAATCCACTCCGGACCATGCCCTGGCCAGGCGCACGTTGGAAATAGCCCGCGACCCGGTGCGTACGAATCCGGCATTGTCTCCGGAACACGTAAAAAATGTAGAGGAAGTCAGCCGTCTGCTTCACCTGGCTTTCGGCTATTATGAACTGGGCCAGTATGATGCGGCCCTGAAGGAATTTACGTCCGTCCTTAAGACGGACCCTTACAATACGGCGGCGCGGCGCGGCATGGAACTGGTTAACCGCGCCAGAACCGCCTATTTTAGCGCTGCCAGGGATGAAACCCGCAGCAGTGCCCTGGCGGATGTTTCCAGACAGTGGGAGATGCCCGTTCCTTTGACGGAAACACCGGAAGAACCCGCTTCATTTTCCCGTCCCCTGGATAACCCGGTGGTGAATGTGGACCAGAAACTGGGCATGATCCGTCTGCCCCGTGTGCAGCTGGATGGAGCGACGGTGCAGGAAGCCGTGGACTATCTGCGCAGCCAGGCCAGGACGCATGATGCCACGGCCATGACTGCGGCGGAACGCGGCGTGAATATTTCCGTGGATCCCGGTCCTGCAGACAGCGTTTCCGCCAGGGACGCCGCCGCCAAGAGAATTACGCTTAATCTTCAGAATGTACCTCTTCGTGAGGCCCTGGAATACGTGGCGCGCGCATCCGGCCTTATTCTGCGGACAAATGCCTTTGGTGCGGAACTGGTATCCAGTTCAGACGGAACTTCCTACATGGTCACCAAGTCCATTACCCTTCCGCCGGGCTTCTTTTCCGGATTGTCGGAGGACTCTGGCGCCGAAAATTCAGACCCCTTCAGTTCCGGTGATTCCGGTTCTTCCGGCATGACCCTGAAACGGGTGGATCCGCAAAAGGCGCTGGCTTCCATGGGGGTGAAATTCCCGGAAGGCAGTTTCATTAAATACAACTCGGGCAACTCCACTCTTCTTTTCCATGGCACGCCCAGAGATTTGAGCATGCTGGAGGAGCTGGTAGCGGCCAGGACTGCGGAACAGCCCCTCCAGGTGGTGGTCAGCGCGACCTTTCTGGAAGTCAATCAGACGGACTTGGAGGAATTGGGCTTTAACTGGATCGTCAATCTGAACCTGGACCCTACCAAGTGGTTCATGGGCGGCGCGGGAACCGATAAAAATGACTATAACAATTCCGTGCTGGACAGCGCCGCCAATGTAGCCGGGGCCGTCGCTCCCGCAGGAGTGGTGGGCGGCCTGCGTTCCGGCAACCAGGTTTTTACGGAAGATAGCATTGACAGCATGATAGAACGCGGCACTTCCGCCAGAAGTTCTGATGCGACCTATGTTCCCGGCGGCGCTCCCAGCATCACTCTGCGCGGCATGTGGAGTCACGCGGATATCACGATGATTATGCGCGGCCTGAGCCAGAAAAAAGGCACAGACATTATGCAGCATCCTTCCGTGATTGTGCGCCCCGGTGAAAAAGCCACCTTTTTCAGCGGCAGGGAACTGATTTACCCTACGGAATATGATCCGCCTGAAGTTCCCAACAGCACGGGCAATAATAATGACTGGGGCGACAATGACAATAACGGCGACGGTATTCCGGTCATGCCCATGACTCCCGCCCATCCCACTGCCTTTGAAACCAGGCAGCTCGGCACGATCTTCAATGTGGAAGTGACCGGCATCAGCGATGACAAATCCATCGTGGAAATGACCGTAGTGCCGGAAATCGTGGATTTTGACGGTTTCATCAATTACGGTACGTCGCTTTTCGTTCCCATGGTCTCCCAGGAAAAGGACGCAAAGGAAGAAGTCGTCATGGTGAAAACTTCAGACAACTTCATCCTTCAGCCCGTGTTTTCCACGCGGCGCCTGACCGCTCCGGTGCGCATAGCCACCGGCAATACGCTCGTCATCGGCGCCTTGAAAAAATCCACTTCCATTACGTATGAGGATAAAATTCCCGTTCTGGGGGATATTCCCTGGGTGGGGCGCCTTTTCCGTTCCAAGGGGTCCAAGGAACAGCGCAAGGCCATCATCATCATGGTAAAGGCGGAAGTGGTGGATCCGGGCGGCAAGAAGCTTTATACGCCGGATACTTCCATTCCGGACGAGGAGGTCCCGGCAGGGGACGCTTCTCTCCCCGCCCTCAGCAATGCCCAGTAACCTTTAACCGGATCAAGACCATTGAAAAACAGCGGTTCCGATTTTGAGTCTTCTCCTTCCCAGGGGGCTGATAATATCATGCGTCAGCTGCATGCGTCGGATTCCCACGGAGTAGAACGGAGAAGGGAAGTAGTAGTGCGCCCGAACGGCAGCAAGGTGATCCGGGTGGAAAAGCGCCGGCGGACTTACAGTGACGACCAGCGGGACGCCAAACAGGCCATGTTGAAAAACAAGCGTTTTTTAATAGGCCTTTGCATTCTGGTTCTGCTGGCTGCCGGTGCGCTGGCGGGGACGTATATGTACCGCCTTACTTCTTTCAATACGGAGGAATTTGCCGGCCGCCTGCAAGCTGATCTTTCCGCCGCCTGGGGCGGAGATGTGAAAATTTCCGGAATGGCGGTGGATGGCCTTACCATGAAGGCTTCACGCATCAGGGTATCCTTTCCGGAAGATTCCTGCCTGTCCTTTGTGGCGATGGAAGGCATCTCCGGGGAAATTTCCGCCGTGCCCTTATTCATGGGGAAAATCAAGGGGGAAAGCCTTAATGTGTCCAGGGCGGTAGTCGGTTTGCGGCCCGGATTCGTTAAATTTGCCGTACCGCAGACGAAACGGGAATTGCCGTTCGTTTTCCGGCGATACACAGCGCCGCGTCTGGAAGTGGGGTATGCCCATGGGACGGAAGAATTTACTCTGGAGAGGAATGGCGCTCCCTTTTATATGACAGCGGAAGCCTACATCCGCACGTCCGGGAACGGACCTGAACCGGAATACGTGCTGGATCTGTCACAGCAAAAATTGAAAATCAAGGGCTGGCCGCTGATGGGGGTTGATTCCGGTTCCGTCATTCTAAACGGGAGCGGTGTCAAGCAGCTTACTTTTTCCGGTTTTCTGGACAAAGGGCGCCTGCTCAATAAGCCTACGGATCTCAGCCCCTTCATGATTACGGAATTTCCTTCTGGGTACGGATTTCCGTCACCAGGCGTGGACGTTGACAGGAAAAAATTTCGATCTCGCTTCCCTGCTGGGAGATGATTTCTCTTCCCTTCTTAAGGTGCAGACGGGAGAACAGGAAGGGGATGAAAAGCATGAATTGAAGCTGGATTTTGCTTTGCCTGTAACAACTGAACAGAAGAGGCCCTCCCTAAAAGGATACAGCGGTTCCGTTATCAAGGCGACCATGATCAGGCTGCCTGTTTTGCGCCTGCTGGCGGCCATGACTGCCCGGAATACAGAAATAAGGCTGCCGTACTCTTCTCCCGTCTTTACGTCCGGTTCTTTCCTGCTGGAAAGCGATGGAACGGACCGTTCCGCCTCCCTGAAGGAAATTTCCCTGTTTGAGCAGGGCTTTCTGGGAGTGACCGGGGGGGTGTACAGCAACGGTACTTCCTTGACGGGGAAGCTGGTTTTTAAAATTCCTTCCTACATGGTGGACAGCCGGAAACTGCCTTCCGGCGTGACGCAGGAAGGGCATGAAATTATTCTTCCTGTGAAAATTTCCGGTACTCCGGAGTCTCCACAGGACAACTCTGCCGGAATGTTCCAGGAAGAGGCGCCGCGCACGGGCCGCCCGGAAATGCATACCGCTCCTTCCCGTGGAATAGCTCTTCCAGCTCCGTCAAATTCCTCTCCTTCCCGTATTACGGTAGACGGATTCATGTGATATTGCCAGGACTCCATGCTGCTGCTCAATCCTATTGTTCGGAAAACATCTGAAAAGCGTTCCCGCTGGTGGACCAGGCTGGCCGGATTTGGCCTGTGGTCCGTACTCCAGCCCATTTGCATGAGCCTGAATATCCGTTCCATCAAGGAGGAGCATGATGATGTTTATACGGCGCCTTTTCTGGTAGCCCTTTGGCACAATCGCACGATGGTGCCGGGTTATGCGTGGTCCCTGGCCCAGAAGCCGCTCAAGATGAGTGTGCTTACCAGCGCCAGCAAGGACGGCGCCCTGGTGGAGGCCGTATGCAGGCATTTTGGCCTGGGTGCCGTCCGGGGATCTTCCGGACGGCGGGGGGCTCTGGCCTACATGGAAATGATGCGAAAGGTCCAGGAAGGGGACGTCTGCTTCTGTTTTACTCCGGATGGTCCGCGAGGCCCTATTTACGAAGTGCACCACGGTATTGTCAAGCTGGCCTCCCAGTCAGGGCTGCCCATCGTTCCCGTATGCATCGAATATGAAAGCTGCTGGCGTTTGAACAAGACCTGGGACCGCTATGCCATTCCCAAACCGTGTTCCAACGTAAATATTCTATGGAAAAAGCGCCTGTTCATTCCTCCGGACGCAACGGATGAACAGATGGCGGATTATGCCCGTCTTCTGGCCGGGCTGCTTGGCGAGGGGCTTCCGGACTTCCCGCCTCTTAACCAATCATTATTATGCAAATCATCGATGGAAAACAGGTAGCTTCCCAGGTGCTGGAAGAGGTTGAAAGGGATATTGCTAGGCTCAGGGAACAGGGAATAACGCCCGGCTTGGCCGTGGTTCTGGTAGGGGAAGATCCCGCTTCCCAGGTATATGTAAATTCCAAGGTGAAAAAGTGTGCGGAGCTGGGGATGAATTCCCGTAAAATAGTTCTCCCTTCCGACGCCTCCCAGGAAGAACTGCTCCAGGTTGTCCGTGAATTGAATGTGGATCCTGCCGTCCACGGCATACTGGTGCAAAGCCCGCCTCCTCCCCATATCGACGAGGCGGCCGTGGTCCTGGAAATAGACCCTGCCAAGGATGTGGACGGCTTCCATCCGGAGAATGTCGCCAAGCTGGTGCTGGAAGATGAGACCGGTTTTGTGCCCTGTACCCCTCTGGGCTGTATGAGGCTGTTAAAGGCCGCCGGCATTGAAACGGCGGGAGCGAATGCCGTGGTCATTGGCCGCAGCATGATTGTGGGCAAACCGATGGCGCATCTTTTGATGTCCAAACAGTCAAACGCTACCGTAACCGTGGCTCATTCCCGTACGAAAAACCTGCCGGAACTTTGCCGTTCCGCTGATATCATCGTGGCAGCCATAGGCCGGCCCGCTTTTGTGACGGCTGATTTTGTAAAAGACGGCGCCGTAGTGGTGGATGTGGGCATCAACCGCGTGGAAGATGCCTCCGCCAAGCGCGGCTACAGGATTGTGGGGGACGTAGCCTATGACGAGGTGGCTCCCAAGTGCCGGGCCATTACTCCCGTGCCTGGCGGCGTGGGGCCGATGACTATCGCCATGTTGATGGCTAATACGGTCAAAGCGTGCCGCCAGCAGACGGGAGCCTGACGAAAATGCCGTGACGTCCGTTTTTCTTGTCAAATGAAAGAAAGTAAGGCAGTATTCAGTTACCATTATGTCAAGTAAATTACTCGAAGGCAAAGTTGGTGTCGTAGTCGGCGTAGCGAACAAGCGCAGCATCGCGTTCGCAATTGCCAAGGCGTGGCATGAAGCGGGCGCAAAGCTCATCTTCAATTATCAGGGAGAACGTCTCAAGGACGGAGTTCTCAAGCTGATCCATGAGAACTTCGGAGAGGATGTTCCCGTTTATGATCTGGATGTCAGCAGTGATGAATCTGTTAACGCTTTCTTTGAAAGGGTTCGCCAACATACGGATAAAGTAGATTGTCTGCTGCATTCCGTGGCTTTTGCCCCGAAGGAGGCTCTTGGCGGCAGTTTCCTGGAAACGGGCCGCGAGGCGTTCAAGATTTCCCTGGATATCTCCGCTTATTCCCTGGTAGCTCTTTCCCGCGCCGTGGAACCCATGATGTCCGACAACGGCAGCATTTTGGCGATGTCCTATCTGGGATCCGAAAAAGTGGTTCCTAACTACAATCTGATGGGAGTTTCCAAAGCTGCCCTGGAAGCCTGCACCCGTTATCTGGCTTATGATTTGGGCCGTTCCCGCGGTATCCGTGTCAATTGCATCAGTGCAGGCCCCATGCAGACGCTTGCTGCTCGCGGCGTTTCCGGTTTTAACACCATGTTCAAGGTGTATGAGGAGCATGCCCCTCTGGGCCGTTCCTGCACGGGTGAGGAATTGGGAGCCACCGGCGTTTTTCTGGCCAGTGACGGCGCAGCCGCAATCACCGGGCAGGTGATTTACGTGGACGGCGGTTATCAGATTATGGGAATGTAACGCATTCCCTGCGGAAGCTTTCTTCCTGTTCACAAGCCGTACCGGTTTTTCCGGTACGGCTTGTTTACGGTTTCATGGAGAAGGTAAGGGGGGGCTGGGGGATTCCTGGCTTCTGTCAAAAAGGCCCTGTTTTCCCGCTGCGTTTCAGGGAACGAACACTTTCAGCGAACCGGGGCGGGTGATGCGGACCGGAGCGTTTCCTGCATAATCGCCGTCCAGTTCGCAGGCGGCCTGTCCGGCGGAGGTGACGGTTCCCCCCGTCATCCGGATGTATTCAAAACTGCCGCTCCTCCGGGAATGAAAGCCCCCATGAACTGCGGCCATCAGGAATTCCCCGATGATGGAAGTAATGGAATGCCTGAATACTACTGCGTCCAGAAGGCCGTCACTGTTGTCCGCTTCAGCAAAGAAGTTAAGCGGGCCGCCATACTTGCGTCCATTGCCGAAGATGATGGAACGGCCTTCCAATATCCGGCCTTCATCTGTGGTCAGGGTGAGGCGCGGCTGTTTTTCCGTACAGACGCGGGCGCCGGCAATTACGTAGGTAAGGGCTTCCATTTTTTTTTCATTTCCCATGTGGTCAGTTCTACAGCTCGGGCATCCGCGCCAATGCCCGCCATTTGGAGAAAAACTTGCCCGTTGAATGCGAACAGGTCCACATTTTTGGAACGCCCCGTGTTTAGAATGTGCAAGGCGTGGTCGAAATCCGGGCGGATTCCTATTTCCCGTGAAAAAACATTCATGGTACCCGCAGGGAAGGGGGCCAGCACCGTTTCCGTATTGCAGAGAGCCCTTGCCGCGATTCCCAGCGTTCCGTCTCCCCCCGCCACAGCCACGGCAGGCGCTCCGGAATTAGCCTGAGAAACCAAATGGTTCAACATGTCTTCCCTGCTTTCCGGTTCAATGACGTCAAAAAAATCCCGGTGCCGATCCAGCCAGCGGCGGAATCGTCCGGCTCTGGCGCTGCGCGCCGTGTTGTTGAAAAACAGGGGAATTTTCATGGAGCGGACACGAAGAAGTTCAAAATCTGAACCGGGGCTTCCGTGTGTGCCACAGGTTCATGGCGCACGGTTCCGTCAGGCAGCTTGAATTCCAGCATGCCGCGGGAAATATTGTCCGGCAGGAGTACCTCAAGAAACTTCCTCATGTCGTCGGACGGTCCGGGTGTAATGCCTTCCGCCAGAACTTTCCCTTCTTCCGATTTGAGGATGACGTGCAAGGGAAGCCTTCTGGCACCGTTTTTTCTCTCTTCCCTGATGTCCAGCATCAGCCGGCTGCCGGGCACATATTCCGGTTGGGCCGCCACCCATTTATTCGCCAGTTTCATGTAGCGGTCCGTGATATTGACGGCGGGGACGGTACGGCTTTCCGGAGGGAAAGCCAGCGCGTGCCGTTTTTCGTCGTAGCGGGCTTCCCATATCATAGGAAAGAAGGCTCCTGAAGGTTCTTTTTTCCAGGAGGTGGCATAAATGGCGTTCTCCGGTTTGCGGGGATCCAGCATGCTGATGGCGGACATTACCCACGGGGTGTTGAAGTCCTTTTCATTGTATTCCAGCATTTTCCATTCTCCGTCACACCAGGCTTCCACCCAGTTGTGGTTGCCGCGCACGTGGTTCCAGGTAAGAACGCCCGCCATGCGGGCCGGAATGCCCACGGAGCGAAGAGCGCAGATTAGAAGGATGCTTTGGCCCGTACAGGAAACCTTGCCGGATTGCAGGGATTCCTTGACTCCCTGGTGGGGAACTCTTCTCTCCGTGGAATAGCGTACATTCAGGGTTTTCTGGATGTGGGAGGCGATGGTGAGGGCGGCTTCCCGCCCCGTCTTGCATGGGGAAACAAGCGGTGAGAAGAGGTGATGGAACTGCTCCCTCCATTCGTCTCGCGGTTCGTTGACTACGGCATAAGGGAGCACATTATTTTCATAAAGTTCCCACGGAACCTGGGCAGCCCAGGGGAATTGGCTCCGTGCAGCCAGGGCGAGGCGGACTTCCCGGACCAGCCTTTCTTGCGTAACCGTTCCCCTGTCCTGCGCGGGCATGTGGGCACGCAGAAACTCCACCCCGTCCTGAATGGTGTCATGGGCGGCGCAAATAGCGGCGGTCAGGCCCGGGAGAAGGGCGAAAGGCAGCAGATTCATGAACGTTGTAATTCATACCTGAATTCCGGGAGGGAGACAAGCTTCCTCTTGCGCAAGAAGGGTATGGAAATGGGCAAAGAGATGCGTGTCTTCCGGCGGAGTGGGGGCAAAGGGTGCGTCGTTATCCAGAATATCCTCGCAAATGCGCATGAAATCGCGGGCGGTTTTCGCCCTTTTCATGTAATGGTCAAAAGTGTCGGGAAGTCCCCGCGCGGTGTAAACCAGATATTTTTTCATGCGGTGGATGTGTTTTTCCTCCACATAATGTTCCTGCATTTCCCGCGTGCGTTCATAAAGGCGGCGAATATAGTGCAGCACGTTCCGGAAGGTAAGGTCTGCTGCAGGATGGCCCTGAAAGCGGGAATGAAGCTGTGAAAATATCCAGGGATTGCGCAGGGCTGCCCGCCCAATCATCAGCCCAGCTGGCCGGGCCAGCCGCACCCATGCCTCCGCTGTGGCTGCATCCACAATATTTCCGTTGGCGACTACTGGGCATTTCAGCATTCCTGCGGCCCATTTCACCCATTCCGGGTGTACCGGGGAGCGGTAGCCCTCACGGACGGTGCGGGCGTGGATGCACACCCTGTCCGGGGAATGGGAGGCAATTACCGGAAGAATCCGTTCAAACTCGTCCGGCGTTTCGTATCCCAGGCGGCATTTGACGGTGAAGGCTCCGGGGGGCAATACGTCCCGAAGCGCTCCCAGGGCCGCGTCCATGGCCTTCAGGGACCGCAGCATGCCTCCGCCCGCATTTCTCCGGCATACGATGGGAGCGGGGCAGCCCATGTTCAGATCCACGCCTGCACAGGCGTGTTCCATCAGGACCTGCGCATCCCTTGCCAGGTATTCCGGTTCATGGCCCACGAGCTGTCCGTAAATGGGGCGGCCTGTAGGATTTTCATCAATGGAGCGCAGAATGTATGGCGACATCTTTTTATGATGGGCCACCGTCCGGAAATACTCCGTGATGAAATAATCCGGCAGGGAATTCAAGTCCTTCAATGTGTTGAGGAAAGCCAGATCCGTCACATCTTTCATGGGGGCCAGGGCCAGGAGCATGGGTCTGTGCATACCGTGAAAAGCTCCGGTTGGCAAGCTGTGATTGTCTTGACGAAAGAAGGAAAGTGTGGAAGCTGGGAGCATGAATCAGGACTCAACCCGCAAAGCCAGAGTGAATGTGAGACGGGCCGAAGTAATGGAGCAGGTGGAAAAGGAAATCCAGCAGCATTACCAGAGTGAATTGATTTCCCACATCCGTTCTGCGGGCAATGTGTACAATCTGGGCCATACGGAATTTTTTCTCGCCCGGGAGTTCGGGTTCTGCAACGGCGTGCGCCGTGCTATTGATATAGCATATGCGGCACGCAGAGTGTTTCCTGACCGGCGGATTTTTCTGATTGGGGACATTATTCACAATCCGGAAGTGAACCGGCAGCTGGAGGAAATGGGCATTCGAAAACTTCCCTGGAAGCAGTTGGATTCCTCCTATGACCGGGTTGCTCCGGACGATGTGGTGATTATTCCCGCGTTCGGTGTTCCTACTCCTTTCATGGATGCGCTGGAGGAGAAGGGCGTGCAGATTGTGGATACGACATGCGGAGACGTGATGAAGGTCTGGAAAAGAGTGAAGAATTACGCCGCCATGGGGATTACCTCCATTATCCACGGTAAGGCTACCCATGAGGAAACCAGCGCTACGGCTTCCCGGGCTCTTGGGGAACGGGGAAGGGGGAAATACCTGGTGGTTTACGATTTGGAGGATGCCCGTATCCTGTGCGACTACATCATGGGCCGCGGAGACCGCGAGGCATTCCTGAAACGGTTTGAAGGATGCTGTTCCCCGGGATTTGATCCCGACCGGGATCTGGAGGAGGTTGGCATCGCCAACCAGACCACCATGTTGAAAACGGAGACGCAGACGCTCCAGAAGATGGTGAAGGATGCCATTGTTCAGAGGGACGGGGACGATGATAATTTTTATGTGTTTGACACCATTTGCGGTGCTACCCAGGATCGCCAGGATGCCCTGTATGAACTGCTGAAAAATCCTCTGGACGTCATGTTTGTGGTGGGTGGCTACAACAGTTCCAACACAACGCATCTGGTGGATATTGCCAGGGAGCATGTGCCCACGTACTTCATTGAGTCCGCAGAATGCATCAAGTCCATCCAGTATGTGGATGCTTTTGATACGAAGACGCGGGAAGTGCGCCGCATGACTACGGAACCAGTAGTGCAGAACCTGGGCAAATCCCTGAAGGTGGGAATTACGGCGGGCGCCTCATGTCCGGCCAACCTGATTGAGGCCACCATCCTCCGCATTGCGGATCTGCGCAAGTAGCAAAACGCCTCCGGTTTGGTGAATGAGAAAAAAAGAGTTCTCTTTCAACGGCGGCACGGCCGTTTTTTCCGTAACACGGCGCAGTTGCCTGGGCCGCGGAAGAAAGCATAGGGAAAACTGCGCGGGAGCGTTTCCTAAATTTCCAAATCTTCCGGTGTAACGGAACGTTGTTCCCGGGATGCAAGCAGTACGGCTTGTTCCACGACATATTCCGTATTGGAGTCAAAACGGTAGGCGTTGCAGTTGGGACACACTGCCGTAGTCAGGGATACGATGGAACCGCAGGCTTCGCAAACCTTGAAGTCCCCGGGACGGTCAATAATCAGTTTGGCTTTATCCAGGCGGGATTGCTGCATGGGAGTAGAAAATAAAACAAGCCGCTCAGCAGAACAGAGCGGCTTGCCATAAAGAATCGTCAGAAAACCGAAGTGAAAACTCAGGCGATTTTTGCGATGGCCTTGGCGGCCTTGCTCTTGTAGTTGGCTGCACGATTGGCGGGGATGGTGCCAACCTTGGCGGCTTTGTCAACGGCTGAGGAGAAAGTGTTGTAGGCAGCAGCAGCGGCTTCCTTGTCGGACGTTTCCACCGCAGCGGCAACTTTCTTGCGGAGGGTCTTCAACTTGGAGGTCACGGCGCGGTTGCGGGCGGTGCGGGTTGCTGTCTGGCGGATGCGCTTGAGTGCGGATTTGGTATTGGCCATGTTTAAAAAAGGTTCGGTTTCCGTTTCGAGGTGGCAAAAACATTAGAATAACAGGACAAAATGTCAAGCTCTGATGTATTTTTTAAGGCATTCCTTTCCTGCACGGGCTGACTGTGGGCTTTACCGGAAAAGGAGTTTGTGGCACTATGTTCTCCCGTTATGAAGAAACGCGTGGATTTGCCTGAAAAAAAATATGAAGGATATATTTTTGATTTGGACGGCACCCTGGTGGACAGCATGCCGCTCCATTACAGGGCATGGCGTGAAGCCCTGGCTCGAGCGGGGGCTCCGGACCACGTGTTCCGGGCGGATGAATTTTATTCCTGCGGCGGAAAATCCGCCAATGATGTGGTGCGTTTTTTAAATGAACGGTACGGCATGCACATGGATGCGGCGTCCACAGCTGCGGACAAGCGCCGCATTTATTTGGAAATGCTGGAAAAGGAAGGCATGCAGCCTATCCGGGAAGTGGTGGAATTCGTGCATTCCCTGGGAGACGCCCCCAAGGCGATAGCTACCGGGAGCGCCATGCCGGGAGCGTCCCGGACTCTGGCTGCTGCCGGACTTTCAGGCCTTTTTGATGTGATTTTGACGCCGGATGAGGTGGAGCATGGCAAACCTGCTCCGGACATGTTTTTGAAGGCGGCGGAACTCCTGGGGGTATCCCCGGACCGTTGCGTGGTTTTTGAGGATGCCGAACCCGGCATGAAAGCTGCCGCGGCCGCAGGAATGGACTGCGTACAGGTCCGGCGGCCATCCCTGGCCTGATTCCTCTTTCCGGATTTGGTACGAAAGGGGATTCCGGGATTTTCCTCCTTTCTCCATGCCTTTCTTCCTTTTAAGGAAAAGGCTTCACATTGCGCCCGGAATGCGTTAGAACCCTTTTTTTCTATTGAACAAATAAAAAATATTATTTGCACATGAGCACAAACGACAAAACATCATCCGCCCCGACGAAAACCCGCATGACAGGAGCTGAAGTGCTCGTGGAATGCCTCGTGCGTGAAGGTGTAGACGTCGTCTTTGCCTATCCTGGCGGCGCCAGCATGCCGATTCATCAGGCCCTGAGCCATCAGCCCAAGATACGGACCATCCTGCCCCGCCATGAACAGGGCGGGGCATTCGGTGCGGAAGGCTATGGCCGCGTTACGGGCAAGGTGGGCGTTTGCATTTCCACTTCCGGCCCCGGCGCCACCAACATGATTACCTCCATTGCGGATGCTTATCTGGACTCCACGCCTCTGGTGGCGATTACGGCTCAGGTCATGCGCTCCTTGATTGGACGCGGCGCCTTCCAGGAAACGGACGTATTCGGCATGACCGCCCCTATCGTGAAGCACAGCTATCTGGTGACGGAACCGGAAGAACTGCCCCGTATCATCAAGGAAGCCTTCTACATCGCCTCTACGGGCCGTCCGGGTCCTGTGTTGATTGACATGCCCAAGGACGTGCAGGAGGCCGTGTTTACACCGGACTTTGACATGGAGATGGATATTCCCGGCTACAACCCCGTGTTGCCCGTCCCTGCGGATAAGCTGGAAGAACTCATCCCGTTGATTGAAAACGCCAGGCGGCCTGTCATTTACGCCGGCGGCGGCATCATTTCTGCGGAAGCTTCCGGGGATCTTCTGGAATTTGCGGAACGTTCCCAGATTCCTGTGGCGACCACCCTGATGGGCATTGGCGCCATGCCGGAAACCCACCCTCTTTCCCTGCGTTGGCTGGGCATGCACGGAGCCGTGTTTGCGAATAACGCCGTGAATGAAGCGGATCTATTGCCCTGGGCGCCCGGTTTGACGACCGCGTGACAGGCTCCGTCAATATGTTCTGTCCGGAATCCACGATCGTTCACATTGACATTGACGCCAGCGAGATCAATAAAAACAAGAAGGTGGCGTATCCCATCCGCGCAAACGTGAAGGACGCCCTCCGGGTACTCAACTCCGCTCTGGCCGCAAAGGCTGGGAGCGCAAATCCTCCGGCTACACCCGCACTCCTGAATGGTTCGGCGTGATTGACGGCTGGAAAAAACAGTACCCCTTCTCCTATGAGGACCGCAAGGGGTATATCGCCCCGCAGGCTGTCATTGAAGAGCTCTACCGCCAGACGGCGGACAAGGACCCCATCATCTGCACGGGGGTGGGCCAGCATCAGATGTTTGCCGCTCAATTCTTCAAATTTGACAAGCCCCGCCGTCTGGCCACTTCCGGCGGTTTGGGAACCATGGGCTATGGACTTCCCGCCTCCATGGGAGCGTGCCTGGCTTATCCGGACAGACTGGTCGTGAATATTGACGGGGACGGTTCCATGCTCATGAATATTCAGAGCTGGCAACCATTCATGTGGAGCGTCTGCCCGTCAAATGCATTATTCTGAACAACCAGCACCTGGGCATGGTGGTCCAATGGGAAGATTTGAAGTATGATTCCAACCGGGCCCAAACCTTCCTGGCGGACCCGCACGACAATTATGATCCTACCCATAAAACGGAAGATGTCATCTACCCGAACTATCCGCTTATTTGTGCCGGATTCGGCGTCAAGTGCGAGCGTGTGCTTCGCATAGAGGAGCTTCCGGCGGCTATCACCCGGATGATTGAATCCCCTGAGGCCTATGTCCTGGACGTCATGGTCCCCCATGATGTGCATGTGCTGCCGATGATTCTGGGGGGCATGAGCTACAAGGATGTGATTCTGGAACGTATTGCCGGGGATGGTTCCGCCAAAAAGGCGTCTGAACTGGGCAAGGAAATCCCGACTGCCCTGTAAGAGCGAGGCAAGCTTCTTCTATTGAGCCTTAAACAGGAGCCGTCCGTAAGGGCGGCTCCTGTTGCATGGCGGCGCAAGAGGAAGACAGGTCAGTTGACTGCCATTAGGGTGGCAGCAAGGCATGTATATAGATCCGGATATTCCTGTTTTCCGGTAGGTGAATTCCTGGTTTTGTGAAGGAATGAGGAAGATGTTTCTGGACGCAGTAAAAAAGAACGGTTAGCATCAATGAGCCAAATTGAGTGCAAGCTGGCTCGGACGTGAAGTAACTGAGGTTTTCTAAGATGATGCCACATCGGATGCTGCGCTTGCGCCAACCTCAAGCTCACAGAAAATTGCCGGGAATCCGGCGCATGCTGTAAGCGATTGAGAAATGTAGCTTGACAGAAAAATTCCCTTTGATCAGGCCTGGCCGCATCCGGTTCTTGCATCAGGTTGGCGCAAGACCTTTGTTGCATGTTTGATACTCAAACCGTATTCGTCAGGCCGTCGCACCCACACGGGTGCGTGAATTGAAACCAAAAGATACCAAAAGAATCCAAAAGAATACAAAGTCGCACCCACACGGGTGCGTGAATTGAAACTTCACAAAAAACCCGATAGGAGCCGCAATCGGATGTCGCACCCACACGGGTGCGTGAATTGAAACCCGTTGCATGGTTGCAATGGGATGACGCACAAGGTCGCACCCACACGGGTGCGTGAATTGAAACCTCACAAAAATCCCTGTATGAACCGCAATCTGATGTCGCACCCACACGGGTGCGTGAATTGAAACGATATCTTGCCCTGGGACGTTAAACCCGCCCTTGGTCGCACCCACACGGGTGCGTGAATTGAAACAACATTTCCGGCGGGGCTGACGGTGGAATAGGCAGTCGCACCCACACGGGTGCGTGAATTGAAACTCTTAATTTTGCGAACCAGATTCACAGTCAGTTTGTCGCACCCACACGGGTGCGTGAATTGAAACATTTTCGGATTGTTGCTTGTCATAGTTGTGCAGGGTCGCACCCACACGGGTGCGTGAATTGAAACAAATGGGAGGGGGTACTTTATAATGATTGGCAGAGTCGCACCCACACGGGTGCGTGAATTGAAACGTTGGCGTAAGTGAAATACCTTGCCCCCGCACCGGTCGCACCCACACGGGTGCGTGAATTGAAACGGCGGGGGTTAGATAGTAGCGGTGGACGAAAAACGTCGCACCCACACGGGTGCGTGAATTGAAACCTCTGTTATTTACCCTACCAGGGGCGTTGAGACAGTCGCACCCACACGGGTGCGTGAATTGAAACTGCCTCTGCGTCAGCTCATTGACGTCAAACTTAAGTCGCACCCACACGGGTGCGTGAATTGAAACCGGAGGGTCAGCTAGCTTCACCTGCAACGGAATCGTCGCACCCACACGGGTGCGTGAATTGAAACCCGCGTGATTGTTAGGCAGGACTTACAAAGTTAAGTCGCACCCACACGGGTGCGTGAATTGAAACCGGGGACGGGGTAGTGGACGATATTACCGCCCTTGTCGCACCCACACGGGTGCGTGAATTGAAACATCCAGCAGTGTTAAAATCTCCCAATCATCCCAGTCGCACCCACACGGGTGCGTGAATTGAAACCATGTGGAACAATTTGAACCCGTTGAACCCGTTGGTCGCACCCACACGGGTGCGTGAATTGAAACATGGGGCCTGCGAGTTGTCCCACTGCAACCATGCAGTCGCACCCACACGGGTGCGTGAATTGAAACGCATAATCCTACCCACGGAAATGGTATGGCGTGAGTCGCACCCACACGGGTGCGTGAATTGAAACTAAAAAGATAGTAGCTTGAGGCAGGGCATTTACCGTCGCACCCACACGGGTGCGTGAATTGAAACTCCAACAACCCTATAACAATATAAACATCATAGAGTCGCACCCACACGGGTGCGTGAATTGAAACCAACAAACCGATACGTCCCCCAAGTTGTTTCTTAGTCGCACCCTCACGGGTGCGTGAATTGAAGTTTTTATGTATGTTTGACATATTTAAATACGAATCGTTGTTTTATTAAGGGAGGGAGATATATTGAAATAAGGGTATTTGTTGCTGAAGAATGAAAGATGGATTTTTGTGTTTTTTGTTGAATGCAATATTTTGACGGAGGAAGTTGGTTTTTGGCTGATAGAGGAGAAATGACGGGAAGTATTATTGGACGAATATGAAAAGATATTGTCTGGTTTCCGGGTTATGTTTGTGCCTGTTCATGGGGATATTTTCATGTATTCCGGAAGCTCCGGAGCATAAGACGGAAAAAGATGCCTCAGCCATTGTTCTGGATGAGGATTCGGATATAATCTGGAGGAATTTTTCTTTGGGCTGCGTTTCATTCGATGATAAGGCTCCGCATAGTAAAGGTTCCCGCATTTTTCACCGATTGATTCCAGATACGGAGGTTTATATCCGTCAGTTGTCCCGTATTGTTCTCCATACGTTGTATGAGAGTCCTGAAGAATGTATTGTTCCTGTCCACCATTTGCGTTTCATGCTGGAGGATACCGATGGAGTTGCCTGCAAATGGGGAGGAAATGGAGAGGTTGCCATTTCCTGCAGCACGCGCCATATTGAGGGGTTGTTTAAAGATGATGATGATGCGACGAAGGTTTATTTTGAAATTCGAGGAGTCTTGTTGTATGAGCTAACCCATGTTTACCAACAGGAACCCCAGGGGATAGGTTCCTATGGAACGAACAGGGAATTTAGAGCATTTATCGAGGGGATGGCTGACGCCGTTCGTATAGCTAACGGGAGATTCCATAGAGGAGCTTACCGTCCTACAGGCGGCAGTTATATGGATGGCTACCTCCATGCAGGTTATTTTTGTGTGGCTGCGGGATTATAAAGACCCTGAATTTCTACGCAAATTGAACCGTAGTGCTCTTGAGGTCGTTCCATGGTCGTTTGATGGCGCCGTTAAATATGCCTTGGGCAGCGAGTATCATATTGATGAGTTGTGGCGGGAGTATCAAAGGGTAATGGAAGAGGAGAAATAGGGGCGCTTCATAGTTCAGGAGTTTTGATGGGATATCTAGACAGGAGGCTGGAATAGAAGGAATGGCCGTGGAGAGTGTTCTTAAGGCGTGGGTATTTCTCGTTTACCATTTTTGAAAAGCAAGGTCTGAGTGGCCCGGCAGAAAGACAGGATGCCTCATGCTTCGCAGTATTGGAATCCTGGGCGGGACAGGGTGCCTTGGACAGAGGGATGGGAAACGGTGAGGAGGAGCGAAGCCCCCATGCTGCATGCTGGAAACGGGAGGCAGGGATATTCTTTCGGCTGGACAAACGGAGGGACGGAAGACATTCTAGGCGTTCCATGGAGGGCATACGCTATTACAACCGATATACGGGCAGGGAGGAACGGGAGCAGGTACCGGGGGAGAAGTATATGCAATGGATTTACGGCACTGCTTCGGGGAAGGCGGCACTGCATGTCCTGATTAAACGCGGCGTTTTTTCCCGTTTGCTGGGTTGGTTGAAGAATCGCCCTTCCAGCGCCCGCTCCATTCCCTCCTTTGTGGAGGAGTACGGCATTAATATGGAAGATTCTCTCAAGGGAGTGGGGGAGTTCAGGCATTTCAACGATTTTTTCTACCGCCGCCTGAAACCGGGAGCTCGCCCTTTGGCCGGCGGGGAGGATACGGCCGTTTTTCCCGCGGATGCCCGGCACATGGGCTGGGAACGCGCCGACCGAATTAAGAACGTTTTCGTGAAAGGGCAGCGTTTTGACCTGCCTTCTCTTCTGGGGAGCGACACCCTGGCTGAGCGGTATGCGGCCGGCGCCGTCGTCTTGTCGCGCCTGTGCCCTACGGATTACCACCGTTTTCATTTTCCGGTGTCCGGGGTGCCCGGCCCCTGGACGAAGCTGGGAGGCCCGCTGGCAAGCGTGTCTCCGTATTGCCTGCGCGGCCGTCTGGCGTGGTTATGGACTAATAAAAGGAATTTGACCCTGATCCGGTCAGAGTTGTGGGGAGAGGTCGCCATGCTGGAGGTGGGAGCTACCGGAGTTGGGTTGATTGAAGAGACGTATGTTCCGGGTGTTTTCTCCGCAAGAGGGGCGGAGAAGGGGTATTTTGCCTTTGGAGGCTCCACGGTAATGTGCTTTTTTGAACCGGGAAGAGTCAGTTTGGCTTCCGATTTGTTGGAAAAGACGGAAGAAGGCTTGGAGCTGTTTGCCCGGCAGGGAGACATGATGGGCACGGCAGCGACATAGCCTCCGGGCTGGCGTGCCTGTCCCGCAATGTTTTGAGTAGGGCTCTTTCCTGACGGAATGCCGGGGATGGATTCCGGCGTTTCAGGGCGGATTTTCGGATTTTTTGATTTTCCGAAGTGCCAGGCGGGTTATTTCATTTCCGCAATGGCGCGGGCCATATCCGGAGCCTTGAAGGTAGAGGAGCCTGCCACCAGCACATCCGCTCCGGCCAGAGCGCATTGAGCGGCATTGTTTTGGCCAATTCCTCCGTCCATTTGAATGAGGAAGGAGGCGCGGTTTTCCGTGCGCCATTCGGCGGCTTTTTTCCACCTTGTCCAATACGGAAGGCATGAAGGACTGGCCGCCGAAGCCAGGCACTACGGACATGACCAGCAGCAGGTCTATTTCCGCCAGGTAAGGTTCTACGGCTTCAAAGGATGTGGCCGGGTTGAGAGCCAGGCCGTTTTTTACTCCGGCTTCCCGGATTCGCCCGAGTGTGTTGCGAATGTAGTAGGAGTCTCCCAGTTCCACGTGAAAGCAGATGAGGTTCACACCTGCCCTGACGAAGCGGTCAAAGTAGTGGTCCGGCCGTTCTATCATCAGGTGGGCATCCAGAAAGCGGTCCGGCCCCACCGCTTTTCTGACGGCGGCGCAGATTTCCGGGCCAAAGGAGATGTTGTCCACAAAGTGGCCGTCCATGATGTCCAGATGCAGCCAGTCGGCACCGGAGTCAAAGGCTCGCCGCGCTTCCTCCCCAATGCGGGAGAAATCAGCGGCCAGCAGGGACGGGGAGATTATGGTCATGGCTGAGGGAGGCTTTTCGGGATGTCAGTTGGCTACAATGTTGACGAGGCGGCCGGGTACGACAATTACCTTGCGCACAGTGACGCCGTCCAGGAAGGTTTTCACCTTGGCGGAGGCCAGGGCCAGCTTTTCCAGTTCTTCCCGGGAGATGTCCTTGGGCACTTCCAGCTTGTCTCTCAGCTTGCCGTTCATCTGGATGACCATGGGAACGGTATTTTCCTCCAGCAGGGCTTCCTCCCATTCAGGCCAGCTTTTCTGGCAAAGCTGCGTCTGGGCCAGAGCCGGGAAGGCTGTTTGCAGGCGGCTGTGTATTTCTTCCGTAAGGTGGGGGGCAAAGGGATTCAGCAGAGTCAGGAAAGCATCATAGTCCTGAACGTCCACCACATCCGCGGAGGTCATGGCATTGGTGCATTCCATCATTTTCGCGATGGCGGTGTTGAAGGACATGCCATTGATGTCCTCCGTCACTTTTTTAATGGTTTTGTGCAATTCCTTGCGTACGGCAAGCACCCCGGCTTCCGGAGCGTTCTCCACCAGTTTGGAGTTGATTTCCCATTCTCCTTCCTGATTTTCCCGGAAGGCCACGCGCCAGACGCGGGCCAGGAAGCGGGAAATGCCTTCCACACCTTTGGTTGCCCAGGGTTTCACGTCCTTGAGAGGGCCCATGAACATTTCATATAACCGCAGGGAGTCCGCGCCATATTCGCGGACGATGTCGTCCGGATTGACGACGTTGCCGCGGGATTTGGACATTTTCTGGCCGTCTTCCCCCAGGATGAGCCCCTGGTTGACGAGTTTCTGGAAGGGTTCATTGGTGCTGAGGTAGCCCAGGTCAAAGAGTACCTTGTGCCAGAAGCGGGCATAGAGAAGGTGGAGCACGGCGTGTTCCGTGCCGCCCACGTACAGGTCCACGCCTCCGGGGGAGCCGGCGGAACCCATCCAGTATTGTTCCGCTTCCCGGCTGACGAAGCGTTCCGTGTTGGCCGGATCCAGGTAACGCAGGTAGTACCAGCAGGAGCCGGCCCATTGGGGCATGGTGTTTGTTTCCCGGTGGGCCGTGGGCGTGTAGGCTATCCATTCCGCAGCCTTGACCAGCGGGCCGCGGGGGTCTCCCGTGGGGGCGAAGTCGTCCAGATCCGGCTGGAGTACGGGGAGTTCGCTTTCCGGCAGGGCGCGGTGGTGACCGTTTTCCCATACGATGGGGAATGGTTCCCCCCAGTAACGCTGGCGGGAGAAGAGCCAGTCGCGCAGCTTGTAGTTTACTTTGCGGCGTCCCTTGCCGTTTTCTTCCAGCCAGAGGATCATTTTTTCCTTGGCTTCCGGAGTAGGCAGCCCGGTCAGGAAGCCGGAGTTCACGCTGGAACCTTCATAACCGCAGAAGCCGCGCCAGTCCATGTCTTCACTGGGCGGCTGAACTACCTGGAGAATGGGCAGGCCGAAGACCTGGGCAAAGGCGAAGTCGCGTTCGTCATGGGCGGGGACGGCCATGATGGCTCCGGTTCCGTAGCCCATCAGCACATAGTCCGCGATCCAGACGGGAATTTGTTTTCCATTGACCGGATTGACGGCATAGGCTCCGGTGAAGACCCCTGTTTTTTCCTTGGAGAGGTCCGTGCGTTCCAGGTCGCTTTTGGAGGCGCACTGGGCGCGGTATTGTTCCACAGCATGTTTCTGTTCCGGCGTGGTGACGGTATCTACCAGAGGGTGCTCCGGGGAAAGAACCATGTAGGTGGCTCCGAAGAGGGTGTCCGGCCTGGTGGTGTAAACAGTAATCGTTTCTCCGTCCAGGGTGAAGTCCACTTCCGCACCTTCCGATTTGCCTATCCAGTTGCGCTGAAGCAGTTTAATGGATTCCGGCCAGTCCAGGGGCTCCAGCTCGTCAATGAGGCGTTCCGCGTAGTCCGTGATGCGCAGCATCCACTGGCGCAGGGGGCGGCGTTCCACGCGGTGTCCCTTGGATTTCCATTCCTCCACTTCCTCATTGGCAAGGACGGTTCCCAGGTCCGGGGACCAGTTGACGGCAGCTTCCGCTACGTAGGCCAGCCGGCGCTGGTCGATTTCTTCCCGGCTCAATCCCTGTTCCTCCAGTTCGGAAACGGGGCGCGCCTTTTTCAGTTCCTTGTTGTAGTAGGAGTTGTAAAGCTGGAGGAATATCCACTGGGTCCAACGGACGTATTCATGGTCCGTTGTTGCTATTTCCCGGTCCCAGTCGTAAGAGAACCCCAGCATTTTGAGCTGGCGGCGGAAGTTGTCTATATTCCGGAAGGTAGTGACGGAGGGGTGCTGTCCGGTTTTAATGGCGTATTGTTCCGCCGGAAGGCCGAAGGAGTCCCACCCCATGGGATGGAGCACGTTGAAGCCGTTCATGCGTTTGAAACGCGCTACAATGTCCGTGGCGGTGTACCCTTCCGGATGGCCCACATGCAGGCCCGCCCCGCTGGGGTAGGGGAACATGTCCAGCACGTAGTATTTGGGTTTGGACGCATCAAAGCCCTCTTCTCCGGGGTTGTTTACTTTAAAGGTTTTCCTCTCGTCCCAGATCTGTTGCCATTTAGGTTCAAAAACGTCAAAGGGATATGGTTTCTTGCGCTCGGACATGACGGGAGGGAATGTATACTCCGCCCGCGGGTCAATCAAGCCTAAACCAGGCGGAATGCAGGCGCTTCCAATGCTCCGGGGGCATGATGCCGTTTTTCGGAAAAAAGGGGAAAGGTAAGAAGACGTTTGCGCGTATTTCTTAACTGAAAGGTTTTTGTTGATTGCGACCATGAAGTTTACTTCCTGTATTATGTCTGCCGTCTGCGGAGCATTGTTCCTGTTTGCCGGGGCATCCGCTCTGGGCAATGGTTCCAACCCTGTTTCCGGAAAGAAGCCCAATATCATCGTTTTCCTGGTAGATGACATGGGATGGCAGGATACTTCCCACCCGTTCTGGTCCGACAGCCAGGGCAACCTGAAGAAAACCTTTTTGAACAGGCGCTACCGGACGCCGAATATGGAGAAGCTGGCTTCCCAGGGCATGACGTTTACGGATGCATATGCTCATCCCCTTTGCACTCCTTCCCGGGTGAGCCTGATGTCCGGCATGAATCCGGCGCGGCACCGCGTGACCTGCTGGGTACGGGAACAGAACGGGACGACGGACGCCAACAGCAGGAGCCTCCTGCCTCCGGACTGGGCGTTGAACGGCCTTCAGCCTATAGGCACTCCCGCCAGGGGAACGACAAAACGCCCCATTTCCGGGGAGGATATGCGCTATCACATGACGCGTCCTTTTGCCACGGCGGCTACACTGCCAGAGATGCTGAAGAAGTGCGGTTATGTTACCGTCCATTGCGGGAAGGCCCATTTCGGCACGCAGGGAACTCCGGGTTCCAATCCGTTGAATATGGGATTTGATTATAATATCGTAGGTACGGAGATCGGCCATCCGGCGGATTACCGCGGTTCCAGGCATTACGGAAAGGGGTTTAACCATGTGCGCGGACTGGATGAGAATAATTATTACCAGGACGATGTATTTTTGACGGAGGCCCTGACGCGAGGCCATTAAACGCCTGGAAGCCATCAGGACCAATCCCAGGGAGGCTGGCAAGCCCTTTTATCTGTACATGGCCCATTACGCTTTGCATTCTCCGCTGGATGAGCGCGCTTACGACAAGAGGTTTGCGGATGCCTACAAAAACCCGGAGGACGGCCACAAGTGGTCCCGGACGGAGAAGCATTATTCCGGGCTGATCGAGGGGATGGACAAAAGCCTGGGGGATATCATGAAGTATCTCAGGGAACATCATCTGGAAAAAAATACCGTACTGGTGTTTATGTCGGATAACGGAGGCCTGGCCATCTCCGGCAGACTGGGCAATGAAGAGGCCAATTACCCTCTTTCCTTCGGCAAGGGGTCGTGCATGGAAGGCGGTATCCGGGAGCCTATGATTGTTTCCTGGCCGGGCGTGACGAAGGGCGGTTCAAGGTGTGCCGTCCCGGTGGTTATTGACGATTTTTTCCCAACTCTTCTGGATATCGCCGGATGCCGGAACGTAGAAGTTCCGCAGAAGCTTGACGGCTTAAGCCTGGTTCCTTTGCTCAAAGGCGGCCGGTTTCCTGAAGACCGCCCCCTTTTGTTCCACCAGCCGAATAATTGGGGGGAAGGCAGTCGGCAGGCGCCTCAGTATACTTCTTCCACCGCATTGCGCCAGGGGGATTGGAAATTGATTTACCGCCACCTGACCCAGAGCTTTGAGCTGTACCATTTAAGGAAAGATATCGGCGAGAAGGAAAACCTGGCTTCCAGGGAGCCGCGGAAAACCAGGGAAATGGCTGTTGTCATGGGCAGGTTGCTCCGGGAGAGGAAGGCGCAGATGCCAACCTATAAGAAGGACAATGAGCTGGGCGCTCCTGCCGGGAGTTCCGTTCCGTGGCCCGACCAGGTGAAGGGGAATGGTTTTTGATGATCCGCAATAACGTTTTTCCAAAGTTTTTTCATAACCCCCGGCAGGATTCACGTCCCGCCGGGCGGACCGGGTCGAGGCTGGGGTGCCCTCACTTCCTTTTCCAGTAGTTTTTTCTGTCCGGTATAGGAATGTGTGTGTTTTCTTTTCCGGATGCAGGGTCATCGTTCTTCGTGAATGAAGGCCGCAGCTTGTTTCGGAGTAAGGGGAGGAATGAGCAAGGGAACTGGTTCGGGAGGGATAAAAACGCCCCGACGGATATGGCGTCGGGGCGTGACAGAGGTTAAATAACGAAGTTCCCTGAAAGGGAGGGTTTAAAAATCATCGGTGACAGCGGCATCATCCGTTGTCGTGGTATCTTCGCTTTCAGCAGCGCTGTCCGCAGAGGGTTCCTCTTCCGTTCCGGCAGTATCGTCGGCAGGAGTTTCTTCCGTAGCGCCTGGTTCAGAAACGGACGTTGCTGCGGATTTGGCAGCGGGCGCTGCGGACGGAGCAGCTCCCTTGGGCGGAACAACGACTTTCATGGCCGGAGGGGCGGGAACGGGAGTTTCCAGACCGTCAGCCTTGCGGGTGCTGACGCGGAGTCCGTCAGCATAAGCCAGGTTTTTCAGGATGGCATAGCCCAGGGCGGGAGCCCGGTCCGTCGTGTTGACCAGCATCTTGAAGTGGTTGTTGACGGACATCTTGCGGGCGTCCTTGCCATTGCGGAAGGGAATGATGCCTGTCATGTTGCCGTCATTGTCAATGCAGATCGCCCAGAAAGAGCGGTCTACCTGGATGAAGTACTGCGGGCGGATGTAGTCCATCGTTTTCCATTCAGCGCCCTTGATGTATTCCTCCATGGCGCGGCGCGCATTGGCCGGCATGCTGCCCCAGTCAGCGTAAACCCGGGAGGTCAGCGTTTCACGGCCATTGTAGCCGTGCACGGATACGTGCTGGGCAGTAGCAAATTGACGGGCATAGCTCTCGGGAGAGGCAGGTTGGCAAGAGCTGGTGAAGAGCGCTGCTCCGGCGGTCAGGATGCAGGCTGCTGCAGTAGTGAAGGGATGAATGTTAGTCATGGCAATCGCAATGGTTACGTTATAAAAGAGGAAAATACATCCCATTTCAAGGAAAAGAATGCAGGAGGTACCGTTTTGTGCCGTTTTTTGACGTTTCCGTTTGATGCGGGGGGCTGGCGGGAGTGGGGAAGGCGTTCTCATGCCCGTCTCGCAGGTATGATGGTAAATTACTAAAATTTTTCTCGCAAATCGTTCTGAATCGCTTAGGTTGTCGTTGCTTTATGTCCGCCTTTATCATCAGCCTGCCGGCCCTGGAACGCAACGCTCTTATCCTGAGGGATGTGGCGGATGCCGCAGGGTGCCGCATCGCTCTGGCGCTGAAGGGGTTTTCCTGCTGGCCCTGTTTTGAGGCCCTGTCCCCCTGGCTGGACGGCTGCTGCGCTTCCGGCCTGTGGGAGGCGCGGCTGGCCCGGCGCAGGTTCGGGAAGCATGTGCTGACTTATTCTCCCGGCCATGCCCCGGAGGAAATAGCGGAGCTGGCGGAGATTTCCAGCCATCTTGATTTTAACAGCCTGACGCAGTGGAGCCGTTTCCGGGAGGAAGTGATGCGGCATCCCCGCTTTGTTTCCGGTGAATTGAAATGCGGCTTGCGCGTCAATCCCCAATGTTCCACCGGGCATACGCCCATATATGACCCCTGTGCCCCCGGTTCCCGCCTGGGCGTGACGCCGGACATGATGCAGGGGGCGGACCTGTCCGGCATTTCCGGTCTTCATTTTCATACTTTATGCGAACAGGGAGCGGATGACCTGGCGGTAACGATGGATGCGGTGGAACGCCACTTCGGCCATCTTCTGAGCCGCCCGGAGATTTCCTGGCTGAATATGGGAGGAGGTCATTGGATTACCAAACCCGACTATGACCGGAAGCTGCTGGCGGCACTTATCCGCCGCATCCGCGAACGCTACGGCGTGGAAGTATGGCTGGAACCGGGAGAGGCCGCTGCCATTCATACCGGGGTGCTGCGGTGCCGGGTGTTGGACCTTTTTTCCGCGGAGGGGGTGAATCATGCCATTCTGGATGTTTCCGCATCCGCCCACATGCCGGATACGCTGGAAATGCCTTATCGGCCGGATGTGTTCCAGATTGCAGGAGACGCTTCCCTCCGTTCCGCGCAGCAGCCCGCCGTACGGTTGGAAGGGGAGAGCTATGCGCTGGCGGGGAAGGCCGGGGAAAAAGCTTATACGTACCGGCTGGGCGCCCCCACGTGCCTGGCGGGAGACCGGCTCGGAGATTATTCCTTCGCGGAGCCCCTGGCGGTAGGTGACGAACTTGTGTTTGACGATATGGCGCATTATACGATGGTGAAGACTACGTTTTTCAATGGCGTGCGCCATCCGGACATCGCCGTTCAGAGAAAAGACGGTTCCGTGGAGACGGTGCGCCGTTTTTCCTATGAAGATTTTGAGGCCCGCCTGGGCTAGAATATTTGACCAGACAGATTGACATGGCAACAGCTAAAGAAGGCATCAAGCAGAAAGTCCGCGGGTGGAGTCACCATGATTCCGCAGATTTGTACGGCATTGACGATTGGGGGAACGGTTATTTCCGCATCAGCAAAAAGGGAGAGGTTACCGTACGCCTGAATGACGAGGATGGAGGAAAGAAGGATGTCAGCCTGTGCGATCTGCTGGAGGGGCTGAAGGAGCGCGGGACTACCGTTCCCGTTCTGTTCCGGTTCCGGGATTTGCTGCGCAGCCGTATTGCGGAGCTGAACGACAGTTTCCGGAAAGCAATCAAGGAGGCGGGGTACCAGGGTAAGTACCAGGGCGTTTACCCCATCAAGGTGAACCAGCAGCGCCAGGTGGTGGAGGAGATTGCGGAGTTCGGCACCAAGTATGATTACGGTCTGGAGGCCGGTTCCAAGCCGGAGCTGATAGCCGCCATGGCCCATATGCACAATCCGAATGCCTATCTGATTTGCAACGGGTACAAGGATGACGAGTTTATTGACCTGGCGTTGACGGCCCAGAAGATGGGGCTGAATATTTTTATTGTGCTGGAAATGCCTTCCGAGCTGGACGTTATTATGGAGCGTGCCAGAAGGATGGATATCCGCCCTAATCTGGGCGTGCGCGTCAAGCTGGCGGCCAAGGGGTCCGGTTTATGGCAGGAATCCGCGGGGGATAAGTCCGTTTTCGGGTTGAACGCAGCCCAGGTGGTGGATGTGGTGGATAAGCTGAAGCAGGTGGATGCGCTGGATTGCCTGAAGCTGCTCCATTATCATCAGGGGTCCCAGATTCCAAATATTTCCGTGGTGCGCGAGGGGCTGACGGAGGCGGTCCGCATTTACGTGGACCTGGTGAAGGAGGGCGCCCCTCTGGGCACGCTGGACATGGGCGGCGGCCTGGCCGTGGATTATGACGGTTCCAAGACGAATTTCCATTCTTCCTGCAATTATTCCATTGCGGAGTTTGCCCGTGACGTGGTGGAGGTTGTGGGAGACATGTGTTCCAAGTACGGGGTTCCCCATCCCACGCTGGTGACGGAGTCCGGACGGGCCGTAGTGGCCTATTATTCCGTGCTGGTGTTCAACGTGCTGGATGTGACGAGCGCGCCGGGCGAGGAACCTCCGCCCGAGCTTCCGGATGACGCTCCGGAGCTGTTGAAGGCTTTTGCGGATACGGACCGGACGCTGGCCAGGAAGAATATGCAGGAGTGCTATAATGACGCCTGCTATTACCGGGACCAGTTGAGAGCCCAGTTTTTTTACGGGAACGCCACCCTACGGCAGCGCGGGCTGGGAGAGGCTTATTATTGGCATATCCTGAGCCGCATTTCCCGCATGCTGGCGGAGATGGAGACCATTCCGGAGGATCTCAGGGAGCTTTCCTGCTCCATGGTGGACTTTTATTACGGCAATTTTTCACTGTTCCAGTCTCTTCCGGATTCCTGGGCCATCCGCCAGCTTTTCCCCGTGATGCCTCTGCACCGTCTGAATGAGCGGCCCACGAATAAGGCCGTATTGGCGGATATTACGTGCGATTGCGACGGAAAGATAGACCATTTCATTGACCGTGAGGACGTGGCAACCGCCCTCCCCCTGCATGCCATCAAACCCGGCGAGGACGATTATTACATAGGCGTATTCCTGGTAGGAGCCTATCAGGAGACCTTGGGGGATTTGCATAACCTGCTGGGAGATACGAATGTGGTTGGCGTGCATCTGGAAGGCGGCCGCCCCGTTTATACCCATGAAGTGGAGGGCGATACGGTGTCCGATGTCCTTTCCTACGTGGAGTATGATCCCAAGGAGTTGATCAACAAGTTCCGCACGTTTGCGGAGCAAGCCGTAGCCGAGGGGAAAATATCTCCGTCCGAACGCCGGAGAGCCTTGGAAGTGTTCCGTTCCGGATTGAATGGATACACTTATTACGAACTGTAGGAAACGGTCTTGTCTTTTGCTTCAACAGGGAGCGTTTGTCCCGTGCCGGCGCGTTTTCCTTTGTTGCGGATCAGGAGACCAGCGGTTCTTCCGGCGGTTTCGTTTCTTCAATGACCTTGGCTGGCGTCAGGGCCCAGAAGCGCGTGGCCGTTTGCGGAGAGATGCCTTTCATGTTCAAGTACCGTGTGCGGAGCAGGGAGGAGGAGCGGTGCCCCATTTCCATTTGCAACAGGTTGTAGTCCTTGAAGTGCTTGGCGTGGTAGCTGGCGTAGGTGTGCCGCAGGCAGTCCGGCACCCATGATTTTTTTCTTCCTCCCCAGCCGGCTTTTTTCCGGATTTTGCGCCACTTGATTGTCCACCCTTTCGGGCAGATGGGAGTTCCGGGTCCGGGTTTGGTCCTGTCACGGCAGAATTTGAGCCATTTGGCGAGCACGGGCAGGATGGTGACGTGCCTGGCGCCTCCGGTTTTGGTATGCTTGGAGTTCAGAATGATACAGCCGTCGCGGAGAGCGATGTTTTCCCAGAGCAGGCGTTCCACTTCCTGCGGGCGGATTCCTGCAAAGATCATCAGCGCCGCTCCGGCTGCGCAGCTTCCGTCAAATTCTTCCATGGCTGCCTTGAGAAGCTGAGTTATTTCCTTCAGCGTCAGAGCGGGGATTTCCTGCTCCTGCAGAAAAGGCGTGTCTACGCGGAGGATGGGATTCTCGTCACACCATCCGCGTTTGACGGAGAACGAGAAAATTCCGCTCAAGATGAGCCTCGCTTTGTGCCTCTGCCGGGATGTGGTAAAGGTATTCATCAGGATGTTCTGGCATTCCTCCACGCTCAGGTTGCGCAGGGAGGTGTGTTCCAGTTCCGGATTGCTCTTTTTAAGCTTGTGGATGATGCTCCTGATGTCCGTCAGCGTCCGGGGACGGCGGTGGCTTTTGGAACGTAGGCATTCCACGGCCGCCGTGCCGAAACTGACGGTTTGATGTTTGTTTTTAATGGCGTTCAATCCCAGGGAGACGACTTCCCGGCACCGGGTAATGGTACAGATTTCATCTCCAAGGGCTTCCTTGATTTCCAATACCAGCCTTGCAGCCTGGATCAGGGTGACTGATTCCCCCTCCAGAAGTGCGGCTCCGACATATTTCAATTTGTTTGTATTCGGTGCTTTTTTCATGTTCATTTCTCGTGTTTGTCCAAACACGGTTTTAATGAAAAAGGCTATCCTTATAATGGGGAAAACTTATGCTTTCCACTAGAAAACGCGTAACCGTCAAGGATATGTTGTTACTTATGTTTTCTTTGAACCGGCCGCAAAATCAAAGTTTCTGATGGTGCAGGAACCGAAAATGTTAGAAAGCGCGGCTCCCTGTGCTGAATGTCAAGATGGACGTGACTTGTCCGGCATGAGTATATTTCTGTCGGAAGAGGGGTAAAGGAACGGCCGGATGAAAGTATTATATGGCTGAACGTATATGGTAGGTACTGCTTTTCTGTACCATGAATATCAGAATTCATTCTTTCAACGTATCATGTGTTGGCCTTTGCTGCGTATTGGGGTCTTTTTTCGCGGCGGACGCCCGTGAGGTTTATCCCCTGAACGGTTCCTGGGATTTCAGTTTTAACGGGAAGCCTGCTGAAAAAGTGACGGTGCCCCATACATGGAACGCAGAGGATGCCGCCAATGGTGCTCAGGGGAAGCGGGAAGACGCCAAATCCGTCAACAGTGACGCCTACCGCCGCGGGCCGGCCGTTTATTCGCGCACGCTTCCGGTGGAGCCCAGGCCGGGCAAGAGGTATTTCATCCGCGGCGGGGGAGCCAGCATTGTTTCCGAGGTTTCCGTCAATGGGAAGCCTGCCGGCAGCCATGAGGGGGCGTTTACGGCTTTCTGTTATGAAATAACGCCCCTTTTGAAAAAAGGCTCCAATACGATTTCCGTTCTGGTGGACAACACGCAGCGTAATCATATCGCCCCCCAGCGCGGGGATTTTTCCATGTTCGGCGGGCTGTACCGGCCCATTGAACTGATTGAGACGGACGGTGTCTGCATTGATCCTCTTTTTTATGCTTCTCCCGGCGTTTTCATCACGACAAAGTCTTTAAGCAAATCCAAGGCCGAGGTGGAAGTGAAGACCCTTCTCAATTCGGACGGAAAGGCCGGGGATGTGGATGTTGCCGTGGAAATCCTGGACATGAAGGGCAGGAAGGTAGCCGGGAAGACGGTAAAGGCCGCCGCCGGGGAAAAGAATAGACTGGAGGTTCCCGTAACGCTGGCAATCGCCAATCCCATACTCTGGAACGGAGTGAAGAATCCTTACCTGTACCAGGTGAAAACTTCCATCAGGACGGCAGATGGCCAGACGGATGAGCTGGTGCAGCCGCTGGGACTGAGGACGGTTTCCGTCAATCCCAAGGAAGGTTTTGTCCTGAACGGAAAGACCATGCAGATCAAGGGGGTCAGCCGCCATCAGGATATGAAGGGGAAGGGGTGGGCCCTTTCCCCGGAAGATGAGGCGCGGGATATCAGGCTGATTGCGGATATGGGGGCGGATGGGGTTAGAACGGGCCACTATCCCGCATCCACCAATATTTACGACCTGTGCGACAAGGCGGGGCTGATTGTCTGGTCCGAGGTCCCCAATGTCAACCTGGTGTGGGATACGCCGGAGTTCCGGGAGAATAACCGCCTCCAGGCCCGGGAGATGATTTTCCAGCATTGGAATCATCCCTCCATTTGCATGTGGGGAATTTTCAATGAAATCGGACACCAGCCCGAGGCTGCCACGAGAGGAGTGGACATGGAAGCTGAGTTGACGGAATTGAACAAGTTCGTGAAGGAGACTGATCCCTCCCGCATGACCGTGGGGGCCAGCAATCAGGCGGGCCGCAGAAAACTGAACAATATTCCTGACCACATCGCATTCAATACGTATCCCGGCTGGTACGGAGGAGGGCCCGAAACCATGAAGGGCAACCTGAACGGCTACATCCGCGACTATGGCGGCAAGATGGGCATTGCCGTCAGTGAGTATGGTCACGGCGCCAGCGTGGACATGCATGAGAATCCGGCCCAAAGACCGTCTCCCACCGGATTCTGGCATCCGGAGGAATGGCAGTCCCATGCGCATGAGGTCAATTACAGGTGCATCAGGGAAAGGCCGGAGGTGTGGGGGGCCTTTGTCTGGAACATGTTTGACTTCGGTTCCTCTTCCCGTTTTGAGGGGGAAAGCCCCGGCATTAACGACAAGGGGCTGGTGACCTATGACCGCAAGACGCCCAAGGACGCCTATTTTTTCTACAGGGCCAACTGGAGCCCCCGTCCTACCGTATACATCACATCCCGCAGGTTTGCGGAACGTACGGAAAAAACGGTGCCCGTGAAGGTTTACAGCAATGGTTCCGTGGTGAAGCTGAGCGTCAACGGGAAGCCCGTTGGGAGTGTCAAACCGGATGATTTGAAGCGCGCCGTCTGGCCGGAAGTGACTCTCAAGCCCGGCGTCAACACTATTACGGCCACGGCTTCCATAGGAGGGAAAACGTACACGGATTCCTGCAAGTGGACGTTGAACCCTGCCGGAGGTGACGGGAAGAAGGATTCAGAGCGTTATCAGGATCCGTCCCTGAAAAAGTATAAGTAAGCAATTCCATATTCATTCCGAGATGAAGACGGTACGCGCGTTTCTGTTTTCCGTGATGTGTCTGGCTCCGGCTCTTCCCCTGCTGGGGGATGTTCCGGATTGGGAAAATGAAGAGGTGACGGGAATCAATAAGGAGGCTCCCCGAGCCTCCGTTTTTCCGGCATCGGATAAAACGTTGAGCTTGAACGGGGATTGGAAGTTCAAAATTTCCATGACTCCGGACGAGAGGCCTGCCGATTTCTTCAATCCCTCTTATTCCGTTTCCGGATGGGATACGGTCAAGGTTCCTTCCAACTGGCAGCTTTACGGTTATGGAACGGCCATTTACACGAATGTTCCCTATCCATTCAAGCCGAATCCTCCCAAGGTAATGGGGGAACCGCCCAAGAACTGGCCGGCGTACAGGGAGCGTAATTCCGTGGGTTCCTACCGCCGGGATTTCAATTTGCCCGTTTCCTGGAAGGGAGAGCAGGTGATGATCCGGTTTGACGGGGTGGAGTCCGCCTTTTATGTGTGGGTAAATGGCCGTCAAGTCGGCTATTCCGAAGATTCCTATACAGGGGCGGAGTTTGACCTTACTCCCTATGTCAGGCCCGGCAGGAATACGATTGCCGTGGAAGTATACCGCTGGAGCGACGGTTCTTACCTGGAGGACCAGGATTTCCTGCGCCTTTCCGGCATTTTCCGGGACGTGACCCTGTTTGCCCAGCCGCAGACGCACGTGCGTGACCTGTTCCTGAAGGCCGGACTGGACAGGGAGGATTACACAACCGGGGTACTGGACGGAACGTTCACCATCCGCAATTCCGGTAAAAAGGATATTCCCGCCGGCATGAAGCTGAATTATTCCATCGACGGGATTTCCACCAAATTGAACTGGGAGGGCAGGAACGGTTCCGGCCGCGTGCAGACGGATAACAGGGGAAGGCTGGATTCCGGAACGCTGGAGGTTCCCTCCATTCCCTCCGGAGGCGAGGTGCAGATTTCCCTGAACAGGAAATTTCCCGGTGTGAAGCCATGGACGGCGGAAACGCCCAACCTGTACAGGGTGACTTATTCTCTGAATGGAAAGGATACCCGTTCCGTCAATATCGGGTTCCGTTCCGTGGAGATTGCGGATAACGGCGCCGTGCTGATTAACGGCAGAGCCGTCAAGTTCAAGGGTGTCAACCGCCATGAAGCCCATCCCGATTACGGGCGCGCCATTCCGCGGGAAGTGATGGAAAAGGACGTGCAGATTATCAAGGCGCATAATATCAATACCGTCCGTTGTTCCCACTATCCCAATCATCCTTATTTTTATGAGTTGTGCGACCGCTACGGCCTGTACGTGATGGACGAAGCCAACTGCGAAGCCCACGGCATCCGCAATAGCAGCATGGATATTTCCCGGAAGCCTTCCTGGAAGAAAGCCCATGTGGAGCGCAATATGAGCATGGTGCATCGTTCCAAGAACCACCCTTCCATTGTTTTCTGGTCCCTGGGCAATGAGTCCGGAAACGGCCCCAATTTTGAGGCGGCAGCGGCGGCTATCAGGGCTTATGACACTACGCGGCCCCTCCATTACTGCGAATTTCCGCACGGCCACAAGGCCGTGGATATGGATTCCGCCATGTATCCGCCCGTGGACCGGGTGGAAAACTGGGGGAAGCAGAAAACTTCCCGCCCCTTTTTCGTGTGCGAATATGCCCACTCCATGGGGAATGCCCTGGGGAATTTCAAGGAGTACATGGATGCCTTCGAGTCTTCCCCGCGCATGGTGGGCGGGGCCATCTGGGATTTCGTGGACCAGTCCCTCCGCGCCAATCCTGCCGGAAACGGCATTTACAAGCCCGCCCCTTTCAAGGGAGTAACACAGGCTTACGGCGGCATGTTCGGAGACAGGCCCAACCAGGCCAATTTCTGCGACAACGGCATTATTCTTGGCAACCGGAACACCACGGCCAAGACGAAAGAGGTGAAGAAAGTATACCAGTACATGGCTTTTGAGCGCAAGGACGGGTCCCTGTCCGTTCGCAACAAATATTTCCATAAGCCTTTGAAAGGTTATACGCTTTATCTGGTATCCCTTGTTCCCGGCGGCGGCCATGCCGTGGAGCGCATGGTTCTGCCGGAGGTTCCCCCCGGCAAATCCGCAACGGTTAATCTGCCTTCAGCCGCTATGCGGACCGGTTCCCTGATGGTTCTGGCGGATGCCCGGTTCAAGCTCCCGGAAGACGTGAAGGAACTTTCCTCCAAGCAACTGGAACATGTGGTGAATGAGTGCGAAGCTTACGAGTGGTTCCCGGCATCTGCAGAGAAGGAGGTTCCCGTGCCTCCCCCGGCGGCGCTGCCTGCTGTTTCCGTGCTCCAGGGGGATTCCGTGGTCGTGCAGGGAAAAGGTTTTTCCGCCTCCTTCAAAAACGGGATGCTTTCCTCCCTCCGGTATGACGGCCGGGATTTGATTTTGCCCGGCTATCCGGTGGAGCTCCAGGCGTACCGTTCTCCGGTGGATAACGATGCCTGGATCAGGAGCAAGGTTGAAGGGAAAATGAAGATGCAGAATATGAAAGCGGAATATTCCGACGTTAAAGCTGCCGTCATTTCCCCCGGCGTGGCCCGAATCACGGCACAGTTCCGGACGAAAGGTTCCGAGCTTGCCTTTTCCGGGGAAGTCGCGTGGACGGTTTTCGGCAACGGCATTATCAATGCTTCCGTCCGAATGTATCCCTCCGCCAAGGGAGAAGAACTCCTTCGGCTGGGCGTCACTTTCGGGATGCCTGCCGCGTATGACCGGGTAGAGTACCTGGGGCTGGGACCGTGGGATAATTACCGGGACCGCCGCACGAGCTGCTGGAAGGACATTTTCCGCACTTCCGTGGACGATATGTTTTTTGCTTATTCCCGGCCCCAGGATATGGGCAACCGCATGGAAACGGACTGGATAGCCTTGTCCAAACCCCAGGAGGACCAGGCTCTGTGGGTGGGGGCCGCCTCTCCCAGGGCTCCGCTGGAGGTTTCCGTCCTGCGTTATACGCCGAAGGAGCTTAACGATGCCAGGAGCCTGGACAGGCTGCCGGAGAAAAATAAAGTGATTGTGAATCTGGATGCTTTCCAGATGGGGCTGGGCGGCTCTTCCTGCGGGCCCCGTCCGCTGGTCAAGTACCAGACATTGAGCGGGGCCACAGCCCTGGGGTTTGTGCTGGCTCCCTCATCCGCCCTGCTGAATCTGGCGCGCACGGGGCTGGCCGTTCCCCATTCCCCTGTCATTGAACGGGATGGGGACGGCATGGTCAGTCTGACTTCCTCTACGCCCGAGGCGGAGATAAAGTATTCCGTCAACAAGGGGCCGGAAAAAACGTACCGGAATCCCTTCAAACTTCCCGAAGGGGAAGTGAGGGCCTGGGCTGCCTCCATGAAGTCCGGCAAGGTTCCTTCCACGTCTCCCGGAGAGAGGAAATTCCCCCTCGTCAAGGGGCAGGGCGAATGGAAAATTCTAAGCGCTTCTTCGGAAGAGCCGGATACCGGTTTCGCCCATTTTGCCATTGACGGGAATCCGGATACCTATTGGCATACGTCCTATACGAACGGCCTGCCGGGGTTCCCCCACTCCATTGCCGTGGATATGGGAACCAGAATGAAGTTTACCGGATTTATCTACACGCCCAGAATGGACAAGGACAAGGGCCTCATCAGCCAGTACACGTTTTCCGTTTCCGATGACGGTCGGAATTGGAGGGAAGTGAAAAAAGGCCAGTTCTCCTACCACTATATCCGGAAGGATCCGGCTGTTCAGCGCATCGACTTCGGCAGGCCTGTGGAGGCCCGCTACTTTAAGCTTGACGCCCGGTCTCCGGTGAGGGGCGGGGAACAGAGCGCCACCGTTGCGGAGCTGAATATCATTACCCAATAACGGAGCGGCAGGCGTTTTGCACTGCTTCCCGGATGGAGAAGTTTTCCAGCCGTGCGCCCTTTCCGGGGTGCACGGCTTGTTGTTGCGGGCTTTTCAGGGTGCGGAAATGTTTTTTTAATGAAAGAAAGAACATGGCGGAATGGTAACATACGCATGCGCAAGATGATGGCCTGCATGCTGGGCGCTGCCCTGTGTTTTTCCATGGCCGGAGCGGAAACAGGCGTTTCCTCTGCGGAAAAAGCTTCACCCCTGTTCGGGAGGATGATCTGGAATCGCGGCTGGGAGTTCCGGCTTGAGGACGAGCCCGGAAAGAGCGGCTGGCAGACGGTTCATCTGCCCCATACGTTCAGTCTGCCCTACTTTATGTCCGATTCCTTTTACACGGGGTTCGGCTCCTACCGCAGGAAGCTTGTCATGCCGGAGGAATGGCAGGGGAAGAAGGTGTTTCTGGATTGCGGCGCAGCTTTCCAGGTGGCGGAGGTGAAGGTGAATGGGAAGACTGCGGGAAGGCATGAAGGGGGGTATACGGCCTTCCGGTCGGATTTGACGCCTTTCCTGAAGCCCGGCGAGAACTGGGTGGAGGTACGGGTGGATAACCGCTGGAGCCCCCGCATTGCGCCTCGGGCGGGGGAGCATACTTTTTCCGGAGGACTGTACCGGAACGTGCATCTGCACGTGTGTTCTCCCGTGTATTTGCCCGCGCACGGAGTATGGGTTCAGACGCCGGAGGTGACGGAGGCCCGCGGGAAGGTCCGGATTTTGACGGAAGTGAAGAATGATACCGGGACAGTGAGGAAAGTGACGGTGCGGCATACTGTGCGGGATGAGCAAAGCGGCTGCGTGGTGCTGCGGGGAGAGAAGGGCGCGGAACTGGGGGCCGGGGAAGATTCTCGCGTACAGGCTGACCTGCCTCCTCTGGCTTCTCCCAGGTTGTGGAGCCCTGCGGCCCCCAATATGTACCGTGTGACGACGGAATTGTTGGACGAGAAGGGGAAGGTGCTGGACCGGGCTGAAAATCCCCTGGGGTTCCGTACTCTGGAGGTGACGGCGGACCGGGGCATGTTGATTAACGGGAAACCTGTTTATTTGCAGGGGGCCAATGTGCACCAGGACCACGCCGGGTGGGGGGATGCCGTGACGGACGCCGGGGCCCGCCGTGATGTGCGGCTGATGAAGAACGCCGGGTTTAATTTCATCCGCGGCTCCCATTACCCTCATTCCCAGGCTTTTCTGGATGCTTGCGACCGGGAGGGCATGTGCATGCTGAATGAAGGCGTTTTCTGGGGAATGGGCGGGTTCAAGGAGCATGACAGGTACTGGAATTGCGATGCCTATCCAGCGGAAAAGAAGGACCGTATTGCGTTTGAGGAAAGCTGCATGCGCCAGGTGAGGGAGATGGTGCTGCAATTCCGCAACCATCCTTCCATCGTCATCTGGAGCAGCAGCAATGAACCGTTTTTTACCAGGCATGCGCCGGAGGCCAGGGCTTTGTGCAACAGGCTCATTACCTTGGTGAAGGAGTTGGACCCGACACGCCCCGTGTGCGCCGGGGGCGGGCAGCGCGGAAATTTTGACAAGCTGGGGGACATGGCCGCCTTTAACGGGGACGGCTCCCATGTGAAGACGCCCGGCAGGCCCAGCATGGTGACGGAGTATGGTTCCGTGAGCTGCCGGAGGCCGTGTATGCGCCTGGCTGGGGGGATATGAAAAAGGATAAGGAAGCGGGGATTCGCTATCCCTGGCGCGTGGGAGAGGCGGTCTGGTGCGGCTTTGACCACGGTAGCATCTGGCCTTCCGGAGGGCGCATGGGCATCGTGGATTACTTCCGCATTCCCAAGCGGGCCTGGTACTGGTACAGGAACGCGTTGAGGAATATTCCTCCTCCGGAGTGGCCTGTGGAGGGGACTCCGGCACAGGTGAAGCTGTCCGCGGACAAGAAAGTTATCAACCCGGCGGACGGCACGGATGACGTGCATGTGACCGTGAAAGTGGCGGACGCGCCGGGAGGCAGATATCCAATGCCGTGCCGGTAACGCTTACGGTGGAATCGGGACCCGGGGAGTTCCCCACCGGCAAAAGCATTACGTTCACGCCCGGAACGGATATTGATTTGATTGACGGCTGTGCGGCGATTGAGTTCCGGTCTTATTATGCCGGGAAGACAGTGATCAGGGCGTCTTCTCCCGGATTGAAGGGGGATAGCCTCCAAATCGTTTGCCGGAATGCTCCGGCTTACGTAGCGGGCAGGAGCGCGGAAACGCGGGAAAGGCCCTACAAGCGTTTTAGCGCAAAGGAGAGGGATATCCAGCTGGCGCGGTACGGACGGCCCGAATCCGGAGAGAAAGCCAATTTGGCTGTATTGAGGCCCTGTTCCGCTTCCTCCGGATTTCAGGAGGCGATGAAGGCTTCCGACGGTGACGATGTTTCCGCATGGCATCCGTCCGAGGAAGACAAAGCGCCGTGGTGGCAGCTGGACATGGAGTTTGAATTCCGCCTGGACCGGGTGGAGGTGAAGGCCGCCGGAAGCTGGAAGGGGCCGGCTCCCGCGGTTCAGGTCAGCAGGGACGGAAATAGCTGGAAGGACATTAAAGCCGTTTTGCGCAAGGATGGGACGGAGCTGACCGCAATGTGTCCGGAAGGGACCGGCGCCAGGTACGTACGCATCCGTCTGTCTCCGGGGCAGGGAATTGCGGAAGTGGCCGTATGGCCGGCGGATGCGTCATGAGGGTTCCCGTTTTTCCGGAACAGGAGGCTTTTTCCTGTTACTGCGCGTACCGGAGTTTCCGGCGTCTTCTTCCGTCCGCTGGCGGCGCAGTTTGTCCCAATAGGCCAGGCGTTTATTGATTTCCCGTTCAAAACCCCGTTCCGGCGGCCTGTAGAACCGGCGGCGGGGCATATTGTCCGGAAAGTAGTTTTGCCCGGAGAAAGCGTCCGGCGCGTCATGATCGTATGCGTAATTCTTTCCATAGCCCAGTTCCTTCATTAGTTTGGTGGCGCGTTGAGGATGTGTGCCGGGGGCATCAGGGACCCGTATTCCCGTGCCGCTTTCCGTGCCGCTCCCCACGCGGTGTAGGCGCTGTTGGATTTGGGGGCGCAGCCCAGGTAGATAATCAGTTCAGCAATCGCCAGCTCTCCTTCCGGAGAGCCCAGGCGTTCATAGGTGTCCCACGCGGCAATGGCCATTTGAAGTGCGGCAGGGTCCGCCAGACTGATATCCTCCATGGCGAAACGGGTCAGGCGGCGCAGGAGGTAGAGAGGGTCCTCCCCGCCCTCGAGCATGCGTGCGGCCCAGTACAGGGCTGCGTCCGTATCCGACCCCCGCAGGGATTTATGCAGGGCGCTGATGAGATTGTAATGGCCTTCCCGGTCCTTATCGTAAACCGGGGCGCGCTGCTGGACAATTTTCAGCAGTGCGTCCGTGCCCAGCATTTCATCGGGCTTGCAGAGGTCAAAGACGCTTTCCATCAGGTTAATGAGGTAGCGTCCGTCTCCGTCTGCCAGTTCTATCAGGGTGGCGCGCGCTTCCGGCGCGAGCGGCAGTTCTCGCTGAAGAAGGGTTTCCGCCCGTTCAATGATGCTTTCCAGAGCCGGGGCGTCCAGGGAGTGCATGACAAAGACTTTGCAGCGGGAGAGGAGGGCGCTGTTCAGTTCAAAGGAGGGGTTTTCCGTAGTGGCCCCCACCAGCGTAACGGTTCCGTTTTCCACATATGGCAGAAAACCGTCCTGCTGGGCGCGGTTGAACCGATGTATTTCATCCACGAACAGGAGGGTCCCATGGCCGTATTCCCTGCGCCTGGCCGCTTCGTCAAAGGCTTTTCTCAAATCCGCCATGCCGGAGAAGACGGCGGAGAGAGCTGCGAAATGCATGGACGTGCGCGTCGCCAGAATGCGCGCCAGCGTGGTTTTTCCGCAGCCGGGCGGCCCCCACAGAATAAAGCTGGTCATCTTGCCGGAGTCCGCCATGAGCCGGAGAGGTCCTCCTTCCCCCAGCAGATGATCCTGGCCCATGATGTCTTCCAGTGCGGACGGCCTCAGGCGGTCCGCCAGAGGGCGGTCCGCGAAGGCGGAAAACAGGCCCGGGGTGTCGTCTTTTTTCATGATGCCCATCATACGCCGCCGGTAAAAGGAAGGCAAGGGGAGCCTGATGGCATTTCAGGCGGCCCGGCTCGACGGCACGTCGTGGAGAGGAGGTTGCACCCCGGTTTTGACGGGTGGAAGAGAAGCAGGGGAGAAAAGGAAAGATTCCTGGGAAAAACAGTGTATATTGAACATGATGTTCAGACATGTTTCCCATGTGTTTCTTTTTCTGTTTTCCGGCTTATGCGGCGCGGTCGTGAATGCTCAGGATCAGATAATACCCCGGCCCGTGTCCGTGAGGGTAGAGGCCAAGGGGGCGGCAACGCCCGTGAAGCTGGATGAAGGAATGCGCATTGTATGCAAGGAGAAGGACGGGGAGTTCCGGCGCCAGGCTCACTTGTTGCAGCAGTTTTTGTCACGCGGAACCGGATTGGCTCTGGACGGGGCTGGCGGTACGGGAATAATCCGCGTTGTGAAGGACGCTGCCCTGAAGCAGTACGGGCCGGAGGCATACCGTTTGGAAGCGGCTCCCGGAAATATCGTCATCAGCGCCGCGACTCCCAAAGGAGTTTATTATGCAGGGCAAAGTCTGGCGCAGATGCTGCCTGCCGCCTTTTTCAACAATGGCGTGGACAAAAAGAGCGTAAGTTGGAATGTGGCGGTGAAGCCTTTTTCCATATTGGATTATCCCCGTTTTGCCTGGAGAGCCTTTATGCTGGATGAAGCACGGCATTTTTTTGGAGAGGAGGAGGTGAAGAGGCTGATTGACCAAATGGGGCTCCTGAAAATGAATGTCCTGCACTGGCATTTGTCGGATGATGCCGGATGGCGCATCCAGATTAAAAAATATCCCAAACTGACATCCGTGGGAGGCAAGAGAAGAGATACGGAGATAGAGACGTGGGGGAGCGGCAAGTATGAAGGCAGGCCCCATGAAGGTTTTTATACGCAGGAACAGGTCAGGCGCATTGTCCGGTATGCGGCCGACAGGAACATAACGATTGTTCCTGAAATAGATATTCCGGGCCATTCCGCCGCCGCCATCGTTTCCTATCCGGAGTTGAAATTGTCCGCCAGGCCTCTCGCGGAAGTGCCCGTGAGTTTCAATGACGGAGCGGCGTTTGATCCCACCAGCGAACGTGCCTACCAGTTCCTGGGAGACATCATGACAGAGCTGGCTTCCCTGTTTCCCGGAGGTATCATTCACATCGGCGGTGACGAGGTGCGGTACAAAAAGTACTGGGAAGGCGTGCCCCACATTGAAGCGTTCATGAAGAAAAAGGGCATTAAGACTTTTCCCGACCTTCAAATCATGTTTACGAATCGGATTTCCGGCATGCTGGCTGAGAGGGGGCGCCGGATGATGGGGTGGAATGAAATCCTGGGGTCCGACGTGCACAATGACGGCGGCCGGGGAGCGGCGCTCGGCAAACTGGATGCAAGTGCTATCATTCATTTCTGGTATGGGTCCGATAAAATTGCCGCCAAGGCGATCAGGGAAGGCCGCCAGGTGGTGAATTCCACTTCCCACATGACTTACATTAACAAAGGGTATGACAAGCTCCCTCTGTCCAAGTCCTATTCTTTTGAGCCCGTTTTTGCGGGATTGAATCCGGAGCAGCAGAAGAATGTCATCGGGCTGGGTTGCCAGGTCTGGACGGAATGGATTGCGGACGTGGAGAAACTGCACCGTCATGTATTTCCCCGTATTGCCGCTTATGCGGAGACGGGGTGGACCCGGAAGGAGGATAAAAATTTTCAGGATTTCCGGAGGCGTTTGACGGGGTATGAAAAAATTCTGGATGCCCTGGGCATCCGGCACGGGGAAAAGGAATAGTTGAAAATTCGCCGCCGGGGATGAAGCATTCTGGCTGAGTCAACAGTAAGCCCGCTTGTTACTTGGTTAAGGATTCGGAAGAGTTCCTGTCTGTGGCTTCTTAAGGCATTCCGCCCGCGCCTGCATGTTTTCCAGAATTTTCAGAATATAAGAACGCGTTGTAGCCGAGTGTTCCGCTCCGCGTACGAAGGAAAGCCCCCTGTACAGTCCTACCGTTTCCAGGCGGAGATTCATATTTTCTCCGGACAGGTCTTCACTGGAGGGAGGAGGATAATTGGAAGCGGGGCCGTTCAGGGACTTCATCTGCATGGTATCCATATTAAGCAGGCAGCTTTGTATTCCGTTAGTGAAAATCAGGCTGCCCTGATGATGCTTGTCCTCCGGCCACAGCCTGTAAATGGTAACGGCGCTTCTCCCTCCGGGATTGATCAAAATGGCGGGGAAAACGTGTTTGCCGCCACCCTTTTTCCGGACGGTCGCGTCAAAGTCGCATTCTCCGGAAAACCTGGTCGTAACACGGGAGGAGATGCATACTTCAAAAGGTACTTCCGGCGGCAGGGGAATCATGGTGGCGGCAGATAGGGGCGACCCCGGAGGGAGTTCCGGAATCGGGAAGGGGAACGTAATGATGTCAATGGCGCAGCTGATGATGCCGATGATGGCGAATAGCAGGATGCCTTTGTTCCGGAGCTGGGCTGACAGCATTTTTCCATATTCCTCCGGATAATGCCTGCCTGCGGCTGGTTCCTGCCGCAGGTAATAGCCGGTCAGGCGTGAAATAACGGTCAGAGCGGCAGCCATGGCTGCCAGCCATGCCAGGGCAAAAGCCAGATTTTCCGCTATGGGAATTGTGGTGAAAAAGCCGAATGTTCCAATAATGAACGCCGTCAGCAGGAGAAAGACAGCCAAGAAGGTTATGCAGCCTAAAGGGGCCGTGGAGACGGGAATCCAGAAAATGCCGCGTTTGCCGAGGGCTCTCAGAATCAGAATGGCAATGCAAAAAGAGAAGATGGCCAGCGTTGAATAAAAATGTTGAAACAGATAATCGAGCATGGCATGCGGGAAAAACTTGGATAGGCAAGCGGGGAGCGATTCCATGCCGATTTCCTGAAAAGTATCCGGAAACAAGCAGTTTTGCGCCGCGAAACGATAGAAGCTGAATGTTGAACTCCTTTATTATTCTAGCCTTTTTCCATCCTTGCCTGCAAGATTTTTTGTTTACCTGTTTCTTTCTATTTGTTTTTGATATGTTTAAAAAGCATTGTCCCATAAACAAATATGGGAAAAAACCGACTCCATTTTCTTTTGGTGAAAAAGATGCGGTTTTCTATAAGCGGAGGATTCCGAAATGGTAAAACTGTGTGTTATGGATAAGGGGAAAAGAGTATTCCTGCCATGGAAATGTTTTTTCCCGTTTATGAATGAAACCGCTACGCCGGCTTTTCATTCATCCTTTTCAAGAGACCGGGCGGGGAGAAGAGCCCCGGCCGGATTTTACCTGCAAGAGCGTGGGGCAGGCAGTTCCGGACGGGTTGATGAGGAAAAACGCTTCCCTGAAGAAACTGCTACCGCTGTTTCGGCTTTGCCGGCACTTTCCTGAGTTTCGCGAAGCGGGGCAGGGAATATTCCTTTTGCATGGCCGTTTCTCCCTGGATCAGGGGAAGAACGTAATCAATGAACGGCTGTTCCACGCCATTGCCGCGGGCGTTGATCCATTCGCGGGGAACAAGTTTTTCCACATTGGCCACTTCTCCCAGACCTATCAATTTAGTCTTGCAGGAATAAATGCCGTTCTCCGTGATTCGTTCAAAGGCTACCATTTTATCCGTCTGGCCGGAAACGGCGGCTTCCACGGCGGCTTTTCCCGCCATATACGCTTCATCGATATCCGTTTTGGAGGCGACATGGGAGGCGCAGCGCTGGAGGAGTGAGAGTTCAATGCTTCTGACTTTGGCCCCGGTTTGCCGCTTGACGGATTCCGCAAGCATGGCTCCCAGGCCTCCCAGCTGCGTATGGCCGAAGACGTCCCTGTCTCCGGATTCCGCAACAAAGCGGCCGTCTGCATATTGCACGCCTTCCGAGACGGCGACCATGCAGCTGCCGTTCTGCCTGTAAATCCGGTCCACATCCTGCCAGAATTCCTCCATGCGGAAGGGAACTTCCGGAAGGTAAACCAAGTCCGGACCTGCTCCCGCATACGTGGCCAGGGCTGCGGATCCGGCCAGCCAGCCGGCGTGGCGGCCCATGATTTCCACAATGGTGACGCGTCCCTTGTCGTACACGCGGAGGTCCTGGTGAACTTCCATGCAGGAGGTAGCGATAAATTTGGCGGCGGATCCGAAGCCGGGGCAGTGGTCCGTGCCGTGAAGGTCATTGTCAATGGTTTTGGGGATTCCGATGACGCGGCATTCGTAACCGGACTGCTGCATGAATTTGGATATCTTGTTGCAGGTATCCATGGAATCGTTGCCCCCGTTGTAGAAAAGTAGCGTACGTCGTATTTTCGGAATATTTCCAGCAGACGGCGGTAATCCGTATCATCCACGGATGGGGCGGACATCTTGTAACGGCAGGAACCCAGGGCCGAGGCCGGAGTATATTTGAGCAATTCCAATTCTCCGGGGTCTTCCCGAGCCATATCGAACAGGCGTTCTTTGAGCACTCCCTCAATCCCGTTGGCGGCTCCCAGCACGCGCGTGACCTGTTCGCTTTGCAGGGCGGACTGAATGGCTCCCAGTGCGCTGGCGTTGATGACGGCGGTGGGGCCACCGGACTGGCCGATGATGCATGCTCCTTTCAATGGGTTCATGGGCAATAATGGATGAGAGAGTTGTGTTGCGCCCCCTTTCAACGGCGTTGGAGGCAGGAAATGAAATGATAGTCAAACCTATCCGCAGCCCGGAGGGATGTCAAACATTATTGGTTTTCCGGATGGGGCTGGCGGGGCTGGAGAAAGTGGGGAAGAAAAAAGAGCCGGGGTATCAGTTTTTTTTGTCTCCAGAGCTTTTCCAATGCGGAGGCAAAGCGTTCCTAGGGCCAGAATTCCATGCGTACCCAGATGGACGGTATCCGTGGGATAGGGGGTGCGGAAGTCCACGCTGCGCAGCTGGAGATCGTCTGCGGGGACATAAACCGCATTGTTGACGGAGAGGGAGGTACGGGATTCTTCCGCCACATCCTTTTGCCCCTGCCGCACTTCTTCCCTGCCCGGAAAACGGGCCGGAGCGGGCACGGGAAGAACGCTGCCGTAGATAAAGGCCAGACCGGGGGCTTCCAGATCCGCTCTGATGCGTTTAATCAGGTTGTTCAGGTTGGCGCCGTAAGACAGAGCGTTTTTGATGCCGGCAATGTCCCTTGCGTCTCCTTCCCCCTGTTGCCACACCATGGCTTTCAGGACAGGAGCATGTCTCTGTTTTTTTCAGAGCTTCCATTCCGTTGCGGACGGTACGGATCAGTTTGACGTATTCTTCCCCCTGCTTATCCTGAGAAGTTTTTCCTGGGTTCCATTGCCGGAAAAGGTTGCTTCCGCTCCGGGCGTGTTTGATGATGGCCCATTTTTTTGCGGGAATTTTTTCTGCAACGCTGTTCCCAGGCTTAGTTCCACGCCAAAACGGTCGGGGGATTCGGATGCCGGGTTCAAGGGAACAAGCTGTTCTGCCGGTCCTGTCCCTTTGAGGGAGCCGGAATAGTACAGAAGAATCCGTTTATCCGTCTTGAAGCAGGGAGGAATGTTGTTGACATATCCTTGCCCTGTGGCGTTTGACTGGCCGCCGATAAGGATGACGTTGATTTCATCCGCATGCAGGGGTGGCGCCGGAAAGACCGTCAGGGGAGCAAAGCAGCCATGAAAAGAGGAAAAAACGTGCAGAGCGTGGAAGTACGGAAACAATCATGGCGGGGATATCCCTGATACGTTTTCGGAAAGAAGATTCTGTCTTCTGGAGGAATTCTTCTTTGCCTGCTGCCAGGATATTTTACTGTTGGTGCTCTTGTTCCCTTGATTCTTTCCTTTCCGGAAAAAGGCATTATGCGGAAGGTGCGTGCAGGGAAACGGATTGGCCGGGGTATATTTCCGGAATGACGGAAATGCTCTTGATATTTTTCCCGGCTGTCAGGGAGCGGAGCATCCGTATGAGCTTGTGAACCGTTTTTGTCTGGTTCTCTTCATAATAGGTGATCGTGGGCAGCAGGCGTTCCATGAAGGGTTCATACGTCAGGCTGACCAGGCTGAGCTGATCCGGAATGCTCAGCGAACGGGCTTCCACCCAGGAAAGGATGGGAACGATCTGGTTGCCCCGTGTGGCTACCAGGGCGGACATATCCGGATGTTCTTTAAACGCTTTGGCCAGGTATTCAAAGAAGAGAGGCGTTTCAAACGGGGTGGGAACCAGGATGGGATTCCATCCCTGTTCCGCAAAGCTGAAAAAACCTTTTTGCATGAGCTGGTGGCCCTTCAACGGATCAGGAGGCAGGCACAGGCCTACCGTTCGGTGCCCCTTGTTCCAAAGGTGCTGCGCCGCATGATGCGTGGTGGCCGCCCAGTGGCGGTCCAGATAGGGAAGGTTGCTGCTCTGGTAGGAGGTGCCGCGCACAATGCAGGGGATGCGGTGCGTCTTGAACCAGAGCTGGGTTTGCTCCGAGGAACGGTGAAGTATCCAGCAGACGCATTCGGATTTGGTAACAAGCTTGGCAAGCCTCTTGTCCGGGTTATTGCCTAAGATCCAGGGAGCTTCAAAGATACGGACGCTGATGCCGTCTTCCTCCAGAATTTTGGAGATGGTATATATCTCCGCCAATACGCTTTGAGCCAGCCTTTTGAGGGGCTGGGGCGTCAGAAATCCGAGAATTTCTTTTTTTTCCTGAACCGGATGGCAGAAGATATTTTTAACCGTTTCTTCTTCCGTAGTTTTCAGGATGCGCCTCGGAACCTTGATGCGTGGGGGGGCAATCCATGCATCCCTTTCCAGAAGGGCCAGGGCCTTTCTGATGGTTTCCCTGCCTACGGATAACCTGTGCCCGAGTTCTCTTTCTCCGGGCAGGATATTGACCAGGCTGCCGCTGAGAATCATCTGTTTGATTTTATTGGCTACTGTTTCAACCAATGAAGAAGCTGGCAACGAAGTCATACTCTTGTATATACGTATCGCATTGCGTGAATTCGAGCCAATTGTAGGGATTGCCTGCCCCGCAGAATCCAAAAGGAGAGCTGGTGTTGTTGCAAGTTGTTGATATTCTGTAAATCGTTTTAGGATTTAAGCTACTGGTCTTTTTTGATGAGGTAAAGTGGGCAGATAATGTATAAATGATATGGTGTTATCAATGCATTACATTCCTGAGCGGTACGGTTGCAGGTGGTTTGTAATTATTTCTTAATTCATTTAAGATAAATATTTTATTGCGTATTTTGTTGGGCGGAGCCATTTCTTATTCTCCATTTTCTCACTTTCCCCCATATTTTCGCTAGGAAATGTGCACGTATCGGCATGGATGACTTTTCTCCCGTTTCCGGCACTAAATCTGCTTGATGAAAGTGAATACCATACCGGGCGCATCCTATGCGCTGACTTGTACGGCTGCGTGTACTATCCATGCGCTTCTTAGCGACGCTTCTTCTCTGGTTATCCTGGAAACGGAAAACCCCGGACAATATTTTTTTATAGCTCCCACTGATACAATAGAGGTATCAGACGAACACGCCTTGGTGACACAAACTTTTAAAGCAGCCGCTCCGGGATTGTCTGCCCGCAGCGGCATAAGGTCGGGAGTAAATGCTGATTTAAAAAATCCGACGGTGGAAAAAGCGGTATGAACCATTTCTTTTTTCTGATCGCCCGCGATTAAGCGCAGCGCTCATGAGCAATCCGGTCAAAAGGTTGTTTGTCCATGGTTTTTCGAACCTTTACGGGGAGCGGGACTTCACCGCCAGATCATTGTCTGACGCGGACTGGGTGCGGAAGTCCGTCTCATTCCTTCCTGAAATTACTACGGGGAAGTCTCTTTGAGAAATGAAGCGTTATCGACTGATAATAGAAAACCCTGGGAGCGTTTAGCTCCCAGGGTTTATTGATTGGTACCGCCGGTGGGACTCGAACCCACACTCTTTTGGAACTCGATTTTGAGTCGAGCGCGTCTACCATTCCGCCACGACGGCACGTGAAGCGAAAGAATTAAGAGGCAAGAGGGCTGGAGAGTCAAGAATTTCCTGTGGAATATGGTGAGCTGCTGAAAAAACGGAGGGATTCCTGCGGATTCCCTCCGTCATGTTTCCGGATGGAAATAAGTGTTTGGAATGAGCAGTGCACGGCCGCGTTAACGCTTTTTTTGCGTCCCTTCTCACGCCGCCAACTCCCAAAATGCTCGCACCTCGCATCCTCGAATCCCCTGCGTATGCACATAGCGCGTCTGCAACAGCGTCCCGTCCCGATGCCCCATCGCCGCCTGCAAACGCCCCCAATCGTGAAACATCTTCGCATGATACGACGCAAAGGTATGCCGCAGGACGTCCTGACGCCATGTCTGAAAACCCGCTGCCGAGCGCAAAGCGCGCCACCGCCTGTTCCAATCTGGCGGACAGATGAAAACCGACTCCCTCTCTGCCCCCTGCGGATAATAACTCCTCAACCATGCCAACACGGAGCGAGACAGCGGCACCTGCCGACCGCCGCCCGTCTTGCTCTGCCTCGGGCGAATCCGCACCTCCCCCTCCTCCCAATCCACATCGCCCCAGGTCAAACGCCGCACCTCATACGGACGAATCCCGCCGTAGAGCATCATCGCCACGCCCGCCGCACAGGGGGAAAACTCCTCCCTCTCTGCCGTCCGCAGTAGGCGGCGCACTTCCTCGATACGGAGGGGGACGATCTCCCGCTCCGTCACGCGCGGCACATCCACCAGCCGCACGGGATTATGCGCACACCAGCCTTTCTTCCACGCCACCGTGAACACTCCCGAGAGAATCGCCCGCGCATGACGACGTTGCGAGGGTGAAAGAAAGACTTTCTCCAACACAGCCGCACAGTCCGCCGTCGTCATCGAGCGCATGGGACGCGCCGCCAGATCGGGCACATCTCGCATCATCCTCTGCGTGAAGGAGCGGATATCGCGCAGGGTGAGCGCCGAACGGTCGGCCTTGACGCGCAGGGTTTCTGCCACGGCTTTGGAGAAGGAGACCGTTTGCGTGGCGAGATGCTCGGCTTCGCACCCCAAGGCGATGACGCGGCGGCAGTGAAGGAGCAGAGCTTCTTTCTTTCTTACGGAAGAGCCTCCGCTTCCTTCGACCAGCTCCAGCATGAGACGAGCAACATCGGTGAGGGAGAAGGGGAGAGAGGCGAGGAGGGCAAGGGCGGTGCTAGCGTCGGTGTTCATGGCAACAGGATAAATAATACTCTTCATCAAGCCCAAAATAACGAAACTTGTCAAAAACATGGAATAGAACGGTAGTTATGCCTGTATGACAAGAAAAAAATGAGAAGAATTTTCTTCCTTTTTTTCTTGTTTCTTTGTCTGGATCAATAATATAATATATTGAGAATCAAAACATTGAAGTTAAGAGCATTATTTATACTCTACTTCCCTCGATGAAACATCGAGGGAATGAGGCTTCGGGAGAGACGCAACTCGATGCCTCCCTTGTGGCTATTCTCCTCGCCGACCGTTCGAGCGGCGCTTTCATCCGCTGGGCCTGCAACGCCTACACTACCCACGGCGAGTCCTATGCGGCGGATCAAGAGATCTACCCCCATCAGGTGCATCTGATTCAGGAGCGCACCCGCAAGACGCAGGAAGAACAGCGCGACCGCACCAAAAAATCCGCCGAAGTCTTTACCCCTGCCTGGCTGTGCAACGCTATGATCAACGCCCGCGATGCCGTTTACTTCGGGCGGGAGGAGGTCTTTAACCGCATGGAGGCTCCATCGTGGACGCCGACGCGCAAGACGATTGACTTTCCGACGACAGCATCTGGCCGCCGTCTCGCGTGGGAGCGTTACATCGATGCCCGCTGTCTGGAAATCACCTGCGGCGAAGCCCCCTTTCTCGTCTCGCGCTACGATGCCGCCGACGGTCGCCCCATCCCCTTGGCGGAGCGCATCGGCATCCTCGACCGCAAGCTGCGTATCATCGGCGAGCATACCTGCACCGCAGAGGACTGGTTCCACTGGGCAAAACGCGCCCTCGAAAGCGCCTACGCTTACGAATACCAGGGCGACAGCCTCTTTCTCGCCCGTCTCAATCTTTTTCTGAGCATTAGCGAGTACCACCGTCACCTGTGGAAACGCCCCCTCAACCGACACCAACAAGAGGAAGTCGCCCGCATCCTCTCGTGGAATCTCTGGCAGATGGACGGCCTGACGGCGACGACTCCCTTTGTCACGAAACAGGGGAAGCCCGAGGATTCCTTATTTGATTTTTACGCCATCACAGCCGAAAGGCGCCCCCTCCGTAGCCTCATCCGCGACTGGCGCGGCAAAAAACGATTCGATTCTCTGAACTCAACCTATCCACCACCATGAAATTTGATTTTGTTATCGGTAATCCGCCGTATCAGGAAATGAGTAAAAATAAGATGACTCGCAGCATTTATCCTGATTTTGTAAGATCATCTCAAGCAATAGGTCAAATTGTTTCCCTTGTGATGCCTGCTCGTTGGATGTCCGGTGAAAATGGGCCCTATCGCGAAACTCAACATTTCATTGATGAAATGTTGAAGGGGGATCATCTTCAATCCTTTCATTTATACCCAAACTCCTCTGATTTGTTCCCCAATGTTGATATCAAGGGGGGAGTTTGTTTCTTTGTTTGGAATAGAGCGTATTCGTGCGATAGGGTCAATTATACGATAACAGAGAACGGCGCATATAAGAAAGTTCTCACTTCATTCCGCATTGCCGAGAATGTCATTATACGCTTTCCGGAGCTCATATCTATTTTGGAAAAGACGAAAGCTATATCGACAATCTACCTTAATACATGGGTTTCATCGAGGAATCCATTTGGATTCATATCCGATCTCTTTACGAAGAACAAGAAGGCGTTTCTCGCATTAGTGAAGAAAAGCAACAAGATGATGACTATTTGGTTCACGGTCTTCTCAAAAACAAGAGAGTCATAAGGTATATACCCAACTCTGCCTTAAAGAAAAACATACACATCGCCCATTCTTATAAGGTTTTTCTACCTCGTGCAAATGGTAGTGGAGTATTTGGCGAAGTCTTTAGTACCCCTATGATTGGTACCCCTATGATGATATGCACGGAAACATTTTTACAGATTGGGGTCTTCGATAACTGTACAGAAGCTGAAAATCTATTGAAGTATGTGAAAACCAAGTATTTTAGGACAATGGTCGGGATTAAGAAAACGGCTGTCTTTAATTACAAGGAGTGTTTCACTTTTGTCCCCCTCCAAGACTTCACCGCCGCCAGCGATATAGACTGGTCACGGTCTGTAGCCGAGATTGACCGACAGCTGTACGCCAAGTACGGCTTGTCCGCAGAGGAGGTTGCCTTTATTGAAGAAAAAATCAAACCCATGGAATAAGCCCTATGAACGCCATCTCTATCCGAAGCACGAAGAAGGTTGAGCCGAAGTGTTACGCCTACACGACTCCAGAGGTGCAGCGACACGAGGGCTGGACGAAGATTGGCTACACCGAGCAGGATGATGTCGAGGTGCGCATCCGCCAGCAGACGCAGACGGTGGATGTGCGCTATTGCCTGGAATGGCACGAGTCGGCGCGTTTTGCCGACGGGACGGTGTTTCACGATAAGGCGTTTCATCGTTACTTGGGCAAGAAGGAGGTGGAACGCGAGGGGAATTCGGAGTGGTTTCATCTTGTGCCCGAGGTGGCGCATGGTCATTTTCGGGAGTTTACCCGCAATCGCGGGGTGTTGCAGACGCCGGGTGCGGTGCCTTATGTGTTGCGGGCGGAGCAGGCGGAGGCGGTCGAGCGGACGCGGCTCTATATGGCGAGCCACGCGGGGCAAAGCCCGGAGTTTTTGTGGAATGCCAAGCCGCGTTTCGGCAAGACTTTGGCGGCGTATGATTTGTGCAAGCAGATGGGTGCGCGGACGGTGTTGATTGTGACGAATCGTCCGGCGATTGCTCATTCGTGGTACGATGATTATGTGCGTTTTATGGGGACGGAGTCGGGGTATTATTTCATCAGTGGGGCGGATGCTCTGCGGGGCTTGCCCCATGTGCTGGAGCGCGCGCAGTTGCCGAGTGATGCCGAGGGGTATATCGAGTTTGTGTCTCTGCAGGATTTGAAGGGTTCTCTGTATTTCGGCGGGGAGTTCGATAAGTTGGAGCATGTGCAAAAGTTGACCTGGGATCTGCTGATTGTGGATGAGGCGCACGAGGGGGTGGATACGTACAGGGCGGATGTGGCGTTCGAGCAGATTGCGCGTCGGGCGACGCTGCATCTGTCGGGGACGCCTTTTAAGGCTTTGGCAAATGAAAAGTTCGAGGAGAAGGCGATTTTCAACTGGACCTATGCCGATGAACAGTGCGCCAAGAGGGAGTGGCAGGAGGAGGCGGAGGAGGAAAATCCCTATGCCGCCTTGCCGCAGTTGCACCTTTATACGTACCGGATGTCTGAGGTAGTGCGCGATCGCCTGAAGCAGGGGCTGATTTTGACGATGATGGCGAAAATGAGGCCTATGCTTTTGACTTGAATGAGTTTTTTGCCACGAAGAGTGACGGTTCGTTTAAGTACGATGAGGCGGTGGAGAGGTTTTTGGAGGCTTTGGCAGGGCAGGAGAAGTTTCCCTTTTCGACGGAGGCTTTGCGCCGCGAGGTGAAGCATAGTTTCTGGCTGTTGGACCGCGTGGACAGCGCCAAGGCGTTGGCGAAGAAGTTGAAGGCGCATCCCGTCTTCCGCGAGTACGAGGTGGTGGTGGCGGCTGGCGATGGCAAGACGGATGCGGAGGAGGAGGCGACATCGACGCTCAAGTCCTTGGATAAGGTGCGCACGGCGATTCGCGCCCACGAGAGGACGATTACGCTTTCCGTCGGGCAGTTGACGACGGGGGTGACGGTGCCGGAGTGGACGGCGGTCTTGATGCTGAGCAATGTGAAGAGTCCGTCGCTGTATATGCAGGCGGCGTTCCGGGCGCAGAATCCCTGCCTGTTCGTGGAGGGGGACGAGTTGCGGCGCAAGGAGAATGCGTATGTGTTTGATTTTGACCCGGCGCGGACGCTGGTGATTTTTGAGCAGTTCGCCAATGACCTGTGTTCGGCGACGGTGAGTGGCGGAGGCGATGGGGAGACGCGCAAAAGGCAGGTGTGCGAGTTGCTGAATTTTTTCCCCGTCTATGGGGAGGATGAGGAGGGGGAGATGGTGGCTCTGGATGCGGAGAAGGTGTTGTCCGTGCCGCGTAAGATTCATGCCGTCGAGGTGGTGCGCCGTGGGTTCATGAGCAATTTCCTGTTCCAGAATATCGGGAATATTTTCTCGGCGCCGCGTCAGGTGGCGGATATCCTCGGGCAACTGCCGACGGTGAAGGAGCAGAAGCCGTCCAAGGCGAAGGTGGGCGGTCAGGGAGAGGGCGGTTTGTTGGACGGCGCCGCGGATTTGCCCCTGAATGAAAAGGGTGAAGTGGTGTTGCCCTTGGATGAATTGACCCGTAAGACAGGGGAGCTTTTCGGGGATAAGATATACAGCGACAATGTTGTGACGCAAACGAAGATCGATGAGGTCTCGACGAGTAACGCGCCGGATAAGAAGGCCGCACAAGATTTAGTGACGATATTGGTGGATACTGTGGTGAACCCCACCCTGCAGGATGCCAAGACGCACTATGGCGATGAGATGAGTAGAGCGTCTGAACATCGTCTCAAGCAGTTGCAGAATCAGGCGACGGTCGCGGTCGGCAAGGCAGCGACGACGCACAAGAAGAATCGCCACGAGACGGAGAAGGCAAAGAAAAGGGCTCTCGACGAGGCGCAAGCCAAGGGGCAGAGTGAGGCCGAGGTTCAGGCGATTCAGGATCGTTTTGATGCCGAGCAGAGGGAGAATGAGCGTCGGTATCGAGAGGAGTTGAAGGAGGCAGCGGCAGAGATTGAGAAGAAGGCCAAACAGGCTGTGGTGGATACAGTGGAAACCGAGAAGGTTACCAGGAAGAAGGAGGCGATTGAAGAGGATATTCGCGGTCATTTGCGTGGCTTTGCGCGGACGATCCCCGCCTTTTTGATGGCGTATGGCGACGAGAATACCTGTCTGGATAATTTCGATACGATTCTTCCCGATGAGGTCTTTAGAGAGGTGACGGGGATTTCTTTAGAGCAGTTCCGCATCTTGCGCGATGGGTGCGATTACGAAGATGAGGGTGTCCGGAAGCATTTTGACGGTCATTGTTTTGATCCGATTGTTTTTGATGATGCCGTTCAGGAGTTCTTGGCGTTGAAGAAGAAATTAGGCAATTATTTTGATGAGTCGCAGTCGGAGGATATTTTCGATTATATTCCGCCGCAAAAGACGAATCAGATTTTCACGCCCAAGCATCTTGTCATGAAGATGGTCGATATGTTGGAGGAGGAGTCTCCGGGCTGTTTCGATGACCCCGACAAGACGTTTATCGACCTCTACATGAAGTCGGGTCTATATGTGGCGGAGATTGTCAAACGCCTTTTCCGCAGCGAGGCGATGAAGGCGCGTTTCCCGCAGGCGGAGGAGCGTTTACGGCATATTTTCGCGCATCAGGTGTATGGCTTGGCGCCGACGGAGATTATTTACCGCATTGCCTGTGCCTTTGTCCTGGGCTTCGACGAGGAGCTGCGCATCGAGCGGCATCATCTCGCGCGCTTCGATGCCTTGCCGGCGGTCAAAGACGGCACGCTGGAGGAGGCTCTGGACAAGATTTGGGAGAGGTGACCGTGATGACGGCCTGGCTTGGGAGGCTTCATGTCTTGCGCCGCTCCCGTTGAATGAGTGGCGCGGCTTAATTTCCGGCATGTTTCTTTGTGTTTCATGTGCGCAAGCCGATGAAAATTCATGGTTGGCGTTTCAGCCTTTTTTCACGGTCAGGGGGTAGTCCCGCCACCATGAAGTAGACTTCATCCGCGCTTTTTTGGCAAGGAGTTGGTTGGCAATGCCCAGCCCGTCGCAGTAGTGGCGCGTTTCCGCATCTGACTGGCTGATGCCCATGCCGGTTTCAGAAGAAACAAGCACCCATGGTACGGGGGCTTGGCGGATGAGCTTTTTCAAAGCTTCTATTTCCTCAATCAGCGCTTCCTGGAACGGCTCGTAGTCCGTGGGGTCCTTCTGGGCGTACAGGGTATTGGAGGCGAGCAGGGTGACGCATTCCAGAATGACGCCGTCCACCTGGTCCAGCAAGCCGGATTCCCCGACGGCAGAAGCTACATGACGGGGACATTCCAGCGTGAGCCAGCTTTTAGGACGGCGTTCCTGGTGCTTGCGCACGCGGTATTCCATGGAGCCGGCTCCGGGCCAGACTTCCGCCGTGGCGACGTACAGGATTTTTTTCCCGAATCCGGCGGCTATTTGTTCAGCGTATTGGCTTTTGCCGCTTCTGATGCCGCCCAGGACGAGCGTCATGCGTGCGGTATTGGCGTCAGTGTTTGGTGATGTAGCGTTCATGGGATTCCAGCATGGCCTGGTGGGAGTTCAGGAAGTCATCCAGGCTGAAGACTTCCAGCGTAATAAGGGGGGAGAAATGAAGGTCCCACATGGGGTGCAGAATGGCGTCCAGCGTAGCGGCAGGCATGTGGTGCAGGGATTTGTGGTCCCGTTTTTCCAGCCCGTGCAGGTGGCACATGCGTATGTCCGGCAGCCAGAGCGGCAGAAGTTTTTCCGGCCGCAGGCCTTCTTTCCAGACATGGCCTATGTCAAAGCAACGTGAATGGGGTGTAGCGGCTACCAGTTTGTCCAGATAGTCGGTCGGATGGCGTTCCAAATTTTCCAGGGCCAGGCATTCCGGTGCGGGGAGGTGGGGTGTGATTTGTTCCAGACTCCGGAGGATTCGTTCCGTTTTGCGTTCCGTAAGATGGGGGCGCATATCAGGACCGGGGATATGGTCCGTGACCACATGCATGACCCAGGTGTGGGGCTCCAGTTCCCGTGTCAGGTCAATGGCGCGAATGATGTTTTCCGTATAACGGCGGCTTGATTCTTCCGTGGCGAAGCTGCCGTCCGTAGGCAGGTGGACGTTCCAGGTAACCCCGGCATCTGCAGCGATTCCGGCCAGTTCCCGTATTTCCGCAGGGGTAATGAGTTCCTTTCCGCATTCTCCGGCTTCCAGCAGGAGCAGAGCGACATCATCCGCGTAATGGACGCATTCCCTGATGGAGGGCACGTAGTAGTCCGGGATGATGAAGGAGGTGCATCCGATGTTGAGGCCTGGAACGCGGCATTTGTGTGAAGTTTTCATAAAGTGCAGAAGGTGAGCAGGACAAGCCATTCCGTACATTCTACGGTACAGCCGAATACATCCCCGGTAACGCCGCCCAGGCGGCGGCGCGCGTATAGAAGCAGGCCCATGGAGCCGGCCAGGGCGGAGAGCAGGGCGTACAGCCCGTTCCATCCTGCCAGAGCGCAGGCAGCCAGGGTGACGGCTGCGGCAGCCAGGGCGTGCCCGGGGCGCGTTCCCTGCTTGAACGCTTCCCCCATGCCTCCAGGCCGTGCGCCCGGAAAGCGCATGGCGATGAATATCTGGCTGCGGGCAAGCAATCCTGCCAGAGCGCACGCCGTGAGCAGAAGTTCCCAGGAGCCGTGGGCCGCCAGAGTCGCCAGGGCGGCTCCCTTGAACGCCAGGTTGAAAAACAGGGCCGTGCCGCCGAAGGTCCCCAGGCGGGAGTCTTTCATGATTTCCAGCCTGCGTTCCCGGGATACTTCAATGGGAAGCCCGTCTCCGCAGTCCGCTACTCCGTCCAGGTGCAGGCCGCCTGTGACGACTACCCAGCAGGCACAGCCGATAACGCCGCAGACCAGGGGGGGAAGAGCAGGGTTGCCGTCCAGGTCAGGCCACCCGCAAGCCCCCCCACCACCAGGCCAACCAGCGGTAGCCAGGCGGAAATTCCGTTCAGGTCATTTTGCAGCGGCCACGGCCCTACGGGTAGCCGGGTCAGGAAGCCGAAGGCGGAGCGGATGGTGGTGATGACAGCCATGGATACAGGGAAGAAAGGGTCAGCGCGGAACGGTGATGTCCAGTTCCGGCAGGGTTTTCATTTCAGAAAGTACGCGCGTGGCGGCGTCCAGCAGGGGAAAGAACAGGGCCGCCCCCGTGCCTTCCCCCAGGCAGAGGCCCAGGTCCATGTACATGGTGACGCCGATGTGGTCCATAATGAGCTTATGCCCCGGTTCCGCGGAGTTGTGGGAGCCGATGAAGTATTGCGCCGCTTCCGGGCGAATGCCCTGGGCGATGGCCGCGGCCGCCCCGGCAATGAAGCCGTCAATGACGATGGGGACGCGCAGGGAGGCCGCCCCCAGCATCAGTCCGGCCATGGCTCCTATTTCCGGTCCTCCCACCTTCGCCAGCACGTCAATGGCATCGGAAGGGTCTGGCTTGTTCAGGGCGATTCCCTGTTCGATGAGTTTTATTTTTTTGCGGATGACTTCTCCTCTGACGCCGGAACCGCGTCCCGTCACGGTTTCCACAGGGGTGCCTGTGAGCACGGCCACGATGGCGGAAGAGGGGGTGGTGTTGCCAATGCCCATTTCTCCGGCGGCCACAATGTCCAGCCCTTTGTTTTTTTCTTCACGGGCCATGTCAATGCCCACTTGCAGGCATTTCAGGGCCTGTTCCCGCGTCATGGCCGGCCCCCTGCTGAAGTCGTTGGCGCCGTGCATGACTTTTCTTTTGACCAGCCCCGGCAGGTCGCCGAAGTCGTAATTGACGCCTACGTCCACTACGGAAAGGCGTGCTCCCGCGTTGCGTGTAAAGGCGTTGATCGTGCCTCCGCCCTGAAGGAAGTTGCGGGTCTGGATGTAGGTAACGTCCGTGGATGTCAGGCTGAGGCCGTGGTCGGCGATGTGGTGGTCCGCGGCGAACAGGACTATGGCTTTGTCCTTCAGGCGCGGCGCGGGATTGCCGGTCATGCCGGCAATACGGATGGCCACGGGTTCCAGTTTTCCCAGGGCAAGGGGAGGCTTGGCCAGAATTTTCTGATGTTCCAGGGCCGCTTTTGCGGCCTGTTCGTCCAACGGGGGGATATGCAGTTTGTTCATGATGTCCAGAAGTGGGGGGTGAAGAGAAGAAGGAGAGTGAACGCCAGCGTACCCGTGGCGGCAGTCGTCCACATGAGCCGAATGGCCAGGGCCAGGTCGCTGGCGGAGGCTTTGGTTCGCCCTGTTCCTATCCAGGGGTAGTTTGCAGGAATTCCCTTGTAAGAGACCGGGCCCCCGAGACGGAGGCCCAGCGCTCCAGCGAAGGCCGCTTCGCTCCATGCGGAATTGGGGCTGGCGTGGGCGTTCCGGAAGGCCCATCCCATGGTGAGCGCCCTCCGGGCGGAGGTTCCTTTCACCATCAGGGAGGAAAAGGAAATACACGGTAAAATAAGGCGTGCGGGGATGAAGTTGAGCGCGTCATCCGTGCGTGCGGCAAAGGTGCCGAAGTGTTTGTACCGGTCATTTTTTTTCCCCCACATGGCATCCAGGATGTTGAAAACACGATGCGCCAGCGCGGCGGAAGCCGCCCCGGAGGCGCCTCCTGCCAGGCAGCCTGCTGAGGCCCAGAACAGGGTGGAAAAAACGCCATCCGTCAAGTTCTCCGCCACGCTTTCAATGGCCGCTCTGGCGATGCCGTAGACGTCCATCCGTTCCGTATCCCGTCCCACGATCATGGAGACGGAGTGCCGGGCCTCTCCGGCGTTCCCGCTGCGCAGGGCGTTTTCCACCTTCCGGGCATGCTCGGCCAGGCTGCGCGGGGCCATGCAGATGTAAATGACCAGAACGGACGGAATCCAGGGTGCCCAGGGGGAGGGTAACAGGGAAAAGGGAAGGAAGAGCGCCGCGCAGCCGAACCATGCGGCAATGCAGGTTGCCAGCGCTGCCGCCATTCCCGCATGAAAAGTTCCTCCCCACCTTTGCCTCGCCAGTGTTTCCATGCGGCGCGCGCACCGGCCGATCAAACAGACGGGATGGAACCTGTTGGGCGGTTCTCCCGCCAGAATATCCAGCAGGAAGGCCGCAGGCAGGATGAACGGGCACGGGAACATGGGTCAGCGTTTCAGTTGGAGAGCTCGGTAAATGGTTTTCAGGTCCAGATGTTTCCGGACCACGTCCGCCAGGCGGTCCAGCGCTCCGTCCAGGTCATAGGCGGTGTGCAGGGCTGGGTTGGCTTTCAGCCCTGAATCTTTCCTGACCATGTTGATGAATGCGCGGCGGAATTGGTCTCCGTCCAGCATGCCGTGCAGATACGTGGCCCAGATACGGCCTTTGCCGTAGCCGCAGGGGGAGCCGTCTTCCCGGAACATGACGGGGGGGCTGGATTCTTGATGGCTGGTGACGCCATGGTGGATTTCATAACCTGCGGCGGGAACGGGCAGCGGCGTGCTTGCCCGGCGCACGTTGATCAGGGTTTTGGCTGAAGAGAAGGTGGTGGAAAGTTCCAGCAGCCCCAGTCCTGGCGTGCGCTCCTCCGGGGATTCCATGTGCAGCGGGTCCAGAATGTCCGTCCCCAGCATTTGCAGCCCTCCGCAGACGCCCAGAAGCCACTTTCCCTTTTCGGCATGACGGCGGATGGGTTCTTCCAGCCCGGCGGAACGGAGAGAAGCCAGGTCCGCAGCCACGCTTTTAGTGCCGGGCAGAATGACCAGGTCCGGATTTCCCCATTCCTCCCGTGTCCGCACCTGGCGGAGCCGGACGTCCGGCTCCGCCGCCAGAGGGGCGAAGTCCGTGAAGTTGGAGACGTGGGCGGGCATGACTACGGCCACATCCAGGCAATCCGCATGTTTCCCGTGCTCCCCGTGGCCAGGGGGCAGCGTGGCGCGGTCTTCTTCCGGAATGTTGATGTCCCGCATCATCGGGATGACGCCCAGCACAGGCTTGCCCGTACGGTTCCGCATGTAGCTGTGCGCCGGGGCCAGCAGATCCGGATCTCCTCGAAATTTGTTGACCACGAACCCCGCCAGCAGTTCTTTTTCCCACGGGGCGAATGTCATCCACGTTCCCAGAAAGGAGGCGTACACTCCGCCACGGTCAATGTCCCCGGCGAGCAGGACTCTGGCACGCGCGTAGCGGGCCATGTTCATGTTGACCACGTCTGCTGATTTCAGATTGATTTCTCCGGGGCTTCCGGCCCCTTCCAGGCAGAGGAGTTCATATTCGTCCGCCAGGGAATCGTATGCTTTGCATACGTCCGGCCAGAAGCGCCTTTTAGCCGTGAAGTATTCCCGCGCGTCCATGCGGCCTACGGGGCGCCCCATCACGATCACCTGGGAGCCGGTATTGGAATGGGGCTTGAGAAGAATGGGGTTCATTCTGGCATCCGGATCAATGCGGCAGGCCTGGGCCTGCACCAGCTGGGCGCGGCCCATTTCCTCTCCCAGCGCAGTTACGCCGGAGTTGAGAGCCATGTTCTGCGCCTTGAACGGCGCCACGTGATAGCCGTCCTGAAGGAAAATGCGGCACAGGGCTGCCGTGAGAACGCTTTTTCCTGCATCGGAGCAGGTGCCCTGAATCATCAGGGCCGGTTTGGGAGCCTTACGGATAATGGAGGGGCCGTTTCCCGCCAGTTCGGCGCGCAGAGCTTCCGCCAGCAGGGCGTGTTCCTCCGGCGTGCGGACGCCGGAGCGCAACCAGCCGCTCGTTTCCAGCCCCGGATAATTGGAACAGTCGCGCAGTGCGATGCCGTATTTTTTCAGGAGCCGGGCTGCCAGGCCATGAGGCGCCCCCGCCAGGCGGAAGAGAAGGAAGTTGGCCTCGGACGGGAGTACGGCGGAGCCCGGCAGGGAGGAGAGCCTGCGGAACAGGTCGTCCCGGCGTTCCCGGTTCCGGGTGCGTTCCCTGTCTGCCCAGGAGGAGGGCTGTGCCAGCACGGCCTTCACCGCTGCCGCCGCAAAGGCATTCACGTTCCAGGCGGGCAGGGATTGCCGCAGCCGCTCCGCGAGCGGAGCGGCACAGATGGAAAAACCGCACCGGACGCCGGCCATGCCGTAAAATTTGGTCAGGGAGCGCAGAACCACCAGGTTGGGAAGGAGGGCCGCTTCACGGAGCAGTGATTCCGCTCCTTGTACGTAATCCATGAAAGATTCGTCAATGATCCAGAGGACTTCGGGGCGGCTCTGGACAACCCTGTGCAGGGCCGCTGCGTCCAGCAGGCCGCCGGACGGATTGCTGGGATTTGCCAGAAAAACAGCGCTTCCGTCTGCGGCCTGTTCCTCCAGACGGCAAAGAGACGGGAGGAAGGAATTTCGTTCCTCCGTCCGGATGGAAAGAACATCCGTGCCGTGGCGCAGGCAGGCCAGCCTGTATTCGGAAAAAGCGGGTTCCGGAATGACGGCCTGTTTAAGGTTTAATGCGCGCGGAAGAGCGTGAATGAGTTCATTGGCCCCGTTTCCAAATACGAAGCAGCCGGAAGGAAGCCCGTAATGAACCGCCGCCAGTTCCCGTAGATCCGCCGCATCCGGAGAAGGGTAGGGTACTGCGTTTTCCATGGCCTTCCACAATGCTGAAACGATGAACTCCGGCATACCTTCCGGCCTCAGGTTGACGCTGAAGTCCAAAATATCCCGTTCCGGGCGGCAGGCCTCCTCCGCCAGGGATTTTAAATCTCCGCCATGTGAAAAAACGTTCATGCCACAGTAATTGGAACCGGCGTACCGAAGGGCTGCCCGCGCCGGAGAAAAAAAGGAAGCGCCTTGCAAGTTCGGAATTCCACGTAGCCGGAAGCTTCGCCGGAGACGGGAAATCTTCCCTGTTGCGGGAACGTGGGAACAAGGAGCGTCATGAGCGCATCATGTCCTGTATGCGCCGGGAGTGACAAGACAAAAATGGAAAGCCCCGTGAGGAAAGAGGGATGGAGAACAATACGCTGAAAAGGGAAAACGACTGCAATTCATCTGGATGTTCAAAGAAAAATTTTTTTGTCTTGTCATACCGGTCTCTTTGGTATTTCATCCGTCCCATGAACCCTTATGGGAAGGGTTACAGACCTCAGGGACGTCCGTAGCCGGGCAGGAAATAAATGGGGAATACCGGTGTGAGTCCGGAGCGGTACCGCCACTGTAAGCGAGCCTGCCTCGCAAGCCAGAAAACCAGCCTGTGAGGTTGTCCAACTGTTCGGCGAGTTACCGAACGTAAGGCACTACAACCATGCTTTATACGAAGAAAGCCCTTCAAATGGGCGCAATTGCTGTTGGCCTTGCCGCATTCGCAGGCCAGTCCTCTCTTGCCGAGTCCGCTAAAAAGGAAGACTCCAAGCCCTCCGTCAGGACGGAAACCATGCAGGTTATGCCGGAACTGACTATGGCATCCCACTTTGTGGGCGTGCCGTACAACCGGTCTGGAGTGTCCGTTTCCATCATCAATCCGGAAGAATTCCAGAAGGCGGGCATTGAAACCCTGACGGGAGCCCTTTCCCAGACGCCCGGCGTTTTCACGCTGGACGGAGGCGGCACCTGGCAGCGCGGTTCCGTGAGCAACACCGTCATCCGCGGGATGAACAAGGATACCTACACTCTGACCATGGTTGACGGCATGCGCATCAGTGATGCCAACATGTCCGGCAACAAGCTGCTGGGCATCACCAATCTCTTTACGGTGGGCAATGTGGAAGTGGTGAAAGGAGCGCAGGGCGCCGTTTTTGGTTCCGGCGCCATTGGAGGCGTTGTCGCGATGGATACTCCGGAGGGGGAAGGCGATCCCGTAACCAGGATTTTTGCGGAGGCCGGTTCTTTCGGCTCTTTCAACAGCTATGTCACTTCCTCCGGCAAGATCAAGAAGCTTTCCTATTTTGTAGGCGTTGGGTTTGAAACTACGGAAAACGATCCGTCAATCTATCCGGCCATTTATGACAACAGGACAGGCATGAACGATTTCCGCCAGTGGCAGGAAGCCGTGCGCCTGGGCTATGATATCAATGACAAGGTGAAGGTGAGCTTTACCTATCGCCGCCTGGATTCCTACTTTGAATATCCCACGCCGTATGTGGATTATAACCAGTGGCCTTCCGTTCCGGATCCCCATCTGTACAATACGGAAGACAAGAACCGCAGCAACCTGGTGACAGGACGTGTGGATGCGGAAATTTCCAAGCTGTGGTCCACCAGCTTCATGGTGGGGCATTACAACATGGACTATTCCTGCCATACTCCCGGATTTGATTTCCAGCCCAATGTGATGCGCAACCGCCGTTTTCAGGCGGAGTGGCGTAATGCGCTGACGTGGAACAAGGAATGGAAAACCATCGCCGGCATGGCCTGGGACCGTTCCGACTACATGAGCGAAAACAATTACGTTGCCAAGGATGAATGGCAGAGCACGCTTGCCTTCTTTGCGGAGCAAATGTGGTCACCCACGGACAGCTTTGACGCCAGCGTGGCCCTGCGCCTGGAACATGATTCCGTCTGGAACAATCATTTTACGTGGCGTTATTCCAATTCCTGGAAAGTGACGGGCAAGGATTCCCCCACCCGTATTTTCGGTTCCGTGGGTTCCGGTTTCCGCGCGCCCACCTATTTTGAGCAGTATGCGGCCAATTATGGTTATGTTGGCAACCCTGATCTGGATGTGTCCAAGTCCCTGGGCGGCGATCTGGGGGTGGAACAGCGTCTGGCGGACGGCCATTATGCTTCCGTGACGGGCTTCTGGACCCGTATCGACGATGAAATCGGCACCATGAGCGTAGGCACCTGGCCGAACTCCTATACCACTTACACCAATTATTCCCACTGCACTTCCTACGGCGTGGAAGTGGCGTTCAAGGGACAGTTCAAGGACGCGTGGAACAGCGGCTATTATGCCAATTACACCTTCACGATGCCCAAGCGCGATTCCATCGGCAAATACGAAACCATTCAGATGGCCAATACCGCCCGCCACACCATCAACGCAGAGGTTTATACCTCCCCGGTTGAAAAGCTGACGGTCGGCTTCGGCGTAACGGCCGCCATGGGACGCACGGATTACAATTATGCCCGTCTGGACAATTTCTTTACGGCGCGCCTGTTTGCCCGTTACCAGGCAACGGACAATGTGTCCCTCCATGTGCGTCTGGAAAACCTGTTTGACCAGAAGTTCATCATGACGAATGATTATAACTTCGGCCCGCGTGAAGCCCGTGGATTCGGAATCTTCGGCGGTGTGACGGTCGAATTCTAAGTTCCTTTCAATATTAATTGTTGATTGCTCCCCCATCTTCCGTCTTGCGGACTGTTTCAGGCGAAGTGAACGGTTCCGCGCGGAAGATGGGTTTTCTGTTTTCCGTAGTTTCCGGAATCGGTTAACATGTGGCGGCCATCTGAGTTGTGTTGCGCTGGATATCCATACTGGGGGCATTGGCCCTTTCCGTCTTTCTGGGAGGTGTCTTTACTTTTCCCAGCGTGAGAAGAATGTTTGGCATGAATTTTCCGGCCGGATGGACGGCAGGGGGATGCCTGCCGTATTTGACGGTTTTGTGGAACGCTGGAACAGGGCCGTGGAACGGGAGCTGCGCCGTGAATTGGCTGAAGGGGAGAGGAAGGAAAAACTTCTGGTCGTTTCCCGCGGGGAAGGGGACGGCCGGCGTTTGGCGGAACAGGCTCGTTCCGTGGAACGCATCAGGAAAAGGCTGTTATTGAAAGACCATATCCGCCTTCTTCCTCTGGAAGACGTTCCGGACGGATTGGAATGGCAAACCGGAATGGAAGAGCCGGATGTGGGTGATCCGCGCGCCGTCAAGGGTGGAAGAGTCCGGTTGTGGATCAATACTCCGTTTCCCGGAACTTTGCGTGCTTTCGGGCCGGGAAGTGAAAATTTTTTCAATTACTCCGCCATTGACAACGTGTGGCTTCCCCTCGTGGGGCTTCATCCGGAAACCTTCCGTCCCATTCCGGGCCTGGCGGACCGCTGGGCCTTGTCCGCAGACGGAAAAACTGTTTTTTATCATCTGGATCCGGAAGCGGCCTATTCGGACGGACGCATCGTGAAAGCGCAGGATTTTCTGCTGAACATTTGCCTCCGTACGTCCGGTTTTGCCCGGGATCCGTTCTGGACAACCCTGTTCCGTTCCATGTATGATCAGATTACGGTATACGGGGATTCCATCATTGCCCTGACGCTGCCGTCCCGCGGGCCGCTGCTGCCTTACATGGCCTGTGCGGATTTTCATCCGGCCCATCCCGGTTTTTACCATGATTTCAACGCTCTGTTTCTGGAACGCTACCAGTGGAAAGTCCCTCCAAATACGGGTGGCTACATGGTTGTTCCCGCTAAAATCCGGATAGGAGAAAGCATTACCCTGGCCCGCGTGAAAAATTGGTGGGCGAAGGACAGGAAGTATTACCGCCATTCCTGCAATGCGGACCAGGTGGAACATGTGTTTGTGAACATGGAAAACAAGGCGGTTGAAATGTTCCGCCGCGGGGAACTGGACATCATGAACGTTCGCAAGCCGGAGGTGTGGGAAACGGGTCTGGAACTGCCGGAAGTGCACCGGGGCTATATAGATAAATACAGTCTGGAAGCCAATTACGCCTGTCCCCCGTACGGACTGTATCTGAATTGCTCGGACAAACTGTTGAAAAATCCGGATATCCGCCGCGGGCTGGCGCATTCCGTGAACATGGGCCTGGTGATTGATACTTTGTTCCGCGGGAATATGAGAAGGCTCGGTTCCTACATGGAGGGGTACGGAGACCTGACTCTTCCGCTGAAAGCTCCGGAATACAGCAAGAAAAAAGCCATGGAATATTTTGCCCGCGCCGGCTACCGGGAAATGGGGACTGACGGCGTGCTGAAAAATGAACGGGGAGAACGGCTGGTGGTGGAACTGACGTTTGCGGATTCATCCGTCCTGATGACCAACGTCTGTTCCATTCTCCGGCAGGAGGCCCTGAAGTGCGGGGTGGACCTGCGTCTGGATTCTCTTACCTACAGTGTCTGTTCCCGTAAGGTTTTTGAAAAACGGTATCAGGCGGCTCTGTGGGCGTGGCCGCTGCAGACGCCGTTCCCACGGCTGTATGAAACATTTTCTTCCGAACTGGCGTATGATGCCCGCGGAAATCCCGTAGGCAATACGAATAATATTATGGCTGTGTCGGACGCTGAACTGGATGCCGCCCTGGATGCGGAACGCAATGCCCCGGATACCGGTTCCCTGAAGCTGACTCTTCACCGTGCCCAGCAGCGTCTTTATGAACTTTGCGTCTGGATTCCCGGCTGGAGGGAACCATACACGCATGTCGCCTGCTGGCGCTGGATACGCTGGCCGGAATCTCCCACCCGGTTCTGTTCCCCCAGAATTTACAATCCGCTGGAATCGCACCTGTACTGGGTGGATGAAGAAATGAAGAAGGAAACGCTGGAGGCTCGGAGCCGTGGCGTACCGTTTGAAGAAAAGCATCAAATAATATATCTTGAAAGACAGGATGGTGCCGTTCCGTAATAAAACCGGGTCACCGTCTCCTTTTTAAATTGAAAGGAGGTGATTTTTCATCATAATCTCCTTCGCATTTACCGTAATTAATTATTAATTCCATAATCATGAAATTATCCTTTTTCTCCGTTCTGCTTCTGGCAGGGCATCTTTGCGTGGCTGCTCCCATGCCTCTGCCGGAATCCAATGACGGAGCCAGGCATGTCTTCTCTACTAATCAGGAAAATTTTTTGATGGACGGAAAGCCCATCAAAATCATTTCCGGGGAAATGCATTATCCTCGCGTGCCGCGCCAACACTGGAAGGACAGGTTCCAGCGCATAAAGGCCATGGGCATGAATACCGTCTGCACTTATCTGTTCTGGAACGTGCACGAACCGGAACCCGGCAAATGGGACTTCTCCGGCAATCTGGATTTTGTGGAATTCATCAAGGAAGCGCAGAAGGCCGGCCTGTGGGTCATTGTGCGTCCCGGGCCCTATGTGTGCGCGGAATGGGAATTCGGCGGATTTCCCGGCTGGCTGCTGAAGGATGAAGATTTGAAAGTCCGTTCCCAGGATCCCCGCTTCCTGGAACCGGCCATGGCTTATCTTAAAAAAGTCTGTTCCATGTTGGAACCTCTGCAGATTACCAAGGGAGGCCCCATCATCATGGCCCAGGTGGAAAATGAATATGGTTCCTATGGTTCTGACAAGGATTACGTGAAAAAGCATCTGGACGTTATCCGGAAGGAACTTCCGGGAGTTGTTCCCTTCACGTCGGACGGCCCGAACGACTGGATGATTAAGAACGGCACGCTTCCGGGCGTTGTTCCCGCCATGAATTTCGGCGGCGGAGCCAAGGGCGCCTTTGCGAATCTGGAGAAGCACAAGGGTAAAACGCCCCGCATCAACGGCGAATTCTGGGTGGGCTGGTTTGACCACTGGGGCAAGCCCAAGAATGGCGGCAGTACGGAAGGTTTCAACCGAGACCTGAAGTGGATGCTGGAAAATAACGTCTCCCCCAACCTCTTCATGGTGCATGGGGGGACCTCCTTCGGCTTCATGAACGGGGCGAACTGGGAAGGCGCCTATACGCCGGATGTAACCAATTACGACTACGGCGCCCCCATTTCCGAAAACGGAACCCTGACGGACCGCTACCGCACCTTCCGCCAGACTATTCAGGATTATTACGGTGATACGTACAAGCTTCCCGAACCTCCCGCCCAGCCGGAAATGATGGAGCTGCCCCCCATCACGTTTACGGAAACGGCCGGCATGTTTTCCCGTCTTCCTCAGCCCTCCATCCGCAAGGAGCCCGTCCACATGGAAGCCCTGGGGCAAAGCCTGGGTTTCATCCTGTACCGGACAAAGGTGCAAGGACCGGTGAAAGGAGAACTGAAGATGAACAACATGCAGGACCGCGCCATCGTTTACGTGGATGGCAAGAGGCAGGGGGCGGCGGATCGCCGTTACAAGCAGGATTCCTGTGATGTGGTGATTCCTTCCGGACTTCATACGGTGGACATTTTTGTGGAAAACATGGGCCGCATCAACTTCGGCGGCCAGATACAGGGCGAGCGCAAGGGCATCCGAGGGCCCATCACGCTGGACGGCAAAAAGCTGGAAAACTTCCTTATCTACAACTTCCCGTGCAAGGGAGTGGAGCTTCTTCCCTTCTCCGGCAAGAAGCCGGCGGGCGACCAGCCCGTGTTCCACCGCGGGTATTTCAACGTTTCCAATCCCAAGGATACCTACCTGGATATGCGGGACGGCTGGAAGAAAGGCGTTGTGTGGGTGAATGGACGCAATCTGGGCCGCTTCTGGTTTATCGGCTCCCAGCAGGCTCTTTATTGCCCCGGAGAATACCTGAAGCCTGGGAAAAATGAAATCGTGGTGCTGGACGTGGACGGAGGTTTCGGCACGGTGAAGGGTGTGAAGGAAGCCATTTATGAAGTCAACAGGGACCCCGCCATGGCGGATGTCTTCCGCGTAGGCAAACCTGTGGCCCCCGCTGCCGGCCAGCTGGTGCACAAGGGTTCCTTCGCCAAGGGGGCAGATCAGCAGGAAATCAAATTCCGCGCTCCCGTCCAGGCCCGTTACATCGCCATTGTCAGTACGCCCATGACAACGGCCCCCATGCCGCTATTGCGGAGCTGAACTTCCTGGATGCCTCCGGCAACCTGCTTCCCCGCGAACAGTGGTCCGTGGTTTATGCGGATTCCCATGAAACGACGGGGGAAGCCGCCCAGGCGGGCCTGGTGATGGACAACCAGCCCACCACCTACTGGCATACCAAGTGGCAGGGGGACAACCCTCAGCATCCGCACATGATCGTGCTGGATCTGGGCAAGGTGCAGAAACTTTCAGGATTCCGCTACCTGCCGCGCCAGAACAGGGAAAACGGCCGCATCAAGGACTATGAAGTCTATGCGTCTCCCAAGCCGTTCAAGCCTGCCAAGTAAGGTTCTCTGAATTGTTGAACTTTTCAGGGCCGCTTCCTCCAGGATGAGGGGGCGGCCTTGTTGCGTCCGGACATCCCGGAAGAAACAGTTCTCCTTTGCCCGGATAAGAGCCGTTCCGGTTTAAAGATGCGTATCAGCTTTCCGTCCCTTTGTTTCCTGCTGTTGTGCGGGCCGGTATTCCATGCGCAAAAAAGGCGGTTCCGCAGTATAACGGAGCCGCCGGAAGACCGTAATAAACCTGATAATTGTTTGTTAGAAATTCCAGGAGAAGCCCAGCTTGATGGTGTGGTAGCCGGGGTCATTGTAGCCCTGAATCTGGTAATATTCGTAGCCGAGCACGAAGTCCGCGCTATTGGAGATGCTGAACTTGAAGCCGGCCTGGGCAGCCCAGGAAAACTTGGTGGAGGAAATGGTTCGGGAACGGCTGCCGTCTTCCAGTCCATGAATGGTGGTCTTCACGTCGCCGTAAGTGGCGCCGACTTTGCCGCCCAGATAGAACATGGTGTAGTCGCCGATGGGAAGGTTCAGCGTGTAACCGGCCATCATCGGGATATAGGTGGAACGGAGGCTGGCGGTATAAGGCCCGCTGATGCCCAGGTCCTGCACGCTGGGGTGGTGGGAACCGGCCAGGATGCCGCCGTTCAGGGAAATCTGATGAACAATGCTGCCGGTTTCAATATAGTTGAAAATGCTCAGATTGCCGCCGGCCACGTTGGGCATGGCGTCTTTGGTGGCGATTCCGTAAGCCCCTTCCAGGGACATGCCGAACTGGCCGTCGTACTTGTCGGCATGATAGGCGCTGGCGGAAGACACGGAGGCCGCAAGGGCCAAACCTAACAGTATAGTTTTGTTCATATGGGGATAAATGGTGAATTTAACTGTGGTCCATTCTTGGCAGTTTTCTCTTTTGAAGTCAAACATGAAATGTCAAATGGACGCGAAATCCTCAAACCCGGGGAGATGAAGTTGCCAGAACGCTCCCGGTGGGGTACATTCTGCGCCATGGAACAACAAGCGTGTGATTTGTTGGTGACCGCTTTCCGCATGCTGGGCGGAGCGGAACAGTCCAGCGCTGCCGGAGATGCGGCCGTCGCCGTTCGGGACGGGAAAATTCTGGAAACGGGAAGCGCCGCAGAACTGGAAGCCAGGTGGACGCCCTCCGTTCGCAGGGATTTGGGGAATGCGCTGCTGATGCCGGGGTTGATTAATGCCCATACGCATGTCCCCATGACCTTTTTGCGCGGTTTTGCGGATGACTTGCCGCTGATGGAATGGCTGACCGGGCATATTTTCCCGGTGGAAGCCCGGCTGACGGATAAAATCGTCTCCCTGGGGGCCCGGCTGGGCATGTATGAAATGATGCGGACGGGCACCACGGCGTTTGTAGATTCCTACCTGTTGGAGGCCAATGTCCTCCAGGAAGCGGAACGCATGGGAATGCGCTGTGTTGGCGGGAAGTCGTTTTTGCTTTTCCCTCTCCGGCATACGGGGGGTGGGATGGTGCGGAAGCCCTGTACCGGGAGCAGGCGGAACGCTTTTCCGGCCGCGGCAGGGTGCAGGTGGCCCTGATGCCGCACAGCGTGTACACTACCAGTGACGAAGTGCTCCGGCGTTCCATGAAGCTGGCGGAGGAACTGGATATGATGCTGCATATCCATCTGTCCGAATCCGCCGGGGAAGTGGAGCAGTGCCGTTCCCTGCACGGAGGAAGGCGCCCCGTGGGCTATGCCCGCGATATGGGGCTGCTGAATGAACGCGCCGTGCTGGCTCATATGGTGGACGTGACGGATGAGGAACTGGAGCTGGTGGCCGCTTCCGGGGCGGCGGTTGTCCATAACCCGGTCAGCAACCTGAAACTGGCGTCCGGCTTCGCCCGCGTGCGGGATATGGTGCAGGCCGGCGTTCCCGTCTCTCTGGGAACGGACGGAGCGTGCAGCAACAACAGTCTGGATATGTTTGAAACAATGAAGCTGGCCGCTATTCTTGCCAAGGGGTACAGCGGTGACGCTACTGCGCTCCCCGCCATGCAGGCGCTGAAGATGGCTACGGCGGAGGGCGCCCGCATTTTCCGGACGCCGGGGCTGGGAACACTGGTCCCGGGGGCTCCCGCGGATATGATCGCGCTGAACCTGGATGAACCGAACCTGTGCCCGATGTTCAACGAAACGTCCCATGCCGTTTATGCCTCTTCCGGCAAGGATTGCGTGTTCACCATGGTGGAAGGGAGAATTTTGTATGATCATGGAATTTACACGGACGGCCTGTATGCGGATACCGCCGCGGAAATGCGGGATCTGGTAAAGTGGGTGAAAAACAGTGATTAAGTATTGGAAATGAGCGAATAAAGGCAGGTTTTCAACACATGCTTTAATCACCCTTCCCTTACCTCTGCTATCTGTCGGCCTCCCGAACCGGCGCATGCTCATATTCCTTCTTTACCCGCATGGGGGGATGCCTTTATAGTAATTTCATGCAATATGATCTCATCGTCATTGGTGGAGGCCCTGCCGGCTATGTGGGCGCCATCCGCGCCGCCCAGCTGGGGAAATCCGTGGTGTGCGTGGAACGCGAGCGGGTAGGGGGCACCTGTCTGAACTGGGGTTGCATCCCCACCAAGGCGCTTCTGAAAAACGCGGAAGCCTACCTGACTGTAACGGCCCGTACCAGGGAATTTGGCATGACGGTGGAGGGCGTCAGCGTGGATTGGAGTGAAGTGATCGGCCGTTCCCGCAAGGTCAGCGACCGCCTGGCCGGCGGCGTGGGGTTCCTCTTCAAGAAAAACAAGGTGGATTCCGTTACGGGGGAAGCTTCCATCATTTCTCCCGGCAGGGTGGAAGTAAAGTCCGCCGACGGGACGGTGACTGTTCTGGATGGAAAGAATATCCTGGTCTGTACCGGCTGCGTCACCCGCACGGTGCCCAGCCTCCCCCTGAACGGCACTACTGTCATCGGCTCCAGGGAAGCCATGGTGCTGGAAAAGCGGCCTGAAAGCATGATCATCATCGGTTCCGGAGCCATCGGCACGGAATTCGCCTACATTTACAATTCATTCGGCACCAGAGTGACGCTTATTGAAGCGCTTCCCCGGATGCTTCCCAATGAAGACGACGACTCCTGCATGACGCTGGAACGGGCATTCAAAAAGCAGGGCATCAAAGTGATGACGGGAGCTTCCGTGGAATCCGTTACGGAAACCTGTGACGGACAGGTCAGGGCCAGCGTAAAAAACAGCAAGGGACAGGAAGAGGAAATCACGGCGGATGTCTGCCTGGTAGCCATCGGCGTGAAGCCGGTTGTTCCCGCCGCTCCCGGCCTGGACCTGGAGCTGACGGAAAAGGGATTCATCAAGGTGAATGACCGCTACGCGACTTCCCTTCCCGGCGTGTATGCGGCAGGCGATGTGATCGGCGGCGTGCTGCTGGCGCATACGGCTTCTTTTGAAGCTGTGCAGGCAGTAGAGGGCATGTTTAATCCGGACTATCAGCCCAGGCAGGTGGGCTTTTTCCCGAGCTGCACATATTGCTACCCGCAGGTGGCTTCCGTAGGTAAAACGGAACGCGCCCTCAAAGAGGCGGGCGTGGAATACAAGGTGGGGAAATTCCCCTTCCAGGCCATTGGCAAGGCTGTAGCCGCCGGAGAACCGGACGGTTTCGTAAAAACCCTGTACGGCGCCAAAAACGGAGAACTCCTGGGCGCCCACATCGTGGGGCCGGAAGCCACGGAGCTGATTGCCGCGCTGGGCATCGGCATTCAGGCGGAACTGACGGACGAGGACATCCATGCCACCATTTTCGCCCATCCCACGCTGTCTGAGGCCATCCATGAATCCATGCTGGCTTCCGAGGGAATCGCCATCCACATGTAACGGTTTTCAATGGAAGGGCCCCCATCCGGGGCTCTTCCATTCATTCCTTTGTCATGCAAACGGGTGAATGACAATCTGCGTTGAAAAAAAAGACGTTCAAGGATAAACTTGTTGATGAGGGCTGCAGCGTCAACAATTCCCGTAAGTTTATCAGACAGGCTTTAAGCAGGATTGATAGTCAATGTAGTAGATTGACTGTAAGTTTTGGAAAGCCGCGGTTTGCTTGTTTATATCATCAAAGAACGGGGATAACCTGGAAACCACAGGCAACAGGGCCATTTGCGGCACGAGTGGACGGACAGCCGCGAAAACGGAGCGGGAGTAAGCCAAAACGGCTCATGCCGCATTGAAGTACGGAAGAAAGGGCAAAAAGATTTTGGAAACAGTTCCAAAACAGTTCCGCTTCAGCCTCTGTTTTCGTTTTTTATTTGCGTGATGAATGGGAAGTGTTTGATACTAATTTATGGGGAAAATATATTTATAACGTATAGATAATTCCTCGCATTTATTTCTTCTCCAATATTTTCTGTTTTCTCTTTACCGGGTGTCTGATGACAGTTTTCAGTTTGCCCACATCACATTTGCGTGGATCGGAAAGATAAATTTCGTGATGATAACGAGTATCGGTAATATCGATCTCATATCCATTGGCATTTGCGTATTCTTCCATCTGGTGGATGGTTTCGGGTTCGTTATCATAAGAGCCGAGGTGCATGCATTGAACGCAATCGCCTTCTTCATAGGTAAGAAAATCCACCGTTGAAAAGTCCTTCTTCTTTTTGGTTGCTTCCTCGATTGCCCACTCAAGATCTTCCTTAGTCACAAAGTCTGGTAAACGGATAATAGAAATAAATTTAAAATTTTCTTTATGGCCATAGTCCATTCCATCGCTGCCATTTTGCCACCAAAAGCCTTCAAGAGGCGGGACAATATACTCAAAAAAGCCTTTAATCTTGCGAGAACTCTTATAGCTCATTTTGATAGTATAGGCAATTCCGTAAAGTAGTTCAATGGAGCGTTGGTATTCTCCACCCTCATCATTGGGATTTCCCTTGCCACGAACTGCTATGTAATTCATTTTAGGAATAGTAACGATTGCCGGTTTGTTCTTCGGCATGTAAAATTCCTTGTATTCTTTCTTATAATCAACCATGCTTAACACTCATTGAAATTATTTTTTTTCTTATTATGCCATTTATGAATTTTTAGAATCATAAAGGGAAAATCGGAAGTAAATAAAAGACTGAGCGCAACAGACGAAATTTTTTGAAAATACAGCGGTTTTAGAGTGATTGATTTTTTAATTGCGATTTGCTGATTAGTTCAATCGATTCGAATATGGCACATTTCTCTGTTACAAATAATCCGTGTTTTATATATGCTTTAACTATCCAGTTCGTCAAGAGGAGGGTAGTATTTTTATAAAGAGTTTGAAGAATCCCCCTCCCTAAAAATTTTCCCCTTCCCTTGAAAAGCGCCTCTTGACAAAAGACCTGGGGGATTCATTTCCTGAATACTTGGAAAATTAAAAAAGATATTTGTTTTTTTCTTCTTGTTATTTAGACTTTTTCCCTGCGGCTCCTCATAACTCGAATACTGGATTTTCCACGGCATTTTTGACGGCAACGAGAAATTGCACGGCCTGCTTGCCGTCCACCAGGCGGTGGTCGTAGGAAAGGGCGAGGTACATCATGGGCCGGACGACGATTTGGCCGTCCCGGACCACGGGGCGTTCCTGAATGGCATGCATGCCCAGAATGCCGCTTTGGGGAGGGTTCAGAATCGGGGTGGAAAGAAGCGATCCATACGTGCCGCCGTTGGAAATGGTAAAGCATCCGCCTTGCAGATCCTGCATGGACAGGTTTCCGCTACGTGCTTTTTCCGTCAGGACGGCGAGTTCCTGTTCCAGTTCCGGAAACGTTTTCCGGTCACAGTCCCGCAGCACGGGGACGACGAGGCCCTTATCCGTGCCAATGGCTACAGAGATGTCATAGTACAGGTTTTCCACGATGTCCGCGCCGTCAATTCTGGCGTTGACCTGGGGCACTTCCTGCAAGGCCTTGACTACTGCCTTGATAAAGAAGCTCATGAAACCAAGCTTGGTTCCGTGCCGTTCCCGGAATTCTGCATGGAATTGTTTGCGGAGTTCCATCACGGAGGACATGTCGCATTCGTTGAAGGTAGTCAGGATGGCCGCCTGGTGCTGGGCCTCTACCAACCGTGCCGCGATGGTACGGCGCAACGGGCTCATGGGTTTTCTGATGAAGCGCGGAGAAGCCTCCTTTCCTGTTTTCCCATTTTTTCCGGAGGTTGTCTGATCCGGTGAGGATGTTTTCTTTTCCGGCTTTTGTTCCGGGGCGCCAGTCACAGGTGAGGAGGGACCGGAAGCGGGTTTCTCCCGCGTTTCCAGTGGTACGGAGGGCGGTGCGGCGGAACTTCCGTCAAGGGGGGAAATGCGGCCTAAAACCGCGCCGATGGGGGCTTCCGCCCCTTCCGGGACGAGGATTTCCAGCACGCCGCTTTCATCCACCTCCAAATCCGTGGAAACCTTGTCCGTTTCCAGCGTCACCAGCGTATCGCCTTTGGCTACCGGATCGCCGGCGTTCTTGTGCCACGCGGCTACGGTGGCGGAGGTGACGGATTCTCCAAAGTTGGGAGTCAGGATGTCGCTCATGGGAGGAAGATGGGTTCAGGATTGCGCCCGCGGCCCGAAGGCAGCGGCGAGAAGTCTTTTTTGCGCGGCGGCGTGCAGGGCCTTGGCTCCTTCCGCAGGGCAGGCCATGGGCGGCCGTCCCGCATAGCGGAAGGAGGTGGCGAAGAGGTGCCCCAGCCTGTTCCGCAGGTGGCCCCAGGCCCCCATGTTGGAGGGTTCCTCCTGGCACCAGACGAAGTCGCGCACTTTCTGGTAGGGTGCCAGCAGGAAGGTGAGCTGTTCCCGGGCCAGAGGATAGATTTGTTCCAGACGGATGATTACCGTGTCTGCAATATTCCGTTCCTTCCGGCAGGCGGCCAGGTCATAATAAACTTTCCCGGTGCAGAAGACGGCGCGCGTCACCTGATCCGGCGCGGGAGCGTCCGGGTCCGGCAGTACTTCGCGGAAACGGGAGGGGGCCAGAAATTCCCGGTGCGGGGAGACGGCATCCGGACGGGAGAGCAGGCTTTTGGGCGTAAAGACGATCAGGGGCTTGTGCAGATTTCGGTGCACCTGGCGGCGCAGGGCGTGGAAGTATTGGGCCGGGGTGGTGGGGTTGATGACCTGCATGTTGTCGTCCGCGCAAAGCTGGAGATAGCGTTCCATGCGGGCGCTGGAGTGTTCCGAGCCCGCCCCTTCATAGCCGTGGGGCAGCAGCAGCACCATGCGGTTTTTCTGGCGCCATTTGGCCTCCGCGGCCGCAATGAACTGGTCCACAATAACCTGTGCTCCGTTGGCGAAGTCCCCGAACTGGGCCTCCCACATGACCAGAGCGTCCGGGCTGTCCAGTGCGTAGCCGTATTCAAAGCCCAGCACGGAGGCTTCCGACAGAGAGGAGTTGTAAATGCGGAACGCGGTAGTGCCGTGGTTCAGCTTTTTCAGAGGAGTGTACAGGGAGCCGTCATTGAAGTCATGCAGGACGGCGTGCCGCTGGGAGAAGGTGCCGCGCTGACAGTCCTGGCCGGACAGGCGCACGGTGTGGTTTTCCGCGAGCAGGCTGCCCCAGGCCAGGGATTCCGCCATGGCCCAGTCCAGCGGTCCGCCTTCCCGGAAGGCCTCCCTGCGGCGAGCCAGGAAGCGTTTTTCCAGCGTGGGGTGAGGCGTGAAGCCGTCCGGCAGTTCCGTAAGGATATTTCCGATGCGCTGGAACAACTCCGGGCTGATTCCCGTCCGTATGCTGGTACGCGGGATGGGCGTTTCATCCGCATCCTGCGCGGTGGCGGGCAGGAGGTAGTCCGCGGAATTTTCCTTCATTTGCAGGTAGGCCTGTTCCATGCCCTCCCAAAGGTCTTTCCTGATGTCCCGCTCCTGCTGTTCCGTCAATTCCCCGCGTTCCCTGAGCGCCGTTCCGTACAGGGCTGCGGCGGTGGGACGCGCCTCAATCCGCTTGGTCTGCATGGGTGCAGTAAAGGCGGCCTGATCCGTTTCATTGTGGCCCAGACGGCGGTAACAGTACATGTCCAGAATGATGTCCCTTCCGAATTTCTGGCGGAACTGGAGCGCGAAGTCCGCCGCCCACACCAGGTCTTCCGGGCTTTCTCCGTTGATATGCAGGATGGGAGACTGGAGCATCTGGGCCACGTCCGTGGCGTAGCGGGAGGAGCGGGCTTCGTCCGGGCCGGTGGTGAAGCCGATCTGGTTGTTGATGACGAGGTGCACGGTGCCGCCCGTGCGGTAGCCTTTCAGCAGGGAAAGATTGAGCACTTCCGCCACGATTCCCTGCCCAGAGAAAGCGGCGTCTCCGTGCAGGACGAGCGGCAGCACATGCTTGCGTTCCGCGTCTTGCAGGTTGTGCTGCATGGCCCTGGCTCTGCCTTCCACCACGGGATACACGGCTTCCAGATGGCTGGGGTTGGAGGAGAGGCGGATGTGGAGGTCATGCCCGTCCACGTGGCGCGTGGCGGCGTAGCCGAGGTGGTATTTGACGTCGCTCCTGCCGATGGGGGATTCCGGAAGGTAGTCCGGCGTGAATTCGTGGAAGATGGTTTTCAGCGGTTTGTGGAGGATGTTGGCGAGCACATTCAGCCTTCCGCGGTGGGCCATGCCCATTTCAATGTGGGAGACTCCGGCGGCGGGACAGCGCTTGATCATGGCGTCCAGCAGGACGATGGCTCCTTCCCCTCCTTCCAGGGAGAAGCGTTTTTCCCCCATGAAGCGCTTGCCCAGGAATTCCTCAAACAGTTCCGCCCTGCAGAGATGGAAGAAGGCTTCTCTCCGGACTTCCGGGCCATAATCCACGCCGTTTGCCCGGAGCTGGATTTTTTCTTCAATCCAGGAGCGGATTCCCAGATTGTCTATGTGGTGGTATTCAAAGCCGATGGCTCCACAATAGATTTTTTGCAGCCGATTGATGATTTCACGGAGCGTGAGTGTCCCTCCGTCCATGAAGGTGCCGATGTTGACGGGCTGGTCCAGATCCTCTTCTTGGAATCCCATATCCTCCGGGGTGACGGGGAATCGGGGCCGGTTCGGCGGCTCCAGCGGATTGAAGCGGGCGCATTGGTGTCCCATGACCCGGTAGGCCCGGATGAGCTGGCTGATGCGCCCGCGGCCTTCCGCGCTTTCCGGAGGAACGGTGTAAAGGGACGTGTCCGCATCGGTCCCTGTGTTTTCTTTTTTCCCGGGGGCTTCTCCGCTCCCCAGTTCGTAGCCCTCGAACCAGGCTGCCCAGAGAGGATCTACGGACAGGGGATCGTTTTTCCATGATTGATGGAGCGCCGTAATTTTCTCTGGAGGGAGTTTGGAGAAGATGGAGGCATGCATGCGGCAGAGCGGATGGTACGGGGCGTTTTCAGTTCTCTGATCGCTATTTTTGCCCGCAGGGCGTCAATAACTGTGTTCGTTGAGCTGAACTTTTCCACGGAAGACCCAGTAAATGGCGGCGGAATAAGCCAGAACGAGCGGCACGCCCATGATGGCTATGTATGTCATCACGACCAGGCTTTCCCGCGTGGATGAGCCGTTGACGAGCGTCAGGGAGTGTTCCGGGTTGGGCATGGAGTAAAGCAGGTTGGGGAACATCGCTGTCCCGAAGAGAGCCATCATGCAGCCCATGGTGGAGCAGGAGGCGACGAAGGCCCAGCCCGGACGGTTCCTGTGGATGAAGAGCCAGATGGACGCGATGGAAATGACCGCCAGGGCGGCGATGCCGTAAATCCAGGGGGAGCGTTCCAGGGCCGCCGCTACGTGCGGAACATACAGCAGGGTGGCAGCCCCGTGCAGGATGATCAGGACAGTGAAGATGATGACGCAGGGTCTGAGCAGTTTCCTGATTTGTTCCTGAAGGCTGCCCTGGGTTTTCATCAGCAGGTAGATTCCCCCGTGCATGGAGAACAGGGCGACCGTCGTCAGCCCCAGAAGAACGGAATAAGGATTCAGCAGGCTGAGGAATGTTCCGGTGAAGTTTCCCTGCGCATCCAGAGGAATGCCTTTGGTAACGTTCCCCATGGCTACGCCGATGAGCAGGGCCGCCAGAAGACTGCTGATGGAGAAGGTGGCATCCCATCCCCTGCGCCACCATTTCATGGGCTGCTTGCTTCTGAATTCAATGGACACGGCGCGGAAGATAAGGGTGAGCAGCAGGAGCATGAAGGCCAGGTAAAATCCGGAGAAGACGGAAGCGTACACGTACGGAAAGGCGGCGAAGAGGGCGCCTCCGCCCGTGATGAGCCAGACTTCGTTTCCGTCCCATACGGGGCCCACGGCATTTAGTGTGAGTCTTCTGTTTTCATCGCCCTTGATGAAAAGCTGAAGGGCGCCGGTTCCCAGGTCAAAGCCGTCCAGAATGGCGTATCCGGAGAAAAGCACGCCGACGAGGATGAACCAGATGATTTGCAGGTCTGCGAGAGTGAGATTGTCCAACATGGTTTTAAAAGAGGGGTGAAGGTTAGTCTTTGACAAAAAAGGAACCTGGAGTTTGCCTTCCCCGGCGCCGTCGTCTTCGTCAGTTTCCTGGTCCGGACCTTTGTGGATTTTATGGGTGATTTGATAGAGGAAGAGGGCCAGCAGCAGGGCATAAATGATAAAGAACATACCCAGGGAGGAAAGGGCTTCCGCCGCGGTGAGGGTGGGGGATACGGCGTGTTCCGTTCTCAGGATGCCGTACACAATCCATGGCTGGCGCCCCAGTTCCGCTACGGCCCAGCCCGCTTGGTTGGCTATTTGCGGGCCCAGTACGGAGAAAACGAAGCACCAGAGCAGCCAGCGCTTCTGGAAGAGCCAGCCTCTTTTCCACCCCCCACAGGGCCGCCAGAAACAGGGCCGCCAGGGCGCAGCCAATCAGGATCATGAGATGGAAGGAGTAAAAGACGGGCAGGATGGGAGGTCGTTCGTCCTGCGGGATGTCGTTCATGCCGGTGATGGACGTGTCCAGGTCATGATGAGTCAGGAGGGTGAGCAAGTACGGGATGGAGATTCCCGTCACTTCATGGGTGGACGGGTTCATCCAGCCGATGAGATGGAGGTCCTGTGGGGCGCCGGATTCCATGACGCCTTCCATAGCCGCGAATTTGGCGGGCTGGTGGATGGAGACTTCTCGTGCGCTGGAATCTCCCGTGATGCCCATGCCAGCCACGCCGATGAGGCCGATGACCAATGCCACCTTGAAGCTTTTTTCCGATCCACCGGTAAAACGTTTTTTCAAAATATACCAGGCGGAGACGCTGAGGACGAGCGTGGCTCCCGCCAGCCAGCAGCCGGCGAGCGCGTGCGTCAGGCGGTCCACGGTGGACGGATTGAAGACCACGTCATAGAAGCTGGTTATATGGGCCTGGATTTTTCCGTTTACTTCCACCAGCTTGTATCCGGCGGGCGTCTGCATCCAGGAGTTGGCCACAATAATCCAGATGGCGCTGAAATGGGCGCCAAGAGCGACCATGCAGGAGGAAAGAAAGTGCATTTTGGGGCCCACCTTGTCCCAGCCGAAAAGAAGAATGGCCAGGAAGCCTGATTCCAGAAAGAAGGCGAAGATTCCTTCCGCCGCCAGGGGACTGCCGAAGATGTCGCCTACGCAGCGGGAATAATCCGCCCAGTTGGTGCCGAACTGGAATTCCATCACGATGCCGGAGGCTACGCCAAGGGCGAAGATGATACCGAAGATTCTGGTCCAGAATTTGGCCTGCTTGTGGTAGAGGTCATTCTTCGTTTTCAGCCACAGGCCTTCCAGGGCGACCAGAACCACCCCCAGGCCGATGGTCATCGGCGGGAAGATGTAGTGGAACATAATCGTGATGGCGAATTGGAGACGGGATAATAAGACCGGATCGTCCATGATTGATTGGGGATGAGTGGATGTTTATGGAACAGGAGGACGGCAGCCAAATACCGATACCTTCATACTTTATACATTCCAAAAGACCCTTTGTTCAATTATTTTCCTTTTCCGTGGATAACTTTTTTAGATTACGTCTAAAAAAGAATGGCTTAACACTGGATGAACACGTCCATCCCTTCGTCCGCCAGAGCAAAAAGAGCCATCATGTCCCTGGGAGAAAGGCGTATGCAGCCATGGGAAGCCGGGGTGCCCAGCAGTTTCGTATCGTTGGTGCCGTGGATGTAAATATAGCGGCTCCGGGTATTGGCGTTGTGCGGTTCCAGTCCGTCCAGCCACAGAATGCGGGTCAGGATGAAGTCGGAATGTTCATCCATACTTTTCGGGATTGCGGTGGGATAGCGGCCAGCCGGAAGGCGTGAGATGAAAATAGTGTCCTCCGGTTCTCCGTCCCCGATTTTTTTGCAGATGCGGAAATGACCTGTGGGGGTTTTCCCGGAACCTTCTTCATGGCCTGTACCTGCCTTCCCGCTGGAAACGGGGCATTGGAGCAGGATTTTTCCGGATTTTTCCAGCACCAGTTCCTGGCAGGACAGATTAATGCGTATGGAAGGGGAAGCCATGACGGGGGAAGGAGTCAAAGAGGTTGCTACTCCTGTTGCTCCATCCGGGCAATGATGGCCTGGATGGCGGTTGTCAATTGCCGCGCTACATTGTTGTAGGCTGTCTGTCCGCAGCCGATGGGGTCGGCGATGCCACGGTTGCCCGTGTAGCAGGTGACCAGCCTGACCTTGTCCGCATGTTCGGGGAAATTGGCAAGCAGGGCGGCAAGGTGGCTTTCCGTCATGGCGTAGACATCTGTGGCGTTTTTCATCAGTTCATCCGTAACAGGGCGGCTTTCATGGCTGGAGAGATTGACGCCATGCTCCCGGAGGACGTGGAGCGTTTCCGGACTGGCTGCCTGCCCGGGCCATGCGGCTGTTCCTGCGGAACCGGCCTGCCATTCCGGATGGTGCGCGGAAAGTTTCCGGAACAGGCCTTCCGCCATGGGGCTGCGGCAGGTGTTGCCGGTGCAGATGAAGAGGATGTGTTTGCGCTGTGTCATGAGTCGGGGCGTTCTCTTTTGGAGTGATGGGGGATAGGTACTTCGTTGGGTTCCTGATACAAGTTGTCCGGGGGCAGCACATGGCCGGCGCCGCTGCCTTCCGACGAGGGGGGGGCGTCGTCTTCTTCATCTTCATCCTCTGCATCGCGGGAGGGGGGGGAAAGCTGGGGGAACAGACTGCACGCCAGGGCTACGCACAGTACCGCCGTTATGGGAGTCATGACGGGGAACCATGTATCATGAGCGGAAAACAGGTACCATGCAATGAAGGGAACGAACAGGATACAGAGGCCCCAGGTGATGAAGCGCCCTCTGCGTTGAAAACGCAAAGCCCATACGGACAGAAGCAGGACGTCCAGCACGATGATCCATTGTACCCAGGCGGGGGCTATGGGAATCAGGACGGCAGGGGCAGGGGCAAGCGCTCCCATGATGCTGCGGACAGTTTGCGCCGCCAGAAGGGATTGCGCGTCCGGCGTGTCGGAAAGGGCGGATGGTTCGGAAACGAGTACCGCATCCGCAGAGGAAAGCAGTTTTCTGACGGCAGTAGTATCCGGCGGACGCAGGCCGGACATGACGGGGACGATCACTTCCTTCGTGTCCAGAATGGTGGGGCTGCTGTTTGCCGCCAGGGGGATGCGGCCGTTTTTATCCAGAGGAATGGAGCGTTTGCCGCCCAGAAAAAGGGTGTCTCCCGGAATGATTCTGACATCACTGGGTTTCAGGTCCAGGGCATTCAGAGCGGCCACCAGAGGAAGAGTGGGAATGATATCCCCGCCCCAGCGGATGAAAAGCGGCGGGGAGACCCTGTTTTCCGGAGCTGGGGAAAACAGCTCGTTATTTTCCACGACGGTTCCCAGGGAGGGGGCTGACGTGGTTATTTGCGGAGGTTCCCCTACGAACCTGTCCGCGCGCGGGAACTGGTCCGTCTTTCCTACGATGTTGGAAGCGGGAATAATCAAGTCTTTCCAATCCGGCGGAAGGGGCGAGCGGCGGGCGGATTCGCTCATTTGCCGGCCCAGAGCCTTGTGGAGGAAGCGGTCCAGTTCATACCCCACGGCGGCTTTGACAATGCTGTCCGGCTTTTCTTCCCAGGTCATGGGGGACATCACGTAAACATTCCTGGCTCCCTGTTCATACAGGTGCCGGAACAGCACTGTGTAATCCATGGGATTGGGAGGATAGGAGGCGAAACTGTTCAGTGATGATTCCCGGTGCAGGGAAACCACGGGAAGCTGGGCCGTCTGCCCTTTGTTGAAGTAATCGTAGGGCTGGAGGACGATGCTGTTTTCCGTATTCAGCCCTTCCGGGCGAACAGTCCGGTATTCCCCAGCCAGCAAATGTTCCGCTGCCTGTTCATAACAGAAAATGGTAGGAGGAAGAAGCACATACCCCAGAATCCAGCCCAGCCCCAGGGAAATCTGGAACAGGGACAGGATAAGCAGGAATTTGGGGGGAAGCGTCATCAGAGGGGCTGGGAAAAATCATGCTAGCATAGCAGCCAGCGGTTCTGCAAGCGTGGAGCCGGGCAGAAGCTTCCGCAGGTGTCCCAGCCCGGCGGGAATCTGAGCCAGATACCAGGTTTTTCCCTGGTTGTGGCCGATATTGGCGTAAGCACCCAGCATCTGCATAATCCGCTGCAGGGCGCAGGCACGGAAAATACGGTGATCTATGGAGTGAGCGGAGATATTTTCCCACTCCCTGAGCAATTCATCCGCCTGTTCCGGTTCCAGACGGGCGTAGCCGTCATAGACCAGGGAGGCCAGATCATATTCCGGACGGCCGCCGCGCATGCCCTGAAAATCAATCAGCCAGGTTTTTCCCGCGTGGATATGCACGTTCTGGGACTGGCTGTCCCGGTGGACGGGGCATTCCGGAAGGGCCGACAGAAACTGCGCCTGCTCTTTCAGGGCGGGATGGTTCAGGAAGGAAGCCGGTTCCAACCCCAGGTGGGATCCCAGGAAATGTTCAGCAAAATAGGACTGCTCCCAGCGGTACAAGGCCTCGTCAAAAGCGGGCTGGAGGGGAAATTCCTCCGGAAACGGGCAGGAGTGAAGCAGATGGAGTTGTTCCATAGCCCGGATGTAGCGCAGGCGCAGGGAAGGCCAGGGTTCTTTCCGGAAAGCCAGCAGGTTGGCGTCTCCCAGGTCTTCCACCAAGGCGGCTCCGCATCCGGGACCGAGAGGTTCATAATCGTAAATTTCCGGCACGTTGACACCGTGGGCGTGCAGATGCCGGGCTGCGGGGATAAAAGAATCATTGTCCGCACGGTCATTTCCCCACTGGATGCCGATGCATGTGCGGCCGCCAAAATGGATGCGGACGATCGTACGGCCGGAGGCTCCCAAAGCCAGGGGACGGAAATCTTCCTGACGCGGAATAATGTGAAAACTCCGGTGAACCAGACGGGACAATTCTTTCATGGAAAGGTGGCGTGGCTGCGTTAAGAGCCTTGCGTAAGGATGGCGTATGAAGGATGACGGCACCCTTCATACGCCGAAAATGAGGAAAGGCAGGGCAATCAGGCGGGGAACTGGTGGTCTTCCCCATAGCCGTAATGCTCCACGACGTAATCCACATCCTTGTCTCCGCGGCCGGAGCAGTTTACCAGAATGGCGCCTCCTCTGTTTTCCCGTGCCCACTTCATGGCATACGCGATAGCGTGGGAGCTTTCCAGAGCGGGAATGATCCCCTCGTAACGGGAAAGTTTGAAGAAGGCGTCCACGGCTTCCTCGTCTGTGGCGGTGACATAGTTAACGCGGCCGATGTCGTGCAGATAGGCGTGTTCCGGCCCTACGGAAGGATAATCCAGGCCGCTGGCTACGGAATGGACCGGTCCCGGATTGCCGTCTTCATCCTGGAGCATGATGCTTTCAAAACCGTGCAGGACGCCCTTGCGTCCATAGGTGATGGAGGCGGAATGGTCCCCAAGCCTGGAACCTTTGCCGAGGGGTTCTACGCCATAGATATCCAGCGGGTCTCCCAGGAAGGCGGTAAACATGCCCATGGAATTGCTGCCGCCGCCCACGCAGGCGCAGACGGCGTCCGGCAGAAGTCCCGTCATTTCCAGGAATTGTTCCCGGGCTTCCACGCCGATGCACATTTGGAAATCGCGCACCATTTGCGGGAAAGGGTGGGGGCCTACCACGGAACCGATGCAGTAAATGGAATCCTGATAACTGTTCAGGTAAGATTCAAAGGCGGAATCCACAGCTTCCTTCAAACTTTGGAGGCCGTGCGTGACAGGCACCACCTTGGCACCCAGGATTTTCATGCGGGTGACGTTCGGAGCCTGCTTGGCAATATCTACCGCTCCCATGTGAATTTCGCATTCCAGGCCGAAGAAGGCGGCGGCTGTAGCCAGCGCCACGCCATGCTGTCCTGCGCCCGTTTCCGCGATAATGCGCTTCTTGCCCATGTATTTGGCCAGAAGGCCTTCCCCCATGCAATGGTTGAGCTTATGGGCGCCTGTATGGTTCAAATCTTCCCTCTTCAGGTAAATTTGAGAGGTGCCCAGGTGGCGGGAAAGGCGTTCGCAGTGGTAAACCGGGGTGGGACGTCCCTGAAACTGTTTGCGGATGCGCCGCAATTCATTAATGAACTGGGCGGAGTGGGCTATCGTCTGGTAGGCTTCCGTAATTTCTTCAAAAGCGGGAACCAGCTCGTCCGGCAGGTAAACGCCGCCGTATTCGCCAAAACGGCCCTGGGCGTCTGGAAAATTGCGTAAATAAGTATGGAGATCCATGGTCTGTTGCGTTCGTGACTGCCAGTATTTAGCACGATGCCACAATTCAGGCAAACAATCTCCCCGGAAGCCCTTTTAAAAAAGAAAGGAAAGAAAAAGGACTTCCCCGCAACAGGGGAACGGTTTCTCCGGGAGAGACCGGGAGGAAAAATCGGAAATCAGGCCAAACGGCGCTTTCTGATGGATTTTCCGGTATCGGCAAGCGTCTGGCGTGCGTCCGGATCCGCTCCGGCCATCAAGGCTGCCAGATCCCGAACGATGTTCTGGCGCATGCGAGCTACCAGATCGCGCCCTTCCTGGGTGATGGCGACCATGATTTTGCGGCGGTCTTTGGCTGCGCTCATGCGTTTCAGGTAGCCCATTTCCTGTAATTTATCCACCATGCCGGTAGCGGCCGCGGTAGAATGCCCCATTTTCTGGGCAATGCTGGACATGCTCAGAAAATCTTCGCTGGCCAGATAAGTCAGCAGGAAAAACTGGGGGTAGGAAACCTTGCCCTCATTCAATTCTGAAGAAAGGTTCAGAATGCAGGAACGTTGCGTGAACAGGATGAAATCCGCCAGCTTGTTTGCTTCTTCGGAAATGGAGCTCATGATCGTTGTGAATGTATGGGAGGGTTGATAGCGATACCCGTCCGGAGACTCGCCGGCGGTTCGGCCAACCTACCGCCGCGTCCTTCTACGGGCAAGTCAAAAATATAAATTTTTATTAAAATTTTACATTTGCGGATAATAAGCATTTTGATGGTATTTGAAATACAATATGTTGACTGTTAATAGAATGGATATATTCTGAATATAGAATGTGAATAACATGTTAAAAATAGATATAAGCTATTGATAAACTGTAGTTTTTCACAAAACTTCCGGGAATCCGCAGCAAATCTGGCATAAAGAGGCGTTGCAGCATGACAAGCCTGGATTGAAGAGGGCTCTTGTGCAGAGGCTTTTCATGGGAAATAAAGCCTTGCCGGAGGAAAATTTTATACAGCGGGAAGCAATATTTTCCTGCCCTTGAGACGGACTTGGAACTTCTGCAGTCTTGACGTGAGAGTAGAGAAAGGGGGCGTTGAAAACTTTCTTTCATGGCCTCCTTCCTGCCGCGATAGTTGCGGTTCCTTGTTTACGGCGGTATGAGTCTATGACGCTTGTAAAGGCAGGAAAAACCTTTTTAAACGGTCCTGGAAGGAGGGGAAAAGAACAAACGGAAACCTGCCCCATACTGATGGAGCAAGCGCCGTTACAGACCCGGTTTGGGAATGACGCTCTGCTTTTGGGAGAGAAAAATTGCTTCTTCCCCAAAAGTCAAAGGCTGGCGGAAGTAATAGGGGAAAATGCTCAAGGAGCCGGAAAAAGACTGCCGGGGTTCTAAGAGGTTACCTGCAAAACTCCTATTATCCGGAACGGCCTATTTTGAAAATAGTCCAGCGGCAGTGAAAGGGCCGGGCGCATCAACCGCATTAATAAATGCTCCATTACAGATGACGCATCATTGGTTATCGGCACGGTGTGTAAAAGAGCAATTGCGCCGTCCATGTTCATATTCTGAAGGTCTGTTATCAAATGTTCACGACCATGGAACTTAGAGCCGTTACCATTACATTTCAATGATATCGGTTTGCTGGGGATGCGTGGTTCATTAATTTTTCAGCATTTATTGTTTACGAGTGGTTCTTATGTCATTCCTCGCTATTCCGCACAACGGAAAATTTTGTGATCCGTCGGCCTGTTTCCTGAAAAATAAGAAAGACGGCGTTGCTTGCCGTCCCAGCTGCCGCCATACAGCAAATCCAGCTGCTTGCAGCATTGCAGGCAGAAAATCATGGAATAAAACATTACTGTCGGCAACATCATTGCATGCCGCCAACCTTATGCTTGTATCCGCAAGATATTTTATTCCCCCGCCATTCTCCGGTAAATTTTTTCTGGAACTCTTTTCCGGAGAATGGACGGAGAACAATAGCAACAACTAGTTGGCGGGAGGCGGCGTAAAGGTGCGGGCTGACATATCCTTGTCCAGAACCAGCATTCCCTGTCCTTCTCCCTTAATCATGCGTAATTTGCTGATGATGTCCTTGACGGTTTCTTCCTCTTCCACCTGTTCGGTGACAAACCATTGCAGGAAAATATCCGTGGCGAAATCCCGTTCTTCCTTGGCAAGATGCACCAGCTCGTTGATTCGGCGAGTAACTTCCTGTTCGTGGGACAGCGTTTCTTCAAAAATTTCAAGAATATTGGACCAGTTTGCATCCGGAGCGTCTATGGAAAGCATTGTAACCTGGCCTCCGCGGGAAAGAAGGAAATCATAAAATTTCAGCGCATGAGCGGTTTCTTCCTGATATTGAATGCGCATCCAGTGGGAAAAACCTGTCAGACCGGCATCCTGCAGATAGGCGGACATGGCCAGGTAAAGGTTGGCTGAATACATTTCCCATTTGATTTGCTCATTAAGAGCAGTTGCCATTGTTGTACTGATCATATTGTAAAATCCTGTTGATTTTTCCCACTTCTACAAAACAAAGTCCGCAGGATCAAGATAATCCTGCGGACTGTATGACGGGAAGGGGGGGAAGGGAAGGCGTCAGGCTTTTGCGGAAACCTCCTCCGGAATATTATTTTCAGGGAGTTCTTCCGCCGGAACGGAGGGGAATTCTTTAGTTTCCGTAACCACGCTGTTTTCTTCAGATGCTTCCTCCCGGGCGGCTGCCGCCTCGGAAGAAGAGGCGGCCTTCTGTTTTTCTGGTGCAGCGGAGTCCGTTGCCGGCGCGTCCTGGCCCTTCTCTTCCGGTTTCCGTTTTTCCTTGGGAGCCTTCTTGGGAGAAGGAGCTTGAGCGGAGACGGTTCTTGGACGGCTGACAGTGTTATTGGAGAAAACAAGGATGTAGCCCTGTTCGGACAGCCAGAGCAGATCACGAACCAAATTCTGCTGTTTTTCCATGGCCTGGGCTACTTCTTCTTCTGTGGCCTTTTCCTGTTCCGGGACTGGGGCCAGCTCTTTAAGCATGGCATCGACGCCTTTGCCGGGATTATTGGCCGCCCAGGTGGCAATGGACATCAGGGAATCTGATAAGACGGTGCCTTCTTCCATGGCCTTGGGGCGTGCCGGGCCGGTGTAATGGTTGCCTTTCCACTTGAAAATAGGCATATGATGTCGGGCTAACCCGTGGCAAAGGTTGGGAATCAGCATGCTGGGATGGCGGCGGGTGGTGCCGGATAATTGGATCAGGTGCGCCCACAGACCGGGGGAGAGGTGATTCTTTTTCACGGCTCCGTTGACGAACACCTTGTCCGTAACGTCATAGCACTCGTCAAAGTGGTTGGATTCGAAATCCTGTTCTACCGCGGCGGGAGATTCCAGAAGCACTTCGGAGGCTCCTTCCCGAACGGGCTTCCAGGCGGTGCGTTTGGAAACGGCTTCCTGCCATGCCTGGACAGCTTCTTCGCTCTTGTCCGTCACAATCTTGGAACGGAAAGCCTCAAAAGTCATGTTGGCAAATTTGGTGCGATGCAGGTTCATCAGGGCGGACTGGTAGCCGTGCCAATTAACGGGACCTATCAGCTCGTTGTTTAAGGAACATTTGGCAATGGCTTTGAAATCTCCTTTTGGAGCTTCCACTTCCTGTTCTACGGATTCGTAATATTTGGGCATCCAGGTGGACTGCCAGAGGTGTTTGACGGCCTCCTGTCGGGAAATAAAGCAGGCGCCGTCGCCATGCTTGCAATGGTACAGATCCGGGCCGTTTTCCTGCTTCATGAATACCAGGTCATAACGGTCGTAGGAACCCATGACCACCTTGGCAAGATCCAGCAGGGAAATGGTGCGGCGGTGTTTCTGTACTTCCTGGTGCAGGGCCGCCAGGCCGGAATCCACGGGGCGCAGCTCCACGCGCAGGCCTTCCGTCGGTTCCTCCATGGCGGAGCGGGGAGTTTGATCGCGGCGGTTGCGGAAGGAGCCGCGCGTGCGGTCTTCCCGGTTAAACCTTCTTTCGCCGCTTTGACCGTCAACACGACGTTCCCCCCGGGGCTGACGGCCTTCACGGTTGTCGCGCCGCGGTCGGCGGTCGCCTCCCTGCCTGTCTCCGGACCTGCGTTCCGGGTAGGATACAGGCCGTTCCTGACGGGCTCCCGGTCTCGCCCAGGCCGGACCAAATTGAAAGTCGGCCAAGCCGGAAAGGTCCGGAATCTGCTGCTTGGGGTCTGTGGAAGGAGTTTCGTCGGTCATCATGTACGGGTTGTTTCAATAGCAACTAAATGAGGTGGATGGCAATCATTTTACGTGCAAACAGACCGAAAATTGTTCAAAATGTCATGAAAGGCATCTGGAAATGCAACTATTTCTGGTGTATCCTTTCAACTCAACTTCTGTCAAATGCTCTATATGGATAAAATACGTCAACGACTTTCCGACCTTGGTTACGCCATTTACGATGCTCCCGTTCCCGTAGGCTCCTATGTGCAATGCGTACGCACGGGCAACCTGCTTCACCTCTCCGGCGGCATTTCCGTGAACGGGGACGACAAATACTTTGGCAAAGTAGGGCAGGAGCTGACGGTGGAAGAAGGTCAGGCCGCTGCGCGCGCCGCTATTTTGAATCGTCTGGCCGTTATTGTGCAGGCGGTGGGGTCTCTGGAAAAAGTATCCCGAATCGTGGCCGTGAACGGATTTGTAAATGCCGGCCCGGATTTTTATGACCATCCTAAAGTATTGAATGGCGCATCCGATCTGCTGGTGGAAGCCTTTGGAGAAATTGGCCGCCACAGCCGTACGGCGGTAGGCGTATCCGCCCTGCCGCTCAATGTAGCGGTGGAAATCAGCATGGTGGTGGAAGTTCGTGATTAATATTAAAAACCGGAAGGGATTCGTGCTTGAATCCCGGCGGCATTCCTGTAGAGTGCCGTCCGGTCAATGCCCCCGTGGCGGAATGGTAGACGCTGCAGACTTAAAATCTGTTGTCCGCAAGGACGTACCGGTTCGAGTCCGGTCGGGGGTACTTCTTTAAATAACAGTAAATTATGTAAATTAAAGGCTCGTTTTTGGCGGGCCTTTTTTGTTTTCAAATACGCTGAATTTACCCCTTTTTGCTTGTATCTCCGGTCAAAAATAGTTACCCAGTAGTTACCCGAGATGGAAGAGAAACGGAAAAAGAAAGCTGCCCCTTTGACGCCTGTAAAAGATGTTCCCGTGAAAAAATGGGGAAAGCCTGCTGGCGCCTTTCGATTCCCGCCTCCTTTTCGGAATCCGGAAAGAGGGAACAGCGGTTTTATCCCTCCTATAAAAAAGCATTGGCGGCGGCCGGGGAAATCAAGCTCGGAAAAGTGGCTGTGGATGCCGGGATTGTTGAATTAACCCAAGCTCAGGCGGTAGAAGCTTTATCTGCGCTGGATATTTTGGAAGGCTCCGGAATAGGGTTGGTGGATGCTTGCCGACTCGTGAAAAGAATGCAGGAATCCGGGATAGGAGATATAGCCGAAATAGAGCATGCTTTCAAGTTGGGAGCCGCACAGATACGGCATGAAAAGAAGTCTCCTTCCTGGAGTGAAGCCGCTTGGGAAATGGTTCGTGTGAAGGAAAAAATCACAAGGCGGCGTGAGCGTACCTTGCAGCAAATTCGGTATATGATTCGTCGCATGGAAAAACGATGTCCCGATTTTTGTGTGCGCCCCATTGGAGGCATTACAGGCGAGGAATGCCGTGCGGCGTTTGGCAGGGCTTTCGATTCACCGATTCAGCAGGATAAAGCGAGAGTAGTCTTTTCCGGCGTCTGGACGCTCGCAATGAAGCGTGGATGGGCTCTTTCCAATCCGACCCGCATGCTTGATGCGTTAAAGACGCAGGAGCGGGAAATCAGGGCATTGACGCCTGAAGAAGTAGAACGGTTGTTGCTCGCTTGCCGACCGCCTTTGCCGGATGATTCTTCCCAGTTGGATTTGACATCCGTTCAGCCTGCCGTGGCGATACTCGTTTTTGCCGGCATTCGCCCGGAAGAACTGATGCGGTTAACGTGGGAAGACGTATCTTTCGAGGATGGTGTTATTACTGTCAGGGCTGCTGCTTCCAAAACAGGGGGAGCAAGGCATGTGACGATCTGCGAGGCTTTGCGGGCATGGTTGTCCCTGGTCCCAGAGAAGGAACGCAAGGGTGCTATTATTCCGGAATATTGGCGCTCCCGGTGGGAAGCGGTGAGGAGTCGGGCGGGGTGGGGGAAGAAAAAGCCTTGGCCTAAAGATGTGTTACGTCACACCTTTGCCAGTTACCACGCGAAAACCTATGCAGACTTTGGAAAGCTCCAAATGGAAATGGGGCACCGTTCCGCCGAACTTCTACGTAATAGATACACCAATATGGCGGGACTTACCGGAGAGATGGCGAAACAGTTTTGGAAGTTGAAACCAAGTTTAGGTAATCAAATTTAATAGAAAAGGATCATGTTTCCCAGTCTTGAGGAGTTGGGGTATCCGATTGACTTCTTAATTCTTTTCTATGTTGTAATTCTTGAGCCATTTGCTCTTCCTGCCTTTGAATACATTTATTTTGCATAATAGTTTCTTCAAGCTTCTCAAAAGCAAAAAGCACATAAATGTATTGCACGAAACAGGCCAAAAGCATTGAGCAAGATAAGGATAATACAAAATTTCCAAAAATATAACTTTGAAGAATAGTCTTTGTTGAGAAAAACAAGAAGATTGATGTAAGAAAACTTAACAAAACAAGGTTTGTCAAAGTACAACTTGTTTTCCCCATATTTTCTTTCACCTGCTCTGGAGAAAATCCCTGCTCAACGAGCTTAATGGAATAGTCGAGTGCTTTAAGCCGTAGATTATACGAAGAGGCAGAGAGGATGGCAGAAAGCCCAGCTAGCAGTTTCAAAACATTTGGAGTGTTGGGCCAGTATGTGATCACTGAAAAACCTGTACACGATAATACACCGAAAACAACTACACCACCAAAAATAGGAAACCATGTAGCAATCTGAGTGCGCAATACTCCATCTTTCAATCCCTGCCTGATGGATGTCATCTCAACGAATAATATTTTCTTCCAACTGTGACGTCAACCATTTTGATACGGATTGCATGGCGTTTATTTGACTAATTACTCCATTCTTAAAGAGAATTGGAATTTTCCCGCAGGGCAATAACTTATCTTTATTGATTTTTTGCCCGTTTTTCAAAATTACAGACAGGTTATCTAAATCAGTATCTGTTGCTCGTTTAGCAAGCTTTCGGATGGATTCCAAATCGTGGTTCTTTTTTGACCCCGAGGAAATGATTACCTGAACTCGGCAATCATCTAGGGATGGAGGTGGTATTACATGAATGATTGGAGAAGCCGGACAAGTTAAAGATTTTTTCACTTCATAACCAATTTCTCCGCAAGTCTGGTTCGGTTTATAGTCAAGTTGAACCGTTTTTACTCCGTACTTTTTAATAGATTCCTGAATATCAATGCGAACGTCATTGCTTAATTCTATGATCGTGGATATAGGTAAGGTGTGTTCTACTCTGCAAGATCCAAGAGAAGAATTTTTTTAGGCGAATATCTCCATTACCGGTATCTGCAACATAAGCCAGATGGTTGCCTGAGACCGCAAAGATAACTATTTTTTCGACAGGATCGGCAGATACACCTTTTTCTGTGACGGGTTCTGCGTTAGTGATAAATACACCAGCATCTGAAACTCCTTTGGCTGGAACATGTTTACCTTCCTGTGTTAAAAAAGTTACTCCACATTTGCATGCTCCGTATTTGGCTAATTTCATATACGGAGCAGAAAATTCCTCTATAATGTCTGAGTTGCCATTGTAGGGCCTATTAATACCAGAACTGCCATCCAGTTTATCAAATGCTTCATCTAGAAGATTCTCCAGAGTTTTGCCATGCAACTGTGTGAACAAGTCTGCTACTATTTCACATTTACGGTAATGAACTGTTCTGTTTTTTGACTCGTTTTGTTCAGCTGTCATAAAACTATAATTAAAATACAATATTTATAAATCCTCTAATTTTCTTTGTATATCTTCTAAAGAACGGTTCATTTCCTCTGTTCGCCTATCTTCCTCTTTTCTATTTTCCAATTTTAGCATTGCTTTTTTGACCTCTTCTTCTTTCCCTTTCTGTTTAACCTTTAATAACCACTTTTCCGCTTCTTCATAATTTTTATCAATCCCGTCACTATTCATGAGGTGTTCGGCAAGGCAAATAGCCGCATCTGCATGACCTTGTTCCGCTGCTTTTTTATACCAATGCAATGCTTTTTCTTTATTTTTAGGCAACGACGAACCAAAATCAGTTCCGATTTCGTATGCAAATGCTACCCAATATTGAGATTCTGCGTGTCCTTGTTCCGCTGCCTTTTTGTACCATTTGAATGCCTCGTCGTCATCCTTTCGAATTCCTATTCCTTTGGAATAATGCCATCCTAAACAGTATTGAGCTCTCGCATGATTTTGATTTGCGGCTTTTTTGTACCATGATACAGACCGAGGTGCATTTTGCTCCACTTCTTCCCCATCATAATATACGTCTCCAAGTAGACATTGGGCTTCGGGATCTCCTTTAGATGCTTTGATATAAAGTTCTTTTAACTTAGGAGTATTAAGTTCTTCAGGGATGCTGTTTTTCTTAGGAACAGATTTTGCTTTCTTTACTCTGTTTTGAACAATTTTTTCCGCAGTATTATTTTCTGCAGGTTGGATAATTGATTTTCCTACGAATATGCCAACACCTCCCCCAATAAGTAAGCATGCACCGCCAACAATAAGATAGTTTTTAATAAGGTTTAGGGTACTCACGTTTCTGTCAGACATAGTAGGCTGGTGAAGTTATTATTTCGAGGCTCCGCCACAAATCTTGCAGTTCACACCGCTGGGCGTATCGCTGGCTCGCCCTTTGCAAGCCCGGTAGTACCGGCAGTTTTTGTTATGGGTCTTGCCCGTTGAGCTGATCCAGTACGCTTTTTCTTCCGCTGTTGGCTTGGCTGCCGGTTTCCGGTGGTAATGATATTCCCCCGTTTTGCGGTTGTAGTGACCGCCGTTGGCGTCCAAGCCGCCAGGGTGCGCCTCCGAGAATGAAGTGAGGGAAATAACAGCTAAAATGAGAGAGAATAGTTTCATGCAAATTCATAATACCATGAAATAAAGAGAGTTGTAAATAATTTGCTTAACTCTTTCAAAAGCATTATGAAAGGATTATTTCCAACATTTATTTACATGTTTCACCTGTAGTTTATCGTTGTTTGTTAGAGGGGGCCGTGGAGGAAGGTATTACATTAATAAGAACGGGAATAAGACGTATATCAAAAGAAAATAAAAGCCCCCTGGCCCGGAGGCCAAGGGGCGAAGCATTCTAACGAAAGAGACTGCATGATAGCCTCTTTTCTCAGAATAAGCAACTCCTAAATCATTTTTTCAGTATCATCATGTAAAAATGTGTACTGGAATTGTTATTAAAGGAGGGGGGGCTTTGTTCAATAAAAAGGAGTTGTCCCGATAGAGGCAACTCCTGAATGGAGTCGGGGTCTGTTAATCTTCCCAAGTTCCACCTGCAGCTTCAATAGCATCCCGTACCTGAGCTATAAGGTAGTAGGGGGCATTGTTATTATCGTGGCCAGGGATAGTCACCGTCTGTCCATGAGGATGATCGTATACACGATGGGAACCCCGTCCTTGCCCTTGCTGCAGAATGAACCCAGCATCTCGTAACCGTCTGATTAAATCTCGTATTCGCATAAGTGATGTTGAAGATACGAGAAGAGAGGAGAGTTTCAATGAACGCTGTCTGAATGGAAAAATCAGCCTTTTTAATAGTCTAGATTGCTCGGAAGAGATGATTACCCTTTATTTATTCAAATTATTTTACCAGGAAGGATAATAAGACCGTTATCCACTATTTTTTTAGGAAGAAGCTTTCTATATGGAAAGCTTCCCATAGGAGTATCATGAAATACTTCATTTTCTATTTTGAAGTAATTAGGAGATATATAAGAATTTACTATTTTTATTTCTGGTTTTTCAATATTTTCTAACTGTAATTGCTTGTACCATTCTTGAACGTAGTTAACATTATGTGGAAACCTGACTCCAAGGACAATTCCAGATAGATATTGCAATATTTCTGAAAAAAATATATTCCCTTCATCATCTGTTGATGATGCATGTTTTATTAAACATAATAGGCGCATTTCTTTTTCAAAAAACCAAGATTTATCCTTTGTTATCATTAAATCTTCTATGACTTTTGGATTAAAAAAAGGGAATACATCAGGAAAAACAACTCTATTTTTCTTATATAAAACATTATATAAGCAATTATGTAAAAAATCTTCATGCAATTTTTCTATTCTCCAATGATTGTAATTTGGCTCGTTGTGCGGTGTTACAGGTAATGAGAAAACCAGACACACTCCTTTATGCTTATCTGCGTAATGTCCCCACATCGCAGCAGATGATACGGATCTTGAAAAACAAATTACTTGATGAGAGGAATGTTTAGTATAATCATTATATGTTTTTTGGCTGGCAAAAATTCAAAAATATCATTTGTTCTATAAGGATTTGTTCCTTTTATTCGCCATTCTCTGAGTATTTTTTTCGCAATTTCCCAAGGCTGATAAATATAAAGATCAACAACTTTGGGATTCATAAATTGCAATAAAGTTTCTTCATGTTCTCTAGAAGGAGCTTCCCCATCTTCCACCCATTTATCTACATCCTTCTCTGAAAGACAAAAATTATGGGCTATCCACTTTTTATCTCTATTTGAGAATTTTAACCATTCTTTTATTTTTTCAGAATATGCAGAATTAACCATGACTGTTTTTGAAAAAAATTAAATAATAAAAACCATTCTTTTTAGCCGATATTTTATTGATGAATACAAGTACAATATCAATATACTTTATATGTTATTGTTCAATTTTTTTGAATCAAGCTTTCTCCCACCTGTCTAGGGTTTCCACATAGATGCCGGAGATTTTGCCGCCGTCCATCGGTTCGATGTCTCCGAAGTTGGGGTTGATGGGATGGAGGGTGTATTCCATTTTACCGGTTTCCGGGTTTTTCTTACGGACCAGTTTTTTGAGCGTCACCCCGCGTTCATCATGGTATTGAACAATGGTTCCAGGTTTGGGGATGGGGGGATGGTGTATTTTTTCATGATGACCACGGAGCCGTCCGGGATGGAGGGTTCCATAGAGTGACCGTTGACGCGCAGCAGGTATTCCCCTTTTTCCAGTTCACGGTATAGCCGGATGTCCTGCGGAATGGTGTCTCCATCCGCCAGGTTGCCGGCGGCAATGTTGCCGATGATTCGTCCCTGAGCCTCCAAGGGAGGGGCTGTGAATGTTTCTACCGGGGTAAACTTCTTGCGGGCAGCCTCTTTTTCTTTGGCGGCATTTTGAATGGCGGTATTGACGAATTCCAGGAAGGTTTCTTTGTGGGCTTTAGCAGCCTCACAGATGATGTCCCATTCTTCATCTGTGAAGTCTATGACGATGCGGGGAGAGGATTCGGCTTCTCCGTTCATTAGTTTTTGGAGCTGAAGAACTGCATAAGCAGGGAATGCCCCTCCGGGAGCAAGCCAGTTGTCTATGGTTCTTTTAGGCGTGTTGAGTTTCCCTGAAAGCCAAAAGCGATCCTTACCTATAGTTTTGAGCCATTTTTTTACGTCTTCTTTAGTCGGCGTCATACGTTGATTTTACGCACATTTCATGAAAAGTCAACCTATTGATTAGAAAATATCACGCATAAAACATGAAATGCGTGTTGACGTGTTCATGATTTTTACGTAAAAAGATTTCATCAACTACGAGAGATCATGAAAACAGAAATCGACTTAGACAAATTGCCGGACGGCTGCAAGAGCCATCTGCTGGCCGAAGCGGAAGAAGGGTTGAAGCCTTCGGAGGCTATTATTCGCATCATTGAACGAGAATCATTCCGCAGGGGATTCCGTGTTCACTTGACCACGCCCCGCGATCTTCCCCGCCCGAAGAACCCCAAGAAGCCTGCAGCCTAATGGAAGAAGACCTGATCGAAGAATTTATCCGGCTCGGCTGGCACGAGCTTTAACCCGCCCCCTGAACAACAATGGAAAAAATGACGAACGAACAATACTGGTTGCGCCGCGACCGCACCGAGAAAATGGAATCCCTTTACGGCCGCCCGATAGGCTTTCCGGAAGACGAACTCAACCCCCGGCCCGGTATCGTACAGAACCTTGTCTTTTCCGCTCTGCTGGTTGGGATCTCCACGATTGTTTATTTTATTTACATTAACATTAAGTAATTATGAACCAAGACCATAGGTTGCCTGAACAAGTGGTCAGAGACATTTCAAAAGGATTAGCTGATGTCCTGTCTCAATCATGGCCTAAAAACGCCGATGCCACATTTGCCGGTTCACCTCAAATCAACATCAATATCACTGCTCCCCCGTTGCCGTCCCGGCTGATAAGGCTCTCCAAGTTTGCACAATGCGGACTATTTGCCAAAGGTTCTGAACCGAGCCGGGCCATGTTGGAAAGCGCCGACGGTAAAAAACTGCTCCCGATTGTCAAGTGTGGCGGAGTGCTTTACGTGGACCTGAATCGGGTTACAACCGCCATTATTGAACAACTCTCTGATACAACTACCGGAAAGCGCTACCGCAAAACCGGCTCGTTCAATGCAAATCTCTAACTACCTGAAAAAAGATGGCCGGGGCCAGCAGGAACTGACACCCGACCTGAATACAATCAAACAAGACAATAATATGAGCCTATTACAAAACATCAAGCGCGGAGTGCAGCAGCGTCCGCAGCGTGTCATCATCTACGGGCCGGAAGGCGTGGGAAAATCCACGCTGGCGGCCGGGCTGCCCGCTCCTGTTCTGCTGGACACGGAACAGGGATCTTCCCACATCGACGTTGCCCGGCTGGACTGCCGGAGCTACGGAGACGTGATCAATGCGATAGAAGAATTGACGCAGGGCGGGCACGAATTCCGGACGGTCATCATTGATTCCATAGACTGGTGCGAGCGTTTGTTTGTGAACGCCTTCATCAGGGAACACAATAAGCGGGCCAACGCCTCCCTGAAATCCATTGAAGATTTTGGATACGGCAAGGGGTACAAGATGATCGAACCTGTAGCCATGGACCTCTTGACACGCCTCAACGCATTAATGGGGGCGGGTATGAATGTGGTGCTGGTGGGACACTCCCGCCGCGTCAAATTTGAAATGCCGGAAACAGCCGGCGCCTACGACAAACACGAACTGAACCTCTCCAAATTTGTCGCGCCGCTGGTCAAGGAATGGGCTGACGCCATGCTCTTCTGCAATTTCGTCGTAACGGTCCAGGACGGCAAGGGACATGGAGGAAACCAACGCATGGTCTACACCTCTCCTTCCGCCCCGTGGGAAGCCAAAAACCGGCACGGGATGCCCGCGGTGATGGCGATGGACGCCGGGGAAATCTCACGCCTGCTGTTTGGAGCGGGCTGCGGATCTGCCAATGCCCCGGCGAATGATGCCCCTGCGGCAAACAATGGACAGGCGCCGCCTCCGGCCGCATCCGCGGGAGATCGTCAGGCGGATGCCCTAGCCGCGGTGATTGACCACGCAAAAGACGCCCTCGCCTTCATGATCAGCCGCGGAATCATTACTGCCGGACAAGGGCTGGAAGAAGTCCCGGCGGAATATGCCGCCCGGATTTTGAAAACTCCCGCCCGGTTCAATAACTCCGTAAAAGAATTCATGGAAGGAGGGGCGTGCCGATGAAACCCGTCACCTGCATCAACGTCGCCCGCGAAACCGGGCATGCCGTCCTCTCCCTGGACGGAGCGGAATACGCCGTCAGCCTGGACGACCTGCAAAAAATCCTCGCTGACATTGCCGGGCCCCGTCCGGCCCCGGCCACGGAACTATTGAGGCCGTCCCTGCTCCCCAAGCTGGCGCAATGCCCCTGCTACGTCTCCTCCCCCGACGCGGGAGAAGCGGCCCAGCGGGGAACCCGGATGGACGCCGCCTTCCGGGCCCTGCTCATGGGCGTGGACGAATTCAGGGCGTGTGAACACCTGAAAGCCGATGAAAAAGAATCCATCCTCTGGGCGGTGAAAACGGTTCGGACGCTCTGCTCCGGGGAAGAAGTCATTGCCGACAAAAACCGCTGCGCCTTCCCGCAATGGCACCCCCGCGTGACAGGCGGGGAAGCGGACTGCCTCTGTCCCGCGCTCGGCAAACTCTTCGACCTCAAAAGCGGCCAAATCCGCAACTACTGGGAACAGCAGGCCTCTTACGCGAAATCCTTCATGGAACGGGAATTCATGGATGAAATCACCTGCCACCTCCTCTACTGCGACCAGCAGCAAATCGTCACCCGGAAATTCACCTACCGGGAAGCCATCTCCATCGTCAACGGCGTGGTGGACGCCGTGGACCGCGGCGGCGGGCCGCGCCTCTGCGACTACTGCGGCTGGTGCGCCTCGCAGGACACCTGCCCGCTGCGGAACCGGGCGGCGCAGGAAATGCTGACCCTGGCGGAAGCCGGAACGCTGGAAGCGAGCTTCGCCGAAATCGCGGAAAACCCGTCCAGGCTGGCGGGAATTCGTCACCAAGGCGGCTGTGCTGGAAAGTTACGTCAAAAAGGAAAAGAAAAAATCCTCGACTACCTCAACAACGGCACGGAAGTCCCCGGATTCAGGCGCGTCTCCCGGAAAGGCACGGACACCGTCGCTCCGGAAGACGTCGCCAAATACGCCACCTGGATTGGCGTCCCGAAACTCCTGAAATCCTATGGCCCGCTCAAGGCGGACATCTTCCGCGCCTTGTTCGCGGAAGCATTGCCGGAACAACAATTCCCGGAAGAACTGGTCAGGACGGGGGCCGGCTCCTCCTACGTTAAAAAAATCTCCGTCTCCAAAACCGCAACCACCAAATAACCATTATGTTCAGTTACATATCAGAAGGCGAGCCCAGCGAATACGGATTTCTCCCCGCGGGCGTCTACGAAGGAAAAATCGTCAAAATGGAAGAAGGAATCTCCCAAGGCGCCAAAACGCGGGGATGCCCGCAGCTGGCCGTCCACATCAGAGCCTTCGGCCCTGAAGGGGCGGCGACGGTCCGTTACTACCTGACCGCCTCGAAAGACCTGGCCTGGAAAATCGACCTGTTCGTCAAAAACGTCACCGGGAACGTCTACCAACCCGGCCAGCAGGTCATCATCAACCCGGCGGAATACCTCGGCAAACCCTGCTACGTCCGGCTCAGCGTCAGACAGGGAGACAAGCCCAGGGCGGACGGGACTTATCCCGAATTCAGCAACTGCGAAGACGTGCTGGGGCCGGACGAAGCCCGGGCCATCATGGCGGCTCAGGACAGGGCAGCGGCAGGGCGCGGCGGAGCGTCCCTGCCTCCGCGCCCGGCGGACCTGCCGGCCAACAACCACATGAGCGCCACGGCGGGACCGCCGGCGGAAGAAGACGAAATCCCCTTCTAATCAACAGCCATGAACAACTGTGTACTGGGTCTTGATCTGTCGCTAACCGCTACAGGGTGGGCTCTGGTGTGGGATGGTTCCCCTAAATGGGGCGTCATCAAATCCAGGAACAGGAGCGTTAAACGTCTCTCTGAAATCCGCAATGCGGTGCTGGACATCATCAACCAAACACAGCCTTCCCTTGCTGTTATTGAGGGGTATTCCTATGGATCTTCCCAGGGCATGGCCGGGCTGGCGGAATTGGGCGGCGTTATTCGCCTCCTGCTCCTGGACATGGGAATACCTTTCATCGTTGTTGCACCTGCCACCAATAAGAAATTTGCAACGGGGAAGGGCAATGCGGAAAAGGATTTGATGCTCAAACGCGTTTTTCAGCATTGGGCGGCGGATATGAGCAATAATAACGAGGCGGACGCTTTTGCCCTGGCCCAGTTTGGCCGCTGCTACCTCAACCAGGAGGGCTTTTGTGATTATCAAACAAAAACCGTTGAAACCTACAAAAGAAAGGAACTCGGAAAATGAGCCCGGAAGAAAGAGAGAAAAAACGGCTCTGGATGGAGGAATACAACCGCAGAAGAAAAGCCTCTGTCACCAAAACCGCACAGGCCGATCTGGATGACCTCAACGCCATTTGCGGCACCTGCTTCCGGATCGGACAGCAAATAACGGCTATGGGCGTTAGAGGCACCGTTTCCGGTGCTCTGAAAGGCGGGTATCTCCTGGTTAAGCACAAGAAGAGAACTTACCACATTAACCCACATGACGCCTACCCCGTGATCAACCTGTCCGGCACCGTCACTTTTGACGACTGGACCATGGGTCCGAACGGAAAACTTAAAATCAAGAAAGGATAAATTAAAATGAACAATGTCTATTGCGATAAACCCGGCCATGGCGCTTACCCGCTCCGGGCTTGTGAAAAAGACGGGAAAATTTTTGTGGACATGGATTCTTGCACGGAATGCGGTCCGCAGAAAATGGAAGAAGAAGAGGTATATCAGTCCTTTTTGGATAGACTGCGTATCCTTTCCAATCAGCTGGACAGCCTGAAATGGGATCTGGACGGATTAAAGGATGATAGCGAGTCATTAAAGGATGACGTGGATGAACTGATTAAAGACTATGAAAAAGAAAACGCCTAAATGCCCTCTTTGCGGCACACCTTTGAAAGCCATACGAGGATATGATGTCCATGGGATAACAACCGATTGGGTTGCTGGTTGCTACAACTGCTTCTTCCAGAGTTCCCATTTTTGGAAAACCAAGAAAGCGTGCATTGAAGATATGGATAGGCTTGTTTCTTTGTTTCCTCCCATCATGAGGGTCTGGCCGGGGGACAAGCTCGTGTATAGTGGCAGTATTTATCCCGTTACGATTGTCTCTCAAGACCTTGATTTATGCAAAATAACCGTTCGCGACTACGCAGGAGACTCTTTCATCATTTACTGTGATGAGGTGGAGCAATGGCCGTGGGAGATTGAGCAGAAAGGAGGAAGCAATGATATTTGATATTGCGCAACTTATAGTTGTTTTAGTATCCATTTTCTCATTTGGGTATTACCTCTATTTAGCGGGCCAATACAAAGGATTTCTTAAAGCGATTGAAGTCTACTTAAAATATGAGGAAAAAGAAAATGAAAATGACGCCTGAACAGAAAGCTTTTTTTGAGTACGGGGAACTGTTTCAGCTCTGGAAGGATGCCCGTAGGTGTGTCTTCTGGCATGAAGAGTCCCATGAAGATATACGCCGGGAAATAGTCCAAAAGGTCTGGCAGAAGCGGGCCGAGTGTAGGGCGTGGGTGCCGCTGGAACGAAGAGAGTGCAAGACTTGCCGTTATTTAGGATACAACTGCCCTCATACTGACTGCATCCCCGGCATTCATCTTGAGGATTTTTGCTACTGGGAGCCGAAAAGGAGGGAGAATGAACAGGTATCACCGAAAATGGCTTCGGATATTTCGTCGTCGTGAAAATGCGTTTCTCCGTCGCGTTTTCTTTAGGGACGGAGAGCATGAACATGGAAAAAGGTATGAGACCATGCGAAAAGCGGCCCGAAGACTTAATGCGCTCCGCATGAGGCATGTATGGAATAAGCCGTGGATTCCTATTGATGACAAGGGGAGGGCTCTGAAATACACGGCGGACGCCGCGGGGGAGAACACGGATGTGAATCCGCATAACTCGCTGGAAAACGCACCCGCCCAGGTGGGGGAAACCCTGGCGGACGGAAAGGAGGGGGAATGAAAGCCATTCTTGACGCCTGCTGCGGCTCCCGCATGTTCTGGTTTGACCGCCGCCATCCTGACGTGGTGTTCATGGACCGCCGGGAGGAAACGCACACGCTTTGCGACGGGCGAACCCTGGAAATCAAGCCGGACGTCGTCGGAGACTTCCGGGCCATGCCTTTCAGCGACGGGGCGTTTCGCCTTGTCGTGTTCGACCCTCCGCACCTGATTCACGCCGGGGAATCGTCCTGGCTGGCCAAGAAATACGGAAAACTGGACAGGGAGACTTGGCAGGAGGATTTGAAGGCCGGATTCCAGGAGTGTTTCCGGGTTTTGGAACCGGGCGGCGTTCTGGTGTTCAAATGGTGTGAGGATCAGGTCAGCACGGCAGAAGTGTTGAAGCTGGCCAGCCATGAACCTTTGTTCGGACACCGCCGCGGGAAGACCGTCTTCCTGGTCTTTATGAAATCTACAACCCCCAACTGACACTTTTTTGATATGCCAAATAGAATAATCAGAGAAGGGATTTTAACCAGCGAAGCGGTTAATTCTCTGAGCTGGGAAGCGGAGGTATTTTTCCGCCGCTTGCTCTCCGTTGTAGACGACTTTGGACGTTTTGACGCCCGTTCGTCTGTTCTACGCTCTGCCCTGTACCCCTTGAAACTCGACTCCATGAGGGAGGATTCCGTTCAACGTTGCCTCAAATCCTGTGAGGCAGCCCGGCTCGTCGTCCTGTACTCCATCGAGGGAAAAGAATATCTGGAAGTGACCAACTTCCGGCAACAGGTACGGAGCAAGAAAAGCAAATACCCTGCGCCTGATGCACATATGCGCAGCACATGCTTAGCAGATGCGCAGCATATGCACACTAAGACGGAGTCGGAGACGAAGACGAATAATACCCCCTCTACCCCCCTTCCGTGCACCGTGGAAGAAGTCGAAGACCATCTTCGGGCCGCGGCCTTTGCGGGGCGTGTGCGTTTAACCCCCGACCAGATACCGGACTGCGCCACAGCCTACTGGGGAAGCCGGGATGCCGTCAACTGGACCCGCAACGGCATCCCCGTGACCAAATGGCAATCCGACGCCATCAGCTTCGCCACCTCCTACGCCGTCAATCATCCGGTACAGCCGGGAACAGACAAAGACCCTTACAGCAACCTTGAAGAACTTTAACAATCAACAATTTCAAAAAATATGATCGACTCTCAAACACTCATTGACGCTGAAAAACTGGTGCTCTCCCAGGCAATGGACGGCTCCCAGGCCTTTGCGGACCTCCGGGACAAGGGCATCAGCCGCCAGACATTCAGCCTCCCGGCGCACCAGCAAATCTGGACCGCCCTGGAAACCGTCGCCGGCACGGGAGGAACCGTGGACGCCCTCACCGTCATCGCCCGCCTTGAAGCCCAGGGCCAGCTTGACGCCGTGGGGGAGGGCACGCCGGAGTCGTGGAGACGGCCACCTACGGAGCCCCTTGCCCGGTACAAAACCGCCGCCGCCCTGGAAATGGTCACGGAAGCTGCCAAAAAACATGCGCTGCTCGCGTTTGCCTCCCGGATGGCGGAAGCCGCCGGCGATCAGCTCAAAAGCGCGGAAGAAGCCCTTGATGAAGCCGAGCGCGGCATGTCCGCCCTGCGGGACCGGTGCGGCGTCCGCCAAACCGAAACCATCCGCGGAGCCGTGGGAACCATCATTGAAAACCTGCAATGGCGCATGAACAACCCCGGCGCCATCAAAGGAATATCCTCCGGATACCGCCGCCTGGACCTGACCCTGGACGGCCTGCAGCCCGGCGCCATGATCGTGCTTGCCGCCCGGCCCGGAGTCGGGAAAACCGCCGCCCTGGTCAACATCCTCACCAACATCTGCCTTGAGGGAACCCCCGTGGGCATGTTCAGCCTGGAAATGCCGAAATCCCAGCTCCTGGAACGCATCCTCTACGGCATGGCCGGCATCAACTCCGACGACATCCGCCGCGGCAAGCCGATGACGGTCGGACAGCAGCAGCATTTCACGGCCGCCGTCAGGAAAATCACGGCCGCCCCGCTGCACATCGACGACGAAAGCTCCCTCACCATCGACAGCATCAGAGCCCGGGGCCGCCGGATGGTCCGGGAACACGGCGTCAAATGCATCGGCGTGGACTACCTGCAGCTGGTGCGCTCCACGACCCAGCAGGCCCGGGGAAGCCGGGAACGGGAAGTCTCGGAAATCTCCGCCGGCCTCAAATCCCTGGCCAAGGAACTCAATATTCCCGTCCTGGTGCTGGCCCAGCTCAACCGCGACGTGGAAAAAAGAGCCGGGAACGCCCAGGGCAAACCGGTCGTTTCCGACCTGCGCGACTCCGGCTCCATTGAGCAGGACGCCGACCAGATCATCATGATCCACCGCCCCTACATGTACAAGCCCGACAAGCACGACCCCACGGAAGCGCAGTGGATCATCGGCAAAAACCGCTTCGGACGGCTGGGGCGTATTCAATTCCGCTGGACCGCGGAACTCACAAAATACGAGGAAGAACAGAATTATCCCGTCACCAACAAATGAGACCCCCCAAACCATCCCTGCGAAAAAACAAGCCGACGCGGCGAGGAAAGCCCGGATCCTACAAACTGCGCTTAACGCTTCTGGTGGATCCCAGAAAGAAAGGCAAACTTGTCGAGCTGGGACTTGGTACTAACGACAGACAGGAAGCCGAAGAACGCGCCAACAGCATTATCAATGCTCTGGAATCCGCCGGACTCTACCGTCTTCCCGCCGTCCGCATTCTGGAACATCACGTAGCCCAATTTGGCAAGATTGAACCTCCCCCCCTTTGAACATCCAGAATTGCCTCTATGGTAACACCCCTGGAAAAATTCCTGGCAAAACATCCCACACCCTCCGGCATGGATTCAAAGGAATGGGCTGCTCTGAACGCTGCCATGAAGGAAAACAAGTTTTTCTCTTCCAAGGTGGAGAATATCAGATTGCTGGAACGGCTGCACAGGTTGATTAAGAATTATCTGACAGGAGAAAAGGAGACTTTACCCAATGGGGAAACGGTTATCAAGGTAGGAAGCGCCGCGGACTTTTCCAACCAGGCACTTCAATGGCTCCAAACCGAGGGGCTTGTTCCACCGGACGCCGAAGGCCCGAAGTATCACAACGATATTAAAAACATCGGTGCTCTGGCCCGTCTGAAGCTCATTTTCAAGACCAACGTCCGGCAAAGCATTGGGGCTGCTCAATGGGAGGCATCCATGAAACCGGCCAATCTCAAAGCATGGTCTGCTTTCCGGTTCATCCGCTTTCCGGGAGCCAAGACAAAGCGGCTTGTTCATGTCGTCAACGAAGATGCTGTCCGGCTTAAAACCGACTTTACTTTTTGGGCAGACGAAATGAACGCCGCCAGCCTCGGGGGCTTTGAGGTCCCCTGGCCGCCGTTCGGCTTCAACTCCTACATGGATCAGGAGCCTGTTTCCCGGGAAGAATGCGAACGGCTGGGACTACTCAAACCCGGGGAGCCGTTGAAGCGTCCAAGGGGTGCGGAGCGCTTCGGGATTGACCTGATTGAACGGTACGGGTACGGCAAGAAGGCCAGTACGGCGAAGTTGCCGGAGGAACTGAGGGCCAAATTGAAAAAGGTCTATGAAGACCGCTGGGGAGTCAAACAGGACAAATCTGATGAGGTTGTCTTTCCCTCACAGGAAGTGGCGAAAAAGGCCAGGGAAACGGCGGAGAAAGTCATCAAGGTTCCCTCTGCTCCCATTCCTGCGCCAGTCTCAGCCGTCACGCACACGGTCAGCCTGGGAGATGTCCCCAAGGTGAAGATGCCTGCCCCGTTGACGGATAAGGAAGCTGATGACCTTTTGCGAAGCGTTACCGGGGAAGTGTGGGCAAAGGCATCCAGACTGGAAAAGAACGCTTTGTTTTCCTACACCGGAAATGGATATGCCCGCATCAACAACGATTTGAGGAAGGGGAAGTCCAACGCCAAGGCGAAACAGATCGCCAAAGTCATTGACAGATGCAAAGTGCCTCAAGACATGGTTGTTTTCCGTGGCTGTGGGGTTTACAAGGAATTGAAAGACGCTTTGAACTGGAAAGGAGAAGAAATAACAGACGAGCTGGTTGATATGCTCAATCTCTCCGTAGTGGGAAACCCTCTCAAAGACGAAGGTTTCATGTCTGCTGCCGTAGCGGAGGGGAAAGGATTCATGAACCGTCCCGTGTTGTTCAGAATTCTCCTGAAGAAGAAAACCCGTGCCATTTATGCAGAGCCCTTTTCCAGATTCGGGGCAGGGGCCGGTAAGGACTGGGACGGCCTTAGCCCGCAAACCTATTTTAGCAGTGAAGATGAAATCATCATCCAGAAGGGAGGAACCCTCAAATTTCTCCAATTCCATAATCAGAACGGGAAATTGATCATTGACTGTGAATTGATACAATAATGATATGAAAGAAGAAACATCACCAGCGCACAAGAGAATTTGGGAGTCTGATTTCAAAGGATGCAAAACATCCCACCCTCTCCTGATGAAATGCCTTTTGTGCTCCAAGAAGAAGCTCAACCCGGGTAGTATGGAATGTAGCGCTTATGAGCGTAAACCTGATAGTATCCTCTACGATAACGCGGACTGCCCCAGCTTTGAACGCTGTATTGACGCGGAAGGGCTGCGCTGGATTGAAGGATATGTGAAACTCTCCGGAAAGGCGTACGTTCCCCGCCAGGACGATATACCTCCGGCAGGGTGGGAAAAAATCAACAAGGAGTATGCGAAATGAAGAAAGAGAGGACCGGGAAGAAGGGAAATGTTTCCAGGTATAGCGCTGCCCTCTCTGAACGCATTTGCGGTCATATACGTTGCGGGGATAGTCTGAGGAAGGCTGCCGAAAAGGAAGGCATTCCCCATCCCACGGTGATGAATTGGGCCAGAGAGAACGCGGATTTTGCAAACCAATACGCGCGCGCGTGCGAGGAACGGCTTGCCGCCCTAGAAGACAAGTTGCTTGACCTTGTGGAGAAAGGGCATGAAGTGGCCCCACGTGCCGAAATAGGGGGAACCATGTTGCAGGCGGTCAAGTTGGAAATAGACACACTCAAATGGATGCTTGCCAAGCTGATGCCGAAGAAGTACGGAGACCGTGCGGCGTTGGCTCTGGAAGGTGGAGAAAAAAACGTAGAGGTGACCCATAAACTTCCAGCAGAAGCAATCGTTCCGTTAGTGACAGCCTTGAGAGAAATATGGTCCGAAGAGGAAGAAAGCTAGGGGCTCCGGTCAGGCCGGAAGACTCTCCCGTCATCTTTGCCGCCCTGATTCTGGGGGAAACAGGGCTGTACAAATGGCAGATGCGGGCCCTTGAAAGGGCTGCCCGGGGAAAGCGGGTTGCCCTGCGCGCTGCTAATGGTTCCGGCAAGACGGACAAGGTAATTGGTATCCTTGCCCTATGGTTTCTCTGGCGCTACCCCCGTGGGCGTATGCCTATTACGTCCGGCTCATGGCGCCAGGTAAAAAACCAGCTCTGGCCTGCCCTGGAACGGCACCGGAACAACCCATCCCTTGCGGGCTGGAAATGGCTCAAGAATTGCCGCGTGGAAACGCCGGAAGGGGGATTCATCGAAGGCTTTTCCACCAACCACGCCGGGAAGGCGGAAGGCTGGCACGGGCGTGTGACGGACGAATTCAAGGATGAGCGGAAGGAACAGGATGAGGAAGACCCCCGCAGCGAGAAGAAAGCCCGTCTGTTTGACGTTGACGAGTTTACCGGAGATGATCCTTCCTCCCCCGTGTTTTTCGTGGTGGACGAGGCAAAGACGGTTCCTGATGAAATCTTTGACGCCATTGAACGATGTACGCTTCAATTCTGCATCTACCTTTCATCCCCAGGCAAGCCGGAAGGGCAATTTTATCGCTGTTTCCACGAGGAAAAAGACCTCTTCTGTCCGATGGTGGTAACGGCCTTTGATTGCCCCCATATCTCCCAGGAGCGCATTGACCGCATTCTGGCCCGTGTGGGGGGTAATGAGGATGATTCCTATTTCCGTTCCGTCGTGCTGGCGGAATTCACGCTGGAAGGAGATTTGTACATCATTGACCCTGGAAAACTGGAATGGGGTCAGCGGCAGCCCTACGAGCCGCGCAGGGGGCGCCCCGTGGCCTTCCTGGACATTGCCGCGGGCGGGGATGAAACAGTCCTTGCCATCTGCGACGGAAACGAAGCCTGGATTGAATACGCGGAACGACAGCGGGACACGGTGCAGAGTGTCCGCAAGTGCATTGCCACCCTCAAGGGGCTGGGCATTGCGGATTGTGATTTGTGGGTGGACGCTCCGGGCATGGGCCTGGCTGTCATCAGCGATTTTAATGAATCAGGTTGGTATCCGAATGAGTTCTTTGGGAACAACCCTCCGGAAGACCGCGACCGCTACATCAATCTCTCGGCGGAATGCTGGAATGACGCCGGACTGGAACTCATGACCGGGCGAGTGCATATCAGGTCCAGGCGGCCGGACAAGACGCTTTTCGTGCAGTTGACTACCCGGAAGAAAGAATATGCGGACGATTCCAGGCTCAGGAACGAGAAGAAGGAGAAAATGAAGGCTCGCAACCTGTCTTCTCCTGATCGCGCGGACGCCTTGCTGGGGGCTATATGGGCTTCCTTTCGTGGATCTTCCGGAGTTTGGACAGGAGAGGGCAACAGGCCTATTGTGGGCAAGAGTCAGCACGCCGTCAAACATACGGGGAAATTTTATCCCATTTAGGACTGTTCGTAGCCCATTTTGACATTGTTGTACCCTCCCTCACGTTGGGGCGATAATGCGTGCATGAGGCAAGCCGCCAACTACAACGTACACGCCACGGAATCCCTGCCGCAGTCTCTTGCGCTGCATTTTATTTCTCCTTCCGGTGAGGATATGGACATCAGCGGCATGACGCTACGCGGCGCGGTGGTACAGGATGGGGTGATCATGCTGGACTGTGCCGTTACGGGGGTGAGTACGGCATTGGTGACATGGCCGAGGCTGGCCGCCGGATGCGGCGCATATGATATTTTTCTGACCGACGCATCGGGCAAAGAATACCCCTTGTTGAAGGGAGCCGTGCATGTAATGTCCCGCGTTACGCCTCCGGACGGAACGAATGAGGCCGCGGCCGTGGCCGGTGCTCTTGATGTCTCCATCCCCGAAACGGAAGACGGCTCCGTAACCATTGTGGAAAACCCGTCCATTGTGGTCGAGGAACTTGTACGACAGGCCGAAGCGGCCCGGGATGAAGCAACGCGGCTTGTGGAAACGCTGGAAGGACAGGTGGAAAGCGGGGAATTGGTCAATGAGGCTGTAGCAAATAAATTGCCGGGAGCTCTCAAGGAGGCGGGCGTGGAATTGGCCGCGGCAACCGGGCAATCCTCCTTGTCCAGCAGGGGGGACGCCGCCGACACCTGGACCATCGTCGGAGGCTATGCAATGACCTGGGGAGACGAGATTCTGGCCGGGCATCTGCCCGACAGCTGCCGCCTGAAAAGCATTTCAACCGTGTATTTTTTTTTGAAACCCCGGCCGCTAATCAATATTGCCTGCGTGTCTGGAGGCTGACGGACGGAGCTTACAGCCTGATTGGGACCTCCGCCTATGTGTCCAACCTGTCCAGCGGCCAGACGGCCACGTGGGTATTTACGCCGGGCGTTACATTGCAGCGCGGAGACAAAATCATCATCCAGGTGTGCGAGGGGACGGAGATGACGCCCTACGCGCTGGGCATGCACGCTGTCCTGACCCCTTCCGTCCCCGGACGCGGTTTGATCACGGAGGTGTCCAACCCGCCCGCCGTGAATGGTACGATGGCTCCCTTGATGACCGTGGTGGTGGACTATGACGACGGCATCACCCTGGGAGGAATGGAGCTGGCCACCGCGCGACAACTGGACAGCCTGGGGCGGGATGTGCGCCAATCTTCCGCGACCGCCGAGGCTGCGGCGCGGACGGCTGGCCAGTCCGCCGCCACCGCGTCCACGGATGCCGATAATGCCGCAACATCTGCCACCAGTGCAGCCAACTCTGCCACGGCGGCCCAGCAGGCTCTGGCGGCCATACCTCAAGTAGATGATGCAGGCAACATGACGTTGGACGGCAATATCACCGCGGCGGGAGGCACGTTTGACGGGGCCGTCAACGCCAATGGAGGTATCAACATCCCGCTTGCCGCGGGGGCGCTGACCGATATGTCAGCGGTCAACCGCCTTTACGCCGCCGGGCTGGCTGCCGTAACTGATGCTTTTTCCGTCAGGTGTTATCCGCTCCCGGCGAATTGCTCGTCTTCCAACGGGACGGTTTTCAAAACAGACAAGGAACCCATTCCCTTTATTTCAACGTCCCGGCTAATTCCGCCTTTACCGTGAAATGCGGCCTCGTGACCAACGCGAGGCCCATGCACAATTATTCCAGCATCCGGGGGTGGGTGGCTCCGGTGCGCCTTCCGGCTGTCAGCGCTAAATTCACGGCCAGGTTCGGCCAGATGAAAACGGTCGTGCGCATGGGAAGGGACAGGGACGCATTTACGCTGGTGCCGGATCAGGCGGCGGGCGGCTACAGGATTGGGGAGATTATCGATATTACGTTTGATCATGTCCGGGACGCGGCCGCAGGGGGGTATCACATTCGTGTCCGGGAGATTTATTATTCCAATGCCGAGCAGAAATGGAAGATGAAGACGACGCAGGCCCTCGCGCCGGAGACGTCTTCCAATAACGGTTATCCCGTCTGCGTGTACGCGGTGGTTTACGAGCAATACCAGGACGGAGGATATGATACCGAAGACAGGGGAGCGTTGTGGCTGCTGCATGGCGGGAATTCCACCCGCGGCTGCGTCAAGATCGCCACGGTGAGGGGAGTCCATTGCTTTGAGAATATTTATCCCTTTTCCGGATATTATCTTGATATGGAGAATGCCAACAGCTGGGCGTTGGCCGGAGCGTTCCTTCCGGCGACGATGCACTTGCATTGCAATAATGTCAATCCGGCGTATTACGGGTTTTCCTCCATGGAGAGCAATATCATTGTCTCCGAGGCGGTGGAGGATTTTGTTGACCCGGAAGCCGAATAAGAAACGACGGAAGAAACGACTACCGAAGATTGAGCATGAATAATTCAGAGATACAGATACAGTTTCCCCGGCCCGGCGAGTGGGGAGAATTCACCCTGACGGCCATTTATCAGGACAAGGGCGGTTATAGACCTCCGGCGCGCTATACGCAGGACGAGATACCAACGGACCATGCCCCGGCCATGCAGGCCGTCGTTGCCTCTCTGGTGGGCATGGGTGAGGACTGGCAGGCGGTGCAGGTGTGGGCACGGCTGGGAAAAGATGTCCTGACCCTTGCGGAGGATGGTGCCTATACAATGATTGATGCGGTGTCTTTGACCGTTGAGGCCGTCCATGCGGAGACCAAAGGCCGCAGGATTTTTACAGTCTCGGACTACCCGGCTATCATCACGGACCCCGCCGCCGTGGATTTTTTCAAGCATTTCACTACTAAATAATATGAGCACGAATAAAGAAAAAGTGAGTTGGCTGACTGGTCTCCTGACCGGTTGGGGTATCAAAGAGAGTTGGGCAAAAGTCATCGCCGGAGCTGTGATTGGGGCCCTGGTTGCCGCGGGGATTCTGACACAACCCGGCTGCGGTCATTCCGTGGACGTGACGCCGAGCCGCGCCGAGGTATGCAAAGACGGCTCCTGCCTCGTCATTGAGCAGGGGCATATTTCCTATTCCCAGGCCCAGCCTGTTACGGACGTTCCTCCCGTTGTTCAGATCGTACCTTCCAAGAAATAAGACCATGTGCAAACCCCTCAAGGAATATCTGGGAGTGATCCGCGATTATACGCGTGAGATCGTCACTTTCGGCGGTTTTGTGATAGCCGTGTTCATCTACCTGGATTTCCGCGAGGTGGTGAAAGAACAGGCTACCAATGCGGCCCATACGGCGGAGATCCTGCGGACGATGGATACCCGTCTCCAGCATTTGGAGAATTACCACCAGCAACAGCTTAAACAGCGAGATTAATTCCAACTGTAAAGTTTTTCTTACAAGTTCACTTTAGTTAATAATCAATAGTTTACAATATGAATCCTACAGAAAGAAAGATGGCCGCGGCTATCCTCCGGTTTGAAGACAGCCGCGTCACCGGGCCGGATTCCCTGCGCGTTTCCCGCCTTCCCGCCGCCGACAAGGGAGGCAAGTGGGAGATTTGCGGCATTTGCGACGGCATTGAACCGGCCGTGTTTAACAGATTGAAGGCCCTGTTGGATGCCGGAAGGCGTGAAGATGCCTGGGAAGGTTGTCTCCAGTACGTCCTGGATAATACCGCCGCCGTGCGTTCCTGGCTGGGTTCCGACGCTTTTCCGGCCACGGAGTTTATGTTGCGTGACCATTTTTTCAATTCCGGGAGCAGGAATACCGGGAAGATTTTGCAGCGCGCGCTGAACATTCACGGCGCCGGGCTTGTGGTGGACGGGATTGTCGGCCCCAGGACCCGGCAGGAGTTGCAGGACCAGCTGGCCGCCACGGGTGAAGCGGTGTTCCTTATCGCTCTGCAGGAGAAGCGTCAGGCGTTTTACCGCTCTTGCAAGCAGTTTCCTGTGTTCGGGAAGGGCTGGCTGAACCGCTGCGACGATGCGTTCAGCATGGCGCAGGAGCTTGTTTAATCCTTAAATCTCTATTCGTTCATGGCATTATTTCCCAGGCTTCGCGGCAAGGTGAAAGAGGCGGTCCAGATATTGGTTTCTCCGTTTGCTGATCATAAATTCAAGCACTGGCCAGCCTCCGAACTTGACCCGGAATCCCTGAAATCTCTGAAAGAGTCCATTGCTTCCGGGCGGCTGGACCGGCAGGAACAGCTCTTTATGGCTATGCTGGAAAAATGGCCGCGTCTCCGGAAGAATCTTGGGGAAATAGCAAACGCCGTTGCCCGCATGGAATGGACAGTCATGCCCTGGACGGAAAAAGGACAGCAACCGACCCCGGAAGCGCAGGAAATGGCGGAGCTTGTCGAATCCGCCTTCTGGCGGTCAGAACCGGAACCGGACACGGTAGAGCAGGGAGCAGACGATTTGCTCAAATCCCTGACCTATATGCTTACTTGCGGCAACACCGTTCATCAAATCAAATGGGCGTCGGATGATATCATCTACCCCCGCTGTTACGAGCCTCTTTCCGCTCAATTTTACGCATGGGAATATAACTACGGCAGGAAGGATCGTTTGCTCCTTTTCCGCAACGGCCTGGAAAACGACCTGGAAGGAGAAGAATTTCCCCCGGACAAGTTCCTGATTGGGCTGAATAAGGCCGACGTGTTCCACCCTATTTTTGGCGCCAAGCTCCGGTGTCTTGTGGGATGGTTCGGAGCCGCCTGTTACGGGTTGCCCTGGCTGATGACGTTTTGCGAGCTTTTCGGCATCCCTTTCCGGACGGCTAAAGTCAGGGGTGACGAAAAAGCAAAAACGGAGGCGGCGGAAATGCTGCAAAACCTTGGTTCCGGGGGATGGGCCGTCACAACGCAGAATATGGAGTTTCAGCTTCATGACGCCGTAAAGGGAGCCAACGGGCTGCCCCAGGCGGATTTGATCAAACTGGCGGACGAACAATGCGACAACCTGATCCTGGGACAAACGTTGACCAGTTCCAAGGGGGACGGAGGGGCGTATGCCCTTGGCAAAGTGCATGCCGGTATCCGCAAAGAGGTCATTGAAGACGCGGGGCAGGCCGTGGCGAATATTCTCAATTCCCAACTCATTCCTGCCATCATCCACTTGAATTACGGGCATATTCCTTCCCGTCTCCCTCAATTTGTTCCCTCTATCCGCGGCATTGACGCAGAAGCCCTGGAAACGGTTGCCAAAGCGGCGGAAATCATGGATGTAGGAGAAGAATTCGCCCGCACCATCGTCAAGATACCCAAGCCGCGTTCCGGCGAGCCTGTCTTGAGAAAAGCCCCGTCTATCGGTTCCGCTCCGGGCCAATACGGGGATGCCGTTGAAGCCGCTGCCTCCGAGGGAAAAAACTAGCTCCGCTCGCCCTGGCCGTCGAGTTGGAGCAGGACGCGGAAAAGGCCGCAGAAGAAATTTTACAGGCGTGGGCCGAGCCATGCGCTGATTTTGTCCGGGAATTGATCGGCAAAGCCCGTTCCGGGCTTTCTGATCATGAATTTCGGGCGGAACTGGCCGCTGTGCTTGCCCGCCTTCCGGAAATGGACCTCACCAATGATGATTTGCTGCAGGAAGCCCTGTGGGACGCCAGCGCGGAAGCTTACCGGAAGGGGTGGGAAATCAATCGGATTGAAGACGAGATATGAACCTGACGATCGACTTGAACGGTGTTGACCCGGTAATTGCAGAAGTGAAAAAAATAGCAGCTCCGGAAAGTTTGGCGAAAGCCAATGAACGCATGGGGGAGGGAGTGAAAAGCTGGCTTTCGTCCTGGTACAGGAACAAGGCGGAATCCGGACACTTTGAAAACACGTCCCTGCCGACCCACGGGCCTGGAAGGAAGAAAACCGGGTGGGCCAACGACATTGCCCGAAACTGGTTTGCCGAGACGACGGCGGACGGTGCCCGCATCTACCTCACCGGGCAGGCAGGGGAGGGGAACGGGGGGGAACCTCTAGACCTTGCACAATCCCTGTTATTGAAAATCTACGGCGGCACGGTGACGGCCAAGCGGGCCCAGGCGCTGACCATTCCTGTCATTCCGGAGGCGCACGGCGTTCGCGCTGGCGCTTACGCCTCTATGACGGGCCGCAAACTTTTCACTCTTCGTAAAAGCATCCTCAACCTTCGCAACAGCATGACCGGCTCCGGATTGGAGCCGGGCTGCCTTTTTGAATCGGACGGGCATGGCGGAGTCAGGGCCGTCTATAAGCTCAAGAAGTCGCAGATCTTTGCGCCATGGCCGGAGGCTTTTCCGGATATGGAAGAACTTACGGGCATAGCATTCAAACACTTCATGGATGCCATGCTTGATGACGGGGGAGGTTCCGAAGACTGGATAAATTGACTAGGAGAGCTAAGCTGAAAGACGGTGTAAAATAAACCGCCGCAGAGGGGAAACTGCGGCGGAGTAGAAAAAAGATTTGTTATAGAAATAGTTTTATTTCTTTTTTAAAATATAATGTTCGGATAAGATTCCTTGATTAATTGATCCTTCTTTGTCTGACAACATTAATTTACTACCATCAAGTATTTTATAATAAGATTTTTCATTAGAAGAGGTTAGAGATAATTCAATCAAGTTTCCATTTATCAAATTATAATGACCTTTTGATTCGAAAGTTGCGCTTTTTTCTCCTTCTCCTATATATTCGCTCCTCAGTATATAAGTTTTATCCTTATTTAATGTCAGTGTCGTCTTTATACCTTCACAATCGGCAGCGGGAAGAGTTCCTTCATAAGTGCCGTAAAAATTAGAATTTTCCGACTTGTTTTCTATTTTTGTTCCATCGTTTTCAATTTGATCATGATTCTCTTGAGGAGCATTGCAACCGGTTATGACAACTAAACATGTGGCCCATAAAAAAATCATTTTCATGGTAAGTACCTTTCTTTTTTAATTAGTGTTTTTTCTTAATTCAATAGAGCAGGGACTGAGAAATCAATTCTCTCCCAATACCGTTATAATATTACGTAAAACTTTGGGAGGTGGCAAGATATTATTCTCGGCCAGCCGGGATTTTATTCCTGATCGTTACGGCTTGAATATTTTGTAGCCCATTTTGCGTCTATTGCCCCATACCTCCACTGTGCCTCATCATGGGGGCATGAGTACGCTGATAACGACGGTAGCCGGCAACCACGGCAAGGCTCCCATGGCTATCCTGTGGGCCCCCAAAGGAGAACATACTATTAAATGCTCGCTCAACGGCCAGCCGGGAACGTGTGTGGTGCGGGTAACGTCCGACTGCGTTCCCCGGCTCAATGCCGACCTGGAAGCCAAGCTATCCAGCAACGTCAAACCGGTCGGGCTCTATGATCATGAGATGGGGCCCGCCTCTTACAAGCCGGGACGGTTTGTGTGGAACGAGGAAAAAGGCGTTGTGTTGGAACTGGAAGGATGGACGGAGAAGGGAAGAACGGACGTGGAAGGCGGCAATTACGGCTATCACAGCCCCCGCTTCCGGCGCGACAAGGGAACCGGGGAAATCCTCGGCCTGTTGCCGGAATCCATAGAAGTAGGTTCCTTGGTCAATGACCCCGCATTTGACGACATCGAACGCATTGCCGCCAGCCGAATGGAGGGCGACGTAGCCCATTTTGACGACGTTGAAGACCCCGGGAAACCGGGCGACAATAGAGACCTTGAGAAGCCCAAGGAGGGCCTCGACCAGCAAGACAACCATACAACCAACCGAGACATGGACATCACTAAACTCGTTGCCCTCGGCATTTTGACCGAGGAAGAAGCCAAGGCTGAAAATGCCGAGGCTATCGTGTTGGAGCGCATCAAGGCCCTGCAGGACAAAGGCAAGGCCAGCTCCGACGAATTGGAAGCAAGCAAGAAGGAGCTGGCGAAATGCCAGGAAGAAATTGCCGCATCCAGGAAGCAGGTGAAGGAACGCGCCGTCCAGGACGTTGCCGATGCCATTGCTGCGGGCAAAATCGCCCCGAAGGATGAAGCATCCAAGACCTTTTGGGAACGAGCCCTGACGGAAGACTATATTGCCGCCAGCAAGCAGTTGAACGCCCTGCCGAAAAATCCCGCATTCGATGACGTGAATGCCGGCAAGCCGGAAGGCTCCCCAAAAGAACCCGTCACGGGAACCGCGGCTCTTCGCAGCTCCTTTGAAACCGAACTCAATAACCTGAACAAGTAATATGCCCGCGAAAGAATTTATGACCCTGCTGGACGTGCTTCAGCAGGAAGGAACAGGATCTATCAAGGCCCTTGACGCAGTCCGTTCTGTTGGACTTGCATCCCCGGAAGTAACCGCGTTTCCCGTTACCGTTATTGACGGAACGCAGTACGAAATCAATATGCCCACCGGCATTCCCCGTTTCGGGTTTCGTCCGGCCAATGCCGGAGCCAAGAACCTGACGACCGAATACACCAATAAAACCGTTAAGTGTTACTACATTGACGGACCTATTGCGGTGGACAAGGCCGTTGTCACCAGCTCCGCCAGGGGGGCGCAGCTGCTCACCAAGGAAACCCGAAGCGTTACGTTGGGTGCCATGGCCTCCATTGCCCTGCAGATGTGGTACAGGCTTCCGGAACAGGAAAATGTGTTCCCGGCTATTTCTGAACAGATGGGGGATTATATGACCATTTCCGCGGATCCTTCCAAGCAGGAAGACTCGGAAGCCAACCGCGCCGACAACTCCGGAGCTTCCGCTTACCTGGTCATTTTGGGTGACGACTTCCTGCACTCCATATGGGGGAACAAGAAGACGCTTTCCATGTCTCCGGTGCAGGAAGAGACCGTAGCCAGGAATACGGAAGACGGGGAATCAGGAACAATGAGGGCCTATACTTCCCGTTTGGAAGGCTGGACGGGCATTGCCGTGGAATCTCCGTTTTCCGTGGCCCGCATCAAGAACATCAGCGCCCAGCATCCCTTGACGGACAAACTTGTCGCCAAGGCGAAGAGCCTGTTTCCTGCGGCCTTGCGCGGCATGATTTCCTATGTGGTTATGAACGGCAATGTGAAATTGCTGTTGCAGGAATCCAGAACCCTTACGCCTGCCACCGGAAACGGCGGAACGGGCATGATCGCCCCTGAACCCGATTCCGTGATGGGAATCAAGATTCTGGAAGTGGATTCCCTGCTTGATGACGAATCACTGTCCAGTGTCCGCGCCGCATTTGCGGAAGACTTTTTCCGCGCCCGTCGCAACTCCCTTGCCCTCAAAAATTAACCTTTTATCCGCAGAAAGGAGAAACACACCACATGATGAAGAATATGTACCGCAATGACGAAGCGCTTACGATCCGTCTGAAGATGCCGGGAACCGGAAAGACGGTAACGTCTGCCCCGATTCATATCGGACAGAAAGGAGGCATCGACAGCGCTGTCATTTCATTGAAGCACGAAGAGCTTCCCGCGCTGGCCGCCGGCAAGACGATGACCCTCACCGTCGAATCGTCCGAGGACGGTGATGCCTGGACGGAACTGGATTCCCCGAAGCTGGTTGCGACGGGGGGTGAGAGCAATGGTTCCGGCTCCGGAGAAGTGTTCATGCGCGTTCCGTTGGAGGCCGGCCCCTGGCTGCGCCTGAAAATCGCAGCTGAAACGTCCGCAGGCGACAGCACGGCACAGGAAGCCGTCCTTGCCGTCAAGGTATAACCTTATTGAAACAATGGCCCTCGTAAGGATTACTCCGGAAGCGGTTGCCCGCTATTGCCAGGACAAGGAAATTACTTCCATTGCCCGGGACAAAATCAGCGACATCATCCGCGAGGTCTGCAACGAGGTGGCGGCTGCAGTCAACTCCTGCCCCAGAAATGCCAGGATTGCGATGGATTCCAGTTCCGTTCCCGCGGAGTTGGTATTCACCACCTGCATTCTGGTGCGGGATGCCGTCACCAGCTCCGTGCCAGGTTCAAGCGAATCCCTGCAGGGGACGGCGCGGGCGGCTCAATATCAGGATGCCCGCGCGAAACTCCGCGCCGTGGCTGCCTGTGAAGTCGAGTTTGCCCCCTACGATGGGCACCAGCCCAGCGACGTCATTTACGGAGGGCCGAAACACCAGGATTGGAGCAATCCGATATGAAGAAAACCCTGAAGAAGTCGCCTGTCATTGCATTTGCGGAAGTCCTCTGTCAGCGGGCCGTGGAAATTTGCTCCGCGGCCAACAACGGGGAAGACCCGGAAATCATTATTAAGGCATGGGACGGTTCCTTTGAGGAAGAAATCAAGAGGGTGACCGGTTCCCTGGAAACCGTCATCGTCATGGAGCGTCCGGAAATTGTTCCGGACAAGTTGAGCAGGAGCGGCAAAAGCACGGCCAGATGGCACGTCACCGTGGAGAGCAACCCGCTTCTGGACGGTGACGGCTGGGACGCCGACGACCTTGCCGACATCATCCAGGAGGGCTTTCACAAGTGGCGCCGCAACCATGCCCGGCTGATGATGACGGAGGTAATCGTTACCAGCTCCAAGCCGGCTCTCGCCAAAATCCTGAAAAAGTCCATCGTCCTGACGATGGAAACAACCCTGATTATCAAACATGGCAACTAAACCCACCACCGCCGCGGCCCAGGAGGCCGCTACTGCTCCGGCGCCCCGCATCGTCAAATGCCGGGTGGCCGTCAACAAGCTGGAACTCCCTCACGGCATCGCCGCGCGGGGAAAAATCGTCCACATCCCGGAAGACGTGTACAAAGTCCACGCCGACGCCGGGAAAGTGACCTTTATTGACTACGTAAGAAGCTAACAACCATGTCAGAACTCTACAACAAGGAAATGCTGGTCGGCACCTTTCTCGACCTGTGCCCGTTCGGAACGACAGTCACGGCCGGAAGCGGCACGGACACGGTGGACGAGCAATTCAAGCCGGCGAAGGACTCCGACGCCTGGATGATGGCCAACGAAGTCATCGACTACAAAATCACGCCGACCACGGAAGACGACGCCCGCACGGTATTTTCCCGCGACACGACCTCCTATGTGACGCGGAAGAACACCAAAGTGACGGGCAACACCATCGAGATTAACTCCACGGAGGTTAATCCGGTCTGCTGGCAGGTGATTTACCAGTGCGACAGGCTGGAAGCCGGGAAGGAAGTGCAGCCCTTTTCCCGGAACATCTACGGGCAAAAGGTATGGGCGCGCCTCACCAAATACCAGGAAGACAAAAAAGAAATGATGGTCCTGGAAGTCGCGGCGCTGCTCAAGGTGGAAATCCCCACGGAAAACAACAAGCTGATCACGCCGAAATTGACGCTTGAAGTGATACCGTCCTCCCTGAATTCCCTGACGCCCACGGAAGAAATCGCCTTCCCGGCCTCCGCCGGGGCATGACAGCCGGAGCCGCCCCTCTGTTTGCATGGGGAGGGGCGGCCCCTGTTTCCCCCCACCACTATTGAGGCATGGACACGACCATTTCTCCCTTTTCCATCACCTTTGACGGGCGCCCCGTCGTGCGCGTCGGAGAATTCCTGCTCGACTCCCTGCCGGAACACGCTTTCCCGGTGCAGTTCGGCACGTCCGCCACGCCGATCATCAACAGCCCGTTCCCCAGGCTGGACGCATTCGGCAACCTGTCCCTGTCCTTCACCATCTCCACCGTGCGGGAATGCGCCTCCCACATGGAAGCGTGGGGCGCCTTTTACGAATGGCTCAACGAATGGAAAACGGCGGGAAAGGGGGAATGGACCTGGACCGACGCCTGCGGCCGTGAACAGCGCTTTGAAGCCGTCATCGCCGACGCCGAACCGAAGGTTCAGGGCCTGCGCCTTATCGTCTCCTACAACTTCACCCTCGGCCGCCCCCTGTGAAAACCCTTGACGTATCTTCCGCCGACTTCCTGGACATGGCCGAAAGCCCGTCCTACAACCGGCTCTCCTTCGGGGGAGCCTCCGTTTCCTTCCGCGCGCCGGTCTCCCGGTTTGCCTCCTGCCCGTTTGAAGAAGGGGAAATAGTGAAAGTCGTCTGGCGCGGGAAAACCCTGCTCATCGGCCCGGCCATTGACCTGGAACACTCCCTTGAAGGAACCTCCGAGAGCTGGGACATCAGGATTTGCGATTACTGGTGGAACCTGAGCAACATCCAGTACTTCGCGAATGGCCGCGCCAACGGCATCTTTGCCGAATACCGCCAGGGCACAGGCGGAAGCGGTCAGGAAAAACAGGCGACCGCGAACATCCGGGACGCCCTCTCCGGAGTCCTGGACCACGCCGTCAGCACGGCCCTGGTCCCCATCAAATACGACCTCCGGATCGACAAGGATGCCGAAATCATTCCGTTTGCCTACGCGTCGGAAACGTATGCCTCCCTGCTTTCCCAGATCCAGCAATGGCGCCCCAATATGGCCGCGTGGTTTGAATACGGCGCGGACGACTCCGCCACGCTGGTCATTGCCGACCATGCCCATTTGCCGGATGTCGTGCTCGACCTGTCCGCCGTGGACGTAAGCGCCCTGTCCCTCAAGGCGCGTCCCGATCTGGTGCCTCCGGCCGTGGGGTTGACCTGCAACGCTTCCGTGGTCTCCCGGGTTCAGCGCGCGCTGGCCGTCTATCCCTCAGGCGCCTCCCTGTCCCAGCCCTATGTGGTGACGGCGGAAGTGGACGTTCCGGGCGGCGTCAAGGTCTCCGACACTGCCGGGCAATACAGCCCTGCGGAAACGGGCTCGCTGGGTTACGACGCCCCGCGGATGATTGTCCGGGGAGACAAATTCCCGACCGGCACGGCCCAGTGGGCGGCCCGCGTCAAACGCTGGGCTCCGGCTCTGGAGGATTGCGCCGGCCTGGAAGTGGCGGCCAGTCCGAAAATCACGTCCATCACGCCGGCTGACGCGGAACACCGGGGATACAGCAGCGCGGCCGTCACCCACGAACTGACCTCCGGCCAGATCAACGGAAAGAGCGCGAGAATCAAATGGGGCAAGGTCCGGGTGGATTTGCGGGTGCTGGCGACGGATCCCCCCGACACGGTGAAACAATATTTTCCGGAATACGGCGGAAAATCCGGAACCGGGGACCGCTGGATCGGAACATTGACGTTTGAAGTGACCACGACGAATGTCGGCTACGCATCCTACCGGGTGGACAGGGCAGGGACGGTGGAAAGCGTGTCCGACGACGGCGGAAGCTCCGGAGACGACGAAACATCGGGCAGCTACGACACCTCCGCACTGTATAAAAATTTCCTGAAATCCTACTACGAAGCCACCCGCGCGTTGCCCTATGACGGATCCGCGACCGTCCACGACGACTTTGACCAGGTCTGCGGGGGGCGCCTCTCCATCACGGGAGGGTTGAAAGAATGGGAAGCCATGCGGTCCGTCATCCAGGAAATATCCCTCGACCTTAAAACGGGAGTTTCCGACGTGACGGTGGGGGCCCCGGAACAGATCTCCCTGCAGGACTCCATCGACCGGAGCCGGCAGCTTGCCGAGGCGCTGCGCCGGACGGCCTGGGCGGACTCGTCCACGTCCGCCGGGGGCGGTTCTTCGGGCGGAGGATCCGGCAGCGGAGGCGGAGGCTCTTCCGGAGCGGACGATGAAGTCCCGGAGCTTCCCAGCGTCGGGCCGTCCGTAAAACTGCTGCAGGCCCAGGAGCCTCCCGCGTGGGGAACCAGCGCCGTCGAGGTGGGATTCCAATGCCGCCTGTCTTACGGGAGCGACGGCAAGGTGTCCGACGCCTACATCCGCCAGGGGAAGGCTATCTATGCCGGCAACTATATCGGGGGGCTGCTTCCGGAGGGGGCCGGTTCCGGGGGATGGGTGAAAAGCCCCGTCACCTCCGGGGAAATCTGGCTCAAGATCCGGTTGGACAAGGACGCGAAATATCTCGGATCCTCTCTGTCCGCCGCGGGCGGCGTCTCCGACCCCGTCAGGCTCGCGGAGGAAGACCGGGAAACCCCTTATGAATATTATTTCCATCTGGCCACCATCGACGGCAACAAGGTGGTGCAGCACCAGGCGGGCACGGTTTATCTCCTAATCCACCCGGGAACCTTCGGCCCCTCCGGAATGTCATGATCAGGATATACACCTTCACCTATGCCGGAGACGCGCAGGAAGCCGTGGCCTGCGTCCGGTGCGCCAGGACGGCTCTTCCGGAGGCGGTAGTTACGGTGGTGGACGACAGCGCCGCCCCGGTACCCCCGGAGGCCAGGAGGGCTCTTGTAGCGTATGGGGCGCGGTATCGCCGGAGCTCTTTCCCCCGCTGCGGCAATCTGCGCGGCCCGGAGTGCGTCCGGGGAATCATTACCACGCTGGCCAAGGGGGCGGCGGATGGCGATACCGTCGTCAAGATTGACTCCGACACGGCGCTTCTGTCGGGCGGATGGGTCAGGGAAATGAAACACAACGGGCTTGCGCTGCACGCCGCCGGATACCGGGTCCCCCGGAACCCGTCCGAACGGTCCGCCTACGGAAATTGCTACGCCCTGAGCGGCCGGGCGGCCAGGATGGCCGCCGAAGCGCTGGAATGCGCCGCTATCCCCCCGCTCGCCCCGGAAGACCTCACCATCTGCCGGGCCGTCATGGATGTCTGCGGCCGGGAGCGTGTCCGGCTTGACGAGCCGTGGACGCCCCGGAACCGGGCCGGGCGGTGGTCCTGGTGGAACTGGGACAGCCGGACGGCGAATCCGGAGGATTATGCCCGCAGCTATGACGTGGTGAGCGTCGGCAATCCCAGGCCTCCCCACGTTCCCAAAAGCGCCCGCCGGGAAGTCATGCTCGCCCTGTGCGACGCCCGTTTGAATCCATGAATGCTCCGGCAACCACGGATATGCCCCCCTTCAACTACCCGTTGAAACAACAACAGCCAACCAAATAAAACCAATCAGTAAAACCATGTCAGACAGAGACTTGAACATCAACATCAGGACAACCGCCGACACCACCGGAGCCGATCAGACTGCCGAGGCCATCAACAAGACCAGGGAAGCCGCCCGGGGAGCCGGCGGAAGCGCGAACGCCATCAACCAGGTAACCGACGCCCTGAACAACGTTAAAACGGCCGCTGAAGAAACCAGTGTCGCCATGAAGGACGGCATGGGGGCGGAATATGAACAAGCCCTGGAAAACGCCAATTCCAAACTTGACCAATACGCCGACGCCCTGACCGCCGCCGGCTCCCGGATGAAAGCCGCCTTCAACGACAACCCGGGATTGACCGGGTTTATTGACGAAGTCACCAACGCCGTGCCGACCTCCGAGGAATTCAGGAAGAAGCTGGAACAGGTGGATGACGTCTTTGAAGTCCTCAATAACAAAATGTCTGATTTGGACCTTGGGGCGAAATGGGGAGATGACCTTGACGAAAACCTTCAACAAATCATCGACGGCTACAACAAGGAAATGGACGCCGCCGACAAGGCCGCGGAAAAGGCGGAAGCCGCAGAGGCCCGGAAGCAGCAGGCCGCCGCCGCCACGGTGGAACGGCTGGAAGCCAACAACCGCCGCGCCTCCGCCACCTATGAAGAATTGCAGGCCGAGTTGGAATCCTACATTGCCAAGCTGGAAGAGGCCCGGAAGGCCGGGGATAACGTGGCCCAGGCGGACGCCCTGAAAAATATCCAGGATTTGGGACGGCGCATCAAGACGGCCGGGGATGCCGGACAACTCACTTCCACGCAGGTCAAGGGGCTGGCCGGGCAAATCACCATTGCGGCAACGCGCATCCTGGGCATGTCCAGTTCCCTGCGTGGGGCTATTCCGTTTATTCGTCTTTTTGGAACCACCATTAAAACGGCTATGGGGCCGCTGGGCTGGGCTATGCTGCTGATCCAGGGGCTGACCGCCGGCATTACCGCTTTGATTGACCATTTCAAGGCTAAGAGTGATGAACTTGACAAGGCCGCCGAGAAGGCAACCGAAAGGATGAAAAAACGTGCCAGGGATGCCGCCGAAGCCATCAAAAAGAGTTATGAGGCCATCCAAGACTATAACAAAGCCGACCGGACGCAGGAAATCAACAAAGGGTTCGAGGACTTCATCAAGGGCATTACGACGCAATACCGCTTGCAAACGCAGGAGATTGAACGGCAAATCCAGCTACGGAGAGAGGAAGCCGCCCGCCAGAAGGGTATTGACACGCAGGAAGCCGAGCTTGCCCGCGTGAAGTTGGACAATGACTTTGAAGACGGCAAAATCACCAAACGTCAGCGGGACTACGGCATGATGATGATTGACCAGAATCTTGACGACAAAATACGCCGCCGGGATCTGGAAGTAGCGCAGAAGGAATTCATGGACTACGGAAAGCAGTTGGATACGGCCGTTCAAAACCGTGACCGTTTGCAAGATAAGGACTTTGACATGAAGTTCATTCAAGGTCAAATGCCCTCCCTTCAGGAGGTTGAAAGACTGTTCCAGCAACAGTTCAAAGCCCAGGAACGGATTGATGCGAGTAACGGTAGAATTAGCAAGGTGAATGAAAAAATAAATGATATTGAGGCGTTAGCAAGAGTCCCTAACTCCGAAGGACGAAAAGCTAGGGAAGAATTGGCAAAACTTCAAGCCGAGAAGCAACGCCTTCTGTCTGCCCGTGATGCAGCCCAAAACGAGGGAAATGCCGCCACTGTCAGAATAGATGAACTCCGGGACTTGTTCCGCCAATCCGGCGTGAACTTTGAACCATCCTACCAGCAGGGAACGGACGTAACCAGCCGAACCGGGGAATATCAAAAAGCCCTGGAAGACCAGAACACCAAGGCAAAAGAACTTGCGGACAAACTTGCCGATGCCAGAGAAGAAGCCGGGAAGCTGGGGGATATTATGGGGGCCTATGAACGCAACATTGTTGATCAGGAGCGGAGCATCAGGACGCAAGACCGGCTCAATTCCGCCAATATTGACCTGTTCAACAAACGGGCCGACAAAAAGGAAGCCCAGGAAGCCAAGAAGGCCCAGGAAAAGCTTGAGAAAGAGCGGGACCGGGAGTTGAAGAAGCTTCAGCGGGAACAGCAGAAAGATACTAAAGAGGCGTTTAAAACTTTTGTACAGGGATTGCTCATGAAAACGGGCGAAAGTTCTAGCCCCCAGCAGTCAGACCTGGCCAACAAGGCTCTTGATGTCATACGTAAATATTGAAGCTGCAGCCGCGGATGGACACATTGATGAAGCTGAAATGAGGGAATTAGGCAAGCTCTACGTTGCCAAGCTTCAGGAATTAGGACTGGCAACAAAACGTGCCATCAATGGATTGAAAGAGGAATTAACCCAGGGGTTGAGAGGAATCAATGCTCAAATTGACGCAATAGGTAAATGGGCCAATACTACCCAAAGGCAGAAACGCCCCGGGGGAATTGTTAATCTTCCTTACCGGAGATAGATTTCTTCAAAGGATTAAAAAATATATTTTATATCTTGTTGAAAAGTAGAAGGAACAATATGAAAACTATTTTTTGTATATAATATTCGAATCTTTTGTTTGAAAATAGTCATTGATAGTCAACCTTTCTAACAGAGTAGGGATTTCTACTATCATTGATAAGCTTGATGAGTTCACTAGATTTAATGACGAGTCCAAGGTTAATCATCTGTTTAGATATTATGATAGGGATAGGTGGAGGAGAAAAGCTGTTTTTTATAGAATTTCCATAACTATATCCTTCAGTTATAATGCCCAATAAAAAAACTTGTATAATTTTTTTGCTGGTAGATTTTAAATATTTAATAAGAAAAACAGGACTTCCGCTACTTCCTGGAAAGATGGAAGCATCAATGAGAAATTGATACTTTCCCTCATAATTTAACGAAATAGGTGTAGCAGTTATACCTTTTCGTGCAATAGGGGAGTTATTGTATGTATCGTATATTCCTGTAGGATAACCAATGAACAGAATATCTTCAATGGCATCAAAATTCTCCACTTGCTTCCGATTTGGAATTTGATTTGGAGTTAATGTTTTTGCAGAGGAAGGAATATCGTTCAATATACAAATAGCTATATCATACTGCAAACTTGTTATAAAATTATTTTTTATAACAAGAAAATCATCTTGACCATAAAATTTCAATTCTATTTCTTTTGAATCTTCAACAACATGTCTATTCGTTACCAAAAATATATTTTTATGAGAGTAAAATAAAAAACCTGTTCCAGATGTTAAGGAATCTTTATTTTTAATATTAATTAAGACAGTTGTTCTTAGTAATTGTTCTCCTATAGTAAGTATCTCTTTCATAAAATAATGTATGATATTTCATACATAGAATGTTCTCTAGAAATGTGAGGCACAGAAATGTTGTTGGTGTTGAGAATAGCAAGAATATAGCAGCAGAACTTTAGAAAACTGGAAATACAAAGGTTTTAGTCGTTTTCGAGAGAATAAGCGTTCTCTGGCTATAACGCACCAGAATTAAGATGCTTCTAACCATAGAGCCCCTAATTAGGGGCAGGAACGTTTTAATCCTTGTCAATATTATACATTCTCTTGGAAATTGTAGTGAGTAGCTCGACGGTATTAGAAAGTAATTTAATGACTTTGGCACACCAGAAGCATCCAAGGCAGGAGAAGGCTCCGGAAAGTAGGTAAATGAAGCCTAAGACTGGTTGCCGATCTTTTGCAGTTGAAAAAAGCAGCACAACCCCAGCGAGTAGAGCAAGAATACCTGCAATACGGAATAAGCCTTCAACGGTTATTTCCAACGGTTTAATATCCTTCTGTAACTCTTTCTTGGGCTGCTCCTTTGGAATGGGATCATATTCATTCATCAGTCTTTCCAAGGCTTGTTTTTTAGGTTCTTCACAGGGTTGAACTTCTTTCTTCCGCTCTTGCTCTAAAATTGTCCAAAACTGCACCCACTCTTGGCCGCCAGCAATACAAACAAGGGTATCATCATTTATCTTGCCTTCGGTGTAAAAAGTTTCTAGTGATGCAAAGGAATACGGCCCTTCCGTCTGTCCTTCCTCCGTTGCAATGTAATACTGTTCCATTGCTTTTTATCATTTCCAGATAGTATTTTTCTGCAAGTCCAAAATAGACAAGGCTGATTTTTTCTGGCACTCTTCCTTCTGGAAAGAATTACCGAGAACACGAGCGAGAAATGAATCGCAGAAACTGAAATAGTTACCCAGTAGTTACCCATGAATCGTTTTTTAATAAAAATATTGGAGTATCAATGTTTTGAATTTGTCTTAAAATCTGTTGTCCGCAAGGACATACCGGTTCGAGTCCGGTCGGGGGTACTTCTTTAAATAACAATGAATTATGTAAATTAAAGGCTCGCTGTTTGCGGGCCTTTTTGTTTTGCTGCAATATCATTTGCTGGCTGATTCTCCATCAATAATTTTTGTTTTCCCGGATGAGTAAAACAAGGATGGTGGTGTTTCGTGGCTATTCTTGTCATGAAATGCAGAAAGCAGAGAGAAGAATGTTGAGTGGAAACAGTTCTGAAAAAAGAGTTTATAACAGGGCGCCTCTGGCTGAAAAATAGAAATACGGAGTATGAAATTGTTGGGTATCTTCCGGTTTGGAAAATCAGATGGTTCATGGCGCCCTGGAAAAAAGGGAATGCTGCTGGCGTTGAAAATAGCAGGAGGCATGTTTGCGGGAGCGGTTGTGGTATGCGTTGCCGCAGAATGGTACATTTATTCCGTTTCAGAGGGCAGGATTGTTGAGCATTCCAGGGATGTTCCCGTTCGTGCTCCTGTTCTGGTGTTAGGATGCTCCCCAACATTCATGGGGAGCCCTAACGGATATTTCCATAACAGGATGGATACGGCCTCGGAACTTTGGAAAGATGGAAAAGCAACGGTTTTCATCGTTTCCGGAGATAATAGTTCTCATGCTTACAATGAACCGGAATGGATGAAACAGGCTCTGGTGGAACGTGGCGTTCCAGAGGAACGGATTGTATGTGACTTTGCTGGATTGCGGACTTTGGATTCTGTCGTGAGGATGAAGGAAATTTTCGGCGTTTCGACGATGATTGTTGTTTCTCAGGAATTTCATAATGAACGCGCCCTGGCAATCGCAGCGCATGAGGGGATGGCGGCCTGGGCCGTCAGCGCGCCGGATGTTCCCAACCGCCGTTCCCGTATGAAAAGCTGGTTCAGGGAGCGTGCGGCCCGCGTATGGATGATGCTGCTGGACTTGTGGGTTTGGAGCCGTGAACCCCGTTTTTTGGGAGAACCTGTGGTTTTGCCGGAAATAAAAAAAGAGGAAAAATGAACAATACCTCATGCGGCAGGGCTCGTCATAAGATGTCTTTTTGATGCGGTACGGCAACCCAGAAGGAGGGTGTGCCCGCGCCTCGAATCATTAAATGCTGAATGGTCCAATCATGTCGGCTACGTGGGATGATTTGCCATGAAGATGAACAAGGCCAGAAAGCCTGAGTGAACAATTCGTCATGAAGACGGTCGGAGGTGGTGGCCGTACGTTTCATTGTCCTTCATGGAAGAAACAGGTGCAATCCTTCCCCTTATCTTATGCGTATGGGTGGGCAACGGTTGAAAAAAGGATGGTTGGGAAACATCAGAAAGCTGATGCTCTGGTCGGAATAAGCTTGCCTCCATGTCTTTGGAAAAAACACTCTGGAACAGGTTCTGTTGCGTTTTGATGCGGCTGATGCTCCCTGTTGGAATTCCATATTTGATTAAAAAGGGGAAAGGATACGGTAAAAATCATTGACTCTTTCCGGGAAAGTGCTATGCAGATTTCAGCGGCTTGTGAAAAGCGGGCTGTTTTATTCCGGCTGTCATGTTCCCTTCTTCTAGCGGTCAGGAAGGCCGTCTCTCCAACGGCAAAGGCTCGGTTCAACTCCGGCAGGGAATGCCATCCGGCAGCCATGTTTTGTTTCCTGCCGTGAAGAGGCGGTAAATTGCATCAGGAAAAGCAAGCTACGGGGAGTTATGATGGAAACACGCTTTCAATGACTTTCCCCGTCCATTCCGGTAGTGGCTTTCCTCCGAATAAATGAAGAAGCATGGGAGCGGTATTGGTGGTATTGTTTGGTTCGGAAATCAGGAAATTTCTCTTAATGCCCGGACCTGAAATTCCCCATGGAACTATCATTTCCGCTGCGCTCGTCCCCCCGTGGCCCTTTCCGATTCCCCCATGATCCGTCAGAAATAGAAAATGCGTATCGTTGAATAAGTCTTCCTGCCTCAATTTCTGAAAAAAGATTCCAATTTGCTGATCCGCCTCTTCAATAGATTGAAGGTATTCTCTGGACATCCAGCCGTATTTGTGCCCCGCATGATCTGTATGAACGGAATAGAGAAAAACCACAGTCGGGTTGTAGCGGTGTTTCTTGACGAATTGGAAAGCCTGATGGTAATTGGAAGCATAGGCGTCGTTTGCCAGGTACTTGATTTCATCCAGGTATTTTTTGTTGAACGGATAGGCAAGAGGTTTCCAATTATAGTAAAAAGCTGTTTTGCAGGAAGGCTGGCATTTTTTTCAGGGCCTGGAATACGGAGGGATAATATCCGTCTTCGTCTCTCCGTACGGCGGGGTAGGAGGAATTTGCCGGCGTCCAGTTATTATTGAAGACTCCGTGCTGTTCCGGGCCGCTGCCGGTTAAGTGACTGGTCCAGTTAGGTAACGTGACGGAGGGTATCACAACCCGCGTATCCAGAGAAAAAGCTCCCTGTGACATCATTCCTTTTAAAGAGGGCGCATGCGCCTTTTGAAAACCTTCCACACAAATACCGTCCAGGGAAATCATGATCACTCTTTTGGCGGAATTATCGGAAGTTCTATCTGGTACGGAATTTCTGGGAATGCCGGAATCATATTGTGTAGTGGCAAGGGCTGTATTGCCCGTTGTCATTCCTGCTGCCGCCAGGCCTAATTGATTCAGGAAATTCCGGCGTGTTGTTTGATGATAAGAGTTTTCCATATAAAGTACATACTGTTGGCTTGAAGTATTTTTATCAACGCTTCTGGATATTCGGGAAGCTCATTTCATCGTATAGTTTTTTACGGACAGGGGCCGAATCCGGGTTTCAAAGCAATTTTTCCAATAATTCGTTCCTTTCCTGTGATAGGATGGTTTTATAGAGAAAGGATATCATCATTTATTGTATTCAAATAGTTAAGTGGGTGTGGCAATATAGGAATGCTCCGAAGGCTGTCTCATCTGCGATTTAGGCAAAGCATCTTCCATACGCTTCAAACGAGGGGGCATATCATATTTGTTACGGGCCGTATCCTCATCAATGTTGGCCAAAATGCCGGGCGGGAGCGGGGACTTTCAATCTGGACGTTTTACACAGGATGACATTTTCCGCGAGCTGGAGCAGATTTTTCAAGGAAGTGGGTGTTAGGTGCAGTCAGCTCCCTGAAGAAAGATCAGCCGGAGGCAGACAGATGTCCCTGATGTTATTCCTCCAACAAGACGGGACAAGCCCGGCAGGTGTGGGTGTTTGCCAGCCATCACGATGCTCGCGCCGCCATTATTAAATCAGCCAATTAGCATAATGATACCATGAGAGAGATACAAATACAGTTTTCCAAGCCCGGTAACTGGAGGGAATTCACACTAACAGCCATCTACCAGGATTCGGATGGATATACCCGCATAGACCGCTATAAACAGAATGATATACCGTCCGGGCAGGCCCCGGCTTTGAGCGCGGCTGTAGCCGTCATTGCAGACATGGAAGAGGACTGGCAAGCCGTCCAGGTATGGGCAAGGCTGGGAAATACCTCTGTTCTCAATAATTCCGCAGGAGACGATGAGGCCGTTGAGTTTCGTGAAGCAGTTCTACTGACGATTGAGGCTGTCAATAGCCTCGGGGGCCGCCGTATTTTTGCCCCCGGTAATTATGCGCAGTTCATACTGATGGATTTTGCCTCCATATCGTTTTTCAAGTATTTTACCATCAGAAAATAATAAGGATATCAGCAAATAAGATTGTTGGACTGACTGCATGATTGCGGCAGACTGGGGGATATGTGATGCAGTGTTTTTTCCCGGACAAGGCGTTTCCGGATTTGTCGATGCATTGCAACAGTTTTAAATGGAAAAGATGTTCCTCCCAGGCAGGAGCGGATCAAAAACAGGGAATCAATGACAGTAACCCCATGAGTGACGTAAAGCAGTTCCTGGTCAACGTTGGGAACAGGAAGGGCCTGGTCTGTCGTGATGCCTCAAAAATTGCAGATTCCCTTATGCTCTGATGTTTATCGGAAAACCTGGATGGAGTATCGTCATGCGGCTTTAAAAATACAGTACATTGTTTCTAAAAGCCGTTATCATGTACTGCGGTTCTATAAAAACAATAACCGCAAGCCTTGTTTTTCAAAGACTTGCGGTTGTTTTGAAATGGTGGAGGCGACGGGAGTCGAACCCGTGTCCTGAAGGCCATTGATGACGGCATCTCCATGTTCAGACGCATATTGCTGCTTTCGCGGCTGCTTCGCTATGCGTCAACTAGGCAAGCTCGCTAGTTGCCTGTGGAAGTCTCGTGCGTTGCGCGGCAACCCCGCATTGCACCAGCCTGCTGTGTCTTCGTCGTCCCCTCTAGCAGGCGTTGAGGTTCTGACGCGGCTGAACTAATTAGGCAGCCAGAGCAAGGTCGTTAGACTCTGCATTTATTTTTTTAATCGGCTTTTTAGAAGGCCAGCCGATTAACCTTCACATGCAGCCAGCACCGCAGACTTCCAGTCGAAACCATGGCGCCCCCATATGTATTTACCAGTAGAGACAAAAAATCCCGCCGTGATGTTCAGGCAGGAATCATTTTATTTGCTGGCAGTGATGCAAGTGGCACGCCCGTAGGGATTCGAACCCCAAACCTTCTGATCCGTAGTCAGACGCTCTATCCAATTGAGCTACGGGCGCTTTGACTTGCGTCGTGTACCGCGTAAGCGGTGAAGAAAATATAGATTTTTCTTCGGGAAAGTCAAGATGTTTGTAAGATGATTTGAGAAAAAAATTCATTTTTCTCTTTTTGGGAGAATAAATTTTCAGAGAAAGAACCGTTAACTGAGGGGTGGAGAAAAAGGGGAAAGGCGTTGCGCCATGGAATGGCCTGTGGCACACTAAACGGAGAAAATGAGCGAGTTCAAGGTGATCAGATCGCCGATGGAGGCATTGAAGAAGTACTTCGGCTTTTCCGGCTTGAGGGAGGGCCAGGATCAAGTGGTGGCTTCCATTATGGAAGGCCGCAATGTATTGGTCGTGATGCCCACGGGAGGAGGAAAATCCCTGTGTTACCAGCTTCCCTCCTTGTGCCGGGCTGGGGTTTGCCTGGTTGTCAGTCCTCTAATCGCTTTAATGAAAGATCAGGTGGATGCTCTTGTCGCCAGAGGGATTCCCGCCACCATGATTAACAGCTCCCTGAGTTTACCTGAGCAAAAGGAACGTTTGGACGGAATGAAGAAGGGGGCGTTCAAACTGGTATATGTGGCTCCTGAACGTTTTGGTCATGAAGGGTTCATGCATGCTCTGGCGGAGGTGGATGTAAATATGGTGGCTGTGGATGAAGCGCATTGCCTGAGCCAGTGGGGGCACGATTTCCGTCCGGATTATCTGAAGCTGGGAAAAGCTGTTGAAATGATGGGGCGGCCTCAGGTGGCTGCTCTGACCGCCACGGCTACTCCGCGGGTGCGGGAAGATATTCTGAAACATTTGGGGCTGGATGATCCGGTGACGATCGTACGAGGGTTTGCGCGGGAAAACCTGCATTTCCGCATTACTGCGTGCGATACGCACAAAGACAAATACAAGAGGCTGTACGAATTGGTGAAGCGTTACAAGACGGGTATTATTTATTGCTCCACCCGCAAAAAAGTGGAGCAGGTATATGAGGCTCTTTCCGATTTTGGATTGAGCGTGACAGCCTATCACGCAGGCATGACGGATGAACAGAGAGAGGAAGCCCAGAACGCTTTCATGAACCGCCATGCGGATATTGTTATTGCCACGAATGCTTTTGGAATGGGCATTGACCGTGCGGACGTCAGGTTTGTTGCCCATTTTGAGATTCCCGGCAGTGTGGAGGCCTATTATCAGGAGGCCGGCCGAGCCGGACGAGACGGGGAGGAGGCTTATTGCGAACTTTTGTTCAACCATGCGGATTTGCGGACCCAGGAATTTTATTGAAGGAGTGAATCCGGGAATTCCATTGATTGTGGAGCTGTACGAGTTGCTCAGAAAGCATTGCAGCGCAGAAACCCACGATGTCATGTGGTCTCTGGAGGAAATGGCGGAGCGTCTCAAATGCCGCAATGCCATGCAGGTGGGAGCTGCTTTATCCGTTCTTATACGCAATGGAGTGATCAGCCGTCATGACGTTCCGGGACAACGCGTGAAGCTTACCAGAGTGACGGATCCTTCCGTAAGCGGCTTGAAGATTCCTCTGGATGAAGATGCCCTGCGGGAAAAGGAAGTGAGGGACCGGGAAAAACTGAAGGCAATGACGGAGTTCGCTTATTCCTCCGGCTGCCGTCAGCAATGGATTTTGAATTATTTCGGGGAGGAAGATGGAGTGCCGTGCGGCCGCTGCGACCAGTGCCTGGCCCTGGGCGTTGAGGAAGGCCAATCCCTGGGAGAGGAAGAGACTTTGGTGGTGCGGCAGGCGTTGAGCGGGATTGCGCGCGCATCCGTGCGTTTGGCTGATGGTTCCTGGCAGGGAAGGTGGGGCAGGACGAAAATCATTCAGATGCTCAAAGGGGCGAAAACCCAGGAGTTGTTAAGAACATCCCTGGTCCGGCTGAGTACTTATGGCATCCTTTCCCGATGGAGTGAGGACGATATCCGCCAGTTGTTCCGTGCCATGCAGATGGCGGGATTGACCAGAATGAGCGGGGAGGCGGACCGTCCCCTGATTACCCTGAGTCCGAAAGGAAATGAAGTGATGATGGGGCGCAAGAAGGCATCTTTGGTTTGGCCTTTTGCCCGCCGGGGAAATATCCGTATCTATGGAGCAGGCCAGAGTTCGGTCTACGGGAAATTTGGCTGCCCTGGGAGAGTTTGACGAGGATTTGTTTTTGAAGTTGAAGGAACTGAGGAATGAACTGGCACGGGAAGCCGGGATTCCGGCTTATGCCGTGTTTCATAATTCTACACTGGAAGGTTTGGCCAGGTTGAAACCTACCACCCGCCGTGGTGCTATGAACGTTCACGGCATTGGAGAGCAGAAAGCTGCTCGTTACTTGGATGATTTCCTGGAAGTCATTGCCGAGCATTGCGGGGTGTGAATTTGTCTTTCCGATTTGCTCCAATCAGGCGTACGCCGTCTCTGGAACGTGGTGTTCATGCTGAACTGAGGAACTATTTTTCATGAATTACGGAAAAAATGTTCCATGCTTTGCGAATATATTTGCCGGGAAAATGCGTATTTGTTTGAATAAATTGTTCATCAACATCAAGTTGTGGATATTTTGACTCTTTCCAGAAGGTTGTTTTCCTGCCCTCATGGGACAATCAAATGAATGGCTGTCTATCCCGATCCAGTAGGATCGAGAAGATTGCCTGATCAATATTTTTGACTGTATTATTTATGTATTGACTTCATTTTGGGAAGCGTGTAGTCTCCTTTCCACACATTACCCAAGACGGAGCGGTGGCTGAGAGGCTGAAAGCACTCCTTTGCTAAAGGAACGTACTGGCAAAACCGGTACCGAGGGTTCGAATCCCTCCCGCTCCGCCAAAACCTTTCTTTTTTAAGAGCCTGCACTTTAACGGTGTAGGCTCGTTTTCTTTGCCAACCAGGGGATTAGATGCTGTGGAATTATATGCTGGTCTGATTGTCTTATTTTATTTTTTCATTTGAAATTGAATAACTTAGGCCAAAAACGCCGGTTAGGATGCCTAGCCAGCGTTTTTTCTAATATCCTTATTATAGGCATCAGGATAATTATAGGTGCATTTGGAAAAAGGTCTGGACTGGAGGCTGTTCCTGAGGGTGTTTTTTTGTGAATGATGATATAAATTTTTGAATGTAAGTTAGTTGTTGCAGGAGATGGACAGGATAAAACTGCCGTGGCTGGTAAAAGTGGAGAGTACCCGGAATTGAATGGACACGAATGTGGTTCATGCGCCGGTCTCGGAGTGGTTCACGGCCGCATCGGATATGTTAACAGCTTCAGGATGTGTGGGAAAGTATGGAACAGCCACTCCAGAATGGGCTCTGTCTTTTTTTTATCTGCGGAGGATTTAACGGATTTTGGAATAATCTGGTGTTATCAATGGTCAAGACCATGAATAACAATATTAAAGAACATCCTATCCAATTTGAAGCAGATATGATTCGGGCATTGCTGCAGGAATACAGCACTCCCGGCGAGCACAAAAATCAAACCCGCCGCACGTTCGGCCTGAACCAGTTTAATGATCTCCCTGAAGCTTTGAAAGAAAGAGGGTGGGAGATTCAGGAATTTATAGAAGAGTCCGGCTCGTGGCTGGCTGTTTCCGAGGAAGGAAGCGGAAAGTTTTCAGATATTTTTATCCCGTGGATTGAATGTCCCTACGGGAAAGTTGGCGACCGTTTGTGGGTGCAGGAGGAGATTTGCCATAATAGCCGTTCTGGATGGCTTTATTCTGCTGATGGCGTTTGTTTGCCAATGTCATATCCAGACGGATGGATATCAAAAAATACCCGCAGGCAGTTTATTCCTTCGATCCACATGCCGCGTTGGGCTTCCCGGATTTTACTGGAAATTACGGAAATCAGAGTTGAGCGGCTTTTGGACATTACGACGAACGATGCACGGATGGAGGGCATTGAATGCGTTTGGCACGATGAAGAAACGGATGCCTGTTTATGGAGGGATTACTCGGGAAAATCTGCGGGGTTGGCTTTTGCCCGGTTATCTTTCTTCTCTTTGTGGGAAAAAATAAAGGGAACCGGTTCCGCTGAACTGAATCCGTGGGTATGGGTTATTAAGTTCAATGTGTTAACTATCAACGGAAATATCAAATAAAGAATGTTAATGCCCTTTGTGAAGAACAAAATAAGAATATGTCTTTTACAGAGGGTTCGCCCACTAAGCGGAGGGAATAGCCTCCGTTGCAATTCAGATAAAATCCGCGTGATGTAATCAACTCCGTTTTATCATGAAAAAAGCGCCTTCCGGCAAGGGAAGGCGCTGGATATGAAAAGGTGAAAAAGAGGGAGGTTACATCCCCTTGTTTTTCATGGCTTCCGCCAGGGCGGCTCCCATCTGAGCCGGTGTCTTGGCAACCACAATACCGGCGTTCTTCAAGGCTTCCTGCTTAGCGGCGGCAGTACCTTTGCCTCCGGCAACGATGGCTCCTGCATGGCCCATGCGGCGGCCCTTGGGCGCCGTGGCTCCTGCGATGAACGCGGCAACAGGTTTTTTGCAGTTGTTCTTGATCCATTCAGCAGCTTCTTCTTCTTCAGAACCGCCGATTTCGCCAATCATGATGAAGGCGTCCGTGTTCGGATCTTCCGTGAAGAATTGCACGGCCTGTTGCTGGGTCATGCCATGGACAGGGTCGCCACCGATGCCGATGCACATGCTCTGGCCAAGGCCCATGTTGGTAACCTGCCAGACGGCTTCATAGGTAAGCGTTCCGGAACGGGAGACAATACCGATTCTGCCGGGTTTGAAGATGTAGGCCGGCATGATGCCGATCTTGCAGTTGGCGGAAGGATTGACGATTCCGGGGCAGTTCGGGCCGATGAGGGTTACGTCCTTGTCCTTCAGGAAGGTTTTCACCTTCTGCATGTCCTGCACAGGAATGCCTTCCGTGATGCAGACGATGAGTTTAACGCCCGCGTCAGCAGCTTCCATGATGGCGTCCGCTGCGAAGGGAGGAGGAACAAAAATCATGGAGGCATTGCAGTCCGTAGCTTGGCTTCCGCCACAGTATCGAAGACGGGGACTTTGCCTTCAAAGAGCTGGCCGCCCTTGCCGGGGGGTCACACCGGCAACCACATTGGTGCCGAAGTCCATGCAGTTTTTGGCGTGGAACGCGCCGGCGCTTCCGGTGATGCCTTGCACGACCAGACGGGTGTTTTTGTCAATGAGAGGTGTCATTGTCGTAATAAATAGTGAGGGTTATTTAACTGCCGCAACCGCTTTCTGGGCAGCTTCGTCCAGGTTGTCGGCAGATAATGGAGATGCCGCTGTCTGCAAGGATTTTCTTGCCGATTTCTACGTTGGTGCCTTCCAGACGTACGACGAGCGGGATTTTCATATCGATGTTTTTCGCCGCAGCCACAATGCCCTGGGCAATGACATCGCAACGCATGATGCCACCGAAGATGTTGACCAGAAGGGCCTTCACGTTTTTGTCGCTGGTGAGGATGCGGAACGCGTTGGTTACCATTTCTTCCGTGGCGGAGCCTCCTACGTCTAGGAAGTTTGCGGGTTCGCCGCCGTAGTATTTGATGATGTCCATCGTAGCCATGGCCAGTCCGGCGCCGTTCACCATGCAGCCGATGTTGCCGTCCAGGCCGATGTAGTTCAGGTCGTACTTGCCGGCTTCCACTTCGCGGGGGTCTTCTTCCGTTTCATCCCTCATTTCCATGATTTCCGGGTGGCGGTACAGGGCGTTGTCGTCAAAATTGAATTTGGCGTCTAGAGCGCACACGCGGTCATCCGTGGTAACTACAAGGGGGTTGATTTCCACCAGAGAGCAGTCCAGAGCGGTGAAAAGCTTGTAAACGTTGGTGATGAGCTTGGTGGTCTGGCGGAGCAGGGGACCGGTCAGTCCCAGCGCCACGGCGATTTTGAGAGCCTGGAAAGGCAGGATGCCCAGCGCCGGGTCAATGTGTTCGCGGATAATGGCTTCCGGGCGGGTGGCAGCCACTTCTTCAATGTCCATGCCGCCTTCCGTACTGGCCACGATAACGGGGCATTCCCGGGCGCGGTCCTGAAGAATGGCGAAGTAGCATTCCTTTTTGAGATCCACGGCTTCCGCCACCATGATTTTGCTGACCAGCTTGCCGGTTTCCCCGGTTTGCTTGGTGACCAGAACCTGGTTAAGCATCTTGCCGGCGACTTCTTCCACTTCCTCCACGGACTTGACGACGTGGACGCCTCCCTTAAAACCGTTTTTGAAGGTGCCTTTACCACGGCCGCCAGCGTGTACCTGTGCCTTACTACGTATTGGGAGAGGCCCATGTTCCGGGCTGTTTGTGCTGCTTCCTGAGCTGTGGCGGCGGCAATGCCCTTGGGGGTAGCCACGCCAAAACGCTCAAAGAGTTGTTTTGCTTGATATTCGTGAATGTTCATGACAGTGGGCCGTTTGGCCAAATGTTTGCGGAAGAAAGGCTAGGACTATTTTTGATGTCGGTCAAGGGAGAATGGTTTGGTCTTTTGATTTTTTGTCCGGAGGCGCCGTGAAGCCCTGTTGGAAATCAAAGAGGACAGAAGGCTTGACTGCGTGCTTAAAGATTGGGAAACTTCCTTCCCGTTTTTCTGTAGAGACTTTTTATGAAAATTTACCGTCCTTCCGATACCTGCTTTGACGAAATGAAGCGCCGGATGAACCGCCGCGCCCTCCCGGAGGATTCCGTAAGGGATACCGTGAACGCTATTATCCAGGATGTTTCCGCGCGCGGGGATGAAGCCCTTTTTGACTATGCCTCCAGATTTGACAAGGCGCATCTGGATTCTTCCTCCCTGTTCGTGACGGAGGCAGAGCTGGCGGAAGCGGAGGCCATGGTGGAGGGGAGTGTGAAGGAGGCCATTGCCGTCTCTCTGGCAAACATCCATTATTTTTCAGACCGCAGCCGCAGGCAGGACTGGTCCGGCGTAAATGCGCAGGGCGTGGAGGTGGCGGAGCGGTTCCTTCCGTACGACCGTGTGGGCATTTATATTCCCGGAGGGAAAGCGCCCCTGGTATCCACTTCCATCATGACGGGCGGTTTTGCTCAGGCCGCCGGCGTGCGGGAGATTGTGGCCGCTACGCCCTGCGGGCCGGACGGCCGGGTGAATCCCGCACTTTTGTATGCGCTGAAAGCCTCCGGCGCGACGGAAATTGTCAAGATAGGGGGCGCTCAGGCGATAGCCGCCCTTGCACTGGGGACGGAGAGCGTGAAACCGGTGGAAAAGATTTTGGTCCCGGCAACCGTTTTGTGGTGGAGGCCAAACGCCAGTTGGTGGGGGCTGTTGCCATTGATTTGCTGCCCGGACCCAGTGAAGTAATGGTGCTGGCGGATGATACTGCGGATGCAGAGTTTCTGGCTGCCGACCTGCTGGCGCAGGGCGAGCATGGCCCGGACAGCGTAGTTGTTTTTGTCACTACATCAGAGGCGTTATTGGAGCAGGTGGATGCGGAAGTGGAACGCCAGGCCGCCCTGCTGAGCCGCGGATCCATCATCCGGGAGGTGCTGGACAAGCATGCCTACGGTTTTCTGGTTTCTTCCATTCAGGAAGGGGTGGAACTGGTTAATGCCTTTGCGCCGGAGCATTTGGTGCTTGTCACTCGGGATGAAGAGGCCGTACTTAATGGCATCAGGACGGCGGGCGCCATTTACGCAGGCTCCCTTTCTACTGTAGCCTGCGGGGATTTTCTGGCGGGTCCCAGCCATACGCTGCCTACCGGCGGCGCCGGCAAGTCTTTTTCCGGCTTGCGGGCGGACCAGTTCCAGCGCCGCACCAGCGTGGTGCGCATGGACCGGAATGCCGTGCTGAACTCCGCCCCGTATGTGGCAGAGTTCGCCCGGGTGGAGGGGCTGGACGCCCACAACCACTCCATTCAGGTTCGCGCCGCCCGTGTGGACCGGTAATTCCGGATTTTTCCAATTCTCTCCATGATGCAACAGAGGGGAACCAGGGAACGGTTGCCAATTGCAGCAGGTCTCCTTATTGCCGGACATGGCGATATGGGCGTTTCCCGGCATCATGGGGGTGGAGTGACGTCGTCTGTTGAGAGCATGGTAACCGGCTTGCCGATTCGTTTGCGAGATTTGTCGGGATGGAACGCTCATCGGATGGGAGGTTTCATCCATTTGATCGAAAATCCCGCGTAATCGTTTCACCGCATTTCTCATGTTCAAGTCCCTCATCCGCACGTTTGCCATTGTGGCGGCCTTCATCGCGGGGTACATGATGCCCGGTCTGCATGTGTACAGTTGGATGTTCAAGTGGATGCTGATTGTGATGCTGTTCGTAACCTTTCTGGGCATCCGCTTCAAACGCATGAAGCCGGAACGGGCTCACTGGCTCCTGACGGGGGCTAATCTGATGGTCGCCTTGGCGGCATGGGGTGTGTGCCGCCTTGTTTTTGGGGATGGGTATCTGGCACAGGCCGCTTTTTTCGTAGGTATCATGCCTACAGCCACGGCGGCTCCCGTGGTGATGGGGCTGCTGGGCGGCAGCGTGGAGTTTATGCTGACCGCCCTTTTGCTGATTAACGGTATTATCTGCGCCCTGCTGCCTTTCATCCTGCCGGCGGTTGTTGGGCGGGGCGGTTTTGAGATTTATCTGAACGTGGCCCAGAATATTTCCTTGGTCATGTTGCTTCCCCTGGCGCTGGCGCTGGCGGCGCGGCGTTTTTATCCGCGCGCCATTGCCTGGCCCAGGAAGTTGAAAGACGTCACTTTTGGCATTTGGGTGGTGATTCTGGTTTTGATAGCCGCAAACGCCTCTTATGATATTTCCTCCCGTGAGGGCATTTCGGAACGTGTTTTGGAACAGATTGGCGTGATGGCCCTGCTGGTTTGCGGGTTCAATTTCGGGTTGGGATATTTGCTGGGGGGGCGCACGCGCGCTGCGGAGTGCAGCCAGGCATTAGGGCAGAAGAATACCACCCTGTCCATTTATCTGGCTTTGACGTATGCCAGCCCCATTGCCGCTCTGGGCCCCACGTTTTATGTACTGTGGCATAATTTATGGAATGCCTGGCAGTTGTACCGCGTGTCCGAACGAAAGCGCAGGGATGGATGAGGAAGGGGGTGCATCCGGTTCGGCGGAAGTCCCCGGCAGAATTATGGGAATTTCCATGGTCGGAAAAACGGGAGGGAGGGTTCTTTTGAGCCGGTTCCAAGTGACGGCTGGCAGATTGTTGAAGGTTCTTTTTTATCCACTTTCAGGAAAGGCAGAGGATTCCTTCCCGTGCAAAAAGCTTGAAATTCGGGGAACGCCCGGTAACGTTATGCACTTGTTATGCAGGCGTCTTCTCCTTTGCCCCCTCTGTCCCCGCGTACCAAGTGGCTGATTGCCCTGTGCTTGTGCGTGCTTGTGATGTTGCTGGAGTTCCTGACGTACCACATGGCGTACCGCATCGGCTATGATGAAGGGATGCTGACTACTCCGCCGGTGGTGGTGCAGAAAAGCGATGAAAAGGCTATGCAGAATTTGTCCCGCTTCATGGCGGATGTTTTTGCTTCGCGCGAGAGCCTGGCCGGCATTCTGGACAACCGGGAGGAACGCCTTGCATGGATCAGGGATCCGGAACTGCGGACAGAAACTGCCTGGGGTCTCACCCGTGAGCTGATTAGCCGGGGTGGCGTCGTTCTTGCTCTTCCTGCGGCCAGGGAATTAATTGACGCCGGATACGCCGCCGGGCACTATCGGGTATGGGCTCCCCGTGCGGATGCCGTGGCAAAGGCTCTGTTGGCGGAGCACCAGTACACTTCCGCCTACGATTATTTGAAAACCGCTGAGGAGGGATATGAGAAGGAAGGAATGGCCGAGCCGCTGGTGCGGACGCTCCAGACCATGAGTTCCATTGACCAGATGCTGAACAGGAATGAACAGGCTAATATGTTGCTCCAGCGTGCGGTGGATGCCGCTGCACATCTGGGGCCGGATGCCCTCCCTGTCAGGTCCAGGCTTTTAGCCGCCCAAGGAAGGCTGGCACGTACTACGGGGCGCATTCCGGAATCGCGCGAGTATTTCAAGAAGGCTCTGGCTCTTTGTCCTCAGCCGGACAAGACCACTGGAGACCTGGCCCTGGCCAGCATCAGCATGGGGGAGGCCATGTTGGAAGCCGGCAGGAAGGATGAGGCACGGGAATTGTTTTTAAAGGGCCTTTCCGGCTCGGAAAATGCCTCTTACCTGTTGAATGACTGCCTCAATGCCCTGCGCGGCCTGGCCCGTATTTCTACGGAGCAGGGGAATTATGAGGAGGCCCTGGCTTATCTTTACCAGGCGGAAGGCGCTGCCCGCGGCGTACTGCCGACGGACCATGCCTTTTGGGCCGGGTTGTATGATCAGAGGGGGTGGGTCAACATCTTGCGCAAGGCCTCTCCGGAAGCCCGGGCGGATTTTTTAAAGGCCATTGCCAACAGCTCGGCTTCTCCCGTCATTTCCGCCCAGTCCCGCGAAGGGCTGGGCAAGGCATGGCTGGATGCCGGGGAGGGGGGCAAGGCCAGGGAGAACCTGGAAAGGGCTCTTCAGCTGCGGAAGTCCCATTTCGCCTCGGATCTTCTGTCCTTGGGCCGCGTATATTATTCCCTGGGACTTGCCAGCGATATGGCGGGGGACAGGGAGGGCGCCCTGACTGCCTATGCCGGAGCGGTGGATTCTCTGCTGAAATGCGTGGAGGGGGCGGAACGCAGGGATTTGCTGGTTCAGTCTTATTTGTGTAAGGCGTACGCTCTGTGTGACGGAGAACAATGGAAAGAGGCGGCAGAAGCTTTTGAGGCGGTTCTTCCCATGCTGGAGGGGGAACAGAGGTCGGAGAATTACAAACAGCTTGGACGCTGTTATGACGAACTGGGCATGAAGGAGAAAGCGGATGACTGCTGGAAGGAATCCGGTTTTCCCCGGGTGCGCATGGCATCCCCCGGGCGCAGACCCTCCGTGAACTCCAGATCTTCACGGAGGTAGGATGCGAGGGGCTTCGTAAGACGTTGCGAGGCGTTTATTTTGCTTGATTTGTGCCGTCTTTTTGGCTCAATGCCTGCATGAGTTCCGAGCGCCATTTTTCCAGTAAGCCCTACCGCCCCGCACGCAAGAAAAAGTCTTATTGGAAGCCGGTCCTCTTTTTGGTCCTCCTGGGAGGACTCTGGTTCGGCTACATCCAGTACTGGCCTACGATAGAAGGGTGGTTCAAGCCGACCATTCATGAGGTGCACAGCCAGACGCAGGCCATGGGGCATTTGCAGGATATGCTGGCTTCATGGAACGGTTCCGATGCAGAGCTGGCGCAGATGGCATCCTCCGTGGACAAGCAGGTGGAATGGATGAATTCTCCCGAAGCCAGAGATTCCTTTGCATGGCTTTTGGCGGTGGAAATGGACCGGCGCGGCATGCTGAAAGAATCCGAACCTATGCTGGCTGCTCTTCTGGGAAAAAAGCTGGCTGCTTCCTCCTCCATGACGGCGGAGGACAATACCCGCCTTCTGGGCGTCAGCCTGAACTGGGCGCGGGAATTCGCCCGCCGCAAGCATGATGCTGTGGCGGAAAAGCTTTATGAAGTGATTTTGAAAAATACGCCGGAAGACCAGGTTTCCATCCGTTTAGCGTGCTTGGAGCCATTAATCCATTATGCATACGACCAAGCCAGGTTTGAGCGTTTTTCCGCGTTGTGCAAGCAGGCTGTTTCTCCTGTCATGAGGAGCATGCTGAATAAACCGGAGGATGTGAAGAGCATGGTGAAAATCCTGTTGCTTCAGGATACTCTGCCAGACAGGACCACCGGGTTGCCCGGTGGCACGGGGAGTGCGATTGCCCGGGAGCTTCTTACTAAATTCCGCCTGACCGCCAATCCGGACATGGGCCGCATTATTCTGAATGAACTGAAGATGCCGCTGAACACGCGCCGGAAGTATTCCCAGGAGGAATTGAAGGCCATGGCCGACCAGCTGGAAGCGGCTCTGATCTGCTTCCGAGCAGCTGAAACGGAGATGGACTGCACGCCGGAGACAATGCTTGCCCTGGCACGGGTAAGGATGCAGATGGGGGATTTGAGAGAAGCCTCCCGCCTGCTGTCCCGTGCAGAAGGGGCTGCCATGACGCTTGGCGTGGATGCTCCCCGTATTTTGAGCGGCTCCAGCCTGAGCCAGGATATTGCGTCCATGCGGTCCCAGCTTGAAAAATACAGCCAGGCAGAGGCTTTGGTGAAACGGGCTTATGAAGATGTGAATGTTGCCGCAGCTTTCCTGAAGGCGCGGGATTACGATCAGGCGGTAAAGTATCTGGAACAGGCAATGAAAGTGGCTCGTGAAAATACCACGTTTGTTCAGGCACTTCAGCCGGTCATTCTGAATCTTCAGGCGGAGATAAGCGCCGGCAGGGAACAATGGGCTCTGTCGGAGTCCCAATATGGAAAGTTGATTGCGGAGTGGGATGCGTTGACTCCGGAAGATAAGGAAAAACTCCGGAATAATCTGGCCTCCATCCAGTTGGGAGAGCTTTACAATGAAATTCACCGCAACTGGGCTGGTGTGTGCCTCAAGCAAAAACGAACCACAGAGGCCCGCAGGGTGCTGGGGAAGATAGGAGAGGTTCCGGCTGAAGAACCGGAGAGGCCTGCCTCGCGCCGACGCCGCAGATAGCAGACCCTTCCTTCAGTTAGGCCGTTCCTTTTTTGGAAAGGAAAAGTTATCCATTGGCAGATGCCGGAGGGGCTCAGAGTTCCCAGAGGCTCCGGTCGGGAGCTTGACTAAAGCGGGATACCTACGGTCAGCTGCGTGAGGCTGAAGGGGCTTTTTAAGGAAATGTGCCGCTTTAATCCCTTGACGTCATCAAAGAGCTTTGGCACAGGTTCCGTTTCCCTGTATCGACGGATACCCGGCATTCCGGAGAGAAAGAATGGATTTTAGGCCTTCAACAAGTTATTTGTCTCTTTTTGGGGCAAATGTAACGTTTCCGGTATGATCCATATTCTCAAGCAGAGCTGAAAAACAGCTTCTGCAGAACCTTCAGCTGCGGACTTTGGCTTTCTGTCTTACATGGCTGAGAGCCCTTTTCCCATGAACCATTTTTTCACGGCGGTCAGCTGCGGATTGACGGCGGGAGCGCACAGTATATTTTGCGAAAATTTGGCTAACCGTAAGGTTGCCCTGTTCGAAAAGTTTGAAAATATTATCTCTCACCCTCATGGCTTCCTGAAGCGCTGCGTCAGCGCCCCCGTATTGAGAATCGGAGAAATAACGGGTGAATAAACGCTTGTTCTTACAGATCGCCAACCGATAGCCCTGAAAGGCCGTTGTTTCGTAAGTGTAACGGGTGATGTTTTTACAAGGCATATGAACAGAAGTTATGGGACCGGGTGATAGAAGCAGTGATAAGCTTCTATTAGAATAGGTTCCATCTCCTGTAAAATCCAGAAAAAACACAATTTGTTAGATTGAGTGCAAAAAATGCACTACTAGATGCTTGTGGACAGGTTATTGTGGCGTGTCATCCCTGACATAAAAACAACCGTCGGAAACACGGATTTTCAATTTTTCCCCTGCATGCACCTGGTTTGTCTGCCGGATAAGCTGCTTATCCTGGTTTTCTACCAGGGCATATCCGCGGCGCAGGGTCTGTTCCGGGCTGTGTGCTTCAAGACGTGCTTGAATAAGAGTGAGTTGTGAAGATAAATCCGTCATGCGGGAGGCGGCTGCATGGGATAAACCGGCCTGAAGGGAAGCCAGAAGCTGTGTGCGCTCCCGGTTCCTGTGGGCGGGGTGGCGCATTTGCAGCTGATGTTCCAGTTTGTTAATATGCAGCGTGTTATGAAAAACTCTCGTGGTTGCGGCATTCTGCAGGGTTTCTTCCATATCGTCCAGGCGCTGGGAATAAGGAGAGAGCAGGGAATACGCATCCAACAGCTTCCCCCGCAGGTAAACATCCAGTTTCAGCTTGGAACGCAAGAGGGAATGCCGAGCGGATGCATGAAGAGCCTGTTCCATTCTGGACAGCTTGCGGAGCCATTCAGGGCCGTCCGGTGTGGCCAGTTCTGCGGCTGCGGTGGGAGTGGGTGCGCGCAGATCCGCCGCAAAATCGGCAATGGTGAAGTCCGTATCATGACCCACTGCGGAAATCACGGGAACGGTACATTCGTAAATGGCGCGCGCCACCGTTTCCTCATTGAAATTCCACAAATCCTCAATGGAGCCGCCTCCGCGTCCTACAATGAGCACGTCCACGGGCGGGAGACCGTTGAAGGGCGCTCCGGACCAAGCGCGCACGGCTGCGGCTATTTCGTGCTCCGCTCCTGCCCCCTGCACGCGTACGGGCAGCAGATAAGCCTTCACCCACGGGGCGCGGCGTTCCAATACGTGCCGTATGTCCTGGATGACGGCGCCGGTGGGGGAGGTGACGATGCCGATGGCGCGGGGGGAACGTGGGAATTTTCTTTTTGTGTTCCGCGTCAAACAACCCCTCGCGCTGGAGTTTGGCTTTCAACTCCAAAAAGCGAGTCTGCAAATCTCCCTGTCCTGCAGCTTTTACCTGCCTGATGACCAGCTGGAGTTGCCCCCGGTCCGGGTATACGGTGGCGCTGCCCAGGACATGGACTTTCATCCCTTCCTGGAGCCGTATGGGGCATTTGGAAGCCGCTGCCTTGAAAAAGGCGCAGAAAATTTCCGCTCCCTGTTCCTTCAGGGTGAAATAAACGTGGCCGCTGGTGTGATGCTTGACGTTGCTCAGTTCTCCCACCACCCACTGGGTGCCCACAGCGATGCTGACCGTGTCTCTCAGGCGGTAAACGAGCTGTTTGACTGTGATGGGTTTGGGCGCGGCGGGCGTTTCCTCCGGGAATTCCATAAATTACGGTTCAAAGGGGATGTTCAGCGCTTCATACGCCAGCATCCTGCATTGCTTGATATCCAGCTTGCCGGATGGGAGCACCGGGATGCGTTCTACGGGAATAATCTCCTTGGGGCACCAGAGGGCCGGCAGCCCCTGGTCAATCAGGCCGTGCCTGATGAGGGTGCGCGCCTGGTGCACGTAATCCGTCACCAGGGTGGTGAGCAGGGCTACGGCCTCCCCTTTTACGGGGTCCGGAATGGTGACGACGGCTATCCGCCGTTCTTCGTCCGCCGGATCCAGATTCCAAATGTTCATAATGGCTGCTTCCAGGGCTTCATGAGGCACCATTTCCCCACCTATTTTGGAAAAGCGGGAAATGCGTCCTTCAATCTTCAGGAAGCCGAATTCGTCTGCGGAACCTATGTCTCCGGTTTTTAGCCAGCCGTCCACGAAAATATCGCGATCCGTCTCCGGACCGCCCAGATAGCCGGGAAAGATGTTCGGTCCTTTCAGCCAGATCATGCCGGAAGTAGTGATGGGAACCACGCGTCCCGTGTGAGGGCTGGTGATGCGTATGGCGATTCCGGGAAGGAGGGCTCCTACGGAACTCTTTTTCATGCCGGGAATGAAGTCTCCGGCGGCATTGGATGGCGCCGGGTCAATGAAGTTGACGGAACAGACGGGAGAGGCTTCCGTCAGGCCGTAGCCTTCGCATGGAATGATGCCGAATTTTTCCCGGAAAGCGGCGGAAAGGTCTTCCGGCAGTTTTTCCGCGCCAACGATCAGGTAGCGGACGGTTTTAAAGGTGTCCGGTTCGCAGCGTTTCATGAAACCGCGCAGGAAGGTGGGCGTGGTGACTACCAGACTGATTCCGTACTGCTTGATAAGGGCTCCCAGCCGTTTGGCCTCAAGAGGGGAGGGGTAGGTGACCATGTCGTACCCGCCGATCATCGGATACCATAGCCCGATGGTGATGCCGAAGCAGTGGAATACGGGCAGGCTTCCCAGAAACCTGTTTTGCGGTTCCAGAGTAATGCGGGAGGAACATTGAGAGATGTTGGAAAGAAGGTTGTGGTGGGTCAGCGGCACGCCCTTGGGTTCCCCGGAAGAGCCGGAAGTGAACATCAGCACGGCTTCGTCCGCGCCTGTAGGCGCGTCCAGCCCCAGTTTTTTAATCATGAACCCCGCTGTCAGGAATTTGATGGCGAGGCCCCAGCGTTTGGCGGAACCTTTAAGCAGGGGAATTTCCCGCTCCATGAGGATCAGATCCCTCTGAGGGGGCCACGGGAAATTCTGGAGCTTTCGCATGAAGGTATCCGCAGTGATAAACCAGTCCACGCCGGATTGCTTTACAGAGCTGGCAAAGGCTCCTTCCGAGGCGGAATAATTGAAATTCACCGGTGTTTTCCCGGCGAACAGGCAACCCAGATTGGCTATGGCCGCTCCCTTGCCCGGCGGAAGAATGATGCCGACCCGGCGGTTCGAGGTAATTTTTTTCAACCTCTTGGCAAAGGCTACAGAAATGGCCAGCAGCTGGCCGTAGGTCAGCGTAGTGTCGTCAATGCCGTCGATGACCCGGCAATCGGAATGAAGTTTGAGGCTGCGGAAAAGGAGGGCGGACAGGGAACCGTGGAGCTGAGGCAGCGTGGCGTATGCCTGGGCGGAACATTCCAGCCACGCGGAGGTCAGGCGCGCCGCCATCTCGGCCCCGGGGGCCAGTTTGGGGAGAATATGTATCTGGATGTCCGCCTGGGCGTCCGTATCGGCCTCCGCATCCAGCACGGAGTTCGTGTAAAAACCGGCATAGACCGGTACGGGGGAGATATGCAGGGCTTCCAGGGCCTTGATGACCCGCGGCGGAATTTGGCTGATGGAACCTTTCACATGGGAGACGGGACCGGGCAGAAATACTACTCTTCTGCCTTCGTTAATGCGTTCCATGATGGCGGAACGCAGCGCGACAGGGTCGCTGCCTCCGGCCTGGAACAGGATGCCGTCCGCTTTAGTGGATTCCAGATGGGAGGCGGTGGCCGTATCCGGGGGGAGGCCTTCTTCCACCAGGTAGGTCATGCGGTCCCTGCCCAGTTCTTTTTCGAACATCAGCAGGGTTTTATAAGATACTTTGTTGAAAATCAACAGATCACCTGAGTCGGATAAATTGGAGGAACCAAAAATGGCCATGGGAAAAGGATAAAAAATTGCTTAGAGCATTTTAGCAACTTAAAGAGCCGGGAGCAAGGAGGAAAGATATGTCTCCGGGCGTTTCGTTGTCGTTTTTTTTGTTTTGGAGTGTTTTTTGTCGGCGGGCGCAGTTGCCTTTAATTCCTCCGCCATGCTGTTAACGAATTGTGGTATTGTCAGCCTGAGGCTCTTTTTTCTCTGCTTCGCAATAAGGATCACTGAAAAAGGTTTGACATGAGTTTTTATAAAAGTGTGTCCGGGCAGGAGAGAGGTATTTTTGTGATGGAATACTTTCTTGTTGACAGGAGGCTTTTTTTCGCATAAAATACAAAAAATTCGGGTATGAAACTGCATCTGCCTCTTAGACTTCGTTCCGCATTACTTGCCGGATTCGCATCTGCCTCTTCCTTTTGCTCTATAGCATTGGTCCCTTCAGCCGCCGCTGCGGCTTTTGATTTTTCTTGGGATGAAGCCACGCATACCCTGACCGTCGCCAGCTCCGCTGATCGAGGCGAAGGTGATAACGGCATATTGCTCAGCACCAACAACTCCTACCCCGGAGAACTGACGAGCAACGAGCATTTCGCGGCTGCGGAAAAAATCATCTTTGATTTATCTGACCCCGGCACTTCAGCGGTATGGTTTGTAGGTGCCCCAACAGTATCCCAGGCCGTGCAGATAGGGGAAGGGGCGGATATGTCCGGGGGGTTGAGGTTTTACAACGGCAGCAGTAATTCAACGCTGACTTTTACCGGGGCTGTGACGGGAAACGGCACGCTCTCCCAAGCCGGCTCCGCAACCAACAAACAGATTGACTTTACGGGCAACGTGACGGATTTCACGGGGACTGTTCTCATGAACAACTCTGGAAGCGGCGTCATTCGCTTTGGCTCCGGCCGCGCCATTGATTATGCGACAACGGCAACCAAGGGCGTCGCCGGGACGGGCGATTTCAGCATGAGCACCACAGGGGATACCCTCGCCTACAATTATGGCGGCGGTATTGAAGGAGCTCCCGTTTACGTTACCAATGCCATTACCGGCGCGAATGGAACCCTGAGCGTGGAGGGGGCGGCTGATATGGAGTTTGTGAAATCTGTCGCGGTGAAGACTTTGAAAGTCGGCACAGGTGACGGCAGGCAAACAGCCCTGTATCTTGTCCCTTCTGAAAATATGGCGTCAGAAGGGACGGATCTGGTGTTTCGTGAACTTTCCTTCAGTGTTTTGAACAACGCCGGAAACGGGACTCTGAATGTGTATGACGCCGGCGGGACTTTGAACATCCATTCTACGGGCAGCGGCAATACCATCCTCAACGGCGGGGATTTTTCCACCCTGTACGCTGAGGACGGTACCATAACCCTGGTTGGCGACATTAACGTAAGTTCTCAATTCCGAGGCGGGAACAATTCCGCCCCGAATGTTTCCATTGGTTCCTCTGAGATGACGGCAACGATGACGGTAGCCAGTTTTTACGGGCACTGGGAGTATGCTTCCGCTGCTGCCAATTCCAACCGCACGACGATCACTGTGAACAGGGGGTCCCTGCTGAATGTGACGTCTTTTCTGCAAATTGCCCGTGACGGGAAGGGAATTCTGAATATTGAAGAAGGGGGGACAGTCATTGCGCAGAAACTTGATATGGGAACTGCCATCAGCGGCTGGACGGGGACTCCCACAAACGGGAAACAGGCACGATTAAACCTGAACGGAGGCAGTCTGTATTTGGGCGCAGGCGGCCTCACGCAAGCCAACAACGCGGAGCTTTCGCCCGGCGTTGTTAACCTGAACTCCGGCGTTCTTGGCGGTACGGCCAGCTGGAGCACCACGCTGGCCGCCAGCGTGGGCAGCGCGGATAAGACGCTGACAGTCCACACCGGGAAATATGATGCGGCCACGAAGACGCATTCCGCGACGGACGGGCTTGCGATTACGCTTGGGAAGCTGACGGGTACGGCCGGAACCCTGGTGAAAGATGGCCTGGGGACGCTGACCGTAGGAGATGGGAGTTCTCTTTACGGTTTGACTGTGAAGGCCGGTTTCTTGGGCGTCAGCGGAGCTTCGGCCGATGCGTTCGGCACGCTTACCGTAACCAGTCTGACCGCCATGACGGAAGACGGCGGCAGGTTCTGGATTGACCTGGGGGCAGACGGCTCTTCTTCTGACAAGGTTACGGCAAATTCCTACGGCAATCAGCGCATCAATATGGCTCTTTCCGGTACGGCCGCCGGCACATATACTGTATTTGACGGCGGTACGGGCTTGACGGATAAGGATATGGTGCACCTGGAGCTGTACATGAACCGCGGCTTGAGCGTGGATGAATCGACAGGCGTCAGCATTGAAAACGGCGTCGTGAAGGTAACCATTACCGGTACGGCAAGCTCTGAGGTGTACACGCTGACCTGGGATGGAACGGACGGGGAAAGCTGGAGCAACAGCGCTGTAACTGCCTGGACTCGGGACGGACAGACAAAGGAGCGCTTCTCTCAGGGATCATGTGGTGTTTGACGGGCAGGGAAGTTCTCTGGTGAATATTGAAGGGATTGGTTTCCCCCGGCAGCATTTCTGTGAGCGGAGACGCCGATTATACGTTCTCCGGCGGAAGCGTTCAAGGGGCTGGGATCTTAACCAAGAGAGGCAGCGGGGAATTGTCTCTGCGCACGGATATGGCCAATTGGACCGGGGCTATTGAGCTGATTGACGGCACGCTGAATATTGGTTCTGATCTGGCGGCTGTTGAAAATGGCGGAAGGATTACTGTTATTGGAGCTTCTGCGCTTGGCATGGGGGGCAATATCGCCAGGGCAACGTTGTTGAACGCTGATTTGACTATATCCGTTGCAGAAGGTGATTCCTTTTCTCATACGGGCGTGATTTCCGGAGTAAACGGCCTGACAAAAACCGGCGGCGGTGTTTTGACTCTGGGCAATAACGGAAATACCTTCAGCGGTGATTTGACGGTGAGGGAAGGCTTGTTGAAGATGGGCAGCGAATCCACTTCTTCCGGCGGCGTTCTGGGCGCCTTCAACATCGCGGACGGCAGTACCCGGGTGATTCAGGTGCTTGACGGCGCGACGCTGGACATGAACGGGAGGGTGGATAACCGTTATGCCCTCACTTTGGCGGGCGACGGCGTGGACGGCCGGGGAGCTCTGGTCAATAATGGCGGAAATGCAGGAACGGGTAGCATCAACTTCCCGAAACTGATTCTTGCTGCTGACGCTTCCGTCGGCGGCACGGGGACGCTCTGCATCGTCGGTCCCCGCTATGCAGAAACGACGATTGATCTGGCAGGGAACACGTTGACCAAGAGAGGGACCAATACCATGGCTTTGGTTCACACGACGTTGACGGCAGGCACTTTTTCCATTCAGGAGGGAACGCTTCAGTTCAGTTCTACGGGGAGTGACAGCAATGCTTCTGCCGTTGATTTTGTGGTGGGCGCGAACGGCGTTTTGGATATCAGCGGGCGGTCTGTAACCGTGAAGACTTTGTCCGGCGCCGGCGGCGTGGTGAAGCTGGGCGATAAGACTTTGACGACGGGAGGCGGGATTTTTGACGGAATTGTCTCCGGCACGGGGGCCTTGGTTTTGACGGGCGCGGGAGACGGCCAGAGCAGTCTGACGCTGTCAGGCTCCAATACTCTTACGGGCGGCCTGACGGTAACCCACGAAAATGATCGTATTCTGCTGGGGACGGAAGATAAGGTCGGCGTATGGGCCGGCGCGACGCTGGGCGGAGCCGGCACCCTGGTGGTGGTCAACGGCTCCCTGTCTACCGCCATGAGCAACGCGGAAGGTTCTACGGCCAGGATCGGCGTTTCCGCCGGAGAAAATAAGACGATTTCTCTGGGAGGAACGTCTTCCGATATGCTGACGTTTATAACCCTGGGCACGGGGAGCGTTTTGAGCGGCGTGACGGGGGATATCTTTGTGGGCGAAGGCGGTCTGGATGGCCTTTCCCTGGCTCTGAATACGAGCAATATGGCGTCTTTGCCTCTGGATCAGGCGTTGACCGGAGCGGAAGGGGAGGCCAAGATTCTTCAGAGTGAAGGAGCCAGGCTCACCATCACGGATGCCGCCAGGGTTTCTCTGACCATGGATGCGGTAGTCAATTCTCTGTTGAATAAGAATACGTATCTGACGCTGACTGATGGACGGCTGGTGTGCGACGATTTCAACAATATTACCCTCACTACCACTGGCGGCGTTTCTCTGGCGAGCTACGGCTTGCGCCTTGTGGGCACGGAAGGAGGCAGTCTGTTGCTGACGTCCAATCCGCAAAACCTGTATTTGGTTTCTTCCGACGCGGCTACTACGGATCCGCATGCGGTGAACGAGTACAATGCCCTGAGTTCCTACGCCGGCGTTCTGGTTCAGGCGGGGGAAACGCTTAGGCTGAATCTTGCCGGCGCCCTTCCGGAAACGGCGCAACACGCAGGCGGCATGGTGATTAACAATCTGGCGGGCGGTTCCGAACAGGATGCTTCCAACAAGGCTCGGCTGCTTGTCGATAATACGGATGCCGCAGGTGGGAATGTGACCGTTATCCTGAACAATGAACAGCTTCCTTTGGCAGGGACGAGCGTTGTGGATCCGACTCCTTATGGCGGGGATACCTCTTTCTACGGGGACATTCATGGCGTCAATGGCGTTACTCTGGTTAAACAGGGCGTCGGCAAGCTGACCGTCAACGGCTCTGTTGTGACGGACATGCTCCGTGCGGAAGAAGGCGCGCTGGTCATCAGCGGCGCCGGAAGCGATATTCAGCACATTGTTTTGAATGGTACGGGCGATGCAGTATTGCAGATTGGAGGGAATACGACTGCTGGCGATTTGTCGGAAGGAGCCAACGGCGGTACCCTGGTTCTGGCCGACGCCGCTGTGCTGGCTCTGACAGAAGGCGGGAGCCTGGCTAAGAGCGGTATCACCGGTAATGGATCTTTGGCTCTGTCAGGTTCCCTGACTTTGTCCGGAGGCGCTTCCATAAATGGCGGTATAGCGCTTGTTCTGGCTGAAAACGGCGTTTTGGATATCGGCAGCACGACGGCAAATTCCGCGGCAGATATTTCCGGTTCCGGGACACTGAAGAGTTCCGGGGGAATTCTGACTGTTAATACCGGAACAACAGGCGATATGGCCTGTTTTGGGGGCGCTCTGGTGGGAACCGGCAAGCTGGTGATTAACGGGCAAACCGGGCAGATGCTTCGGACGGGCAATGCCGGGTACGATCTGGAAGTCCATTCCGGCAGTAAGCTGACGCTGAAGGGGACGGAAGTAAATCCTGGCATTGCCTATGGTCATGTGACGATTGCCGACTCCTCTACATTCAGGATTGAAGCGGTCGGCGGTGCTGAAAGTTCTGCAAATACCATTCTGAATGTGGAAAATATGACGTTCGGCGCCGGTTCTACGACGGAGTTTGTCTATAATCTGAATCAGGACGTCCCGTTTGAGGCGGGCTTGCTGACGGCCGGTACGATTACCATTGAGGACGGCGCCAGATTTGTCATTACCAACCTGGAAGAAAACTCACGGATGGATTCATCCTCTGACTTGCAGGACGTCCTGCTGATGTCTTCTACCGGTGAAATTATCGGCCTGGCGGACGGGGACAGCCTGAATGCCGTTCTCTCCGGGCTTTTTGCCGTTTATTATAAGGACGCCACGCTGAGCCGCGACGGAAGCGACATTTTGTTCAATGCCATTGTGCGTGATGATAATCTTTTTGATCCCGCGGCGACGACGAGCAACTCCATGGCCGGAGCCGGGCTGTTGTGGAACGCCCGTCACAACCTGGACGCGGCGTCTCAGCTGAGGCAGGTGATGGATTCCGTCAGCACCATGATTACGGGAGATAATCCCGACTTGGCGGGGGCATCCAGGGCTTTGGCAGCAGTGGCTGGGAGCACGGTCAACGCGCTGGGGACGGCGCAAAGGGACGCCCTGCGCGACCAGATGGGCTGGATCAGGAACCGGACCACCCTCATGGGCGTCAACCCGGCCTACGTCAACGACGACCTCCCCCGCTTCCACATGTGGATGGAAGGCACGGGCTCCTACGCCAAACTCGACACCCGTGGCGATGAAAGCGGCTACCAGCTCACCACCTGGGGAGGCACGGTAGGCGTGGACGCGGACCTCAGCGACCGCCTCACGGTGGGAGCGGCCTTCACGGTCGGCTACGGCGACCTGACGGCCGGCGCGGCGGACAGCGCCGACGGGCGCCTGGACAGCTACTACGCCAGCCTCTTCGGGCGCTATCAGAACAAACGCTGGGCGCACACGCTCATCCTGACGGGAGGATGGAACGACGCGAAACTCAACCGTACGGTCAACTACGGGGAAGGAAGCTACGGGACGCAGGGAAGCACCAGCGGGTGGGGCTTTGGAGCGATGTACGAACTCACCTGCGACGTGTACCTCGACGAAAACCGCAGCAGCGTGCTGCAGCCGCTGTTCAACGCCTCGGTGGTGACGACGCGGATGGACGGCTATGAGGAAACGGGAGCGGGCAACGCGGGCCTGAACGTCGGCCGGCAGGACTGGACGACGGGGACGCTGGCGCTGGGCGGCCGTTGGATGGGGCTGGTGGGCAGCAACATCTTCGGCCGGGAATCGCTGGCGGAAATCCGGGTCAACGCGGCGCAGGACCTGGGAGACCGGAGAGGGGAAACGAACGTCTCCCTGCTGGGCAACCCCGGCTTCGCGCAAAGCGTGAGAGGGGCGAAAACGGGAACGACGGCGCTGCAGCTGGGAGCCGGACTGAGCGTGCCTGTAGGAACGAAGGGAACCATCTACGTGAACGGGAACGCGGACATCCGTGACGGGTCCAGCTCGGTCAACGGAAGCGTCGGCTATCGCTACGACTTCTAAAAGAAAGAAAACCCAAGGAGAAGGCACCCCACCCACCCCCGAAAAGCCTTCCTCCTGACCCTCCAGAACCGTTCCGGAACAACTCCGGAACGGTTCTGTTGCCTGAGAGAATCCCGCTAATCCGATACGGCGCGAGGAAATAGTTTTCACAATATATTGGAATGATTTTTATTAAAATTGTTTTTTTGTCGCAGTCGCTTGAATTCGTAAAGCGGATTAAAAATTCGCCGTGTAATGGGAACCGGGCCAATATACCAGAGTTACCCCGCCTGTTTGCTTATACTGATAAGGATAGAACGATGGATGCCCCTGATTCCAGACCAGATAAAGCATGAAAATACTCTTTTGGATGATGCGCAACACCTAAGGAATCAATGTTTAAGCTTGTAGGAGGATTTTTAATCCGCTAATGATGATAAAAAGCCTCCTGTCAGTTTCGGGAGGAATTTTCACGTATGCCCTTTTAAAAACTATGAAGTTGCACCTCCCTTTAAATCTTTTGTCCTCCCTGCTTGCCTGCATGGCTGCTGTTTCCTCACCGCATGCCGTTGCGGAAACCTATACATGGCTGGGAGGAACGGTGGATGTTCATTTGAATACTAACTGGACTCCGGATTACGGCAGCAGCAACTGGTCGGCAACATGGGCCGGAACGGCGACAAACATCATGCGTTTTGATGCGGGTAGCATGACGGGGCAGATCAATGCTCTCCAGGCTTCTTTCAATACGCTTTCACTTGGGGGAATAACTGTTACGGATAATTCCGATGGATTCAGCGTTTCCAAAAGCAACGGCTCCAGCCGCACCGTTAATTTACGTGATGGAGGAGAAGGGTATACGCTATTTGACATAGGCGGGGATTTTTCTCTGGGAGTTGCCAGCCAAGTATGGAACGGAGTTGTTTTCAACTCCAACGCCCTGTTTAAAATTGCCTCCGGCAAGACCATGAATATTTACGGTGGTCTGGGAACGGCTGGAACGGGAACCAGGACGATGACGGTGGGGGCGGACGGTTTTGCGGGAACCCTTATCCTGAATACGGCTGCCCAGTCTTCCATGACGGCTGATTGGGTCATTTCCCATGGGGCGACCGTTCAACTGAACAATGCCGCGGCTTTGGGGTCCGGATCGGTCAGCTTAAACGGCGGCAATATAACGGCCCAGTACGATACTGTTTATAACAATGCCCTGGCCGTGAGCGGTTCTTCCGGCATGACCGTGAATGCTGCCACGCGGTTTGCCAGTGTCAGTCTTTCCAATGCCGCTGTCCTGAACATGAACGGAGGGACGCTTGGCATTGCGAATGCCGGCGTTTTGACACTGGGCTCTTCAGGGACTATTACGGGGAATTTGACGCTGGGAAACGCGTCTCTCCTGAATTTTTCCGCTCTTCCGGCTTCCGGAGCATATTTGCTTAATGTAACAGGAACGCTGACCGTGGGCAGTGAATTGCTTCTGGGGCAGGGAACGATTGAAGGCGTAACCTGGACGGAGGGCTCTTACAGTCTGGTTCATGCGGGTTCCGTAGAGGGAGTCCCTGCCAGCTCTTTCGTTCTGGGCGACAATCTTCTGGGTTCATGGAGCACGGAAAACAATAATCTTACCCTGGTTGTGGAGCAGGTGGCTTTGCTTGAATGGAAAGGCGGCGACGGGATATGGTCTGTAACTGCTCCGGCTTCTTCACCGTGGAAAAATGACGGTGTGTACAATAATGCTTCCGGAGTGGTCATGGGAGATATTGACGGAAGTTCTCTGCAAACAGTAACCATTGATGGAATTGTCTCTCCCTCAATCATGATGGTCCAGGCGGATACGACGGATTATGTGTGGAATGCCGCAGATGGAGGAGGTGCTCTGGAAGGCAGCGGTAATCTGGAGAAGACCGGCAGTGCCAAGCTGACCATTAATATGGATAATGCTGATTATGCCGGAAAGGTCATTCTGGGGGGGGGAACGCTTGAAATAGGGAATGATGCCGCTTTAGGCACAGGTGATCTGGCATTTGACGGCGGTACCCTCCGGTATGGAACAGGGGTAACGGCGGATATTTCCGGGCAGATTTCCACAACGAGCAAAAGTTCCGTGAAAGTGGATACCAACGGTAATAACGTAAGCTGGGCTTCCGCAGATCATTACAAGGCTCTGAATCTGGAAAAGTCCGGGGACGGTGTGTTGACTCTCGGCGGCGCCGTGTATACGGGGGCCCTGACAGTGGATGAAGGGGGCGTGTCCATTACTTCCGGCAGTGTCCAAACGAAGTTTTCTGCGGGAGTTACGGTAAATGCAGGAGGGACGCTTGCCATTTCCAGCACCATTAACGGAATATCGGCCGGAGACAACGCCAATATCGTCATCAACGGCATGAGCGGAGCGGGGCGGATTGAGCTGGACAACCAGGCTGCCAAATCCCGTTTTTATATTTCCGGAGATAATTCTTCCTTTACCGGGGAATTGGTGGCGACCGGACTGAACAATAATCCGGGAAATACGAATGATGCCCGCGATCTTCAGTTTGCCACTGCTGCCAGTATGGGAAGAGGAACGGTAACCCTGAATGGACGCGGGTTCTGGCTGGGAACCGCCAATTCGGCGGATACCGCCGTCATAGCAGCAATCAATGTTCTGGAGAAAGGTTCCTATCTGAACGGGGGAAGCGGAAATTCCTATTACTTTGGCGGGGCGTTTACCGGTTCCGGCACCATGACCACGGCTCTGGGCAATGCGTTCGCATATTTGACGGGAGATATGACCGGGTTCCAGGGAGCATTCTCCCACACGGGTGATTCCCTGTTTACCTGGGCATTCGGCAACAATACGGAGGCAGTTCTGAATGATGGAAAGCTTTTCGGGGATGGAGTGGTTTTGAAGGCTGATGGAGGGACAAGCCAGTTTAAATTCTCCTATACCAACGATATTATACTGATGAACGCCACTGTAGGCGCAGAAGGGGCCTTGAACGCCAGGGTGGAACAGGCCGGAACCGGAACGCTGGTGCTAACGCAGGACAATAGCGCGACAGGAACGCTCACCATTACCAGCGGCACGGTTCAGCTGGGCAATGGAGAGGTTTCCGGCTCCTGGACAGGGCAGATTACCGGAGCAGGGGCTCTGGTGGTGGACAGGTCTGCAGGTTCCTCTGCTCTGGAACTGAACTCCGCCAACGATTATCAGGGTGGAACTACGCTGAACGGCGGCACAGTGAAGGCGTTGGGCGCCGGTTCCCTGGGAACTGGCGATGTTTTCGTCAACGGCGGTTCCATCCTGGATATGAACGGACAGGCGATTGCCAATAATGTCGCTATTACCAAAGGAGGGCTGCAACATGCCGGGGCCTACGCCACGTCGGGCGGCGTAACCGTAAATGCGGAGGCTGATTCCGGGGACATTGACCTGGGAGGCCTGTCCGGCGACAAAGTGGGAGGCATCAATACCACCACGGCGGGAACGGCTATTACCGGCCTGACGGGAAATTTGACGCTGACGGGGAATAATGCCCTGCATGTGGGGGTGGAAAATACCACGTATGCTTCTGACGGAGACCAGAAAAGTCTGATTCAGTTCAATGATGCGGCTACGGGGACTGTTTCCTTAGGCGGAGATTCTTCCGATCTCACGCTGCACATGAATATTGATACGGATATCCTGATTGCCATGCGCGAACTGGATTCTGTCGGTATCCTGCTGACAGACGGGACGATTACCGGATTGCCGGACAGCGGTCTGGTGGCGTGGCTCAACCAGCATCTTACGTTTAATGCCACACTGGAAAGCCTGGGGTTCGGCATCCAGGGAGTGGATGGAGGAAACATTATCATTTCCGGAAGAACGGACCAGATTTACATTGCTTCCGTAGACGGTTCCTCAGTGACGGAAATTCCGGCTTTGAATTCCTATGCTCAGGTGATTGTTGATAAGGATCTTTCTCTGAATTTTGATGTTCCCGCATCTAATACGGACAAGACCATCGTTCGTCATCTTTCCTCCGGCACCAGCGCTACTGGCAATCTGGCAGTGAATGTCGCCGGAGAAGGTTCCTTGAATATTGAACTGGCCAACGATTTGGACGATTCCGTTTTTAACGGAAATCTTATCGTAAACGGAAACGGTGCGGACCTGGTCAAAACAGGAGAAAAGACGCTGGTATTGAATGGGAGTGTCAGTACATCCAATGCAGTGATTGCCAAAGAAGGCACACTGGTTCTGAACGGGAGCGTCAACAACATCGGCACGCTGGCTTTGGCCTCCGCTTCTGCAGATGCAATTGCGCGTACCGTGATTGGTGGGACTGTCACAGCCACTCTGTCGGATGAAGATGAAGGCGGTTCCCTGGAGATTGCTGCGGGGGGAACACTCAAGACCGCCGGAGATTCCGTCCTGGACCAGGCGACCTCCATTTCCGGAGCAGGGAGTTTGAATATTCAGGAAGGTTCCGCCCTCTCCCTGACGGGGAAAGCCGGCCTGTCCGGAACTTCCGTGACGCTGAACGGAACGCTGGGTCTGTTCGGGACTGGGGAAAAATCCATCCAGTCCCTCTCCGGTTCCGGAACGCTGGCGTTGAACGGCGGCACTCTGTCTGTCACTTCCGCTTCCGCCAGAAACGGTTCTTTCTCCGGTACGCTGGATGGAGAGGGACGTATTGACGTATCCGGCAGCGTAACCCAGGTAATGCAGACAGGAAGCTCTACGTATGACCTGGGCGTTCATGGAGGGGGGACGCTGGTATTAAAAGGCACTTCTGCCGCCCCTGCGCTTGATTACCGTAATGTTGCAGTAGGTTCTGCCGGCACCCTGCGTATTGAAGCCATTGGGCATGAGGCCGGAGACTCCAATACCTCCTTAAACGTCGGCAGCATTGATTTTCAAAGCGGCTCTACGACGGAATTCGTTTATAATTTAAGTGCGTCTGATCCTTTCGGCTCCGCTATGCTGACGGCGGATTCCATCACCATTGGAAATGGAGCGGGATTCTCTCTTGCCAACATGGAAGGCAACACGGGGCTGGGAACGTATGACAACCTGGACGGCGTGGTGCTGATGACAGCAGACACGATTGACGGACTGACGGAGGGGGAATCCATATCCGTGGGGACTTCCGGCCTGTTTGCCGTTTATTACAAGGATGCGACCATGAGCCGGAAGGGCAATCATATTGTGCTGAATGCCACGGTGCAGCAGGACAATATTTTTACACCTGCGGTGAATTCCCATAATTCCGGAGCAGGTTCCGAACTTCTGTGGGAGGCAAAAAATAATCTGGATGCCACTTCCCAGCTTGGGCAGGCGATGCATTCCATCAGCACCATGATTACGGGAGATAATCCCGACTTGGCGGGGGCATCCAGGGCTTTGGCAGCAGTGGCTGGGAGCACGGTCAACGCGCTGGGGACGGCACAGAGGGACGCCCTGCGCGACCAGATGGGCTGGATCAGGAACCGGACCACCCTCATGGGCGTCAACCCGGCCTACGTCAACGACGACCTCCCCCGCTTCCACATGTGGATGGAAGGCACGGGCTCCTACGCCAAACTCGACACCCGTGGCGATGAAAGCGGCTACCAGCTCACCACCTGGGGAGGCACCGTGGGCATGGACGCGGACCTCAGCGACCGCCTCACGGTGGGAGCGGCCTTCACGGCCGGCTACGGCGACCTGACGGCCAGCGCGGCGGACAGCGCCGACGGGCACCTGGACAGCTACTACGCCAGCCTCTTCGGGCGCTATCAGAACAAACGCTGGGCGCACACGCTCATCCTGACGGGAGGATGGAACGACGCGAAACTCAACCGTACGGTCAACTACGGGGAAGGAAGCTACGGGACGCAGGGAAGCACCAGCGGGTGGGGCTTTGGAGCGATGTACGAACTCACCTGCGACGTGTACCTCGACGAAAACCGCAGCAGCGTGCTGCAGCCGCTGTTCAACGCCTCGGTGGTGACGACGCGGATGGACGGCTATGAGGAAACGGGAGCGGGCAACGCGGGCCTGAACGTCGGCCGGCAGGACTGGACGACGGGGACGCTGGCGCTGGGCGGCCGTTGGATGGGTCTGATAGGCAGCAACATCTTCGGCCGGGAATCGCTGGCGGAAATCCGGGTCAACGCGGCGCAGGACCTGGGAGACCGGAGAGGGGAAACGAACGTCTCCCTGCTGGGCAACCCCGGCTTCGCGCAAAGCGTGAGAGGGGCGAAAACGGGAACGACGGCGCTGCAGCTGGGAGCGGGGCTGAGCGTGCCGGTGGGGACGAAAGGAACCATCTTCGTCAACGGCAACGCGGACATCCGGGACGGGTCCAGCTCGGTGAACGGAAGCGTCGGCTACGACTTCTAACAAGAAAGAAAACACAAGGAGGGGGGGCCACCCCCCAAAGGCCTTCCTCCTGACCCTCCAGGGCCGTTCCGGACAACTCCGGAACGGCCCTCTGCTGCCCGAAAATCCCACAGGTGCGCCCAAGGGTCGGACTGGATAGGGCAAAAACAAAACAGCAGCAAAAAAGGAAAGCGCCGCCCCTCTCCCACCCCCCGGAGCCATAAACCTCATCCCCACCTCAAATCTGTAAAAACGCGCCAAATGTTTCCGGAACCCTTTTCCGCTATCCGGAAGCCGGAAAAAACCGAAACGCGAGCAATAGGGCCTTTTTTATGCGATTTCAGCAGTTTTCCATTCCAATACCGCTTCCGCCCGCAGTTCATCTCCGTGCATGAGGTGGTGGGAGGTGAGGGAGTCCCGTAAGAACAGCAGGGATTTCATGGAGTCTCCCGCATGGGTTTCTTTTCTGAAATGCAGGTGAATTCCTGTCAGTTGGTGGTTTTCTAGCCAGGAGTCCGGCAGGGAGTCCAGAGCCCAGACCAGGTAGGCGGCATTGTTGATGTGACGGTTGAAATCCGTATCACGGCGTTCCGCCGTCCATTCCCTGATACTCGGCAGAAGTCCTGAAATGTCCATAGATACCGGAGCTACCGTTTCTTTGCATGGGGTATCCGGGAAAAAGCTGATGTGCCTGTTTAAGGGGACCGGCCGCCTGCGGCGTATATCAATGACAGCCCACAGGCAGCTTGCTGCAACAATGCAGTTGCCTTGGGCATCCCTGATTTCCAGGTTGCGGCGCGCCAGCAGAGGCGTTTCCTGGGCCGTCCAGGTCCGGAGTTCTACCGTTTCCTTCCACCGGGGAAGGCGATTGACGGACGCATCCAGGCGCACTTCCACCCAGGCCAGGCTGCGGGACGTTACAAAATCATAGCCGAACCCTAGGCAGGAGGCATGGGCTTCCGCTATTTCCTGAAACCAGTGCAGAACCGTTTCCGGTTTCATCAGTCCATCCGCGCCGCTTTCGTAAGTGCGGACGGTTGCCTGAACGGAATAGATTTCCCTGGTGCTGGCATGTTCCATAACATCTTATGCTAGTAAAACCATTCTTTCAGAGCCAGTTAAAAACGGGTAATATTCAACCGTTTGGCATGCCACCTCTCCCGGTATATGAATGGCCTCCGTATTTTCCGGGCTGCCTGCTTGGGGCGCGGCATGCAATGGAATTCCTTTCAGCATCCGCTGAGGTGGACGGCATTCCCTGATTTCTAAAGAATGCTCCGGAAATAGGCAATGGTTTTTTCCAATCCTTTTTCCAGCGTAATATGAGGTTTCCAGCCCAGTTTTTCTTCTGCAAGCCGAATATCCGGTTTGCGCTGGGTCGGGTCGTCCAGAGGCAGAGGACGGAAGACTGTTTTGGAAGAAGAGCCTGTCATTTCAATGACTTTTTCAGCCAGTTCCAGCATGGTGAATTCCTCTGGATTACCCAGGTTGACAGGGCCGGAAAAACCTTCCGTATTCATCATGCGCACCATTCCTTCCACCAGGTCGTCCACGTACTGAAAACTCCGGGTCTGTCTGCCAGTCCCGTAAATGGTGATGTCTTCCCCCTTCAGCGCCTGAACGATGAAGTTGGAGACTACTCTGCCGTCGTTCGGGTTCATTCGCGGTCCGTAGGTGTTGAAGATACGGATGATGCGAACGTCCACCCCGTTCATGCGGCGGTAGTCCATAAACAGGGTCTCCGCGCATCTTTTACCTTCGTCGTAGCAGGAGCGGACGCCCACGGGATTGACGTTTCCCCAGTAGGTTTCCGGCTGGGGATGAACCATGGGATCTCCGTATACTTCGCTGGTGGAGGCCTGGAGGATTCTGGCTTTGCACCGTTTGGCGAGGCCCAGCATATTCAGAGCTCCCAGCACGGAGGTTTTCATTGTGTGGATGGGGTCAAACTGATAATGGGGAGGAGAGGCGGGGCAGGCCAGGTTGTAGATTTGGTCAACTTCCATGACATAGGGAACGGTAACGTCATGGCGTATTACTTCAAATCCGGGATAATCCGTCAGGTGTAGGATGTTTTGTTTGCTGCCCGTGAAGAAGTTGTCCATGCAGATAACTTCATGGCCTTCCTTGAGAAGCCGTTCGCTGAGATGGGAGCCGATGAAGCCGGCTCCTCCGGTAATCAAAATCCTTTTGCTCATGATGGCATGTCCATGCGTTTGTTCGTTCCGCTGCGCCGGAAGGGAAGCAAGCGGAAAGTTTTCCCCTGTCCGTGCGTTGCGGTTCAATGTCACATATCCGTCACGGGAAGGCAAGCGTATAGCATCCCGGACGGGATATTACAGGGATGTCCGGGAAAGGCAGGGGGTGAACCAGGAAGGTTTTTCCGTACGGGCCGGGAGGCGAATTCCGGTTGGTTCCGGCTGTCCCGCTGGCAAATTCAGGATTTGGGAATCGTCAGCAGAAAGCTGGCTCCCCCAGGGTGCCGAATTCCAGTTTCAGGTCTCCCCCCCAGGGATCGGGCCGTGTCCTTTGCCAGCGCCAGACCCAGGCCTACGCCGGGTTTCCGGCTGTTGGTGGCGTCTTTTGTGCGCCGGAAGGGCTTGAAGACAAGCTTACGGTTTTTCGGGGAAATTCCGGGGCCGTTGTCGCGGAAGCGGATGACGATGTTGTGGCGGTCCGCCTGGACGGTAAGCTGGACTTTGGCGTTTTCCCCCTTGGCGTATTTAATGGCGTTGGAAGTCAGGTTGTCCATAATTTGCTCTACAGAGACGGCGTCCGTATGGATAGGAAGGATACGGATGGGCTGGGCCAGGGCAAAGGAGAAGCTGATGCCTGCCTCCCGGAGGCGGCGGTCTATTTTTTCCGCAATGGGTTCAAAAAGCTCCTGGCAGGTGAGCGTGTCCCGCGCACGTCGGATGGCGTTCCGCTGAAGCCGGGAGTAGGAGAGTACGTTTTCAATCAGGTGTTCCAGACGGCGGCATTCCCGCTGCATGTTGGCATAGTATTCCGGCTTTTTCTGTTCCGGCACCATGCCGTCTTCCAGCATTTCCGTGTACAGGGAGAAGGACGTGAGGGGCGTCCGGAGTTCATGGGTGACGGCGGAGACGAAGTCCCCGCGGCGCTGTTCCAGGCGGAAGGTTCCCAGCATGAGCCAGATGACCCCAGCCGCACCCAGGAGCACCATGCTCCAGATGAGGGTGAGCGTCCAGGTCAGCATTTTTTTGTGGTCCTGGAGAGGAACGGCTCCGGTGTCTCCCGGAAGGAAAATCAGAGGGGCGTTGGCAAAAGGGGAGTGCGCCCGCCTGCCGGGGTTCCTCCGGGGGCGGGGAGGACGGGTTAAAGGTTGCCAGGCGGCTGTGGGGAAGCAGCATCTTTACCTGGCCGGGCAGGCGTCTGTTCAGATTGTCCATGTTCATCAGGGCCCCCTGCAAATAAATGCCGCGGCTGGTGTGCACCTGGCGCAGGATGTAAAGGTTCCCTCCGTCTTCCACGGGAACGAAGGAAGTGACAGTTTCCACTTGTGCCGGAGAGCCGGATACCGTTGGCTCCGGTTCCGGAGATTCATGCAGAATTTCATTCCGGATATCCGTCCAGAGGTTTCCGCTGGACGGAACGGAGGTAAGGGAGGAGACCTTGCCGTTCAGCCGCTGGTAAAGGTCCTTCTGTTCATTCAGCCGCCCGGCAAGCTCCGGGGGAAGAGCGGGGCCGGTTACGCGCCCGGCAGGGGAAATCTGAATGAAGGCTGTAACGTAGTCCGGCAGGTAGGCGGCGAGATTGGAACCACGGGTTGCTTCTCCGGGGGCCGGGGCGCCCATCCTCAGGTCATAGGGGCGTTTGTAGGCGTAAACGGGCTGGTATTCAAAATAGCCGCGGGCCTGTTCGAATGTGATGAAGGAGGTCAGAAGGCGGTCCATTTCCAGCTTGGCTTCATGGGCCAGGGCTTCCACCCTGATACGCTGTTCGGAATGGCCTGTTTCTTCCGCCTGCACCAGCAGAACATGGGTGAGCCATCCGAGCGTGCCGATGACCAGCAGCAGGCTGATTGCCAGCAGAATGATGCGTATGCGCCGGTTCACGGATCAGGAAACGAAGGATGAATTCCAGCGGTAGCCCTGGCTTCTAAGCGTCTCCAGGGGGGAGGCGGAGGCGGCCCCGAGCTTGTCCCGGAGACGCATGACGGTCATTTCCACGGAGCGCGTATCCGTCAGGCGCGGGTCCACGTCCCATACGCGCCGGAGCAGTTCGTCCCTCGTGATAACGCGGTTGGGGTGGGTGGCCATATAGGTGAGGAATTCGAATTCCCGCGCGGTCAGGGAGGTTTCCCTCCCGTCTTTAAAGGTGATCAGGCGGTTGGCGCTGTCCAGGGTGGCGCCGGGGATCCTGATTTCCCGGAGCTGGCGCGGCCGTTCCGGAGACCTGCGCAGAACGGCCTCGATGCGGGCGAGCAGTTCCCGGATGCTGAACGGCTTGACAATATAGTCGTCCGCCCCCAGCTTGAGCCCCTGCACGCGGTCTTCCTCCTCTCCACGGGCCGTGAGCATGATGACAGGCGTTCCGGGGCGTTCCTCAGACATGACCTGCAGCACCTGGAATCCGTCCGCGCCCGGCATGGCCACGTCCAGCAGGGCGAGGTCGAAATTGCGTTCCCGCACGGCATGGATGGCGGCCAGGCCTTCTTCCAGAGCCAGCACTTCGTAGCCGGATGCGGTCAGAACGTCCGTCAGGGCATGCCTGATGCTGTCGTCGTCCTCCGCAATCAGAATGGTATAGGCTGAATCACTCATCGTTTGATTCTATAAAACCACAATATTTCCCCTGTTGTATAGAGAAACCTGCGCCCTTTCAGTAACAATGCCATAACAGGCCGTCTTCCCGGGGGGGGCTTAGTGATGCCGGAGTTCCCGGAAGGGGGGAGGAAGGCTGCCGGAGGGAATTTCAATGGCCTCCATGGGACCGGGGACAATTCCTTCAAAGAACGGCGTACCTTTGTAGGAAAGGATGATTTTGGAATGCACCATGCCGCCCGTAGTCTGGCGCAGGAAATCCGCATCCCGGAAGACCAGGAGCGTCTTTCCGTTTTCCCCGGGTACAGGACGGCACTGGAAATCGCCAAGCGGTGTTCCGTCAGCCGCCGTCATCTGGACGGGCAGTATATAGGCTTCCGAAAAGGAAGGAGCGTAAACACCCCAGAAGGAAGTGAGCGCCATAACGACGACGATCACGATGCCGACAATGATTTTTGTGGAGGTGGACATGCGGAGGGAGGTATTCTGACCCGTACGTCCACCTCCGGTACGGTGGCCGCGCGGCGTCAGCGTTGTTGAAGCCATTCGGCGGCCTGGGGGGCGTAATACGTAAGGATCATATCGACCCCGGCGCGCCGGATGGATATTAGAGTCTCCAGAACTGTTTCCCGTTCATCCAGCCAGCCGGAAGCTGCGGCGGACTTGATCATCAGGTACTCCCCGCTGACATGGTAGGCGGCTATGGGGAGGGTCACATGCTTCCGCATGGCGGCCATAACGTCCAGATACAATGTGGCGGGTTTCACCATCAGGATGTCCGCTCCCTCCGCTTCATCCAGCTGCGCTTCCCTAAGGGCTTCCCGGATGTTGCCGGGATCCATCTGGTAGGTTTTTTTATCCCCTGCCTTGGGCGCGCTCTCCAGAGCTCCGCGGAACGGCCCGTACAGCGCGCTGGCGTACTTGGCGGTATAGGCCATGATGGAAACGTCGTCCAGGGCTTCGGAATCCAGGGTGGCGCGGATGGCGGCCACGCGGCCGTCCATCATGTCGCTGGGGGAGACGATATCCGCCCCGGCATCCGCGTGGCACAATGCCTGGCGGCAGAGAACCTCCACGGAATCGTCGTTAAGGATTTCCATCGTTCCGTCGGAGCGGAATTCCACTAGGCCGTCATGGCCGTCGGAATTGTAAGGATCCAGGGCTACGTCCGTCATGACGGTGATGCCTGGCACTTCGCTTTGAGCGCGTAAATGGTGCGCGGGATGAGGCCGTCAGGGTTGCAGGCTTCGCAGGCGTCCGGCGTTTTTTTCTTATCCGGGATGGCTGGAAAAAAGATCCAGCGTCCGGATGCCCAGATCCATCAGGCGCTTGGCTTCCTCCACCAGTCCCTTGACGCTCCAGCGCGTGCAGCCCGGCAGGGAGGGGATGGGCTGGTTCCCGGTCCCTTCATGGACGAAGACGGGATAGATGAGGTGTTCCGGGGAAAGGGAGGTTTCCCGGATAAGGCCCCGGATGTTGGCGGATTTTCTGTTGCGGCGAGGCCGTATCGGTAGATTCATCATGGTGTTGTAATGAAAAAGTTTTTAGGAATGCATGGCGTTCCGGAACGGATATGCTCAGGGAGCCTTGGGGGCCTCCAGTTCCAGCGGCTGTTCCGCATCGGCCCCGGCGAGCATCCAGCCGCCGTCTGTTTGGATGAAGTGCAGGTTGTTGACGGAGAATTCATTTCCAACTGCTGTACGCACGCCGATGGTGGCCTTGATTCCGGCGCAGCCGTCTCTGGCGGCGGGAATATACGCCGCTTTGACTTCGGGAACGTCTTTTTTCCCTTACCCTGGTGTGCGGGGTGGGAATCCTTCCCATGACTGTTTTCAATTGGGAGAGCGCGTCTTCAAATTCCTTCACGGAGGCGAAGTTGGACGGGGCCAGCATGCGCATCATGGCCAGGCTGTCCCGGTTCGCCAGGGCACGGCCGGCGGCGGTTACGGCCTCTTCCGGCGTGGGAAAGGACAGCGGAGGATACGTCCGGTGGAAATCCGCCATGATGCGGGCGGTGGTGGATTCGTCCGGTTTCAGATTCCAGGAGGCGAAAGCGTCCGTCAGGTTCATCTTGAAGACGGGAAGGCCGTCTGTGGGATCCTTGGTTTTTTCCAGCGCATAGCGGTAAATAAGAGCGGGTTTGTCTATGTCCGGCATGCTCATGCGCGGCGGCAGGATGGTCATGGCTCCGATGCTGTGGATGTCCTTGCCGTTTTTCTTCGCGTTGTTTTTATTGGCTTCCTCCTGCAGGTCCTCTTCACGGCTGTTCGGGGCCATCTGGTCGTCCGGATGGGGGCTCAGGGGAACCAGGATGGTATTCGGAAAGGTCATGAAGCTGAGGTGGGTAGGCTGGATATAGCGGTTTTCCTCCCTTCTGTCCTGGAGGCGCATGGCCTTGACCACGGGAATGAGGCGTGCGCTCTGGGTAATGGCGGATTCCGTATAATACGGGGAAACGAGCAGGGCGGCGATGTGGGCCGGGTTATTCCCCTTCACGGCCCGGATGAGCAGGTTCTTGAGTTCGTCGTCCGTTGTTCCCTTGACGTTTTCCTGGCGGAAACGCTTGATATGTTCCAGGGCGGCTTTAACGGCGGCTACGGAGTACTGGTGTGCGAGGACGAAAATTTTCTTCTTGGCCTCCGAGGACAGTTTTTCTGCTTCTCCCCGGATGCGGTCGTCAAAGGGAAGAGGAATGTGTTGTCAAAGCTTCCGGGAGTCAGGGACGCCTGCCACCGGCCTTCTTTTTTTTCACCAGGGCCACGGCGGTGGCCGCATAAACGTACGGGTTGGCCTTGTCCGGCAGCAGGATGTAGGCCATTGCCAGGTCGCCTTCGGCAATGATGGAGTCTTCATCCACAAAGGGCGGACGTTCCGGGGCCGCTCCGGTGACATACCCCTGAACCGCCTCCATGCGGGAAAGGATGCTTTTCAGCCTGAGTTGGCTTACAAAGGGGGAAGTGGCGGGCAATGACTTGTACGGCTCGTGTTTCCAGTCCGTTTTTTCCTGAAGGGCGCGGAGCAGCAGTTTGGCCGCGTTCAACGGTGTGCTCTGGTCCGGAACGGGACCCGTGGACGGAGCCTTGTTTTCCGCAGCCTGATCCATATTGATCCGGAAACGGACAGGAGCGCCCTCTGGCGGCTGGCCGCCCCGGGAAAACCCGCAGCAGAGGCAGAGGCAGAAAAGGGAGAGGGGGAGGATGTTCATGACCGCTGGCCGCCACTATGGCATAAACGGCTGCGGGTGTAAATCATTCGTTGGGAATGTTGACGCGGCTGTTGCCGCAGGGCGGACAACCCTGAACTCCGGGGAAAAGCGAACGAAAAGGGGGGAAGGATGCGTCCCGGAAGAAGAGTCCGGAAGCCGGAGGAAAGGGCTTTTCCGCGGCGTTCATGCCTTGAATTTTCGGGAAGAAGGTCTTTTTGCATTTGCCAACAGCGTTTAAGAGAGGTTTACTGATGCGCGTATGTCCGAACACAAGGAAAGAAAGACTCTTGAAGAACGCCAACAGATGTCTGATTTGGAACGGCTGCGCCACTCCTGCGCGCACGTTCTGGCTACGGCCATTTGCCGCCTCTGGCCGGATGCCCAGCTGGCCGGCGGGCCTGCCGTGGATAACGGTTTTTATTACGACGTGGAGCTGGACCACCGCATCAGCACAGAGGACTTTGAACGCATTGAGGAGGAGATGAAAAAAGTGGTGAAGGAAAACCAGGTTTTCCAGAAGGAAGTCATTTCCCGCGCGGATGCCATGAAGATGGCGGAATCCGGGGAGCTGGGCGCCCTGGGCCCCCGCAGTGAGCCTTCCCGCTTCAAGATTGACCTGTTGAACGACATCCCGGAAGACGAGGAGATTTCCCTCTACCGAAACGGGGATTTTACGGACCTGTGCGCCGGTCCTCACGTGGGCCGCACGGGCAACTGCAAGGCATTCAAAATCATGAGCGTGGCGAGCGCCTTCTACAAGGGGGACAAAAACCGCCCCATGCTCCAGCGCATTTACGGCACCTGTTTCCCGAACCGCACCCAGCTTGACGAACACCTGGAACGGCTGGAAGAGGCGCGGCGCCGCGACCACCGCAAACTGGGCCGCGAACTGGGCCTGTTCTGCATTGACGAATCCGTGGGGCAGGGGCTCATCCTCTGGAAGCCCAAGGGGGCTCTCATCCGCCGTTCCCTGCAGGACTTCATCACGGAAGAGCTGGACAAGCTGGGCTACTCCCAGGTGTACACGCCCAACATCGGCAAGCTGGACCTGTACCGCACATCCGGGCACTTCCCGTATTACCAGGAAAGCCAGTACGCGCCTATCCCGGAACGGGACGCCATGGAAAAACTCAGCCAGGAGGGGGCTTCCTGCGCGGAACTGTTCAACGGCCTGGCCACCGGCACCATTGAGGGCTATATGCTCAAGCCGATGAACTGCCCCCACCACATCAAGATTTACGCGAATGACGCCCACTCCTACCGGGACCTTCCCGTGCGGCTGGCGGAATTCGGCACGGTGTACCGTTGGGAACAGAGCGGAGAGCTGGGCGGTATGACGCGCGTGCGCGGTTTCACGCAGGATGACGCCCATATCTTCTGCACGCCGGACCAGCTGGCCGGGGAAATCCGCCAGTGCCTGGGCATTGTGAAAACTATTTTCGGCACGCTGGGCATGACTGACTACCGCGTGCGCCTTTCCATGCGCGACCCGGAAAGCGACAAATACGTGGGTTCCCCGGAAAACTGGGACAAAGCGGAACAGGCCCTGCGGGAAGCCGCGGAATGGCTGGGGGCGGACTACAGCGAGGAAGCTGGGGAAGCCGCCTTCTACGGCCCCAAGATCGACTTCATCGTGCGCGACGCCATCGGCCGCGAATGGCAGCTGGGCACCGTGCAGGTGGACTACAACCTGCCGGAACGCTTTGACCTCCATTACACCGGAGCGGACAACAAGCCGCACCGGCCCGTGATGGTGCACCGCGCCCCCTTCGGCTCCATGGAACGCTTCACGGGGCTTCTGATTGAACACTTTGAAGGCAAATTCCCCACCTGGCTTTCCCCGGAACAGGTGCGCGTGCTGCCCATCTCCGACAAGGTGACGGATGTGGCCGCCGCGCATCGAACCGCCTTGGCCGCCAGAGGCGTGCGCGTCACGGTGGATGAAACGCCGGACAAAATAGGCGCCAAAATCCGCAATGCCCGTCTGGACCGCGTTCCCTACATGCTGGTGCTCGGCCAGCGGGAGGCGGAAGACGGCACCATCTCCGTCCGCCACCGGGACAAGGGGGACCTGGGCGCGATGCCCTTTGAGCAATTCGCGGACCTCGTAGCCCGGGAAATCGCGGAGCGTCATATTTCTCCCGTGATTTGAGTTGCCAAGTTATTCCTTTTAGTTTAGTAGTATCCGGACGTGCCAACCAAGCCAACGAAGAATAATGACGGAAATCGCCGCCGTGACCGCGGCGATCAGACTCGGATCAATGAACGGATTCGCGCGCCCCGCGTGCGGGTAGTGACTGCCAACGGCGACCAGCTGGGCGTCATGAACACGCGCGACGCGCTGGAAAAAGCCAAGGCTCTGGGGCTGGACCTGGTGGAAGTGGCCGGCAATGCCGATCCGCCCGTATGCCGCGTGGTTGATTACGGCAAGTACAAATACCAGCAGGCCAAGCTCCAGAAAAACAACAAGAGCCGAACCGTCAAGCTTAAGGAAATCAAGCTCCGCATCGGTACGGATACCAATGACTATAATGTGAAAATGGCCCGTACGGAAAGCTTTCTGGATCATGGCCACAAGGTCCGTTTCCAGCTCCGTTTCCGCGGTCGTGAGAACGCCCACCAGGAGCTTGGCTACGACGTCTTCAACAAAGTCATCGCGGACATGAAGACCATGGCGCAGGTGGACCAGGCCCCGCGCCTGGCCGGCAACACCATGCACATGGTGCTTTCCCCGCTCCCTGCCCAGCAGCGCGTGAAGAAATTCACCGCCCACCTGGATAAGGACTTCGATTCCGAAGACTCCGCCTTTGATGCGGAAGACGACGAGTAAAACGGCATTTTTTCTTTTTCAGGCTTTCCGCCCTTATAAGGCGGAAAGCCTTTTTTACGGGAGAATGCTTTTCTATAGAGACCCGGGGAATTCTCCCGGAGGCACTGGAGGAATTGTTTCTTTCCGTTCAATGGGAATCTGGAAACCGTCTGGAACGCCTGGAGAAGGTATTGCTCCATTACGAGGCTGTGTTCTCCGCTTGGGATGAGAACAGACTGGCGGGGCTGGTAGCCGTCATGGATGACGGAACCATGACGGCTTATGTCCATTACCTGCTGGTGTATCCTAGGTACCAGGGATACGGTGTCGGTTCGTGGCTGCCGGGTATTTAAGCATCGTTCTCACTTCCTGAAGGGCAGGAATGGTTTTATTCCGGGCCGGACGCAGGAGGCTATGCGTTCTATTCCTCCTACGTTCGGAGAAATCGGGATGGAACGGGAAGAAGGTGAATAATATCTCAATTTTCTTTGGACATCCGTTTGCAGAAAGGCTGCATGCGGCACATGGTGGCGGTGCGCCAGAGCCATTCCAGGGGGCCGTACAGGAAATGGCTTAGCCAGAGGCGGCAGGCCCATGCCTGGAGGAGGAAGACGGCCACGGCCGCGCACAGGCATGGCCACGGTCCCATGTCCTGGGCCAGGCCCAGCCCCCACCCGAAGAAGAGGAAGGTGAAGACCAGCGTCTGGGTGACGTAGCAGGTCAGCGTGCATTTGCCGGCGCTGCTGAGCAGCCGGGTGGGCAGGGGAAGGCCGGGATGGGTGAACAGCAGGACGGCGGCGGAGACGAAAGCCGCGGTATAGAAGAGGTTTTCCCATGGGTGCAGGAGACGGGCTGCGTCCGCTTCCAGAGGGGCGCCCAGCTGCGGGATGAGGTACAGGCGCATTGCCAGCAAAGCCAGGAACAGGAGCCCGGCCACGCCCAGCGTCCGCAGGAACAGGCTGCGTTTGTTGGGCGCGTCTTCAAAGGCGCGCCATCTGCCCGCCAGCATGCCTAGGATGAAGAGGCCCAGCGTCTGCCAGAGGCGGCCGCTGAGCAGGAAGAACTGCCATTTGCCCGCCTGGCCCTGCGTCAGGTTCCACAGGGCCGCCTGACCCCAGCTGCCGTGGGCGTACAGGAATTCCCGCGTGGGGCCCGCAGCCGGGGAGCCCGTATGGAACCAGCCGGAGGAGTGGGGCCACCAGTCCGCCAGCCCGGCATGGTTCAGCAGGTCCATAAGCATGACCGGCTGAATCAGGCACAGGGCGCAGAGGGTGATGAGCAGGGGAGTCCCGCATTTGTAGAGCATGACCAGGGCAAAGCCCAGGGTACCGAAGAGGGTGAGGATGTCTCCGTCATAGAACAGGGTATGCGCCAGACCCAGCAGGAACAGGAGCGTCAGGCGCCACATGAAGCGTTTCCGGAAGTCGATTCCCTGCTGCTCCCGCCTGTCCAGCTGGATGAAGAAGCTGAGTCCGAACAGGAAGGAGAAGAGCAGGAAGGATTTGCTGACAAAGAGATGTTCATAGGCCCAGTCCGCCGCGCTGTTGGCCGCAGCCTGCCATCCTTCCGCCGGGGGCATGGGGAGATAGAGGTTGAAGTGGTCGTGCGTGTGGACGATGACGATGCCCAGCAGGGCCAGAGCCCGGAGGATATCCAGAATGGTGATGCGCGCGGCCGGGGGAGGCGTTCCGGCGGGAGTCCGGGCGGTCATGGCGTCAGCAGGGGCGGGAAAAGGATGGGAGAAGTTCCGCCGCGCGCCTCCTGGCCCATTGGTCTGCTTCCAGAATGGGGGCCAGTTCCCCGCGGGGATCCGCCGGGGTGTGGTCGTCCATGATGGCCTCCACCAGTTTCCAGATGCCGGGGAAAGAGATTTGGCCGTGGATGAAGGCATTCACCGCCGCTTCATTGGCGGCGTTGTAAACGGCTGCCAGGGTGCTGTTGCCGGCTCCGGCCCTGCGCGCCAGGTCCAGGGCGGGGAAGACATCCGTGCGGGGGGCCTCAAACACCAGCCGGCCGATTTCCGCGAAATTGAGCTGCTTCAGGGAGTTGGGAACGCGGTCCGGCCATGTGACGGCGTACTGGATGGGGAAGCACATGTCCGAGCTGCTCATCTGGGCCAGCACCGTGCCGTCCCGGTATTCCACCATGGAGTGCACGATGCTCTGCGGGTGGACAATGACGTCCACTTTTTCCATGGGAACGTCAAAGAGCCAGCGAGCCTCAATCATTTCCAGCCCTTTATTGAACAGGGTGGCGGAGTCTATGGTGATTTTGCGGCCCATGCTCCAGGTGGGATGCTTGAGGGCCTGTTCCAGCGTAACGTGTTCCAGGTCTTCCCTGTTCCAGGTGCGGAAGGGTCCGCCGGAGGCCGTCAGAATCAGGCGGGAGACGGCTTCCGGGCCGCCGTGGTTGCCGTTCAGGCACTGGAAAATGGCGTTGTGTTCGCTGTCCACCGGAAGCACCTGCACACCGGCCCGGCGGGCTTTTTCCATGACGATTTGCCCGGCCATGACCAGAATTTCCTTGCTGGCGATGGCCAGGTCCTTGCCTGCTTCAATAGCGGCCAGCGCGGGCTTGAGACCGGCGGTTCCCACGATGGAGATTAACACCATGTCCGCCTCCGGGAGCTGCGCCAGGCGGCACAGCCCTTCTTCTCCCGTTTCCACCTGCGCGCCGGGGAGCGCGCGCGCCAGCTCGTCCGCTCCGGATGGGTTAAAGATGCATACGCTGCGCACGTTGAATTCGCGCGCCTGGCGGGCCAGCGCCTCCACGCTGGTTCCTGCGGCCAGCCCCACGATTTCCATTCTGTCCGGAATATCCCGGGCGACTTTCAGAGCGCTGGTTCCGATGGAACCGGTGGAGCCCAGGATGACGACGCGTCGTTTCTGCATAACGGAGAAGCATCATGCAAAAAATACGGTCCCTTGACAAGCCGGGGGGATGAAAATTTTCCCCGTGCCGCATGGGCCGTTTTCCCGTCAGCCCGGTTTTATTCCGGCGGGCCGGGGAAAGGCCGCCACGCGTTCGTGCCGCAGGCGGTTTGTGCCGTGGGTTGCTGCGTTCCTGCTGGCTCGTCAAGCAGGGATGGCGGGAAAAGAGCGGGCCTGGAACGTGAAGGAATGTTCCGCCGCATGGAAAAGGGTTGTATTTTCCTCCGGAGGGCGTATAGGATGGCACGAATGAAGCGCATCGCCGTGTATGCCGGTAGTTTCGACCCTCTGACCAATGGTCATTTATGGATGATCAGGCAGGGCGCGAGGATGTTTGATGAGCTGATTGTGGCCATGGGCGACAATCCGGACAAGCGTTATACGTTTTCCCATGAGGAACGCATGGATATGCTGCGGGTGGCGCTTTCCGACATGCCGGATGTGCGCATTGCCGAGTTCCACAACCGCTTTCTGGTGGATTTCGCCAATGAACACGGGGCTACGTTCATGCTGCGCGGCATCCGTTCCACGCAGGATTACGAGTATGAACGCGTGATGCGCCATATCAATGCGGATATGGCCCCCAAGGTGTGCACGGTGTTCCTGATGCCTCCCCGGGATACGGCGGAGTTGTCCTCCAGCATGGTGAAAGGGTTGATTGGGCCGGAAGGCTGGGAGAGCCAGGTGAGCCGCTATGTCCCCCATAATGTATTCGCCATGTTGAAGGAGAAGTACCGGGAGGTTTTTCCGCGTTCCTAGCGGAGATTCCGGATTTCCGTTCCGTTATTCGCTGTCCGGTGGAGAGGGGGCAGGGGCGGAACGCCTCCGCCTCCTTCTGTCTTTCTGCTTTCTCATGCGCTGGATGACGCGGGCTCTTGCGGCGCATCGGCCCGTTTGCGTTTGTTCCACAGCATCGCACAGTTCCCTGCGCGCCAGAAAGCGGTTGAGTTCCCTGGATCTGTCCGCATGGCATTTGACGGCGATGCCCGTGGGCGTGTGCCTGAGGTAAACGCAGTTGTTGGTTTTATTTACTTTCTGGCCGCCTCGCCCGCTTCCGCGGACAAAGCTTTCCTCCAGATCCTGTTCACGGATGCCCAGGGCCTCCATCCGTTCCCGGAGAGCTGCCAGTTTTTCAGGCCTGACCATAGCCGGAGGATTGCAGGGTGTTAACGCGCTGCCGGACAGCATGGGCCAGCATGTCCCGGCTGGCGGCCGTCATGGGGCGAAGGCTGACGGCAACGGTTGATCCGTCAGTCAGGCGGAGGTTCAGCCGTCCGCCTTCCCGGTCCGCGGAGCGAATCTGCTGCCAGAAGAACCATTGCATGGTGCGCTGCGTTCTCAGGAACGGCAGGATTTCCACTCCCACCGGGGTGACGATGACGGCCGCGTGTTTCAGGCAGCGGCTCCCGCAGCCAGGCAGAGGGCGGCGGGAACAAGCGCCGCGGCCTGCATGGCCCACAGGGGGGCGGGCAAATACGGGGTAATTGTATCATATCCCGTGAGCTGGAGGAAAGCGGCAGTGGCTGCCAGAAGGAACCCCGCCGCCGTCAGGATGGCGCCTGACCGGTTCCGGGTGAAGCGCAGCTCCCGTTTCCGGACGGGAATGTGCCGGATGTCCTCCACGCCCAGACCGGCCTGAACCGGACGGGGCGCGGAAGCGGGAAGATGGCGTTCAGGCTCCGGCATAGACGCCCGGGAGGATTTCCTTCGTTTCGTCGGAGTCGTTTTCCATCAGCAAGGTGCCCCGGAGAACGGCTCCGTCCTGGAAGTGGAAGCGTCCGCGCAGGGTCAGCTTGTCCATGCCTGTCAGGGAGGGCAGGCCCAGCCCGTCCAGGGAATCCACCAGCTTATACAGTTTGGAATCCAGGTCCACCACCGGGGTATTGCCCTGCCGTTCCGGAGCCAGGGCCACGTTGCCGTGTTCATCCACGGAGATGGCGTCCGAACGGAGCAGGAACAAGTCGGAAGTGGTCTTGACGGGGAAGAAACGGGAACGCGGGACATTGACGGCCCTGGCGCCCGGGAAGCATTCGATGCCCGCGCCCATGGCCGTTTCCAGCTGGTACACCGGGGCGGATTCCTGATCGCGGGGGTTGAGCGTCTTTTTATTGCGGATCATGGGCAGCGGGAGCACGCCGCCGTTGGCGTCCAGAATTTCCCTGAGGGCGTCCAGGCGTATCCAGAGCGTATTGGTGTTGAAATAGCGGTGCCTGGAGATGTTCTGGAATTCAGGAATATCCTCATCCGGGCACTGGGCCACTTCCCGCAGAATCAACTGGCCGTCCGATTTCCTGACCGCCAGGTGGCCGCCTTTCCTGTCCGCCTCCGTGCGGCGGGTGACTTCCATGACGAAGGGGGCGCCGCTTTCCGCAAACCAGCGGAGGAAGTTCATGTCAAGCTGGGCGCCCAGATTGTCGGAATTGGAGACAAAGGCGTATTTAACGCCATCCGCCAGCAGGCGGTCCAGCCAGCCGGACCCCAGCAGGGCCGGATACAGGTCCCCATGGCCGGGCGGGCACCATTCCAGCTCCGGCTGTTCCGGGCAGCTGGCCGGGGAGAGGCCGTCCGCCAGGATTTTGGGAACGCGGTTCTGCATCAGCTCCACTTCGGCGCGGTCCGCAAAGCCGTCCGCCGCGTATTTTTCCAGGTAGGCCAGCGTGTCCGCGCTGGTGGAGAAAGAGTTCATCAGCAGAAGGCGCACAGGCGTGCCGGAGAGGGAGCGCAGATGTTTCACCTGCCTGACGATTAAATCCAGGAACGTATCCTCTCCTTTTACTTTCAGCAGGCTTTTCGCCTTCTGGAGGCCCATGCTCGTGCCGAGGCCGCCGTTGAGCTTGATGCAGACGCACCGGGAAATCAGGTCCTTGTCCGCCGCAGGGGTGGAGGCCGTGATGTCCCGCCAGTCTTCCACCTGGTCGGCGGGCAGGATGTCCGTTTCCGGAATCATGCCGGAGTGGTTGGAAACAAGGGCTTCGTAACAACGGGAGAAAGCGTTGACGGCCGCGGCTGAAACGCCGGCGGACTCCATCTTTTCCGCAAGGAGTGAACGTACTCATTGGCGGCTTTTGTACAAAATGCCCGGAGGAGGCTCAAGCATTATCAGCGTATCCGGAATGCCCGCGCGTTTTCTTTTTCCTGTGGGGCCTGCTCCGGATTATCTGGCTGCCGTCACCCGGATGCGCCGATAGTCCGCCACCCATTGGGAACCGTCCCATAACTCATCTTTCAGGGAATTTTCCATTTCCTTGAAAATCTGGATGCGCTGTTCTTCGTGGAGGTTTTTCAAGTCTTCCCGGAAGAATTGGACGGCCCAGTTGCGCAGGCCGTCAGGACCGTCTTTCAACGGCGTGGGGCGGTCAAATTCCTTCATTGTTTCCGGGTGAAGCCCTGCCTGTTCCAGCACGCTGCCGTATTCTTCCGCGGCGGGAAAGTAAAAACGCGTTGTGTACGGGAGGCTCCTGCGTTCCAGGGCTGTCCGGAAAGCTTCCCTGATGCGGAGAATATTGAGGCGGGCTCCGAATTCGCAGACCAGTTTCCCCTGCGGTTTCAGGACGCGGGAAACGGCATTTAAGAGAGTCCCATGGTCCGGTATCCAATGGAAGGCCGCATTGGAGAAAACGATGTCAAACCTGTTGCGCCAGGGCATGAGGCGGGCGTCCAGCACGCGGAAGTCCATGCCGGGATAGAGCCGGCGGGCTTTGCTATCATTTCCGAAGAGGAGTCCAGACCGGTGACGGAGGACGATTTTTCCAGCAGGGCGTGCGTCAGCGTACCGGTTCCGCAGCCCAGGTCCAGAATGGACTGGTCTGGATTTTCCGGTACGCAGGAGAGCAGACCCCTGCCGTATTCCGCGACAAAATCGTGTTTGTTTTCGTACCATTCAGCGTTCCAGTCCATGACCTCTCCATCGTAGGGAAAAGGGGGATTTTTTTCAAGAGAGACCCTGTCTTTTTTTCATGGCATTTTTCCCGGAGGGCCTCTGTCCATTTCTCCGTGCCGTGCCGGGATTCTTCTTGCGTTGGAGGGCGGGAAATGGTTAAGATAAGCTTACTATGAAAGCAACAGCCCTGTTCCTGGCGGCTTCCGCCCTGGCCGCGGTTTCCGCCGTCGCCTATGACGGATACGGTTATGACCCCCGGCCCGCAAGTTCCTATAACAATACTATCAGCGGAGCGGCCCACATCGGCTATGATTCCCGGTATGCCTATAAAGACGTGGTGGCTTCCTCCGTGCTGAACCGCAGCGGCGTGTTTAACATCGGCGGCGAGCTGAACCTCAACCTGGTCAGGGACTGGAAGCAGGAAATCGGCGCGGAATACATGGCTTTCTGCGACGGGCTGCTGAGCGACAAGGACGCCTTTGACGCCAGTTGGAAGGCTGTCAAAGAGCTGTTCCCCAATCTTTCCTTCCGGGGCGGGTATGAGTTGAATTACGGTGGCCTCCCGGGGTATTTGAGCAAGCACATGGGGAAGGCTCCCCATTCCCTCGCCCAGTCCGTCACGGCGGGGCTGGCGTATGACGATCCGGGCCACGGCTATTTTGGCTCCCTGGATGTGCAGTACGGCTTTTACGGCATGATCGGCTGGCGCATTGACCTGAACGCGGGCAAGCGCTGGAGCGGCCTGATTCATGAAAAGGTGGATTTGGAACTGAGCGCCGGAACAGGTTATTCTTCCAGTTACTGGGGGCCCGGCGTAGCCGGGTTTGACCAGGTTAACATCAAGCTGGCGGCTCCCGTGCGCGTAACGGGTGTGGACTCCAGCCGCGGGTTCCGGATTATTCCCTTCATCCAGCTTGACTGGGCGGGAAACACCCGTTCCGAAATCCGCCGCTACGCCGGCATGAACGCGATTGAGGACTTCCGCATCCGCGTGGGCGTGGAAGCCGTTTACCGTTTTTAAGCGGATGCTCCGCGGCCCTTTCACCGGGAAGGGCCGCGGAAGCGTTCCCCCTTTCCGGGGGCGCATGCCCCCTCCCCGCCTTCCCTTGAATCCCCTGCCATGTTGAAAATGATTTTTCTGCTGGCCCGGCGCATGTTTATACGGCTGCTGCTGGTGTTGCTTCCGCTGGGCCTGTTTATGTTCCTGGCGCAGGCCATTCCCCTTTCCCCTCTGCAATCCCTGCTGGTGCTGGTTCCGGTGATTGCCTTTGAAGTGTGGCTCGTCATCAGGCATCTGCTGCCCGTCATGGGGGAGCTGGTGACCAAGACGCTGTATTCCTCCAATATTACTACGGATGAGGAAGTGCTGGTGGAGGCTTCCAGGCGCATGCTGAATTCCGGGGATCCCCAGGGCGCTCTGGAATTGCTGGAACGCTACCGGAAGGAGAATCCGGGGCTGGTGCGTTCCTGGCTTATGGAATCCAGCCTGCTGAACGATATGCGCCGGTACGCGGATTCCGTCAACGTCCTTCAGAAAGGCATGGAATACGGAGGATGGCGCAAGGAGGACCGGGCTCTGTTCCTGTACAAGATAGGGGCCATTTACGATTCCCAGCTCCATGACCCGGACAGGGCCCGGAAGTATTGGGAGGAAGCTGCGGATAAATATCCCGATACGGCCTATGGCCGTTCCGCACGGGACAAGGTTATGTTTTAACGCTGTTTTCCATGAAGAGAAGATGTCCGGAAATTTTCCCCCCGTTGTTTTAAAGAGCCGTGCATGACGGTGGACTAAAATTTCCTCTTTTTCATTATTCTGAGCGGGGGAATATTTTTCAAGACTGTTGCCGGGATGCCACGGTGGTTCTTCCATCTGAGAACGGAGTAATTAAATATTGTATAGATCAATGTGTGTGTTACCATTTTTCCGCATTTAATAATAATGCTTTGCCGTTTCCTTGGAACCGGATTAATTTTTCAACTAACATGATATGAGTAAAATAAGCCATATAAAATATATGGTGCTTTGCAATCTTCCCTACCGTTTGCGGGAAATCGCCGGACGAATGGCGAAGAAATGCAGGAGAAGGAAAGACCGGTCTCTTGAAGCGAAGCTGGAGGATATTCGCAATTTGCTGATTTATAATCACCCCATTTCCTCGGTTCCTCCGGCGACGGGGAAGTTGAGGCTCCTTCAGGACGGCAATACGGTTTTGCTGGCCCTTTTTGCGCGCAGATGTCGGGAAAACGGGCTGCGGTACTGGCTGGATTACGGCACGCTGCTGGGGGCGGTAAGGCACAGGGGGTTTATTCCGTGGGATGATGATCTGGATGTGAGCATGATGAGGCCGGAGTTCGACCGCCTGCTGGAACTGCTTCCCGTTCTTTTCCCCCGTGAGGAAGGATTTACCTGGAACAGGCACGCCTTTCTGCAACTAGGATATGAAGGCACCCCCCTCAACCTTGATGTGTATCCCTATCATTTTTATGCAGAGAGTCTTTCATCTCCGGAACAGCATGGGAAGCTGGACAGGCTTATGAGCGGATTTAAAAAAGACGTGGTGCTGGTAGGTTCCGAGATGAACATGACCGATGAGCAGGTTCAGGAGAAAATCCGCCGGGATATTCTGGAAGGAAGGGAAGCCGCCGGGGAAGAAGAAGCCCCCGGGATTTTTCTTTCTCCCGCCATTACGTTTACAAAAAACACGCACCTTTCCTATGAAACGTTCTTCCCTCTTGGCTCCGCAGAATTTGAGGGGATGATGTTTTCCGTGCCCAACCATGCCCGCCAGTACCTGCAATTTTTTTACGGCGACTATCTGTCTTATCCGGAACGCATCCAGTTCAAGCATCCTTCCGTGAAGGCCATGGTGGAGAAGGTTCCCTTTGAGGCGGCGGTCAACCGTTTCATTGACGTTTACGGAAAAAGGATTGATGCGCCCATGCCATGAAAACGGTTATTACTTACGGAACCTTTGATTTGCTGCACACGGGGCACGTGAACCTGCTGAGGAGGGCCCGGAAACTGGGGGACCGGCTCATCGTCGGCGTGACTACGGACAGTTACGACCAGAGCCGCGGCAAACTGAATGTCATGGAGAGTCTGGAGGAACGCATGGAAAATGTGCGGAAAACCGGTCTGGCGGATCTCATTATTAAGGAAGAACTGGAAGGGCAGAAAATTCATGACATACGGAAGTACGGAGCGGATGTTTTTGTGATTGGCTCCGACTGGTCGGGGAAATTTGACTATCTTCGCGAGTATTGTGAGGTGGTTTACCTGGAACGCACCAAGGGCGTTTCTTCAACAGACCTCCGTTCCGCCCGGAATCCCATTGTATATATGGGAATTGCAGGTCATGGGCGCATAGCGGGCCGTTTTCTCCGGGAGTCCAAATATGTCAGCAATATAGAAATAACAGCCGTTTTCGGAAGGAATAAGGAGAAAGTCCGCCGTTTTGCAGAGTCTCACGCTCTGCTGGAATATTATACGGAATATGAGCAGTTTTTGGACCGGGTTCATGCCGTTTATATTGCCGTCCCCCATCATCTCCATTATGAAATGGCCAGGAAGGCCCTGTTGAGGGGGAAGCACGTATTGTGCGAGAAGCCTCTTGCCCTTGCCCGGAAGGAGGCGGAAGAGCTGTTCCGGCTGGCCGAGGAGAAAGGAGTCGTTTTGCTGGAAGCCCTTAAAACTGCGTTTTGTCCGGCTTTCCAGCAATTGACCAGTTTGGCGGGGAGCGGCATTATTGGTTCCATCAAGGCAGTAGACGCCACATTTACCAAGCTGATAGAGGATGAGGCTGCCAGGGAGTATGACCCCATGCAGGCCGGAGGCGCCTGGACGGAACTGGGTTCCTATCCCGCCTTTGTCATTGGGAAGCTTCTGGGAACCGATCCCCGCAGGATTCGTTTTGTTACTTGCAGAAAGTCTCATACGGGCGTGGATGTGTTCACGCGCGCGGAATTTCTTTATTCCAATGCAGTAGCCACCGCTACGGCAGCCATAGGAGCCAAGCAGGAAGGGGACTTGTGCATTACCGGAACGGAGGGGTATATTTATGTGCCGGCGCCGTGGTGGAAGACGGAGATGTTTGAAGTGCGGTTTGAGGATACCCGGCTCAACAGGAAATATTTTGCCAATTTTGAAGGGGATGGGCTGCGTTATGAACTTGGCGCGTTTTTGCGCCTGATTCATGGCTGCCAGCACGGCAACCGTCTTTTGACCCGTGAGGATTCCATGTTCATGGCTGATGTTGCCTCCCGTTTTAGGCGTGGGGAAGGAGTTGATGAAATCAGCTGATCAGGACAGGCATGCCGTTTGCCGGAAATGAAAGGAGGGAGATTTTTCCTTCTGCTCCTCAACATTAATCAGGCGGTCGTAAATGTGCCTGGCGAAGACGATATCGTGGAGGCCCAGCCCTATATTGTAGCTGAGGATGCGTTCTTCCGGAGACGTTCTTCCCGCTGTTTTTCCGGCCAGCACCGGAGCTATTTCCCCAAATTGACGGAAGCGCTCAAAATGCCGGAAATTCTTAACATGGTCACGATCATCGGCAAATACCTTGTCGAAAAACAAATCACAATTTTGGAACCCCTTTGTATGTACGGGGATAACAGTAATGCCTGGTTTGAAACAGCTGTCTTCGGCAAGGATACCCTCCGCATTAGTAATGCAGGAAATGACGGCATCTGTTCCATCAATGAGGCCATTGATGTTTTTCACTTCTTCAAAACGGACATTGCTGTGGCATTGGAATTCTTCAATGAATTGGGGAACATGCGTTTTGTAGGAAAGAAGACGCACCGTGAAGTTTTTTTCAGGATATAACGCCAGAATGCATGCCATAGTGGCGCGGGCCGTATTTCCCAGCCCCATCAGGGAAATTGTCTGGAAATCCTGTCTGGCGAATGTTTGAAGGGCGAGGGCGGCTACTGCTCCGGTACGGGCGTTCGTGACCCAAAAAGCGTCCATAAGAGCCAGAAGCTCTCCGGTATGATAATCGTAAAGTAGTATTTCCCCATTAATGGTTTTGGCCCGTTCCGGGTAACGCGTTACAATTTTTACCCCCATGGCGTTCAAGCCGGGGACGATGCAGGGCATCGTATTCATGAATTTTCCTTCTTCAAAGGCGATGCTTGTTTTATGGGGAAGGAATACAGGTTCTTCCTCCTTGATATGGAAGGACTCTTTTACCCATTGGATTGCCTGCCGGGGAGAAATATTGAGGGAGGAAATAATTTCGTGAGGAATTGTCAGCATGGTAGGGGGGGGTAGAGTAAAAACGGCGTTTGGAAAAAGAGAGTTAATGACTAGTTTGAATGCATGGAACAGAGCTCGTGCATGGCCCGGACCAGAGCATCGTTGTCGGTTGCGTCTCTGACGGCGATACGGATGAATTCCCTGCCTTCAAATCCTTTTTTCCGGCTGCAATCCTTAACAAGGATGGAGTGGTTTTTCAGCAGAAGGCCGGTCAGGGAGCGGGCTTTCATGGGGGGGCTTGACCTCGCACATGAAATAGTTTGCCTGGGAGGGGAAAACGTTCAGGAAAGGCACGCGGGAGAGTTCCTGCATGAAGCGGTCCCGTTCCTTCATGAAACGGTTGCACGCGCGCACGTAGGATTGCTCGTATTTCCCGAAGATTTGCATGTAGAATTCCGCGATGGAATTGATGTTCCAGATGGAAACATCTTTTTTTATCCATGCCGCCAGTTCCCTGTCTGCGGAGGCCAGAATACCCAGGCGGAGGCCCGGAACGCCGTAGGATTTGGAAATGCTTTTTACCACGGCCAGGTGGGGATATTCTTCCAGAATGCCGTCTTTCAGCAGCGTATTGTCCGGCATTCCGCAGGAGAAGTCTACAAAGGATTCATCCACGATCAGGCGGATGCCGCGGGTTTTTGTCCACAGGCAGAGGCGCAGCACATCGCCTTTCGGCAGGAAGAATCCGGAAGGGTTTCCCGGATTGACGAGGAGCAGGGTACCGATGTCTTTCCCGGAAAAGAATTCCATCAGGTCGTCCGCCGTATAAGTGAAATTCCGGGAAGCGGTATGGAAGGGAACCACCATATCCGGTTTCACCCGGTTGGGGTATTCTTCAAAGGTAGGGTAGATGACCCCCATTTTCCCTTCCAGGCGGGACATGAGCGCCTTAATGAGTTCCGCCGCGCCGTTGCCGATGCAGATGTATTCCTGGCTGATGCCGAAGTATTTTGCCGCCAGCAGGCTGTTGACTCTCATTCCGGACGGGTATTCCCTCACCAGGCGTTCAAATTCGCCTTGAGTTCGGACATGAGGCGTTTGTTGGGGAAATAGGGATTGACCAGGTAACAGAAATCCCTGATGCGGGGATAGCGCCAGTAGCCTCCGTACCGGGATTCCATCAGGCGCAGGTGTTCTTCCCTGTCCGGGGTGAATATGGAGGCTGCGATGTCCAGGTCCTGGATGTCGTCTATTTCATACCATGCTTCGCCTCCGAGGCGCAGCGCCTTGATTTCCGGCTTGTCCAGCAGGGCGATGACCCGCAGCACCTGTTCGTAATATTCATTATTGCCCAGGGCTTTGCTGTAGGCTGTAAGAAAGGGGACGTAATGGGTCCGGGAGAATTCCCTGCTGAATTTGTAAATATTGACTGTTTTAAAATATTCCGTCTTTTTCTTGTAGGAGAATTTGCTGCCGGGAATGAATTGCCTGATGTTGTCGTCTTCATCCAGAGTGACGACCGTGCCGTCCATCCAGCTTTCAAATTTGGCGACGAGAGCAAGGCTGGGATAGGGATGGCGGAGCAGGGCATCAATAACGGAGTCTTCAAAAATCAGGTCGGATTCAAAGAGCAGCGTGTCGTCCTGAAGCAGGTGTTCCTTGGCCAGGTACAGGGAATAAATATTGTTGGTGCTGGCGTACAGGGGATTGTCCACATATTCCACAGGGGTGGAAATGTCCAGCCGGGAAAGGAAGGTTTTGAGTTTTTCCCCCTCATAACCCGTAACAATCACGATTTTTTCCAGAGACGGGGAAAGGCGGTCCAATTGTCTCATCATGCGTTCTATCAGCGTCACTCCGTTGACCTGAATCATGCACTTGGTATTGTTCCGGGTGAGCGCTCCCAGTCTTTTTCCCATTCCGGCCGCTAAAATGATCGCCTGCATAAGTATTCTAATTTGTCTTCAGAACCTGAGAAAGAACCGGGAACTATGTTTAACGGATTGAGCATCCGTTAAACGTTTCTCCCATTCTGTCCAAAGTTAAATCAATGAAATAAAAGGATTGCGATGAAACATAAAAGACGGTTTTTTCCTTTTCGCCCGGGTAATATCCCATTAACATATTCTTACAGAAATTTTTACTTTGACGGCGGATGCTCAATCCGTTTGTTGCCAATACCGTGGAAAGGGAAGGATAAGGTCTGTCTGCATTTTGGAAAAAGCAGCGTTAATATCATGGAACGGGTGTTTTCTCCGAAAAGGACAACTTGTTTTTCATTGACTTGTAAAAAGTGAGGGATAAGGTTTTGATTCTGCCGGATGTGCTTTCCTGGAAAAATGAAGCATATCCCGCATGTTGTTGACCAAATTTACCTGTGATGAAGCTGCCATCATTCATTACCGCCGGAAGGACTGGAAAATTAGTAAGGGGAAAGCATTGGTGGGTGACGGAAGTCCGGTGCTGCGGCCTGAAAGTGCTTTCTTCCTGCACGGATAGGAAAAAGCGTTTCATCCGTTTTTTCGGTATTCCGTGCGGACGGTTCAAGGTGGGCCGGGAAGGTGAAGCCTCCCAATTGGGCAAACTGGTAAAATCTACCGTTCGGGCCGAGGAAATGCCCCAGGCGTCCGGAGTGCTGAGGATTGTGCAGCAGGCCATGACCTGTTTTTTGAATGAAGTGGCCGGGATTCTTGAGGAGGGCGGTTATCCGTACTGGCTGGATTTCGGGACGCTGCTGGGCGCGGTGCGGCACCGGGGCTTTATCCCCTGGGATGACGACCTGGATATTTCCATGCTGCGTGAAGATTATGAAAGGTTGAGGGCGAATGCCGCCGGGCTTTTCGGTTCGCGCGGTTTCTCCGTCAGTATGGATCCGTTCATCCAGATAGGGTTGCCGGGCACGTTGTGCAATGTGGACATTTTCCCGTATGACACGGCTCCTGCCGCGTGGTCTCCGGATGCGCCTGAGGAAAGGGAGTGGCTGCTGCGCGGTTACAAGGCATCCGGAATGCTTGATTATGAGGCAGATTCCTCCTGCCGTTACCGGACGCGGTGTTCCTATGAGGAAAAGATGGCGATCCGGGACCGGGTGGTGATGGGAGGACGGCGGCCGGCGGATGGAGGAAACATTTTCCTGGGATTTGAGATTCCTTTTGCCGGCCCGTGCCGCCATTCCTTCCGCCATGAATGGCTGTTTCCGCTTTCCCGCGTCCGGTTTGAGGGAAGGGATTTTCCGGCCCCCAGGATTCCTGAAATGGTGTTGTACGGCCAGTACGGGGACTGGGGAGTGCTGCCGGATTCTCCCCCTGTGCATTTTGATTTGAACCACATTTCCAAGGAGGTTCTGGCTAGGATGATGTACATGCGTGATACGGGGCGCCTTCCCGGGCGCGATTAAAGGGCCGCACCCTTTTCTTCCCCCGCAGGGAGAAGCCCTTCTTTCTTCCTTGACCCTGCTGATTGAGGAGGGGTATCATTAGATAATGAGAAGACCCCCGATACCCGGCTTGGTGATGGCGGACGGATGGCTCCAGCCGTATTCCCGCCAGATACGCGACCGCCAGCGTCTGTTTGACCTGAAAATGAAGAGGATCAATCAGCGCGCCGGCTCTCTGGAGGAATACGCGCGCGGATACCGCTATTACGGTTTCAACAGAGACGCGGAGACGAGGGCGTGGACATACCGGGAATGGGCTCCCGCCGCCCGCAGGGTGTCCCTGATTGGGGATTTTAACGGCTGGAACCGGGAGAGCCACCCGCTGGAGCGGAATGAGCGCGGCGTGTGGGAAATTACGCTGCCGCCTGATGCGCTGGCCCACGGGCAGAAGGTGAAGGTGCACGTGGTCGGTGCGGACGGCACGGGCAGAGATCGCATTCCCGCATGGATTACCAGGACCGTCCAGGATCCGACCACTTATGATTTTGCCGGGGAGATCTGGATGCCGGAACACCCCTATGAATGGCGGAATAACGGTTTTGATCCCTCCCGGGTGGAAGTTCCGTTCGTGTATGAAGCGCATGTAGGCATGGGCGGGGAAGAAGGGCGCGTGCATACGTACCGCGAGTTTGCGGACGAGGTTCTCCCCCGGATCGCCAGGCTGGGTTACAATACCGTCCAGCTGATGGCGATCCAGGAGCACCCCTATTACGGTTCCTTCGGCTACCACGTTTCTTCCTTTTTCGCCCCTTCCTCCCGTTTCGGCGAGCCGGAGGACCTGAAGTACCTGATAGACCAGGCGCACGGCCTGGGCATCGCCGTGCTGCTGGACGTGGTGCATTCCCACGCCGTGAAGAACGAGGCGGAAGGGCTGAACAATTTTGACGGTTCCGGAGGCATGTATTTCCTGCCCGGGGAGCGCGGCCGCCATCCGGACTGGGATTCCTGTTGTTTTGATTATGGCCGGGACGAGGTGATTGAATTCCTCCTGTCCAATGTCCGCTGGTGGCTGGAAGAGTTCCGTTTTGACGGCTTCCGTTTTGACGGCGTGACATCCATGCTGTATTTCCACCGCGGGCATGAGCCGTTCGGGGATTTGGGCGCCTACTTCGGCTCTTCCGTGGATCTGGATGCCGTGGCTTATCTGCAGCTGGCCGCCACGCTGATTCAGCGGGTGAAGCCGGGCGCCATAGCGATTGCGGAGGACATGTCCGGCATGCCGGGATTGTGCCGCCCGGTGGACGAAGGGGGGATTGGTTTTTCCCACCGTCTGGCCATGGGCATTCCCGATTACTGGATTAAGCTGCTCAAGGAGAAAAAGGATGAGGAATGGAGCATGGGCGATATGTGGCACACGCTGACCAACAGGCGCTACGGCGAGCCGCATGTGGCCTATTGCGAGAGCCATGACCAGGCCCTGGTGGGGGACAAGACTCTGGCGTTCCGCCTGATGGATGCGGAAATGTACTGGAAAATGGCCGTGGACCAGCAGAGCCTCATTATTGACCGCGGCATGGCGCTGCACAAGATGATCCGCCTGGTGACGCTGGCTACCGGAGGGGAAGGCTGGCTGAATTTCATGGGCAACGAATTCGGGCATCCGGAATGGATTGATTTTCCGCGCGAAGGCAACGGCTGGTCTTACGAATACTGCCGCCGCCAGTGGTCCCTGGTGGACAATCCTTCCCTCAGGTTCAAGTTCCTGAATGCCTTTGACCAGGCGATGGTCCGCCTGGCGCAGGAAGCCCGGCTGCTGAATAATCCGCCGCCTTTCCCGCTTAATATTGACGAGACCAACCATGTCATGGCATTCCACCGCGGCGGTCTGGTATTTGTGTTCAACTGGTCCGGAGACAGGGCTATCATGGATTACATGCTGCCTGTTCCCCAGAAGGGGGAATGGCGGGTCGTGCTGGATACGGACAACGCCCGTTTCGGCGGTTTCGGGAGGCAGGATGTTTCCATGCCGCATTTTACGGATGGGGACGGGAACCTTTCCCTGTACCTGCTGCCGCGTACGGCCCTGGTCCTGAAAAGGGTAGGTTCCGCCGTCATGGCCCGCCGCCTGGGGCGGGAGGATTAGCGTGCGGCCTCAAAAAAACTGGCGGGTTTATTGGATCCGTCCATGAAAGAGGCGTGCGGTACGGGCCTGCGTACCGGGCGCGGGATGAATAGGCGCTTTCCCTGCCGGAACGTGTCCGGCAGGCTGTTACCACTGCGCGGGAAGTTCCCGCAAGGGGGGCGCTCCTGAATCCGCCTTTTTCAGGCGGATGGTCAGGATGTCCGTTTTGAAGTCCTTGGACTTCTCGTTATTGCGGCCCCACAAAATGGCTCCTTGCGTGGTCATTTCCGGATAAAACGTTTTTTCCGTGGAAAGGAAGCCCGGTTTATCCGCCGCAACGTGCACGGGCTTGTGCCTGTTCAGGGAGAGCGTGACGGGGGCCTGGCCGGCGTAGTCTCCGTTCACGCGCAGGCTGGCTCCGGAAGGAATGCTGCGGATGGTGATGTCCCGGGAAGGGCTGCTGCATGAGAGGCTTGCGCCGCAGAATGCGGAGAGCAGGAGAAGATGCGGGAAAAGGCCGTGAGTCATTGCTCTGGAAAAAATCAATGGTGTTCCGCCATTTTTATGGCGGCCTGCTTGATCTGGGCCGCCATGGAGTTGAGGGCGTTCGCCCTGGTGGGCGCCAAGTGGTCTTTCAGGCCGGTTTTGTCCAGCTTGGACATGTCCGCCTTCAGGATTTCTTCCGGAGGCAGGCCGGAAAGCAGCCGGATGAAGACGGCAATGAGGCCCTTGGTGATGAGGGAATCGCTGTCTGCGTACAATTTCAGTACGCCATTGTCCGGTTCCGTGTGCAGCCATACGCGGGATTGGCATCCCTTGATGAGGGAGTCCTCCGTTTTGTAGGCTTCATCCAGCCTGGGCAATTTTTTACCCAGGCTGATGATGTATTCGTAGCGTTCCGTCCAGTCCTGGAACAAATCCAGTTCATCCAGCAGGTCTTGCAGGCGTTCTTCGTAGTTCATGGCTCGGAGATTGGGTAGGATGAGCCGGGCGGGTTATCCCCGGCGGGCGTCTGCAAGCGTGGCGAGCACGGCTTTCTGGGCATGCACCCTGTTTTCCGCTTCCCGGAAGATAACGGGAGCAAAATGTTCCAGCACGTCTTCCGTGATTTCCTTGCCGCGGTAGGCGGGCAGGCAGTGGAAAACGGAGTGGCCGGAGGCGGCATGTTCCAGCAGCTCCCTGTTCACCTGGTAGGGATAGAAGTGTTTTTCCTTGGACAGTCCTTCCGATTCCTGGCCCATGGAAAGCCAGACGTCCGTGTTGATGACGGAAGCTCCCTTGACAGTTTCCACGGGATCCGTGGTGAAGATGACGTTCTCGCAGTCCAGATGCCTGCGGAAGTCTTCCAGGGGAAGGTAATTGGTAGGGGCTCCGATGGCGAGCGTAAAGCCCAGCCTCTTGGCCGCCCACATCCAGGAGCGGGACATGTTGTTGTCCCCGTCCCCCACGAAGGCGATTTTCATATCCTTCCAGGAACCGGGGCCGTAGATTTCCTCAATGGTAAGCAGGTCCGCCAGGATCTGGCAGGGGTGCTCCTCGTCCGTCAGGGCATTGATGGTGGGAATGCCGGAAAAGCTGGCGAATTCCTCCACCTCCTGCTGTCCGTAAGTCCGGATGGCGGCGCCGTGAATCATACGTCCCAGCACGCGGGCCGTATCCTTGATGGGCTCTCCACGCCCGAGCTGGATGTCTTGGACGGAAAGGAACATGGGACGCCCCCCCAGTTCACTAATGCCCACTTCAAAGGAAACGCGGGTGCGGGTGGAGGATTTGGAAAAGATGAGCGCCCAGGTCTGCCCCTTCAGGGGAAGGCGTTCGTGATGGCCGCGTTCCGCCTTAAGCCGGTGGCCCAGGGCGAGCAGGTCCCGGATTTCGTCTCCGGTAAGCTGTTCGATGGAAAGGAGGTTGTTCATGGTTTTTGAAAGGGAATAAAAACGGGAAAGCCGCACCATACTCCCTGTTTTCTTAAAAGAAAAGGGAATAATGCGGCTTTCCAGGGAGGGATGGAGATGCCTTTACAGCCTGGCTGCCGCTTGGTCCGGCCACGGTACGGGAGCGCCTTCACGGGCTCCGGCGGGATTATTCTTTTTGTAGGTGGGCATTTGGGCCTTGCGCTCCTTGAGCAGGGCGGTCATGGTCCTGGCCATGGCCTTAACGCGTTCCGGCTGCTGTTCCGCCAGGTTGTGCTCCTCGCTGATGTCCTCCTTGAGGTTGAAGAGTTCGAACTTCTGGTCAGGGTGCCAGTAGATAAGCTTCCAGTCCCCCTGGCGCATGGCCGTGCTGGGGGAATAACGGGAGTTGTTTCCGTTCCCTTCCCCCCATACGTTGGGCGTGTGGAAGAGCAGGGGGCGGTTGGGATTCATGCTGCCGCCTTTCAGCAGGGCAACAAAGCTTTTGCCGTCCACAACCTGAGGCGCCTGAATTTTTTTTGCTCCCGCTATTTCCAGAATGGTGGGGAAAAAGTCTTCAATGATGACGGGAGTGGCGCAGACGCTTTCCGCCTTTGTGACCCCGGGCCAGTAGACGATCATCGGTTCCCGGATGCCGCTTCCCGGTTGGAACCCTTACCGAAACTAAGCGGGTAATTGGATTCCTTGTTGCCCATGCGTCCGCTGATGGCAAGGCCCCCGTTGTCTGCCATGAAGATGATGACGGTATTTTTATCCAGATTGTTTTTTTTCAGGTATTCCCGGATGTCGCCCAGGCTCTTGTCCATCCCCTGGATCAGGGCGGAATAGCGTTTTTCGTTGTCGGACCATTTATGGCCGTCATTGGGGTTGGAGTACTCTTCCGCAAATCTCTTGTCATAGCCGCGCATGTCGAAGGGGGCATGGATGGCGTAATGGGACATGTACAGGTAGAAAGGCTTGTCCGCCTCCCTGGGGTTTTTCCGAATGGCGTCCAGGCGTTTCAGCGCCTCTTGCGTCAGGGCTTCCGTCAGGAATGTGTCGTTTTCATAGTAATTATTTTCGTCCAGTCCGCGGACATGGAAATTCCCCGTGCCGTATTTCCGGGAACCCCGGTAGTCCGCCGGGCCGCCTATTTCCGTGCCGGCGATATTGTAGTCAAAGCCGAAGAGCCTGGGATTGGCTCCGGGCGTATTTTTGGAGCCGAAATGGGCTTTTCCGCAGTGGATGGTGGTATAACCCTGTTTTTTGAGCAGGGCGGGCAGCCCAAGCACCTGGGTGAAGGGTTTTTCCATCCTGTACTGGATTTTTTCTTCCGTCAGGGGAAGATGGGTGGTTCCGGACGCTCTGGTTCCTGTCGGCTGGATGCCGTTGACGCTCCAGTCTGCGGGAGCCTTGAGCGCTTGATGGCCTGCGTCCGTGGTTTGGTCACGCAGGAGCGTCCAGTTCGTGACGCGGTGGCGGGCGGAGTTCATGCCGGACATGAGGCTGCACCGGCTGGGGGAACAGATAGGCTGCGCGTAGGCATTCGTGAATACCATGCCCTGTTTGCCCAGAGCCTCCATGTTGGGCGTGCGGTAGCGCTTGTTCAGGAAAGTAGGTTTGGGAGTGCCGTCCTCTTCCCGCCAAAAGGGCAGGGATGTATCCTGCCAGCCCATGTCGTCCACCAGAAAGAGGATGATGTTGGGGCGTTTCGGTTCTGCCGCGCGGGATGCTTTTACGGAAGCTGCGGAAGCGGAGCAGGCGCTTCCCAGCAGGAACGGGATGAGAAAGGCTGCGATGCGGGAAATGTTCATTACTAAAAATGACCGGTACTTATAATAACGCATGAGACGGACGTTTCTGTCAAGGATTCGTATTCCCGCGGCAGTTTGTTCGGAGACGTCCTGTTTTGCCGGTGCGGCGTGTACCGGGATGGAAGAGCCTTATTCAAACAGGGCCGGGTAGGATTTCCGGGCCAGGGCCGTGCTCAAGTCCACGATAGCCCTGCTGTTGGGGGCCTGGAGCGCCTTTTGGGCCATGTCCCGGCACTGGCCGTAGTCCAGATTGCGGATGGCATACCGGATGATGGGGACAAGGTGGACGCCCACGGACATGGAGGTGGCCCCCAGGCCGATCAGCAGGGGAAGCAGGGTAATGTCCCCCGCCATTTCCCCACAGATGGCCGTGGGAATGTTTTCCCGTTCTCCGGCGGTGATCGTCATGTCCATGATGCGTATCACGGCAGGATGCGTGGGGCGGAACATGTTGGCGACGCGGTTGTTGACCCGGTCCACGGCAATAGTGTACTGGGTGAGGTCATTCGTGCCTATGGAGAAGAAATCCACCTCGCGCGCCAGCACGTCCGTCATGATGGCGGCGCTGGGCACTTCAATCATGATGCCCACTTTCAAGTCCCGCGCATAGGGGATGTTCTTCCTTTCCAGTTCTTCCCGGCATTCCTGGAGGATGTGCTTGGCTGTGACCACTTCCGTATAGCCGGAGACCATGGGGAACATGATGCCGCAGCCGGGCGTGTCCGCGCAGGCACGTAGAATGGCCCGAAGCTGCTGCTTGAACAGCTCCGGGCGGCTGAGGGAGACGCGGATGCCTCGCCAGCCAAGGAAGGGGTTCGGTTCCGGAGTGCGGAGCTGTTCGCACGGCAGCTTGTCGCCGCCGGAGTCCAGGGTGCGGAAGATGACGCCGTGGGGGGAGCAACCTTCCGCCAGCTTTCTGTAGTAGCGCGTTTGTTCTTCTTCATCCGGCATGCCGGATGGGTTGCTCAGCAGAAAGAATTCCGTGCGGAACAGGCCTACCCCTTCCGCTCCCACCTCCTTGATGCCGGAATATTCATGGGGGAACTCCACGTTGACGGACAGGCGGATGTTGCGTCCGTCCCTGGTGATGGTGGGCAGGTCGCGCAGCGCTTCCAGCGCCTTGTAGGCCTTTTCCTTTTCCACTTGGAGGCGGTGGTAGTATTCCTCCGTTTCTTTCGTGGGTTTCAGGATGAGCACGCCCTTGTAGCCGTCCAGAATGGCGGGTGAGTGGCTTTCCACTCTCAGAAGGGCCTGGTCAAGCCCCACGACGGCGGGGATGCCCATGGAGCGGGCGAGAATGGCTGTGTGGGAAACGGAAGAGCCTATTTCCGTGGCAAAGCCGTGAATCAGGCTGGCATCCATGGCGGCCGTGTCGGAAGGAGTCAGGTCGTAGGCCACCAGAACCTGGTCTTTTTCCGTTTCTTCCTCGTCTTCAGGAGGTTCTGTGCTGCGGAGGTTGTTGATGACCCGCTGCATGACATCCTCCATGTCCGCCGTTTTGGCGCGCAGGTAGGGGTCGTCCACACGGCGCAGAACTTCCATGTAGTTCTGCATGACCACATAAAAGATGTGCTCCACGTTCTGGAGGCGCTTGAGCAGTTCCGTCTGAACCTGCTGGAGGATAATTTTGTCCTGAAGGAGAAGGATGTGGGCGTCGAAGATGGAGGCATCTTTCTCTCCGGATATCTGGATCATGCGTTCCCGCAGCGTCCTGATCTGGTCCGCAGTGGTTTGCAGCGCCCGGTGGAAGCGCACCAGCTCAGAATCCACTTCTTCCGGGGAAATATCGTACGCTACGGGTTCCTTGGAACCGCTGATTTGAATTTTAATTTTGCCCAGGGCAATGCCGGGGGAAACGGGAATGCCCTGAAGCCAGGTTTCTTCCGTTGAAATGGGTTCCTGAATCATCTGCGGGCTTAATGGCCCGGTCTCATATGGCCGTGAGCCGGAGTGTTCAATCTTCTTCAAACTTGCGGGAAATCAGGTCTTCCAGCGCATTCAGCGCTTCCTGTTCGTCCTTCCCTTCCGCCGTGATGGTGATCTTGGAGCCGTGGCCTACCGCCAGCATCATCAAACCCAGAATGCTCTTGCCGTCAACTTCCTCGCCATCCTTCTCCACGACAATGTCTGCATCAAATTTGCTGGCCAGTTTGACGAATTGAGCAGCCGGGCGTGCGTGAATGCCGAGTTTATTGATGATGGTGAGTTCCTTGGTGACCATGGAATTTGAAGTAAGGGGTGATAACGGTTGCTACAACGGTAAGTACACTAATTAAAGTTTTTTTCCAAGAGTTTTTTGTCAGTCCTAGTTTTCGGAGGATTGGAAGTTTGACATGAGGCGGCGGTTGAACTCCCCGGCCATGTCGATGCCCATGTCCTTAAGATGATAGTCCATGGCGGCTACTTCCACCAGCCTGGCAATATCCCTGCCGGGAGCCACGGAAAGCTGAACATGGAGCACTTTTTCCCCCAGGACGTCCAGCCCCTCCCTCTCCAGACCAAGTCTGTCCAGCTCTTCCTGGTCCTTGGCGGGAATGAGGGTGACGATGAGATCCAGACGCTTGTTGTGGCGGATGGATTTCAGGCCGAAAAGGGTGGTGATGTTGACGATGCCCAGGCCGCGCACTTCCATAAAGCCGCGGCTCATTTCCGGGGCGCTGGCCACCAGTTCTCCGCCCACGTTGCGTACATACACCATGTCGTCCGCTACGAGGGCCGCGCCGCGTTCAATCAGGCCCAGGGCCGTTTCACTCTTCCCCACGCCGCTCTTGCCGCGGATGAGGACGCCCACTCCGCGCACGTCCACCATGCAGCCGTGCAGGGTGACGCTTTCCGCGAATTCGTTTTCCAGAATGATGGTGGCGGAGTTGACGAATTTCATGGTCACCAGGCTCGTGCGGAAGACGCAGACGCCGGCTTCATCCGCCAGCTCCACGATTTCCCGGGGTGGATTCTGGTCACGGGAGAAGACGATGCCCGGCACCTCGCACCGGAACATGCGCTGAATGCGCGATTTGCGCATGCCTTCCGGCAGTTTTTGAAGATAGGCCAGCTCCGCGGAGCCGAAAACCTGGATACGTTTGTTGGCAAAGTAGGAGTAGAAGCCGGCGATCGCCAGCCCGGGGCGGTTGAGGGCGGGTTCGCAGATATGGCGGCTGAGGCCGGCGGGGCTGTTGATGAGTTCCAGTTGAAGGGCTTCCTTGTACTTGCCGTAAAATTTGGACAGGGTGACGAAATCCACTTTCTTCACTTTGGATTTGCTGAACATAATCCTATATAAAGAAACAAAACACACGCGAGAGCAATCAAATATTGTTCCCGGCGCCATGTGCGGGCTCCATTTTTTGAAAAAAGGCCCGCTCCGGCATGGAATGCCACACTTTACCGGTTGATTTGAAGCCCCAGACATGGTCTGATGAAGGCATGAACAGACTGGATCAATTAGCCACCTTGTTGAGATTTCCAAGCATTTCCGCACAGAAGGAACACGCCCGGGACGTGAGTGATTGCGCTGACTGGCTGGTAGACAAATTGTCCGGCATGGGATTGGAAGCCAAGGCCTGTAAAACGCCCCTCCATCCCATTGTGCTGGCCCGCAGCCCGCGGGAGGAAGGAAAGCCTACCGTGCTGATTTACGGCCATTACGACGTGCAGCCCGTAGATCCTGTGGAATTATGGGAATCCGACCCGTTTGAACCGGAAGTGAGGGGCGGGAAGATTTACGCCCGCGGCGCTACGGACAACAAGGGGCAGCTGTTCGCCCATATTCTGGGCGTGGAGGAATTGCTCCGCCAGAACGGAGGCCACCTTCCCGTAAATGTGATTTTCCTTCTGGAAGGGGAGGAAGAAGTGGGCAGCGGCAGTCTTTCCCAGTTTATCAAGGAGCACAGGGAAGAGCTGGCCTGCGACGTTATTGTGGTTTCCGATACCGGCATGGCCGCTCCGGACACCCCTACGTTTTCCTACGGGCTGCGCGGCCTGGCCGGGGCGGAAATTATCGTCAAAGGCCCTTCCGCGGATCTTCATTCCGGCGTGTTCGGAGGAGCGGTGGCCAATCCCATCGCCGCTCTTGCGGAAATAATCGCCTCCTTCCATGATGAAGAGGGGCGTGTGGCCGTGAGAGGGTTTTACGACGGCGTGGAACCTATCGCCACATGGGAACGCAGTATGTGGGCCACGGTGCCCGGCATGAGCAATGAGGAACTGGCTCAGCTGACGGGCGTGGAAACCGTGGTGACGGAGGCCGGTTTCACCGGAGCGGAATGTATTTTTGCCCGCCCGACGCTGGAAATCAACGGTATCGGAGGAGGTTACCAGGGTGAGGGAAGCAAGACGATTATCCCCAGCCATGCCTTTGCCAAAATTTCATGCCGCCTGGTGCCGGGACAGCAGCCTGAAAGGATTGAAACCCTGCTGGAAGAACATGTAAAGAAACATTCCCCCAGGGCGTCACGGTGGAATTCAGGCGGGGCCATGGCGGGAATGCTTACGTGTGCGATCCGAATTCCGAGTTCGGTCTTGCCGCCCAGCAGGCGCTGGAAGAGGCTTTTGGCCACAAACCCGTGCTGGTAAGGGAAGGAGGCAGCATCCCGATCATTGAGGAAATGAAGCGCGTGCTGGGAGCGGATGCCCTGATGCTGGGCATGTGCCTTCCGGATGCCCGCATCCATTCCCCCAATGAAAACTTTCCCGTGGATTTGTTCTCCAAGGGCATTGACATGAGCCAGATTCTTCTGCGCCGCCTGGGGCAGATCAAGCATTGACCTTTTTTATGGACCAGCCTGTAGCCGCTGAAATAGTCAACCTGCACAAGACCTTTAAAACAGGTCTTGGCAAACCCGTGGTGCATGCCGTGCGGGGGATAGACATGAATATCCGGCAAGGGGAGGTATATGGCCTCATTGGCCCGAACGGCTCCGGCAAGTCCACCCTGATGAAGGCCCTGCTGGGGCTGGTGAGGCCTACGGAAGGTTCCTGTTCCATTTTCGGCAGGTCCAGCCTGGCTCCGGACAGCAAGGAGGAAGTGGGCTTTCTTCCGGAAAACCCCTACTTTTACAAATTCCTGACGGGGGCGGAAACTGTTTCCTTTTACGGCAGGCTGTGCGGCCTGAGCGGAAAATCCCTGAAAGCGAAAGTCAGGGAGCTGCTGGAGCTGGTGGGATTGGCTGATGCGGCGGACAGGCGGCTGGGCGGCTATTCCCAAGGGGATGCTCCAGCGCATCGGCATGGCGCAGGCCCTGGTTCAGTCCCCCCGCCTGCTGGTTCTGGACGAACCGACCGCCGGCGTGGATCCTCTGGGGTCGAGGGATATCCGGAACATTATCGAAAACCTGAAAGGGCGTGGGATGACCGTATTCCTGTGTTCCCACCTGCTGGAACAGGTGCAGGAGGTTTGCGACCGGGTGGGCGTCATTTTTAAAGGGCTGCTCATTGCGGAAGGGTCTGTGAATGAGCTGACGCGGGATTCCGACAAGCAGGAAATACTTCTGGAGCATGCTTCCCCGGAATTGATGGAACGGCTGAAGAATATGGTGAAGGAAGACGGCCGTGCCGTTTGGCTGGAGGATGGGCATCCGCGCAACTCCCTGGAAAGCGTATTTCTAAAAAGTTTGTTGGAATGGAAGGAAAAGCATCCCAATCCGGAATCGTAAGCGGTCCGGCGGCTGCCAAACGGGAAGTGCGCCGCATGATACGTGAAAGGGTGGGCGGATTGGATGCCGCCGTCCGGGAGGCCATGTCCCGTTCCATCTGCCGCCGTGTGTCGTCTCTGGTGCGGGAGAAGAATTTCCGGCGCGTGGCTGTTTTTGCCGCCAGGCCGGGAGAGGTGGATTTGCTTTCCCTGCTGGATTTGCTTCCGGACCGGGAATGGTACTTCCCGCTGGTGCATGAGGGGAGAAGGCTGAGTTTTCACCGTGTATGCCATCACGGGGAATTGGTGGCGGGCAGCTGGGGCATACGCGAACCCGGTCCGGGATGCCCGGAACTGCATGCGGGGGAAATGGATTTGATAGTGCTGCCTGGGGCCGCATTTACCAGGGACGGCAAGCGGCTGGGGTATGGCGGCGGATTTTATGATACGCTGCTGGCCGGCCCGGCTGCTGGGGTGCCGTTGGCGGGAGTCTGCTTCCCCTGCCAGCTTCTGGACGATCTGCCCATGGAAGCCCATGACAGGCATGTGGACATGGTGATTGCGCCAGAAGGGGAGTGACCTCTCCGGAGAAAGGGAAAGAGGCTAGATACGGAACCGGTGTTTCTGCACGGTCAGTTTATAAAACAGGTCGTAGCGGGCGTTGAGCAGGGGCTGGAGGTATTCCACCCCTCCGGCTACCTGGCCGCGGATGTCCGCATACAGTTTCCGGTAGTCGGAAAGTCCGCTGATCATGGCTTCATACAGGGGGGTGCGCAACCCGCATTCCACGGCAATGTGCATTTCCGCCGCTGCGGCCACAATCTGGCGGGACAGGCGGAACTGCATCCAGGCCAGCCCCAGGTTGCCGCCCACCCAGACGGCCAGGGCCGCGCCCACGCAGGCGAACCCTGCTGCGTGCTCTCCGAAACAGCCCAGCAGGGCTCCCAGAATCACCAGAAGGAGCATCAGCTTGATTTCCGTCCTCATCACATCCTCCTGGTCCAGAAACAGCTTGCTGAGGCACGGCTTGATGCCGAAGTCCTTCAGGGGCATGTAAATGGAACGCCCCAGCCTCTCTTTGTACACTTCCAGATCCGTCTGGAGCTTTGCGGCCGGAAAGTCCCCTATGTCGCAGTCCCACTGTTCCTTCACGCGTGGGCGCACATGGTTCCAGTGCGTCTGGCAGATGTTCAGGAATTCCTTGTTGTAATACGCGTGCCGTTCCTCAATGCCGGATTTGACCAGCTCATAAAACCATTCGTCAATGACGGGAGGAAGCTTGTGCAGGATCATCGTGCGCCGGATGGATAGGAAACGCCCCATCTGGCGTGCCGACTTTTTCCCCAGACGCGGCACGCAGTCCTGCACGTATTGCGCGTATGCCTTGAGGCGTGCCGGCATTTCATCCTCCATCTGGAGCTGGATGCGGTCGATTTCCCGGTCAATGGACGTCAGGAAGCCGGAATCCATCTTGGAAAGGCGGCTCAGTTCATCAAGCACCTTCCCCTGTTCTTCCAGAAGGCTGTCCGTAGCCAGCAGAAGGCGTTCCACGCGCTTGTCCGTCAGCGGGCTGCGTTTCAGCACTTCCTGAACGCACGCCGTCAGGGCTTCCACTCCTTCTCCTGCATGCTCTCCGGCGGTCGTGACAGGGTACAGGGGCAGCTGCACGCCCAGGCGTTCCCGGGAGGTGGAGCGAAGCTCCTCTTTCAAGGATTGAAGCCTCTCAAAAGAGAGCAGCTCCGCATGGGTGATGACAAGAACCATGCGGGAATGGAGACGTTCCTCCAGCGTCTGGAGATAGTCCCACAGGACGGAATGGTTGCCGTCACTGGCGGAAATAACCACAAGGATGGCATCCGATTTGGGAACGATGTGCTTCAGCTTTCTGGGGGCATCCTCCTGTTCCAGGCCGATGGTATCCCAGAACTCCAGGTTGAGCAGGGCGTCCGACGGGTAAAAAAGGTCCAGAACCCATTCATGGGTGTGTGGGGCGGGATGAGGCCTGTACTGCCAGCGGACCAGTGTGGCTTCACTGGACACGCGGGAACAGAACCGTTCCCCGGCCAGGGCGTCCAGCGTAGAGGATTTGCCGGACCCTGTCATGCCGATGACGGTGACATTCTGCGGAGAGCAGCATTCGGCCAGGGCTTCCTCCACCTTTTCCTGGGAATCGAAATGACGGTCGGGGCCAATCCGGGCGGAAAACGCCGCAGCGGCATCCGCTACGTCCCGCACCGCATGCGGAATCACGTTTTTTCCTCCTGTCAGCATGGGGTGATGAAATCAGGTCTCCGTCCGGGCTGTTCCGGTTTTCCGGAACAAACCTACACGCCGCTTTTCCTTCTGTCCAACTAAAATCACGAAGCGGGAGCGTACGAGCGGCCGCCGAAAATGGCCGTCCCTACGCGGACGAGCGTGGCTCCTTCCTCTATTGCCGTTTCAAAGTCGTGGCTCATGCCCATGGACAGTTCCGTCAGCGTGGCTCCCCCGCTGCCGGACAGGACTTCCTTCAGCTCCCGGAGACGGCGGAAATAGGGCCGCGCCTCCTCCGGATTTTCCACCGGGGGGGGAATGCACATAAGGCCGGCGATTTCAAGATGGTTCAGGGAGGACAGCTCCGGCCATTCCTTTTCCAGGGTTTCCGGGAAGAATCCGAACTTGCTGTCTTCATTGCCTACGTTCACTTCCAGCAAAATGCGGGGCCGTTTTCCCGTTTCCTGAGCCACGGTATCCATGAACCGGGCCAGGCGCAGGGAGTCCACGGCATGGATCAGCGTGAAATATTCCAGGGCCTTGCGCACCTTGTTGCGCTGGAGGGGGCCAATGAGATGCCATTCCGTATCCGGAGGAAGGGAAGGGATTTTTGCCAGTCCCTCCTGGACCTTGTTTTCACCGAAAATGCGCTGGCCCGCATCATGGCACGCTTTCACATCCTCTGCGGGAAAAGTTTTGCTGACGGCGACGAGGCGGACGGAACCCGCCGGACGTCCGGCGCGGAGTTCCGCTGCGCGTATGCGGGAGAGAATATGTTCCAGATTTTGTTGGATGCTCATGATGGATGGTTCAGTTCAGGGATGGCTGTGCGGACGCGTGGCTCATGATATGGTGCAGGGGAGAGAGCCGCCGCATGGCCATGGCCCAGACCTTGGAAGAATCCGTTTCCAGGCAGATGTCCGGCACCATGGGGGAAACATACCAGGCACGGTCATTCAGTTCCCGGCGCAGCTGGGGCGGCGTCCACCCGCTATGGCCTACGTAGGCGCGCAGGATGGCGCGGGGATCTTCCAGGTATTCCAGGGCCTGTTCCTCTTGCAGATGAAACTGGACGCGCAATTTATCCTCCGTGCGGATGAAAGCGGCGAAGATGAGCTGGTTGCGTTCTACGGGCCCTCCCTTGAAGATGGGCACGGCGTAAAGGGATTCCGGTATTTCCGTATGGCGGGCTACGTCCCCCACATTCATGCCGGACGGATGATTCAAAATATGGCCGATGACAAATTCCTTCTCCGCCCGGCTCAGGAAGATGACGGAATGATGGAATCCGGCGCCATCCAGGTAGGGGGCGGCGACCAGAAGGTGCCCCGCCAGGTTTTCATTGCTGATATCTTCGTGTTCCATCATGGCCATAAATCTACGTTACCAAATGTGACGGATGCAGGCAACCATGCGTTCAAACGGCCATGTCAGGAGGCGGCGAAAACGGAACACCGGAAAAACAGGAGGGAAGAGGAGCTTTTACCCGAGTGTATAGCGGGTCCCTCCGGAGGAACGGACGGCGGTTCTGGAATTTCCGAACGTCCTGCGGGCGACCGCCCTCCTGGCGGGAACGGATTTCTTCCCGGTTGAGGCCGTTTGCTTGCGGGAAAGGGCAACGGCGGGGGGGCGGGAAGCCCTGCGGCGGTGGGAAATGACGGAGGCCGTATTGGCGTTCTCCATGCGGTCTGGAGCGGAAGCCATGACCAGCAGGGAAGAATCCTGCATTTTTTCCGCCTGGGCCAGGGCTTTCAGGGAGGCGTCAATGGAACAGCGTTCGATTACGACCGGGTCTCCGGTACGGAGCAGGTTGAAGGCCTCATATACGTCATTGCTCTTCATCCGGACGCAGCCGTAGGAGGCGGGGGTGCCGATGGTGCGTTCCTCCGCCGTACCGTGGATATAAATCAGGCGCGAGTGAGCGTTCCGGTTACGGGGTTCCAGACCTTCCAGCCACATGATGCGCGTGACGATGGGGTCCCGGCCCGGAGAATTGGGCGCGACGCATTCCCCGGTGGGCTTGCGGCTTTTAAACACCATGCCCTTGGGCTGTCCGCTGCCGATTTTGGAAGCGATGCGATGGGCGCCCAGCGGAGTGCGGCAGCTTCCCTTTCTGTCTCCCAGGCCGAATTTGGAAGTGCTGACAGGGTAGGTTTTCACCACCCGGCCATTGCGCATGACGGCCATTTTCTGGTCCCTGACGCTGACGACCGCGCCGTCTTTCACGATGGCGGTGGGCTCATAATCCGGACGGGAACAGGATGCCAGGACTCCGAACACAGCGAAAGCTGCGCCGGCGAGTTGAATCAGGCGTGCTGCTTGCGAGAGAGGCGCAGGCATGGGAAAGGCGTCAGTTCTTGGCTTTGGCAGTTTGCTTGGCGGGCAACAGGTTGGAAATCATGCGGCCCAGGGAACAGAATCCTGTGTAATAGAAACCCAGGAAAGGAATCATCAGGATGGGGGAAAGGTAATGGCCCTGGCGGATCATGATGATGATCAGGTTCAGGAAGAAAGTTCCGCAGGCGATTTCCAGAACAGGAATGACGACGGATTTAATAGCCCGGTACCCGTTGCGTTTGAGCTGGGAGACGTGCCGGCGGTCTTCCTTCCGGTCCACGCCGTATTTGGGCGTGCGGACGAAGGCGGACTGATGGCCGAAGATGGCTTCCAGAACAGCCTTGGCGTTGTTGACCGCCATGCCCACGCTCAGTGTGAGAAGGAGGGGGAGGTACGGCAGTTCCTTCCACCAGGATTTGGGACGCACCACGATTTGGGCACTCATGTAAAAGATGCAGACGGCCACGCTGGTCATGAAAAACAGGGCCACATTCACAAACCACATGAAGACCGTTTCATTTTCCGGAATGCGCTGCGTGCAGATGGGGTACACCAGGAAGCAGAGCAGTGCCAGGAGCAGGTAGGAATAATTGCAGGTGAGGTGGGTGGTGGCTTCTACCTTGGCTTTAAGGGGAGCATTGGAGCGCCAGATGTCCAGCAGGATTTTCTGGCAGACCTGAATGGAACCTTTGGTCCACCGGTGCTGCTGGGACTTGAACCCGTCCATGTCCACGGGAAGTTCCGCCGGGGTAACGACGTCGTTCAGGTAGATGAAGCGCCAGCCCTTGAGCTGGACACGGTAGGAAAGGTCCATGTCTTCCGTCAGGGTGTCATGGGACCAGCCGCCCGCGTCGCCGATTACGCATTTGCGCCATATGCCCGCAGTGCCGTTGAAGGTGAAGAATCGGCCGGAACGGTTGCGGGCCGTCTGTTCCATGGCAAAATGGCCGTCTAGGTACATCCCCTGGATGCGGGTGAGGAGATTGTATTCACGGTTGATGTGGCCCCAGCGGGTTTGAACGAGGCCCACGTTTTCATCCGTGAAGAAATGGATGGTTTTTTGCAGGAGATCCGGTTCCGGAACGAAGTCTGCGTCCAGAATCAGCAGGAATTCCCCCTTCGCTGTTTTGGTGGCCGCTTCCAGCGCGCCTGCCTTGAAGCCGGTGCGGTCCGTGCGGTGGATGCAGACGGCGTCAAAGCCGCGGGACTTTAATTCCTCCACCTTGCGGCAGCATTGTTCCGTGGTGTCGTCTGTGGAATCGTCCAGAATCTGGATTTCCAGCCTGTCCTGCGGATAATCCAGAGCGGCTACGGATTCCAGGAGGCGGTCCACGACGAACTTCTCATTGAACATGGGGAGCTGGACCGTCACGACGGGCAGTTCCTGGAAGCGCGCTTTGGGCTGGGGCTTGTTATTGCGGTTTTTCCAGTACAGGTAAACGATGCTCAGGCGGTGGAAGCCATACCCCGCCAGGCCGACGAGGACCAGAAGATAGCACAAAAGCCAGATAAAATTGTAATTTAAAGACATGCAGGGGGCACAAAGGTGGTTGGTATCTTTTTGCGTCAGGGCAGGGGGATTTCCTTGACGTGACGCCCGTATAGGACACCATAGGGCGAGAGTCAAGACATATTCCGTTTTGCTTAACCTTTTCGAGTGTTGTTATGAAGAGATTGTATCTGCTGGCCGCAGCTGTATCCGTCACGGGGGGAATGGCGTTTTCCGCTCCAAAAGAAGAGGCCCCGGAGAAGGAGGCGGCAGTACTGGATGCGCAAACGCCGCCGTCCGGCAAGCAGGACCAGCCGACCGTTCCGGAACGCCTGCTGGACGACTCCCACATGAATGAGGAGCTGGGCATCAACGAATTTACCGCGCCGTCCATCCGCAAGATTTTTGAAGATTTGGAGGGGCTCCCTGAAATACCGGAAAAGGTGGCCCTGCGCGCACGTCCGGAGCGGCCTCCCATGGACCGCTGTTCCCTGGCTCTTCAGCTGGGCGGCATGATGGCGGACGGCTTCGTAATCGTGCAGTGCGGCAAGATGAACGAGGTGAAACCCATTGCCCTGGATCTTTCCAGCTATGCAAAGGCCATTGGCGCCGGAGAAAGGGTGAACCGCCACGCCAGCCTGCTGAAAAATGCGGAAGACGGGGATTTGAGCAGTTTCAAAAACAACCTGGCCCTTATTCAATCCGATGTGGAGCAGGAGCTTGCCTCCCTGCGGGATTCCGATATGGCGAACCTGATCGGCCTGGGGGGGTGGATACGCGCCCTGGATGCTGCTACCGCGGCTCTGGATAACAAATTTGCGGAGGACAAGGCGAAGGTCATCTTCCAGCCGGATGTCCCGGAATATTTTCACTATATTCTGGACGGGGTAGAGCCGGAAATGAAAGAACGCCGCGACATTGCCAAAATCATGAACCTTCTGACGATCTTGCAGGAGCAGATGACGCTGGCTCCGGACGCCAGGCCCGCCAAGGCGGGCGTGGAAGCCATTCGCAAAACGACGCTGGAGTTGATCAAGGCGGCTCTGGCCCCTGTGGAATCATAATTCCTCTCCGGAGGCATGCCGCATATGGTTCTTCCCCTTTTAACCAGTCTGGAAGTGCGTCTTACTCCGCGCGGTCTGTACCTGCGGGATGAAAAACTGAAACGGATGGTCCGGGATGATGGCCGCGTTCCCGTGCCTTACAACGTAAGCATCTTCAATACGGGGGACGGCGCCGTGCGTATCATCGGCAAAAAGTGGACCGTCCGTTCACATGGAGACGGAACGCAGATAATTGAAGGGGATGAACTGTTCGGTTCACGCCCCCTGTTGTGCCAGGGGCAGATTTTTGCGTTCAACGGCCTTCAGATGCTGCGGCTGCCGGCGCGCATCCAGTTGACTCTCCTTGTCCGGGACGAGGCGGGAATCCTTTATCATACGGATCCCGTCAGCCTTAAATGGTGAAATAAAAAGCCCTGCAAATTCTAATATGTCCGAATCTAATTTTAAGAACAGCAGTCAAGAAACTGATTCATTGGGTTACTTTCCCTCTTTGGACGAATACAATCCCGGAATTACTGCGGATATGTGGGCTACAGCCTTAGATGATGATACCGTTACATATCCAGAAAATCTGGATATGTTTCGAAAAATTATGGAATTGGGTGGAGAAAGTACCTGCGCGCATTTAGCCGAAGTATATGGGAAAACTCCTTCATACTATAATGCGTGGGGAACCCAGTTCAGCAGAAGGGTGAAAAAGAAGTACAGCTGTCCCAATTGGATAAATCGAGAAGATGGAACTGAACGATGGAAAAATGAACGATGGAAAAACTGGTGTATTCCTTTTGTTGGTCGCTATGTCGTCGAAAACGGAAAAGAGCGTTTTTCTTGGAGATTGCGAGATGAATTGAAAGAGGCACTTATGAATATGGATATTACAATGGGTTCTTTGAAGGAGAACCCCGTAACCGATGTTGGTTTGAACACCATCTTTTACGGCCCTCCGGGGACAGGAAAAACTTATCACACGGTTATTTACGCCGTTGCAATCATTGAAAATAAGAAATGGATTGAGATAGAGAAGGAAAATTACTCTGATGTATTGGAGCGCTACAATGGATATAAGGCAGAGGGAAGAATTGAATTCACAACTTTTCATCAATCTTATGGATATGAGGAATTTATCGAAGGAATTAAACCTGTCATTACTCCTGAAGATGGTATTGGTGGAGGAATAGGTGACATTCAGTATAGTGTGCAACCTGGTATATTTAAAAGATTCTGCGAGAAAGCGCAACGGTCGAGCACATTAAGAAAGAAAAACTTCAGTTTTAGAGAATACCCGAATATCTGGAAAGTATCTTTATGGGGAACAGGTGATAACCCTGTTCGTTCGGAGTGCTTGAAAAATGGCCACATCCGTATCGGATGGGACGATTATGGTAAGGACATTACAGATGAAACCAATTTTGATGATGGTGGTAGAGTAGTTCTGAATGCTTTTATGAACCGTATGCAGATCGGTGATATTGTGTTTTCGTGTTACAGTTCTACTACGATTGATGCTATTGGCGTTGTCGTAGGTGAATATGAATGGCATGATGAATACGATAACCTGAAACGGTTGCGAAAAGTGAACTGGATTGTGAAAGATATTCAGGAGAATATACTTTCCATTAATGGCGGAACTCCCATGACATTGGCTTCAGTTTATCGTCTGTCAAATGTGACGGTTAATGATGTGTATCAGATTATTGAGAAATATGATTCTACTCCACCTGCTTTTGTAACCGATAGTCATGACAACAATTATGTCTTCATCATTGATGAAATCAACCGTGGCAACATTTCAAAGATTTTTGGAGAACTGATTACTTTGGTTGAACCGACAAAACGCTGGGGAAATCCGGAAGGTATGGAGGCCGTGTTGCCTTATTCTCAAAAGTCTTTTGGTGTACCGAAAAATGTATATATTATAGGTACCATGAATACGGCGGATCGTTCCATTTCCATTATTGATACAGCTTTGCGCCGTCGATTCTTCTTCAAGGAAATGTTGCCGAAGCCGGATGTCTTGGCTGATGTAAGCGTAAAAGATTTGTCTGTCAGTGGTTTGCTTGCCCGTATGAATGAACGGATTGCTGTTCTGTATGACAGGGAACATACGATTGGTCATGCATATTTTATGCCGCTGAAAAAAAATCCGACGATTAAAAAACTGGCTGAGATTTTTACAAATAACATTATTCCTCTCCTGCAAGAATATTTCTATGAGGACTATGAACAAATCCGGCGAATACTTGGCGACAAGTTTGTTATTGAAACTAAGTCGAAAGACTTGTTTAGTCGAGAAGATGTTGTGGATGATAAGTGTAGCTATGATATCAACTATGCTGCATTTGATGATATTGAATCCTATCGTTCCATTTGAAATGTAAAGGGAAACGAAGTTAGAGTGAACTCTTTTTATCAAATCAAAGAATATGATTCGTTTATTTCTGATAAAGAAATTGCTGGATATAAGACTTTGCCTGAGTCTATTTTCCAGCAACTTGAGGATTTTATTCTGACTAATCGCAGCAAGGATACCGATGCACTGGAGTTGATGGGACTTTCTGCAAAAAAGGGCATCGGAAAAGTAATCACGGCAAAAAATTATGTCGGTATCATTACACTGAATGATGGGACAACCATTGAAATCTTGCCCAAAATTTACTCGGCAAGCATGGACGACAATTTTGGTGCCAGAACCAAACGAGTGTTGCTCGATATGCTGAGAACACTACGGAAAATGCCTTTTAAGTCTTTGCAGAATTCTTGTGTGAATATTGAAAAAATGAATATCTTTGAAATATTCATTCGAATGTTCGTGAACGAGGTTTTCTTCATTGTGAAGCGTGGTCTCAAATGCAGTTATGAAGCAATTGCAGAGAACACAACATTTTTTAAGGGAAAGATACTGTTTTCAAAGCAGGTCAAGTTGAACTGTTTTCACAAAGAGCGCAACTATGTTGAATATGACGCATTTACAGCCAACCGTCCGGAAAATAAATTGTTGAAAGCAACATTGATTTATCTCTGCAAAAGGACTACATCTTCAAAAAACAGAAGCGATATAAAAAGTTTGCTGAGTGTATTTTCAAATGTGGAGGCTTCTACTGACTATAAAGGGGATTTTGCTAAGTATATTAGTGATCGAAACATGAAGGATTACAATACCGCATTGATGTGGTGTCGAGTATTCCTGTCGGGCAAGAGTTTTACTTCTTTTGCTGGATCAGAAATAGCGCTTGCACTGCTATTCCCAATGGAAACACTTTTTGAGAATTATGTTGCAGCTGTACTGAGAAAGAAACTTTCTGGAAGTGGCTTTACAGTTTCAGTTCAGGACAAAACCTACCATCTATTCGATGAGCCAGGTAAGAAATTTCTGATGAAACCGGATATTGTGGTTAGACGTAAATCTGACGGAGTTTCTTTTGTGTTGGATACCAAGTGGAAAATTCTTGATGCTGGCAAAGTGAACTACGGTATTACTCAGGCTGATATGTACCAGATGTTTGCCTACCAGAAGAAATATGGGGCGGAACGCGTTATTCTGCTTTATCCTGAAACAGAGAAAATATCTCTGGAGGACAATATCGAATTTAGATCAGATGATGATGTAGTTGTTCGAGTTCAATTCATTGATTTGTTTAACGTAACAAACAGTATTACAGAGGTTATACAACAATTTGATGTAATAGCAGTTTAATCATTTGGCAACAAAGATGTGTTCTTTTTGCGTTTCTTCGCAGCTATCATTGCGAATCAGCGAACGGATTTATTAATCATTCACCTCGGACGAGTTTGAAAGATGGGTAACATGAAGGGAACGTTATTTAGACGGTCTCTTCTATTTCATTTTAAGAGTACGACAAAGGAATAGAGTAAATTTATCTTTCGATCATTTTGCTCACGATGATCCTGTTGAGAAATGTTTTCCCGGAACCTTGCTATTTCTCTATTTTTACAAAAACGGGCGGTCTTGCCGTTTTCATGCCGAGATATTATAAATACCCCAAAGCGTTGTCATGTTACTAAAACCTTATCTGGACGATGAGGTGTAGACCAACTTTATCGCCGAATGAAACTGTATGTAATGAATCAATCTGAGTTAAATCCATAAAGATGCTTCCGGGCTAACCTTCTTCATCATCCCCGTGGTTGAGGATGAAGTTCAGGTCGTCAATGCCCAGGCTGGAGGTAAACCCTTCGTCACCCAGCACGTTGGCGACGAGCTGGTTTTTCTGATGCTGGAGAATGCGGATTTTTTCTTCCACGGAATCCTTCGTCAGAAGGCGGTAGGCGATCACCTTGTTTTTCTGGCCGATGCGGTGCGTACGGTCGATGGCCTGGCTTTCTACGGCCGGGTTCCACCACGGGTCATACAGAACGACATAGGAGGCGGAAGTAAGGTTGAGGCCGGCACCGCCGGCTTTCAGGGAAAGCAGGAAGACGGAGGGGTCCTTGGTCGTCTGGAATTTTTCAATTTCTCCGCGGCGGTCCTTGGTCTGGCCGGTAAGATAGTTAAGCGGCCTGTTTTCCGCTTCCAGCCTGTTCTTGATGATTTCCAGCATGGAAACGAACTGGGAGAAGACGAGCACTTTGTGCCCTTCTTCCCGGAGCTGGTCCAGCAGGTAGAAGAGGGCTGTCATTTTGGCACTGTCTTCCTTGGCGTATTTGGGATCCACCAGGCCGGTGGCAACAGATCTGACGCAGGCGCATCAGGCCCTGCAAAATGGCGAAACTGTTCTTTTTGACGGATTCGTCCGAATCCAGGCCGAGCAGGGCCTGCTGTATGCGGCGGAGTTCCGCCTTGTACAGCTGGCTCTGGATGCCTTCCATTTTGGCGTACACTTCTTCTTCCGTCCTGGGAGGCAGGTCTTTTGCCACCTGGGATTTGGTGCGGCGCAGCAGGAATGGTTTCAGGCGCGCGGCCAGGCGGTTCTGGCTCTGCGGGTCCTTGCGCTTGTCAAAGCGCTTCTTGAAGTAGGAGCGGGAACCGAGGACTCCGGGCATGGAGAAGGCCATGAGGGACCACATGTCCAGCAGGCGGTTTTCAATGGGTGTGCCGGAGAGAACGAGACGGTTGTAGGAAACGATTTCCCGTGCCGCCTTGGCTGCCTTGGAATCCGGGTTTTTGATCTGCTGGCCTTCGTCCAGAATAACCGTAAGCCATTTGATTTGGTTCAGGGTTTCCCCGCAGACGCGGAGCTGGGCGTAGTTGACCACGACCATGTCGTAATTCTTCTTGATGTCTTCCAGATTGGCCTGGTCTTTGCTGCGGATGACGAGGACGCGCACGCCTGGCGCAAATTTTCCGTTTCTCCCGCCCAGACGTCCAGCACGGATTTGGGGCAAACGATAAGAACCGGAGGGATGACGACTTTTTTCTTGGATTTGTTTTTGCGGGCGAATTCTTCACGCAGCCAGAGGACGTAAGTGATGGACTGGATCGTTTTACCCAGGCCCATGTCATCCGCCAGAATGCCGCCGAACCCGTTCGTGGCAAGGTAAGCCAGGAAATGGAACCCTTCCACCTGATACGGGCGCAGGGTGGCCTGGAGCTGGGAGGGAACATCCGGCTTGACGTCGATCTGGATTTCCGCGGTACGGTCCTTGATACGTTTCCAGGCCTTTGGATCGAACACTTCTGCGGCTTTCGGGTCCGCCAGCTGCATGGCGTGCATGCGGTGGGTTTCTCCGGAAAGATCGAAGGGGTCCAGGCCCAGGCGGGTAACGGCGTCGCGCTGGTCATTGTCCAGTTTAATTTCCAGGCGCATCCATCCTCCGTCGTCCATGCGGACGTAACCGCCTCTGGCGGCGACCAGGGCGCGGATTTGCTCCTTGGAGAGCTGGACGCCTTCCACATCAATGACGATGCGGAGGTCAAACCAGTCGATTTCCTGGTTGACTACTTCAAACCGCACGGCGGCGGCCACCGGATCCGCCAGCAGCGTCTTGAGCTTGTCGTCCATATTGACGGTCAGCTCTTTCGGAAGCTGTTTGGCCCATTCCGCGAATTTTTCGGGGAACTGGCGGGTGACGCGGGCCTTGAACGCGCCCACCTGGGGATCGTAGGAAAAGCCCATTTCTTCCAGCAGGCCGGGAATGGGATAAAGGTGCTCCCGGATGAAGCGCAGCAGAACTTTGTTCTTCATGGGCTCCTGATGGGATACGTCCCAGCCGTCCTTGCCGAGTTTTTCCGTGCGGTAGCCGGAAGCGTCCCTGGCGCTTACTTCGCAGAGCACGTGTTCCGTTTCCGCAGAGGTGAGGCCGCGGACGATTTTCATGTCAAAGGTGCCGCGCAGATCGATGTCCACCACGCGGTCTTCCATGCTGGGGGGCAGGGAAGCGCCTATTTTACGGAGGAATTCCACCCCTTCAAGGCTGTCGATGACCTGTTTGGGAATGGAGTAGCGGGGTTCCACTTCCGTGCTTTCCAGCCAGCGGGGGGGGCCGGGAAAGACGGTTTCGTCAGACTGGTACAGTTCCTGCTGCCCCGGAAGCTGCCGGACGGAGTGGGAGACGTTGATGCCGGTGGAAGTTGCAAGCTGAAGAGCGTAGCAGTCCGGTTCAATGGGATCGTCCAGGCAAATCCATTTGAGCGGTTCGTCCACCACTTTGAAATAGTTTTCATCAAGGTTCACCAGGTAGCCTTTCAGGGCGGGCTGGTGGAAAAGTTTGTTCATCAGGGCGCATGCGGCCTCCTGGTCCAGATCCAGTGTCAGGGCGTCTTCCGCACGGACGTAGTCGGACAGGGAGACGAGCAGGATTTCCGTCTGGGCGTCCATGCGTACGGCAGCCCGTTCATGCAGATTTTCCAGATGTTCCAGATCCTGTTTTTCCCGGACGGGAATCCAGTCCTGCTTCAGGGAATGGCGGTATTCGAAATGTCCCTCGTTAATAGTGGAAACAAGCCTCATGAACAGTTCTCCGCGGGGCGGCTGCGGGGGGCGTTCATTCACGGATTGGATGCGGTCATACCAGGTGCCGACTTCACGGGAGCGCTCCCATTCATGAATCTTGCGCTGGACCTTTTCCAGATCCGTAATGGATTCCATGAATTCCGGGTAGGGCAGGCGTTTCTTGTTGAAGGCGTAAGCAATGTAATTCCAGAATTCGAGGATGTTTGTGGGAGGAACGGGCCACAATTCCAGCGGGTCATAGCTGACGATTTCCCATCGGGGATTCAGGCGCACCATATCATGGTCGTGAATCTCCTGTTCAATGGCGAAACGGCGGTAGCGCTTTTCCAGTTTGCTGACATAGTCCGCTTCCTTGTCGTCCAGTTCGCGTCCCAGTTTCTCTTCCAGAATATCCAGAAGAGGAACATCATTCAGTTCGTTCGGGGATTCCGGAAGGTCCTGGCCACGGTACATGCGCTCCAGCATGGCGGCATACATGGCCGCTCCGGCCAGATCCTCGTCTTCCGTGGAACATGCTCCGAACCACCTGTTGCCCTGAAGGCGCAGATTTACGCGGTGCACGCCGTATGCGTCTTCCACGCGGCCCTGAATATATAAATGATTGCCGAAAATTTGCGTGACTGCGCCATCTTTCTGGAGTTTCTCTCCCCGCAGCCGGATTTCTTCCGGAAAGGCATTGAGAAAGTTCAGAGTAGCCCTGTCCGGGTTAAGTGCCATGCTCATAATATCAAACTGTCATATAAAAATTGGAAACAAGCGTTCCCAGTCAGGGGACGCCACAGGTCTATGCACTTTACTATGGCACAAAAAGCGGATTAGAGCAACTATTCTCTGAAAATAATTCCGGAGGTTGTTTGTGGTGAAGTGTTTATTATTGGATGACAAATTGTTATGTTTATGTGAAGAAGGTCGATTTTTGAAGAAAACGAACATATTTTATCATCTTGGAAAGAAAAGATATCAGTCTTGCGTAACATGATTCTTGACAGGTTCGTCGTAAAAGCGTCTTTTATGCCTGAAATTTTATGTCCTCTGCATCACTTCTACAGTTACTGGCGACTCAAGCCCGCTTGAGCGATGGCGAATTGGCCGAACGTCTTGACATGACTGAAGAAGCCGTGCGGGCCCAGCGGGAACAGTGGGAGAAGGAAGGCGTCATCCTCGGATACCAGGCCGTGGTGAATGAGGAATATGAGCACGACAGCAAGGTGGCGGCCTTCATTGAAGTGAAAATGACGCCTGAACGCGACGGCGGTTTTGACCGTCTGGCCATGCGCATCTCACGGTTTGACGAAGTGTCCTCCTGCTATCTGGCAAGCGGCGGGTTTGACCTGCTGGTGCTTGTGGAAGGAAAAAGCATGCGGGAGATTGCCCGGTTTGTGGCGGAAAAACTTTCTACGCTGGAAGGGGTGTTGTCCACTTCCACACACTTCCATCTGAAAACCTACAAGAAAAACGGTTGTGTGTTTGAAGCTCCCGTGCAGACAGAACGCCTGGCTGTCGCTCCGTAATTCTCTGCCGTTAAGAAAGGAATGATCATGAATTGGCAGAACAAAATAGCGGAGCAGGTAAGCTCCATACCCCGTTCCGGCATCCGGGAATTTTTTGACCTGGTCACGGGACGCACGGATATCATCTCCCTGGGCGTAGGGGAGCCGGACTTCGTGACGCCGTGGAATATACGGGAAGCGGCCATTTACTCCCTGGAAAAGGGTCATACCTCCTATACATCCAATTACGGGTTGGAATCCCTGCGCCGTTCCATCGTCAAATACGTGGACGGATTTTTCCATGTCAACTACGATCCCCTGCGTGAAGTGCTGGTGACCGTAGGCGTAAGCGAGGCCATAGATCTCGCTCTCCGTGCCATTCTGAATCCGGGGGACGAGGTTCTTTACCACGAACCCTGTTATGTTTCCTATGCCCCCAGCGTCAACATGGCCTATGGCGTGGCTACCGCCGTTCCTACGAGCAAGAGGGATCTTTTTGCCCTTAACCCGGAGGTGCTGGAAGCGTCCATTACACCGCGAACCAAGGTGCTGATGCTCAACTTCCCGACGAACCCGACCGGAGCGGTGGCCCCTGTGGAAACTCTTCAGGAAATCGCCCGCATCTGCATCAAGCACGACCTCATTGTGCTGACGGATGAAATTTACAGTGAACTGCGTTATGACGGCAAGCCGCATGTTTCCATAGCTTCTCTGCCGGGGATGAAGGAACGCACGCTTCTGCTGCACGGCTTCTCCAAGGCATTCGCCATGACGGGGTTCCGCCTGGGTTATGCCTGCGGTCCGGAGCCGCTTATTTCCGCCATGATGAAAATTCATCAGTATTCCATGCTCTGCGCCCCCATTACTTCCCAGGAGGCGGCCATTGAAGCATTGGAAAACGGGACATCCGCCATGTTGAAAATGCGGGAAAGCTACCGCCAGCGCCGGGATTACCTGGTGAAGCGCCTTAATGAAATCGGCATGGACTGCCACCTGCCCGGCGGCGCGTTCTATGTCTTCCCGGACATTTCCAGATTTGGCCTGACCAGCAAGGAGTTTGCCACCCGGCTGCTGATGGAGAAGCAGGTGGCCGCCGTACCGGGGACCGCCTTCGGCGCGAGCGGAGAAGGTTTCCTGCGCTGTTGCTATGCGACCGCCTTTGACCAGATCAAGGAGGCCTGCAACCGCATGGAGCATTTCGTGAAAACTCTTTCCTGACCCGGCAGTATTCATGAACTCCGTGACGGAGGCGCTGAAAACAAAGGCGTACGTGGCGCCGTTTGCGGTATTCATGGGCTTTACCCTGGTATGGCAGTTTGGCAGCCCGTTTCTGGAATGGGACCACCCGGCCGCACCCTGGTGGAGAAGGGCGCCGGAACAATGGCTGTATCCTGTTCAGGCAATCGTTTGCTTTGCCCTGGTTTTCCGGTGGAGAAAGGCCATTGATTGGGATTGGCGGTGGAAACCCGCCGCCTGGGGAATCCTGTTCGGCGTGCTGGGTATCCTGTGCTGGCTGGCCCCGACCATGATAGCGGACCGCCTGCCCGGAGGCGCGGATGCCTGGTTTGGTCATCCCTCCTGGCCCTGGTACCGGTATCTGCTGGGAATTGACGCGCGCCCGGAGGGGTTTGATCCGGGCATCGTCTTCCTTACGGATTCCTGGAGCTGGCTGGCGGCCCTGGTGCTGCGTTTCTTCCGTGCCGTGGTCGTGGTGGCTCTGGTGGAGGAGCTTTTCTGGCGCGGCTATCTGATGCGCCTGATGGTGAACCTGGACCATCCCTGGAAGGTGCCGTTTGGCACCCATAGCTGGAAGGCATACTGGATGACTACCCTCTGTTTCATGGCGGTGCACCAGCCTGTGGACTACTGCGGCGCGTTCATTTACGGTTCCCTGGCGTATCTGCTTGCCGTCTGGCGGAAAAATCTGTGCGCCGTGATTGTGATGCATGCGGCGGCGAATGCGCTGCTGGGCTGGGCCGCTCTGGCATGGGGCAAATATGGATTATGGTGAATCCGGCGTTTACAGGGAGGAATTTCTTGAGTACATAAAAGCCGATGACTCCAGAGGAAGCCATAGCAATTTTATGGGATTACCACCATGTGAAGCAGGAGCTGCGTCCGGCGGAACTCATTTTTATTCTTGGCAGCAATGACATAAGGGTGGCGGAATATGCGGCGGAACTTTATGCCCGGAAGCTGGCTCCCCTGTTGCTCTTTTCCGGCGGGATGGGGCGTTTTACGGGGGAATGGGCCGTACCGGAAGCGGAACTTTTCGCAGAGGCTGCCATGAAGAAGGGAGTTCCGGGAGATTGCATCCTCATTGAAAACAAATCCACCAATACGGGAGAAAATGTCTGCTTTTCCCGCGCTGTCCTGGAAAAAGCCGGCATTCCGGAACCATCCAGCCTCATCGCCCTGCAAAAGCCTTATATGGAACGGCGCACGCTGGCTACGCTCCAGGCCCAGTGGCCGGAAGCGCGGGTGGCGGTCAGCTCCCCTCCCTTCACGTTCATGGAATACCTGACTGGGGAACTGCCGCAGGAGCTGGTTGTCTCCGCCATGGTGGGGGACTTTCAAAGGATACTGGAATATCCTAAACAGGGATTTTCCACGGAACAGCCTGTGACTCCGGAGGCGATGGCGGCATTCCGCATGCTGGTGGAAGCGGGGTATGGCTCCCAGCTGCTCAAGGGTGTCCCCCTTCCTTGGAATTCTTGAGAAGACACGCTTTTTGCTTTTACTGAATGCTGATTGCGGGCATCAATACAACCCGCATAGCCAACCCAATTATATAACTTATCATGGCAGACAGAACCAACACAGACCCCGCCCGAATGGAAAAAATCGTGAGCCTCTGTAAAAGGAGGGGATTCATCTTCCAGTCAGCTGAAATTTACGGCGGTCTGAACGGTTGCTGGGACTATGGTCCCATGGGGGTGGAGCTCAAGCGCAATCTGAAAGAATACTGGTGGCGTAAAAATGTGCAGGAACGCGAGGATGTGGTCGGCATGGACGGTTCCATCCTGACGCATAACTCCGTACTGGTGGCTTCCGGCCATGTGGGCGGATTCTCCGACCCGATGTGCGATTGCCTGTTGACCAAGGAGCGTCTGCGTGCGGACCAGGTCCCGGCCCAGAGCGGCATGGGGTTTTTCTATACCGGAGCCGCCAAAAAAGACGGTTCCTGGAATATTGAAAAGAAGTACTCCGTTCTGGTGGAATCTGAAAAACAGGCGGACAAGGCCCGTAAGACCGCGGCTCAATATTATGCCCAGCTGGCCGGCAAGGATGCCTCTTACAAGGATATGGAGCTGAAAGGCGAGTGCATGGAAACCGTAACGGATTCCACCATGTACAATCCTGCTAACGGTTCTCTGCTGACGGAAGCCCGTGAGTTCAACCTCATGTTCAAGACGACCATTGGAGCTACCTCTGATGAAAACGATCCCAACGCTACGGGCTGGCTGCGCCCGGAAACGGCCCAGTCCATTTTCTGCCAGTATAAGAACATTCTGGACAGTTCCCGCGTCAAACTGCCTTTCGGAATCGCCCAGATCGGAAAATCTTTCCGCAATGAGATTAATCCGCGGAACTTCACTTTCCGTTCCCGCGAATTCGAACAAATGGAAATCGAATATTTCTGCCGGCCGGAAGACGGGCTGCGCCTGGTGGATGAATGGCTGGAACACCGTCTTTGCTTCTATGACGAAGTGGGGGTTCCGCGCGAACACATTCATATTTTGGACGTGCCGGACGGCGAACGCGCTTTCTACTCCAAGAAAACCTATGACCTGGAGTATGAATTCCCCTTCGGCATCCAGGAACTGGAGGGCATCGCCTACCGGACGGATTATGACCTGAGCTGCCATCAGAAAGGTTCCGGCCGTCCTCTGGAATACTTTGACGAAGAGACGCGGGAGAAATTCATTCCCCATGTGGTGGAGCCTTCTGCCGGTTGTGACCGCACCATTCTGGCCATTATCTGCGAAGCTTACGATGAAGAGGAACTGGTGGACGACAAAGGTAAAAAAGACGTCCGCACGGTGTTGCGCTTCGTGCCCCGCATGGCTCCGATCAAGGCGGCCATCTTCCCTCTGCTTAAGAAAAACGGGGAACAGGTGCGTATTGCCCGGGAAATTGAAAAGACGCTTCAGCCGTGGATGTCCGTCTTTTATGATGAAACGGGAGCCGTCGGCCGCCGTTACCGTCGTCAGGATGAAGTGGGTACTCCTTTCTGTATAACCGTGGACTTTGAAACTCTCGGGGAAAATGATGCTTCGCTCAAGGGGACGGTGACCATTCGCCACCGCGACTCCATGAAACAGGAACGTGTTGCAATTGAAGACCTGCTGCATTGGCTTATTGCCCGCATACGTTGATGTTTTTTCAGCGGCTTTGATGCCGAAATTCCTTCAGAGCCGTTCCGTTGACAGCGGAACGGCTTTTTATTTTCAAAACAGCAGTGAAAAAAGGGGGCTGAAAAACCGATACCGGGCGTGATTTTTCCAGAAGAGAGCCCGTTGTTCCGGAGTCGGTATGACTGGAGGTCTGTGCATTTTTTTGATGCTGCTATGCACGGCTGGGAATGGATATTTCTTATATGTTCACTGGAAGCATATGGAATGAAATTTCAATGAGAGTTATTGACGTCCCGCCAGCAAAAGAGGGAAAATGACGGGTGAGGCGGTTCAGGAAAAACGTCCTGATTTTTGAGCTTTTTTTTCTCCTCTGCTGTCAAAGGTTTGTACGGCATGGAATGATGCGATCAGGTAGAAAGAAGATATTAATGATGGAACATTCAGTAATTTTTCCGGACCATCGGAAGGTTTGCGCCCTGGGGCAGGGAACCTGGAAAATGGGAAAGTCAGCGTTGAGGGAAGCCGATGAAATAGATGCTTTGCGCGCCGGCATTGAGCTGGGCATGAGCGTAGTGGATACGGCGGAGATGTATGGCAACGAGGAAATGGTGGGAGCGGCAATCCGCGGTTTGCGCGACCGTGTTTTCCTGGTTACCAAGGTGTTGCCCGGCAACGCCAGCAGGACAGGAACCAAAGCGGCCTGCGAACGGAGCCTGAACAGGCTGAAGACGGATTACGTGGATTTGTTTCTGCTTCACTGGGGAGGTCCCCATCCCATTGAAGATACGGTTGCTTCAATGATTGAGCTGCAGCAGGAGGGAAAAATAAAAGCATGGGGCGTCAGCAATATGGACGTTCCGGAAATGGAGCGGTTTTACGCCGTCCCGGGAGGAGTTTCCTGCGCCGCCAACCAGATTCTTTATAATCTGGCCCATCGAGGTGTGGAGTACGATTTGCTGCCATGGTGCCGGGAACGCCACCTTCCCGTGATGGCCTATTCGCCTGCGGATGAAGGGCGGCTTTCCCGTAATCCGGTGCTGATGGAGATTGCGCAGAAGCATGAGGCCACCCCGGTGCAGATTGCCCTGGCCTGGATTTTGCGCTGCCCTGGAATGATTGCGATCCCCAAAGCCGGTTCCGTCACGCATGTGCAGGAAAATTACCGGAGTTTGTCCATCAGGCTGACTGCGGAAGATGTGGATTTGCTGGATGGGGCTTTTCCGCCCCCGGTCAGAAAGGTGCATCTGGATTCCTGGTAAACCGTGATGCCGTCCGGCAGTTGGGGAGAAGCGGGACGCGCGGATTTTCCTGCCGCATCAGAATTGTTTCAAGCCTTTCATCTGTCCGGGATGAAAGGGCGCCAGCGGGTAATTTCAATACACGCACGCCTTGTGGGTAGGGTATTGGCTTTTTGTTCATGCGGCCGGGGAATCTTCTGACGCGTTTCCGGAAGGGGACTTCCCGGTTTTTCCCTTTGAACAGAGGATGTGCCGTTTTCCGGTTCCGGCTTCTTCAGTAGGGAAGAAGATTGAATGCGGCTGAAAGAAAGCCGCCCTTCCGGGAATACGGCATTCCGGAGAGGCGGCTCCAGAGGAGGCGGGATAATAAAGCGCTACAGCGGCTGAGCGTCCGTCCTGGGTATCCAGACGGGCGTGTTCTGGAAGGTGCTGGCGTAGTACCAGGAGCCGCGTTCCGCGCGCAGGATGAGCGGGGTGGATTCCGGAAGGGTGATGAGCGCAGGGCTGTTCATGTCCGCCGCATGTCTGCCGGGCGTTTTTTGGGTAACGACCAGTAACCGATCCGCCGGAATGGATTCCGGGGTTTCCGGGTACATGATGTAGTTCATGACAGCCGCTACTGTGACCAGTCCGCTAAGGGTGGCCAGGATGGTCAGCAGGGCCCCGTGTCTGCGGGTAACGGTCAGCAGGGCCAGGAAGGTGAGCATGACGGCTCCGGACAGGATGGAGATGGGGCCGAGCGTATCATGGCGGATGTAAGTGAGCCACTGGTTTTCCGTGGTGTTGGCGGGCAGGATGGCGCCCTCCTTGCGTTCGATGAATTGCAGGTTGTATTCAGCTTCCGTGAAGTACGGGGAGAGTTCCAGAGCACGGCGGTAATTGAGAGCGGCCAGGCCGGGTTTGTTCATGCGGTAATAGGAATTGCCGATGCCGAAACAGGCGTAGGCGCGTTCTGCCTTGGAAAGGTTCATATTGCCGCTTTCCTTGCTGAAATAGTCAATGGCTTTGGCGTACTCTCCCTGTTCATAGGCTTTTACACCCAGGTTATCCGTTTCCGACGCGTTTCCGGTTGTTCCTGCCAGGGACAGAGCCAGTACGGCGGCCATCATGAGAACGGGAAGCTTGGCGATGGCTTTTTTAATAGCCTGGAGCATGTGCTGGCGTTCCGCATGCGGCAGTTCTTCCGAAGATTCCGAAGGCTTGAATGCCCTGTCGTCCCGGAGTTTAAGGATATCTTTCATTTTTTCATTCTGCTTGGAAGGTGGAATATAGGATTCAATAAAGTTGCCGGCGGCACGCAGGAATTCCGTGGAGCTTGCCTGGCGCGGAGTGGAAGCGAGCCTGCGGAAGGCTCTCATGCGTTCCCTGGCCGTGAAGCTTTCCTTCCGGATTTTCCGGATGTAGCGGATCAGAGCCATTCCCAGCAGGATGACGGCGGGGATGTAGGCCAGGAAATACCACCCCCAGTGAGCCGGGGCGGTAAGGGCGTTCATGACGGTGGCGGGCATGAGCCCGTAAATATCCGTCATTTCAGCTACCGGAATGGTACCTGCCGGGGGAGGCGTGGCGGGAGCGGCACCTCCGGCCGCCGTTCCAGTAATGGCTGAGGCCTTCCATTCCAGGGGAATGGGGGCTGTGGTTACGGTTTTGTACTGTTGCGTGCTGGGGTCAAAAAAAGTGAGTTCAAAGGGAGGGATGGCATCCGTTTGGGCAACCGGACGCATCATTTGCTGAAATTCCACGGTTCCCTGGATGGAGCGCGTATTCTGGCCCGGGTCCAGCTTGTTGGGAGGATAGAGTTTCCAGTTGGAGGCGTCTGTGAGGGCCGGGCAGGCGATACTGTGGATATTGCCTGTTCCTGTTACCCTGATTTTAACAGTAATGGGTTCATTGGCACTGAGATCCCGCGCATCCGTGGTGGAGGAGATGCGGAAATTCCCTACGGCATTGGTGAAGGAAGAGGGAGCTCCCGGGGGGAGTTCCCGGGCTGTGATTTTCACTTCCGGAATGGCCATTTCCACCAGTACTTCCGAACGGATGAAGTTGGCGATGAGAGGGTCCGCCTCCGGCAGGGCGGCGCGTGCCGTGACAGTGCCGGACGCCGTTACCTCCCCGGCGCGCAGCGGGAACAGGGTGCTCTGGAAGGTCATGACATTCCAGTTGACGCCTTTGTAAAGTACAGAACCGCGAGGCTGGCCGCGGAGCAGTTCCACCAGCGTGGGTTCAAAGCGCCAGGTAGCCAGGTTGGAGGTGGTGATGGCGGGCGCCGTGTATTCCAGAATGTATTCCGGGGCGTAAATTTTCAGTTCGCAGCGGTCCGGCTGGTGGACATAGGGTTTCTGGTTGTCCACATGCCACAGCATGCCGTACGGGACTGCTGTGCCGTTCAGGTTCAGCGTATTCCATTTGATGGCGCTGTAAGGGTAGACAGTCAGCGTCTGGGGAAGCGTGGTATAAGTGCGGCCATTGTTGGCCTGCAGGGTCAGGGAAGGGATTTCCACGGTGCCCACTTCGTCCGGCGTTACTTCAATGGCCATCAGGAAGGCGGATTGGTTGGGAGACCCCGGCCAGCGGATGTAGTTGCCCTGGCTGACCCAGCGCAGGCTGGCGCCCTTTACCCGGGGAAGCGGGTCCTGGCGGGCGATGCTTCCGTCTGTCAGGATGATGAAGAGACGGGTTTGTTCTCCCGGCACAACGGCATCGGACAGCCAGGTGGTAACCACCTGCTGAGCCATAAGCGTGACAGTCATGCAGAAGAAAAGCGAAAGAATGGCGAGCAGTTTTTTCATCTTGTTTTGTGGGATATGTTTAAAGGGGTGGCTTCGCGGATGCGGGCGGAACGGGTTAGTAATCCTTATCCGGAGGAATTTCCGGAGAACGCTGGGGAACGGGGCAGCCGGGTTCAATGTCCCTGCGTTCCATCAGGATGGCTCTTGCTTCCCTGCGTTCCTTTTCCTCCCTGCTTTCCTTTTGTGCGGCTGCCGGAACGGGCTTGTTATCTTCCGGCTGGGGCTGCGGTTTTTCCATTCCGGACGTTTCTGGCAGCCTGTCTTTTTCCGGAGAGGAGGGAAGCCGGGCGTTTTTCATTTCATTTTCGTCCCTCTTGCCTTCCTTGGTTTCGGCGTTATCCTTGTCTTGGTCCTTGTCTTGGTCCTTGTTCTGGTCCTTGTTCTGGTCCTTGTTCTGGTCCTTGTTCTGGTCCTTGTTCTGGTCCTTGTCTTGGTCCTTGTTCTGGTCCTTGTCTTGGTCCTTGTTCTGGTCCTTGTCTTGGTCCTTGTCTTGGTCCTTGTCTTGGTCCTTGTCTTGGTCCTTGTTCTGGTCCTTGTTCTGGTCCTTGTTCTGGTCCTTGTTCTGGTCCTTGTTCTGGTCCTTGTTCTGGTCCTTGTTCTGGTCCTTGTTCTGGTCCTTGTTCTGGTCCTTGTTCTGGTCCTTGTTCTGGTCCTTGTTCTGGTCCTTGTTCTGGTCCTTGTTCTGGTCCTGTTGTTTTTTCTTCTCTTCTTCCAATTTCTTCTTTAATTCTTCCAGCTGCCGGCGGTATTCGTCCAGGGATTTATCATAACGGAGCATTTCCTCCTTGTTGGACGCTGCTCCTTCATGGGAACCATAGGCAGAGAGCGCATCGTCAAAACGTTTGACGGCCTCTTTAACATGTTTTTTCGCAACGGGTATTTTTGCCAGCCGGGCATCAATTTCCTTAATTTGGTCGTCAATGGAAGAGAGCCGGGCTTGCTGCTGTTCCCCTTCCGGCCTGGAGAAAGTCATGGTCTTGCGGGCCTGGGCGGCTTCCAGGTTGCCAAGGTTGAAGTGGGAATCCGCCTGGAGGGCTGGTTTGGGAGAAAGGAGCGCCTGGGAGAAAGCTTCCGCGGCTTCTTTGGGGTTATCCGCTTTTTGTTCCAGGCATCCTTTGGCGAATTCCAAGGCCTGGCGCGTTTCTTCCGCCAGGTCGGGAACAGCGAGCATTTCATCAATGGATTTGACGGCTTCTTCCGTTTTTCCCGTCCGGATCAAATCCGTGACATTGTCCAGGGCGTGCGTGTCCGCCTGCGCTTCCTGGCCCAGCAATCCGGCGCAGAATAACGCCGCAGCAGTCAGAGATGTCATACCGCGGCGTCCGGAACGGCGGAAGGAACGCCAGCGTGTTCCCGCCAGAAGGGTGAGGAGCAGGCAGATGAGGGCCGGAACGGCAAAGATGATGTAGCGGTCATTCGGCACGCGGCGCACTTCTTCCTTGCCTTCCGTGGTATCCAGCCGGTCCGCGATGTCCTTGACGAAGCGGTTCAGCGCCGCTCCGTCGGAGAGTTGGACATATTGGCCTTCCGTTTGCCTGGCCAAGTATTGCAGGCTTTCCGGATTGAGCTTGGAGACGACGTGCTGGCCACGACGATCCCGGTACAGGCCGGAGGGGGATTGCTCATCCGGAATAGTGGTGCCGATAGTAGTACCGATACCCGCTGTCACGATGATAAGCTGGTGCTGCCGTGCGGCTTCCGCAGTCTTATAGGTGATGTTGACGGTGTCTTCCCCGTCGCTGAGGATGACCAGGGCGTTTTTGGCGTCCGCTTCCTTGTCCCGTTTGAAGGTTTGAAGGGCCAGCCGCACAACGTTTTCCAGGTTGGTTCCCCCTTGGGAGACCCAGCCGAATTGAAGTTGTTCAATGGTTTCTTTTAATGCGTTATGGTCATGGGTAAGGGGCATGAGCAGGACGGCGTCCCCGGAGAAGATGATGATGCCGAAGTTGTCCCCCGGCAGGGCGTCCAGCAGGTCGTAGGCGGCGGTTTTTGCCCTTCCCAGGCGGGTCGGGGAAGCATCCTTGCTGAGCATGGAACGGGAGCAGTCAATAGCAATGAGGATGTTGCGCGATTTGGGGATTTCCTTTACCTCCGTGTAGCCGTCCACCGGGCGCGCAATGGAGAGGATGGCGAAGATGGACGCCAGCACGGCAAAGATGACGGGGAGCACCCGGTGCCAGGTGGCCGGAGCGTTAACCAGTTCCCGCCGGTATTCCGGCGAAACGAGCACTTCCCATTTTCTGGAACGGCGGCGCCACAGCCACCAGGCCGCCGCCGCGAGCAGGGCCGGGAGAATGAGCGCGTACAGAACGTTGGGATAAAGGAAAGTCATGACGGGTGAAGATCGGTATTACGGGGCGGGGGCCGGTTTGAGCACTTGCAGGGAGAGGCCCAGAAGCGCCAGCGCGGCTCCCGTTACAAGGAAGTACATGAAGTATTCTTCAATGTGGCGGACAGTTTGCACTTTGGCCTCGCTTTTTTCCAGCTTGCCGATGGAGGTGAACGCTTTATTGAAGGAGGCCATATTGGTGGCCCTGAAGTGTTCTCCGCCCGTGAGCTGGGCTATTTTCCGCAGGGTTGGTTCGTCAAATTCACTTTGCACCACCATGCCGTTCGCCAGGGTTCCTTCTTCCGTGCCTACGGCAATGGTATAAATTTTGATACCCAGCTTGGCCGCGTTTTCCGCCGCCACCAGCGGGGATATCTGGCCGGAGTTGGAGGCACCATCCGTCACCAGGATGATGATTTTTGATTTGGTGTTCTTACGGTCGTCCAGCCGGGTGGCCGCCGCCGCAATGGCGGAGCCGATGGCCGTGCCGTCCGCCTGGATCATGCGCGGATGGAAATCCCGGATGATGCTGTTGACCAGGGCGTGGTCCAGCGTGAGCGGACAGAAGGATTTTGTTTTTCCGGCAAATCCCACGATACCGATGCGGTCGTCCGGACGGCTGTCAACAAATTGGGTGATGACGTGTTTGGCGGCTACCAGCCGGTTGATGGGCATTCGGTTGAGAACCATGTCCGGCGTTTCCATGGAGTAGGAAAGGTCAAAGGCGATCATGATGTCAATGCCGTTGACTGTCCGGAAGGTTTTATCTTCCACGTGCTGGGGGCGCGCCAGGGCGATGGCGATGGCGGCAGCCGCCAGAACGAAGCAAAGGGCCCCTATTTTTCCTGCCAGGGATTGCGGAGTACGCGCCAGGGAAGCGATGAAGCGCACGGTGGGGTAGGTGATGGAGCCTTCCGCCCCGCGCCTGCGGCGGAGGATGATGAGGCACAAGATGAAGGGTAAGGCATAAAGCCATTCAGGTTGTGCAAATTGGAAGTGTTCCGTCATGGTATGCTAGCGTTGGTTGAAGCGGGATGAAGATTTTTTGACGACAAGGTCCGTTTCTTCCTTCGTCCGGTGGGCATCCGCTTCTATATCATTGATGAGTTGGACCGTAGCGTTCGCCAATTCGTTGACCATGGAATCGTTTTCCGGGGTGTCCGGTTCATATTTGAGAGAAGCCATGCGGTCCAGCAGATCGCGCGTGGGGGCCTGGAGTTCGGAAGGCAGCGCGGTGAGCGCGTCCGCCCGGCGGTTGAATTCCTGCTGGGTTTCATATAGTGCCGGGTCTTTGGTTTCTCCTACCAGGTATTTGCGGAGGATCAGGGAAAATTCCACGGCGGCCTGCCTGAGGGAGGGATGCGTGTTCCGGAGCATCGAGATGTCCCGGATAGCGGTTTCCGACGGGCTGAGCGGCGCGGCGGGGATGCGTCCCTTCCTGCGGATGAGCACGATGACGGCGATAGCGACGGCCAGAAGGATGGAGGCCAAAATAATCCAGATGCCCCACGCGCCCCAAAAGCCCGCTTGGAAGTAGGCATCCGGGGATTGTGTTTCCATCAGGGAGGGAAACGCCGGCGGTTCCGGAATTGCCGTGGGGGGGGGCTGAAAGGTGGCGGGGGTTGGCATGGCTGGCGGAGAAGAGGATTAGCGTGAAAATTTACGGGATCTTCTGGCAAAAAGGGCCCGGAGGGGAGGCATGAAGTTGTCCGTGGTCTGCAAGTCCAGGAAGTCAATGCCCAGGCGGCGGAAATCCTGCGTCCATTTCTCGCGGTGCAGATGAACGACGTTGGCGTGGGTTTCCCGGACATCCTGACGGGAAAGGTTCAGGAACATGCTTTTGCCAGTTTCCGGATCTTTCAGGATGACGCGTCCGGCATCCGGCAGATGCAGTTCCATCGGGTCTGCGATGCGGATGGGGATGAAGTCATGCTTGAAGTTGAGCTGCCCCAGGGCGGCTTTATTGTTCTCACCCCAAAAGTCACTGATCATGATGACCATGGCCGCTTTTTTCTGGGAAAGGACAAGTTGCCGGGCTACATCGGAAATGTTCTGGTCGGCTCCATCGTTTTTACTGGCTACGATTTCGCGGACGATGCGCAGGGTCTGCTTGACTCCCTTGGCCGGGGGGATGTAATGGGAGTGGCTGTTCCCGTAGATGAGGATGCCGCATTTGTCTCCGCTCTGGGCAGCGCTGTAGGCGAGTACTGCCGCTACTTCCGCCGCATAGTCCAGTTTGGAGACGCGGGCCGCGGAGGAGGCGTAGTGCATGGAGCCGCTGACGTCCACCGCCAGAATGACGGCCTGTTCCCGTTCCTCCCGGAAACGGCGGACAAAAGGGGAGTTCATCCTGGCCGTTACCTTCCAGTCAATGAAACGGGGGTCGTCTCCCGGCATGTATTCCCGGAAGTCGTCAAAGTCCAGCCCCTGTCCGCGGAAGCCGGACTGGTATTGCCCGGCGAAGTTTTCCGTGGCCAGATGCCTGGCGCGCAGTTCAATGCGGCGTACGCGCTTGAGAATGTCTGAGGCTTTATCCATGAAATGATTTTCCCTGTTTGGGTTCAATCAGGTTCCGGCAAGGCGCCCCTTGGGGCCTGAAGGATAAGGGCGGGCGCGGAAGCGTCCGCCTCCTGCCGTCACGGCACGGGGACTTTCGTCAGGATGTGGTCGATGACGTCGTCCGTGGAAATGTTTTCCGCTTCAGCCTCATAAGAGAGCAGGATGCGGTGGCGCAGGATATCGTGGGCCAGGTCCTTGATGTCCTGTGGAGTGACGAAGGAACGATGGTGCATGAAGGCATTGGCGCGGGCCGCCAGAGCCAGGTTGATGGTAGCGCGGGGAGATGCCCCCGCGCGGATGAGACCGCGCAACTTCACGTCCACCGTTTCCGGGAAACGGGTGGCGCGCACCAGATCCACGATGTAGCCGCGCACGGCGTCGTCAATATAAATCTGGTTTACCAGGTCGCGGGAGGCCGCCACCTGTTCCGGCGTGGTGACCGGGGAGGTTTCCGGCGGTTTGGCGGAGCTGGCCATGAGGTCCAGCACCTGGAGTTCTTCTTCGCGCGTGGGGTAGGTGACCAGCACCTTGAAGAGAAAACGGTCAAGCTGGGCTTCCGGGAGCTGGTAGGTGCCCTCCTGGTCAATCGGGTTCTGCGTGGCAAGCACCAGGAAGGGGTCCGGCAGGCGGTAGGTGGTTTCACCCAGGGTTACCTGGCGTTCCTGCATGGCTTCCAGCAGGGCGGATTGCACTTTGGCCGGGGCGCGGTTGATTTCATCCGCCAAAATGAGATTGGCGAAGATCGGGCCTTTTTTGGCTGTGAACTGCCTTTCTTCTGGATTATAGATCATTGTGCCCAGCAAATCCGCCGGAAGAAGATCCGGCGTAAACTGGATGCGGGCAAACTGTGCATGCAGCGTGCCCGCCATGGCTTTTACGGAGAGCGTCTTGGCAAGGCCGGGCACGCCTTCCAGCAGGACGTGGCCCTTGCAGAGGAGACTGAGGATTAATCTGTCCACGAGCGCCTGCTGGCCGATGACCACCTTGCCGACTTCCGTTCTGAGAGCAGAAATCCACGATGAGTTCGCGGCGATAATTTCGTTGAATTCTCGGGTGTCCATGATTCTGATAGCGGGTGAGACAGTATGCCGGGCACTTACGTTGAAAAAATCCTATTATTTCCCAAGGGCAAATCCGGTTTTCAACAGGAGGTCTTCCCGGAAATGGGGAGCCATCATCTGAAAGCCCACGGGAAGTTCCATGCCGCTTTCCCTGACGGTTCCGCAGGGAATGGACATGGCGGGGAGGCCGGCCAGGTTGGCGGGGATCGTGTAGATGTCCGCCAGATAGGTCTGGAGGTGATCCAGCGCGGAATCTCCGATTTTGGGAGCGGGAGCGGGCGAGGTGGGGCCTACGATGATATCCGCCCTGGAAAAGGCTTCCGCGAAATCTCTGGCGACCAGGGAGCGGACTTTTTGAGCGCGGGAGTAGTAAGCGTCATAGTAACCGGAGCTGAGCACATAGGTGCCCAGGATGATGCGGCGCTTGACTTCCGGCCCGAATCCCTCTTCACGGGTGCGTGAGAAGAGTTCCACCAGTCCGGCGGCGTCTTCCGCCCTCTTTCCGTAGCGCACGCCGTCAAACCGGGAGAGGTTGGAAGACGCTTCCGCGCAGGCGATGATATAGTAGGCGGCGACGACGGCATCTGCGTGGGGCAGGTTGACTTCCACCAGCTCCGCGCCCAGGCTTTCCAGCTGTTTGACGGTGTTTTGCACAGCCTCGGAAATGCCCGGATGGTTGCCGGAGGTAAAGTATTCCGAAGGGATGCCCACTTTCAGCCCTTTGACGTCACGGCCCAGCGCAGCTTCAAAGTCCGGCACGGGGCAGTTTGCGGATGTGGAGTCTTTACGGTCGTGTCCGGAGATGGCCTGGAGCAGGATGGCGGCGTCTTCCACTGTCCGGGTCATGGGGCCGATCTGGTCCAGGGAAGAGGCAAAGGCTACCAGTCCGTAGCGGGAAACGCGCCCGTAGGTAGGCTTGAGGCCCACGATACCGCAGTGCCCGGCCGGTTGCCGGATGGAGCCGCCCGTGTCGGAACCGAGTGCGGCAACGGCGGTAGCGGATGCGACGGCGGCGGCAGAGCCGCTGGAGGAGCCGCCGGGAATGCGGTCCGGGGCTTCCGGGTTGCGCGTGATGCCGTAAGCAGAGTTTTCTCCGCTGGCACCCATGGCGAATTCATCCATGTTCGTGCGGCCCAGCGGGATGCCGCCCGCCTCTTTCAGCAGGCGGATGGAGGTGGCGTCATAAGGAGCGACATAAGGGGAAAGAAGGCGGGAGGCGCAGCGCGTCGGCTGGCCCAGGACATTAATGTTGTCCTTCACGGCGATGGGGATGCCGGCCAGGGGGCTGGAAATATCCGCTCCGGCCGCGGCGTGGAGGGCTGCTTCACGGTCAAAGGAGATGTAGGCGTTGGTTGTCCGGTCCGCCTCAATGGCGTCCGCCGTCAGGTTGACCAGTTCGGCAGGGGAGAGTTCCTTGCGGCGCAGGCGGTCACGCCACTGGGCCAGGGTGCCTTGAATTTTTGACATGAGAAGGAAAGGGTAAAGACGGTTGAAAGGTGAAGGGAAAAGGAAGCGGGAGGATCAGGCGGATTCCACCACCTTGGGCGTGCGGAATTGACCCTGGGTCTGCTGGGGGGCATTGGAAAGGGCTTCTTCCTGGGTGAAGCCGGTTTCAGGAATGTCTTCGCGCATCACATCCATTGCCGGGAGAGGATGGTTCATGGGGGCGATGCCCGTGACATCGTAGGATTCCAGCTTGGTGATATAGGCCAGGACTTTGTCCAGATCCTTGGAGAAGAGAGCTATTTCTTCCTCCGTCAGGTCAATGCGTGCCAGCTTGGCAATGTAGGCTACGTCTATTTGGGGCGTGCTCATGGTGTAATGTAGAAAAGATGCGGAAAAGAAGGGGGGGGCTGCCTACTGTTGTTCCAGCAGGCGGACGATCCAGCAGAAGGAAACGGCGATGGCGCAGATCAACAGGCCCAGCAGCATGAAGTTTTCTCGCAGTTCCCGCCTCATGTTGGTGGCGCGTCCGTCACGGGCCACTACGGCACGCAGTGCCCGGTTCTGGTTGCCCTCCCGAACGCGGTCGGGAGGCGGCATGGTATTGCGGTCCAGGCGCATGCGGGTCTGCTGGGACGGGCGTTTGAGAGAGGCTTCCAATTCCTGGATACGGCTCTCAATTTCCCGTGAGGCGCGATCCAGTTCTGCCAGTTCGGAGGAACGGCGTTTGGTTTTTCTTTTAATCATGATGCGGAAGGGCTGAAAATCCAGATGAAAAAGAGGATGATGAGAGCAATCAGGAGCAGGGGAAGATGGAAGGAAAGACCCTGGAGGAACTGGGTCATGAATTCACGGGAGCTGATGCGCACTTTGCTGGAGCGGCGTACCCCGGTGAGCACTTTGGTATGCTGCATGCGCGCGCACTGCTGGACGGCATCCGCGAATTCCTCCTCGCAGCGGTCAATGACCTGCTGGCCCTGGCTGATGAGGTTGTCCGTATTTTCAATAGGCCATTCATCCGGGCGCACGGTGCTGAGCATTTTCAGGCTGCGCGTCAGCGCCATGTGGATTTGTTCCAGTTCATTGCTTTCCTGGCGGAGGCTTTCCACCTCCCGGCCGATGAGGTCTGCGGCGTTGACCATGCGGTCGCCCAGCTCGTTCTGCTGGTCCATAAACCTGGCTTTGCGCATATGGCATTCTTCCAGGCGGCGGCGGGGAGTTTTCCACTTCCTCCTTTTCCTTCCGCAATTGTTCCAGCCTCAGCTGGGCCTGTTCCATATCGGCGTCCACCTGGTCGTCTGCCTGGGAATTGTAACCGGGGTCGGCGTCCATGCGGCGGTATTGAGGGTGACTTGGTCTCATATGCGGAAAAAATAATGCGGGCCGGCGTAAGGGATTACAGCGTTTCCGGTCCTTTTTGCCGGAGCGGGGAATCCCTGCGCGTGCTATTATTTAACTTTCACAAAATAAATCAAGCCAAGAAGAAGACAGGGAAAGATTTTCCGGATGCGTTCCCGGCAGGGAATGCCGCCCTGTTTTTTCTTCCGGAGCCGTGCGTTCCGGATATCCGGGGGGCGACAGGACGCTCCGCTTTCCCGCAAAGGAGGGGGAGGTGCGCTTTTTTTATGGTCAAGGGCATGGATTTGCTGGTATGTAGGAAGCATGCAGTCTGACACGGTAGAATGTAAGCCGACCATGTGGTTTACCGGCAGGGCGGTTATCATGGCTCTCATGTTTCTGGGGTTCGGAGTGTATTTTTATTATGATGCTTCCACCGGATACCCTCAAAAAAACCTGGAGTTTTTCATGCACAAGGCGTTCGTGGACGCTGGAGCCGTGTTTGACCGTGAGGTGAGCGGGAAAGGAGCGTCCGCGGAGGACTGGGAGCGCATTGTTCTGGCGCGCACTGTGGATTTTCCGGAGGGCTACGAAATTCCTTCCGGCGTGAATCGGAACGCGGTGCCGTGGCCTGACATTTTGGCGGATTACAGTCTGATGTCCACCCCCGGCAAGGGTTGGAGCGCTGCGTGGCAATCTTATTCCGGGGAAAAGCACTATCCCATCAAGCCGGTGGACCACCCGTATGACGCCTCCAAAATTTTTGAACAGTGGGTGGCCGGGTGCATTTGCCTGGCGCTTGCCATGGTGGCTCTGTTTTTCCTGGTGAGAACGCGCGGCAGGAAAATGTCCTTGAACGGGAAAGAGGTGATGGCCGCCGGCGTGGTTTTCCGCGTGGATGACATTGCCCGTCTGGATTTGCGCAGATGGAAACTGAAGGGACTGGCCATAGCGACGCTGAAACCGGAATGCGGAGGAGCCCGAATCAGGCTGGACGGCCTGACTTACGGCGGCTTCCGGAAGGAGGATTCTCCCCATAACGCGGAAGATTTCATGAAGGCTCTTCTGTCTCTCTACAGAGGAGAAATAGTGGATTATGAAGAAATTCCTGATGCCGGCGGGCCGCCTGCCCGGCAGGAGGACGAGGAACGTGCCGTATGAGCGAATCCCTTCCACCGGAAAAGGGCGCCAATGACCGTGCGTTCGGCGTCGCCTGCTGGACGCTGGGTGGGCTGGCGTTTGTTCTGTTGCTGATGGTGGGCGTTTCTTTCAGCCTGTCTGTCCGTACCGTGGTGGTGGAAAAAGTGGTGGAGAAGCCTGTTCCCGTTCCGGCACGGGAGAAGCCGGAGCGTCCGGCCGGAGTCGTTGAGGATGGGGCGGCTGAGGAGACCGTGCATATGGCGGATGTTCCGGCATCCCCTTCTGAAAAGCCCCGTTCCGTGGAAGAAATGCTCCGGGAAGCCGATTTGTCAGATCCGGCTGCCGATTCTGTACCGGTGGCTGCGGCCGTTGCGGGAGGGGGGATTCCGCTAGCGGGGCATCCCTTCCTGCTGAGAATCCGGACGAGGTCATGCCCCCCCCATGACGGAGGAAGTGGCGGAGCTTGTCAAGGCGGCTCGTTACGCCCAGATTGAAGGTGACCTCAAAGTAGCGGTCGTGAAGCTGGAGCAGGCCATGAGGCTGGAGCCGGATAATCCGGTGGTGCTTTTTTATTATTATGGACTTACCTATGAATGGCTGAGGAATGCGGATAAGTCACGGGAGTTTTTTCTGAAAGTATATACCCAGCGGGAGAAGGCGGGGAAATATTTTGCGCGTGCGGCGCGGCACCTTCAGGCCGGCTTTTCCAGCCCGGCGGATTTGCGGGGGGATATGTCCTTCGGCACTATTCTGGAATACCGGGATCCGGAATGCCCCGCCGGGGAGCGCGTCAAGCTGATGGTTCCTATTCTGATGAAGGATGGCCTGAATGTCAGGCCGGAGGAACTGCGCGTCATTGTCCAGTTTTTTGACAAAGTCAATGGGAAGAAAGTGGAAAAGACGCACGCGCCCGAACCTTCTTCCCGGTGCGTTACGGAACCCGCGGATTGGGCGGACGGTGAGGAAATCATGGAAATAACCTACTACATGCCTCCCCTGACGGAAGAAGAGACGATTGCTTATGGGAGCCTGAAATATTACGGATATACCGCTAAATTGTATTACAAGGGGGAACCGATGGATTGCCATGCTTCCCCTCCCGTGTTATTTTTACTGGAACAGATGAACCAGAGTTCCCCTTCCGGACTGCCCGAGATTTATGACGGCGGTTTGCTTCCCCCTGTAGAGGCGGCTCCGGTTTCTGAGTCTTATGAATCCCTTTTGCCTCCCTGATGCCTGATTTGTCCAATGTTTGATCTTCCCACAACTTTGGCGATTACACGCTGGTGGCATTCATTGGCCGCACGCGCGGAGGAATTCTTTATCAGGCCATCCAGCAGGGCATGGACCGTTCCGTGTTTCTGGAGTTGCTGGATCCGGACAATCCGGAGGGGGTGGGCGTGGAGGATTTTCTGATGAAGGCCCGCACGCGCGCCGCCATTAATGCTCCGGTGCTGGGCACCGTCTATGAAGCGTCCCAGGCCCAGGGATACTGGTTCGTCACCAGCGAACAGCTGGGAGGCTCATCCCTCCAGTCCATGCTGGACCGCGGGCAGACCCTGTCCATGAAGGATTTGCTGAAGGTGATTGAAACGGTCGGCAACGTGTGCGGCAGGTATGAGCGTCTGCGGACCGCTTTCAATATCATGGAGCCGCGTCACATTTTCCTGGATGACAAGTCTGCCGTGCGGCTGATGAATACGGCCGTGCCCGGTGACTTTCACGAAGAAACATCCCGCGACCAGATGAAGCGCCTGGGCATCGACCTGCCTCCTCTGGTGACTCCGGATGTGCCCGGAACCACGCGGATGCGCACCCTGCTGGAATGGATGAGGGAAGGGCAGAACGGAAAGCCGATGCAATGGGACCAGGTTATGGAGCTGGTTGCTGCGGTCCGCGAACAGCTGGGGCTTTCCCCTCGGGTTACCACCCACCGCTATACCGTCCCCGTGGAATCCCGCGGAAAAGCCGGAAAAAGGCTGCTTTGGGCCGGAACGGGCCTGCTGGGCGCGGGGATAGCCGTGGCTGCCGTTCTCCTTTTATTTCCCCGGGAGAAGGAAACCGTATCCCGTCCCCATGTTCCGGCTCCTAAACATTATCCGGATTTTTCCGCCAGCGATCATACGGAAGTCCGCGTAACTCTTCCCGGAGGAGGGGAACTGATTGTGGGAGCCCATGAAATTACCCTGGAATCCTACCGCCTGTTTTTGGACCAGTGGGCACGCCTCACTCCGGAGCTGAGGGAGGAATATTCCCACCCGGACCAGCCGGACAAGAGGACTGCCTCCCATATTCCCCAGGACTGGGAGGCTATGTGGAAGGCGGCTTCCACGCCGGGAGGCAAATGGAAAGGCAGGAGAATAACACCCCGCTCTCCCGTCGTCAACGTCACTTTCTGGGATGCCTGGGCGTATGCGAGCTGGAAGCCCGTGGCCCCCGGAGAACCGCGCTACCGCCTGCCCGAGCGCGGGGAGTGGATGGCTCTGGGGAATATGCTGGAAACGGGTGAGAAGGGGGACAGGACGCTGGTGATTGACAGATACAGCAATGATCATGATTTAAAGACCGGCGTGTGCGGCATGGCTTCCGGCGTGATGGAATGGACTTCTTCCATGGAAAAGGATCCTGCGCGCGTGAAGGAGCCTCCGGGGCCGGTGGCCTGCGGCGGAGACTGGAGGCAGCCCGGCATCTCCAACCGGGTGGAATACCTGCGCTCCCGCGGTGAAAGTCGGGACAACCTGGGATTCAGAATCGTGCGGAATGTCCGCTGACCCGTTTAACGACAATACTTAACATATCAATACCATGAAACATATCCTTGCAATGCTGCTGGCCCTTCTGGGGGCGTCCGGGGCCCTGGCCCAGATTTACGTGAAAGTAGTCCCGGAAAAGAAGACGTTCCTCAGCGGGGAAGCCATGTACATGAGGCTGACCATTACCAACAATTCCGGCGTGCCGGTGGAACTGAAGAGCCGGGAATATTCCTCCTGGCTGGATATCCATGTGGAGCATTCCACTGCGGGGGCGGAACTCCCCCAGTCCAAATTTGCCCTGTTTCCGCCTCTCAAGGTTCCTGCCGGCATGAGCGTTTCCCGCAAGATTGACCTGCGCCATTTCTATGACTTGTCCCGTGAGGGCAACTACCATGTGCAGGCCGTTGTAAAAATGCCCAACCAGAAGGACATGTTTGCTTCCCAGAAATCCCTGTTTGCCGTCCGGACGGGAACACCCATGTGGTCCCAGACCGTGGCCATTCCGGCCAGTGCCAAGAGGTGCACTTTTTCCATTTGCACTATTGCCGTGCGGGGAATCCAGAAATTGTATGTGCAGACGAAGGATCCGGATACGGGAGTGGCCTACAATGCCGTGTGCATCGGTGACTGGCTGGGGACCACGCGTCCGCAGTGCATGGTGGACGGCAAGGCGAATGTCCATGTCTTCTTCCCCACTACCCCCATGCTGAGCGCGTATTCCCGCATCAACTACCGGGGAACTATGGAAAAGCTGCAGTACTATAAAAAGGTGGTGGGAGCCCCCTCCATGGTCTTTCTTCCGGACGGAAGCGTACGTGTGACGGGAGCCGTCCATTATGATCCTACCGTGAAACCCAAGACGGTGCCGGATGCCGCTGATGTTCCCGGCATGTGAATCCGTCCTGTTTCGCCGGATGCCACGCAGGGGAAAAGGAAAGGCAAACGTACTGCTTCTTCCGTACCGGGAAAATAAGATGTTCCGGTATTTTCCTGAGCTATTTTCCCGGCTGGGGAGTGTTTTTCAGGATGTTTTGCACGCTTTTCTGCACAACGCTGATGGGCAGGGCGTAATTTTCCGCCCGGTTCACTCTGGCGATGTTCATGCCGATGAGTTCCCCCTTGAGATTGAGCAGCGGGCCACCCATCAGCGTGTACCGGGAAGGGGTGTCATGCTGGAGGACCATAGGGAAATCATCCCTGCGTTTGCTGAACCCGCCGCTGATCAGGTCATTGGAATCCTCAGGAGTGTTTCCTCCCAGGGCCTGGCGTCTGGAACCCAGCGTGATGGTGTAGGATAACCTTTTATCCTTGCGTTTGACTTTCAGTGTCACTCTTTCTCCAACTTTTTTCCTGGACAGAATGGGGGAAACGGCATCCAGAGCAGTAACGGGCGTGCCGTCCACCGCCAGAATCTCATCTCCGGCCTTGGCTCCGGCCTGGGCGGCGGGGCCGTCCTTGGTAACTTCCTGAATGGTACAGGGGGTGCCGAAAACGACGCCCAGGTAGGCGGTGTCTCCGTTCGGGATGGGGCGCTGCTCCGCACTAAGGGTTCCCAGCTGGGGCCGTCTGGACGTACGGGTAGTGGAGCCGTTGCTGACTACCAGGGTTCCCATGGCGGCATCATTGCTGACGGGGCCGGGAGCGTGCAGCCCGGCGGCTTCCACTTTCACTACTGCGATGTCTGTGGACGGGTCCGAGCCAATTTCCCTGAACTGCCCATATTTGGAAGAACCTACCCGGATGGTCAGATCCCTGTAGGAATGGAGTTCCGAGGCTTTGGTGGCGATGTAGCCGTCCGGGCTCAGCACAATGCCGTAAATCACAACATCGTGACCGGAAAAGAAAACTGCGCTCAAGTCCTGAAGACGTTCGCGGATGGGCTCGATAGTTTTCAGAACGGCTTTCCCGTTGATTCTCTGTTCAAAATCCAGGCTTCCGTTATTTCCTTCCGCCAGAGCGGGGTGGAACAGGGCGAAAACCAGGGGAGACAGGCAGACGCAGAAAGGAAATTTCATGATGGCTGAGTGGAGAATGGCTGGCTGTCCTGTTCCGGTGGCGGCGTCAGGGAGGTCTTTCCTTCCGCTGTCTCCTCCGTCAGAGCGTCGAAATCCTTCATGGGCACGTGAAGATTGTCTTCCAGACCGGAACCGACTCTGCTGTGAATGCCAATCAGCTTTCCATCCAGGTTGAAAAGAGGGCCGCCGGAATCACCGCGAATCAACTTGCAGTCCGTCTGAATGACGCCGTTCTTGAGGGAAACCACCCTCCCCAGGCGCACCATCGGGCCGCGTTTCCGGTCCAGCCCCCCCGCCGTGCCCCAGCGCGAACACCCAGTCCCCCACACGAGGCATTTTTTCCGCTTTTTCCACGCAGGGCAGTTTTTTGTTCAATTGGGATGTGATTTTGGCCATGCCGGCGTCCGAATTGCTGTTTTGCGCCGTGGTTTTTCCCGGAAGGCGCGTTCCATCCGGCAGGATGATTTTGAGCGTGGTTCCTTTCTTGTCCACAACGTGGGCCGCTGAAAAGACCAGGCCTTTTTCCGAAACCAGGATACCGGAACCGCTGCCGTTGTTTAATTCAATGCAGACCAGGGCGGGAAGCACCCGGGGAAGCTTTTGCTGAAGCTGGCGTTCAATCCGCTGCAAATCTTCTACGGATTGCGGGGTGGAAGTCAGAAGACCGGCTCCATCAGCGGACTGAGCCGGCGCTGGCGGGGCCAGCAGCGCCGTGCCGCAGAGAATAGCGGAAAAACAGGGATTCCGGAGAGCCGGGGTCATGATTGCCGGTGATTATTGTCCAGAGACGGAAGTTTCCGTCTTCTGTTGCTGATCCTCCTGTCCGCCGCCCACCAGGGAATCATGGTAATACACGCCGATAAACAGGCCTGCCAGCGTAATAAGGGTGATGAGGAGCTCTTTCATGCCGTCACAGCATAGAATGTGTATTCGCGTCTGACGAGAGAATTTCATTGATAAGCCGCATTTTGATGCAGTTCGGCAGAGCGGGGATGAATGCGGATGAGAAAATAGCCAAAATAAAGGTTGCTTTTTCCCGTGATAGGCGTATAAATCCCTCAGCGGCCGTTTCCGGTTCGCTGGCTCATTTCAAGCGGATGTAGCTCAGGGGTAGAGCGCAACCTTGCCAAGGTTGATGTCGTGGGTTCGAATCCCATCATCCGCTCCATTTTTTAAGAATCCCGGCCGGTTTGATGCGGGAATAATGAGTTTGCCTGAACAGTGATATTTCCGTTTAATTATTTGAAGGTGCGGAAGGAGGATATGGCGGTCGTTTATTTCTGCAGAGGTGAAACAAGAGCCGGATATCTTGTTTGCAGCGGGGCCTTATGCGCTGCCCCGCCTTTGTTGATCTCCTCCGGAAGGAGAGGAATTATTGCGGAAGTCCGCTTTCCTGAATGACGGGGAGTTTCCCTTGGAAGGACTTTTCTTTTTAAAAACAGAGCTGTCAAATATTTACGGACCGGTTCATCATAGAGTTTCAGGCAGAGCCAGGCCAGCAGAATGCTTCCAATGACGACGGCCAGGGCTCCGGGAAGTGAGTCCAGGAAGGAAAGCTTTTCGTTTTTCACCCACGCATAGTACAAGTAGATGAACGGGTAATGCACCATGTACAGGGGGTAGGAGATGTTGCCCAGGAAACGGCATATTTTATCCGTATAGGGATTTGTAATTTTGCCGGAAGCGCCAAAGAGGAGGATGAGCGGGAAAAATACCGCGAAGCACGCTGTTTCATAGAGGCTGTTCATCCAGAAAGCATTTTGTCCTCCCAGCCGGGGAACGGCCAGCAGAATGGCAAGGGACAGACTGCATAACCAGAAAGAATTTTTGACGTTGAACGGCTTGAACAGCCGGAACAGGAGCAGCCCGGCTGAAAAGGAGTACAACAGGCGCAGGGAGCCACCCGTCCATTCCGTACCGGTCATGGAGAATCCGGAGCATATGTCTCCGTTAGGCCCCCAGAAGCTGAAGGAGGCAAGGCCGTACCCGGCCGAGACAACCAGTATTGCCAGGGAGCGTGTAGAGAGTTTCCGGATGAAGAGGGCATAAAGAAGGTTGCCGATGTATTCAAAGAACAGGGACCAGCTCGGGCCGTTGAGCGGGTACATTTCTCCCAGCCCCCGGATTTCCATGCCGGGAGAAGACGGAATGAGCAGAATATTGACGAAGGTAGCGGCGAACAGGGAAATGACCGCTACCTGCGATACATCCCATACGGGGCAGCCCTGGAAATAGAAGATAAGCTCGCCGATGAGCGCCCCTATCGCTACCATGGGCTGCAGGCGTATAAGGCGGCGTTTGATGAATTCCCTGGTCGTCATCGTTTTCCAGCGGTTGTCATAGGCGTAGCCGATGACAAAGCCGGAAAGCATGAAGAAAAAATCGACGGCCAGGTAGCCGTGGTTGATGATTTGGTCCACATGGCTGGTGGCGTAGGCTTCAAAGATGTGGAACCATACGACGACAATGGCGGCTACGCCGCGCAAACCGTCAAGAATGTGGTAGTGGTGTTTTTCACTGCCTGGGGGAATGGGAGAATGCTGCGTTTTCAACATGAGAGAAGCTGTTGTTCGATGCTGTTTTTGTTTTAATGTGAAAAACCGGCTGTTCATTTCCGCCTTTCCGGTAGATGCAGGTTCTCCGGAGGCACAGTTGTTGAGCTGACTAAGCAAATACCCTTCTTCCCGGCAGATTCTTTCAACAGGCGTTTCCTGTCTTATCCGCCGGCAGGGCGATGAGCGGAACGAACGGCGGTTTTCCGGAGGGAAGAATCGCTTATGGCTCCGGAAGATGCAGGCAACCGGGAAACCCGTCAGGATGGAACCGTTTTTGTAAGTCTGCCGGGAAGAACAGGGTGTTGCTTGCTGCCCGTCCGATTTCCGGAAACAGGAGTTTCCTGCCCGCTTTTCTGCGCTGAGGCGTTTTTTCCGGAATGGGAAAAGGGCCTGGCAGGGGCGAATGCTCAGCCTTTGCGGTAGTTTACAAGGGTTTCCATATATATTCCGGAGATACTGCCGCCGTCCATGGGGGTTATGTCCTTGAATGCAGGGTTGATGGGCTGCAGCACGTATTCCGTTTTTCCTGTTTCCGCGTTTTTCCTGCGAATCAGTTTTTTCAGGGTAACGCCGCGTCCGTCGTTGTATTCCACGATGGTTCCCGGTTTGGGGATGGGCGGGGCGGTATGGCGCCGCATAATTACCAGGGAGCCGTCCGGGATGAGGGGTTCCATGGATTTCCCTTCTACGCGGACCACGTATTCGTTTTTACCCAGGGGCCTTTCCATGTAAATGGTAGACGGGACGGTGTCGCTTTCCGCAAGAGAGCCTGCGGCGATGTTGCCGATTATTTGCGTACTGTATTCACGCCTGGCGTGTCCAGCATGGGACGGAAATTGTCTGACCAGGGGAACCAGGGGGGAGTGCATTGGCCGCAGCTGGCGTTCCTCCGCCGCTTCGTCTGCCAAATCCGTCAGCCTGGCGGAGGGGGACGCCTTTTTCAGAGGCGGCCCGTTCATATTTCCTCATGCGCTCTTCCGTGATTTCCAGCACGAGGCGATTGGTCTGGACAGGTTCGTCTTCCGGTCGAACCGTTTTGTATTGAGACATCAGGGATTGGATTTTCAACATGGCGCTGGCGGGGAAGGGGCCGGAGGGGGAGAGCCAGTTATTCACCGTACCTTTTTCCGTACCGCATTCCATGGCAAGCCAGTCACGGTTTTTCCCAATGGCCTTCAACCAGTGTTTCACATCCCCTTTTGTCGGTGTCATGGCTTGATTATACACGATTTTCGTGAATTGTCGATAGAAAGAAATAAATTGAATTCGTTAAAATGTGTTGACGTATTAACGAAAATCGTTAAAAAGGCGCTATGAAGTACATGCCTTTAGACCTTTCCGTAATGCAGCCGGAGCCGTTTCCGCATCCCGTGATGATGAGGTCCGACCTGTATCCCAGAAGACAGCCCTCCCGGGAAGAAAAGTGGGGCATTTGCCCCGGTTCCGTCTGCGGCGCGCTGCGGGCGCTGGTTCGTCGATGCTGGGAAGAGGCGGAGCGGCGGAAGCTGGCAATGAACATTCTTTCCGTCGCCGGAGCCTGCGTTTTCGGACTGATGGCTGTCGGCGTGTTCTGGCTGGCTGTTGAGATGGATAATTCCGCTTTGCAGGCTTCCAAGTCTTCCTGTTCCATAAAACCGTAAGCCGGCCCTTGTCCAAGGGGGGCGGAACGCTTTTTTCCTGCGGAGCTTGCTTTCGGAAATGAACGATCGCGTTTGATGCCTCCCGGTTTGTTTTTTCCGGTTGAAACGCCTGCGGACGCATGAAAGGTTCCGGCAGGAATGGGCGCCGGATTTCCAGAGGGGCTTTTTTATCCGCAGAGCAATTTGAACGGGAGAGACGGAGAGGGCTGGAGCTTGGATGACTGCATTATTTGCCGGCTGCATCACCCGGGTTCCGGAAATGCCGTCCGCCAATGCCGTTCCTGTGCGGGAATAGCGGTTGGTCATGCAGGCGGGCAGTATGGCGCCCGTTTGCGAAGAGGATGAAGCTGTGGTTCCGGATTTCTGTCCGGAGGGAACCGCATGAGATGGAGCAGGGATGCTTTTCCTCCACGTGGCCGTTTCCCGTTTATCTGGCGCGGTTTGATTTCATTCTGGCGTGGCCGCCGGGACCGGCTGTTGAAGGAGTTTCCTGAGGCGCAAGCGGGCACAGGCCTGTATGGAAATCCCCTGTGGTGTCTGTCGTGCCGGGATGCGAGGCGGGGATGATGCGACCCGGGTCCGGGGCGCCCATTATTCCGGGCGTTATGGCGCTGGTCGGGAGACTGGCGGCGGAAGATGCCGCCAGGAACGGCGGCCTTCCGCTTCTGGATTCATTCCGGGTAAAAGATGCGCCTTTTGCGGAGAAAGTGAAAAATGAAGAGGCTTTTTCCGATTTTGCATGTTGAGAAATAATTTTATGACAGTTGATATGTATTCATTATAAATGAATTAAAAATAATGAAGCAGAAAGTGCTAAAAATCTTTTGCATTATAGTTACTATAAGGAATAGCCTGAATGAAGAAAGAAGAAGGCATGGTACGCGGCCGGCGTCCTTTCCCTTCTTTTTCCGGAATCCGGCCATCGCCGTTTAAAAGGCACACCATGAAAAACAACAGACTTTTTATCAAATCATCGCCATGACCAAGAGAATGATTAAAAATGCTTCCTACGAAGGGGAACGTCCCCTGTTCGCTTCCCGCCATCTTAGGCTGGAAGACGTCATTATTTATCCGGGGGAATCCGCCCTGAAGGAATGTTCCGACATTGAAGCTGTGCGGTGCGAGTTCCGGGGGAAGTACCCTTTCTGGCACAATGACGGGCTGCTGGTGGAACATTGCCTGTTCAGGGAAGGCGCCCGGGCCGCCATCTGGTATTCCCGGAATCTGCACATGAAGGATACCCGCGTGGAAGCGCCCAAGATGTTCCGTGATATGGACGGGATGGTTCTGGAGAACGTCGTTCTGACGGATGCTCTGGAATGCTGCTGGCACTGCCGTAATGCGAAGCTTCGCGGCGTGCAGGCGGAGCATGGGGATTATCTGTTCATGCACGGGGAGAATATAGATGTTGACGGCTTCCGCCTGAACGGAAATTACTCTTTCCAATATTGCAGGAATGTGGTGATACGGAATGCGGAAATCCATTCCAAGGACGCTTTCTGGAATACGGAGGACGTGACGGTGTACGATTCCGTGGTGGACGGGGAATATCTGGGCTGGCATTCCAGGAACCTTCGTCTGGTGAATTGCCGCATTTCCGGCACGCAGGCGCTGTGCTACGCGGAAAACCTGGTTCTGGAGAATTGCACGCTCGGAGAGGATGCGGATCTCTGCTTTGAGTATTCCTCCGTGCATGCGGAAATCAAGGGGCGTGTGCACAGCGTCAAAAATCCGCGCAGCGGCCGCATTGTTGCGGAAGAGTACGGGGATATTATTCTGGACGAGCATTGCAAGGCTCCTGCCAATTGCTCCATTGAAACGGAAAAATCCCAATCCGGAGAAGCCGCATGAAGTACGATTTTGATACTGTTGTTCCGCGCCGCGGCACGAATTCCTACAAGTGGGATTCCATGCCCCGGGAGGATATTCTGCCCATGTGGGTGGCAGACATGGATTTCCGTACGGCTCCGGCGGTGACGGACGCCATCCGGAAGAGGGCCGAGCACGGCATTTTCGGTTATACACGGGTTCCGGATTCCTATTATGAGGCGGTTACAAACTGGTTTGAACGCCGCCACGGCTGGAAGATTAATCCGGAATGGATGATTTATACCACGGGGGGTGGTTCCCGCGCTGTCTGCCGTCATACGGGCCCTGACGGTCCCTGGGGACAAGGTGCTGGTGCAGACGCCTGTATATAATTGCTTTTTTTCCTCCATCCGCAATAACGGATGCGTGGCGGAAACCTGCCCTCTGAAATATGAGAACGGCAGATATGCGCTGGATGCGGAGGAGCTGGAACGGAAAGCCTCCGATCCCGCCGTCAAGCTGATGCTCCTGTGCAATCCCCATAATCCAGCCGGGCGCGTCTGGACGAGGGAAGAATTGGAGGAGATGGCCGCCATTTGCCGGAGAAACGGCGTTTTCGTAGTGGCTGACGAGATTCATTGCGAACTGACGTATCCGGGCCATCCCTATACGCCGTTCGCCTCCCTCTCCGAGGACGCCCTGCACCATTCCGTCACCTGTATTTCCCCCAGCAAGGCGTTTAATCTGGCAGGCATTCAGATAGCCAATATCGTCGCGGCGGATGAAGAAGTTCGGAAGAGGATTGACAAGGCCATCAACATCAATGAGGTGTGTGACGTCAATTCTTTTGCCGTAGATGCCCTGGAAGCGGCTTATAACGGAGGGGAGGACTGGTTGGAGGAACTGAAGCTCTACCTTTACGGGAATTACGAGATTGTCCGGGATATGCTGGCAGAACGTCTGCCGCAGCTTCGTGTGGTGCCGTTGGAGGGAACGTACCTGGTCTGGATAGATTGTTCCGCTCTGGGGCTTCCCTCCGCAGAGATTGTCCGCCTGCTGGAAGAGGAGGGGCGGGTGCTCGTCAACGGCGGGGAAATGTACGGGGAAACGGCGGGGTGCTTCATTCGCCTGAACGTCGCCTGTCCCAGGAAGCTGCTGCTTGAGGGGCTGGAAAGAATCATCCGCACGCTGTGCGGCCTCATTTCCGGAACACGGACGTGCCCGTCGGGTCCTGCAGGCTCTTAACAGGGAGAACGGTTATTAATCATCAACAATCAAGTTGCCATGGAAAATAAGATGACGAGAAGAACATGGCTCCAGTCTTCCACCGCAGCCCTGGCATGCCTGGCTTTGCCGGAGTATGCCCTGGGCGCGATTGCGGAGAAGGGTGGAGCTTCCAGGGTCTGGATGACGAAAGAAATTTCTCCGGAGGCTCTCGTGAGGATTTACGAGGCTCTGGGGCGTCCGGCCGGGGGAAAGGTAGCTGTCAAGATCAGCACCGGGGAGCCGGGAGGCCGCAATTTTCTGAGTCCGGCCTTAATCAAAGACCTGGTGCGCCGGGTGAACGGCACCATCGTGGAATGCAATACGGCTTACGGAGGCAAACGCTCCCGGACGGAGGACCATTTGCAGGCTGCGAAGGATCACGGTTTTTCCGATATTGCGCGGGTGGATATCATGGATGCGGAAGGGGAGTTCACTATCCCGGTGAGGGACAGGAAGCACCTGGAATACGATATCGTGGGGGATCATTTAAAGAATTATGATTTCATGGTCAATCTGGCCCATTTCAAAGGGCATGCCATGGGCGGCTTCGGCGGTGTGATCAAGAACCAGTCCATCGGTGTTGCCTCGGCAGCCGGGAAGGCGTACATCCATTCCGCCGGAAAGACGCGGGATGTTTCCTCCGTGTGGAACAATCTGGCCAGTCAGGATGATTTCCTGGAGTCCATGGCGGCTCCGCGCAGGCGGTGGCGGATTACTTCGGGGACAGAATTTTGTACATCAATGTGATGAATAATCTGTCCATTGACTGTGATTGCGATTCCCACCCCCATGCGCCGGAAATGAAGGACATCGGTATTCTGGCCTCCCTTGATCCGGTTGCTCTTGACCAGGCCTGCCTGGATCTCGTTTACGCCGTCAGGCCGTCCGAAGGGAATGACAACAGGCCCCTGGTGGAGCGTATTGAAAGCCGCCATGGGCGGCATACGGTAGAGTATGCCGAGAAGATAGGTCTTGGCAGCAGGAAGTATGAACTGAAAGAGCTGAAACCGCAGCAGGCCGTTTAATCGGCAATTTCCTTTTTAGCATCAAAAAACAATAGAAAAAACTGTTATGGAAAAAATCATTTTGAACAATGGCGTTACGATGCCTGTCCTGGGGTTTGGCGTTTTTCAGATTCCCGACGCTAAGGAGTGCGAACGCTGCGTGCTGGATGCGATTGAGGTCGGCTACCGTTCTATTGATACCGCGCAGATTTACGGCAATGAGGAAGCCGTAGGCCGCGCAGTGGAGAAGAGCGGTGTTCCGCGGGAAGAATTGTTCCTAACCACGAAGGTGTGGATTTCCAACGGCGGGTATGAGAAGGCGAAGGCGTCCATTGACGAATCCCTGCGCAAGTTGCGTACGGATTATCTGGATCTGCTGCTCATCCACCAGCCTTTCAACGATTACTACGGCACTTACCGGGCCATGGAAGAAGCGAACCGGGCCGGAAAGGTCCGTGCCATCGGCGTAAGCAATTTTTATCCGGACCGCTTTGTGGATCTGGCGGAGTTCTGCGAGATCAGGCCCGCCGTCAACCAGGTGGAAACGCATGTGTTCAACCAGCAGAAAAAGGCCCGTGAAGTGATGGAAAAGTACGGTACCAGAATAGAATCCTGGGGACCTTTTGCGGAAGGCCGCAATGGATTTTTCACGAATCCGGTATTGAAGAGCATCGGCGAGAAGTACGGCAAGACCCCGGCGCAAACAGCCCTGAGGTTCCTGATTCAGCGTGGAATTATCGCCATTCCTAAGACGACCCGCCGGGAAAGGATGGTGGAGAATTTCAACGTCTTTGATTTTACTCTTTCCCAGGAGGATATGGAGGCTATCGCCAGGCTTGACCGGGGAGAGAGCCTTTTCCTGTGCCACCAGGATCCGGAATCGGTTTTGTACCTGATCAATTACGGGAAGTAATCATTCACATTAGATATTGGACATATGACCGTTATTTCATTGACAAGGATTTGTCTGGCTTTCTCCGCAAGCCTTTGCTGCGCAGGGAGCTTATCCGCTGAACATCATCATACCGACACTAACAAAATCATGACCGAAAAACTGAATGTAACGCAGGAATGGGATAAAGTGTTTCCTAAAAGCGACAAGGTAACCCACCGCAAGGTAAGTTTCCGCAACCGCTATGGCATTACGCTGGCTGCGGATTTGTATATGCCACGGAATGTCAACGGGAAATTGCCGGCTATTGCTGTTTCCGGTCCTTTCGGCGCCGTGAAGGAACAATCTGCGGGCCTTTATGCCCAGACGATGGCCGAACGCGGTTTTCTGACGATTGCGTTTGATCCCTCGTATACGGGAGAAAGCGGCGGATTTCCCCGCTATGTCGCTTCCCCGGATATCAATACGGAGGATTTCTGCGCCGCCGTCGATTACCTCTCTACCCGTGATGACGTGGATTCGGAACGTATCGGAATCATTGGCATTTGCGGCTGGGGCGGCATGGCGGTCAATGCGGCGGCTATCGACACCCGCATCAAGGCTGCGGTAACGTCCACGATGTACGATATGAGCCGCGTGAACGCGAACGGCTATTTCGACGCGATGGACGCCAACGCCCGTTATGAGCTTCGCAAACAACTGAATGCCCGGCGCACGGATGATGCGAAGAACGGTTCTTATGCTCTCGCGGGGGGCGTGCCTGATTTTCTGCCCGCGGATGCGCCCGGATTTATGAAAGATTATTACGATTATTATAAGACGCCCCGCGGCTATCACAAGCGTTCGCTCAATTCAAATGGCGGATGGAACGTTACCTCGGCGCTTTCTTTCATCAATATGCCCCTTCTGGCGTACAGCGGTGAAATCCGCAGCGCCGTGCTCATGATTCACGGAGAAAAAGCCCATTCACGTTATTTCAGCGAGGACGCCTTCAAGAAGTTGAAGGGGGATAACAAGGAGCTGATGATCATTCCCGGCGCGAGCCATGTGGATCTTTATGACAATCAAGCCGGCGTTATTCCTTTCGAAAAAATCGAACAGTTCTTTTTGAAGTATCTGAAATAAGGCGATTCTGCGGCTGAATTTGGAGAAGAAAGATGGAACGTAATGAAACGCAAGGATTTTCTCAAAATAACGTCCGGTTTTGCCTTATCCCTGTTTCCCGGGGATGGGCCGGGGAGGGTTCTTCTTTGCTTCTTGATGGTCCGGGGTCTTCTTCCGGGGCACCGAAGAAGGGTTTTCCTGGGGAATCCCGGCGCCTTGGAGGTCTGGAAGTGTCCCCCATCGGGCTGGGATGCCTGCCGATGGTGGGTTATTACGGCGGCAAGTATGATAAACAGGAGATGATTGCCCTGATACGCCGGGCTTTTGACAAAGGAGTTACTTTTTTTGATACGGCGGAAGTGTATGGGCCTTATACCAGTGAGGAATGGGTGGGTGAAGCTCTCGCCCCTGTCCGCGACCAGGTCAGGATAGGTACCAAATTCGGTTTTGGAGTGAAGGAAGGCCGCCCTTCTTCCCTGAACAGCAGGCCCGACCATATCCGGCGTGCAGTGGAAGGTTCCTTGAGACGTTTGCGTACCGACCATATTGACCTGCTTTACCAGCACCGGGTGGATCCGGACGTTCCCATGGAAGAAGTGGCAGGTACGGTGAAGGAACTGATGCGGGAAGGAAAAGTGCTGCATTTCGGCCTGTCCGAAGCCGGCGCCCGTTCCATCAGGAAGGCCCATGCCGTGTGTCCGGTGAGCGCCGTTCAGAGCGAATACGCTATCTGGTGGCGGGAACCGGAGACGAAGATTTTTCCCACGTTGGAAGAATTGGGCATCGGTTTTGTTCCGTATTGTCCGCTGGGACGCGCTTTTCTGGCAGGAGCCGTTTGGGAGGACAGCCGTTTTCAAAAGCCGGACCGCCGCGCCACTTTGCCCCGGTTTACGCCGGAAGCCCTCAGATTCAACATGCCGCTGGCTGTTCTTGTCCGGGAATGGGCGGAAAGCAGGGGCATGACTCCGGCCCAGTTCGCCCTGTCCTGGATGCTTTCCCGGAAACCGTGGATTGCGCCTGTTCCCGGAACAACCAATCCAGCCCATCTGGATGATTTTCTGGGAGGGGCTTCCGTTCGCCTGTCCGAACCGGAACTCAAGGAATTTGACCTTGCCTGTTCCAGGCTCCCCCTGATGGGGCACCGGGCGGATCCATTTACGGAGAGCCAGATAGACAAGTAGTTTTGCCGATGCGTTTCCCTTCCGTTCAAATGCCATAGAGTTGTTTGCGGCGAGGGGAAGATATTAAGCTGTTTTTAAGAAAGAGACATATGATACTGATTTTCGGAGCATTGCTGGCGGTTTACGTTTTCTGCCGCGCTATTTTGCCTCTGAAGCTGAAATGGGGCTGGAAGCTTCTGCTTGCCGCCCTGCTGGCGGTGGCGGCATTCAAATTCCACTTGCTGCATTTGTTTGGAGGCCCCATGTTTTTCTCCCCGGTTTTGCCGGAAGACGTTCTGCTGGCGGCCGCGTGGCTGTTCTCCGTTCTTTTCCTGTTCTTTTTCCTGCTGCTGGCGGCGGATGTGGCGCGGGCGCTGTATCTGCTGGTTTTGTTCTGCCTGCGGAGGAACAGGACGGAGAGGTTCCGCGTCATTGGCAACCGGGTGAATGTTGTTTTGCTGGTTCTTTCCGCCGTGCTGGCAACTGTGGGCATGATCGGAGGCACCAGAGTGCCCCAGGTGAAGGAGGAAACGATTGCCGTGAACCGCCTCCCGGAGGGGGCGGATGGATTGAAGGTCGCCGTGCTGGCGGATCTTCATGCGGACGGCATTACAAGGGAGGACCGCATTCGGAAGATTGTGGAGCGCACGAACGCCCTGAATCCGGACATCGTCGTGATTGCCGGAGATTTCGTGGACGGGTCGGTATCCGAGCATGGCGGCGATTTGAGGCCTCTTGCGGATTTGAAGGCCAGATACGGGGTGTTCGGCGTGCCGGGCAATCATGAGTATTACTCCGGTTATGAGGAGTGGATGGAGTTCCTGCCCACTCTGGGCATTCGTATGCTTCTTAATGAACACGCGCCGGCGGGAGGGGAGGCCGTGGTATTGGCCGGTGTGACGGATCCTGTGGCCGGCATCATGGGGAAGGAGGAGCCGGATATAAGCAAGGCGTTGAAGGATGCCCCGGAAAAGGGAGTGCGCATCCTTGTTTCCCACCAGCCGCGGCTGGCCCGGGAAGCGGCTGCGCACGGCGTGGATCTTCAAGTGTCCGGCCATACGCACGGAGGCATGATTGCCGGCGTGGACCGGCTGGTGGCGCGTTTTAACGAGGGATTCGTCTCCGGGCTGTACACGGTGGGTAATATGAAGCTGTACGTTTCCAATGGGGCGGGGATTTGGAACGGCTTTCCCATCCGCATCGGCGTTCCATCGGAAATTGTTCTGACTCGGCTTCGGAAAGAATAACATATATTGATAAAGCAGTTTAGGAAGTGATGCGGGCAGGATTGCCGGAATTGTTGAAAAAATATTGACTTATAGTTACTCTAATGTTTAGACAGAAATAAGGAACAAGGTCAGGCAAGGGAAATGCCGGATGAAACCGTTTTTTCTGGACGCCTTTTGCCTCTCCTTTTAACCGGATAAAAATACATGAAAACAATATCAATGATATGCACGCTGGCCGCGGCCCTGATGACAGGAGCCGGATGTTTGGGACAGGAACAACCCAAGGTTTCCGCGGAACCTTCCAGGGTCCTCATTGCCTATTATTCATGGGGAGGCAATACGAAGTACGCCGCTGCGCAAATTCAGAGGGCGACGGGAGGAACGCTGTTTGAAATCAAGCCGGTCAAGCCTTATCCCTCCGAATACCGGGAATGCACCGTGCAGGCCAGGAAGGAGATTCAGGAAGGGGTTCGGCCGGAACTGGCCGCCAAAGTAGAGGATATGGGCAAGTATGATGTGATTTTCATCGGCAGCCCCAACTGGTGGAGCACCATTGCGCCTCCGGTCGCGTCTTTCCTGGCAAGTTACGACCTTTCCGGCAAGACGGTGATTCCATTTGTGACGCATGGGGGCGGCGGCATGGCGCGCTGTGCGGACGAGGTTCGGAAGCTGTGTCCCAAGTCCACCGTTCTCAAGGGAGGCGCTTTTGCCGGGGAAGGAATCCGGACGACGAGGGCCGCGCTTGTCAAGTGGGTCAATGAGACGATTTCCATCAATAAATAATGATTTTATGAAACGAACCATCGCGGGAATGGCTTTTTCCCTTGCCTGTCTGATGAACCTTTCAGAAGCCCAAACCATAAATCACGATAAAGTGGAAATGGAGAATGGCAAAAATACGGGCATGTGCGACAAGTTACCGATGAAGCCTGATGGTATCGTCCGTCTCTCAAAAATAGAAGTGCATTCTGAATATTTGGAGGAATATGTGAAATGCGCCATCGAAGTGGGGGAAATCTCCCTGCGCACGGAACCGGGCGTGTTGACCATGTACGCTGTTGCTGAAAAGGACAATGCTTGCAGAATTACGATTCTTGAAACTTACGCCAGCCAAAAGGCATATAAGTCGCACATCGCATCGGCCCATTTTCAGAAATACAAGCAGGAAACGTTACACATGGTTAAGGCATTGGTTTTATCCGACCAGACGCCACTGAATCCTCTAAACAGTATTACTAATATTATTAAATAATACAATAATGAATAAGATTATTTTATTTCTTTCAATTAGTTTTTTCATAACAAATGCTATGGCGCAGGAAAAGATAGTACAGACGGCGGGACGCACTCAGTTAGGAGAATTTGCTCCCAAATTTTCGGAACTTAACGATGATGTCCTTTTCGGTGAAGTATGGAGCCGGACTGACAAGCTCGGTCTGCGTGATCGCAGTTTGGTAACCATCACCTCCCTCATTAGTCAGGGCATTACCGACAATTCGCTCGTTTTCCATCTTCAGTCGGCAAAGAAGAATGGAGTTACCCGTACCGAGATTGCAGAAATCATCACCCACATCGGTTTTTATGCCGGTTGGCCGAAAGCATGGGCGGCATTTAATCTGGCCAAAGACGTATGGGCGGAAGATGCGGCTGGCGAAGACGCCAAAGCCGCTTTCCAACGCGAAATGATTTTCCCTTTAGGCGAGCCGAATACGGCATATGCCAAGTATTTCACAGGCAACAGCTATCTTGCACCCGTTTCACGCGAACAAGTGAATATCTCCAATGTAACTTTTGAACCCCGTTGCCGCAATAACTGGCATATTCACAAAGCGACGAAAGGCGGCGGGCAGATGCTTATCGGTGTGGCCGGACGCGGCTGGTATCAGGAAGAAGGAAAGCCTGCTGTGGAAATTCTTCCTGGAACAGTCATCCATATTCCCGCCAACGTGAAGCACTGGCACGGGGCTGCCTCCGACAGATGGTTCTCCCACTTGGCTATTGAGGTTCCCGGTGAGAATGCATCCAATGAATGGCTCGAGCCGGTGACGGATGAGGAGTATGCCAAGGCCGTGAAATAATGTGGATACTTCCATGTGAAACAATTACAGCGCAAGCTGTCGTGCTGGCGCTGTAATTGTTTGATACAAAATTATTTTGATTATTCCGCGGCACCGTTGCTTTCATTCGCAATATAATAGGATTTGCCGGAGGCGCCCATGTATTCAGGAATAGTCTCGGATAGCACAGGTTAAGACCCGTATTCGACGAAATAATAATGAAAAAATATATTGATTATCAGCGGCCATACAAACCTTGCCGCATCTGTAGCCAATAAGACAATCCTTGAAACCTTGAACGAACGGCTGCCGGAAGCTGAAATCGTAAAGCTTGACGAACTTTATCCCGATTTTAAGATCGACGTGGAAGCCGAACAACAGAAATTGCTGCGGGCAGACATCATTGTATTGCAATTCCCTCTCTTCTGGTACTCCGCACCCTCCATATTGGAACGCTGGATGGAAGAAACCTTCCGCCACGGCTTTTCACACGGCAGTACCGGAGACAAGCTCAAGGACAAGAAACTCATTCTCTCTTTCACAACGGGAGCACCCGAAACGCTGTATAGCCGTGAAGGGGCCATGGGCTACGCGATTGATGAATTTCTGCCATGCTACAAAGCTGTCTGCCGACTGACTCAAATGGAATACTGCGGCAGTGTTTATACCTGCGGCATAAGTTACGGCAATCGTACGACACCGGAACTTATCGAGCAGCAAAAGGGAGCATCGGTGGAACACGCTGAACGTCTTATCCGGTTACTTGAAGCGCTCTGATGTTTGAATAATTTCGACGCTATGGCCTTCAATTGCCCTCTATCCGATGACTGCATGAATTTCATGTATGCGGAGGCGGCAGGAAGCAAATAAGAACGCAGAGCGGCCGGGATTCCTCATTGGAAATCCCGGCCGACGTCTGTTGAGGATTTAAGGGAGGGTTTATTCCTCAGGCGCGATGTTCGGCTCGCTGGCGCTGATGTAGTTCAGCGGATTGCAGCTGTCCGGCCTGCGGTTGTCTAAAAGATCCTGATAAAATTTTTTCTTGTATTTCAACACTTCCATTTGTTTTTTCAGGATTCGGAGCTGTTCCCGGAGACTTTTCTCCTGCTTGAAGATCAGTTCGGCGCGCTCCGGAATGGTGGAATCCCCTTCCTGGCACAGGTCGATGTAGTGCTTGACGCCTTCAATCGGGAGGCCCGTCATCCGGAGGCAGTGGACCAGGCGGAGCCACCCCAGGGTGTAGTCGGAAAACATACGGGCATTCCCTCCGCTGCGGTCCACGTCCGGGATTAATCCGGCGTTTTCGTAATACCGGATGGTGTAGGCTGACATTTCCATCATTTCCGCAACCTGCTTGACAGTGTATCTGGGGGTGCGGTCATAAGAAGGGCGGTAGGTGCCGGATGGATTTTTCTGTTTAATCATCGTGTGACTGATAGCTTACAGTTACTCCAATATACGAGGCGTTGCCGGATGACAAGTTTTTTACTGTGCTTCACGGGAATAACGTATTTAAAGGCCAAGGAAAACGGCGGTAACTCCATTCCGTGGAGGAAGGACCGGGCTGTGCGTCGGAATATCGGGGGAAGGGGGGCAAATGAGTTGACTGGCTTTTCCTCCCCGTTACAATGAAGCCCGCTCCGGGGACGGAGCCTGTAATGATGATTATTGCCTCCCTTTCCGATTCCGCCCGTTACGAAATGTTGAATCCCCTGTTCAGGAGAGCTTTCGATTTTATCAGGGAGATTGCTCCGGCAACCCTGGAAACCGGCCGCCATGTCCTGGAGGAAGACGCCCTGACCGTGATGGTGAATGAACCGGTGATGAAGAAGCGGGAGAACGCCCGCATGGAAGTGCATGACCGGTTTATTGACATTCACGTGCCCCTTTCCCGGGAAGAGGGATTCATGTGGAAAGAGCGCGCGGCGCTGGAAAAACCTTCCGAACCGTTTAACAGGGAAAAGGACGCGCAGCATTATGATGATGCTCCGGACACCTCTTTTGTCGTGAAACCGGGGCAGTTCGCCATTTTTTTCCCGGAGGATGCGCATGCCGGCTGCATTGGGGAAGGAAAGATTCTGAAACTGGTGATTAAAGTCAGAACGGCCTGAACCTCATTCCGGAAAAACAGTCCGGAATGGAGAACAGGCCGTTTCTTCAATTTGCGGGCGGGAGTTGCGTTATTTTCCGTCTTCCTTCCGGGCGTCCTGTAAAGCGTTTTCCGGAATCCATACGGCCACATTGCCGCCGTGGACAAGAAACCGGCCGTTGCCTTCCCCGTCAATGGAGACGGTTTCCTCCACGTTGCCGGTGGCTTCCTTCCAAGTTTCCCCTGCGTGCTGCTTGCCCACGTTCATGACTTTGTCTCCATCCTCTCCATTGGAAATGAGCACAGCCACGCCGGAATGCGGGTGCTCTTCATCTCCCACACGGGTGAAGCCGATGGTGTTCGGGTGGTCAAAGTAGTAATTTTGTTCCCCGAAAGCATGGTTTTTACGGATTTCCAGCAGATTGTCGATGATGGCGCGGTGCATGGGCGGGTTGCCGCTCACACCGTAATAGTCCCCGTAGAAGATGCAGGGATAACCTTCCTTCATGAGCAGGATGAGCGCATAGGCGGAGGGTTTGAACCAGTCTTCCACAGCTGATTCCAGGGAACTGCCCCACTGGGAATCATGGTTGTCCACAAAGGTAACGGCCAGCGTAGGGTGGTTCTGAACCAGGGTTCCGTCCAGAATTTTGGAAAGGTCGTAATCGCGGCCCTGCTTGGAGGCCTGGTACATGTTGTAGTGCAGGGGGACGTCAAACAGGTCCACTTTGTAGCGTTCCTCCTTGAGGTAATCGTCCAGGGATTCCAGATCCTGTTTCCAGTATTCACCCACGGCGTAGAAGTCTGCTCCCCTTTCCTTGCGGACGGCTGCCAGGAATTTCCTGATGAATTCGTCATTGATATGCTTGATGGCATCCAGCCTCATGCCGTCCAGATCCAGTTCCCGGGATACCCATATTCCCCATCTTTCCATTTCTTTCACCACTTCCGGGTGGTTGAAGTCCAGATTGGCGAACATAAGGTAGTCGTAGTTGCCGTTTTCTTCATCCACGCCTTCGCTCCAGCTTTTGCCGTCTCCCATAATCTTGAAAATGGAGGTTTTTTCCGTGCGTGCGTCATAGTCCGTTCCGGTGAAGTGGTACCAGTGCCATTTGAAGTCGGAATATTTGTTTCCGCGGCCGGGAAAGTTGAAGCCGGTCCAGCCTTCAATCTCGTAGGCATCCGTAATTTCCTTGTCGCGGTTCTGCTGGTCCACTTCCTTGGCCATGAATTTTTCCGTATAGTCTGCCCCTGCTTTGTGGTTCATGACGGCATCCAGATAAACGCCTACATGGTGTTCGTGAAGAGCCTTGATGGCCTCCTGGAGTTCCTGCCTGGTGCCGTATTTGGTGCGGACGGTGTTTTTCTGGTCGAATTCCCCCAGGTCAAAAAGATCATAGGTGCCGTATCCTACGTCATTTTGTTCCTTCCCTTTGCAGGCTGGAGGAATCCAGACGGCCGTAACACCCATTTCCTCCAGGTGGGGGGCGTCTTCCTTCAACTTGTTCCAAAACTGTCCGTCGTTGGGCAGATTCCACTCAAATACTGCATCATGATTCCGTTTTTCATTTGATCTGATTCCTTGTCATACCGTTCGGGTTGTCGTGCTTCCAGGGGCTGTCCGGTGGAAAAAGCGGTTTTCCCGGGCGAGGTTCCGGATGATGAATCCATACGAAGCCCCCAACAGAATAGAGTCCTGAAAGTACGGCGCGTTAGGCATACTGCCGGTCTTATGTCCTGCAAAAATGCCAGCGGCAAAACGGTAGGCGGGAAGGGTTTTTCTCCGAAGGATGGGAAAAAGCGGTTTCACTCCCCCCTGCCGCACCCCGGAAAGAATGGGCCGGGAACGAGGGTTCGTGTAAGTAAGACAGGTGGGAAGAAAGATTATGCCTTTCCCGTGCCGGGAACCAGGTAGTGCCTGTTTTTCAGCCGGTAGTATTTCAGGAATCGGCGGATGAAGAGCAGGGTGACGATAAAGGAAAGCACGTCTGCCAGAGGAAGGGATGCCCAGACTCCGTCCTGTCCCCAGAAACGGGGCAGGACCAGCAGGAACGGCAGGAGGAAGAGCATCTGGCGCGTCAGGGACAGGAAGATTGCCAGACGGGCTTTTCCAATGGCCTGGAAGAAGTTCCCGATGATGATCTGGCTGCCGATGAGCGGAAAGGCCAGCACGCAGATGATCAGACCGTTGGCCGCCAGGCTGATGAGCGAGGCGTCATCCGTGAAAAGCCCGGCAATGCCGCGGGGAAAGAAGACGCAGGCCAGGAATCCCAGCGTGGTGAAGGATGTCCCTGCCAGAACTCCGTATTTGAGGGTGAGCAGAACGCGGCCCGGCTTCATGGCTCCGTGGTTGTAGCCGATGATGGGCTGCATTCCCTGAGTGAGGCCGATGACGAGCATGGCGAACAGAATAAGAATGCGGTTGATGATGCCGTAGGCCCCGATGGCCAGGTCCCCCCCGTGATCCGCAAGCTGCCTGTTGATGGCGACGGTGACCGCGCTGCCGCAGACGTTTACCAGGCAGGGAGCCATCCCGATGGACAGGATGCCGGTGACGATGGTCTTGCGCAGCTGCCAGATGCCGCGGCGGAAGTGGACCGTGCTAGCCGCATCGGAAAAGTGTAACAGCACGCGCACCATGCCGACGACCTGGGCGAGAAGGGTGGCCACGGCTGCTCCGGTAATGCCCCATTTGAACCAGAAGATGAAGATGGGAGCCAGGATGATGTTGATTCCTACGGAAAGAAGGGTGGAGCCCATGGCTTTTTTAGGGTAGCCGGTAGCTCTCATCACATGATTGAGGTTGAAGAAGACGTACGTGACGGGCAGGCCCAGCAAGGTAATAAGCATGAAGTCGTACGCATAGGTGAGGGTTTGCCCGCTGGCGCCGAAGGCGGTCAGGATTTCCGTAAGGAAAAGAAGCGTGGGAATCACCAGCACCACAGCGGCAATCAGACTCATGATGAGGACGTTGCCAAGCGTACGCTCAGTTCCTTCCTGGTCTTTTCTTCCCAGCCGGATGGAGCTGATGGCCGCCCCGCCGATGCCTACCAGCGTGCCCAGGGCGAAAGTCAGGTTCATGATGGGGAAGGTGACGGCCAGGCCGGACAGGGCCAGAGGCCCCACGCCGTGACCGATGAACACGCTGTCAATGATGTTGTACAGGGAGTATACCACCATGCCGGCGATGGAGGGCAGGGAGTACTGGATCAGCAGACGCCATACGGATGCGTTTTCCAATTCTGCGATGTTGCGTGACTGGGCTGCCATGGACGTTCCTCCTTTCAAAACAGGTGGCAAACTATAAAAACGCACGGATGGGTTGTCAAGCTGTCCACCTGTCCGGAAAACGGCCTTTTTCCCCCAGTTTCAGAGAGAGGGCTGTTTTTGATTGACTGTGGAAGCTTTTGGGGGTTGAGTCCTTTCCGCCTTTTTCAGAAGCATGCCATGACCATGTCCGTTTTCTCTTTCCTGCGTCTTGTCTCCGTTTGCGGCGCCGCTCTTATGGGTTCTTCCTGTCTGCCCATGTTTGGCGCCGGGCAGGTGCTGGCGGGAAGCAGCCTCGCGGAAGGTCTGCTGCCCTCTTCCTCTCTGGATCTTGTGTGGAGAGGAGACATCCGTTCTTTTCCCTCTTCCGGTTTGAGGACGCCCCGCGGGTTCAAAGTTTCTCCCGCGGATTCTTATTCCCTGCTGATGGAAGCGCGCCCGGGGATTGCCGGAGAGTGGGCCTGCTATCATGACCGCAGTAATTACTACTGGGCTTTTGTAGCCGGAAAGAAGGAGGAGGAAGCGGGGCTTTACGCCGTGCGCCGCGGCGTGGCCGTAAGCGGCATTTCCGGAGAAATTGAAGATGCCCCCGCCGTGCAGGATGCTCAGCCATTCTCCGCCATGTAAGCACAGGTTCTGGTCTTTTTGCAAAAAATGCTGCCGGAACCCCGTTTTCCGGCAAGTTGGACACGATAGGTTTGACAGGCAGCTGTTATTGCGGGCGTATTATGAACCGCATGAAGTTCCTTTTATTATCGTTTGCATGGGTGTGCATGGCTTGCGCCGGAGCATGGGGGCAGGATACGGCCCCGTCTTTCCCGGCCAATGGGGCCAATTACAGGCTGTTTCCGGCGGACCGGCCTCCGCTGGTTCCCAAACCCCAGCAGCTGCGCTGGGACGACAGGGCCATTCCCGTGCAGTCCGTACGCATTTTGGCTCCGTCTCCGTCCAGGACTTCCTATCCGGAACAGATGAAGTTCATTGTTTCCGAATTGAAATCTCTGGCGGAGCACCGCGTGAAGGTGGCTCCGGACGGGACTTTTGCCGTTAAATTCGTCAAGGGGGATGTGAAAGCCGGCACGGAAAATTTCCAAGCTGAAGGAGGAGGCTTATTCCCTCCGTGTAACTCCCGGCGGCGCACTCATTACGGCGATGGATACCAGAGGATTCTATTACGGCATGAAAACGCTGGAGCAGCTTCTTTTGCGCCGCGGCGGGACGACGACCATTGCCGCCTGCGATATCGTGGACTGGCCGGATTTTGAAATCCGCGGATTCATGAACGATGTGGGACGCAATTACATGCCGCTACCTCTGATTGCACGGGAGCTGGATTCCATGGCGCAGCTCAAGCTGAATGTTTACCACTTCCATTTTACGGAGAACCCCGGCTGGCGGCTGGAATCCAAAATTTATCCGGAGCTGAACGCCCCCGAAAATTATACGCGCATGCCTGGCAAGTTTTACACGCAGAAGGAGTTTAAGCAGCTGGTGGAGTACTGCCGCCTGCGCAATATCCTGCTGATTCCGGAGATGGATATGCCGGGGCACAGCCAGATGTTCCGCAAGGCGCTCAACGTGAAGATGAGCGATGAAAAAGCCACCAAAGCCCTGGTGGCCCTGATCAAGGAGTTGTGTTCCCTGGTTCCCAAGGAGAAAATGCCCATCATCCACATTGGCACGGACGAGGTGCGCGGCAAGGATGAGCAGGTGAACAATGAGATTCTTAAGGAGTACATCCATGCAGTGGAGTCCTGCGGCCGCATTCCCATGAGATGGCAGCCCGGCCTGACGCCGAAGGGCTATAACGGCTCCATCCAGCAGTTATGGTCCGGCCGCCAGAACCGTGGCGCATGGCCTACCGACGGAGCGAAGTATGTTGATTCCCTGGAGACTTACCTGAACCACCTTGATCCGTTTGAAACGGCCATGACCATGTATTTCCGCCGGGCATGCCCGTTTCGGAATGCGGAAGGACTGGGCATGATGCTGTGTTCTTTCCCGGACCTGGAAATTACGGATCCGCGCAACCAGGTTCTTCAGACGCCCGTTTACGCCGGCATGGCGTTCGTTTCCGAACCTTTGTGGAATAATCCCCATGAGAAGGTGCTGGGAGACCCCAACCAGGACGAATATATGAAGTATTTTTCCAATCTGCCCGTGCAGGGGGATCCTCTGCTGAAGGGGTTTGCGGATTACGAGAACCGCGTGCTCGCCATCCGGGACCGTTTTTTCGTGGATAAGGAGTTTAATTACGTACGGCAGGCGAATATTCCCTGGAAATTGCTGGGGCCTATTCCCAACGGCGGTAAGACGGAAAAGGAATTCGCTCCGGAGGAGGACAACAAGGCAGGGAAGATGAGGGATTCCTACGAGATTGACGGCGTCACCTATGAGTGGTCCGGAGACGATTACACGGGGGCCACCATCATTTTCAAGCATTACTGCGATTTTCCGACGCTGTTCAATGGCGCAAAGATGGGAGCTTATCCCCACAAAAACCACACTTATTACGCGCAGACCTGGATTTATTCCCCCAAGGCGCAGACGGTGCCTTTCTGGATCAGCGGACATACCTGGGCCACGTCCGATTGGCGCAACGGTCCGGCGAGCGTTCCCGGCAAGTGGTTTCATGCGGATCCCAAATTTTTTGTGAACGGCCGGGAGATTGCCCCCCCGCAATGGAAAAAGCCGCGTAACAGCGGCGTGATGGTGGATGAAAACTACCATTTCCGGGAGCCTTCCATGGTTCCTCTTAGGAAGGGTTGGAACCGCGTGCTGGTAAAGAGCCCCAGCAACAATTCCGCGCGTCGGTGGATGTTCACATTCGTTCCGGTGCTGGTGAACCCCAAGACGCCCGGCTGCAATGTGAAGGAGTATCCCGGCCTCAAATTTTCCACACGTCCGGAATGGAAAATCCCGTGATGAGCATCCGGAGCTGGAATGAGCCGGTTGCAGTATCCGCCATCATCATTAAAAAAGAAGCCGCGCTTCTGGCAAAAGCGCGGCTTCTGATTGCATGCAAAGGACGCGAATACGAAATTAAGCCCTCCCCGGCGGCGCGTCATCAGAGCGGCAAGTTCCGGCGGGCTGAGGGAAACCATGGGCGGTTCCGGCACGGGAGCACGGGAAGAACCGCTTCATTGTAGTTTCAATGAAAGCCGGGTAATTCTGTATTGTTACAGTATTTTCCAGGGAATATTTTCCAATAGTTCGTCAAAGCCGAGCCCCGTGCCTCCGGGAACAGCTGCCTGAGGGTTCATGCCGCCCATCTGGTCAATAAAGGGGTCCGGCTCAAACAGGAGATGAGTGCAGAGGCCGCAGAGGGGAATTTCCGTGGGAAGGAAGTTGCGGTAATACTCCGCCGCCTGGTAAACGGCCCAGAGCTGCCCTACGGGGTGATCCATGACGGTGGTGAAGACGGGAGGCTCGTAAAGGTATTCCGGCGTTGCTTCCCGCGCGGGTTTGACGATGCGGATGATGGGCAGGTCTGAGGAAATAGCCGGCTGGTGTTCCACGTCCGAACCCATGTCCAGGGCCAGAGGCATGCCGGCGTCCACCAGACGTTCCCAGCTCTGGATGGAGAAGGGGCACGGGTCTTCTATGAAATCTATCCTGGTTTTCAGATGGTGGGGCAGGGATTTCCAGAATTTCAGGGCATCGTTTTCATTCAGGCATCCGTTGAAATCCAGCCGCCAGCGCCAGGAGGGGACCATGGATGCCAGCATCGTCAGCCGTTCCAGGGAGGCGGCCAGATTGGCGCTGGCCTTGATTTTTCCTGCCTTGAATCCCTTGGATTCCATGATGCGAATGGTGGCGGGGCTGACGCAGGAGGGCAGCGTGGCGTGGCTTTCCGGGATGTGAAGACCGTCAAACAGGCTGACGCCCCTCGCGCGTGCTTCTCCGTCCGTTCGGGCGCATTCCGCGGCGCGGATGCCCAAAGGCAGAGGGCGGCCCTTCCTGAGCGCGTCCAATTCCTCCTGCAGGGTGGCGTCTCCCAGTTCCGGCCACGGCTGGATGCAGCCGTACCCGCCTTCATCCGTTTTAATAAGGGCTCCCTTCCTGCACACTTCCGCGGCTCTGGCGTTCAGAGGGCCGCAGGCTGTTAAAGAATATTCATGGTAAACACAACTTTAATTCAAACAACCTTTCCATCTTTTGTCACGATGAAAAAAGGTTTTCATTGGATTTTGGAGGGTGAAACGTCTAAGCTCTGCGTCATGTACAGAACATTGGTGTTCGGAGCGGACGGCCGGGTGGGAAGCCATCTGGCAGCATATCTGGAAGAACATGGCCTGGAGGTGGTGAAGTGCGGACGGGACTTTTGTGATTTGAAGGATTTAAGCGCTTTGAAACGTGTTCTGCTTTCTTCCGGAGCCTCACATGTGGTGAATTGCGCCGCTGTAAGCGGATTGGAAGCCTGCCTGGATGATCCGGAGACGGCCCATCGCGTCAACGCCATGGCTCCGGAGATGATGGCGCGCATTTGCCGCCTGGAGGGTATGCGCTTTATCCATTTGAGTACGGACTATGTGCTGGACGGCAGGAGAGAAGGCCTGAAAACGGAGGAGGGGAAGTGCCGCCCCGTGAATGTGTACGGGGAGTCCAAGCTGGAGGCGGAATTCCGTGTGCGGGAGGAGATGCCGGATGCTCTGGTGGCCCGCGTTTCCTGGGTATTCGGCAATCCGGGACGGCCCTCATTCTTGGAGATGGTGCTGCGGCGGGCAATGAAAAGGGAGCCCCTGGCCGCTGTGGCGGACAAATGGTCCATGCCCACATGGGTGGAAGATTTGTGCGTCTGGCTCCGTTTTCTGGCTTATGAGAGCGGGGCTTCCGGCGTGCTGCATCTGTGCCAGTCCGGAGAGCCTGTTTCCTGGCACAGTTATGCCATAACCGTACTGAAATGCGCCGTGAAGTACGGGTTGCTGCCTTCTTTGCCGCCCGTGGCGGAACAAAAGCTCGACGAACAGGCCGGTTTCAGGGATGCTCGGCCCCGGCATACCGCCATGTCCTGCGAACGGCTCTCTTCTCTGATGAAGAAGCCCGTGAGGGCGTATGAAGAGGCCATCGATATGGCCGTGGCCCGCTATGCCGCAGATCCAACCTTTCTCTCCAGCATTTCATGAACGATTTCCGCAATTCCCGTGATTCCCGTCCCAGGCCCGTTTACCGGGACCGCCGTTCCCGGCCGGGCCGTCCGCGCACGGCTCCCAAAAAGAACCTTTTTGCCAACAAGTCGCCGGAAGGGAGCGAGCAATGGCTCAAGCCCTGGGTGGAGCTGAAGTATTTCACATACAATCCGGCCGTGTTCCCCCGCATGCTCGGCTCCGTAAGCGGGGAAATAGCGCCGGGTAGCCTGGTAAACGTCTATGACAAGAACGGTGAATTGTTCGGCGCCGGATTCTGGAATGAGTACAGCCGCACGCCTCTGCGCATGGTGCACCACGGGAAGGACGCTTTTGCCGAACGGGATTTGGATGCCGCGCTGGAACGCGCCGTGAAGCTGCGCCGGGAAGTTCTGCGCCTGGATGAGACCACGAATGCGTACCGTGTGCTGCACGGAGATTCCGACGGCCTGGGCGGCCTGGTGGTGGACCGTTACGCGGACGTGCTGAGCCTGGAGGTGAGTACTCTGGCCGTCTGGCAGAGGCTGGACCGCTGGCTGCCCCTGCTGCACCGTCTGTGCGGGACAAAGCGCCATGTGGTGCAGGTGGATGAGGGCATTGCCCGCATGGAGGGTATCCGGGCGGAGGAGGCGCCGGCATCCCCGGCTCCCGTCAGGCTGGTGAAGATTGTGGAAAACGGCATCACCTATGAAGTGGACTTCGCCCAGGGGCACAAGACGGGCTTTTTCTGTGACCAGCGGGACAACCGCCTCAAGTTCGCCTCCCTGGTGAAGGGGGCTACGGTGCTGGACCTGTGCTGCTACAGCGGCGGCTTTTCCATTGCCGCCAAGATGCTGGGCGGAGCGGCGGAGGTAACGGCTGTGGATTTGGATGAGAAAGCCGTCGCCATGGCTAAGAGAAACGGAAATATCAACCGTCAGCGCATTGACTTCGTGCATGCGGATGCCTTTGTCTATGCGCGCCAGATGGTGCGCAACGGCCGCCTGTTTGACGCCGTGCTGCTGGACCCGCCCAAATTCATCATCGGCAGGGACGGATATGAAGAGGGTATCAAGAAATACCATGACCTCAATATGTTGGGGCTGCAATGCGTGCGCCCCGGCGGGCTGTTTGTCACCTGTTCCTGTTCCGGGCTGCTTTCCCCCGCGGAGTTTGAGCATACCGTCATCAAGGCCGCCCAGCGGCAGGGGCGCAAGCTCCAGATTATGGCGATGACCGGCCCCGGCTGGGACCACCCTTTCCTGAGCACTTATCCGGAGGGCCGTTATCTGAAGGTTCTGTGGGCGATTGCCCTGTAGCTGGAGGTTGAGGCCCGGGATGCATTTCGAAAAAACCTTTCAGGCGTGTTGACGTTTTTTGCCCCTCTCTGCTTTCGTGGTGGGGAATATGGCAAAACAAGTATTGCAGCGGCTTAGTTTTACGGCCGGGGAGCTGACCCCGTGGCTGGCCGGGCGCGTCGACCTGGACCCCGTGTCCCGCGGTGCCTCCCGGCTGATCAATTTTCTGGTCAGCCCCTTCGGCGGTCTCCGGCGCAGGCCGGGAACACGCCTGGTCGCCCGCGCGGGATGCCGGGAGGGCATAGTGAGGCTGGTTTCCTTCAAGTACTCCACGGGCGTGCAGTTTATGCTGGAAGTAGGGCGCGGTTATATCCGGTATTTTAAGAATGGCGCTCCTCTGACGGATGCGGAAGGCGGGGCGCAGGAAACGCTTACTCCGTGGAAGACGGATGAACAGGTAAGCAACCTCCGGATGCAGCAGCTGAATGACGTGATTTACTGCGTGGAACCTTCTACGCCGCCTATGACGCTGGCCCGCTACGCAGACGATGACTGGCGGCTGGAAGCTTTGGAGTTTTCCGGCATTCCTTATGAGAGTTCCCTGCTGAATGCCGTGCGGCTGGAATGCCGCATGGTGCGGGAGGGAAGAGACAACAGGCTGCTGGCGACGGCGGACGATGATGTATTCACTCCGGAAATGGAGGGAAAGGAGTTTCTGCGCATTACCAGGAAATATGGAGAAACCGTGGCGGAGGGAACCCAGATGCCTTTTTACCATTTAACGACTCTGGACCGGGACCTTTACAAGGGAGAAACTTTTTCCATGAACCGGGAGGATGGCTGGCGGCAGGCTTATACCTGCATCCGCGATTTCAGCCGGGAAAGCGACTACCTGAAAGGAGTGGACCGCCCGGAGCGTTACACGGCCTTTTTTGAAAAAGGGGCCGATGCCAGTACCCGCGTTTATGTCAATGGCGCGTGGACGTTGGAGACGACGGGGACCTGGGATGCGGAATGGGAAATTTGCCGGGGATATCCGGACGGCTCCAATTACCTTCCCAACCGTCCGGAACTGGTGTGGCATTCCGTGAAGAGCTTCCAGCAGAGGGAGGGGTTCCGGAATAATTTCACCTTGAGCGGCAATGAGGAGGAAATGTCCTATTACAAAATCCGCCTTATGGCGTACAAGGGCGGGACCTCTGCGGGAACGCCCGTATTCCGTGCCGCTGCCGGCTCCTTCAATCATGAAGTGGTGGTGGAGGAATATGTTTCCCCGCGCAGCGCCTATCTTGCGAACGCCCTTCATCTGTCCTATCATCCGCTGAGTGACTGTGATACCAATGACTGGTCCTTTGGTGCGTTCGGGGTCCGGAACGGTTATCCGTGCACGGTAGAGTTCCATCAGGGGCGGCTGTGGTTCGGTGGCACGCCTGGGCAGCCCCAGACGCTGTGGGCCAGCAGGGTGGATGATTTTTCCGCGTTTACGCCCGGCATTCCGGCGGATTCCCCCATGATTTTGACCATGGCGGCTTCCCAGCAGAACCGCATTTCCTGGATAGCTTCCCTCCGGGGGCTGATGATCGGCACCAGCGAGGGGGAATGGCGTCTGTCTGCCACCAATTCAGAAGGGTTGAATGCCTCTAACGCCGGATTTGAGCGTCATTCCGGAGTGGGCTCCGCTTCCCTGGATGCCCTGTCTGTAGAAAACAGCCTTCTTTTTGTGCAGCAGGGTGGGATGAAGGTCCGGGAATTATTTTATTCTCTGGAGGCTGACGGCTACCAGACAAGGGATGTGAGCCTATTGTCCGACCATCTGCTGGCGGAGGGAATTGTGGACTGGACTGTGCAGAGAAGCACGGCGTTCCATGTCTGGTGCGTGCTGGGTGACGGCAGCGCCGTATGCATGACACTGAACCGGGAGCAGAATGTGGTGGCGTGGCATGCGCACCGTCTGGAACACGGTCGTATTTTGTCCGTAGCGTCCTTGCGCGGTTCCCGCAACACACCGGATGAGGAAGTATGGTTTGCCGTGGCGCGCGGGGAAGGGGATGAGGCCTGCATTACGGTGGAATGCATGGCGGACGGGAATGCCTGCCTGGATGCCTGCACGGAGGCTGTCGTGAAGGGGGGAACGCTGTCCGGCCTGAGCCATTTGGCGGGATGCGGCGCCTTTCTGGTGGGCGGGGACGGCGCATGCATGGACATCAGCGTTGACGGAGCCGGGAATGCCGCCTGTCCCGGAAGGGGGGATGGGGAAACAGTATCCGTAGGCCTGGCCGCTCCGGCGGAAGTAAGGACGATGCCCCTGGAAACGCTTGAGACGCTGGGTTGCTTTAAAAAGCAACTCGGTGCGCGCGTCCTGCTTCATGAAAGCACCCTGAAATTCCGCTACGGAACGGGAACTCCGGAGGCATGGAAGGATTTCCAGCCCGGCAGGTACAGTGTTTCCGAACCTTACTCCGGCTATGTGCGGATGATTCACAACTATGGTATGGATGAGCAGTCTTCCTTTGCCCTCCGTGTGGAGACTCCGGCTCCATTTAACCTTCTGGCCCTGGTGCTGGATGTGGAATTATAGGCGCAGGAGTGCGTTTACGGCTGTTCAGCCGCCTCTTCATGGGAAAGCATGTGTACAATGACCTTGATGCCGTGTTTTTCCCCAGCCGCCTTCGCCAGGGAACGAATGGCGGAGGCCGTCATTCCATTGCGGCCGATGATGCGTGCCACGTCCGTTTTTTCCAGAATCAGGCGGAAGCGGACGGCGTCTCCCTGCGGGGATTCCGCAACGCGCAATTCTGCCTGTTCCGGGTGTTGCACGAATTGCAGGGCGATCAATTGCAGGTACTGGCGGATTTGTTCTACGGCAGGATGCATGAAGGGAAATATGGGTTATTTTCATGAACCATACTATAAAGCCGCCTGATTGAAAAGATGCAATTCCAGACATTCCCTGAAAAAGAAAGTCGCCCCGGCCGTAAAACGGCCGGGGCGCCCCAACTACCCTATGAAACTGGATCGGTTAAGATCCAGAGAGCTTTTTTAACGAGCGCTCACCTGCTCGAGGCGCAATATAGTGGAGGAAAAGGGGATACACAAGTATTTTTTCATTGGAACGATGTTTTTGTTCAATGGAAATAGCATCGTATTTTTATTTCATTTTGACAATATCGGGACCGGAGGAATGGTTATTGTTATTGTCATGAAATCATCTTCCGGGAAGCAGTTCATACGTGAACCCCTTCAGGTATTCCGTTTCCGGAATATTCAATAAAACCGGATGATCCGCTCTTTGGCCGTGTTGCTGCATCAGACGCAGGGTGGCCGGAGCATCAATGGCGGCGTCAAGCACGCTCTCCCGGAACAGGTCCGCTCCGGCGTGGTGGGAACAGCAGAAGGTGGAAAGGATGCCTCCCGGAGCCAGAAGCTTCATGGCGCGGAGGTGGATTTCCTTATATCCGCGCATGGCGTCATGCACGGATTTTTTGTTTCTGGTAAAAGAGGGCGGATCCAGGATAATTAAATCCCATTTGTGTTCTCCTCCGTCCCGGACAAGGGCCGCTTCCTTTTTCAGGAAGTCAAACGCGTTATCTGTGACACACTGCACGGAGACTCCGTTCAGGCGGGCGTTCCGCGCTACGGCGTCCATAGCATCCTGGGAAACGTCCACGGCCGTTACCTCCGAGGCACCGGCAAGGGCGCAGGCCAGGGCGAAACCGCCCTGATTGCAGAAGCAGTCCAGCACGCGGCGTCCGCGGGCGAAGCGAGCCACGGCGGCATAATTATCAAGCTGGTCCAAATACAGGCCGGTTTTCTGTCCCGTCTGAAGGTCAATCATGAATTGCACGCTGCCGCTGCGTGCGGCAAAAGGTTCCGGTTGCTGTCCTCGTGCCACCCGGACGGAGGGGGAAATACCTTCTGCCGCCAGCATGGGTGAATCATTCCTGACAATAATCCCGCGGGGAGAAAGAAGGTCTTCCAAAACATTCAGGATGATGGGGAGGCGGCATTCCATGGCGATCGTCAGCGTCTGGACGACCAGATAATCCGCGTAACGGTCCACAATGAGGCCGGGAAGCCCGTCGGATTCGCTCCAAACGAGCCGGGTGAGAGTTTCTTCTGGAAGCCGGCGGCGCAGTTCTACTGCCTGGCTGATGCGCCTGGAAAAGAAATCTCCGTTCAGTTCCTGTTTGCGGCGGGAAAAGCGCCTGGCGACGATCTGGGAATGGGGATTGAACATGGCGGAACCCAGAAAGCGGTCCTTGAAATCCTTCAGGGCCACGACGTCCCCCGGCTGCGGATTGCCGAAAATTTTGCGCACTTCTGTGCCGTAAACCCAGTCGTGCCCTTGAAAAATGCGTGCTCTTGGAGAAATAATCAAACCTGCCATGTCAGGAAAGGCAATACATGATCGGGGTGGAAAGTTCAAGGGTAATGCGGGCGGCTCCCAGAAAGGCCGTGGGAAGGGTGGAGGCCTCCGTTCCCTGGGATTTTTCGCGCAAGTACGCCGCTGTGCATCATTCCGGGACTATTTCGGTTGAAAATGCCCGGAAACGAAGTAAAATAGGGCGCGTTATGAAAGTAGAAACTTTTGAAACTCCCCAGGATGCTGCCAAGGCTTTGGCAGGAGAAGTTGCGGAATTGATCCGTACGCGCGCCGCTGAAGGCAAAAACGTGGTTCTTGGCCTTGCCACGGGCGCCACTCCGCTGCCTTTTTACGCAGAGCTAGTCCGCATGCATAAGGAGGAAGGCCTTTCCTTTGCCAACGTGATTTCCTTCAATCTGGACGAATACAGCGGCTTGGATCGCGACCATCCGGAATCCTACTGGTACTTCATGCACACGAATCTTTTCAACCACATCGACATCAAGCCGGAAAACATCAACCTGCCCTCCGGCACGGTGAAGGATGATGAAATTGCCGCCCACTGCGCCGCCTATGAACAAAAAGATCAAGGATTGCGGCGGTATCGACCTCCAGATTCTCGGCATTGGCCGAACTGGCCATATCGGCTTTAACGAACCCGGCTCCGATGATACCACCGTCACTCGGCAGGTTCATCTGGACGAACTGACCCGTTCTGATGCTGCTCCCGCTTTCGGCGGTATTGAAAATGTTCCCACCACCGCCATTACCATGGGCGTGGCTACCATCATGGGCGCCCGTGAAGTGGCTTTGATGGCTTGGGGAGAAAAGAAGGCGTCCATCGTGAAAAAGGCTGTTCAGGGGCCTGTGACGGTGGATGTGGCCGCCTCCTACCTTCAGAAGCATCCGAACGCCAAGTTCCTTCTGGACAAGGGGGCTGCTTCCCTCCTTTAATTTTACGTTTTAGTAACGGAAATGCCGTCTTTCCCGGTTTCGTGGGAAGGCGGCGTTTTTATGGGATGAAGGAAGGCGGAAGCTTCTTTTTTCCATGGAGGTTATATGGGAAATGCCGCCTATGCAGGCAAAAGGAGAGGGGTGGAGGTTGTGCGGGGAGGATTTTGTATCATCGTAACGAAGGTAAAACCTGCAGTATGGCAATTGCAGAGGAATCGACACCTCTTCAGCTCTCCATTGCGGATACCTCCCGGTTCAGGGAAGGCAGAATCACAGTCCGCTTCCGCAACGAAGGAAACGAGCCTGTCCGGATTCCGGACGAAATCAACGACGAAACAGCCGATTACTTTTTCGTGACTGTATTGAGGACGGAACGGGGAGATGTCCGCGTCCTGAACAGAAAAGTCGGGAAAATAACCTTCCATCGTTCCTTGAACTACCGGGAACTGGCCCCCGGCCAGGAATACAGCGTCACGATTCCGGTATGTCTGGATGAAGTCGATCTGGAAGGCTGGAAACAATGTTCTTGTGAACTGGAAACGCGCTACTATAATCAGCAGGGTAAGGATTGTTTCCTGGGGATGCTCCGGGCGACGGCCAAACTCGCGCTGCAATGAAAAAAATCTTCCGGTATTTAGTACTTCTTGCAAGCCTGTCCCTCCATGCCGCGGCGTGGGGGGACATGGCCGACAACGGAGTGGAATGTTCCGTGGTGATGGAAAAGACCCAGTTTGACGCGAGAGAGGCTTTCCCTGACTTCAAACTGGTGTTCACGAACAGGGGCGAAAAGACCGTGCGCCTGTTCGACGACTTCTATCCCCTCAAAGATGACGGCCGCCCTAATATCCGTATCGAAATATGGAAAAAAGCGGGAGGGAAAAGATATGGGTACAGAGTGGGCGAAATAAAGACTCCAATAGCCTGTTATGGAGCCGGGTATAAAATCGAACGGGTAGCGGCTTTGATGCGCTTCATTACGTTGAAGCCGGGAGAAAAGCATGAAGTCCCCATCAAGGAAGCTTACCTGTTGCTGACGTATTTTGACCGTCTTCGCAATGATCAGAACTATGAGCTGGAAGTACGTTTCAGGGATGAATGTTCGTATCCCGATGCTCGGAGGGTGTATGTAGGGAAGGCAGAATTTAGTTTGTCGCGCCGGTCGCCCAAAGGAGTTCCTCGGTGAATAATCCAAGCTGTTGGAGGACATAGCCTATTGTTCTCGTTCTTCCAATAACCCACCCACCAGAGAGCCAGTTATCTATTGTTCAGCCATTTGTTCCCTGATTATCTCTGTTTCTTGATACATTTTTTTATTATTTCTGAGAAAGGACAGGTTAGTTGAAATAGGTGAATTAAGGGTTCAATGGCCTGAAACCTAATAACGACGGGGGAGAATTGGGACGATGGGCGTAGCTTTCTCCTTATCATTCGAAAATGAAGTTATGAATTATCGTGGAAGAAATCTCCATCACCTGTGAAGAAGCCAAGGAAGTGGAAATCGGTTTTGAAGGAAAGGAACCGGTTATTGCAAACGAAGCATGGAATTGCATCACTACGCCTATCATTCCCAGAATTTTTGTGACGGCGTGTAAAGGATGAAGCAGCCGATGTCTGGAAGCTCCGTATTGAGGGAGCGGAAAGGCGATCCGGCAATGTAGGCGGTAATTTATCAGTCCCATTGTCTTAAATGGGATTCCAAATTTATTGGGGTATCAAAAATACCAGTATTTTCAAGTTTTGATCAAGGAGGGGAGGTTTGTGGACTTTGAGGCGGAATTATGGGATGACAACAGGTTTGAGGAAAACTGTTGAACCCGTCCACGGTGTGCCGGGAGGATTTCTTCGGACAGGAAAAGGCTGGGGCTATTTGAGCCATGCCAGGAATTCATGGTTGCCGTCAGTTCCCGTGATAGGGGAAGGTTCGCACCCCATCCAGGAACGGTTCAGTTCGTCCGTGACGAAAGTGCGTATGGAGTCCACCGCCCTCCGGTGCAAAGCCGGGTCCCGGACGATGCCGCCGGGGCCTATATCTTCCGGCTGGAGTTCAAACTGGGGCTTGATGAGCACCAGGGCATCCCCCCCTTTTTTAAGCAGAGGAAAGGCGGCGGGAAGGATTTTTTTCAGAGAGATAAAGGAGACGTCGGAAACGATCAGATCCACTTGTTCCCCAATATCCTCCGGAGTCATGTAGCGGGCGTTGAATTTTTCCTTCACAATGACGCGGGGATCCTGCCGCAGTTTCCAGACAAGCTGGTTGGTTCCTACGTCTATGGCATGCACCCTGGCGGCTCCGTGCTGGAGCAGGCAGTCCGTAAAACCTCCGGTGGAAGCCCCAATGTCAAGGCAGACCTTGCCTTCCGCAGAAACGGGGAAGGCATTCAGGGCTCCTTCCATTTTCAGGCCGCCGCGGCTGACATAGCGGGGACGGTTTCTAATGGTGATATCCGCGTCTTCATTAACCTTGAGACCGGGCTTGGTAGAGGGATGCCCCCCCACGCTCACTTCTCCGGCAATGATGAGCCGCTGGGCCAGCTCCCGGGATTCTACGAGATTGCGGGAAACCAGAAGGATATCGAGTCGTTGCTTGCTCATGATTCGGAAAAAGGTGTGAACGCAGGTATTTCATGAAACCGCATGAAGAATCAAGAAAAACCGAGCGCAGAGAGGCATTCGGGCGTAAAAATGCGGCATTCCTCGTACTGGAGCATTTTACGATTGATTCAAGGCCGGTTTATAGGAGACTCTGCGGCGGATGGAACACCGCTACAGGCAATTGATGCGCAGAGTCAGGCTTTACCTGCTGACGGAGGTGCGCAAAAAATCGTGGGCAAGCAAGTTCCTTTCCGCCAGGGTTTTTGATTCTGTTTACTGGTCATGGGACAGGCAATCCGTTGCAACGGGAGCTGCCTGGGGAGCTGCCGCAGCGATTGCCCCTCTTCCCATGCAGAGCCTGTGGGGCGTTTTCGCCTGCCTGTGGCGCAAGGGTAATATTCCCGTAGCCATTCTGATGGCGTGGCTCTCCCCTCCCGGCTTTACCTTTTTTGCCATTCCCGCTCAATGGTGGCTGGGGTGGTTCCTTTTTTCGATTTTGGGGTTCCCTACGTCCGGCGCGAACTGGGAGATGCTGAAAGCGGGGGTTCAGCAGTGGTCCTGGACGCCGTTTGGCGGATTGAGCATCGGCATGGTAAGCCTGGAATTCGCAGCGGGCTGGATGGTTTCCAGCGTTGTTCTGGGCAGCCTGTGTTACGGGCTGGTGCAGTTGGGATGGAGGATGGGCCAGTTCCTGCACAGCAGAAAAAAGAGCGGCAAGTTGTAATAGCAAAACTGCCGTCTGTGTAAGGCAGGGCGGAACCGGAAAGCCGGGCAGTCCGGAAAAATCAGACGGCTACTTCCATCAGCAAAACGGTTGAGTTCTGGAGGGCTTCTATGGAGACGGTTTCCGTATCCGTAATTCCGGCACCGTCCCGACTGTGCAATATGGCATCTCCTATTTTTATTTCTCCGTCTATCACGAAGATGTATACGCCCGTGTTCCGTCCCTTGAATTGGTATTCCCGTTCTATGCCCCTGTCCAGCTCCGCCCAGGAAAACCAGGCCTGCTGCATGATGGAAATATCCGTTTCCGGAGCTAGGAAGGTAGAGATTTCATTATGCTTCAACAGGGGGGTGATGTCGTAATCCCGGTACCTGGGGGGCGTATTGATCCTGTCCGGAATGATCCATATTTGCAGGAATTCCAATGGTTCCGTGAGGCTGTCGTTGAATTCGCTGTGCTGAATACCCGTTCCGGCGCTCATCACCTGGATTTCTCCGCGCGTGATAGTGTGGCTGTTGTTCAGGCTGGCTCCGTGGCGGAGCCTTCCTTTCAGAGGAATGGAAACCACCTCCATATTTTTGTGCGGATGGGTACCGAAGCCTTCTTCCGGGAGAACCTTGTCGTCATTGAGCACGCGCAAAGCTCCGAATTGCATGCGTTCCGGGTTGAAATAATTGGCGAAGCTGAAATGGTAATGTTCATGATTGATATAGGGGGAGTGGGAGCGGTTTTCCGCTTGCAGAATGTTTGACCGGCTGCAACTCTGGGCTGTTCAAGGCGAATGACATTATTTCCAGGACCGTAAAATAAATCGGCAACACAAATTGGTGGTGCAATGTCTCTTCTTTTAGGGTAGCGTGCTGCAGTACCCGTGCAAAGAAGACAAGGCTTATGGCTCAGCGGACATTTATGAGATGGATCAAGGGACTGATTCCCACAGTGATTATTTTGCTGGGGGCGTTGTTGCTGGGCTGCATATGCTACATCTCCATCTGGGGGGTGCCTTCCTTCGTTGTGCAGCGGGTGGAGCAGGCTCTTCTGGAAAAGGGCATTCCCTCCCATATAGAGACGCTGAAAGTTACTTTGTGGCCCCGTGCCGTCGTGACACTGAAAAATGTGGAATTGCTGGATCCGGAGGCCATGCCGGAAACTCGCCGGCCCATAGTTCTGCTGCATGAGGCGGATGTGGCGCTGAATTGGAAAAAACTGATAGAAGGACAAGTAGTGCCGGAGCGGGTGAATGTGAAGGGGATGGACGTCTCCGTGCCCGTAGATGCGGGGAATCTGGAAAAAGTTTTTTCCGTAACGGGGGTGAACGCGGAATTGAATCTGGGGCGGCCCGGCATGGTGGACATCGTCAAGGCAGATGCCGTTGTGCAGGGCATCCGGGTGACGGCCCAGGGGGCATTTTCCATTGGTCAGGATGATTCCGGAGACTTTACGCTGACGGCTCAGGATATGGGCGCCGTCAGAGAGCAGTTGAATCAGGTCCTGAATTACATGGACCGGGTGAAGTGGCCTGATGCATCTCCTCCCCGCCTGATTGTCAATTTAAGCGACGATCCGAAAGGCGGCGTGCGTGTAGGCATGGATTTGCAGGCGCCTGTTCTCAGGTACGGAAAAATCATGGTCAGGGATTTCCTGTTCAGCGGGGATTACGCGGATTCCGTTATCATGGCCAAACACTTTACCATGCGGGATGCGGAAACGGCCGGTTTCGTCAGCCTTTCCCTCCAGGCCGATTTGAAAAAGCGCACGCTGATCTGGGATGTCCGCAGTACGGCTCCTCTGGTCTCCTGGGCGGTGGCTATTGTTGATGAAGCTCTGGTGCCGAAGGAAATGAAGTTTCTGAGCGAGCCGCATGTACAGATATCCGGTCATGCGGTTTTTTCGGAAAATTGGGAAGGCGTGGAACATCTGAATGCTTTAGGTTCCGGATCCATGGGAGCATTTTCCGTGCTTGGGGAAAAATTCCAGAGGGCCTCCTGCGATTTCAGTTATGAAAACGGTAATTTTTATGTAACTGATCTGGATATAAGGCATCCCGGAGGCAGTTTTTCCGGCAAGGTAATGGGAGTGGACGGAGAGATTAAGATAGACGTTCACAGCACTCTGCCTATGAAGGCGATGCTGGGGATGGCCCGTTCCATTGCCCCGGAGGATGCGAAGCTGCCGCCAGCGCTGGAAATCAGGGGAGACCCGGAATTGAAGGTGTACGGTTCCGTGGATATGGGAAAGGGGTGGAAAGGGCCGTTCCAGGTGGACCGCCTCCAGATTGAGGCTTCCGTGGCGGATGTCTTTTACCAAGGAGTGGAATTCGTTTCCGCTGCGGCCAGGGCGGAATTGATTGGCCGTTCCATTAACGTCACCCAATTGGAATTGGTGCGGGATGACGGCCGGGTGAAGCTGGAAGGAAGCTATCTGGGCACCGACCTTGTTTTTACGCTGGAATCTAATCTGAAGCCTGAACTGCTGGAGACTCTGGCTGGAAATTGGTTTTCTGTCCCAGAACATTTGCAGCTTCCGGAAAAAGCGGTTTTATGGGTGCACGGCAGGCTGGATATTCCGGAGGGCAAGCCTGTGGAGCCGACTCTGGTCCGAGCACGCATCCATACGGAGAATCTTGCCTGGAACAAGGTTCCTGTCAAAACGGCGGATGTGGAAGCGGAATACCGTCCCAACCAGCTTTTTGTGCAAAATTGCCGGATGGAAATGGAAAAGGGCGTCTTTGAATTGTTCGCCAACGGTTTTCTGGACGGTCAGATGTTTGTGATGGGGCAGTCCACGGTTCCGCTGCAAACGATAGACCAATTGTTGAGCATGGAGGATGACGACTTTTTCATGAACCGCTTTGTCTTCCGCAAGGATTCCGGCCTGGAGTTTTCCTTCCAGGGAACGTTGGGTCTGTACAATCTGGAAAAGGCTTACGACTTGCAGGCTACTGTTTCCGCAACCAACACGCGCTACAGGGGGGTGGACTTGAAGTCTGCCCGGGCGGATGCCCATCTGGTGACAGACCAGCTGGTGCTGACCAATGTGACGACTGTGGTTTCCAACGGAAATTACCTGTCTTCCGTCGGATTGTCCGGAGGCCCTTCGGAATGCACGCTCAAGGCCAAGAGCATAGATTTCCGTTTTGTGCAGGATACGGTGGAAGTGCTTGGTCTGGAGGGGCAGGCCTATCCCGGCTATACCCTGCGGATGTTTTCCGATAGTGCCGCCAGGGTTTTGAAGGAGTTTGTCTTTACCCGGCCCGTAACGCTTTCCGGCGGCGGCATGTTTCCGATGGGGGGGATGACATGAAGCTGATGAAGGGCGCATCCGCTTTGACGCTTCCGCCGGGCGCGTGCGCTATCCCCCTGCTGGGAACCACGCTGGACCTCGGAAGGACAAAGGGGGAAGTGTTGATTTCTCCGCAATGGGTGGTTGTGGACAAGATGATGGGAACCATCTGGGACGGAACCTTCACGGGGCGCGTTCTGGCGCAGATTGACGATGGGGATGCCCTGAACGGTTCTTTTGTCCTCCAGGACATGAATTTGACGTCTATCGGGAAATCCTATGACAAAAAAATGGAGAAAGCCACTGTGCACGGAGCCATTGAGTTTTCATCCAAGGGCGGCAATATGAATTCTATTCAGGCGAAGGGGGAGGCTGCCCTGGTGCATGGCGACCTGGTGGAAATTCCCCTGTTCGGATTTTTGGGGGAAGCCCTCTCTAATTACATTCCTGGACTGGGGCATCTGATTAATTACAAGATATCCAGGGCCGATTGCGATTTTTCCATTGAGAAGGGTTATGTGCGCACCAGTAATTTCGTGGCCCAAGGAAGCAACATGTCTCTGGAGGGGGGAGGCTGGATACGCCTTTCCGATTTGCAGGTCAATTCAGATTTCAAGCTGGGGCTTCGCGGTTTGCCGGGGTTTATTACTTCCCCGGTTTTCCTGTTGGCCGGAGGGCTGTTTCAAGTGCGGGGAACGGGGCCTTTGAGCAATGTTTCCTGGAATTTCGCTCCGTTTTCCGGAGGGAAAGCCCCCGTTCCTCCCGCCGCGGCGCCTGCCCGGAAAAGGTAGGGCAGACGAAATATTTGGGTGTTGCGCAACTGCCGTAAGGAGCCGCATGCCTTGCAGCAATTGAAAATAACAGATGCCGGATATCTGACAGAAGATAAAGAGCTGTAAATTCAGAATGCCTCGTTTACGGTGCTTTCCCTCAGGAAAAGGAGTTCTCGGAGAAATTTTTCTTAAACCAGAGTATAGGCGGAAACAGCTGTAATGCTCAATTTCTGTAGGAAAGACCAGTGAAACAAGAGGTTTTTCCCCGGGAATGAAACCCGGGGCTGAACGGTGCCGGAGCGTAAAAACGTATGAACTATGGAGCCGGAAGGAAATATCCCCACCATGCAATCCTGAAGAAGGTGCAGGAGTTCCTTCATGGAAAAGACAGGCTGCCGGTTTCCGTTGAAGTGCCGCGATTTGCTTCGGCCGTTCTCCTATGTGAACGCCCGCCTGCATGTTCCATACGGGAAGATCGTGCGGTCCGGTACGCTGCTGGCTGGATGGGAATAAGCCGATTCCGGGGCCGGATCGGTGGGGCCATAATGGCGTTCTTTTACTGAGGAGAGGATGTGGCTTTACCGGAAATAGTCTGCGGCAGGAGAGGCGGTTTTAACGGGTAAAAAAGCAAATAAGGCAGGAGGTGTTGGCGTAAAAGAAGGAAGTTTTTATTCCGGAGTGGGTCCGTTAAAAACGGGGCGGCTGAACTGCTCCAGCCACCCCGTTGAAAAAGGGAGTTATTTACCGGATTTTCCCAGTTTGTACCCGGCGTAGGTTTCCGTGTTGTACAGGGGCTGGTTGTCCGGCACGGCGTAACCAATGGATTTGCGAATGGCGAGGAAGTCTGCCACGCCTTCCGGCCCCACCTGGTTCAGAGGTGCTTTGTGCAGTCCGGCCATCAGCACCATGCGGCAGTAGGCATCCGCATTTTCCATGAACCATTCCGCTTCTTCCACGTCACGTGCTCCGGTAATGACTCCGTGGTTTTCCATGAAAACGACGGTGGATTGTTTGGCTGCTTCCGCCACGGCCCGGGCCGTTTCCAGAGAGCCGGGCGTTCCGTAAGGGGCCAGCGGGATGTGCCCCAGGAAGATATCCGCTTCCGGATTGATGCCGGAGGGGGGAACCTGCCCGGCAAACAGGAAGGCATTGCAGTGCGGGGGATGGGCATGGATGCAGGCATTGACGCCCACGGATTTCATCATGGCAATGTGCGTTTTCACCTCGCTGGTGGAGGGGCGGATGCCCGCTTTCTGGCGCGCGTCCATGTCCACCATGCAGATGTCTTCCACAGTCATGAAGCCTTTGGAACACAGGGTGGGGGAGCAGAGCAGCAGGTTCTGAGCCACGCGCACGGAGATGTTGCCCCCGTTGCCGTCCACATATTCCCGGTTCCACAGGCGGCGCCCTATGTCGCACATGCGTTCCTTGATGACCAGAATTTCCGGGGAATGGAAGAATTCATTCACTTCCTCCCGCGTGACGGGGTTGTATTTTTCCCATGGGAACACTTTGTCCGGCAGGGGAGGGGAGATTGACCAGTCTTCTGACATATTTAGTAGCGTGTTATTGGTTGAACTTTTCGTAGGCGGCTTCCTGGGAACCCGGCATATATGTCCGGTAGGTGATGCCGAAGGCGGCCCGGGCCTGCTCCGGCGTAGAGTACACCCCGGCGCCCGCAAAGGCAAACATGGATGCTCCCAATACCGTACTTTCTGACACTTCAGAGACTTTGACGGGAATCCGGAGAATGTCCGCCCTCATCTGGGTCCAAACTCTGTTTCTGGCGCCTCCGCCCACCAGGATGAGGAATTCGCTTTTGAAGCCGCCCACGGATTCCAAACGGCGCAGGCGGGATTTCAGCCGCCAGGTGAGAGCCTCCATGGCGGCGCGGTAGATATGGCCGCGTGTTCTTCCCAGCACCAGTCCGTTGATGGAGCCTTTCCGGTCTCCGGAGGCCAGGAAGTCCGGAACCATTGTCACGCCGTCGCAGCCGGGTGGGACGGCGGCCGCTTCCGCATCCATGGTGTCATAGGATTCCCCGTGAAAGCAGGCTGCTTTCACCCATTCGATAATGCCGGAGCCCAGCCATTGGAGCCCGGGGTTAAGAAGGCCGGATTCCGCGTCGAATTCCGCCGTGGCGCCGTCCTCATAATCTTCCCGGGCCAGCCTGGCCTGTGCGGAGCGCGCCATCAGGATTTCCCATGTTCCGGAGGAAAGGACGGGCTGGTTCTTGTCTGCTCCGGAACCGAAAATGGCGAACTGGGTGTCGTGCCCGGCGGAGATAACGGGAATGCCCGCCAGGGCCGGGAGATTCATCGCGTCTGCCGCTTCCGGCGTAAGGAGGCCAATGGTTTCCCCTGCATCCACGATGGGAGGGAAGAGGCCGCGGCTCAAACCGAGGCAGTTCAAAATGAATTCGGAAAAATCTCCCGTTTCCAGATCCGTGAGCTGGGAGGTCCCTGCCATGGTCCGGTCTGTCGCCATGATGCCGGTGAGCTTGTAGGCCAGCAGGTTGGAGATGAAGAGCCACGCATGGGCTTTTTCCAGAAGTTCCGGGTGGTTTTCCCTGAGCCAGACGAGTTTGTAAATGGTGTTGAAAGCAAAGGCCCCCACGCCGGAGATACGGTTAAGTTCCTCCTGGGAGATATATTTGCCGATGTTTTTCATGACCTCCGCCGTGCGGGGGCATTTCCAGGATATGACAGGATAGAGCAGGTTGCCGGCGTCATCCACCAGCGCGCCGTCCACGCCGAAGGTGGTAATCGTGACGGCCGTCACCTGTTCCGCATTTAGCCCTTCCAGGGCCTTCACGGCACATTCGGAGAGCTGTCTGAAAATCCGGTCGGCGTCCCAGACGTGAAATTCCGGATTTTCCTCACCGGGCAGCGTGGCGTTCGGCTGTGAGGCCTTTCCCACAATGACGCCTTGTTCATCCACAACCATGGCGCGCACATTAGTCGCGCCGCAGTCCAAGCAGAGGGAGTACATGAGTTAAGATTTAATAGTGAAAAGTTAATAGGAATCCGGCTGAGCTTGTTGAGTTGGTTTGTTAATAGAAATGAGCATTTTAGGGATTTCTGTGCTGTCTTGGTTGACAGAGGAAGATTCCGTTTCCGTCAGGCTTCCGTGGCATGCAACAGTTTAGGCCGTGTATGCGTCCCGGAATATTCCTTCAGGACAATGCGGGTTTTGGAAAAGAAGTCCCTTCTGCGGCTCCCGTAAGCAGCTTCGGATAAATTGGCGGCAATGCCCGCACCGGAACGTAGGAGCTGGCTGAGCAATTCCCGTTCGACGCCCTGCTTTTTCAAGTACCTGCATCATTGAATAATGCGGACTGCGAAAGAAAAGCTTTTCGCGGAAACGGGACTTTCTGCCATGTTTTATCCGAAGCTGTTAACTATTACCTATTAACTGTTACCTTTTCGTTTTCAGTATTTTCCGTATAATGGCCCGTAGTTGGCGCAGGCCCGGAAATCAGCTCCTTCCGGGTCCGCCGTGCCGTGGAGACCCCAGGCAGAGGGGCGGTAGATTTGGTCATCCGGAATGTTATGGGCGTATACGGGAATGCGCAGCATGGAGGCCAGCGTCAGGATGTCTGCGCCGATGTGGCCGTAAGTAAAGGCTCCGTGGTTGGCTCCCATGTTGGCCATGACGCTGTACACGTCCGTAAAGGCTCCCTTGCCGGTCAGGCGCGGGGCGAACCAGGTGGTCGGCCAGCCCGGGTCAGTGCGTTCGTCCAGGGTCTTGTGCACCTCGGCAGGCAGATCAACAGACCAGCCTTCCGCCACGATGAGGACGGGGCCGAGTCCCTTGACGATGTTCAGGCGCATCATGGTGACGGGAGCGCCGCCCCTGGTGACGTAGTGGACGGAGTAGCCGCCGCCGCGGAAGTATTCCCGGTTGGCCGGGCACCAGACGGCTTGTTCCATCATGGTTTTCGCATCGTCCGGAGTGACGTCCCAGTGTTTTTTCATGACGGGCTGTCCGTCCTTGCCCGTGCAGGCCATGCAGCCGTCCAGGGCGGCGGAGCCGGAATTGATGAGGTGGATGATGCCGTCCTTGGCATGGCCTTCCAGCGTATAACCCGTGACGCGCTTTACGGCTTCCGGACTCCAGTAGGTGCGAACGTCCGCGAAGACATTGGCCTGTCCGGTCAGCAGATAGCCGAAGAGGAGGCAGGCGCCGTTGAGAGAGTCATTTTCCGTGGCGAAGGGAAGCGGGGCGCGCGGGCCGTTCCAGTCAAAGGTGGAGTTAAGCAGGGTTTCCGCGATGTCTCCGTTCGGGTAGAAGTCCGTCCAGTGGCGCTGGCCCTGGAAACCGCCGGCAATGGCTTGGTAACCCAGGGATTCTTCTTCGCGGTCAATTTTCTTGAGCTTGGGATTGCCCTGCATCATGTCGCGGAAGATCATGGCCATCAGCACGCTTTCCCTGAAAGTTTTGCGGCGTCCGGCTTCATCCAGCTTCAGGTCCGGACGGTTTTTGTCCTCGGCGAATTTAAAGACGGAGTCAGCCCATTGCATGGCGAGGTCGAATTCCGCTTCGTCATAAATTTTCTGGTCCATGCGGCGGCGCACTTCCGTCATGTCCACGGCCTGTACGCGGATGCCCAGGTAATTTTCCCAGAAAGACTGGTCCACAATGGAACCGGCAATGCCCATGGAGCAGCCGCCGATGGAAAGATAGCCTTTTCCGCGGAGGGTGGCTACGGTGAGGCCGGCGCGGCAGAAGCGCAGGATTTTTTCAGCTACGTCTTCCGGGATGGAAGTATCCGTGGCGTCCTGCACGTCTTTTCCGTAAATGGAGAAAGCCGGGAATCCTTTCTGGTTCAGGCCGGCCAGCGCAGCGGCCAGATACACGGCACCGGGGCGTTCCGTGCCGTTGAAGCCCCAGATGGCCTTGGGAGTGAACGGATCCATGTCAAATGTTTCACTGCCGTAGCACCAGCAGGGCGTAACGGCCAGGGAGACGCCGACGTTGTTGGCCTTGAATTTGTCCGCGCAGGCGGCGGCTTCCGCCGGGCCGCCGATGCAGGTGTCCGCAATCACGCATTTGACGGGTTCTCCGGAGGCGTGGCGGATGTTGGCCTCAATAAGGGCGGCGGCCGCCTTGGCCATGTTCATGGTTTGATCTTCCAGGGATTCCCGGACGCCGAGGCGGCGACCGTCAATCGTGGGGCGGATACCGATGGTTGGTAATGCTGTTTTCATATCTTGCGTAGGTGATGTGAAGCTGGTTCATGCCTGGGCAGGCTTTTCTTCCTCTTCCTTTTTCAGATGAGTGTTGCGGAAGAAGAAGCCGTAAATTAATACCACGGCAAAGCAGATGATGGGAATAAAGAAGGATGACCGCACCGCTTTTTCCACGAAGTTTTCCTGGGCCGTCTGGAATTGCTTCATGTCCAGGGGCAGGGCGATGAGGTTGTCCAGCACTTCCGCCTGGTTTCCGGATAACGTGGAGAGCGCCGGAATCAGGGAGAATTGCTGAATTTGCTGTTCTCTTCCGGCAGGAGCGGGGAGGCGTTCCAGATTGGCTTTGAAAACGGCCAGTTCCCTAGGCTTGAGGGAGGAGCAGCCGGGCAGGGATTTGGCCGCCTGCTCAAAAGCGTCCCCTTCCAGGGAGGGGAGGGTAAAGAAGGTTTCCAGGTTTTTCTGGAATTTGCCGGCGGCCCTGGCTTGTTCTTCTCCGTCCGCAGGGCTGGCTTCTGACATCCTGTACAGCGCCAGCATGGCTCCAGATAAGGATTTCCGAGCGTCCGCAGCTTCCGCCTGCGCGATCAGAGGACGGTTGATGGATTCAAAATAGGCCACCTGGTTTTTTACTGTGGTGTTGTCTATCCAGGAACCCATGTACGGGGTAATGACTGCGCCGCCCAGAATGGCCATGATAAGGCCCGCAGCTCCCAGTTTCACTTCAGACCCCAGTCCGCGCAGGGCGATGCCGTAAATAGTGGGGAACATCAGGGACATGCAGCCGGAGATTCCGACCAGTGTCCAGACGGAGATTTCCCTGGGCAGATAGATGGTGCCCAGGCAGCAGAGAATGCCGGCGACGGCGAAAAGGGACATCATGTTGGCCGGGTTAAATTTTTTCATCAGGGCCGTAGTGATGGCGCGGCAGGCGATGAACAGGATGATGGAAAAGATATAGTAGTTGGAGGCCGCCGCTTCCTGCATTCCGGGGAAGACGGACATGATGTATTTAATCGTCCACGTCCACACGGCAATCTGCACGCCTACATAGAAAAACTGGGCTGCCACGCCGCAGAAGTAGCGCGGAAGCTTCACCAGTTTCATAAGCTGGCAGCGGTAGTCCGGCATGATGAGCAGGAAGGCGATGGGCCCGATCATCATAATCAGGATTTGCTGCACCATGCTGAATTCGAAAGCGGAATAGTACTGGAACAGGAAGGGGATGAGAATCAGGGCGATGCAGAGTCCCAGGCGGCCGAGTTTAGAGGAAAGGGGCTGTGTGTTTTCCCGGGTGGGTACGTTTTCATCGTCGGATTTGTAACGGCAGAAAAAGAACCAGATGACGGCGGCGATGGCTACCAGGCCCACATAAGGAACGCATACCCAGAAAAGTTCATCGCTGACAATGGCGTTCAGTTGTTCCGGGTCCATGGCTTTGCGGGTGTCCATGTCCGCATCGTTCAAGTGTGCCAGAATGAAATATTTGGCCAGGAAAATACCTGTCAGGGAGCCTATGGGATTGAAGGCCTGGGCGAAGTTCAGACGGCGGACGCTCGTTTCCTGGGACCCCATGGAGAGAACGAAGGGGTTGCAGGTGGTCTCCAAAATGGAGAGGCCTCCGGCCAGCACGAAGATAGCCATCAGATAGATATCGAAACTTTGCCCGATGGCGGCGGGAATGTAGCACAGCGCGCCGATCATGTAGAGCCCCAGCCCGATGAGGACGCCCGCCTTATAGGAAAATTCCTCCAGAAGGATGGAGGCGAAAATGGCAAGCACCGCATAGGCCCCATAGAAGGAAATCTGAACTCCGGCGGATTCCGAAGCATTGATCATGAATATTTTGCTGAATGCCGGAACCAGGTTGTCCGTCATGTTGTTCAGGAGGCCCCACAGCGCAAAACAGGAGACCAGCATGAAGAACGGCAGCCGGTATTGTTTGGGAACGATCGGCACGGTAGAGGTACGGTTGTTATCCATATTGCTTTTGTCAATTTCTCACAAGGACGGCGGTGCGTCAATCTGGAAACCGAAAAGAGTCCAGAAATTATCCAACCTGTTGATAAAAAAAATAAAATGATGTTTTTCCATGGTGATATTCCGTCAGTGTCCGCAGAAGCTCTTTCTTCTTCTTGACTTGTGTTTCCGCGGCGGATAGGAATGAAGAGATGAAGAAGAGTATTCTAGCCGTCTGTCTGGGCCTGGCCGGATTCTGGAGCGTTCTGGCTGAAGATTCTCCCATTGCGGCCCCGGGAAGGGTAAATGAACAGGGGGATGCGGAACTGCCTTCCGGGGAATTGTTGTCGGATCATGTGGCGGAAGCGGAATTTACGGGAATGATTCATCGGAAATGCAGGTTCCTTACTTCCCTGTGCCCGGACAAGTGCGACCATGCCAGGGATTTCGCCGTTTTCCGGATCGTCAAGTACCTGGATTACCGGAAACCAGGCAAGTACGGCGATGAAAAGCAGGAGCAGCTGATGGTTGACGTTAATCCGGCGCACAAGCCCATCCTGCAGAGTGCGGATATTTTGAAGAAGATATCCGCCCTTAAACCGGGGGACAAGGTGGTTCTTCACTGGGCTCATTATTATATGCACCGGAATTCCAGTTCTTTCCCGGAACGTCCCGTGATTTCCGTGGAGCCGGCGGCTCTTTCCGGAGGAAAAACGGGAAAGTAAGGACTGGTCTTTCCTCAGGCCGTTCAAGCGGGGCTGGACGCAACGGAAAGCCGTGTGTTAGGAAACGGACCGGCAAATAACGCTGCTCCGGGCAAGATTGCCGCGGGGGGCGGCGTATATATCCCGCGAAACACACCATAAATACGATGCGTTTATCTTTGAATAAATTAATGGGGCTTGGCCTGTTGTGCGCACTGGGCCTGTCTATTCCCTCCGTTCTCGGCAAGGAAAGCTTTGAGCAGGCCAGGCGTGGCAAGTTTACAACGCTTTCCACCAAATACGGCCTTATGTCCTGCCGGAACGGTGTGGCGGAAATCGGAGGAGGGGGAAAATCCGGAGAAGCCTCCCTGCGAATGTTCGGCGGACAGGATGCTGAATTGAAACTGGACTTGAAGGATACGCCTTCCAGGGAAGTCCGGCTTTCTGCCTGGGCGGAGCGATGGACCGGGCAGGCCCCTTTTGAATCCATTGTGGCCATAGGGCCGAATGGAGAAAAGAAAATTTATGACGGCAAGGATATCAGGACGGGCGGGTTTCATACCAGGATAGAAGCCAGTGTTCCTTCCGGAACGCGTTCCCTGGTGTTCAGGCTTACTTCTCCGGAAAACAAGGGAATGAAGCTGGACGACCTGTTTCTTGTTCCCTGTATTCCCATGAAAGTGAATCCGCAGGTGGAGATGGCCTCTTCCATTTACCCGGTGATGGTGCGTATCCCGTGCAGCCCCGTTCTTTCTCTGAATGTCCGGACGGACGGCTGCCTTAATCCTCAGTTCCTGACAGCTGTCAATCTGGATTTTACGGGTACGACGAAGCTTTCCGACATTGAGTCCGTGGCTGTAATACGGGGGGAAGAGGCCCCTATCATCCATCATGGGGAAGAGCCGTTCCCGAAAGACTCTTCCCAAGTTTTTGGTACAGTAAAGCTTGCCGGTTCCGCCAGACCCCAGATTTCTGTGAAGGGGAAAATGGAGCTGGAGCCCGGAGACAATTACCTGTGGGCTTGCGTGACGATGAAAGAAGGAGCCTCCCTGGACGGCAGGGTGGTGGTGCGTCCGGCCAGCGTTGTGGCGGGCAATAAACCGGTGAGGGTTGCCAATGCGACTCCCGTGGCGCAGCGCATCGGCGTGGCCGTAGTCAGGCATGGGGATTTCAAATCAAAATTCTACCGTATTCCCGGTCTGGCCCGTTCCAGGAAGGGAACCCTGCTGGCCGTGTACGATATCCGGTACAACCATTCCGGAGACCTTCCGGCCAACATTGATGTGGGCGTAAGCCGCTCTACGGACGGAGGCCGCACCTGGTCTGATGTCAAAATCGCCATTGATGATTCCAAGATTGACCCCTCTCTGGGGGCTACCAGGGGCGTAGGGGATCCGGCCATTCTGGTGGATGAAAAGACGGGGCGCATCTGGGTGGCCGCCATATGGAGCCACAGGCATTCCATCTGGGGCAGCAAGTCCGGAGACAATTCTCCGGAGGCCTGTGGACAGCTGGTGCTGGCCTACAGCGATGACGACGGCCTGACCTGGTCCAGTCCGATCAATATCACGGAACAAACCAAGAACAAGGATTGGCGCATTTTATTTAATGGACCCGGCAATGGCATTTGCATGAAAGACGGCACGCTGGTCTTCGCCGCCCAGTACTGGGACGGCAAAGGGGTGCCGTGGTCCACCATTGTTTATTCCAAAGACCGGGGAAAAACCTGGCACTGCGGCACGGGCGTCAACCAGCAGACGACGGAAGCCCAGGTGATTGAGCTGGAAGACGGCTCCGTCATGATCAACGCCCGGTGCAACTGGGGCGGTTCCCGCATCGTGGGCGTTACGAAAGACCTGGGCCAAACGTGGGAAAAACACCCCACCAACCGCACTGCCCAGCTGAAGGAACCGGTCTGCCAGGGCAGTCTGCTTGCCGTGGACGGCGTTCCGGGCGCGGGCAGAGTGGTTCTGTTTTCCAATCCCAATACCACATCCGGACGTTCCCACATGACGTTGAAAGCTTCTACGAATGATGCCGGGTCATGGCCGGAAGACAAATGGCTTCTTTATGATGCCCGCAAAGGCTGGGGATATTCCTGCCTGGCGCCGGTAGATAAGAACCATGTGGGCGTGCTGTACGAATCCCAGGGGGCGCTGAACTTCCTGAAAATTCCCTATAAGGATGTTCTTAACGCAAAAAATGCGCGCTGATTCCGTTTCCCGGTAACATGTTCAACGGGCCGTTTTCGTTGGAGAACGGCCCGTTTTTTTGTTTCCGGGTGTTTTTGTGAAAGGACTTGGCCGCTGCGCTACGGGTTATTTGCCGCTAAAGACGGGAAACTGTACCAGGAACCGGATCCCCACCCTTTGGCGGGAAAGCCGGCGGTGTGTTCTTAACTTGTTTTGAGGACGCCATTGTCAGGATAAAAAGGAAGCAAGAGCCTCCTTCAGCATGTTTCTGGCGCGGAACAGCAGGCTTTTGGTAGCGGGAACCGTCATATCCAGCGCCCGGGCTATTTCCTCATAGGGCATGTTTTCGAAACGGCGCAGTTGGACGGCCAGCCGCGCCTTTTCCGGCAGAGCGGCGATTGCCGCGTCCACGGCGTGCTGGAGTTCCGTATGTTCCAGTGCTTCGTCCGGGGTCTGGGAAGGTTCCAGAAACACGGCCATGCCTCCTTCCTCCTCCATGGCGTCTGCGGAGGTGGTGGGCTTGCGCTTCTGGCGGCGCACTTCATTGAACACCAGATTGCGCAGGATGGTGAACATCCATGTGGTAAACCGTGCGGAAGGTTCATAATTCCCGGCTCCCTTCCAGATGCGGATGAATACCTGCTGGGCGATGTCCTCTGTCTCCGGACCGTTGTTCAGCATACGGGCCACCGTCGCATATACGGAATTCTGGTGTTTGCGGACCAGCATTTCCATGGCGGAAGCGTCGCCATTCCTGACCCTCAGCATCAGCTTGGCATCTTCGTCTGGTTCCGCAGGCGGCATGTCTTGTGCTTCATCCATGAAATTCCCTTTTATAAACCCCGTCTCCGGTGAAAGGTTGCAGCCGGCAGGGCGCATTCCGGAAAAAGGTCTATCCCATTTTTACACGGCTGACTAGATGAAAACGGGTCTTTCTTTTCTTTCCGCAGGGAATGGAAGTAAAATGTTTTACTCTTTCCAAAGCCCGGGAAATATTCGCGCCTTTGCAGGAGAGAACCCGGTGCACGATGGATTCCCTCCATGCCCGCCGATTTGACAGGGGCCGGAAGGGGCTTGTCAGGGCAGGGAAGAATGGAAGAAAGGAATATCGGCTAATTAATTTGTTTAAGGAATCATTCCGAATTTCTTTTCTCGGCTTCTTCCTGGTTCAGTTCCAAATGGGGTATTCCCTCAGAAGTTTATGAAGAAAGCATGAAGGAATGCATGGAGCGGAAAACAGGGATTCCTCAATGGTACGTTATTGTAGACGGGCAGCGGAATACCATTGCGGGAGCCGGAGTAATTGAAAACGATTTTCATGACCGGAAGGACTTAACTCCCAATTTATGTGATCTTTTTTGTAGAGGAAAGGAAACGCGTCAGGGGAATAGCCGGGGTGGTGCCGGATTTTGTGAGGAAGGATTTGGCCTCTCTCGGATATCCCAGGCTCCCAACCACACTCCGCGCGGAAAGAAGAGCAAGGAATGAAGAAAGTTCCCCGGCAAAAGGAAAAGAGGGGAAAATAATGAAAAACCGTCCGGTGTTTTCGTTGGAAGATGCACGGAGCCGCCTGCCGGGGGAGGACTCTGTTCTTGACAGCATTTCCTGTCTGCCTGATAACTTGATAATACGAGTACCCCTCAGCAGCATCAGGAAACGCCGCCATGAAACAATGCATGAATTCCGAAAATTTGCATCGCCGCCTCAAGAAGATTATCGGACAGGTGCAGGCAATCGACAGGATGATTGACGAAGACGTTCCCTGTGAAGATGTTCTTGCGCAGCTCAATGCCGCCAAGTCCGCCTTGCATAAGGTGGGGCAGGTCGTACTGGAGGGGCACATCAGCCATTGTGTCCGGGACGGGCTGGAACACGGAGACCCGGAAGAGACGATCGCGCGCTTCACCAAGGCGGTTGAGCGGTTTGCCAACATGATTTGAATGGGACAAGGGGTTAATGCCTTTTTCCGGCAGGTTCGGGGGGTGGCTCTCATATTTTTTTCTTGAAAACCTATACCCCTATAGGTATATAAATGCCCGTACCTGTATGGGTATAAAAAGAAAAATCATCATATGCTGGACCGATTGGAAAAATTGCTGGAATGGGGAGGGACAAGGCGGAAAGTCGCACTGTTGTCCGTTTCCGGATTAGCTCTGTTAATGAGCATGCTTGGCATGGAACCTTTGCCCTTTGAAGTTTCATGGATAGCCATTGTGCTGTGCGGCGTTCCAGTTGTGCTGGAAGCCGTTCTTGGCCTGGCGACGGCCTGGGATATTAAGGCGGGAGTGCTTGTTTCCATCGCGTTGATCGCCTCCGTCATCATTGGGGAGGACTTCGCCGCAGGGGAGGTTGCATTTATCATGCAGCTTGGGGAACTCCTTGAGGAGCTGACCGTGGCCCGGGCCCGGAAGGGTATTGAAAGGCTGGTCCGTTTGACCCCGGCGACCGCCCGGAAAGTGGAAGGAACCAGGGAGGAGGTTATTCCGGCGGAAGAGGTTCGCATCGGGGATATTCTCCGCGTATTGCCCGGAGAGACGATTCCGGCGGACGGCGTTATTCTTTCCGGGCACACTTCCGTCAACCAGTCCGTAATGACGGGGGAACCTCTTCCGATAGACAAGGAAGCCGGGGATGAGGTTTCCAGCGGGACGGTCAACCAGTTCGGAACCTTTGACATGAAGGCGGCCAGGACCGGGAAGGACAGTTCCATCCAGCGCATGGTGCGCCTCGTCCAATCCGCAGATGCGGGGAAGGCTAAAATCGTGAGGCTGGCGGACCGCTGGGCCACCTGGATCGTTGCCATTGCCCTGGTTTCCGCAGGGGGGACCTGGATGGCCACGGGCGAATTGATTCGCGCCGTTACCATTCTGGTGGTATTCTGCCCCTGTGCGCTTGTGCTGGCAACTCCCACGGCGGTCATGGCCGCCATCGGGAACGCCACCAGGCATGGCTTTCTGGTGCGGGAAGGGGATGCCCTGGAACGCCTGTCCTGCGTGTCCCATCTCACTTTCGACAAGACGGGCACGCTTACCTGCGGTGCTCCGCGCGTGGCGGCCGTGCGCAGTTTCCTGCCGGAGCTCCCGGAACAGGAACTTTACAGATATGCCGCCTGTGCGGAACTGCGTTCTGAACATCCTCTGGGCAAGGCGATTGTCCGCTGTTACCGGAAAGATTCAGTGCGGGAACTTCCCCAACCGGAACAATTCCGCATGATTCCCGGCAGGGGAGTACGGGCTGTGGCGCAGGGAAAGGAACTTCTGGCCGGCAACCTGGAATTGTTCAGGGAAAACGGGGTGGAGCTGTCCGATGAGGCCAGACGTGCGGCGGAACGGTATCAGGAGGAGGGGTGCTCCGTGATTTTCATAGGAATGGACCGGCATGCCGCAGGGTTGATCGCCCTGTCGGATACCTTGCGGGAGAATGCCGTAGCTACCATCCGGGAAGTACGGGATGCCGGAGTGGTTCCCGTATTGCTGACCGGGGACCATGGGAATGCCGCCGCGCGTGTCGCCGGACAACTGGGGATTGACCTGGTTTGCGCGGAATGCCTGCCGGAGGACAAATTCAACTGGATTGACGCGTGCCAGAAAGAGCGGAACCGTGTGTGCATGGTTGGGGACGGAATCAATGATGCCCTTGCCTTGAAAACCTCTCATGCGGGAATTGCCATGGGCGGCATAGGAAGTGACATTGCCGTGGATGCCGCAGATATTGTCCTGGTCAATGACGATATCCGGGAACTGCCCCATCTGCTCCGTCTGTCAAGGCGCATGATGGGGACAATCAAATGCAATCTGACATTCTCCATGGCCCTGAACTTCATCGCCATCATCCTGGCGGCGGGCGGTATCCTGAATCCCGTGGCTGGCGCGCTGGTTCACAATGCGGGCTCCGTCGTCGTGATCGCCAACTCCGTTTTTCTGCTGAAATGGAGGAGGAAAAACGCGTGAATCCGCCTGGAGGGTAGAGAAACTTTCCCGTGTTGATTGCCGGGAGGGAACGGAGTCCGTCTTTTGGCGCTCCGGTTTCACCGCGCCGGGCTGGAAAACGCTTGGATGAAAAGAAAGTCCGTGTTATTCTTTTTCCAGTTCGGCAGGGGTGCCCAAATAAAGGCTGAGATTGCAGGAACGGCATGCTGTTCCCGCAGAACCCTTCAAACCTGATGCGAATAATTCCGCCGCAGGGAGTTCGATTGAACGAGCTTGTCCTGTTTTTCGGGGAGGTTTCGTTTCCGCTGTTCCCCTGCCGGAACAGAACAGCATTCATCCCATGAACGATACCTCCAATTTGTCTTATCCCGGTTCCCGCCGCATTTATGTTCCGGGCCGTCTGTACCCGGATGTTCGGGTTCCCATGAGGGAAATCATTTTGGGCGATACCTTGTTGCCCGACGGCACCGCCCACCCTAATGACCCGGTGCGCGTGTACGATTGCTCCGGCCCCTGGGGAGACGCTGCTTATGAGGGGACTGCGGAGGAGGGGCTTCCCTCCCTGCGTGCCGCATGGATACGGGCCCGCGGTGATGTGAAAGAGGATGTGGGGCAGGAGCGCACCCTGCGTGCTGCGGGCAAGACGCCTGTGACACAGCGTTATTACGCCCAACAGGGCGTCATTACGCCGGAAATGGAATTTGTCGCCATCCGGGAAAATCTGGGCAGGGAACAGGCTTTCAAGGCGATATACGACCGCTATCCGAATGCCAAGAGCCGCCCGGACGAAGCTGCGGAAGCCCTGGAAACGCTCACCATGATGCCGCGTCCGTCCGAATTGGAGGCGCAGGAGGGATTTGGGCCGTCCAGCATGGTGGCCCGCGACCGCCTGGATTACCAGCATGCCCCGGAACGCCGGAACGGCTGCCGCATGCCTGCCTACTTTACGCCGGAATTCGTCAGGGATGAAATTGCCTCCGGCCGTGCGCTGATTCCCGCCAACATCAATCATCCGGAATGTGAGCCGATGGCTATCGGCCGCAATTTCCTGGTAAAAATCAACGCCAACATAGGCAACTCCGCGCTGGGGTCCAGCATTGAGGAGGAGGTGGAAAAGCTGCGCTGGGCCATTCACTGGGGGGCGGATACCGTTATGGACCTGTCCACCGGGAAGAATATCCACGCGACGAGGGAATGGATTTTAAGAAACTCCCCTGTCCCCATCGGTACTGTTCCCATTTACCAGGCTCTGGAAAAGGTGGGAGGAAAGGTGGCTGACCTGAGTTGGGAGGTTTTCCGCGATACCCTGCTTGAACAGGCCCGCCAGGGCGTGGACTATGTGACGGTGCACGCCGCCCTTCTGCTCAGGTTCGTGAACCATACGGCGCGGCGCATGACGGGCATCGTTTCCCGCGGCGGTTCCATCATGGCGCAGTGGAGCATGATCCACGAACAGGAAAATTTCCTTTATTCCCATTGGGATGAAATTTGTTCCATTCTGGCGGCTTACGATATTGCCGTCTCCATCGGGGATGGCCTGCGGCCCGGTTCCGTGGCGGACGCCAACGACTTCGCCCAGCTGGCGGAGCTGGAAGTGCAGGGGGATTTGACCATGCGCGCGTGGAAAGCGGGCGTGCAGGTCATGAATGAAGGCCCCGGCCACGTTCCCATGCACCTTATTGGAGAGAACATGAGCAAGCAGTTGGAATGGTGCATGGAAGCGCCCTTTTACACGCTGGGGCCGCTGGTAACGGACATCGCCCCCGGTTACGACCATATTACCGGAGCTATCGGAGGGGCGATTATCGGCCAGCTTGGCTGCGCCATGCTTTGCTATGTAACCAGAAAAGAGCATCTGGGGCTTCCTGACCGGGAGGATGTGAGGGAAGGCGTGGTTACCTACAAGCTGGCGGCCCACGCCGCAGACCTGGCGAAGGGGCATCCATCCGCGCAATGGAGGGATAATGCCCTGGCCCAGGCCAGGTTTGAATTCCGCTGGGAGGATCAGTTCAACCTTTCCCTGGATCCGCAAAAGGCCCGGTCCTTCCATGACCTGACGCTTCCCCATGCCAACGCCAAAAAAAGCCCATTTCTGTTCCATGTGCGGTCCGGACTTCTGCGCCATGCGCTTGAGCCAGGATATCCGCCGTCGCTCACAGCAATAGGCGTCTTTTCTCCGGCATTTCGGGGGGCTTGCGGTTCCGAGGGGGCCAGCCCTTAAAAAAGAATGACAAGCCCCGGTATCCTGCTATAGTACGGTTAAGATGAGAAATTCATTTTTTCCTGCAATTGGTGTTCTTTCCTTGGCCTCCGCTTTAATTTGTTCCGCGTCTTCCTCCTGGGAGACTGATTGGAATAAGGCGTTGGAGAAGGCCGGAAAGGGCGGACATCCTGTGCTGGCTGATTTTACCGGTTCCGACTGGTGTCCCGGATGCATTCACCTGCGCAAAAATATTTTTGACACGGATGCGTTCGCCAAATATGCGGCGGATCATCAATTCGTGCTGCTGGAACTGGATTTCCCCAAGGCTGCCGGGAAAATGCCGCCGGAACAGCTGAAATTCCATGAAGAGCTGATGCGGCGTTATGGCGTTTCCTCGTTCCCATCCGTTCTGTTGATGGAAGGAAATGGCGCTCCCTACGCTAAAATAGTGGGTGCCACCAGAACCCCGGAGGAATATCTGAAAAAACTGGAGGCCGCCGGAGAAACGAGGAGGAAGTTGAAAGAGGCCGTAGCGGCGGCCCAGCCATTGAAAGGAAAGGAAAAACTGGAGCAACTGGTTAAGGCCTTGAACGTGCTTCCGGAAGATTTGCAGCCTTTCCAGAAGGAGTTGATTGCAGAAATTTCCGCTCTGGACCCGGAGGACAGATACGGTTTTGGAAAGAAGTCTGAAAAAGCCGCAGCCATGGAGAAGCAGCGGCTTATGTGGGAACAGTTCTGCCAAAAATATTCGGGGAGGCTCTCCGCAGAAGAAACGCGCGCCGGCCGGGAGGAAGCATTGCAGATGTTGGAGAAAAAGGATACGCTTCCTCCCATCCGCCTGAAGGTCGCCAAATATATCAGTGATGGGTATGTCTTGGAACGTAATTTGCCCAAGGCTTTGGAATACCTGGAAATTGCCCGTGATGCCGATCCGGAGTCTCAAGCCGCCAAAAAACTGGAACCGTGGATTGACAATATGCGGAAACATATCAATCAGGAGAAGTAAAAATTGTTCCGAAAGGCATGGCCGTCTTCCGTCGAAGGGGGAGGGCCATGCCTTTCCGTTTTTTATTTTAAACAAAAAAACAGGGCTGTTGCGCTATGGCTGATGAAGGAACCGAATGTACGGATGCAGAAATGAATACGCCGGCTTACGTCAGGAATGAGGAGGTTGATGAAGAAAGCAGCCATTTGCTGAGTTGGGATGAGTGGCTGCGGGAACATGCTTCCCAGCTGCTGCTGTTTGCACGCCAGCAGTCCCGCTCTCCGGAAGATGCGGAGGATATACTTCAGGATGCCCTGGTACGTTTGGCTCGCAAGGAGGCTTCCGGGGAATTTGTGGGTGGGCAGGAGGCGTGGCTTTCCTATGTCTTTGCCTCCATCCGGCGTCTGGCGGTGGATTATGGCCGCAAATCCGACCGCCGCCAGAAAAGGGAGGATGAAGCCTGCGCCTCTGAACGGGACGAAGATGTTTATACGGACCCCTGGTTTTCCAGTGCTGCGGCAGATGAGGAACTCAAACAGTTCATGGAAATGCAGCTCAGGAAGCTCCCTTCCAAATTCTCCGAGGTCATTGTCTTGAAAATATGGGGGGAACAAACTTTTCAGCAAATTGCGGAAACGCTGGAAATTTCGCAGAATACGGCGGCGAGCCGGTACCGTTACGGTATTGACTTGCTCCGCAGGGCTTTGAGAAATAAAAAGAATCAATTCTAATGCCGCTCTACCCTTATGAACCATGAAACAACATCATCCGCCGCAGGGGAGGAAGACGGCGGTACTGCCGTCCTGCAGCCTCTTCCCGTATCTGATGAACTGATTTCCCGGCTGGCCGGAAAGTGTGAGGAAATCTTCCCTTTGGAGAGCCGTTTCCGGCGTGATGAAATCTCCGATGATGAAATTCATGAGATGGAATCCCTTTTGAAACGTTTTCGGCCCTCTCCGGCAAAAGTCCTGTTCAGGGAACAATGCTGTGCCCTGATGTGTGCGGAATCCGAACATGAGATGGAAACCCGGTTGAAAAGGCTTTCCGCTTCTTCCATGTTGGAATTTTCCGTCTGTAAAATGGCGCAAGCCATGAATTGCGCCAGTGATGAAAAACGGGAAAAAGCGCTGAACATCCCCCTGTGGCGGCGTTGTGCCTGTATTTCCGGCATTTCCGCGGCTGCCGTTGTGGGGGCCGTCATGCTGGTTCAACATGCTCTGGTGGCGCCCGTAGGGACGGTGGCAGCCGGAAATGCCGGGGAAGTTCCCTCGGAAAAGGCTGAAACTCCTGTGATTCCCGGTGAAAAGCGGGAGTTGCTCCGGACGCCCACCCTTTTTGAATTGCAGGGAGGGGATGAGCGCGTGCCTGTGATTGCTCCCGCCGTTATCCGCAAAATTCTTCCTGAAAAGGAATATTAAAAATTGCGGTGCATGAATATCGCCGGAATTGTGCGATCTGCTGCGGCATTGCGGCTTTCCTTGGCAGGCAGGAAAGATGCCTAGCGTTTTCCGGTGTTCTGCGGCGAAGGATGCCGTCCCGGAAGCGGCGAAAAAAATGCACAAATTTTGAACATTGTATGGACAGATGCTGTATATTATCTCACATGGATATGAAAACCTGTATCTTTCTGACATTGGGATTGCTGGTAGGTTCGGGCTCCGGATATTCCATTGACCGGCCCGCAGGAAGTACGGACAACCTTCAGCCGCCTCCTCTGACGCCGTACGCGCATCAGGTGAAGCCGCTCCCCTCTTCCAAACCGGCCAGACTGGGAATTGTTCCGGGCACGGTGCCTCAAGCGCTCGTTGCGCAGCTGGAGCTTAGCGGATTCCCCGGAGTGCTGGTGACCAAAGTGATGCCGGACAGCCCCGCCGCCAAGGCCGGGCTCCAGGAAAATGACGTCATGGTCAAGCTGGGGGATGTCTCCCTTTCCGGTCCGCAGTCTGTGACGGAAGCCCTGTCTGAAAAAGTGCCTGGAGACAGGATTACGGCTGTATTTTACCGGAAAGGAAAGAGGGAGACTGTTGAAATTACCCTGGATGGGGGAACGCTTTCCGCTGAAGAAATACTGGCGGCCCAGGGGGATCCCCGCACGCAGCCCCGCGCAGTTCCTTCCGTCCGGCGTCAGACGGCGCCTTTTTCCGGAATGGCTGCACGGCCTAATCTCCCCCAGCGTATTCTGGATATGCAGCAGATGATGGATGAGTTTTTGAAGGATTCCGCCATGGATGATTACCGGATGGACGACATCATCGGCCGGATGAACCTGACTCCCGGCGCGGCGCAGATGCTCCGGAGCTTGCAGGGACTTCATCAAATGCCCATGCCTCCCATGGGCAAGGTTTCCGGAGGGGGCCAGAGCATGTCTTCCGTCCGGATGTCGGATGCCAACGGGACTATCGTGGTTTCTTCCAATTCCCGGACGGGAACCACAGTTCATGTGACGGACTCTGCGGGAAAGGTTCTGTATTCCGGCCCCTACAATACGCAGGAGGAAAAATCCGCCGTGCCGGAAGCCGTCAGGGAACGCTTGAAAAACATAGAAACCAATTTCTGCTTAACGGCTTCATGAAATAGCGGAGAAATTCGTATTCATGAAGTTGACGACAGCTGCCCCGTGCGGGGCAGCTTTTTTATTACGTGGAAGAAGAGGGGAAAGCTGTGTTGATGCGGCTGATGAAAATAATGACGGGCAGAATGAAAGGAAAATCATGGAAATGCGTATCCTTTAACAAAATAGACCGCTTCATGGTTAAGTGCAGGTGTTGGGAAAACGGCGGTTTTTTCAGGCTGCCCGTTTTCTGGCGGCGGTCTTTTCACAAAGAACGACATGAATGGTTTTATTTTTATTTTGTGGATGCTTTGCTGCGCTTCTTGGAGCCTGGGAGCGGATATATTTGTTTCTCCTGACGGAGATGACGCTCATGCGGGGACGGAAGAATTTCCGATGCGTTCCGTGGAGGCCGCTGTGCGGAAGGCCGGGCAAGGGCATTACGGAAAAGGCTGCCAGATTATCCTGGCCGACGGTATTTATCACCTGGAGGAACCGCTGCTCCTGCGTCCGGTTCATTCCGGTCTGACTATTCGTGCCAAGAATCCGCATAAGGCGGTATTGAGCGGTGCTCAGCCCTTTGTTGCGGACTGGAAGCCCTTCCGTGATGGGATCATGAGAACTTCCGTGCCCTCCGGACTGGAAATGGACGTATTATTGGTCAACGGCAAACCCATGCACATGGCCAGGTATCCCAACGCAACTCCCGGAGAACGCATTTTCCAGGGAACGGCCCCGGACGCGGACGCTCCGGAACGGGTAGCCCGCTGGAAAAATCCGGCGGGTGCGTATCTGCATGCCCTTCATCATCGCATGTGGGGAGACATGCACTTCCGCATTGCGGGGAAGAATGGAAATACACTGGTCAAGCAGGGGGGCTGGCAGAATAACCGTCCCTCTCCGCCGCACGAAAAATATAAATTTGTAGAGAATGTTTTTGAGGAACTGGATGCTCCCGGAGAATGGTATCTGGACAGAAAGGAACATATCCTTTACCTGTATCCGGAACAGGGAACGGACCTGGCTGCAGCCAGACTAGAAGCCGGCGGCCTGGAAGAACTGGTCAAAATCCAGGGGGAAGGCTCATCCCCCGTCAGGAACGTGACACTCCGGGATCTGGTGCTGACTGGAACGCGGCGAACCTTCATGGAAAACCGGGAGCCCCTGCTGAGAAGTGACTGGACCATTTTCAGAAGCGGAGCCGTACTCTTGCGGGGAACGGAGGGGTGCCGCATTCTCTCCTGCGAATTTGCCAGGTTGGGTGGAACAGCCGTTTTTGTGGACGGGAATAATGAAAATCTTCTGGTGCGGTCCTGTTATATCCATGACATAGGTTCCAACGGCGTAGCGTTTGTGGGGGACCGTTCCTGCTACCGGGGACCGAAGAATTATCGGGAAGCCAAAGGAATGTCCTTGGAGGGAATCGACAGGGTTCCGGGACCTCGAAACAATGAATTTCCCAGGAACTGCATGGTGGATGATTGCCTGATCACCCGGACGGGGCTGGTGGAAAAGCAGACTGCCGGAGTGCAGATATCCCTGGCCCGGGAAATTACCGTCAGAAATTGTTCCATCTACGAACTTCCCCGGGCGGGTATCAACATAGGGGAGGGGGCTTTCGGCGGCCATGTGATTGAATACAATGACGTTTTTGATACCGTTAGGGAAACCAGCGACCATGGTTCGTTCAACTCCTGGGGACGGGACAGATTCTGGGTCCGGGACCAGATGGCGCTGAGCCAGGACAAGGACGTCGTCCTGCTGGATATCCGGCAGCCTAATATCATCAGGAACAACCGCTGGCGCTGCGATCACGGATGGGATGTGGACCTGGACGACGGTTCTTCCAACTATATTATTTACAACAACCTCATGCTTTCCTCCGGCCTGAAGCTCCGGGAGGGGTTTTACCGCAAGGTTTACAACAATATTATGGTTAACAAAACCCTGTACCCGCATGTATGGTTCAGGAACAGCGGGGACGAATTTTACAATAACATTATTTTTGAAGACCGCTACCGTCCTGCCGGCAACATGGATTTTTCCCCGTGGGGAAAACTGATGGACAGGAACTTTGTGCATGTGAAGGGAATGAAAGGGGTGGAACCCGCCTCCGAACTGGCCAGGCAATCCGGCAATGACAGGCACTCCCTGAAGGGGGATGCCCTGTTCTCTGCTCCCGGTCTGGGGGATTTTTCCGTCCGGGCTTCTTCCCCCGCCCTTAAACTGGGATTCCGCAATTTTCCCATGGACCGTTTCGGCGTGCGTTCCCGGCATCTGAAAGCCCTGGCGCGAACTCCGGATATTCCTGAAGTTGCCGGGAACAGGTTGGAGAAACGGGAAACGGTGCTGGTGAAGAAACTGGGGGCGGAAGTGAGGATAGCGGAGGGCGAAGGGGATTTGTCTGTCTTTGGGCTGATGCCGGAGGATCTGGGCCGGGCGCTGGTTATTGTCAAGGTGCAGAAGGACGGCCCTTGTTCCTCTGCCGGCATTCTGCCCGGCGACGTTCTTCTGATGGCGGGCGGGAATAAGGTGGATGGAGTGGAAAAGCTCGAACGCCTGCTGCCGTCTTCCGGTAAATTAACCGTAACCGTCAGGAGAAACCAGGAAAATAGAAAGGTGGATTTGCAGTTTTGAGGATGCTTCTGGCCTCCGGAAAAAGAGGAAGCGGAAATTACAGAATTCCGGTCAACTTCCGGTAAGTTTCCAGGGCAAAGGAATCCGTCATTCCGGAAATATAATCAAGCATGTGCGCCAGGCGTGCAGCCTTCCCGCCGTTGTTCCGGGGTACGCCGGTACCCTGAAGCATGATGGCGATTTTTTGGGATTGGCCGGAGGATGGATGGTTCACCCATTCCATAAAGAAGTCGATCAATTCTCCCAGTACCTTATAACCCATGGCTTCCACTTCAATAACCTCCCTGGCCTGGTACACATTCTTGATGGCGTACTGGTACAAGCCGTTCAGCGGGGCGGCCAGTTCCGAGCTGTCTATCAGGGATTGTTCCAACCTTCCTTGCAGCAGGTCTTCCTCGTGGTTCACGAAACTGTCCACGGCGGACTGAATGCTTTGCCGATGGCGAGCGCGCGCATATAATGGATGCAGGAATCTTTTTCCTCTTTTGCTTCCAGTTCCCGGACATAACAGAGCTGGGATTCCGTCAGGAAAGGGCTGAACAAATCCTTGGTGGAAGCAAAATCCAGAAGTCCGGAAAAATACCCGTCCTCAATATCCGCAATGCGGTAACAGATATCATCCGCAGCTTCCATCAAATACGCCAAGGGATGGCGGCTCCAGCAAAGATGTGCTGCATCAGGTGTGGAACGCGGAATCAACCCCAGATGTCCAGCCATGAAAGAAGCAGCTTCCCTTTCCTGTTCCCCGATGCCGAATTTCTTGCATTCAAGCTTGTTGGCCGCAACTATGCTGCCTTTCTTGACGGCGGAGGAATAAGATTGCGTACAGGGATATTTCATAAAGGCGCCCAAAACAGCCGCCGTCAGTTTCAGGCCGTTGCCCTCCATCGGATCTCCTGTACGTGTCAGGATGCGGAATCCCTGGGCATTCCCTTCAAAAGGCAGCTCCAGGCCGTGCCGTTTCAGGGCGGTTTCAATGGCGTCTTCACCGGAATGGCCGAAGGGCGGATTGCCGATGTCATGGGCCAGGCAGGCGGTGGAAACAATGGTGGCGACATCGGAAGGCATGATAGGAGCGGGCAGGGACCCTTTCTTCGCCAGCCACTCCCCTGCCAGCATGCCGAGGGAAGAACCGATGTGGGCTACCTCCAGGCTATGCGTCAGGCGTGTGCGCACGTAATCGTTGCGGCCCAGGGGAAAAACCTGTGTTTTGTCCTGAAGGCGGCGGAAAGCACTGGAAAACAGAATACGGCCGTAATCCCGGTCATAATTGCTGCGGTTTTTCTGTGGAGATGCCGTACTCCGATGCCTGGATCCCCAGCGCGCGTCCGACAAAAGCTGCTGCCAATTCATCATCCCTGACATGGTAAGGAAATGCTACAGGGGAATACCCGGATGTAACAGGAGAAAAATAGAGAGGGAGTTCAATAGGTCAGCATCAGCCCCACGCCCCAGTGCAGGTTCTTGTCGTAATTGGTGGAAACGCTGAGGTGTGAGGTCAGGATGTAGTGTAGGCCCACGGAATAATCCCGGTCCGTATTCAGGGAAAAGGAAAGGCGCAGGCGGGAGGTGAGCGGGATATCGTCCCGCTCCAATTGCAGGCGCACCTTTCCGTCCGTGTCAATGCGCGCATCCGCAATCAGGAGCAGGGGCAGCGTGTACCGGGCGCCCAGGGTGCCGTCCATTTCCCGGTCCTTTTTGGTGGTCTGTCGGAACATGTTGCGTTCTCCGGCCTCCCCCTTGCGGCAAGTCCAGTCCGCCCCGATGTAGGGGTAAAGCCATTGCTTCTCCCCGATATACCTGCCCAGCCTCCCTTCCGCCTCATAACCCCGCGTATCCTTGTAGCCTATTTTCCACTCTCCCTGCATGCTCCACCGGGTGCCCCCGAATTCCAGGTTCCCTATGTTCCCGTTGGTGGCGAAATCATTGTTCACGCTCAGGTACCATTTCCGGTCCATGTCGTAAACATGCTGAAGTGCCTGCATGGGGTGGGGAAGCTGAGGATTGGGGGGAGAATCCTCATACGTAAAAATCCGGCCCATGCCGCTCATCATGTGGTACAGGATATGGCAGTGGAAAAACCAGTTGCCGCGCGTTTTCTCCGCAGCGTTAAACTCAATCACCTGGGTGTCCATGGGCTGGATATCCGCTGTAAACTTGAGGAGAAAAATCCCCATGCCTGTTCACCAGCCGGAAAAAAATGCCCGTGCAGATGCATGGGATGCCTCATCATGGTATTGTTGGTCAGGATTATGCGCACATTCTGCCCTTCCCTGATCATGATCCGGTCCGTCTCGGAAAGAGTTTTCCCGTTAATGCTCCATACGTAACGGTTCATATTACCGGTCAGCATGAAATGCAATTCCTTAACGGGCACGCCGGAAGGAAGAGTGGTGCGGGAAGGGGACTTCAGCATGTCATACGTCAGGGTGGTTCCTTCTCCGTCCTCCTGCATGTTGCCGTGTCCTCCCCCATGGGAGGAACCGGACTTCATGTCCATTATCTCCATATTTCCGGAATGGGCGGTCGGCATGCCGTGATGATGCATCTTCATATTTCCTCCCATGGTCATCATCCCGTTCATTTGCTTCATCTTTTTGAAGTAATTCAGCTTGGGAAAGGGGCGCAAAGGCTGCCTTTCCCCATGGCCCAGCCACAGGGAGGAAGACCCGGAAGTATCCTCTGCCGTCGCCTGGAACTCAAAGGCCTTGCCTGATTCCGGCACTTCCAAGATGACGTCGTAAGTTTCGGAAACCGCGATTATCATGCGGTCCACGTCAACGGGAACAACGTCTTTCCCGTCGCTGGCCACCACGCGTATTTTCCCGCCCGCATACCTCAGCCAGAAATAGGTGGAGGATGCTCCGTTGACGATGCGCAGCCTGATGCGGTCGCCGCCCCTCAGCCGGGGCAGGGAAGCCCGCGGGATGCCGTTGAGCAGAAAACATTCATAATACACGTCACTCACATCCATGGCGTTCATGCGCTTCCATTCGCTTAACAGCTTGGTTGCCATGCAGCCGGAGCGCAGGGCCTCCCAATAGCTCTGTACACTCCCCTTGCGGATGGAAAACCAGTCGGAGCCCGTGTGAAGCATTCTGTTCACCTCCTGGGGATTCTCGTTCGTCCAGTCGCTCAGTACCAGCGTATATTCCGGCAGGGCGTCCTCCGTCCTGCGTGCCGGGTCATCGGGCCGTTTGCGGACGATGAACGCTCCGTACAGGCCGCTCTGCTCCTGAAAACCGCTGTGGGAATGGTACCAGTACGTGCCGTTCTGGATGATGGGAAAAGTATAGGTATGCGTAGTGTGGGGCTTGACAGGAGCGGAAGTCAGGTACGGAACTCCATCCTGGTCATTGGGCACCAGCAAGCCGTGCCAATGGAAGGAAGTCTGCGTGTCCATCAGGTTATGCACCCGTATTACCGCAGTATCTCCCTCTGTAAAATGCAATGTGGGGCCGGGAATGCTCCCATTGATGGTCATGGCCTGGCGCGTGGCTCCGGTAAAATTGACGGGAGCGTTCCGGACATATAAATCGTATTCTACCGTTTTTGCCAGAGAAGGGGAGAAGAGTATCGGCAAGCAGCACAGGAATGGAAGAAAATGGAAGGTTCGTGTGAACATGAATGGGAAAAAGCACTGCCAGGAAAGACCTGCCTCTTGAATTTCCAGTTCAAAATGAAACGGATGTGATGTGTCATGCCCACCCTTGGCCAAATCTGCTAAATGGCGGGGCCTCCAATTCGGACGGAATAGGGCGTCTGGAATTTATTTTATGCGTCGTTTTTTAAGGAAATAGGGACGATCAGGAAAGAGGCCAGGATAAGCAGGCAGCCGATGGACAGAAGGAACATGTTGGAATGCTCCCTGAACAGTAGCAGGGAAGTCATGGCCGCCAGGGGAATCTTGAGATTGTTCATAATCGCCAGCTTTACGGGAGTTACCCGGCGCGCGCCGTAATTCCACAGGAAAAAACAGACTCCTGAAGCGATGACGCCCAAATAGGCCAGCAGCCACCATTGCACGGTTGAAATCCCCTGCCAGCAGGCCAGTCCTGACGGCAGGCCGGAAGGCAAAGTAACCAGCAGGGAGCCTGCATAGGCATAGGCGAAGCAGGATGCTTCGCTTCTCCCGAACCAGGAATTTTTCAGGGAAATGTAGGCTATCTGACCTGCCGCGAAGCAGAGGTTGGAAAGCTGGACCAGAACGATTCCTGTCAACTCCCCGTTACCGGAGGAATATCCTTTCCAGAGGATTCCCGCCCCTCCCATGGCTGCAAGAATAGCCGCCGCCAGATGGAGCGGCGGAAGATTCTTTTTCATCAGGCCGTCAATCAGAACCACATAAATCGGCGTGGTGGCTGTAAAAAGGGCAACCTGGTGGGAAGGCAGATAGTGGAAGGCAGCGATATAGAAAAGATACATCCCTCCGAACTGGACGGCGCCTATCCCCATCATCCCCACGGCATGGCTGAGGGGCGCCTTCCGGACGAAGGGGAGAAAAACGGCAAATGAACCGGCCATGCGTGCCAGTGCGACAAAGCTGGCGGGAAGTCCGGACAGGCAATTCCCCAGCAGTCCGAATGACAACGCCCAAATGAAAGACGTGAGCAGCAACGCAGGCATGCGGGCGGAAGCATATGGAGAAAGGAAAACCAAGTCAATCCCCACGGCGCAGAGCATATAGTCGGGAACATGCAAGATTACCCAAAAAACGGGGTAAGATAATGGTTCTAAACATAAAAACACCCCGAAATATTGAATTCCGGGGTGTTCAGGAAAATGGTACGCGGTACTGGTTTCGAACCAGTGACCCCATGCGTGTGAAGCATGTGCTCTACCACTGAGCTAACCGCGCGTTTGCAGTGCGGAAGGAATATATCGTTCGTGCCTGGGATTGGCAAGGAGTTTTTTGAAATCGGGTAAAAAAGGATTCCGCTTTTCCGCCGTCAACAAGTTCCCGGAGGAATGACCGGTGTACAGTTTCTCCGAGGGACGGTTTGGAAAAGTGGAAAGGTGGCTTAATTCCGGCTTGTACAGCATCAACCGTCTTCCTACACTCCGGGCATGAGTTGCACAAGCCCTCCCAGAGCATGGGCCCAGATTGATACCAATGCGTTGAGGCACAATTTAAACGTCGTCCGGCGCGTCATGCCGGATCACCGTCTGATGGCTATTGTGAAGGCGGAGGCTTATGGCCACGGTCTGGAAGGGGTGGTGAAGGCCCTGGATGGCGAAGATTGCGCTTTTTTCGGCGTTGCCACGGTGGCGGAGGCCTGCCGGGTGAGGGATGCCGGGGCAAAAACATGCCCGTTTATTCTCGGCCCCTGTTTTGAGGGGGAGCGGGAGGAAATCGTGCAGAACGGCTGGCGCGCCGCTCTTTCCAGCATGGAAGAGGCGGAGCATTTCAATTCCCTGGGCGCCCTTTACGGCAAAACCGTCCATGTCCATTTGGGCGTGGATACCGGCATGGGGCGCAGCGGTTTTTTACCGAGTGAATTGCACGGCCTGACGGACAAGCTCAAACAGTTCAGTTATCTGGATCTGGAGGGCGTGTTTTCCCATTTATCCGCAGCTTCCGATGATATTTCCTTCACCCACGGACAGATCAGCGGCTTTACGGAAGCCGTAAATGAACTTTCCCAAGGCCATCGGTACAAGTTCCGGCACCTGTGCAGCAGCGCCGCTGTGTTTAATTACAAGGTTCCCTGCGCCAATATGGCGAGGCTGGGCAGAATCCTGTACGGGTATTCCCCCATGCCGTCTCCCTATAATAAGGAGCTGCGGCCTACAATGACCCTGTACAGCCGCATTACTCTGATACGCACGCTGCCGGGAAATCACGGCGTTTCCTACAACCACTGCTATATAACGAAGGGGAGCACGAAGGTGGCCACTATCGGCATCGGTTATGCGGACGGCTATCTTCAATATCTGTCCAACCAGGGAGCGAGGGTGTATATCAATGGCCAGTACTGTCCGGTTTTGGGCCGTGTGACGATGGACCAGATCATGGTGGACGTTACTTACATGGACCATGTGGAGACCGGAGACCTGGTGGAAATCATGGGGCCTAATGTAAGCTGGGAGGAACTGACGCGCCGTGCCAATACCATCCCCAGCAATGTGCTGACCAGCATCAGCGCCCGCGTGCCCCGGATTTACGTGTAGGATAATGCCGGGCATGGTGATTAAAAGCTGTTGCCCGCCGCCCGGAAAAAAAATCAGGGGATTTATTTGCAGATATGTTTTTCCCCGGCGGACACGGATAAACGTTTTACCGTACCTTTTACCGCTGGCGGATTCTATTCCAGTCTTCCGGCTCCAGAGCGCAGGGATCAGGGGCTACCCAGTGGCCCGGTTCTATTTCCACAGGGGTAAGGTCCGCTCCCACCGTCTCCGGATAGGAGGGGTGCTGGATGCGATGGCCGAAAGCAGAGCCGAGCGGCGGGTTGATGGGAGAGGGGACGTCTCCCGGCAGAGGCTGGTGCTTGTTGGCCCTGGAGGGGTCTGGTTCCGGAATAGCGTCCAGAAGAGCCTTGGTGTAAGCATGTTTGGGGGATTGATAGATGGTTTCCGCATCTGACATTTCCACGATTTTACCCAGATACATGACCGCCACGCGGTCGGAGATGTGTTTGACGACCGCCAGATCATGGGCAATAAACAGGTAAGAGAGTTTGCGTTCCTCCTGAAGTTCCAGCAGCAGGTTGAGCACCTGGGACTGGACGGATACGTCAAGGGCGGAGACGGGTTCGTCCAGAATAATGAGGCTGGGATTTAACGTCAGGGCGCGGGCGATGCCGATGCGCTGGCGTTGCCCGCCTGAGAATTCAAAGGGGAAGCGGTCAATAGCGCTGTCCGGCAACCCTACGCGGTCCAGCAGGCCGCGCACCCATTCCCGGCGCGCGGCGGGGGTGCCCATGCGGTGGATGACAAAGGGTTCCGCTACGATTTGACCGATGGATTGCCTCTGGTTGAGGGATTCCGCAGGGTCCTGGAAGACCATCTGGATGTGCGGACGCAGAGGCCTCATTTTGCGCTGGGAGAGTCTGGCGATATTGTTGCCGTTGAACCGGATGGAGCCCCCGGTGGGTTTCAGCAGGCGGACAATGCTTTTGCCAATGGTTGATTTTCCGCAGCCGGATTCCCCCACCAGGCCCAGCGTTTCCCCCGGGTAAATATTGAAGGAAACGTCGTCCACAGCCTTGACCCATCCCGCTTGCCGCAGGAAAATTCCGGAGCGGACGGGGAAGTACATTTTCAAATTGTCTACTTGCAAGAGAGGTTCCGGCATGGCTGGTAGAAAAAGAAGTTAAAGGTTGGCGCAACGGGGGCAGGCTTCCACGAAGTGGTCCGGGGATATTTCCACGAGGGGAGGGCGTTCCGTGAGTTCTTCCGCGGGCACACCCTGCCTTTGGCAGAAGCGGCATCCGGGAACGAAATCCGCAATAGAGGCCACCTGACCGGGAATGGTGGGCAGTTTGGTTTTCCGCACGGAACTTAGCTGAGGGATGGAGGCCAGCAGTCCCTTGGTGTAAGCATGGCGGGGGTTGGCAAAAAGTTCCCGGACAGGGGCCTTTTCCACCACGCGGCCAGCGTACATGACGACTACGGAGTCACAGCTCTGTGCGATGACGCCCAGGTCATGTGTAATGAGGATGGAGGATGACCCCATTTCCGCCTGAAGGTCTTTGAGCAGGGACAGGATTTGAGCCTGAACGGTGACATCCAGGGCCGTAGTAGGTTCATCCGCAATGATGAGTTCCGGATGGCAGGCCAGGGCAATGGCTATGACGACGCGCTGGCGCATGCCGCCGGAGAGCTGATGAGGAAATTCGTCCACACGCTGTTCCGGGGCGGGGATACGAACGCGCTGCAGGAGCTGGATGGCTGCGTCCCGGGCTTCCCTGGTGTTCATTCCCCGGTGGAGCATCAGGGATTCCCCAATTTGCCTGCCGATGCTGTGTACGGGATTGAGCGCCGTCATTGGTTCCTGGAAAATGACGCCGATATGGCGGCCGCGGATGCCGTGCATGTCCGTCTCTTTTGCCTGAACCAGGTCGCGGCCCTTGAACAGAATTTGCCCGTCCAAAATTTTCCCCATGGGCTGGGGCAGCAGCCGGACGATGGACATGGCCGTAACGCTTTTGCCGCAGCCTGATTCCCCTACGATGCCTACGCAGGTACCTTTGGGGACGGTGAAGCTGACGCCGTCCACCGCTTTCAACAGGCCGGATTCCGTTTCGAAGCCGGTGACCAGGTTCTTGATTTCCAACAGGGGATCGCTCATGTGTTATTTTTCCGTGGCAGAAGGTTCCAGAGGGTCGCCGCTTTCCGGGATGACAGGCACAGACGGCAGCTTGCCGCCGCCATCCTTGTTATCCAGGCTTTCAATGGAGTCCATGTAGCGGTACTGGTCATACACGGTATCCACTTCCTCGAATGTTTTTCCTTCCCGCTTGGCTTCCATTGTTTCCTTTTTGATATCGTTATCCACCCAGTACAGATAACTTTCCATGGGATCAAATACGACGGGATGGCAGAATTGCGTAGTTGCACTGTTCGGCCATTTGACCCAGCGCCAGTAACCCAGTCTGATGAATTCCGTGGTCCAGCAAGGAACCCACAGGGCTTCGTCATCAATTTTCTGCTGCACTTTCCACGTGGCCTTTTGGAGTTCGTCTTCCGTGGCTGCGTTTGTTTCTGCGTCCAGCAGCTTGTCCATTTCTTTGTCCGCGTAAGCGCAGATGTTATTGGTATAGGTAATAAGGCCTCCACGCTCATCATAGGCGTACCGGGAGTGGAACCCCTGCTCGTTCATCGGATGGGGGGGAGTGAATCCCCAGGCCATGAAGGAGGCCTGAGCGCGTTTTTCCATGATTTTGCGGAAAGCTACGGTGGAGTCCAGAGGGTCAAGCTGGATTTCCAGGCCGCACTTGCGCGCGTCTTCCTTCAGCTTGCCCAGAGTGGAAGCCAGGGAAGGAGATGAATTGGGGAAGGTGATGGCTGCGGTGAGCCGGGTGCCGTCCGGTTTGCGGAGGATGCCGTCCGGGCAGGGGATGGTGTAGCCCGCCCTGGCGAAATAAGCGCGGGCCTGTTCCGGGGAATAGGGGCGCGCCTTAATATAAGGATTGGTGAATTTGCCGAAACCTGAATTGTAGGAATTGAGCCGCTGGTAGTCTCCGCGGAAGGTAATGTCAATGATATTCTGGATATTAAGTGCGTGCTGGACCCCCCCGGCGAACATTGAGGTCATTGAAGGGGGCTTTGGAGGTATTCAGAAAAACTCCGTAAGGAGGGCGGGGGTAAATGGTGTAAAATGTGCTGCGGTTGATGTAGCCGTTGTGAACCTCCGGTATTTCCATGCGTTCGTGCCATAGTTCCGGTTTGGTGATGTTCAAAACGTCCAGTTCTCCAATGCGGAAGAGTTCGATGGCCTTGGATGGTTCCGCAATGAAATTGTACACGATTTGATCCACGTTATACATGTATTTCGTGAATTTTTTGTCCCTGGCCCACCAGTCCGGCACGCGCTGGAGCGTTACCTGGCGGCCGCGGATGATACCGTCCGGCTTGACAACGTAAGCGCCCGTAGTGGGCGGTATGCGCCACTGGTAGCGTTCCACGTAGTTGGGGCCGAACTCGCAATAAAAATGCGGCGGGGACGGAATGAACAGCGTGCAATAGTACGGGAGCAGAGGTTTGGCGAAGGGGAGTGTGATGGAAAAGCGGCTGTCGTCGTAGATGGTGATGTTGGAAGCGTTCTGGTAAAAAAAGTTGTTGTAGAATACGTCCCGGCTGTATTCCGAAGTGCGGATATACATGTTCACCAGGAGGTCGATGGCCTTTACCTTGGCTCCGTCCGTATAGCGGGCATCCGGATCCAGTTCGAAGTAAACAGTGCGCCTGTCTGGGGATTCCGCCCATTTATGAGCGATTCCTGGAATGATTTTTCCCGTAACCGGATGGATGGAAACGAGGCCGATGATGATTTCATCATACAGGGGGCCGCGGAAACCGCTGTTGCTGTTCGGGCCGTTGGGCCGGAATGTGTCGGGATAGGAGCCGGGGGCCCACTGGCGCAGCACGCCTCCTTTTTTGGCGTTCGGGTCCCCTATCTCCGGATTGTCCAGTCCATCCTCCCACTTCAGGTCTTGGGGGATGTCCGCCGGGGTTTTGAATTTGATGTAGTCGCCTTCCGTCTGCCTGCGGTGAATGACGGACAGGGCGGCTTCATCCGCAATGAGCTTGCTTTGCAGTTTTTCCCTGACTTTAGAATCTTCCTCTTTAAAAAACTTGTCCCGGAGCTCCCGTATTTCCTTTTGCTTGGCAGCTTCCTCACGAGCCAGGCGGTCATTGATCTGTTTGTTCCATCGTTCCGGGAAGGAATCAAATCCCGGTGGGAGTGTGCCGAAGGGTACGTTCGGCTGCCAGCCTACCCCCTGGGATTGGGAGGAATCCTTGCAACCGGACCCGGCTGCCAGCAGAAGGGACAGCATCACGGAAGAAAGGGTGGAACGGAGGAGGGTGGACAGCTTAAGCATAAGAAATGGCAAAGCGGGAGTCTTTTATTTATAAGTGGTGAATTTTTTAGGGTCAAAGGCTTCGCGGACAGCCTCCCCGATAAAGGTGACGAGCAGGAGGGTAATCACCAGAGCGGAAAAGGCGGAGGTAACCACCCAGCTGGCGGAAAGATCCGCCAGTCCGTCATTGAGCAGGCGCCCCCAGCTGGCGTATGTGTCAGGAAGGCCGAAGCCCAGATAGTCCAGGGAAGCCAGAGCCAGAATGAGGGCGGAAACGCTGAACGGAACCAGAGTGACCAGAATGGCGACCAGGTTGGGCAGGATGTGAACGAAGAGAATACGGCTGGTGGAAGCCCCAAGCACGCGGGCGGCCGCCACGTAGTCGCGCGCTTTTTCCTTCATGGTGGAGGTTCTGAGCTGGTAGGTCATGGACATCCACCCGAACATGATTAGAAGGCTGATAATCAGGAACATGCCCTTCATATGAAGGGGAACCATATCTGAAATAATCATGATGATGAAAAGGAAGGGAACCTGGGAGAAGATTTCAATGAGGCGCTGCATGCCGAGGTCAAACATGCCGCCGAAGTATCCCATCATCATTCCAAAGGTGATGCCGATGAAATATACGATAGGCAGGTAGAAGAGTGCGGCTTTCATATTTACCTGGAGGCCGCCGTACAGATAAGCCAGAATGTCCGCCCCCTGGGTATTGGTGCCAAGCAGGTGGCCCCCCTTGAGGGGCGGGGAGGGGTGGTAGAAGATACGGCTGATTTTATGTTCATCCGTCTGTTTCAGGAATTCCTCTTTGGTGCCGGGGCCGCTGTAATGTTCCGCCACAATGTTGTTGTTTTCATACGTGGCGCTGTACACCTCCGTTCTGTCTTCCAGCCAGCCGGTGGCCCGGTCCACTTTCTTTCCCTTGCGGAATTTGTAGCTGATGTGGGGAAGGGCTTCTTCATCCTTATGCAAACGGGAGGCCAACCCGGAATACGGCTTGCCACCGGCCTCGCAGACGAGACCGTCTTCATTCACCATCAAAGCTTCCGAACCGGGGTTGGTGGAATCTCCCGTGGGATCGTATGGAACCAGAGGCATGATGACAAGGGAGGGTTTTCCCGGCTGGCCTGCCTGTTTTTTCAGTTCGCGGTAGTTGGCTTCCGCATCCGCAAAATCTCCGGTCTGGCCAAATGTAGAACCCTTGTATACTTTGCGCATCATGGCCGGAAAGTACCAGGAGCCGTCCTGAACGACAAGGAGGGCCCGCTTGCCCACCAGGCACTGGTCCATACAGGCCAATAGCGTCAATACAAGCAAAATGAGGAGGGATACGTAGCCGCGGGAGATGCTTTTAAAACGCTGGATGCGGCGCCTGGTGATCGGCGTTGGATGGAACCTCCGGGGGCCTTTCAGCATGAGCCAGAAACCGAGGCCTCCCATGACCAGCACGCAAACCCAGCCGAACCACAGGAATTTCCCCTGAGGCGTCAGAAAGCCGCCGTTGTTCTGGTCCGTACAGACGATGTTGAGCATGCTCATTTCCCGTGAGACGGTGAAGGGCCAGCTTAACGTGGGCAGGAGCAGCCCGCACAGCTCTCCCACGGCAGTAAGAACCGCCAGAATGACCAAAAGGTATGCCAGTTTTCTAACCATGTGTATTATTCAAATTTGATGCGCGGATCCACAGCGGCCACGATGATATCGGAGAGAAGGTTGCCCAGCACCATCAGGAAGGAGGTAAGCAGCAGCGTTCCCATGATCAGGGCGTAATCCTTGTCCATCAGAGCCTGGTAACTCAGCATCCCGAACCCCTGGATATCGAAAACCTTTTCCACCAGCATGGAGCCGGCCACAATCAGGCTGATGAGGCTGCCCAGAGTGGAGGCAATGGGTATAAAGGAGTTGCGGAAGGCATGCTTGATGACGGCCCCTCTGAAACTCACGCCCTTGGCCATGGCTGTCCTGATGTAGTCCGCGGAAAGATTGTCCATCAGGTTGTTTTTCATCATCATGGTGGTGATGGCAAAGGAACTTACTACATAACAAATCAGGGGGAGCACCGTATGGTGCAGCAGGTCTCCGGCCTGTTGCCAGAACCCCATGTCCGCAAAGTCCGGAGACGTAAGCCCGCAGAGAGGGAACCATTCCAGCCGCGCGCCCAGATACACCACCAGTACGGCGCCCAGGGCGAACCCAGGCACGGAGTACCCCAGGAAAATCAGGACGGAAGAGATATTGTCCACCAGGCTTTTATGGCGGATTGCCTTTACTACCCCAAGGGGAATGCAGACGGAATAGGTAATAATGGCGCTCAGGATGCCGAAGTACAGGGAAACGGGAATGCGCTCCTTGATCATGTCCCATACGGGTTCATTGTACTTAAACGAATTGCCCATAGTTCCCTGGAGCAGCCCGTCAAAGCTGGTCTTGTACATTACGGCACGCCAGGCATAGCCCCGAGCCTTGTCGCGGACGGCCTCCGTATTATCCGTCTGCCTCATGCGGCGCGCCCAGCGTTCCGCGCGGTCCATGGGGGATTCTATATCCACGGTCCAGCCTTCTGAAGCGGCTTTCCGGGACGGTGTGCCGGAAAAGAAAGCATCTTTCACGCTGCCGGAATCCTTGTCCTGGCGAACTACGACGACTTGTTCTCCTGTTTCATTCAGATTGATCCGTGTATGCGTATCGGAAATGCCGGAATATTCATCTTCCTTGTCTCCCTCTCCCGCTCCGCCGATTTCCCCGAATTCCTCACGGGAAATGAAAATCTTTTTGGGCAGCACGCCCAGCCATTGCAGATAAGCCGTGATGATGGGCTCCTGCAGGCTGTACTGCTCTTCCAGCCGCTCCATATCCGCTTCACTCAGGTTATTGTCGCCGCGCTGGGAGCCGGCTTTCTGTCCGGACAGGGCGCTCATGCTTTGCTGCTGCATCATCTGCTCAATGGGACCTCCCGGAACAAAACGGGTTATGCAAAAGACGAGAAACGTAACCCCCAGGAGCGTCAAGGGCATGAGAAGGAGTCGTCTGATGATATAGGTCTTCATTCGTCGCGCTGAACTCTACCGATTTGTGGAAGGTGAGGCAAGTAGCAATGCAAATTTGTAAGCCTTTGCTAACATAAGGCGCTGCCCGGTTCTTCTTAAGATGAAAGGGAAACAATGCAATACGGCAGGTTTCCTTTCTTTTGACAGGCCTTTCGGGAGGGGTGGACTATTACATTCCTTCTCCCAACCGGCGCGCCAGCATGTCCGGAAGACCGGCGGCCAGAATGCGTCTTTGGGCCTCCGCTACATCGTATTCCACGCGGCGCTGGTAGTACACCATGCTGTCTTCGTCAAGCACGCCGTAGGCGGCGCGGGGATCGCCGTCTCTGGGCTGGCCTACGGAGCCCACATTAATCAGATATTTGTTGGTTTTGAGTAGCTGGATATCCCCGGATTCATATTCATGGATGCTTCCTTCATGGCGGATGAATGTACGGGGGACGTGAGTGTGTCCGTTAAAGCACAGGAATTGATTGTCACGCAGCATATTAATGCTGTGGGTGGCCGTATCCACATTCGTGACGTAGGCCCAGGAGTTGGGCTTGTCCTGTGTAGCGTGCACCAGAACGATTTCATTGGGGAGAATGCGCTGGAAAGGAGCGCGGCGAAGCCACTTTTTCTGTTCTTCGGAAAGTTGCTGCCGCGTCCACATCAGGGCATTGTAAGCTACTGGGTTCATCCCTGCCGGATTGTCTTCTCCAATGGCTTCCTCATCATGGTTGCCGCGCACGGTGGGAATCTGGCGGCTGCGGATGAATTCAAGGCATTCGGACGGATTGGCGTTATAGCCCACAACATCGCCCAGGCAGTAAACGGCATTGCATTGAAGCTGTTCTATATCCTTCATCACCGCTTCCAGAGCGGGCAGATTGGCATGGATGTCACTAATCAGGGCTATTCTACTCATGGTATTGTAAGCAAAGAGTATAGCACTTTGAGGAGGTTTTGCCAAGCGCGTTTGCTCACAGGAAACCATGGTTGGGGCACAGGGTGCCGGCCTTCCCATGACCCCTTATTTCCGTCTGTTTGCTTTACTCGTCTTTTGCCGGAGGCAAAGATTCCAGGGCTTCTCTCAGCCCGTCTACTGGATATTTCAGGGAATTGGCCAGATGGCTGGTCATCAGGTCACGGGCGATCTCATCCGTGGGAAACAGTTCTCGGAAGGGGATGCGTTCCTTTTCCGGTATGTTCAGCCTGTTTTCCAGAACAAAAATATTACTCACCAGGCTGGGTGTCCTGTTGCGGGGATCCTTGAATAGCTCCCGGCCCAGTTCCAGAGCTTCTCTGGATTTGGAAGGCACACGGACGAGCGCATAAAATTCTTTTCGGGCCGTAAGGGGAGGCGCTCCCAAATCCCGTGCCTTGCGGTAGGCTTCCGCCGCCTTTTCAAAGTCCGGTTGCCGGTAGGTATCGCTATACATGTTGCCCAGCAGGGATTGAAGGTACCAGCTGTCAGGATTGGCGTTGATGCCTTTTTCCAGGAAGCGGCGCCCCTTTTGAATGTATTTGCGGAAGCCTTCCCGGCGTTCCATGGGAGAAAGACGTTTATTGTCCAGATAACTGGAGGAAGCGTTATTGCCCAAATGCCACGATCCGTTGTCCCAGTAAAAATCGGAGTGAGGAGCGAGAGAGGTAACCTGGTTGTAGCGGCGTTCCAGGTTGGCCCAGTCGGAAATCAGGAAACAGTCGAAAGCTTCCATGCTCAGCACGGCCGCCACCAGGGAGCGGAGCCCTCCCAGGGAGACCATGGCAAGTTGTTGTTCCAGATAATCGGAAGAGGAAAGCTCTACCGGATTATCCAGCAGCCCCTCCGCCTTCTCCTGTTCCAGAATATGATTCTGCAAAGGCAGGCGAATCATGCCGAAGCCCAGCAGGGCAATGATGAAAATGACGATGGTCTTCAGCATGATTCGCAATTGGTTCGAGTTAATTCATGTTCAGGCGCTTGCGGATGGCCTTGTCCAGAAGTTCCCATTCCGGCACGGAGGCTCCGGCTTGCCGGGCCTTGGAGAGAGGGTCTCCCCAGATAGCCGTGTATTCGACGGGGCGGCCTTCGTTGTAGTCCACGGCGCTGGACGGGATGAAAGCCCCCATGGTTTCCGTACGGGAAAGGTGAATTCAACCAAATCTTCCGGCAGGGCGTAGCCGCGGGCCCTGGCTGCCTGTACTACTTCTTCCATGATGCGGCGCGCGCGTACGACGTTTTCCGGATTTTGGTAGAGTTCTGCAATGCTGATGCCGCCCAGAGCCAGGCAAAGCCCGTTAAACGGGATGTTCCAGACGAGTTTGTACCACTGGATTTGCTCTGCGGCGTCAAAGGCGCGCGTTTTGATGCCGGCATTGGCAAACAGCTCGGAGAGTTCCCTGGCTTTTTCAGTCCCTTCCGGCGTGGGAATGAAGGGGGCGAATTGGATGTTGCCCCCTTCCAGATGGTTGACATGGCCCGGTTTTTCCCGCATAGCGCAGATGAAGCACAGGCCCACATAGATACGGTCCGCCGGGATGATGCGGGCAATTTCCTCCGCATTTCCCATGCCGTTCTGGAGTGTAACCACAGTTGTGTCCGGCCCCATCAACGGGGGAAGGGCTCTGGAAAATCCGGCGTTTGCCGTGCTTTTCCATGCAACGACAACGAGGTCTACCGGGCCGACTTCCTCCGTGTCCCGGTAAACGTTGATGCGGGGCAGGGAGATATTCCCATGCAGGCTTTTCACCTGAAGGCCGTGTTCTTTCAGATAGCCGTATTCCGAACGTACGATGAAGGATACGTCCTGCCCCGATTCCTGAAGTCTGGCTCCGTAATAGCAACCCAGGGCTCCGGCTCCCAGAATGGCGATTTTCATGGCGTGCGGCGCGGTTAGTGATATTTTTCAGAGCCCCTGGACGTTGCCCTTGTTATCCAGGTAGATGTGCATGGCGTTCGGTGAGACGGGAAGGGCGGGCATGCGCATGATTTCCCCGCAGAGGGCCACCAGGAAGCCGGCCCCGTTGGCGATTTCAAAGTCGCGCACGGTGATGGTGAAGCCGGTGGGACGTCCTCGGAGGCGTCCGTTGTCGGAAAGGGAGTTCTGGGTTTTTGCCATGCAGATGGGAAGGTCCGTCAGGCGGCTGGCTTCAAACTGGGCCAGCTTCTTTTTGGCGGCGGCTGTCAATTCCACACCGTCCGCCCCGTAAATGTTGCGGGCAATGATGTTGAGTTTTTCTTCCACCGGCAGGGCGGATTCATAGAGGGGCTTGAAAGGGGCGGAACTCCTGTCCGCAGCTTCCACAACCATTTGGGCCAGGTCTTTGCCTCCTTCTCCTCCCTGGGAGAAGATATCCGCAATGGCGCAGGGAATACCGCGTTCCGCGCAGTGTTTCACGATAGCGTCCAGTTCTTCCCGGGAGTCGTCAAAGAATTTGTTGACGGCGACCACAACGGGGCGTTTGTAGTGGGCGGCAGCGTCCAGATGCGCATCCAGGTTGGCAAGGCCTTTCAACGCGTCCACATCCGTGTTTTTCAGATCCGCAAGGGCAGTTCCCCCGTGCATTTTTAGCGCGCGTGCCGTAGCTACGATGACAATGGCCGCCGGATCCAGTCCGGACTGGCGGCATTTGATATCCAGGAATTTCTCTGCACCCAGGTCAAACGCGAATCCGGCTTCCGTGACGGCATAGTCCCCAAAATGCAGGGCCATCCTGGTGGCCAGCACGGAGTTGCAGCCGTGGGCAATGTTGGCAAACGGGCCGCCGTGCAGGAAACAGGGCACTCCTTCCACGGATTGGACCAGATTGGGCATCAGGGCATCTTTCAGCAGGGCCATGACGGAACCGGTAATGCCCAGTTCCCTTGCGAATACGGGCTTGTCATCCGTCGTGAATCCGATCACGATGCGGTTGATGCGTTCTTCCATGTCCTTGTAGGAAGTGGCAAGGCACAGGCACGCCATGATTTCCGAAGCCGGGGTGATATCGAAGCCTGTCTCTCGGGGGAACCCCTGCTTGTTGAGCCCCACGATGATGGAACGCAGGGAACGGTCGTTCATGTCCATGACCCGCTTCCATATGACTTTGCGTTCGTCAATGTTCAGCGTGTGGAAGAACATGGCGTTATCAATGATGGCGCTGATGAGGTTGTGGGCAGATGTAATGGCGTGGAAGTCCCCTGTGAAATGCATGTTGATTTCCTCTGCCGGCGTCAGGGAGCTTTTGCCGCCTCCGGTAGCTCCGCCCTTGCGGCCGAACACCGGTCCCATGGAAGGTTGCCGGAGCGCCAGGCAGACTTTTTTGCCGATGGCCTGCAATCCCTGCGCCAAGCCGATGGAAACGGTGGTTTTGCCTTCTCCGGATGGGGTGGGAGTGATGGCGGATACCAGGATGAGTTTGCCGGGGGCTGCCGGCTTGTCCAATACGTCCAGGGAAATTTTGGCCTTGTTGCGGCCGAAGGGAATGACGTCTTTTTCATCGACGCCCAGCTTGTTGATACAGTCGGAGAATGCAGGTGTAACCATGCGCACATGATGACGGAAGCCCCCTCTTTTGGCAAGAAGGTTCATGGGCATTCCGGACCGGATGAATCAATGAGCGGGAAAGGGCCGCCTTCTTCCTGTCCCGCGACATTCCCCGGATATCCATGCAACTCCGGGAGAACCTCCGGAAATACCCGGTATGGCAGGTTACGCTAAGACGGGGGTAAGAATCAGGGTTGCGCTTTCTGTTTCCTCTCAGCCAGCACGGGACGGTAGTGGCCCGTGATGGTGTGGGAAAACAGGAAGTCTTCTTCCTGCGTTCCGGCGCCGACATTATGAATGATCAGCGGCGTGCCTTCCTCCGTTTTCCGGTCGGAAACGATGCCAATGTGGGGAATACTATCGGACAGGTTCCATGTAACCAGGTCGCCGGGCTCGTAGTCCGCCGCGTTTTCCGTAATGGGAACGGACCAACCTTTTCTGGCAAAGAAGGTACGAAGATTAGGGACCCTGCGGTGGTCAATGCTGCGGTCCGTCGTTTTCAAGCCCCATATTTTAGGGTATTTGGAAAAGTGGGCCTTCATGTCCTCATGCACGGCTTTTTGAAGGTCCAGGCCGAAGGCCCTCATGGCGCGGATGACCACATCCGTGCATACTCCCGTTTCGCGGGGAACGTCTCCGTTGGGGTAGGGGATGGATTGATAGCCTCCGTTGTAGGAAACCGTTACTCCTACCTGTTCACGCGCCCTGGCCGCCAGCGCGGCGTTGTCCGCCATCAGGCATGCAGGGCAGGAAAGAAACAGGAGGATGAGAAGGGCCGCCGGTTTCATAGGGCAGATGGGGAGGGAAACGCGGAAAAATCAGACGAAGCTGGCAAAGCCGATGTCCGGCCGGCGCTGCATGCCGTTAAATTGAATCTTTTTGATTTCGTTGTGGGCACGCTGGCGCGCTTCGGAGAGGGTATCTCCCTGTGCCACGACGGCTAGGACGCGGCCGCCATTGGTTTCATAACAGTTTTTATCCGCATTCCATTTGGTGCCGGCGTGGTAAACGGAAGCATTTGAAATATCGTCCAGTCCCTGAATAGCGTCGCCGGAATGGGAGGTCTCCGGATATCCTTTGGAGGCCAGCACGCAGCAGACGCTCCAGCCGTTTTGGAAGGAAATTTCTTCCGGCGCAAATTCTCCCTTGGCCCCATGCAGGCAGAAGGAAGCCAAGTCTCCGGAGAGCAGGGGCATAACGGCCTGGCATTCCGGATCGCCGAAGCGGCAGTTGTATTCAATTACTTTTGGGCCGTTTGGAGTCAACATCAGGCCGAAGTACAGAAAACCCCGGTAAGGCAGCCCGTCTTTTTTCAGTCCGGCTACCGTCGGAGCCACGATTTCCTTTTCAATGCGTTCCAGCATTTCCGGCTCCACCAGCCGGCGGGAAGCCACCGCTCCCATGCCGCCCGTGTTGGGGCCTGCATCGCCTTCCTTGAGGCGTTTGTAGTCCCGTGCCGGGCAGAGGATGAGATAATGGTCGTCCACCAGAGCGCCGAAGATGGAAACTTCCGGTCCGGTAAGATTCTTCCACCAGCAGCCGCCCTTCACCAAAGCGTCTGTCCGTAAATACTTCTTTCAGGAAAGAGTCTGCTTCCTCCTTGCTCATGCAGACGGCTACGCCCTTTCCGGCGGCCAGACCGTCAAATTTCAGCACGGTAGGATAGTTGTTTCCGATGAATTGCCGGGCTTCCTCCCAATGTGGCCGCTACGCGCGCCTGCCCGGTAGGGATGCGGTGGCGGAGCAGGAAGTCCTTGGCAAATTCCTTGCTGGCTTCCAGCTGGGCGCTTTCTTTTACCGGCCCCCAGCAGGGGATGCCCGCACGGGAGCAGGCATTGGCCAGGCCTTCATCCTTGACCAGATAGCTTTCCTCCCCGGCAACGCAGAGATCCATTTTATTGGAAACCATCCAGTCGATCAGCGAGGGCAGATCCCTGGCCGGGATGGGGGTAGCCAGACGGTTGATGGCGTCACTTCCCGGGAAACAGTACATTTCCGGAGCGGAGGGAGATTCCTTGAGTGCCTTGACCAGTGCATGTTCACGTCCACCTTTTCCAATAACGGCTATTTTCATACGCCGCCAGTATGCCGGGACGGACTGATTTTGCCAAGCTGAAATGAACGGTGAGGTTTTCCCTTTTGTCCGGTTGTTCCCATGCTTTTCCTCCATTGCCGGGAATGGGGTTGTACCACTTTTTCTTTTCGTGGCACGGCGCAGCCATTCCGTTCGGGGAAGATGATGTAAAAAGGCCGCCTGACCCGGAGGAAAGGCGGCCTGTAAAAGGAAAGGGTGGTATTTGCGTTTAGAACGGGATTTCGTCGTCCATGTCTCCGAAGTCGTTGGACGGCTGATTGGTGGGGGGCATGGGGGGCGGGTTGTAGTTCTGGGCCGGGCGGGATTGTCCGTAGTTGTTGGAACGGGGAGCATTCTGGTACTGCTGGCGCGGAGCACCTCCCATATCGCCTTCACCGCCGCGGGGGAAGAGCTGGATGTTTTCCCCAATCACGCGCAGCTTGGTGCGTTTCTGCCCGGAGGCTTTATCTTCCCAGGAATCCAGTTGAAGGCGTCCTTCCACAAAGACTCCGCGGCCCTTGCTGAGGTAGTTGCCGGCAACTTCCGCCTGGCGGTTCCAAAGGGTGACGTCCACGAAAGTGGTTTCTTCCTGGCGTTCGCTGTTGTCGCCCGCGTAGTAACGGTTGATGGCAAGGCGGATGTCCGTAACGGCGGTTCCTTTGGGAGTGTAGCGCAGTTCGGGATCAGCGGTAAGGTTGCCCATTAAGAAGACTTTGTTGAGATTGGCCATATAGGATGGGTGTTAACGAGGTGTATGGTATATAGGAAAAGGGCCTTGCCGTTTAGGAGGAAGGCATGTGTTTGGTCGCTAGCAAGTATGGGCCTGCACATGGTCTTGTGCAATACTAAATTACGGAATCGTCCTTCATCATGTCTCCTTTCTACATTGCATTCGTCATGGAACCGTGAAAACTTTACCTCCATGAGTTTCAGGCAGCGGCGGAGAAACGGACTGTTCCGGGTTTCCTGGGGCACATGCCTTTTGCTGTCTGTGCTGGCACACCTGTTTTTGCTGGCGGGGAGCTGCCTGGTTCCTGAAGAATGGCTGGCTTCCCCACGTCCGGCTGAAGCGGCGCGGAGGAAAGTGGCTGTAAGCGCGCGCATGGTAAAGAAAGTGGAACCTCAACTGGAGAGCCGGAGACAAGAGCCCGCGGAATATCTGCCTGCCGTCGTGAAGACCAATGAGGAGCAGGAAAGCGCCACCAGGCCGGAAGTGCCCAAATTCCAGAGCAACAGGAACACGCGGGCGGAAGGCGGCCGGAAGGATCCGGACGGCGACAGGGATATGCCCGCCCAGGATGGCGTGGAACGGGAAAACGGAGAGATTGTCCTTTTTAACCAGGAAAGGCAGGATGGGGATTTAAGCCATGAACGGGACGGCAACAAAAACGCCTCCCCCCGGAGCTTCTTCCAATGTTCCCTACCAGCCCCTGGAACCATCCATGCCGCCTGCCGGTCATCCCGGTTCCCTGGCTCATTCTCCCGTCAAGAAGGGAGAGCCAGGCAAATCGGAAGAGGAAAAAACGGCCCGACAAAACATCCGTCATGCACAGGAGAAGGCCATGCAGCTTCCCCATGCGGTAGTGTTGCCCAGCCCCGGAGATTCGGAGAAGCCGGATCCGCTTGAGGAATTGGCCAAAAGCATTGCGAAAGGGGCGGACAATCCTCCCCTAAATCTTCCCAATCTGGATTTGGTGCCCAATACAAAACCGGTTCAGAAACAGCCCTTGTATGATCCCATGTTCAATGCGGAGAGCCAGCCCGGCTTCAAGACACATGAGCGGAAGACCAAGCAGGTCGGCAAATTCAGCTTTGGCCGCCGTCCGACATTGGATGTGGAAGCTACGCCCATGGGAACGTACCAGGCGATCGTTTACCGGGCTATCGGGGAACAATGGTACCGCCAGTGCGATTTGAACCGCGACCTGATTGTTACCGGAACTGTGCGCATCCGCATCCTGATTAACAAGAATGGCAAAATTTCGTCTATGAGGCAGACTTCCCGCGTGGGAGCCAGCGAGGTACAGAAGTCCTTTACCTTCCTCGCCATCAAACTCGCCAGGCTTCCAGCGATGCCCCCGGAGGTAAGGAGTATGCTTGTGGGGGATTCTTTGGAAATGTATTTCGATTTCAATTTTTAACAACCTACCATCCTGCAACAAATACCATTCACAGATATATGATGATGAACTTGATCAAAGACTGCATTACATTCTTCCAGGCAGGCGGCGTTTTCATGTACCCGCTGGCAGCCTGTTCCGTTCTTCTTATTGCGGCCGTTATTTACCGCATGTTCAATATGAAGAAGAGCCTCATTTGCCCCGTCGTGCTGACCAGGGCCGTGGAGCAGTACACCCGCGGCGCCGTGGAGCGCACTGAATTGGAGAGAATAGCTGCGGATTCGGATTCCGTGGAGGGCCGCCTGGTGCTGGATGCGTTGAATTCACCGCTGGAGGATGAAGCCTCCCTGAAGGAAATGATCCAGGTGAAGGCCCGCGAGGAGTTTGTAACGCTTCAGGCGGGTCTGCCCCTGCTGGACATGATTGTGATGATAGCCCCCATGTTTGGCATCCTGGGAACCGCCAGCGGCCTGGTGCAGATTTTCAGCGTTTTCGGAATGGATGAGAGTCACGGCATGATTGCTCAGGGGATTGCCCAGGCTCTGAATACGACGATTGCCGGTCTCGCCATCGCCACTCCGGCCGTGATTGCCCACGTTTATTATTCCCGCAAGCTGGAGCGCATTTCCGCCTCCATGGAAGTCCTGCTGACAGAACTGGTTTCCTTCCGCTGCCATCATTCCCAACGCTGACAAGGCCATGCAGTTTTACCGCAAGAAAGCAAGGAGCATGGGGGTGCCCATCGTCCCCATGATTGATATATTGACCATTCTGCTGATTTTTTCATTGTCCATACGCAGTGGAAGAAGCCGCAGTCCCTGCTTAAGATAGATGTACCCGGAGCGGAATTCATGGAAGGGACTCCGTCTTCGGAACAGCGGGCCGTTTTGGCCGTGACGGGGACATCCGCCATTTCCCTGAATGGCAGGCTGGTGGAGATGAATGAACTGGCTGCTGCCCTGGAGGCCTTGAAAAAGGAAAATCCGGGCGTCAAACTGCAGCTTGACGTGGATAAAAAAGCGGAGTTCGGCGTCATTGTCGGCATTTGGGATGCGCTGACGTCTGTGGGTATTGACGCAGGAGAGGTTCCTGCCAGAATAGAAATCAACAAGCCCGGCGCACGGTAAGCGCCTTAACATATATATTATCCCCCTCCCGATGTTATTGGAAATAGCACAGTATGGAAATCCGGTATTGAAGGAAAAATGCCGCCCTGTAGAACATTTTGACGACAGCCTGAAAACCCTGGCGGAGAATATGCTGGAAACCATGTACGCAGCAGAGGGCATTGGCCTGGCGGCTCCCCAGGTGAGCATTCCCATTCAACTGGTAGTGATTGATATCCCGAAGGAGGAAGAGTCCGTCACCTGGCTTAAAGTGAACGGAGAGGACAAGGAGCTTTCCGACATCATGCCTTTGATGTTTGCCAATCCTGTTCTGGAACCTTACGGACCCATGCATCCTTTTCATGAAGGCTGCCTTAGCGTGATGAAGATACGCGCTTCCGTCGTGAGGCCGGACTTTGTCAAGGCTACGGTGCTTCTGATTGACGGAAGGGAAATAACGATTGACTGCAACGGCCTTCTGGCCAGATGCCTGCAGCATGAATGCGACCATTTGAACGGCATCCTTTTTGTGGAGCGCGTTTCTTCCGCACAGAAGATTACCCTGCGCAACAAATTGAAGCGTCTGGCATTGGGATACTAGCTTTCCGTGACTTCCCTCAGGCCTTTATGGCAGCCAAAGGAGGGGGGCAAAGAAGACCGCATTCCGGAACCGCAAAGTTTTACAGCCGGGAACCGTCCCGTGATGTTCCCGGCAGACTATAATCCACCCGGGTTCGCAGTATTCGGAAGAGAAGAGGTCAGGACGCTTTTTCCGGATCCGGCTGAACCGGTTTTCCAGATTCCCTTTTGACGCGTATTTGCAAATCCGCCAAAGCGTTCATGTAGTAAATGTACGCGTCAAAGGCGGATGCATACGGCGTGAAGGAGTTTTCCTTCTGCATATAATGGAAGTGGTCCGCACTCTGCAGTTTGCGCCAAACGTGGGTAAGATCCTTGTCATGGGCTGCCTTGACCGGTTTTTCCAGACGGTAGATTTTGCGGAGGGCTTCATCCTGCATGACGTTGCCATTCCAATGGGACATGGTTCCAAAAGTGGAGCAGGTCATTTCCTGGGTGCATTCACAGACGGAAACAGGTTTGATTTCCCGCGCCACTTCGGACGGAGTCATGAACCGGTTGCCGGCGTCTATGCAGGCGAGAATCATCGTACGCCAGAATTCGAAGACGCCTGTAGCGTCAGACTGGCGTTCCCCCCAGCGTTTCATAGTCCATGGACAGGGTAGTGACGCTTCCCTGCTGGTGCGTCAGCCAATCCGCGAAAGTGGTGGGGGGAAAGCGGGTATTCCGACCATTCCGGATCAGTCCGCATGATTGCCAGGTCATTGGAGAGTTCCCGGTTGCGGAAAATGGTGGTGGTGTTATACACCCACGGAGCCAAGAAGACTTCATTGCTGGTGAATCCCTTGAGCATGGCCGGGTTGCCGTCCGCCATGATGCCCTTGAAGCCGAGCGTTTCCGCCTGCGCCGCAATGGCGTTGGAGTACAGCATGCCGGTATTCATCAGCACATCCGTTTCCTGATGGAAGAGTTTTTTGAGAAGCTCCCGGTGTTCTTCAATTTGTTCGGCAAATTCCTGAGGAGAGTAAACGGAGGCCAGGGAATTGTAGTAAGGCATTGCCAGAAAGTCCACGCATCCGGTTTCCGCCAGATCCTTGAAAGCGGCAATCAGGTCCGGCCTGTGGTACAGGGCCTGTTCCAGAATGACTCCGCTGAGCGCCAGTCCAAAACGGAATTTGCCCCCGGTGAGTTCAATAAGCTGTTTCATCAGCCGGGTTGCCGGGAAGTAACAGCGCTCCGCCACCGTGCTGAGCACGCGGGCATTCAGATCATCATCTTCATAAAAGGCGTGTTCTCCAATTTTGAAGAAGTCATAATGAATCAGCCGGTTGGGCTGATGAGCCACGAAAGTGAGGGAAATGTTGCTCATGGACGGAGGGGAGAGGGCTGAGAGTTATTAAGTAAGGTAAAAAGGCGTTTTTAGCGGTTCAGCACATGTTCATAAACCCGGATGACCTTGTCCGCGGCGGCGTCCCAAGTGGAGGCCTTGATGTCCTCCGTGCTCTGTTCCACTACTTTCCGGTACAGTTCCTCATCCGTGCAGAGATGAACGATATGCTCCGCCATTTTGTTGACGTCCCAGAAGTCAGCTTTCAGGGCTCCCTTCATGACTTCCGCTACGCCGGACTGCTTGGAAATCACGGCGGGAATGTTGAATTGGGCCGCCTCCAGAGCAGAAAGGCCGAATGGCTCCGATACGGAAGGCATGCAGTAGATGTCCGTGATGGAGAGGAGTTCATTGACTTTATCCTTGTTCAGGAAACCGGTGAAGTGAATTTGTCGCCCACGCCCTTGAAGGCTCCGGATTCAATCAACTGGCGGAGTTTTTCTCCCGTACCGGCCATGACGAAGCGTACGTCGTCCGTCTGTTCCAGAACCTTGGCGGCAATCTGAAGGAAGAATCCCGGACCTTTCTGCGCCGTCAGGCGACCCAGGAAGAGCACGAGTTTTTCCGGGAATTTTTTCTTGCCTTTGAAGACTTTGACCGGATCCGCGCCGTTGTGAATGGGAAATATCTTATGGGGGTCAATGGCATAGTGCCCGCTGGCGATGGTTCCCGTGTATTTGCTGACCGGGATAACGGCATTCGCCTGTTCCATGCCGAATTTTTCAATGTCGTAAATCCAGCCGCGGGCATCCGCTCCGGCCCGGTCAAACTGGGAAGCGTGCAGGTGCACCACCAGGGGCTTGCCCGTGGCTTTTTTCACTTCCACGCCAGCCAGGTAGGTCAGCCAGTCGTGGGCGTGGATAATGTCAAAATCCTGCTGGAGGGCGACTTTTACCGCTATTTTTGAGAATTGAATGACTTTCAGGGCCAGGTCTCCGGCGTAAAGGTCTTCCTTGTTCCTGAACAGCTGGAGGTCGGCTTCATGCGTTTTGGAGAAGGTGATGCGGCCTTCCTTGGTGAACTGCACCACGCCGGATTCCCCTTCCACGGTGGTGTAGGGGTCCAGTTCAATGGGCGCGCGCTCCACCAGGGCAAAGCTGTCATAAGAATATTTCCGGTCCACTTGCTCCACTTCCCGATAGGAGACGTTATTGAGACCGGTGAGCTGAAATCCGTCAAAAATGACGGAAGGGTCGGCCTTGGGAACGATCACCCTTAAATCCACTTTTTTTGCCAGCGCCTTGGAAAGACCCAGGCAGGCAATGCCCAACCCCCCGTTGACCAGGGGCGGGAATTCCCATCCTAATGTAAGAACTCGAATTGTGCTCATCGGTTGATGTGGTTTGTCGGTGCCGGGAAGGATACGGACTCGTGCCGTGTTGTACACCAACGCAATAAACCAGATTTTTCATGTTCGGTCTAGATTAATATGAATAATTTTACTCTAATAATGAAAAGAAAAGTGCTGCTTTAGTTCAATCTTGCGTTCGTCATGAAATTGATTTAGTCTGGACTGAACGCTTTTGATCCTCTCTTCCGTCCGGCTTCAATGTGCTCCGTTTCCAACATCCCTGAAAGACGAAAAACACCTCCTCTCCGGGGGAGTTTCGTCAAATGGGAGTACACGAATACGGTTTCCAAAATAACTCTCAGCGTGTGTCTTGCTGATGCCGGTATTGTCCGCGTAACGTATTTCCCCGGAGCGGTGCCGGAAGACGAGCCGAGTTATGCCGTAAGCCCCGGATATTCCGCGCCGGGAGCGGAAATCCGCGAGTATGATGAGGCCGGGGTTCATGTCGTTGAGACGTCCCTGCTCCGCATCCGCATTCACACGGAGGAGCAAAAGGTGGATTTTTACGATGTTGCCACGGATGAGCCCCTGCTGACGGATGAGGGCGGATTCGGCCGGGAGAGCAAGGACTGGACTGGAGACGCCCGGGTATGGATACGGAAAAATCTTCAGGAAACGGAGCATTTTTTCGGGCTTGGGGACAAGCCGTGCGCCTTGAACCTGAGGGGCAAGTATTTCTCCATGTGGGGAGCGGACCATTATGATTTCCATGAGGAGTCGGATCCCCTTTACAAAAGTATTCCCTTTTTCCTCAGTTTGCGGGAAAGGAAGGCGTACGGCCTATTGTTTGACAACACGTGCCGTTCGTATTTCGACTTCGGAGCTACGGATGAAAAGGTTCTTTCCTTCGGGTCCTTCGGGGGCCTGATGAATTATTATTTCATTTACGACAACACTCCTCTGGACATCATCTCCGCTTATACGCGCCTTACCGGTACGCCTGAATTGCCGCCTTTGTGGGCGCTGGGGTACCACCAGTCCAAGTGGAGCTATTATCCGGACAAGGCCGTATACAATCTGGTGGAGCGTTTCCGGGGCATGGGCATTCCGTGCGATGCCGTGCATCTGGACCATCATTACATGGAACGGAAGGAGGGATTTACCTGGGACAAACAGAATTTTCCCGACGCGGAAGGAATGGTCCGCGCCCTGGAGAAGGACGGTGTGAAGACGGTTCTGATTGTCAATCCCGGCGTGAAGGTCAATTCCGCCAATCCGGTCTGGAAAGAGGGGATGGAACGCAATTATTTCTGCCGCCGGTCGGAAGGCAATTTATTGTCGGAGGAAGTATGGCCGGGACTTTGCAATTTCCCGGATTTTACGGCTCCCGCCGTACGCGGCTGGTGGGCGGATCTGTTCAGCAGGGATATTGGGAAAATTGGCGTGCGCGGCCTCTGAACGACATGAACGAACCTGTCGTTTTTCCGGACCGCACTTTCCCGATGGATACGCGGCATGAATATGACGGCATGCCCTGTTCCCATGAAAAGGCCCATAATATTTACGGGCAGTGCATGGCGGAAGCCTCCTGGCTGGGCATGAAGCGTCACGCTCCGGACCGGCGCCCCTTCCTGCTGTCCCGATCCGGTTTTGCCGGATTGCAGCGCTTTGCCGCCACATGGACAGGGGACAACCGGTCCAGCTGGGAACATTTGAAGCTGGCCAATTTCCAGTGCCAGCGGCTTGCGGCTTCCGGCATTTCCTTTGCGGGAGCGGATGCTGGGGGATTCATGGGGCATCCCACGCCGGAATTGTTTTGCCGCTGGATGCAAATGGCTTCTTTCCACGGTTTTTTCCGCAATCATTCCTCCGGGGAGTTCGGCGGTCAGGAGCCATGGGTTTTTGGGCAGGAAGTCACCTCTTACGTGAAAGCCGCCATAGAGGGCCGCTACCGCCTGCTTCCCTATATCTACACGCAGTTCCGCCGGTACGCGGAGACGGGCATGCCCGTGCTGCGCTCCCTGGCCCTGCAATGTTTTACCAACAAGGACACCTACTGGCGGGGGGCGGAGTATTTCTTTGGAGACCATCTGTACGTCATTCCCATTCATGAGCCGCAGGAAGGCGGGCGGTTCCTCTACATTCCGGAGGGCGTCTGGTATTCCTACCACACGGACAGCCTGATGGAGGACACAGGAAAGGATGTATGGGTGAAGTGCCCCCTTTCTTTCCTGCCCGTGTATGTCCGCGGAGGGGCGGTAATTCCCCATTGGCCGGTACAGCAATACGTGGGAGAACTGCCTCGGCCGCCGCTGACGCTGGATGTATGGTGGGCGCCGGAAGGGGAGGTGGCTTCCCATTTGTATGAAGATGCAGGGGACGGATATGCATACCGGAACGGAGAATGCGCCGTGCATGGGTTCCTTTACCGCGGCGGCACCAATTCCCTGGAGCTGGATTGGAACTGCGAAGGGGATCCCTGTGCGTTCCATGAGTCCGCAGAGGTGGTTTTGCACGGTTTGCCTGCGGGTATTTCCGTCAGTGCATGCATGGACGGCGTGCCGTGCTGCGGCGTGATGAGGGAAGGAAGGGTGTGGAAAATACCGGTGAAGGATAAATTTGACACGCTTTCCGTCTGCTGGCCGGAGGAATAATGTTCTTCCATTAAGGGATGAGGCGTCCGGAGGAACTGTCATGGAAGGTGGAAACTGCGCCTGACCGTATCCCTCTTCAGTTTCAGTTCCCGCCATTCATGCGTCAGGGTGGAGGAGGCCACTACGCCGCCCCCGGTGCAGAGTGCGAGCCTCTGCCCCTGCCAGTACAGGGAGCGGATGCCTACCAGGCAGAAAAAGTCTCCATCTTCCAGAAACCCGAACGGGGCGCCGAAGTGAAGCGGACAGCGGAGACGTGAACGCCAGTCGTCCAGCTGGGCGAGCGTGTTTTCCGTGCGGGGCTGGGAACCCAGGGCGGGGGTGGGGTGGAGCAGCCGTATCCAGTGGGCCGGAGTATGCTGTTCGTCCGATTCCAGTGTGAGGTAAGTGACGAAGTGGATCAGGGTGCCCAGGTTCAGCACGCTGCGTGCCGTTCTGGTGACGCTGCCGAAGGGGGACAGGCGGGAAAGAATGCTGCCCGCCACGATTTCATGCTCGCGGATTTCCTTGTCGTCGTTGATGAAAACCCCTTCATCCTCCGGACGGGCCGTTCCTGCCAGGGCCATTGTCTCCAGGCGGCGGCCCTGCTGGTGGAACAGTGTTTCCGGAGTGATTCCGCAGAATCCTTCCCGTTCCGTCCACCAGGCGTAGGGATAATGGGACGGAGAGCTGCTGATGGCCCGCAGGATGAGTTCCCGGGGTGTGTGTGGGAGCAGCATTTCCCCGAACTGGGGGATCGCCGGAACGCTTTTCATCAATTGCCCGGCAGCGATTTGCTCCATCATTTCCGCAAAAACCTGCGCGTATGCGTCCGGAGATGGTTCCGCCCACCGGATTTCCGGAGCAGGCGGGGGAGGATTTCCCTCCGCCGGGAGAGCATGAAGGGCTGCCGGTATTTTCCATGGCCGCGGGTCGTCCAGCCGGAATGTATCAATATAAAAAGCGGGGCCGGAATCCGGCGGTTCCGCTGATTCCCGGAAAGGCCCGGTTCCGAGAAGAAGGCCGCGGGAAGGGTGCTTGATCAGGGCTCCGGAAGTCAGCGTTTTTATGTCCATACGCAATTCATGTTAAAATGCCGCCGCCGGGAATTCCAGCTATTTGAATGTTTGTGAAGTGCGGAAGAAACGGGAATGACGGTTCAGTGGGCGCCTCCGTTTTTCCAGAATGTCCCATGGATGGCATGGACCTGAAAAAGGGCATTCCCCTTCGTCCCTGACGCTTTTTCCTCCTCCGTTGAAAAAGCAGGGGATGACGGCCTTTCCCTGCCCGGAGCCTGTAACGGAGAGGAACTCCGCCCCTGTTTCCTGGAGCCGTGCGCCATGTCACGTGCGTTCCCCTTTTGAATTGACGGGGAAAAGCACTCAAGTAAGCTCTAAAGAGCTTCCGACCCTATGCAGATAATGAACAGACCAGCACCATCAGTCCCCACCGCCGATATTCCGGTAGAGGCCATGCTGGCAGAGGTGCGGAAGCCGCTGGGACCCGTTTGGTGGAGCGTGTTTCTCGCCAGCGCATTGCTGGCGGCGTGGGGCATAGGGTGGAGTTCCTGGCGTATTGCCGCAGAGGGTGTGGGCGTGCTGGGGGTGAATAATAATGTGGTGTGGGGGCTGGACATCGTGCATTTTGTTTTCTGGATAGGCCTGGGGCATGCGGGCACCCTGATTTCCGCCGTCCTGCTGCTGACGTGCCAGTCATGGAGAAGCCCGATTGCGCGCGGAGCGGAACAGATGACCCTGTGCGCGGTTATCTGCGCCGCCGTTTTCCCTGTGGTGCACGTAGGGCGTGTCTGGATGGCGTGGATGGCTTCCCCGTTGCCGGAAGTGAGCGGAATTTGGCCGGACATGGCCTCTCCTTTGATGTGGGATGTCATGGCAGTCAGCACCTATTTTCTTCTTTCCCTGTTGTACTGGTATATCGGCCTGGTGCCGGATTTCGCGTTGCTGAGGGATTGCTGCAAGGGGCGTCTGAGGCGCCGGTACGGGTGGCTGGCACTGGGCTGGCAGGGGACGGGGCGCCAGTGGCGCGCCTATGAAAAGGCCAGCCTTCTTTTTGCGGTTATTCTGACTCCTCTCGTGGTATCCGTTCATTCCGTGGTGAGTTTCGATTTTTCCGTGACTCAGGTGCCGGGGTGGCACCAGAGCATTTTCCCGCCCTATTTCGTAGGGGGGGCCATCCTCAGCGGCATGGCGATGGTTCAGCTGATTCTGCTGGGGGTGAGGCGTCTGATGGCCGGCAGCGGCGTTCGCCGGGCCGTTACTCCGGCCATTCTGGATTTAAGTTCCCGGTTTGTGCTGGCCCTGAGCCTGGTGATGGGAGCCATGTATTTGTGGGAGCATCTGGCAGCCATTCTGAATGGAGGCTCTCCGGAGCCGTTTCCGGGCAGAAATCCTGTGAATGCCGTGTTCCTCATCGTCATGGTTGCCGGGAATGTGGCGCTGCCCCAGTTGTTCTGGTTCCGCTCTCTGCGAACCAACCGCTGGGTGATCGCCGCCGTGGCTCTGGGAGTGCTTGCGGGCATGTGGATGGAACGTTTCTGGATTGTCGTGAATTCCCTGAAGGCATCCCTGCTGGCTGCCAACATCGGAGATTATTTCCCCAGCGTGACGGATTTGGCCATGATGGCCGGGAGCGTGGGGCTGTTTATGGCCCTGTACATGGCGCTGGTGCGTGTGGCTCCGTTCTTCTCCCTGTGCGACGTGCGGGAACAGCAATCCCTGAACAAGGAGGGCGGGGCATGAAAAAGCCCGTCATTTCCGGCTGGGTGCTTTCCTTCGGTTCGGAGAAGGCGCTCCTTCAGGCCGTCCGCGTGCTGGTGAAGGAGGAAAATCTGCGCTGGGAGGTTTGCGCACCTTATCCCTGCGCCGCTGTTCGTCTTGCCAACAGGCACGCCGGGAAGGCCGTGGGAGCAGGCGTCCGGCTGTGGGCCGCAGCGGGCGGCGTCTGCGGGTTTCTGGCCGTGGCTCTGTGGCTTTACTGGACGCAGTTCTGTGCGGATCCCCTTGTGACCCAGGGCAGGGTCCAGGGCTGGGACAGCTGGCCCGCATATGTCCCTCCCCTGTTTGAAGGAACTTTGCTGGGGGCCGGATTGCTGACCGCCGCCGGTTTCCTGAAGGGGGCTCTTCTCCCGCAGTGGCACGACTGGGCGTTCGAGTGTGATTTTTTCAGGACGGATGAGCACGGGAACGGTTACTTCATTCTGCTGGAAGGCGGGAGCGAAGGCCATGCCGCCGTTTTGGCTGAAGCCCTGCATCCGGATGCCCGCGAGTACGTTCATGGGAAAGGAGGCCATGAGAGGAGGCATCACGGCGGTAGCAGCCCTTGTTCTCCTGGGAGCGCTCTGGTTCCTGGCAGGGGACGACGATGGAAGAAATGCCGTTCCCCGTTTGTTTGACAATATGAATGATCGTCCTCTGGCGGATGCCCAGCAGGTGGGGATTTCTTCCGCCGCCCCGGACCGGAAAACGCGTTTGGCGCCTCCCCGCTCCGTGGCGCAGTCCCTGGGCATGAACGGAACGGTCCGAAAACGGGAGGATGACCGGGACTCCTTTGCTGCGGAAGGTTCCTATTTTTCCTCCGGCCGCATGCAGGGCGGAGAGGAGGATTCCATGCCTCTGGAACTGGGCGGCATCTCCCGCAGCCGCGACGTGCTGGCGGAGGGGCGCGCGCTTTATCTGGCGCATTGCGCCGTTTGCCACGGAGAGGACGGAAGCGGACGCGGAAGCATGGCCGCTTATGACACCTATCCGCAAATAGGCCCCTTCCGGGATGAAAAATATGCTTCCTATTCTTCCGGAAAAATGTTCAGGAGCATTCGGTTGGGGCAGGGAAACATGCCCGCTTTCGGAAACATTCTCACGGCGCGGGAAATCTGGTGTCTGGTGGCGTTTATCCGCCATTTGCAAGCGCCGCCGGAAGAACCTGCCGTTCAACAAAAGGAACAACATTCATGAACAGCAATACATCTTCAACAGGCGGGGAACGCCAGGACCGTCCGGGATTCGGCTGGGCCGGGCGTTCCGCTGCCCTTTCCCTGTGGATCATTTCCGTTCTATTATGGTGTGTGCTGATGCGCCAGTCCTTTACGGCCATGCCCTGGGACGACATGACGGTAGCCGGAGAAAGGTTGCAGGAATTGAGAAGGCCGTTCGCCGCTGCCGGAATGGCCGTAGGGGTCCTTGGCTCCAGTCTCTGTCTGGGGTGCCTGTTCTGGCTCTGCCTGTCTTCACTGACGGGTTCCGGCTGGGGCATTGCGCTGAGAAGGGTGCTGGCGGCGGGTTGCTGGGGTTTTTTACCCGGTGTTTTGGTATTGGCCGGAACGGTCGGCTGCCTGACTACCGTGATTTTTCCGGAAGCAGCCCGGTACTGGGGAGTGGCGGATGTTGCCTCTCCCGGCGTCCAGCCCTTCGGCGTTCTGGATTTGGCTGACTTCTCATGGTGGAACCCGGCATGGCTGTACGTGCGCGTGGGGAGTATTGCGGCGCTTTCCTGGAGCATGGCCCAGGTATGGGAAACGCTGGTTGCGGAAAAAAATGTCTGGACGCCTTCCTTCCGCCGGGGCTCTGCCGCCGTCTGCATGGTCATGACGGTGATGATGCTGGGCCTGCTGGGGATGGACATGCTGGGAGGGACGGGAAAGGTCGTTCTTTCCATGTTCCCCGTATACATGATTGCATATGTTCTGCTGGCGTCCCTGGCATTCGCTGTGTTGTCTGCCGTGTTCCTGAGGCGGCTGGACGGAGGGAAGGAGCTGCCTTGGCCCCGCCTGGGCGGCATGCTGATGGCCATGGTTCTGGTGAAAGCCTATATTGTGTATTCTCAGTACATGATTACCTGGTACGCCTCCATTCCGGCTGAAATGTCCTTTTATAACGCAGCCGCTTCCTCCGGCTGGTCCGGAATGTTTGCCGCGGCTCTTGTTCTTCAGCTTCTGCTGCCTTTCCTTATTTTGCTATTCCCCGCGTTGAGACGTCGGCCGTCCGCTTTGGGCGCTGTATGCGCCGGGGTGCTGTTTGGCTCCCTGCTGGAAGCATGCTGGATGTTCGGCCCCGGCCTTGGGCTGGACCCGTCCGCATGGAAGGCATGGCTTCCGCTTGTCCTGCTCTTGGGAGGGATGGCCCTGATCTGCTGTTTTTCCTTCCTGGGGGCGCTGAGCGTCCGCAGGGTATTTCCCGAATCATGATGAACCGTACCGCCGCCGTTTTTTCTGTTTTCCCGCCGTCCAGGCGAGTATCTCCCCCTGTTCTGGCTGGCAGGGGCTTTCGTGCTGGGTTTCCTGTGGTCGCTGGCGTACGCTTCCGGTCTGGTGGCGGAGGAGCCTTTGCCGTGGCCGGCCGGCCGCCTCATGTTCGCATTCTACGGCATGCTGGTATACGGCTGGGCCCTCCCCGTCCTGTTTTCCTTTGCGGCGGGAAGCAGGAGCCGGTGGATGAAACCCGCAGAATGGCTCTGGCATGCCTGCGTTGCGCTGGGGTTGGCGACTATTGCCGCAGGGAATGGGTGCGGCGTGCTCCTGATGCCTTTTGACTGGTGGGTTTGCCCGGTTTTTGCCTTCCTTGCCGCAGGGGCGGCGTGCGTCGCATGGTTCCGCCCGTTTCCGTGGCCTGTACGGCTGTTGTTCAGTTCCTCCGCCGGGTGTGTGGCCGCGGCCCTTTGGGCGTTGGGATATACGCAGGCATTGTCCATGAATGGCCTGCTGGATGTTTCCGCCCTGGGAGGAAGCCTGTCCTGCGGGCTGATGTTTGCCGCCCTGGGAGCGGCGGCGCTCCGCCTGGATATGGCGCAGGGAGGGCTGCCGGAATTCTGTCCGTCTGGATGGCCCTGGTGCTGGCGGCGGCTCCGGTGATTGGCGGGCTGGGGGGGGCTTCAGGGGTTTCCCGTGCCGTGGATGTTGGTGGAGGCCGGTACCGTCTGGTTTTGGTGCGCCGTTCTTCCCGCCGTCCTGGCGGTGGCGCGTTTTTGGATAAAATCCGGTACGAAGACTGGAATATGGGTGAAGACCGGAGTTTCCCTGCTTGCCTTGCTGGCGGCATGGAACGTGTTTGTTGTGGGTGCGCCTGAGCTGATGCAGTTTTCCCTGTCTGCGTGGCATGAACCGGAATTATGGATTCTGCTGGGGGCCGGAGTTTTGATGATGGCAGGGGGGAAGGCCCCCGGACGTTTCCCTGTGGCATGGAGGTTGTTGGGCGCAGGCGTCTGCGGCGTGCTTCTGGCGTATGCCGTGGGCGTGCTTGCTGCCCTGGATGTCCAGGCTTTTCCTGAGGCCCGTCGCGCGGAGCTGATGAGCGGCTGGGTGGGCATGGCTGCCTGCGTCCACGCCGTTGCCATGGCTTTTTGCCTGGCGGGAAGCCTCTGCCTGTGGCGGCCAGCGGGAGTGGAAGATGGAGGCCGGGAGCCTTCCCCTCCGTTTTTGCGGCGTTTCTTCTTCATTTCAGCCGTAGCGGCGGCTTTGGCGCTGGCGACGGCTGCGGCCGTTTTTTTGCATGCTCCGCCTCCGGATTCCATGGAGGTCAGGAGACCCGTTCATGATGCGGAAGGTTCCGGTATTTATGCCGCGGAGGGGTGTGCCCTGTGCCATACCCAGATTATCCGGCGTTCCCTGTCCGGAAAGGACTGGCAGACGGCGATTGACCGCGGGACGGATCCTGATTTCCCCTACCGGGTCAGTGAACCGGAAGACATGGATGCCGAATTCAACAGGGAAGGAGCGCCGCAGGCGGGCGTGGCAGCCATAGGCCCGGACCTGAGCAATGCGGCGGAATACGCCGCCGGGAGGCTGGAATATGAAGACGCCGTATCCGGCGGCACGCGCGCCGCGCAGGCGCGGGAATGGCTGGCCCTGCATCTTTACAACCCGCGGGAAATGCAGTTCAACAAGCCCTGGACTGTATGTCCGTCCATGCCCGGACTGTTTGAGGAACGCACGGTGGAAGGGAACGCCCCCTCCACGGCTGCCCTGCCTGTCCGGATGGAACGGGGCCGGGAGCTGGTGCCTTCCCCGCGCGGGGAGCGCCTGTTGAACTACCTGGAGTCCCTGCGGAGGGAGGAACCCTCCCTGAAGCGCGACCAAATCCATTCCTTTCCGGCCCTGTCCCACATTCACCCGGATTATGCCGCGCATCCTCCCGCCGTGGACATGGAACGCCTGAAGAAGGCCCGCGCCGCCGCCGTGATGGAAAAGGGCAGGGGCGTGTACCTTTCCAAATGCGCCATCTGCCACGGCAACGACGGCATGGGGGACAAGGTGACCTATCCGCCCCTGGCCGGATCCGAATGGCTGAAGGAAAAGCCTGATGCGGAAATCGTCAAGATCATCCTCCAGGGACTGACCGGACCCATCACGGTGAATGGAAAGGAATGGGATTCCACCATGCTGCCGCCCGGCGTCACGGACTCCCGCGACCTGGCGAACCTGCTCACATTCCTGCGCCGCCAGTTCGGCGGGGTGGAGAAGGCGGCCTATACGCCGGAGCAGGTGGACGCCATCCGCCGGGAGCTGTGACGGGAGGGCCCCCGATTACAACGTTTCATGCTCCTGAACGGAAATGGCTGCAAATGCCATTCTATGAATTTAGATGATACGTCCGCCCTTTCTGCGGACAGAAACGTTGTAATCGGAACAAATGCCAGTGCCGCCAATGGCACGGACAATGTTGTGATAGGTTACCTCTTCCACCAGAGACGACCGGGGTACCGTTGTGGGTTCCACGTTCGTGGGCACCAACTCCGCTGGAACCGCCCTGGGGGATCATATTAAAGTAGGGAATTCCTGCGTTTCCGTAGGTTTCTAGTCCAATACGGACCACTGTCACATGGGGATTGCCCTGGGTTATCAGAGTAATACGTCCAATGAATCGGAGAAGCTCCATACGGCCACGGCCTATTCCTTCTGCGCGGGCATGGGTTCCCGGATCGAGGGGGACCTTCTGCATAGGCATCGGCAGGGGGGGTATGTGGAAGACGGCTGCGGGCACAGCATCGTGCTTGGCGGCTATTCCAGGTCGGAAGTGCTCAGCGACATTGTGATTTCCGGCGGCCACGCGACGGCCACCCGGTGTGGTTCGTCAGTCCGGGCGTCACCAGCGGGGAGATGATGCTGGCCAGACAAGCCCTTTTAGATTTCCACAACTTCCTCTTTCGTGATGGTATTGTAGGCCAGTGTTATCCCTCCGAAGCCGGAACCGGGGGCCGGAGGATTGCCCGGGTCAATGTCCTTTGCAAATCCAGCGGGTATAATTCCAGTTTGGTGCCGGGGGTGCAGAAAAATACCACGTCGGGATTGTCCCCGGTCTCGTCCGTTTTAAAACCAAGCTTGTCCCGGTAAAATTGCAGGGACTTTTTCATGTCTATGACTCCAAGGCAGATGCCGGTTACTCTGTTCATGTTCTTCTTCATGGAATTGGCGAATAGCCTGTTTTTCTGTTTAATGTTTTGCGCAGCCTCCGCCAGGAAAATGTGTTTTTCCCGGTTTTGTTAACGTCTGGTTTTATGGTGAAAGAAACGGAGCCGTCCGCAGGTAGTTAAGGAACCCTTTCATGAATCTTCCTTCCTCCCGCATTCCCTGGCTGGACAACATCCGTGTTTTTGCCTGTATTCTCGTTATTGCCAGCCACATCGTGGGGCAGTTTTTTGTGTCGCCTCCTTTCACTCCGGACAATGAAACCTTTGCCTGGTCCTCCTTTTATACGGTGCTGGTGCGGGTCTCCATCCCCCTGTTTTTCATGATTTCCGGCGCCCTCCTGCTGCCCGTTCGGGATACGACGGGGCAATTCCTGAAAAAACGCTTCACCCGCGTCCTGTTCCCCTTCCTGCTGTGGTCTGCGTTTTACACTGTTTTTCCGTGGAGCTATGAAACGCTCACGGGGGACAGTTTTCACTCCGTCTTCCCCCTCTCACGGGTCACGCCGGACCTGGAAACCATGGGAACGAACCTGCTGCTGATTCCACTGAAATTCAGCGTGGGCATTCATCTCTGGTACCTCTACGTGCTGATGGGCCTTTACCTCTTCCTGCCAGTCATATCCCCCTGGGTGGAGAAAGCGGGAAAGGCGGCCTTTGCCTACTTCCTGCTACTGTGGGCGCTCACCCTCTTGTTCCCTTATCTCCAGACCATTTTCCCCAGCTATCTGGGAAAATGCCCCTGGAATGAATACGGGGCCCTGCATTCCTTCTCCGGGTACCTGGGCTACATGGTGCTCGGCTGCTTTCTGAGGAAATACCCTGGGAATGCCTCCTTCGCCCGCACGGCCTGCTGGGCCGTTCCGTGTCTGGCCGCGGCCTTTTGGTTTACCCTCCATTTCTACCGGACGTCCACGGCTCAGGCCTGGTCCTCAAGCGGCGACTACATCGGCTTCGCCAGCATTAATGTGGCCCTCATGTCTGTGGCATTATTCGTTCTCTTCCAGTCATTTACCGCATTCAGAGCCGGGTCCGCGCCGCGGCGGTTCCTGGCTGATTTCTCCAGCATGAGTTTCGGCATCTACCTGGTCCACTTTGTGCTGGTGGGAGCCGTTTACCGCCTCTTTGGCATGCTCCATCTGTTGTTCCTTCCGGCTTCTCTTTCCATTCCGCTGCTGACTGCGGCGACGTGCCTGGCAGCCTGGGGAATCATCAAGCTGCTCTCCTTCCTCCCCGGCAGCAGGTACCTGATCGGATAAATTCCGGCATGGAGACAAAAAACTGCCCTCCGCACCGTGTGGCGGGAGGGCAGTCCGGATGGAAAAAGCGGGAAAAACAGGGATCAGCTCAGGGTTTCCACCAGTTTGTCGCCGTAAGCGGAGCAGGTAAGTTCCGTGGAACCGGGAATCATTTCCGCAAGGTCGAACGTAACCGTTTTTTCGGAAATCACCCGGTCAATGGCCTGAATCAGCAGATCGGCGGCTTCCGTCCAGCCCATGTAGCGCAACATCATCTCCGCAGACAGGATGACGGAGCTGGGGTTGGCCTTGTTCAGTCCGGCCAGTTTCGGCCCGGTGCCGTGCGTAGCTTCAAAAATGGAATGCCCCGTCAGGTAGTTGATGTTGCCTCCGGGGGCGATTCCGATGCCGCCGACCTGCGCCGCCAGGGCGTCGGAGATGTAATCCCCGTTCAGATTCAGCGTGGCTACCACGTCGAAGTTTTCCGGATGGAGCAGAATTTCCTGAAGGAAGGCGTCTGCAATGCAGTCCTTGATAACGATACCGTTGGGAAGTTTCAGCCAAGGGCCGTCCCCTATGGGGAGGGCGCCGTATTCCCGCCGTGCGACATCGTATCCCCAGTCACGGAAGCCGCCTTCCGTGAATTTCATGATGTTGCCCTTATGCACCAGCGTGACGCTTTTCCTTCCGTTTTTCACGGCATAGTCAATGGCGGCGCGCACCAGGCGCTCCGTGCCTTCACGGGAAACGGGCTTGATGCCGAAGCCGGAGCTTTCCGGGAAACGCACCTTTTTCATGCGGTCCGGGAAAATGCGGCTCATGGTATCAAAAAACAGCTTGGCATCCTCCGTGCCTTCCTTGAATTCGATTCCGGCGTAGATGTCTTCCGTGTTTTCGCGGAAAACGACCATGTCCACTTTTTCCGGAGCTTTGACGGGAGTTTCAATGCCGTTGAAATAGCGCACGGGACGCAGGCAGACAAACAGATCCAGATCCTGCCGCAGCGTGACGTTCAGGCTGCGGATGCCTCCGCCCACCGGAGTGGTGAGGGGGCCTTTGATGCCGATGAGGTACGTGCGAAAAGCTTCCACCGTTTCATTCGGAAGCCAGGTGCCCAGATTGTCAAAAGATTTCTGCCCGGCAAAAACTTCATACCATGCGATGGAACGCCTGCCCTGATAAGCCTTGGCTACGGCTGCGTCAATGACACGGGAGGCCGCCGCCCATATCTCAGGACCGGTTCCATCACCGATGATGAAAGGAATGACGGGCCTGTCCGGAACGCAAAGCCTGTCGTTCTGCATGGTGACGGCTGCACCGTCCGCGGGAGGGGTGAATGTTAAATTGGCCATGACGTGCGTTCCTTTATAGGACGCAGCCCGGTTTGGCAAGATAAAAGAGCGGAATGGGGAACTGCGCTTCGTGGAGCAACCGGCCTTGAAAATGTTTTCCTCATCCCGCATGCGCGTGTCTCAGAACCAGCGGTCCTTCCCGGAAGGTTCTTCCGGCCGACTGGCTTCTTCCCGGAGGCGTTTGAGGAAATTTTCTTCAGCCTGATGTTTCAAGCCGCTCTCCATGATATGCTTCCGGGCGTTTTCGTTCAGCTGGTTGACGGCAATGGCGGCATCTTCGGAAGTCAGCCTGTTCCAGATGCCGGCGTCATCCTTCACGATTCGCAGGGACCCCTCCACCATCTCACAGGAAATCAGATTGCCATGAAGGCCTTCTGCCGTAATGGGGCCTTTGTTTCCTGCGGGAATGATAATCCGAAGAGGTTCGGGCCCTTCCAGATTGATGCCCCCGTGGGCGCGGTAGGCCGCTTTCAGAATCAGCGTTTTCCTGCTCCACCACCAGGTGGTGGAGTAACGGTATTCATATTCAAAAGTCCGTTCCACTGTTACCAGGTTGGCCACTTTTTCATCCTTCTGCACAATCAGGGCCACGCCGCCGTGGTTGGAGGAAAAACCCTTATTGATCAGGGTGAGGCCCGCTTCCCTGCCGGCTTCAATCAGTTTTTCCGCTACAGCCATCGGCTTTTCCGCCGGGGCGGTGATGCAGGTGCGCACACCCCAGAACAATACGGCCAGCACACCTATCAGAACGGCACCCCTGGCCAGCGCGACAATGGCGGGGGAATGGAAAAAGGTGGGGGAGGATCCGCGCATGAGATGTTGTGCGTGGCGGAAGTTCAGGGTTCCGGGTCTTCATGAGAACCATGTTCCCTGATGGGGGGCATGAACAGGGCCAGGAAGGTGAAGGCAATGACGGTCAGGTCATCTATCTGTCCTACTCCCGGAATGAAATCCGGAATCAGGTCAATGGGGGAAAAGGCATAAAGAGCCGTCAGAGCCAGGAGGACAAGCTTGCGTCTGGTGAACAGGCGCGGTTCTCCTTCCCGGCTGCGGAAGTAATTGATGGCCCTGACCAGAAGCTGCTGCCTGGAGCCGTTGGGCGGAATGGGAATCTTGTTTTTCATGGAGATGCAGGGGTGAATTTACCGTCAATGGAAAAGAAACTCTTTTTTATATGGACCGGAAGCAGACCCGGAGGCGGGATAACGGCCCCCCTTCGTCCTACCTTGTCCCGGCAACGGCACGGGAAGGGATTTTTTTGAAGCCGTTTTCTGTAGGCGTCTTTTCATCAGGAAAGCTCTTTCCTTATTGTCTCATGCACTCCCGGCCGCGTCCAGAGCAATTCCCGGCTTCTTCCGGGAATGAGCTTCCTTGCATTTGAGAGAGAGTATAACGTTTACTTTTGTCCCTGCCGTTTTCCGAGCCTGTTTTCCCCCAGCCGCAAAAACGTTCCGCAGGGTAGAGGAGGGCTTCTTCCCCATTGGCCTGCGTTCCCTTCCCGGCAGAGGTCCGCTTGGGCTTGCGGCATTGACACGGCGGGAGGCACGGGGTACTCTCCTGCGGCATATAATGATCAGTTTTACCAATATCAGCGGGGCCGAGGAAATTGGGGCCAATTGCTATTTGCTTGAGATGGACGGCACCAGGATTGTGCTTGACAGCGGGATGCACCCCAAGAAGGAGGGGAAGGCGGCCATGCCGGATTTTGATTCCCTGGAACCCAATTCCGTGGAAGCCGTTTTTTTAAGCCATTCCCACCTGGACCATCTGGGAACGCTGCCTGTGCTTCAGGAGAAACAGCCAGCGGCGGAGGTGTTCATGACGCCCGCCGCGGCAGCCCTGTCTGAAGTGATGCTGCATAATTCCGTGAATGTGATGAGCGCCAAGAGGCTGGACCTGGGCATTGTGGAGTATCCTTTTTTCACCCATAATGATCTGGACAGATTGAGCGACGCCTGGCATGCCAAGTCCTGCAATGAAGTGTTTCGCGTGGGCTTCCGCCAGAACGTGCTGGCCACGTTTACGATGCCGGGCACATCCTGGGGTCTGCCGGCGTGATGCTGGAGGGTGAGAGCGGCCATACCGTATTTTATACGGGGGACGTGCAGTTTGAAGACCAGAGCATGATTCCCGGGGCTGATTTTCCGGAATCCGGCGTAGATACGCTGGTTATGGAGTGCACGCGCGGCGGTTTCCAGCGCAGCGCCCACTATTCCCGGCCGGAAGAGATGGTGAGGTTCGGGAAAGCGATTGCGGAGACGCTGGAACGCGGCGGCGCCGTACTGATTCCGGTATTCGCCATCGGCAAGAGCCAGGAGATGCTGTTCAACATTCACCGTTTCAAGCAGCAGGGGGTGATTCCCGCCAATACTCCCGTGTACTTCGGCGGGTTGAGCGCGAAAGTTTCCCTGTTGTACGACCGTTTTGCCGGGTTGACGCGCAGGCATGACCATGAATTCAAGCTGAAGGAGGAGATTCAGACCGTGCCCCTTCCGCGCAAGGGAAAAGCTCCGCTGGTGTGTTCCCCGGGGAATATTTATGTGGTGTCCAGCGGCATGATGACGGAAAATACGCTTTCCAACGTCATGGCGGAGCAGGTTCTTCCCCAGGAGAAGAATGCTATTTTGTTCGTAGGATATGCGGATCCCGATTCTCCGGCGGGACTGCTGAAGGCAACTCCTGAAGGCGAACTGGTGAAAATGAGGCCCAACGGGCAGCCGGTGCGCCGCAAGTGCGTGGACTGTTTTGATTTTTCCGGGCATGCCACCCGGGACTCCCTGGTTAATTATGCCGTGAAGCTGAACCCCAGGCAGGTGGTTCTGGTGCACGGGGACCCGGATGCCGTGGAGTGGATGCACCACACGCTATCCGCCAAAATGCCTGATTCCACCATCGTCGTTCCTGAGCCGGGACGCCGCTACACTTTCGAGCCATGAGTTTTACCGGAGAAAGAAAGGGGAGGCTGATCGTCTTTGAAGGCATTGACGGCACGGGCAAGTCCACCCACATCGGCCACTTGCGAAAGTATTTGGAGGAGAAGGGGCTGGAAGTGGTGCAGAGTTTTGAGCCCACACGCGGACGGTGGGGCCGGATGCTCCGGGACTCCGCCGTGACCGGACGCCTTTCCGTAGAGGAGGAAGTAGCCCTGTTCCTGAAAGACAGGAGGGAACATGTGAAGATGCTGATTGCTCCCGCATTGGCGCGGGGGGCATGGGTTCTGCTGGATCGCTACTATCTTTCCATGATGGCTTACCAGGGCGCGCGCGGCATAGATCCGGAGGTTATCCGTGCCGCCAATGAAGAATTTGCCCCGGTGCCGGATGCCGTGGTCTGGCTGGACATTCCCGTTTCCGTGGCGCTGGAACGCATTGGGAACCGCGGGGAACGCGACGCTTTTGAGACGGAAGCGGGCCTGGCGGCCTGCCGCAGCGTGTTTGCATCCGTCCATGCTCCCTGGATGCTCCGCATAGACGCGGACGCCGGGAAGGAAGAGGTGGCGGCAAGAGTGCGGAAGGCTCTTTCCATGCGTTTCCCCGATGTCATTGGGGCATAGGCATCTCCTTTCGGCCATAGGCCGGGGATTTTTCCTTAGCGTTTCATTCCTGGCATTTGGATGCTATTCCGCAGGCGCATAAGCCGTTGGATCCGGAATTCCGGCTTCCCTGAAGGCTTCCCGGCGTTCCATGCAGGTGGAACAGACGCCGCAGTGGACGGCTCCGCCCTTGTAGCAGGAATAGGTGCGGGAAAAGTCCACGCCCAAATCCTGGCCCATGGCGGCGATGCCGCCCTTGGACATGTGGATGAAAGGGCGCAGGATGCCCAGGCCGGCATAGGTTCCCAGGCGAATGGCTTCCGTCATGGCGGCCATGAATTCCTCCCGGCAGTCCGGATAGATGCTATGGTCCCCGGAATGGGCCGCAATGACGAGCTGCTGCGCCCCGCAGCTTTCCGCAACCCCGGCGGCGATGGACAGGAAGATGCCGTTGCGGAAGGGGACGACGGTCTGCTTCATCAGTTCTTCATCATAGGAACCGTCCGGAATATCGTCCGCGCCGGAGAGGAGGGCTGATTTCAAATGGGAGGAGATGGAGGAAATGTCAATCACGCGGTGTTCTATGCCCAGACTGGCGGCCTGCCAGGCAGCGCATTTCAGCTCTCGTTCCGCGTGGTTGGAGGCATAGTCAAAGCTGAGGGCCACCCGGACGCGGTGGTTCCGGTGGGCCCAGTGCAGCTACGCTGGAGTCCAATCCCCCGCTGAGCAGTACGGCTGTTTCCATTTTGTCCATGGTCTGGATTACAGGGGGCGGTTTTCCGGATTGTGTTCGGCTGTTGCGGTCAGCTGGATGCCGCCGCGGGGGGAGAAGCGGCCTTCCACCTTCAGCCACCGCGGGGAAATGGCGGCCACCAGATCATCCGTGATGCGGTTGACGATTTGTTCATTAAAAGCCGGATAGTTGCGGTAGGAGGCCAGGTAGTATTTGAGAGATTTGGTTTCCACGCACTTTTCCGCCGGAACGTAGGTGATCGTCAGGTGACAGGAATCCGGTTGACCGGTAACGGGGCAGAGGGAGGAAAATTCATGGGTGTCCAGCGTGATGGTGTAGGGACGCGTGCCGCGGTTAGGGAAGGATTCCAGCCTGGCGTCGTCGGGATTGGTAAAGAAGGAGCTTTGAGAGCCTAATAGAGTCAGATGGTCGTCGGACATGGTTGTTGTATATGGTAATGGATGTTCAGGTCCCCTGGACGGGGGCTCCGCCGGGGAATTCTTTCACGTACAGGTCCTGTTGAGGGAATGGGATGGAAATGCCGTGTTCGTTGAACGCATTATAGATGTGTTCCCGCACGGAGGAAAGGCTGGAGGACTTTGTCATGACGGGAACCCAGACCCATACGCCCAGATTGACGGCACTGTCTCCGAAACTGTCCAGCACCACGCTGGTTTTCTTGACTTTGGAAAGGAAGGGCAGGGTTGCCAGCGTTTCCAGAATGATTTTGCGCGCCCTTTCCACGTCCGTCCCGTAGGAAATGCCCACTTCCACCTTCACGCATTCGAATTTGTGGTTGCGGGTCATGTTGCGGAAGTTCTTGTTGAAAAGCTGGGAGTTCTGGAAGGCGATGATAGAGCCGTCCAGCGTCTCGATCATGGTGGAGCGGTAGCCCAGGGAGGAGACGCGGCCCCGGTAGCCGTCGCATTCAATCATGTCGCCCTGGCGCAGGCGACCCAGCATTAGGGAGAGGCCGCTGATGATGTTTTCAATGGTATCTTTCAGGGCGAAGCCGATGCCCATGCTCAAGCCTCCCATGACCATCAGCAGCCCGTTGTAGTTGGCGTTCATGATGATAAGCGCCGTAAAAACGAAGAGCCCCCAGAGAAAAAGGGTGGAGAGTGTCACGAAGGTGGGGATGGTGCCTACTTCATAATCTTCTCCATAGATTTCATGCAGCGTATTTTTCCCCAGGAATATCAAGTAGTTGAGAACAATGGCCATCAGGATGACCGTGATGACGCTGCTCCAGCTGAAAGTGAGCAGATCCTTGATTTCCGTGGTTGCGAAAATTTTATTAATGATGAGGTCCCCCATGTCGAAGGTGGCGGCGGGCCAGATGATGCTGAACAGGATGAGGAAAATGGTCAGGCAGGGAAGCAGCAGCTTGGAGATGAAGGGGCGGAACCACAGGATGGCCCTCTTGTTCCGTTCCTTCCGGCGGTTTTCATAATGGTGGAGCAGATCCCACAGCCCCACCAGCAGCAGGATGCTGGTCATCAGCATGATCCAGGTCATCAGCACCAGGAAGGCCATGAAGCTGAATCCAGTCCAGCACAGGACGCTGCCCAGGATGGTGAATACCAGAGATACGGTGGAGAAAAAACGGTCCAGCCGGGGCAGCTTGTGCCTCTGCCGCACCCAGGTCAGCAGGGAGAAGAGGGAAACCAGCGTGAACAGGATGGGCATGGAAATGTCCACGATGATGTTGGGGGCCATGAACATGCGCAGAAGCATGAAGAATCCGCCCAGAAGCAGATAGGGCATGTAGATGCGGATGCCGGAGTTAATGGTGCCATACGGAAGGCGCGTGACCAGGGAGAACAGGATGGCGCTGACCAGAAGAAGGAATTCCGCGCCCAGGGAAGCCGCGCTCTCCAGCAGGTAGTCCGGCGTGCGCAGTGAAGCAATGACGAGGATCAGCGCCACGATAAGAATGGTGGTGACGTTGGTGAAAGCATGGCGTTTGTTGTAGTTGCCCGTCTTTTTCAGCGTTTTTTTGAAGCCCAGGAGGACGATGAAGCGGGCAAGGCAGTAGGAGCACAGGATGACGCCCAGCAGGATAAGGCCGTAGTGTTTGAGCGTTTCCGTGTCTGATGGAAGCTGGAGCTTGCTGTCCGCGGATGTTTCCCATACGCTCATGCATATTTCATACGTTTTGAGCGGCTTGAGAAAGATATACCTGGCCGCATGGGAGGGGGTGTAGAATATCCTGTTGAACAGGGAGGTGAACATTTGGGCGCTTTCATAGTTCAGCGCGTCTATCTTCCTGTCCAGATTATTGAAAAGTTCCTTAAGGTAAATAAACTGCTCCTTTTCTCCCTGAAGGGATTTTTCCAGCTCCTGGCAGGCATACAGAGCTTCGTCCCTCTGCACCAGGGATGGTTCCGACAGGTTGGCCGTGTTTACTTCCTCCAGGGATTCCGCCAGTTTTTCTATGTTCTATTTCCTTGCTCAGCCGTTCCTCCTGTTCCTGGAAGTCCGGTTTTTGGGCGTAATACATTTCCACCAGCCTGGTGGCGGCCTTGCAGTAAAAAGCCAGCGTAAAGATTTTTTGATCGTCCAAGGCGTAAAGCACGGCGGACATTTCATATACCCTAGTGTCAAAATAATTGTAGGTGGCGTCCGCATTCTTTACCAGCACTTCCCGGACGGCCATCCTTTTTTCCTCATTCTTTTTCAGGATGGTGATTTCATGGCACAGGGCCATGATAACCGCATCCATTTCCGATTGGTTCGGCTGCGTCTGAGGCTGTTCCTGCTTGGCTTCCTCCGCCTGTTCCGGGGCGGCGGAAGGCGGTTCCGCCTGCTGTGCGGACGCAGAACCTGCGGCCAGAACCCCCGCCAGAAAAAAGGCGGCGCAGCGGCGGAAAAAGATCCGGTAATCAGGGATGCTCATGAATGGTCCCTGTTCTAGGGGCTGCGGGCATTACGGTCAAGGTTATATATTTTTCCTGCTGACGGAGGGGGAGATTCTCAGGAAAAGCCCGTTTTCTTCAAAGCAGGACGTAGGAAAGGGCAGGGCATTTTCCGTGAATTCGGAAAATGCCCTTTCGTAAACAGGAAACGCTCCGGAAATCTTCCGGAGCGTTTGAAGAGAAAGCTGATTCCGGCGGGAATCAGTCCAGGGAAAAGGAACGGATTCTCCTTACGGTTTCCTCCCGGCCCAGCAGGGAAAAGACGGAGGAAAGATCCGGGCCGCCGCTTAACCCGGTGAGGGCCACCCGGGCAGGGAACATCACGGCCCCCATTTTTACGCCGTTTTCCTTGGCAAAGGCTTTCAGCACGCCAATGAGTTCATGACCATCCCATTCCGGTTCCTGTTCCAGCCTGTCCGCCAGTTTGAAAAGCAGTTCCAGGGCTTCCGGCTGAACCTTGGAGACGGCTTCCGAATCCATGCACAGTTCAAGAAACGGATTTTATCCGGGACTTCCGCCAGGGTCTGCACCTTCGTTTGCACGGTGGCGATGGCGGCGTCCAGAATCGGGGAATCAGGCAGGCCGGCTTTCAAACAGAAAGGGCGTGCCCGGAGGGCGAATTCTTCCGCAGGCAGGGCGATGATGTGCTGCTGGTTGACCCAGCGGCATTTGGTGATATCGAATTTGGCGGCGGAGTGGTTAACGGCTTCCAGAGAGAAGCGTTCGATCAGCTCCTGAGGGGAGAAAATTTCCGTATCGTCCTTGGGGGACCAGCCCAGCAGGGCCAGAAAGTTCATGACGCCTTCCGGCAGAAAGCCTTCTTCCGGGTAGGTTCCCAGGGCGGCGCCCACGTCACGCTTGGACATTTTGGAGCCGTCCTGATTCAAAATCAGCGGCATGTGGGCGAAAACAGGGGGGAGTGACGCCGAAGGCCTCAAACAGCTGGATGTGCTTGGGCGTGTTCATGATGTGGTCTTCCCCGCGAATGACGTGGGTCATCTTCATCTCAATATCGTCTACCACGTTGACAAAGTGGAAGATGTAGGAACCGTCCGCGCGGCGGATAGCCATGTCCGGGGTGTTGGAGGCGTCCCGGTAGTCAATGGTGATGTCTCCGCAAATCAGGTCATGGAAGGTGACGGGTTTGGAGCGGTCAAAGCGGAAACGCCAGGCTCCTTCATCCTCGTACACGCGGCCGGCGTCCTGGAGCTTCTTGAAATAGGCGTCGTAAATATCGTTGCGCTGGCTTTGAAAATAGGGGCCGCAATCGCCGCCTTTCATGGGCCCCTCATCCCAGTCCAGCCCCAGCCATTCCATGCCGGTGAAGATTGCGCGGGTAGCCTCCTCCGTATTGCGGGCGTTGTCCGTGTCTTCAATGCGGAGGATGAAGGTCCCCCATCTTGCGGGCGAACAGCCAGTTGAACAGGGCGGTGCGGGCGCCCCCGATGTGAAGGTAGCCTGTGGGGGAAGGAGCGAATCTTGTTCTGACGTGACTCATGATGGGTAAGAGAGTAAGGGCCTCTCTTCCCGCGTCAAGCAGATACAGGGGGTGCATGCCAAAAAACGGGGATGCGGAGGCAGTGGATTTTTTAGGACGTTGTCGGCCTTGCGGCTTGCGTGGAGGAGGCTTTTAGGCTTCATTTAACGCCGTGTTCTTTTTAAAACACATATTCCGTCTGCGGGAGAAGTGGCAGATTAAAAGGGAAGATGAGGAAAAGCCCTTTCTGGAGCATCTGGACGACCTGCGGACCATGCTGCTGAGGATGGCCCTGTGCCTGACCGTCAGCACAATTCTGTGCGCCGGGTTTGCGTCCAATCTGATGGACATCCTGAGGCGTCCCGTCAACCAGGTGTGGGATATGTTTGAAGAATCCCATCTTCCGGCAGGTATTGGTCTGGATGCCTGGGGCAAGGCCAAGGAAATGGCAACGGCCATGACGAGCCTGGGAGCTTCCCAGCGGGCATTGTTTCTCCGCCAGGTTTCCCCATCCCAGGCAGATTTGACGGAGGCTGCCCTGGTGCTTCGCGGCGCGCAGCCGCTGCCGGAGGACAGGAAGCAGATTTTCATCAGGGAAGGCAGCCCCTCCACGGCCGTGAGGGATCTGGCGGAATCCCTGTATTCCAAAGGAGCCGTGCTGGCAGACGGAACGGGGCGGGGGGCCCTCAAGATGATGAGCGCGTTCCAGCCCGGGGAGGCGTTTATGCTGACCATCAAGCTTTCCCTGTATGCTGGAGTGGTCATTTCCTTCCCGCTTCTGTTGTACTTCCTGCTGCAATTCATCATTCCGGGGCTGCTGGAACATGAACGCAAGCTGCTGTACAAGTGCATGGCTGTCGGTTTTGGTCTCTTCCTGGCCGGAACGCTGTTCTGTTACTTCATCGTCCTCCCGCGGGTATTGACGTTTTTTTACACCTATTCCCTGGAATTCGGCATCTCCAATGAATGGCGCATCGGCTACTACCTGTCCTTCGCCACGCAGATGATTTTAATGTTCGGACTGGCTTTTGAATTGCCTGTGGTAGTGATGCCCTTCGTCAAACTGGGGGTGTTGACCTATGACATGATGAAGTCCACGAGACGCTATGCCATTGTGGCTATCGCCGTCCTGGCTGCGGTCATCACCCCTACGCCGGATGTAGCTACCATGATGCTGATGGCCGTTCCCATGTATGCGCTGTATGAAATATGCATCATTCTGGCCTGGATGCATGAACGCAAGGAAGCCGCGCGCGCCCGGGAGGAAATAGCCCGGTTTGAAGAAGATTTCAACAACAACAATTCTCCCTACAACCAGTAAATACATCCAACCCACGCCAATATCATGAACCTTCTGGAAATTATTATCCTGGGCATTGTAGAGGGCCTGACCGAATATTTGCCGGTCAGCTCCACGGGCCACCTGCTCCTGACGGAATCCCTGCTGAACATGTCCCAGAGCAAGGAAGCTCTGGATGCCCTGGCCGTCTGCATCCAGGGGGGAGCCATCCTGGCGGTTCTGAGCCTGTATTTTCCGAGGGTAAAGGCCATGGCGCAGGGCGTGCGCGGCAATAACCCCGCCGGGCTGAAACTGCTGGTCAACCTCATTCTGGCCTTCCTTCCCGCCGCCGTGGTGGGCCTGTGCTGCGCTTCACTGATTAAGGAATATCTGTTCAACACATATACGGTGGCTTATTCATGGATCGTAGGGGGAGGCGTTATTCTGGCGTATTGCGCCTGGCGCACCAGGGAGGGGCGTTCCAATGAAGGGGACTCCGGCGCCTCCATTGAAAGCCTGACGCCGGGCAAAGCGCTGACGGTGGGTGCGCTCCAGTGCGTGGCCATGATCCCCGGCACCAGCCGGAGCCTGATGACCATGCTGGGAGGCATGTTCGTGGGGTTGAGCGTGGAAGCGGCCGTGGAGTTCAGCTTTTTGCTGGGATTGATTACCCTGGGCGCGGCCACGGTCCATGATGCGTATAAGGACGGAGCTCTGATGCTGGAATCCTTCGGGTGGGAAGCCCTTGCCGTGGGGACGGCGGTCAGCTGGCTTTCCGCATGGCTGGCTGTAAAATGGATGGTATCCTATCTGCAAAGGCACAGTTTTTCCGTATTCGGATGGTACCGCATCGCCATTGGTATCGTGACGCTGGTTCTCCTGTCCATGGGGCTGGTGCATTGAAAAACGGATTCCGGCATTCAAGCACCGGAAAACGTTTTTTTCCGGCAAGGCGGTTCTCTCCCGCAGCGGGAAGCGGGTTTTGAACAATCCCGGAGAAGGTTGGCCGCTGCCTGGACAAAGCCATGACACAGGGCCGTTTTGCATCCCCGGAACAAAACAGCCCTGCGATGAATAGCGTTTCAGGAAAACTTATCTCCTGTGCGTTCCGTGGGAATTCCCGGGATTGGAGGGTTTCGGTGAAGGAGATGAATGAGGGGAGGACGGCCTGCTGGGTGCGCTGGCGGAATGGGGCGGGGAAGAAGGCCGGGAAACGGGAGAGGGCCTGCCGGGACGGTTGATGCCGGAGTGGCCTGGATTGGGGGAGGAAGGCCTTGAAGACGGCAGGGTGGAAGGGCGGCTGGGACGTCCGAAATCCGGTCTGGAGGGACGATTGCCTTCCGGGCGGTTGATGACGGGGCGATTCGTGCCGCCGGGACGGGAAAGATTATTGGCGGAGGGGCGAGAAGGCCGTCCGGGCTGGTTGATTCCCGGATGATGTACTGGCGGTCGCTGTAAATTGCCGGGTTTTCCAAAGTCCGGCCGTTGATTGGGCCGTCCGGGCTGAGGGGCCGGCCTGTTGTTTCCCGGACGGAAATGGTCAGGCCTGAAGTGGGGTTTCATCGGCGGTTTTGCCATGGGGCGGCAGTTATGGGGACGGACATAATGCCCGCGGTAATAAGGAGCCGGCCCCCACGTGGGAATATAGTAATTCGGACGGATCAGGTTGATGGAGTAAATGGGGCTTCCGAACGTGTCGTAGGCATAAATGGGTCTTCCTCCATAATATCCGTAAATGGGGTAGCCGGAGCTGTCATACATGTACGACACGCCGGAACCTCCGCTGCTGTAGGAGCCTGACACGCTGAAATGGTCATAATAAGGATCGTAGCAGCTGGACAAAGCACAGCCGATAGCGGCCGCCAGCAGTGAGTTTTTTAAGATAACGTATGCTTTCATGATGACGAAACGGGGTGAATTATATTTTCCCTTCGCCTGAAAAGCGGCAAGGAAAAAGTACATTTGTTTAAAATTATTTTGCTTGGAAACGCACTTACTGTTGTCTTAGACTGCAAAAACGTTCTACGTGATGGGAATTCTTTTTCAAAATAAAAAAGTCGGTCTGGCTCTGCTGTGCGATAACGCCCCTTATACGCTGGCCATGACTCTGGCTTCCTATGGCAGGTCCGGGCTGCTTGGCTATTTTGACGAAGCATGCGCCGTTTTTCCGGAAAGCGCCGTCAAGGTGCGGGAGACGGCCCTTTCCCATGGGCTTTCCGCGGTGGCCGCCCCAGTGGAAGGCGGTTTTATTGGAGCCCTGCATACGGCGGTCAACGCTCTTGATACGGATTACGTGCTGCTGGCGGAGGATGACTGCATGATCTGGGAACACCTGCGCGGGGAAAACCTGGAAAAGCAGTTGAAACGGGCATTGGACCTGCTGATTTCCGGACAGGCGGATATGGTGCGCCTGCGCCATGCATGGCGCGGTTGCACGCGCTATAAGGCCGCTTATACATATTCCTACTTTTATCCCGTGGAACAGCTAGCCACCATGTGGGTGCATGCGGAAGGTTTGTCGGAAGCGCCGGACTGGATTAAAAGCATCCGGCGCTTCTTTCACCCTCTCCGCTCCAAGCGTTCGATAGGCCGTTGCGTTTATGTGGAGCAGAACCCGCATCTTCGCTTTCCCCAGTACATTACCAAGATTGATGAAGGCTATATTATTGACAGCGAGGTTTTCCAGTGGACCAATCAGCCTACGCTCATCGCACGTTCCAGAATCAGGCAGATTCTGACGGGGCTGGAGCAGATGTCCGGCTCCATCGGGAAATTGCCGCAGGATTTTGAACATGCCGTCAATAGCCCGCGATGGAGGAACGCCCATATGAACATAGGCGTCATCAGGGGAATTTTCACTTAAATGCGTATGGAAAACGGCGGAAAAGCGGTGCGGTATGAATGCACCAGATGCGGCGCGTGCTGCCGCTGGGCCGGGGATGTGTGCATTGAGACGGATGAAATCCACGAGATTTCCCGTTTCCTGAACATGGACGAACAGGTTTTTATTGACACATGCTGCCGGTTGAGAGCCAACCGGCGCGGATTGTCTATCCGGGACGCGGAAGACGGAGCCTGCATGATGCTGACGAAAGACGGCTGCCGGATTAATCCCGTTAAACCCCGCCAGTGCCGGGATTTTCCCAACAAATGGAATTTTCCCGGCTGGCGGGATTTGTGCCGCGCCAGAGAAGTGGGGGAGGAACGGGAAGCATAATATTTGCCGGGATGCCGCAAGATTCTTTTCTTCTTCCGGCATTATTCCATGGACGGGGTGAAATCCGGCCGGAATCTTGTGTTTTTTACAGGAACTGAGCCAGATCCCGTTCAAAACCGGGATAGGACGTATTGATGCATTCCGCATCCGTCACTACGGTTTCTCCCTGTGCGCTGAGTCCGGCCACCAGGAAGCTCATGGCGATGCGGTGGTCCCCATAACTGGATAATTCCGTTCCCTTCAGGGGGGTGCCGCCGTGAACAACCATGCCATCATCAAATTCTTCCACATCCACGCCCATGAGCCGGAGGTTGGCAGCCGTGGTGGCAATGCGGTCCGTTTCCTTGACGCGCAATTCGCGGGCGTTTCGGACGATGAAGTCTCCCCGGCCCAGGGCTCCCGCTACGGCCAGGATGGGTATCTCGTCAATGAGGTTGGGTATTTCTTCCGGGAGGAGGCTGGTGCCGTGCAGGGAATCGAACCGTACACGGTAATATCGCCGTATGGTTCGCCGGCATCTTCCGGAGAAGTGGGCACGATGTCCATTCGCGCGCCCATCCTTTGCAGAGCGCTGATGACGGCGTTCCGCGTCTTGTTCAGCCCCACCTGGCGCAACGTCAGGCGGGACCCCGGCCGGCTGGCGGCGGCTACCATCCAGAAGGCTGCGGAGGAAATATCTGCCGGGACTGTCAAATTATGGGCGACGGGGAGAGCCGGCCCGCAGGTTCCGACGGTAAGTCCATCCACGGTGCAGGGAACGCCGAAATGGCGGAACAGGCGTTCTGTATGGTCGCGGGTGGCGGCCGGCTGGCGCACGGTAGTGGTTCCGTCCGCAAACATGCCCGCCAATAGAATGGCGCTTTTAACCTGGGCGCTGGCCATGGGAAGCGCGTAGGAAATAGGGTGCACCCGCCCGCCGTGAATGCTCAGCGGAGCACAGCCCGGTTTGGTTCCCCGGGCTTCAATCCGCGCTCCCATTTGTTCCAGCGGCTGCATGATGCGGCCCATGGGGCGGGAGCTCAGGGAAGCGTCTCCAAACATTTCCGAATCAAAGGGGCAGGCGGCCAGCATCCCGGCCAGCAGCCTCATGCCCGTACCGGAATTGCCGCAGTCGATGGGCCGTTCAGGAGCCTTGGGGCTCATGGCGACGCCCGTAATTCGGAAGCGGACGGGACCGTATCCCTGCCGTTCTTCCAGCACATCCACTTTGGCGCCCAGCTGCTCCATGGCGCGCAGGGTATTCAAGCAATCTTCACTGCATAGAAAATTATCCACTTCCGTCACTCCTTGCGCCAGGCCTCCCAGAATGGCGGCGCGGTGGGAAATGCTTTTGTCTCCGGGTACGGTCAGTACCCCTTGCAGGGAGGAAATGGAATGGGAATGAAGGTTCATGAGTTTCCGGAAGAACTACCCTGTATCGGCTGCCGAATCAAGCCAATTACGAGACGGGCGGAGGCATCAGGGGACATTCCAGAATGGAGTTGATTTTCCGGGACGGTAGCGTATATTCATGTGCGTTATCGGCTGCATCCCCCTGAAAAGAAGGAGAGAGCTTTTCAGGATCAATGGATCAAGCTGGTTTTCATAGGTAGTAAGTTGGAGCGGCCACGGGAGCAGTCCTGTGGCCGCTTTGCCTTATTCAGGGAAGAGGGCGCCCATTGGCTTGAAGAAGGAAGCGGAAGGAAGAAAGAAACAAAATTCTTTCCATGTCTGCTTTGGGCTTTACCGCGAGCCGATGAAAGCGTATGTAGTCCATGCCGATCAGGTTCGGGTGGTCGCTGTTCCGGTCTCCGGACCGGAGTAGAGGAAAGTCCGGACATCACAAGGCAGCGTGTCCCGTGAAAGCGGGAGACGGGAATCTCCCAAGGGTTCCCGGACGGAAAGTGCCACAGAAAACAAACCGCCCGGATGGGGTTCTCCTCATGCCGGGCAAGGGTGAAAAGGGGAGGTAAGAGCTCACCGCTCCGAGGGTGACCAAGGAGGCATGGTAAACCCCGCGCGATGCAAGACAAACAGGGGAAGGGTCGCCTGCCCGCCGGATCCCCGGGTATTAGTCGCATCCGTTTCGTGAAAGCGAACGGGCGCGCGGAACGTCTGACCGCGGTCCGCGTGAGAAAAATGACCGCACAGCCGGCTCTGTCCGGCGGACAAAATCTGGCTTACAGAACCTGGTCGGCTCCTGCTTTACCATGCCGTTTTCCTTCCCTCTTTTCGGGGGAAGAGAAACATCCGGGAATTTGTCCCGTTCCGGGGGCTCTTTGGGGTTGCATGGGCGTTTTAAATGTGTAGAATCCGTCACCTAATTGCAACCCACTATGGAGAAGCTTGTCGTACATGGAGGTTTTACGCTGAGGGGAGCCGTCAATATCAGCGGGTCCAAAAATGCCTCCCTGCCTATTTTGGCCGCATCCCTGCTGACGGATGAGCCTGTAGTGGTGCGCCGGGTTCCGGATGTTTCCGATACCAATTTCATGGTTCAGATCATGGGCCAGCTGGGAGCCTCCGTGGAACGGTCCAGCGGCAATGTGCGCGTGGAAGCCAGGAGTCTGCATTCCGAAGCCGCTTATGAACAGGTACGCAAGATGCGCGCCTCCATCTGCCTGATGGGGCCCTTGATGGCCCGCATGCAGCGGTGCGTGATTCCCCTGCCGGGCGGCTGTGTGATTGGCGACCGTCCTGTGGATCTGCATATCAGGGCCATCCAGGCATTGGGGGCACAGGTGCAGATTGAGCGCGGCAACCTGATTATTGAAGCTCCCAGGGGGTTGAAAGGAGCCACGGTGGATTTGAGCGGCGACCACGGCCCCACCGTTCTGGGAACGGACAACCTGATGATGGCCGCCGTATTGGCGGAAGGCACCACCGTTATTGAATCCGCAGCCTCCGAACCGGAAGTGGTGGATCTGGCGAACTTTTTAATCAAGATGGGCGCCAATATTCAAGGTGCGGGAACGCGCCGGATCGTCATTGAGGGAGTGGAAAAGCTCCGTGGCTGCAACCATACCGTTATCCCGGACCGCATTGAGGCCGGCACCTTTATGGTGGCGGCGGCCATGATGGGGGATGGCGTGACCCTGCGGCGCGTGTGTGAGGAACACATGACTGTGGTGACGGATTTGCTCCGGAAGTGCGGCCACCACGTGGAATTCAACGAGCGGGGGGATACGGTCACCATCATTGCCGGGAAAACGCCCAAATGCGGAGAAATCAAGACTGCCCCGTATCCCGGCTACCCCACGGACATGCAGGCCCAGATGACGGCTCTCTTCGCCACCACGCCGGGCATCTCCGTGGTGAAGGATACTATTTTCCCGCAGCGTTTCATGCACTGCTCCGAACTCAAGCGCATGGGGGCGGACATCAAGGTGGATAACGGCACCGCCGTCATTTCCGGAGTGGAAACGCTCAGCGGCGCCCCCGTCATGGCCTCCGACCTGCGGGCCTCCGCCGCCCTGGTGCTGGCAGCCCTGAAGGCGGAAGGCACTACGGAAATCCACCGCCTGTACCATATTGACCGAGGCTATGAAATGATTGACGAAAAACTCCTGGCCATCGGCGCTGCAGTAGAAAGGCTGCCGGATGACGACAATTAACGCCGTTTTAGGTCCTGATTTTCCTTCATACCGCATTTTTTCTTTACTGTCAGGGCTCCATATGCTATTCACCGAAGTCCTATGAACAAGGCTCAACTGATCGAACTGATTCAAAGCAAGCTGGGTGCTGATACGACCAAGAAGCACGCTGAAGAAGCTCTGGCCGCTGTACTGGAATCCATCAAGGAAGGCGTGAAGGAATCCGGCAAGGTGCAGATCATTGGCTTTGGTACTTTTGCTACCAAGACCCGTGAAGCCCGTACCGGCCGCAACCCGAAGACCGGCAACACGATCAATATTCCCGCCTCCAAGACGGTTGCTTTCAAGGCATCTTCCGCCTTGAAGGACTAAGACGGCAACTCCTTCTCAAGGGAGTACTTTTCTTTCAGCACCCCCGTCCTTTGAGGACAGGGGTGTTTTTTATGTCCCGCTGCGGATGCCCACGGCTTGACCGGATGAACGCCGCCGTCTAGAATGCCGCCATGTCCAGCAGTTTTGGTCAGGTGTTCAGAATTTCTACCTGGGGTGAATCCCATGGAACTGGGGTAGGCGTGGTGATTGATGGTTGCCCGTCCCTCGTCCCGGTGACGGAAGAAGACATTCAGCGGGAGCTGGACCGGCGCAGGCCGGGACAAAGCGACATCGTAACCCCCCGCAGGGAGGAAGACCGCGCGGAAATCCTTTCCGGAGTGCTGGACGGCAAAACCCTGGGAACGCCTATCGCCATCAGTGTTCGGAACAAGGATCACCGCTCTTCCGCCTATGACGAGATGGCCAGCACGTACCGGCCTTCCCATGCGGACTACACATACGACGCTAAATACGGTATTCGCGCCTGGGCAGGGGGGGGCCGGGCCTCCGCACGGGAAACCATCGGCCGCGTCGCAGCCGGAGCCGTGGCCAGGGCTGTACTGAAGCAGGCTTTTCCCGACATGGAGGTCATAGCCTGGGTGGATCAGGTTCACCATGTGAAAGCTTCCGTGGACTGGGAGGCCGTGACGGCTTCCGTTATTGAAAGCAACATCGTCCGTACGGCGGATTCCTCCGCTGCGGAAGCCATGATCGCTGCCATCAAGGAAGCTCGTGACTCCGGAAACTCCTTGGGCGGCGTGGTCAAATGCGTGGTGCGCGGCTGCCCTCCCGGGCTGGGTGACCCGGTCTTTGACAAGCTGGACGCTACGCTAGCCCACGCCATGATGAGCATTCCCGCCACCAAGGCTTTCGCCGTGGGTTCCGGTTTTGAAGCGGCGGGCATGACCGGTCTGGAACATAATGACCCTTTTTACATGCAGGGCCGCCGGGTGCGTACCGCCACCAACCACTCCGGCGGTATTCAGGAGGCATCTCCAACGGGGAGGACATTCTGATGCGCATCGGCTTCAAGCCTACGGCCACCTTGATGATTGACCAGCAGACGGTCAACAGGGACGGGGAGGATGCCCGGCTCAAGGGCAGGGGACGGCATGATGCCTGCGTACTGCCGCGCGCCGTGCCCATTGTGGAGGCCATGGCCTGGCTCTGCCTGTGCGACCACTACCTGCGCCAACGCTGCCAGAGGGCTTTGTAACAACCGGTTTCACGGCTTCTTTTCCCTCACTCATGGATTCCTCCCTCACATTTTACCTGGTTCTGGGCGCATTGCTGCTGGGTTTCATCGTGCTCGGCATGCTGAAGGGGATGATTAAGATGCTCCTGTTCGGTGCGGCAGTGCTCTCTTCCGTAGCCGCTTACTTCTGGCTATCCAAATACGGTTTCACCTACCTCTCTTTCATCACCAGCGATCCTCGGGAATGGATGGTCACTGTGCTGTCCGTCGGAGGCGCGGCGGCGGTCTTCTTTGTCTTTATGCACGGTCTCTTCTGGTTCAGCGACGTCTTCTCCTGACGGCGCATGGGCTTCGGCGGGACCAAGGGAATCGTCACGACGGTACTGATGGCGGCAGTCGTATGCTGGGTGGGAGTCATGTGCATCTTCTTTTACGGCTCCATGGCGGAAATGACCCGCGCCCGAGAACTGGCCCTGTACCACATGGACCCCAACCGCACCATTTCCCTCCCTGCCATTTATTCCATCAAAAAGTCCATCATGGACAACCCCCACCTGAGCTGGCTGGAAAAAATATCTCCGGAGCATGATCCGGAACGGCTTTCCCTGGCAAAAATGATCGCCTACCTGGTGACGCTCAGTCCGGAGCTCTCCGACCAGCGGCGCACCCAGCTGGACTGCTATATGCCCCGTTCCCGCATTACCAGCCGCGTGCTAAGCCTGAAAAGCCTGAGCGAAGACCCCGCCATCCGTCTTCTGGTGCAGAAGGGGGATATGCAGGGCTTATACAATGACGTCAAGCTGACCCGCTTTCTGGAAGACCACGATGTCCGTTCCGTCCTGTCCCAACTGGATGTTGATCGTGTGCTGGGCTTTGTCACGGAAATTCGCCGGACGGCCCCAGCCGGAAATGAATACATTCCCGAAGCCACGCCAATTGAGTGATAAACGCGGATTTTTTGTTCCGCCGTAGTGGATTCGTTCCTTTTATCCGCCTTTAATTCAAGAAAAAATCAGGGAATTATCCCCCCTTGCGCCCGAACCGGAAAAAGAGAGTTCCTGCTTTTTTAGGAAAAAGTGCTTCCTCCAGGCGTTCGTCCCGGAAGAAGTGCTCTTTTGAAGATAAGATGACTGAAATCTTGAAAAAACATCAGGAGAGTTTTTCCGCGATGGCATCCACCCATTCCGGGAAGGTGTCATCATGGTCTCCATTGGAAAGCACTACCGGCAGAAGCCTTTGCGCTTTCAAACGTTCCAGGAAGGAATCGAAGTCCTTGCCAGCCTGGCAGAAGTTTTCATAAAATTCATCTCCAAGGGCAAAAACGGCGTAGCTTACCTCGGACAAATCTTCCGAAGAGTCCTTCAATTCCTGATGGAGGGTCTCTGCGTTGGTGGGAGGTTCTCCGTCCCCCCACGTACTGGTGATGACCAGCAGCGTTCCCGCATTCTTCAACTGTTCCACCGTCATACCTTCCATGTCAACCACCTTTGCCTGATGGCCGAGCTTGGTCAATTTTGCCCGCGCGTCCTGGGCCAGACTCTCCGAATTGCCGGTTTCCGTTCCGTAGATAATAGTGATTTCCATGCGTTCTGATTATTGGTTCGACAACGAAAGTTAGATTGAACTAATTAAACAGGCAAGACAAACAGCGGAACGACGGTTGAATTTTTCTTCCTTGTTCATCCTTCCGGGTAACTGGTTTTCCGGAAAATTCTCCGATGCCATACTACTCTCGTTTGATTATCAAAGTATTCGGATGCTGTGGAAAGGTGAAGCACCAGCCGAAAAGACGCGCAAAACGGTAGTATAATCCCTTGCGGCAGGAATTTTGGCTGGTCATGATATCGTAAAAAGCCAGGTCAATCTGGCTTCTGGAAATAGGGGCTCCATTCATTTTGGCGTGCAGCATGGCGTCGTGGAACAGGGAAGGGAGGAGCATATCCGGAGGGGTGGACCCCCAGGTGACGCCGTCCCAGCCATAGCCGGGAGTAATGCTGAAACGACCGCCCTCCGCCTGCATGCGTATGGATGGGTCATACACGCTGACGGCTGTCCAGCGGCCAAAATCCGCCTTTTTTCTTCCGCTGGTCCAGCTGATGGCGTTTTTAGTGATGTAGAAAGGCTTGTCTTCATAGAGGGTTCCTTCATACCAGCCTGCCACGGGTTCCGGAGCCGCGGCTGGCGTGGAGCAGGATTTCAGAAACATGGCTGCACATATTGTTGTGAACAATATGTAAATACAATGTGAATAAGAAATAAAGGGCATGAGGGGACGGAGCGTTATCCGGATAGTTGTTTCTTATTGGATTTCCAGCACGATGATTTCCGGAGGGCAGCAGAAGCGCAGGGGAAGAACGCTGCATCCCAAACCTCGGGTAATGAGGAAGGGAGTTCCGTTCAGCTGGGACCAGGGATAGGAAAATTTGACCTTCTCTCGTGAGATGTTTGCCAGGGCCCTGCCTCCGGGAAGGCATATCTGGCCTCCGTGGGTATGCGCGCTGATGACGAGGTCCGCCGTGCCGGGAGCCAGCAGAGGAAAAATGTCGGGTACATGTGAAAGAAGGATATGCGGAATATCCGGGGAAAAACGCAGAGGCAATTCCTCCGGCCTGATTCTCAGGTGGTAGTCGTCCCTGACGGAAGAGAGCTGCAGCTCACGGCCTCCGGGAAGGTGCAGCAGCAGGGAATCATTCCACATGGGCAGGATGCCCAGCCCGGAAAACATGTTGCGCCATAAGTTCCAGCCGTAATACTGGTCATGGTTGCCCTGCACGGCAAAAATGCCGAGAGGGGCTTTCAACATCTTGAAATATTCCCGGGCCGTCTCCGGGGCCATGCTGCTCTCCCTCGTGTGGCCGTTGGCATAATCCCCCAGCAGGAAAATCATATCCGGCCGAGCTTCCATGATTGTTTCCATGTACTTGTGTGCCAGATCGCCTCCGTTCGGACGCAGATGGAAATCCCCGGCAATCGCGATGCGGAGGGGAGGGCCTTCTTTTCTCTTCCACTGAGGCATCTCCATCGCAGCCGTGACGGTTTCCACACGCCTGGGTTCCACCTGCCATGCCCACATGAATAAGGAGAAGCCAATCATCAATATTGGGACAAAGATGATTGCCAATTTGTTGAGAAAGGGTCGGCGTGGTCGTGACTTCATGCAGGGCAGGGCTCCTGACTGATTATGAGGCCTTTTAACCGATTTTCAATCATTCGTGTTTGCTAATCGGGAATTTGCTGGTATGATCCGTCCCGCTCAAGGTAGGGCTGTCCGATGACTGCAGCTCTATCTTCATATTAACATCCTAATACCATGCAGTTTACACACGAAATCGAACAAATGTGTTGCGTCAAGAAAGGCTGCAACCATGGTCCGGCCCCTATCCCGCAGGAAGGCAACTGGACGCAATCCAGGGAAATCACGGATATTTCCGGCCTGACCCACGGCGTGGGCTGGTGCGCTCCCCAGCAGGGCACCTGCAAACTGACGCTGAATGTCAAAAACGGCATCATTGAAGAAGCACTCGTGGAAACCAGCGGCTGCTCCGGCATGACCCATTCCGCAGCCATGGCTGCGGAAATCCTGCCCGGCAAGACCGTATTGGAAGCAATGAACACGGACCTCGTGTGCGACGCCATCAACACCGCCATGCGCGAACTGTTCCTGCAGATCGTGTACGGCCGCACCCAGAGCGCTTTTTCTGAAGGAGGCCTTCCCATCGGCGCCGGTCTTGAAGACCTCGGCAAGGGGCTTCGCTCCCAGATTGGCACCCTGTACGGCACCCGAGCCAAGGGCCCCCGCTATTTGGAAATGGCTGAAGGCTACATTACCAAGCTTGCCCTGGATGAAGACGGTGAAATCATCGGCTACGAGTTTGTGCGCATGGGGCCGATGATGGAAATGATCAAGAAGGGCGTGGACGCCAACGAAGCCGTCGCCAAATGCACGGGCAACTACGGTCGTTTCGACGAGGCAGCCAAGTACATTGATCCTCGTCACGAATGAGATTGAATTAAGAGTATCTTAACTTCAAGCACTATTACTATTATGCCTCTTTTCGAATCCTACGACCGCCGCATCAAGCAGATCAATGAAGCCCTGGCCAAATACGGCATCGGCTCCATTGAAGAAGCGGAACAACTCTGCCTTTCCAAGGGAATCAACCCCCGTGAAATTGTGAACGGCATTCAGCCCATCGCGTTTGAAAACGCCGGCTGGGCCTATGTGGTGGGAGCCGCCATCGCCATCAAGAAGGGCTGCACGAAAGCCGCCGACGCTGCTGAAGCCATCGGAGAAGGCCTTCAGTCCTTCTGCATTCCCGGCTCCGTTGCGGATGAACGCAAGGTGGGCCTGGGCCACGGCAACCTGGCCGCCATGCTCCTGCGCGATGAAACGGAATGCTTCTGCTTCCTGGCCGGGCACGAATCCTTTGCCGCCGCTGAAGGTGCCATCGGTATTGCCAAGTCCGCCAACCGCGTCCGCAAGCAGGATCTCCGCGTCTGCCTGAACGGCCTCGGCAAGGATGCCGCGTACATCATCTCCCGCATCAACGGGTTTACATATGTGCAAACCAAGTTCGACTATGCCACAGGCAAGCTGAACATCATCCAGGAGAAAGCTTTCTCCAAGGGCCCCAAAGCCGCCGTGCGCGTGTATGGCTGCGATGATGTGCGCGAAGGCGTGGCTGTCATGTGGAATGAAGGCGTGGACGTTTCCATTACCGGAAACTCCACCAACCCCACCCGCTTCCAGCACCCGGTGGCCGGCACCTACAAGAAGGAATGCAATGAGAAGGGCAAGAAGTACTTCTCCGTGGCTTCCGGCGGCGGCACGGGCCGTACCCTGCACCCGGACAACATGGCGGCCGGTCCCGCCTCCTACGGCATGACTGACACCATGGGCCGCATGCACTCCGATGCCCAGTTCGCCGGTTCTTCCTCCGTGCCCGCCCATGTGGAAATGATGGGCCTCATCGGCATGGGCAATAACCCGATGGTTGGCGCTTCCGTAGCGGTGGCCGTGGCTGTTGAAGAAGCCGCCAAGCAGAACGCCTGAGCGAGCAGCTGATCAAAAAAACCGCAGAGCCGCTTTCCCTAATCGGGAAAGCGGCTCTTTTAGCAATTGAAAGAAAAAGGGGGATGTCCCCATTTCCGGCCCCCTCTTCCTGCCCTTGTATCCGCATCAGCTTCCGATACGGAATCTTCCATCCCGGTCCGCCCGGGGAGGAAGTCCGCGCGAAGGAACGGATCTTCTGGAAACGGATTCCTGGCTGGCAGAGGACGGCTTGACGGAGCGGATTTCCGGGCGGGAGGCAGAAGCGGGAACAACCGTTTTTCCCGGTTGCGTGCCGTGGGAGGAAGGGAGAACAGGAACGGTTCCGACAACCGTTTTTTGCCGTTCATGGGCCTTATAGGCGCGTTGCAGGGTAAAATCCCGCTGTTCTCCCGGTCTCAGGGAATAATCCGCCTTTTTGGGAGCTCCGGCTTTTTGCGCCAGAGGTTCCACGCGCCGCTGCAGCTGTGCGGCGGCATCCAGTTTGCCTGCCACCCATTCCGGATTCCATTCCGGCTCGGATATTTTCAGGGACTGAAGCAACTGCGCCGCTTTTTTGCCGCTTTCCAGGGCTGCCTTATAATCCCCCTCCTTCTCCTGCCGTGCCGCGCGCGTCAGGGAAAGGTTGGCTTCGTAAAAAGTGTCTCCGGGATTGCCAAAGGCCGTTGTAGCCGCCAGGAACATGCAGAGCAGGGAACAGGGTAGAAACTTCCTTTTCATGATTGTTGGCACGATAACATGATTCCTCGTTTTGGAAAGTCCTTTCTTCCGGCATGTTTTGCGCAGGGCCGGACTCCGTTTCCCTTGCGGATAGAGGAAAGGTTCTCCATCCCGCACCCCGGAGCAACTTGACGGAAAGTCCGGAGTGCCGTATGCTGGGCGGGACCTGCTATATGACCCGGAACGAGCCATCATCCCTTCCAGCTCCGCAGATGGAGGAAGATCCCAGATTCCTGACGGAACAAATTGTAACCTATTTGGGCAATAAGCGTTCCCTGCTTCATTTTCTGGGGACGGGACTGGAACAGGTGAAAAAACGCCTGGGTAAGGAAAGGCTGAAAGCAGGGGATCTTTTTTCCGGCAGCGGCATTGTGGCGCGTTTTCTGAAACAGCATTCGGAAGAGTTGATCGTCAATGATCTGGAGGAATACAGCCGGGTCGTCAATACCTGTTACCTGAGCAACGCGGAGGAAGTGGAAAATCTGGAGCTGGACAGGCATTACAGACGCCTGCTGCGGTATATGGAAACGCATGAATCCCCAGGCTTCATCACGGAACTGTACGCTCCCAGAAATCCGGACTGCATCACGGCGGATGACCGCGTTTTCTATACGCGCCGCAACGCCGTGTACCTGGATACGGCGCGGCAGACCATCAATTTGCTTCCGGCAGAAATCAGGCCCTATTTTATCGCTCCTCTACTGGCGGAAGCTTCCGTCCACACAAACACGTCCGGCGTATTCAAAGGCTTTTACAAAGACAGAAACGGAATCGGCAAATTCGGGGGAACGGGGGGCAACGCCCTTTCCCGCATTCTGGGCGACATTTCGCTGCCGTTTCCCGTGTTTTCCCGGTTTGACTGCCGGTATTCCATCCATTGCCGCGATGCCAATGAACTGGCTGCCGAGCTTCCGGAAATGGATGTGGTGTACCTGGACCCTCCCTATAACCAGCATCCGTACGGTTCCAATTATTTCATGCTGAATTTGCTGTCTTCTTATGAAAAGCCGGAGGAAACCAGCCGAGTTTCCGGCATTCCCGCAGATTGGAAACGCTCCATGTACAACAGCCGTCAGCATGCTCCGGAGGCCCTGTTCCGGCTGCTGGAGGATTGCCCGGCCAAATTTATTCTGCTTTCCTACAGCTCGGAGGGATTCATCAACTATGAGGAAATGACCGGTTTCCTTGGACGCCTGGGCCGTACCGTTACGCTGGAAACGCCGTATGCCGCGTTCCGGGGCAGCCGGAATTTCAGAAACCGTCCTCAGAACGTGACGGAATTCCTGTTCCTGGTGGAACGGTTTTAACAGACAACAGGAAAGGCAAGCCTCCATGCAGACTCATTTGGAACGCTTCATCCGTTTTCTGGCCGCGGAGAAAGGCTTGAGCACCGCCTATCAGCTTTCCGTGAGACAGACTCTGGAGGAATTTGCCCGGTTTCTGGAAATGGAAAATACCGGCCTTGCCCAAACGGGCATTGATACGCTTTCGGCATTTCTGCGGCATTTGGACCGGGGCATGGCCCGCAGCTCCATGCGGGTGGAAATGGTGCATCTGCGTATTTTTTTCCGGTGGCTGGCCGGAACGGGAATACTGGAAAAAGACCCTTCCGTATTTCTGGAAATGCCCCGGCAGGGGCTGTCGCTTCCCCATGTGCTGGATCAGAAAACCGTTTCAAGTTTGCTTGAAAGCATTGACATTCAAGATATTCCTTTAGGATGTAGAGACAGAGCGCTCCTGGAGATGATTTACGCCTGCGGGATGCGTGTTAGCGAAATAATCAATTGCAAATTAGAGAGTTTTGATAGAGATGAAGCTTTTGTCCGCGTGCTGGGGAAGGGGGATAAAACCCGGCTGGTGCCCGTAGGGAGATCCGCTTTGAACGCTTTGCAAATGTATTTGGAAAAAGGAAGACCCAAACTGGTCAGGACAGTGACGAAAAGTCATATCTTTCTGACAATGCGCGGTCGACCGTTGACGAGGGAGCGGGTTCGCCAAATTCTCCGGGAACGTGCCAGAGCCGCAGGACTGGAACAGCATGTTTTCCCGCATATCCTGCGCCATTCCTTCGCCACGCATCTTCTGGAAAACGGAGCGGATCTGCGCATTATTCAGGAGATGCTGGGTCATGCCGATATTTCAACCACCCAGATCTATACGCATTTGGAGCAGCAGCGGCTGAACTCGATTCATCACCGCTTTCATCCCAGAGGATAGGAACGCTAATTCATCATTCATTCCCATGCCGCGTTTTTTCACATCCTCCCAATCATATCATAATCATTTAAATATTAATGCCCGGAGAATTATTCTACCGGAATTGTATTTGGCATTACATATATTATGCGAAGTATAGTTTAGGCAGCATTCTCCCATTCTCATTGGACGGAAAACGCGCTCTGTCACTTGACAAATATGCAAGCATTTCATAGCTTCATTAAATGAGTGGCCCTTGCCTTGTCCGTACCGTTGCCATTTTCATCCTTTTTTCATCTTTTTCCCTTCTTCATGCCGAAGATGAGGAATTTTCCGATATCATGGAACTGGTATCGGAAACGGAGAACTGTTCCGCCAAACTGGCCCGTGACAAAAACGCGACGGAAGAACAGAAGAAGGAAGACAGAAAGCGCAGGAAAATCGGCATTGGAGAAACGGTCACCGTTACCCTGAACTGTAAAAAACCGTTTTTACTGGAACCGAAGGATCAAATCCAATGGAAAGTGATTGAGGGAAAAGAGTTGCTTGAAGGCGGTCTGAGAAAAATCCCCAATAGTTATCACTCGGTAACATTTCAAATAAATCCTTGCGCCAGTAAAGAACAAATTCAGCAGTCCGGAGGGAAAGTAGCCATTGAAGTGGAAACAGAACAGGGAACAGCCCTCCCCCGCCCTATTGAATTTGACGTGGTTTTCCCTGAACATCTTACTGCGGAACATGAAACTTTGGGCGGGATGGTTAAAGGCGTTCCTGCGGCAGATATGGGATTTCCAAGGGATGGAGATTCTGCACATGGAGTTTCCGCCCAGCTTCTCGTCTCCATCCATCCCCTGGACGTCTGTTTTGACGGGGTCTATGTAATTGAAAAAGACAAAGGCTATGCAGGAGCTGCCGGAAGCCTGGCTCAGACTCATTCGGCGGACAGCATCTGGCGTGTAGGTATCGACAATCGTTTTGACCAGCACGACAATATCGGCATAAAATCCGGGAAAAACGGGGACATGCAGTGGGATGAGATTCAAAGTTATGACGCTGACGGAAATCCTGTCTATAAACATTCGTATCCCAACGCATTCACATGGAATTGCCTGTTCAGAACATACCAGTTTATGGGGAATAAAGAGGGGATATCCGATATCTCCACTGTCTTTCAGAGGTTTTATATAGAGAACAGAGGCAATGGCCTGTTTTACGCCAGAATCCGAAAATTTCTGGTTGATCCCGAAAAAAAGGATGAATGTTCCGTCGAACGCACTACCGGCGGCAGCCATATTTTTAAACCCTGATATAATATAAATATGATGATAAAATCTCGGAAGAACTGTTTTCTGACTTGTTTTGCCGCCATAACGCTGTTTGCTGTCTTTTTTTCTGTGACAGCCTTGCCAACGTTCGGCTCTATCCCGACAGATTCGCAGGAATTGACATTCCATGCAGATCCTGTGCTGAAAGAACTTAAAATTCTGCTAAAACAGGGAGATCTGGTAAAGTTTTACCAAACAGCCCACACCCATATGGGGCAGCTTGAGTGGAGAGACATCAGAGGGGGAGTTTCCCCGGATAAGCTGGATCGGTTATTGCTGATCGCCCGGCTAGCTTCCGCAGCCCCCCTGTTTAAAGAAAACGAGAGCACGCCGTTCGAACAAATGACGCAGGATTTCGATTCGGCAGGAGATATTCGTCTCAAGGGGAAAGTTATGGTAGATCTGGTCATCATTTCCAAAATCAATCTTAGGCAACAATGCTCTGCCGTGAGAAAGAAAGAAGTGGGGCAGCTTTGCTCCATTTACGCGGCAACGATGCTGAAGATGATGAAAGAATCCTACATTCCTGATTTCGAGGGCTGGAAGAAGGAAACCATGGAAAGAAAAACGGCGGCCTGGAAAAGAGTGTTTGACGCCAAATGGGAGTCTTTCCTGAAAGAAAGAAACGAGAGAGAGGAGCGAGCCAGGAAGGAGCTATCCATACCCTTCAAACAGAGAATGAGAATGAGACAGCAAACAACGGAAGAGGAAAAGAAAAAGGATCGGGAATTCGCGGAACAGGACGACGCCTATATGCTGGAGGCTCGAAAGGAATGGGACAAAAAAAGGAACCTGTCCAACATTCTGGGGTCCATGGGAGGAAGGAACTCCAGAATCAGATCATTCCTCAAAGATGGAGGAGGAGGTTTATTACGAATTTTATTGGACAACTACCCCGGCAAAGCCACCGAAGTGTTTAAATACCTGAAGCTGGCGGGATATGAGGAAGGAGAAATGATGGAGTTGGTTGATCGGGAGGAGGGAAAAACCGAAGAAACGGAATTTTTGTATCAAAGCCCGTTGGGAAGAAAGTTCCTTAAAGAGAAGAAACAAAAGAAATAATTCCTGCCAGAGCGCGGAATCATGATATTTTTAGTTTGCAAGGGTATTTTATCTTTTTGAGATTCCTTCTCTCTTGCCAGATCACCTTTCATCCTTCATAATAAAAAAAGCATGAATACTTTCGTTTCTCTTTGCCTGGTCGGGAGCCTCAGCCTGGGTTCCTTTTGTTATGCTCAGTACATGGATAACGATGCCAAGAAGAAGGTAATCAAAGATTTGGATAATCTGCTCGCTCTGAACAGGTCTGCGGAAACCAAAGTGATCAATGCCGCTATCAGCAAACTGAATTCCGCCGGCAGGGATCCCGGCGCCGCATATGACCTGCTGATCCAGTCCAAGAAATTTCTGATGGAAACAGAAAAGGAAAAGGACAGGAGCCAGGGAAAGAGCGCCAAAATCGCCTCCAATTCCATGAAGGACTGGATGGACCGTGAAGCGAAGAAGTACCAGGATAAAAATGCCCGTAAAGGATTAATGCTTCAATATCAATGGGGTGTTCTCGTCCTCAAGGCGCGCCTTAAGGAAAATTTAATGAACGCCACTTCCCATTCCTCCGGCGGAACAGCGGAGGAAATCCTGGATGTTACGGAGTTCCAGAAGCCGGCCATGGATTTGCTGAATGCCTACCTGTCCGCCTGCTCAGACCCTGATTTTATCGACCCTTCCTCTTCCAAAAATAATAATGGAGCGGCCGGAAGAGCCGGCGCCCGTATTGCGGAACAATCCGTCCTGAATACGGAAGTGGGTGAGGCCCTGGGCATCAGCAGCATGTCTTCCAAGGCTTTCCCGGATTCCATGAAGAACCGGGATGAGATTTTTGACAAACTGTTCTTTACCGGATACCGGAAGACCCGCAACCTCCCTGCCCTCAGGCAGGCATGGAACAAGAGAATTTCCATGGAAGTGGCTCTGGGAAAAATCAGCCATGCCATTTCTTCCGGAAAGAAGTCCGGCATGCAGCCGCATCGCCAATGCGTCCGAAGACGAATTTGACGAGCAGGGAGCCGCCGTTCTGGATCGGCTGCGCTGGCGCTGCGAACTTGATTGCTTCGACTTGGGAGACCAGGCAAACGCTACGCGGAATATGATGGCGCTCATCCGGACGACGGTGGATCCCGTGCGCCGGGAACAGGGTATCCGCACCCTCCGGGATAAACTGGTTCAGAGCATGAAGAGCATGATTGATTCTCCGGAAGAAGGGAGCATGGCTGACGGTTCCGCTTCATCCCCTGCTCCACGCCCTGCCGTGCGCGCGCCCAAAAGGAAGACGCCCTCCACCACGATCACGACCAGTCGTGAAATGGATGATCCCGGTGCCATTGGAACGGATGTGCCGTCACCGCCCAAACCGGATCCAACCCGGAGCGACGATTTTTTTGAAGACGTTTAACGTTCTTCAGACAAAGATGCTGCCCGAACGGCGGTTTCCCTGTTCATGGAATGCACAGAGCATCCTTGACGTCCGGAACCGCCGTTTTATACAGTAAGGGCATGTATCAGCCATTTCAATTTTTCATGCCCGCGCAAATCTTCTTCGGCGCGGGTTCTTTGGACAATCTTGGTTCCGCTCCCCTGCCCGGCACCAAGGCCCTGATCGTCATCGGTGGCACGTCCGTCAAACGCCTCGGATATCTGGACCGCGTGCAGGCTCTTCTGAAAAAACAGGGAGTGGAAAGCGTCGTTTTCGACAAAGTGCAGCCCAACCCCGTGGTGGAGCATGTGATGGAAGCCGCCTCCCTGGCCAGGGAAACGGGGTGTGATTTCGTCATCGGCCTGGGCGGGGGCAGCAGCATGGATTCCGCCAAGAGCATCGCCGTGATGGCAGCCAATCCCGGGAACTACTGGGATTACATCCAGGGCGGTTCCGGCAAGGGGCTTCCCATTCCCAACAAACCTCTTCCCATCGTCTGCATTACCACTACGGCGGGAACCGGAACGGAGGCGGATCCGTGGACCGTCATTACAAAGGAGGACACGCAGGAAAAAATCGGTTTCGGTTGCAGGGGTACTTTCCCCACCATGTCTATCGTCGATCCGGAGTTGATGCTTTCCGTACCTCCCAAATTAACGGCATACCAGGGATTTGACGCCCTGTTTCATGCCGTGGAGGGATATATGGCCACAATCGCCTCTCCCATGGGGGACATGTTCGCGCTCCAGGCCATTGAATACATTGCCAAATATCTTCCGCGCGCCGTGAATAACGGGGATGACCTGGAGGCGCGCGCCTATGTGGCTCTGGCCAATACCTATTCCGGATTTGTGGAAACCATTTCCTGCTGTACGTCGGAACATTCCATTGAACATGCCCTCAGCGCCTTCCATCCTTCCCTGCCCCACGGCGCGGGGTTAATCATGATTTCCTGGGCCTACCATGAAGCCTACGCGCCCTCCTGCCCGGAACGTTACGCAAGAGTTGCCGCGGCCATGGGGCAGGAGGCCTCGGTGGACGGGTTCCTGAACGGCTTGAACAAACTGAAGGAAGCCTGCGGCGTGGACAAGCTGAAGATGTCCGAGTTCGGCATTACCCCGGATTTATTTGACGAATACGCTAAAACGGCTTTTTCCACCATGGGCAACCTGTTTGAGCTGGACCGTTGCAAATTGACTCCGGCGGACGTGGTTAGCATCCTGGAAAAATCCTATTCCTAGGAACAAGCCGTCGAGGAAACGCAGGCCGGGCGGGCAGCTTTCTTGTATGGCAGCCCGTCCGGCAAAAGATTGTTGTCGTTCTGATGCGTTCAGGAATGCCAGCCATTTCCGTCATGCCGGGGCATTCCCTATAGAGAAGGAGCATGGTTCGGTTGGCTGTCCATTTTCCATTTCAGCAGTTCCCCTGTAACACAGCGCGGCTGGACATGTGTCGCGCCGGGGTTGCCATGTTGTTCTCTTATCGGGCGGCCAGATAGCCCAGGCCAATGGCAAGGAGCCCCCCGGCAAAGCTGATGAGAGTGTAAAGGAAGAAGGCGGAGAAGTTCCCTTCCTTCAACAACAGGAAGGATTCATTCATCAGCGTGGAAAAGGTGGTGAAACCGCCGCACAGGCCTGCGGTAAGAAAGAGCCGCGTTTCCGTATGCGGCAGGTTCCGGTCGAACAAACCGTAGAGGGCGCCCAGGATAAAACATCCCAGCAGGTTGACAGCAGCCGTACCCCAGGGGAACGAACTTGCCGAATTGACCTGGACGAAACGGGACAGCAGGAAACGCAATATGCCGCCCGCAAAGCTTCCCAGACCCACCATCATCAGCATTTTTATCATAGCGGCTTTTCTACGTTTGAATAGAAAATAAAGTTCCGGAGCAATCCCGAAATCTTCCGGGAAAAAGAACTGCCGGCTACGTTCCTGAAAACTGGTCTGGAAACATCCGTGCCTCCTGGTGAAGCCCTTTAACTGGAAACAGACTTCTGCGGAAGCTGTCGGCCAGTATGCCGGCAGAACCCATTTCCTTTAACGCGTGCGGATAAAATACCCTGTTTTTTCCATATCGCCAGCCTTTTTGTTCTTGATTGCAGGGTAAAACCGTATTTCCCTTTTTCCATGTCCCAGCCCCTTCTCGTTACCGGAACCATCGGAATTGATACCATCCTTACTCCCAGCGGCAGGGCGGACGGCGTTCTGGGCGGTTCCGTCTCCTTTGCGGCCGTGGCCGCCCTTTGTTTGCCGACCGCGTGGATGCCGTCAGCATCATCGGGGAGGATTTCCCCGCCCATTATGAAGCGGCCCTTGAGGCCAAAGGAGTGTGCATGAACGGGGTAGAACGCAAGAAGGGGCCTTCTTTCTCCTGGACCGGGGAATATTTTGACAATATGAACAAGCGGAGGACCGTTTGCGCCAATGATTCCGTGATGCTGGAATGGGATGTGCACGTTCCGGAGCCTTTGAGGAACCATCCGGTTCTGGTTTGCTGCTGCATGGTTCCGGCCCAGCAGCTCAAGTGCATGGAACAATGTCCGGACGCGGCGCTGGTGCTTTCCGATTCCATGGACAAGTGGCTGCGCCGCCAGCCGGAATTGCTGGATGCCGTGATCAGCCGTTCCCATATCACCATGATGAATGAGGATGAGGCGAAGGAATATGCCCAGGCGTCCACCGTCCTGGAAGCCGGGGAATTCCTGCTTTCCAAAGGCGCCGCGTACGCAGTGGTGAAACAGGGGGAATACGGAGCCACGCTTCTGGGCCGGGATGTCGGCGGGAATCTCCGGATGTTCCGTTGTCCCGCCTATCCTCTGAAAACGCTGGTGGACCCCACCGGCGCGGGGGATACGTTCCTGGGGGCTCTGGCCGGCTATTTGTCCACCCTGCCTCCCGGCCTTCCTCCGTTTGAGGAAGTGAAGAAGGGAATTGTGTATGGAACGGTGGCGGCCTCCTTCACCTGCGAGTCCTTTTCGGCAGATGCTCTTCTTTCCATGACCAAAGAGACCTTTCGCCGCCGTCTTGAAGAGTACGCGGAGATGTGCCGCCTGCCTGATATCCGGCTCTTTTCCGCAAGTGACTGTTAAGACGGGATCAGATCTCCTGAAAAGGAGGAAATACCGCCCTTGATTTCGTTTTCCGGTCTCCGTTTTTGCGGGATGTCCGGAATGTTCAGGTAAAGAAAGCCCGGATGCGGAACATGAAAAACCCCGGCGTGGCATGCACGGCCGGGGTTTCCGTAAAAACAGGGGATGCAGTCGGCGGGATCAAGCATCCTGAAGGCCGAATTTAAGCTCGGCTTCCGAAACCACCTGTCCGTTCACCAGGCAGCGTGCCGTCGCCTGGCCAATGTTTCCGCGCATCTTGGTCAGCTCCGCTTCAATGATGAGCGTATCGCCGGGAACCACGACGCGGCGGAATTTTACCTTGTCCGCACTCATGAAGTAACCGAGCTTGCTGGCATTGCCGGGCTGGCGCAGCATGACGATGGAGGCCACCTGGGCCATGGCTTCCACCTGGAGAACGCCCGGCATGACCGGATGGCCCGGGAAGTGGCCCTGGAAAAAGAGTTCGTTCATGGTCAGGTTCTTCAGACCCCGGCACTTGGTTTCTCCTTCAAAACCGATAATGCGGTCCACCATCAGGAAGGGATAGCGGTGCGGCAGAAGGCTCATTACTTCGTTGATGTCCAGCACGGCGTCTCCGTACGGCACGTTGACGGGATTGGGAGCCATTTGCTGGTTGCGGTGGTGTTCCTTCTTGAGCTTGGCCGTGAGTTCGGTGTTCGGGCCGTGGCCCGGCTTGATGGCGATGACGTGGCCCAGAATGGGCTTGCCGCACAGGGTCAGGTCCCCAATAAGGTCCATGGCCTTGTGGCGGGCGAACTCATTGATGAAACGCATGGGTTCCTTGCTCATGAGCTCCTCGCCGCGGATGACCACGGCGTTTTCAGGCTGCCGCCCTTGATGAGGCCCTTTTCCAGCAGGGGCTTGATGTCTTCGTAGAACGTAAAGGTGCGGGCCGGGGCCAGTTCCTTTTCATACGTTTCCGGCGTGATGACCGCGTCAAAGTACTGGGTGATGCGGTTTTCCGGTCCCACGCAGGTGACGGAAACGCGGAATTGCTTGGAGGGGAGAATGGTCAGGATGGAACCGCCCTTGGTTTCAATGGTGACGGCCTCGCGCACTTCCAGATAGCGGCGCGGCACATCCAGTTCCACGATGCCGGCGCTCTTGATCAGTTCTACGTAGGGGGCTGAGGACCCGTCCCCGATGGGCGGTTCATTGGCGTCCATTTCAATGACGGCGTTGTCAATGCCCATGCCCGTGAGGGCGGAGAGAATATGTTCCACGGTATGCACTTTGACGGAACCTTCAGCCAGGCTGGTGGCGCGTTCCACAGTCTGCACCTTTTCCACGTCCGCGCTGATGAAAGGCTGGTCCGGATGTCCACCCGGCGGAATTTAATGCCGAAGTCGGCAGGAGCCGGCTTCAGGGTCAGGGTAACGGGCTGTCCCGTATGCAAAGAGGTACCGGCCAGGGAGGCCGGAGAGCCGACAGTTCTTTGGTTTCCACATGCCATGCGGGGATGCTAGTGAATGAGCTTCCGTTTGGAAAGCACGAAATCACGGATTTTCCTTTAAATTCGGGGAAGAGGCGGCATGCCGGCGTGTCATCCCGGAAAGAAGAGGATAAAGGGCGCTTGAAAAAAAGCCGCTCACCCAGTAGTGATGTTCCATGCACATCACAGCAGGCCTCCGCATTTCCCGTGCGTTTATTCTCGGCGCCGGGCTGGGTACCCGCCTGCGGCCCTCTCACCGACATTCTGCCCAAGCCGCTGATTCCCTTTTTCCATGAGCCCCTTATTCTGCATTCCATGCGCCGATGCTACGATTGCGGCATACGGGAGTTCATCATCAACACCCACCATCTGGCGGCAGCCTGGGACAAAGTGTTCCCTGAACATTCATGGAACGGCTGCCCCGTTCATTTCAGCCATGAACCCGTGCTGCTGGATTCCGGCGGCGGCGTCAAAAAGATAGAGCCCCTGGCTTCCGCGGAAGAGCCGCTGCTGGTGGTGAACGGAGACATGGCGGCCACATTTGATCTGGGCCGCCTGCTGGAGGAGCATTTGAGCCGCCGCCCTCCCGTGACGCTGGCCCTCCGCACCTCCGGAGATAAGAAAAACGTGGGATTTGATTTTTCTTCCGGCCTGGTGACGGATATGAGGCACGCCCTGGGCCGCGACCCCGGATCCTACCAATTCACCGGCGCGTACTGTATGGAGCCGGAAATATTCCGACGCATCCCTTCCGGGGAAGCCGTTTCCATTATTCCCCTGTTTCTGGATTACATCCGGGAAGGACGCCTGCGCGGCATTCTGGCGGACGACGGGTTGTGGATGGACATGGGAACACCGGAGGCCTATCTTCAAGCCCATCTGGATTTCCCATCCCCCGTTCCACGCATCCACTCCCGGGCCAGAGTGTCCCCCCGCGCCTTTGTGGACGGCCATTGCGTGATAGGCCCCGGAGCTGCGGTAGAGGACGGTTGCCGCCTGCAAGGCTGCGTTGTCTGGCCGGGCGTATGCGTGCCTTCCGGCACTTGCGCGGAACGCCGGATTTTCTATTGTTCCCCCACCGATTACTGACGATGCTTTTTCTGCGCCTGCTTCCCCTGATATTGTGCTTTTCCGGCCTGGTTCACGCAGAACACCGCGTTTTCACCAGGAAGGACGGATTTTTGTCCATGCGGGACAAGCTGAACGTGTATTTTTTCCGTTCTGATACGCACCGCCTGCTGGTAAGGGATGAAGGGAGCGTCAAAACGCCCCGGTACGGCTCCCTGGACAAGGCCATGAGGAAAAGCCCCTGCGTGGCCGGAGTCAACGGAGGATTCTTCAGCGCAGACGCGGAGGGAACTCCCCTGGGCCTGGTCGTCCAGGACGGCAAACGGCTTTCTCCGCTGGCCACGGGATCCTTCGCTGTTTCCGGTGTCGTTTACGAAGGAGGCAGAGACGGATTAACCCTGATCCGCAGTTCCGTGCTGAGGCGCATGAGAAGACTGCCGGCCATGCAGGCGGCTATCCAGGGGGGGCCCTTTCTGGTGGAGAACGGCTCCGCCGTAAAAGGGCTTAACGCGCAGAAGTCCACCTACCGCACCTTCATTGCCACGGACGGCGGCAGGAGATGGTGCATCGGCGTTTCCTCCTCCCTGACTCTGAAGGAGCTGGCAGCCTGGCTGGCGGCTCCCGGGGCATTGGGAAATTTCCGGGTGGAAACGGCCCTGAACCTGGACGGCGGCTCTTCTTCCGCCTTCTGGTGCCATGAAACAGGCATTTCCTACCCTGCGTTCAAACAAGTCAGGAATTATCTGGGCGTAGCCCCCGTGGAACGCCGGTAAACTCCGTTCTCCACGGGACCATGGACGCGTTTCCCTGCGCCTATCCTGCGCAGCAGCAGAACCGCGAACATCAGGAAACACACCAGAACGGCCCAGTCGCCCAGCATGGCGTACAGGGTTATTTCCGTACAGCCCACAGGCAATGTGGCAGCCATCACCCCTCTGGTAAACGGAGAACCGGAGGAATCCCGCAAATCCGCAATAACCGCGCCATTGGGGGCCAGAGCCACGCTTACGCCGGTATTGGCGGCACGAACCATGGAACGGCGCAGTTCAATACAGCGGAACGCCGCATTGCGCCAATGCTGTTCATTGGCGCAGGAACGGTTGAACCACCCGTCATTGGTCACGTTCACCATTAACTGGGGTTCCTGCCGGACGAAGCGGCGCACCCAGCTTCCCACCACATCCTCAAAGCAGACCAGCGGAATAACGCCCACCGTAGAGGAGCTTCCGGGGCGGATAGGTACGGGAACGGGGCTGGAGGAACGCCCGGGCGTATAATTCAGGCCCATGGCTGTTCCGGCGGAAGCCTCAAAGGCTTTTTCCAGAAACGGGAATGTTTCCCGCATAGGGATATATTCACCGAAGGGAACCAGCATGGCCTTGGCGTGCGGACGGGCTGTGGAATAATCCCCCTCAAAGACGGTAAGGCAGTTGTAAGCCCGCGCCACACGCCCCTCATCAGACAGGTAAATATCATCCGTGCCCGTCAGCAGGATAAAATTGCATATCCCGTTCCGGAGGGCCTGGACGTAATCCTCTTCCGCGCTCAGAAAGTTGACATTGTCCTGATTGGGGAAGCGTTCCCCTGTGGAATCACGGTAAAACGTGGAAATGGGGAAGGAACTTTCCGGCCAGATGACCCATGCCGGCATATCCAGGGAGGCTTCCGCGCCGTTTTTGACCGCCTGTTCCAGAGCGCGGTTTTGAAGATCCAGCATTCCCTGTTCCGTCATGTCCAGCAAAGCCCGGTAAATGCTTCCCCGGTTGGCCGGATCCCATTTTTCCTTCTGGCTCAGATTCAGCTGCACGGCCATGACGGGAACGGTAAGCCTGCCGTTTCCCGTAACCGCGGCAGACTGGGGGGAGTAGCGAGCCGTCCAGCACACGCCGACGACAAACATGGTTAAAAGAACCGCCACCAGGATGAAAAAGTCCCAGGGAACGGTACGTCTGCCTTCATGGACAATCATGGTTCCGGCCCGGCGGCAAACACGCCAGAGCCAGACGGAAAAGACGGCCGGAATAAAGGCCAGCGCCGTCACGCCAAAGTATTCCGCCCATTGGGCCAGTGGATTTCCGTACAGGGCCACTCCCAGATTGTTCCAGCCGAAACCCGGTATCAGCCAACCCCGCCCCCATTCCAGGCATACCCATAAAGCGGCGCCCGCCAGAGCGGCGGAAGCACTGGGCAATATGTCGCCCATGGCCCAGGCTTTCCAGGCGGCCCGACGTTCCTTTGCCGCCAGCTTCGCATCAGGCAGCGGCCGGGCGTCCGGACGGAAGAACACTCCCATGACCAGAGCCCAGAGGCCGGGAAATAGGCCTCCATAAAAAATCATCAGGGGAATATAGCCCAGCGTGCTGACTTCATTGACCCACCAGAAGGAGATGCCGTAAAATACCACGCCAAATACCCAACCATACAGGGCGTACGCCAGAATTCCCCTTTTCCCCTCCCGTCTGCGGCCGTACCACAGGGCTGTCAGCAAAGGCAGGAATCCTATCCATACGCACCCGCTCCAGTCTACCGGAATAAAGGCGCAGGCCATCAGAATTCCGGAAAAAGCGGCCAGCAGCAGCCCTGCCCACACGGGCAGGAGACGAGGGAGGGAAGCAGGTGGGATATTCATCGTGAAAAGCCTTTTATTCCGGGAACGGGAATGCCGCCATTGTCCCCCATGCTGACTCATTCCTGCAACAAAAAAGATTGCAAAATTTACTCAAATGCGGAAATAGTGGGCGCAGTTCATACAACCCATCATACACAATGGCAGATATCGACGAAAAAACACCTCTAAACGTCCCCGGCAAATTTTACGTGGACAGTTCCTGCATTGACTGTGACCTTTGCCGCGAAACGGCTCCAGAAAACTTTGGACGGGATGACGATGAAGGAGTATCCTATGTCAAGAAGCAGCCGGACAACGACGAAGAGCTGAGCGCCTGTGAGGAAGCCCTGGAAGGCTGCCCCGTGGAAGCGATTGGCGACGACGGCGAATAATATTCCCCCATATATTATTTTAACCGCCCGGGGCTGTTGGTATTCAACGCTCCGGGCTTTTATTTTCCCCCTATGTCCTCCCCCTGGTTTCCCTACACGCCGGACAGAGACCGTCCGGATCCCCACGCCTCTCCCGTCCGGTATGATTATCTTTCCCGTGACGAACAGGAGGTGAGGCAGGCGCTGGCGGACTGGTTCCAGATATCCCCCGCCACCAGTGAAACACGTAACCTCCATACGGCGGAATCCCTGCTGGGGGATATTCTGTCCAAGCTTCCCCTGGACGGCGACGGGATGGATCCCGAATTGCTCCGGGCAGGATGGCTGAAAGCTGCGGGGCCATTCCTGGGCCAGCAATCCAACCTTCTTTCCATTGTCAAGGGAGTGGCCACCATTCAGGTGCTTCAACCGGCCATGCGCTACCATCTCCAGCAGTGGCAGGGAGCCCTGCTGGGAAAACTGAAGGACCAGTTCGGCAAAGACGCCGTTCATTCCATCCGCATACGGATAGGATAATTTTATACTGCGTAAAATGTTTTCTTTTGCAATTTCTCTGTTTCCTTGAAAAATCATTCATCATTCACGTGTAATATTTGCCATGCGATTATCCCTTTCCGCGCCTTTGCTGGCTTCCGGCCTGATGCTTTGTTTTACCTCCTCCCATGGAGACTGGACATCCCCGCACCCTCTCCAGCAGGAAAAAGCCGCTCCGGTCCCACTGATTCCCTTCCCGTCCCAGGTGGACTGGAAAACGGGAACATGCCCTAAAAAGGCTCCCGTTTCCGTGAAAAAAAACGCGTCCCTGTCCAAGACGCTGGGCAAGGAAGGGTATGAACTGCGGATCCGCCCCAACGGCATTCTGATTACGGCCGCTGACGATGCGGGCGTTTTTTATGCCCGCAGAACGCTGGACCAGCTGGGAGCCAGGGGAGATTACCCGTGCTGCGACATCAAGGACAGCCCCGCGTTCGCCATCCGGTGCTTCATGCATGACGCAGGCCGCCATTTCCGGACTGTTGAAACACTCAAGGCGGATATTGATGAAATGGCCCGGCTGAAAATAAACGCTTTTCACTGGCATCTGACGGATTACCCCGCATGGCGCATCCAGTGCAAAAAGTACCCTGTTTTGAATGATCCCTCCAAGAGGATTCAGGGACGGGACGTTAACGGCACCTACTCCTACGACCAGATACGGGACTTATTCCGCTACGCCAGGGAGCGCCATGTCCAGATTATTCCGGAAATCGATATGCCCGGGCACAGCACCTATTTTAAAAACTGCTTTGGCTTCCCGATGCATGATCCCAGAGGCATCAACATTCTGGAAGAACTGCTGGAAGAATTTTGCAGGGAAATTCCGGCGGAAATGTCTCCCTACCTTCATATAGGAGCGGATGAAATCCGCATTCCCAACGGAAAGCAGTTTGCGGACCGGATGGCGGCCAAGGTCAAATCCCTGGGACGGCAGCCCATCCAATGGGCGGGCAACAATGACCTGCCTGTGTCCGGAGACAGTTATGCCCAGCTGTGGAATGATGAAAATTCCGTAGGCCTGCCGGATCCAGCCAGGCAGAAGAATCCCTACTTCGACTCCACGGCAGGATACGTCAATTCCTTTGACCCCGGCATTCTGGTGCGCAGGAATTTCTTCCGCCAGCCCTGCGGAACGGCCAGGGGAAACAACCATTCCCTGGGCGTCATTCAGTGTCTATGGCCGGATACCCGGGTGGAGAACAAAAAAAACATTCCTGTTCAGAGTCCCCAGTGGCCTGCCATGTTCGCCATGGCGGAACGCAGTTGGAAAGGAATTCCAGAGGATGGTTCCCGTTTTGCCGGCAGTCTGCCGGAAAAGAACACGGAGGCTTATCAGGCCTTCTCTCTGTTTGAAAAACGCATGGAAGCCCTGGCCGGAAGCAGGCCTTTCCCTTACTGGAGGGATTCTTTCGTGGAATGGACGGTATTCGGCCCCGTTCCGCAGGACAGGCAGGAAGAAGTAAGAAATAACCTGCTGGCGGGCAAATCTCCCGCAGGGTTGTCTTCCATCCAGACGCGCGGAGGCAATTTGTATTTCCGTACCCGTGCGGGTGCGGAGGGTCTATTTTCCAAGACAAAACCGGGGAATACGGTATGGGCGGAGACGACGTTTCACTCACCCGTGGAGGGCACCATGCACGCTATGGTGGGGTTTGACGCTCCGGCCCGTTCCACACGGCGCTGTTCCGGAGTACCGGCTGCCGGGGAATGGTCCCAGTGCGGCACCAGAATATGGGTAAACGGCAAGGAAATGAAAAATCCCCAGACTTACAAACTGGCAGGCCAGCGGCGTTACGAAAAGCATACATGGAATTCGCCCGCAAATGAAATACCCTTTGACAACGAGGAATTCTGGTGGGCCCGGCCTCCTGTTCCCTTTCAAGTGAAGGCCGGGGAAAACAGGATCCTGATAGAACAACCGTACACAGGAGAATTCCAGTCGTGGGGAGTTAGCTTCATTCCGGTGAAAAAAGCGGGAGACCGCTGGATTGCCGACCCAAGCTATTATGCCAAACCCAGGAGAGAGAAACAGGATGACGTCTCTCCGGTGCCATCAAAGTAAGCGACAAGGAACACTCCCGGCGGAGCTTCCCGTCCATTGTTTCAAAGGTCATTTTCCCCCGCTCATCAGGACGAGGGAACAGGGGAAACAGCGTTTGAGGAATACGTAAACGCTCCGCGCCATCATGTAAACCGCGGGAACCAGGCACCACCACGCCCAGGCAGGCCAGGGGGAGGGAAAACAGCTCTCTACGCCCATCAGGGCTATCAGAACAAATATGGGAACAATACACGAAAAAGCTGCCGGACGCCCACCGGGCCAGCTTTTCCGACCAGCCGGGGCTGACGGCTTTTACAATAATTCCGAAGCTGAGGAAGGCCAGAACGATCAATCCTGAAAAAGAGCCGTCCGCAATCAGGAAAGAGTCCGTACAGCTTGCCCAGACAAGAACCACGGAGGCTAAAAGAATGGAACCATGCACGGCAAGGGGCATGTTGCCCCAGCGGTTCAGACAGCCCGGTGCGGCGGACGCCAGCATAACGCCGAGCGCAAAATCACCAAACATGTACGGACTGGGCCATGCCAGGGAGTCGTCCCACCGGTGCAGAAACAGGCAAAACAGGCCAAAGGCGTAAAGAGCTGGACGGAAACGGGAGAGCAAAAACGCAGCCAGGGTAAACATCATCAAGTCTCTCAGGAACCACATTGGGGTCAGCATGGGACATGTTCCCAGCCCAAACACGGAAGCCAGCGAACCAGGGGAAAGAGGCATGCCCGCCGCCAGCCAATAGGCCGCGCACCAGAAAAGATAAGGCCGCAGCAAAACCAGCAGGCGGCGGGCCGCCCACGTTCCGGCCCCCTGTTCATCAAGGCCGGAGGCGGAAAAATACCCCGCCAGCAGGAAAAACGTCGCCAGCGCCGGACCAATCAGCCATTGGTTGGGAGGAAACCCCATGGAAGGAACGTGCTGCATGATAACCACCAGCGTCGCCAGCAGCCGAGCAATCTCCACCCAAGGCAAACGAGGGTGAATTTCTTTACCGGACGCAGGGGAGACGGTCATGACAGCCCCATTCTGGATGATTGCTTTAAAAAAGCACTATTTTTTATTGATTTTATAGACGAAAAGCGGCCTTATCAGGCCTTCACAGGCATCGTATTATGGAAAATACCTGAAAATGATTTTTTTCTCATATTTTCATTTACGGCTTTATATTTCCATATGGGAAACAGCATTTCTTTCTGCACGCATTCCGAGCGCAGAGGCTGCATCAATACACGCTCCTGCACTGGATATTCTCTGATTTTGCCGAAACAGCTGCTGCCACACCACCTGCATTGATAAATGGTGAAATGCATCTGCCATATTGCAGGTTCTCCCGAATGGTTCTCCCATTGCAATTCCGTATTTTCCATTCATCAATGCCGTATGTCGCGAACGCCTCCCCTTCCCTGCCCGATGGTTCGTAAAATCATCAGCGGCTCCTTTGGGGAATCAGGGCTGAAGCTGCCGCAAGGACCTGAAGGCCCACAAAAAGGAAAAACCAGAACCAGCCACCTTCCACAAAACCGTAGGAGTGCAGGCCAATCCCCATGAGGTTGACACCGAACCACCCCCAGGCTGCTACGATATTTCCGAGCGAGGCAAGAACGAGGAAGCCTTGACAGGAACAGACGTGTAAAAGGCGGGCATGGAGGGTGCAGGAGCACCAAAGGAGTGTCATTAAGGCACCGTTTTCTTTAGGGTCCCATCCCCAAAACCGTCCCCAGCTCATGTCAGCCCAGATGCCGCCGAGCATTGTCCCCAGAAAACAAAAGAAGAGCGCCACGAGAAGGATGCGATAGACTCCGCAGGACCCGGCTTTCAGCCCCTTTTCACCCTGTCCGAAGCCGAAGAAACGGGCCACCAGATGATATGAGGCTAAAAACCCGGCAAAAAAAACACTTCCGTAGCCTATCATGATGGTCATTACGTGCATGGTGAGCCAGAAATTCGAATTGAGAACGGCACGCATCATGCCCATGGTATCGCCGCTGTAGGGCAAATTCATGGCTACCAGCAGTGAGAGAAGGCCGGAAGCGCAGGCGACCGCGGCAACAGGAAGCTGACGGCGGAGAATATAAAGCGTCCCGCCGAATAATGAGGCTACCACGCCCGCAAAGACGACTGAGGAATACAAATTGGTAACCGGGGGGCGCGATTGAATGTACATGCGGGCCGCAATGCCGAATAAATGCCATAATACCGCCATACACAGAAAGACCGTCGCAAAATGCAGCAATGCCTTCCGCCGCTTGAGAAACAGAGAGACTACGAAACAAACCAACGACATGCCGTAGAGAAGGAAGCCTCCAAAGAAGGGTTCGAGAGCATTGATGCAATGCTCGAAATGCAGTTTGAAAGAATCCATGGGCAGTATTGACTCCAATTCCCCGGAAAGTTGACGCAGAGTCTCTGCAGCAGTAGATTCATCTCCGGCAGCATAGGCATCGCAGGCTGCGGCATAGGCTTTCAGGGCGGTCCGCCCGGCGGGACTGAGATTTTTTTCGAGCAGAGCAGCAGCCGGAGTCAGGTAGCTTCCCTCATGTGGGATTACTCGCAGGGCCACATTCGGGTCCGCTTCTTCTACCTGCACAAGAGCCTGGAGGAATTGAAAATAGCGATTGGCACGGTAGAGCCGGTCAAGCGAGGGATGGCGTTTTTCGCGTTCAGCGGCTTCAAGCTCTGCTGAAGCTTCAACCATAGCTTCATGCCATGCATCAAGCGTCCCCAAACAGCCCGATGTCCCCTCCAGGCGGAGAGCGAGCGCAACGCCGGCCTGCTCATAAACGGCGAGTGCGCCCAGTATGGCTTCCGCGGCATGGGCCTGATGAGAATTGCCCCGCAGAGAGCCGCGCAGCAGGCCAGCCTTCTCAACTGCATCGGCATAGGAAAAATAACGGCCTCGTCCGCCAAGGAATTCGACCATATCCCTGTTATCCGAACGCAGAAAAGGTTCGCCGGCCATTTTTGCCGGGCAGGCGTTTAATGCCAGCAACCACTTCACCGGCCCGGTCCGAGAGCCTCCAAGATTCACCGACGTGCGGCCGCTTGCCAATTTAAGGGAATCCGCCGCTGCGCTTGAAACCGGCATCACTCGTCCTGCCTTCAGGCATGGAAGCGCTCCGGGTGAGGGCGCCCCTATGCCGTCAAATGAGGAAAAAGAATCCCCCAACCTCTGAAACAGAGGCGATAATGCAATCACAAGAGCAACGAAAAACGCCGTAAATAAAATAATTTTACACTGCATGTTTTTTTCGGGCACGCAGGGTTGAGAGAAAAATCAGCAGCATGCCCGCAAATACGCCGGGCACCGATATCCACGGAAAAAAGCGCACCGGATTACGTACGGCTGTGATTACACTCGTGCGGCCCCCATTGGCGTAACTGTTCTGGTAAAAAATCCAGCCTCCAAAGGAGACCGGAGCATTCATGCGAATAACCGTTTCCGTGCTTTCCCCGCCGCGCATGAAGCAAACCTCACTTGAAAAGCTGCTGGGGATATCGCTTCCCGTCCATGTCCGGGCATCAAATTTTTTCAGCTTTACTGAAAAACCAAGGGGGATATTTTTCCTTCCATTCCCTCCGCCTGCCAGTATTTCGTGTGAGACCTCACCTGCATCCAGAACGAGTATTCCCTCCGTACGCAGAAAATACTGCAACGCCCCCGCCAAAATCAGCACTACCAGAAAGGCATGCGTGAGGCTCACGCCCACGCCGCGCAGTGTGAAGCGCGCACGCCGGAAAACAGACGCCGAAATATTCAGTACGGCCAATGCCCCTACGCCGGCGCCGCCAATCAGAGGAATCATCCCGAAGGAAAGGCAGCCCCAGCTTTCAAAATACCTGGCCTGCACAGCGGAAACACCGATAGACCGCGCCTCAAGAGTGCCGAGAAAAATGAGCAACACGGCATAAGCCATCAGCGCGCACGCGAGACGGGGAGATGCCATCCACTGCAAAATTTCTTCATCAGCAGATCCTGAATGAAAAAGGGCCGCACGCCTCTGCCGCTCCAGCCGGGAAACGGAAGCATAGGGTCGTGCGGCCTGCTTCGTGATGAATAAGGACGGAATAATTATTTTTTGTCCGTGAAGGCAGCTTCCACTTCAGAGATCATCTTGTTCAGAGAAATGATGCCGCCGCCGGAAAGATACCATACCTGCGGGTCAAGCAGGATGATGGCGCCGTTTTTAGCCGCCTTCGTTTTGTTCACAAGCACATTGTTGAGGACATTCGGATTTTTGGCCGAACGGCCGATAGCAACCGAACGGTCCACCACAAAGATGATATCGGGATTGAGCATGGCAACGTATTCATAAGTCACCTGCTGCCCATGAACCCCCACCTTGATGTTTTTATCGGCCTGGGCCACCCCCAGGGCATCGTGCACCAACCCGAAGCGGGAACCCGAACCGTAAGCGCTTACCTTGCCGTCGTTCGTGAGGAGAACGAGAGCTTTCTTGCCGCTGGCCTGGGCCTTGTCTTTCGTACGGGTTACGGCTTCATCAATGTTTTTGACGGCTTCGGCTGCCTTTTCGGGCACGCCGAACACATCACCCAGAAGCCTGATGTTTTTCTTGGCTTCCCCCAGCTGATCCTTGGCCAGAATATCGACCAGGTAAACGGGGGCGATGGAGGAAAGTTTCTGATAATAATCCTGCTGACGTCCTGAAATAATAATCAAGTCCGGCTTGAACGCATTGATGGTTTCAATATTGAATTCCTTGACCGTTCCAAGATCCGTATATTGTTCTCCGGAGAATTTGGAGAGGTAAGGAGGAAGGAATTTTTTGGGTAAAGCCAGCGCGGGAGTGACGCCCAGTTCGCTGATGGTCTCAAGCGAACCGTAGTCCAGCACGGCGACACGTTTCGGATTGACCGGAAGCTCGACCGTGCCCAGCGTGTGCGTGGCGGTGATCGTTTTGGCTTCATCTGCCGCGGCCATGGAAAGACCGGGAAGAATCAATGCGGCCAGAAATGCGGTGATTGTTGTTCTCATATTATTTGTTATTGTTTGTTGTTTTTGGAATTTAAGGAAATTCTATTCATAGTATACGCATATCTTTTTATCACCATAGGGTTCTATGGCGATATCCATACCGTAAATATCACGCAGCACATCTGTCCGGATGATATCTTCTGTCGGCCCTTGATGGCACAGGACTCCGTCCCTGAATGCCACCACGTAATCCGCATAGAAAGAGACAAAGTTAATATCATGAATTACGATGCAGATCGTCTTGCCCTGCTCCCGCACCAGGGAACGCAGCAGTTTCATAATGCGCGCCGCACGATGCATATCAAGGTTGTTCAAAGGTTCATCGAGAAAGATGTACTTCGTGTCCTGTGCAATGGCCATGGCAATATAGGCCATCTGCCGCTGGCCGCCCGAAAGTTCATCAAGGTAGCAATGGCGCAAATCGGCAATCTCGGTAAGTTCCAAAGCCTTTTCGATTTGCAGAAAATCCTGATTTTCCAGGCGGCCGCGGGAATGAGGGAAACGTCCGAAGCGAACCAGTTCCTCGACCGTGAGCCGCGCCGGAGTATGGAGGGTTTGCCCCAGGATGGTGAGGGTTTTGGCTAGCTCCCGGGAATCCCATTTCCTGAGTTCCCTGCCATCAATGGATACAGAGCCTTCTGTGGGTTCCAGAAGGCGGCTGATAATGTTGAGCATCGTGCTCTTTCCGGCGCCATTGCTGCCGATAAAGGCCACCATCCGATCAGAGGGAAGCCTCGTGCTGACGTGCCTGAGCACGAAGGTTTCACGGTATTTTTTGGAAATGTCTCGTATCTCAATCATATACGTTTAATTTTCATGATCAGGTAGATAAAGTAAACCCCGCCAACGAAATTGATGATTACGCTCAGGGGCACGGAGAAGTTGAGCCACCGTTCGGTAAGCAGCATGCCGAAAGTCAATGCAGCTACGCCCACGAGAGCCGTGCCGGGCATGAGGACAATGTGGCGGTAGGTCGGGAATATGAAGCGGGCAATGCTCACGATGAGAATGCCCAGGAAAGTCACCGGCCCTACGAGCACCGTCGAGGCCGAGGCCAGAATAGAGACGATCATCAGGGAGCGCAGCACCACCCATTTGTAGTTCACGCCCAGCGTAATGGCCGTGGAGCGGCCCAGCGTAAGCACATCGAGCTTCCTGAGGTCGCAAACCAGCCAGATGACCGTCGCGGCGATCACAAGCCCCGCCGTAAACAGCAGTTCTTCATTAATGCGATTGAAACTGGCGAAAAGACGCCCCTCAAGTATGGCAAATTCACTCGGATCTATCAGCACCTGCATGAAGTTCGACAAGCCTCCGAAGGTTATGCCGAAGATCATGCCTACCAACACCACAAAATAAATATTGCCGCCATTCTGTCCACGGAACATGTAGAAAAAAATACCCGTAGATACGCAGACCATCAACAACAGGGCTCCCATGAAACAGAGCGGGCTCTGCATGGTCGTCAACTGTGTGCTGCCCACAAAGTAGAGCACGAGCGTCTGCAGTAATACGTAGAGGTTATCCAGCCCCATTACGCTGGGCGTGAGGATATAGTTGGTTGTAATCGTCTGGAAGACGACTGAAGACAGCCCCACGGCCGTTCCTACCAGCACCAGCGCAATAACGATGGGAATGCGGCGGGCCATGTTAAAGTCCCACGTTTCGGGGGTCATCCCCTGAAAGACATATACGAGCGCCAGCCCCACGCAGAGCAGACCCAGAATCAGGAAGGCCGGGAACGCGCGACGCCGGCCGGCAGCATTGCGGAAGGCATCATCTTTTTGATGTTGAATGGAATCAGGCATACGTTTTTCTATGGAAGAGCATGGTCAGAAATACAGCACCGCCGACCACGCTCAGGATAACGCCGATGGGGATTTCGAAGGGGGCGATAAGCATGCGCCCTGCCACGTCGCAAACAAGAACAAGCATGGCCCCCAGCCAAGCCGTATCAGACAAGATTTTCTTCACGGCATCCCCCGGAAAATGCTCACGATATTGGGCACGATCAATCCGATGAAGGGGAGGTAGCCTACCTCCACAATCGTGATTGAGCTGATGATGGATACAATCACCAGTCCCATGTGCATGATGCTTGCGTGGTTCAGCCCCAACGCCACCGCGGCATCGCGCCCCATGCCGGCAATCGTAAAGAGATCGGCATAAACATAGGCCAGCAGCATCAACGGGATGCTGGCATAGAGCAATTCATAATTACCCTCAATGACAAGGGAGAAACTCCCCTGCAGCCATGACGCCATATTCTGTACAATATCAAACTGGTAGGCATAAAAAACGGCTCCGGCATTCACCACGCCGCCCAGCATGATGCCTATCAGGGGCACCAGAATGACATTCTGGTGCCGCACACGCGCAATCACCGCCAGAAAGCATGAGGTGCCTATCAGAGCAATCACAAAGGCGGCCCCCACGCGCCAAATGGGAGAGGCTCCGGGCAGATAAAGAATGGCGATCATTACCCCAAAGCGGCACCACTCCATCGTGCCTGCCGTAGTCGGCGACACAAAGCGGTTATTGGTGATGCGCTGCATGATCAAGCCGCTGATGGCCAGGCTGCTGCCTACCACGAGAATGCTGCAGAGGCGCGGAATGCGGCTTTGCAGCATGATCTCCCACCAGAACTGCAGCTGCTCGCCATCCATCCGCCACAGGTCGGACAAGGACACTTGAGCCGCCCCGATAAAGAGCGAATAAAAGGCAAGGCCAAGCAGAAAGCTCCACTGAATGATTCTGAATGCCATTTTCTCAGGCTTTCAACACGGCTGCATCAAGTTCCATTTCAAACAACAGATTGTCCCGGCACACATCGGCCTGTATGCCGATGCAGGGCATGATGGCGAGGCCGCGGCGCAGAGCTATTTTTTCGTAGTGAGAGGCATAATCCTTGTCTTTGAAATAGGCTACGGAACGGACGACATCCTTCCAGCCCATGCCGCGTGATTTCAGGATGGCTTCAATCACGTCCAGCGAAAGCTCTGTTTGTTTGTCGATATCGCCGAGATGTACGGATTCTCCGCCAGGGGAAATGCTGGCCGTGCCGGAGACGATGACTTGCCGGAAGAGAGGGTGGTCCACTTCTACCGCACGGCTGAATGAGCTGCGGTAATCCTGAGCCGAACATTGCAGAGGCGAAGGGATATCTTTTACTGTCACACGGTCGCCCTTAGGCCGAATGGCAAATACGCGGGCCGACAAGGCCGCATTTTCCCGATTGCCGGAACCAATCCCCGTACTGGCCGGAACCAGACGATCAAACACGCCGCGGCTTTCAAAAAATGTGTCGCGGGCGCGGTTGAACTCTTCATACCAGTCCAGCAGGCGGTTATTGTAAAACCATGTGCGGACCACATGGGAAAAATCCATACCGGCCCGGTTCAGCGCTTCTTCCATCTGCCGGAATACATCCAATGTCTGCTCGGTTCGTCCGGCTGTCCGGTCACGGGGCGACAAACCGCCCAAAACGGCATACTCGGCATATTCATCCTCATAAAAAACGCCGGCGGAGCGGCCATTGAACTCAATCGCCCGGGCATTTACCCCCTCCACCGCGCAAATTTGCATACCTCGATAGAAGGATGCGCCCGTTTTCGTACCCAAAAAGGCAGTCATCCCCGCCCCGGGCACCGGGGAGATATCCAGATCAGCGCTGCCATACACTTCCGGGCCAATCCACCGGAGACCGTTTTTTTCAGCTTTTTGGAGTAATTCGGCATGCTCGGCCAACTGCCCAGGTTCGCTTCCGGCGAGCGTAACGAATTGCAGAGATGCGCCTTCGCCGCCCAGCGGGAGCGACTTGACGGAAACACCTTTGTTTTTTTCCAGGTTGCAGGTCATGAGTATTTTCTTTTTTAAAGTGCTTTCAGAAATTGAATCAGCTGGCCGCGCTCTTTGGCGGAGAGATGGCGGAACATTTCACGGGAGAATTCGCTTTCGCCGAAGTGCCACAGGATGGCTTCTTCAAAATCGCGGGCGCGCAGATCATGGAACATATCGGTATGGTTGGCGGTTTTGTGCATCAGCCCCCTTCCCCAGAGAGGCGGCGTACGCCAGAAACGAGAACGCCCGCGGTTGATTTCCCCCATATCGTGACGCAGCATATCCGTATAGGGGCGGATGGTCTGGTTCGCATAGCCGGGAAGCGGTTTGTATTCTCCCGTTGTCCATTCAGGCTTGTGGCAACCGGCACACCCCAGTTTATTGAAAAGTTCCCGCCCGCGGCTCACGTCAGGCTTGTCGAGGTTGCGGGCGGCAGGCACGGCCAGTCCGCGATGCCAGACCATGAAATCCTCATACTGCTGCATTGAGAGTTCCTCTTCCTGCGCGCCTTCAAGGCCGCTTACATCAATGCCAAGCTCCTTCTGTTTTTCGAGCCATTCGGGCGTCATGTAGATGTTCGGGCGGTTCTTGCGCGTTACATTCGTCACGTTCCAAAGCGCATTGGCGCCAGGACCGTTTTCCAGTGTGGCGCGCGAGCAGTCCCACGTGAACTTGCCGAGGCGCCGGGTGCCGTCGGGTTCGTCAATCCATTTGCCATGCCTCCCCTTCACCGGTCCTGTCATGCTCTGCTGGCGCCTGTATTCGGCAATAATATCCTCGTCGCGGATGGCATCAAGCAGCCCCGTCCCGTAAATGCCGATTGTTGATTCGATTGACACGCGGTAGTCGGACGGAAGCGGCAGCAGCGGCTCAATCACATCTGCCGTGGGATAAGTCAACGTGCCCTCCGTCGGTTTGCCCGCATTGTAGGGCGTTCCGTCCGGGTATTTGTTCCCATATTGGTCGACAAAGTCATGCCATTCTATTTTCACCCCCTTGGCATAAGGCACAAAAGGAGGAACCGCTTTCGTCTGCAGCATGCCCGTGTAACCCTTCACCGGGGAACCGTCGGGATTATGTACAAAGGCCAGATAACCATTGCCGTACTGCTTGTCAAAATTGCCGGTGCGCTGGCCGCGGCCATAACCGGGGTGGCAGGCCAGACAGGATGATTTAATGTAAGTGGGGCCGAGACCGCCGAAGCGATTGCGCTTCACGGGTACGAAGTTCCCTTCAAAAATAATTTCGCCCGCCTTGAAACGATTCGTCAGGCCGGCTTCAGTAATTGCCGGCGATTCCTGCTCAAACGCTTTACTGGTGGCATTAAACACCGTTCCCTTTTCACCGCCCAGATAGTAAGCCGGTCCGGGATCGCCATCTTTCGTCCTGAGCGCGGGGGGCGTGAAATCACGGCCGCGGTTCACATGGCAGCTCACGCATGAAGCTGTCATGTATTCGGCTTTGATATTGTCAAATTTTGATGCACTCCCCTGGGCCGGATTAATCAGTGCGCGTCCGGAAATGCGGGGATGTCCCAAAACGCCGGCATTCCTTGCCGTGTCCGGGATAAAAGATTGTTCAGGAGCCGCATCCCCAGAACCTCCGGAATTCACTATTGCCCAGGCGGCCGCTCCCGTTCCGAGCACCAGGACAGCCGCAGGTTTTGCAAATTGTCGATACTCCATGTGCATTGATGATTGGCAGGCTTTCCAGAAATACGGCCCGTGGTACACGTCTCCGTCAGCCGGCCGACAATATGATATTGCAGCCCAGGGCCTTGCCGACCCTGGGCAATGCGGGTTAAATTACTTCACAAGAAGTTCCTGAACCTTGTCGAGGTTTTCGGAAAGTTCCTTGCAACTGTCGATGATTGCCTTGAGCTGCTCCTTTTTGTCGAGATTTTTCACCAGGGGCCCCTGTATGGCGTCAAGGCTCTTGAATACCTTGGCGATAGAACCTTTCACAGCCAAGTCAACCTTCGCGGACTTGGCGGCTACGAGAGGGGAAATCACATTGTAGGATTTTTCTACGCTCTGTACGTTGTGGCGGGAGTCCACCAGAGAAGTGTAGCTGTAAAGGGATTCACAGTCGGCGGCGTCAGCCGTTTCGTAGGGCTTGCCCACCTTTGAATCGGCTATTTCGTCAATAATGTCCTTGCTGCCGCCGATGATTTCATCAAGCACTTCAGAGTTTGACTCGTAGCGGCTGCCTGCCTGGCCAGCTTTTTTGAATTCCCCCGCATAGGACTTGCCGGGTTCTATTTCAGCTTCTTCAAGAATCTTGGCCTTCTCTTCGCTGATCTTGTCAGAACCCGCCCACCAGGCTTCAAGCGTGATGGCATCCTCTGCAATCACCTCGGCCACAGCGGCAAGGTAGGAAAGCTGTCCGGGCGTCAGATCGGCGGCCTTGCGGGGTTGCCCATCTCGGAACAAGAGGTATTCGGCAGCATGGAAACCGCGCGTTTCCGCGCCGAGGGAATTGCGGACGTAGGCGGCGTCAATCGTTACGCTCTTGCTGTCCGCGTTTTTGGCGACGGCGTCAAGGTTCGTGGTATCCAGGGGCCAGGAGTCCAGCTTCGGGTCAAGGTTGGCGAAAGCAGCCGGACCAAAGAGGAAGGATTCCGAAAGTTCCCACGGCACGCGCGTTTCAAGAAGAAGCTTCCCTGCTTCAGCAACCTTGGCATCGGTAGGAGCAGCCTTCAGCTCTTTAGCGGCCTTGGCGAATTTGAGAGCGTTATCACTCATCGTCTTGTAGGTGGGAATGACAAGCTCATCCGCGTAGGCGGCAATCGCCGCGCTCGTTTTGTCCACCTTGGGGGAAGCGGCCTTGGCCGCCTGAGCCTGGCTACCGAAAGCCAGGATTGTACTTCCGGCGCAAAAGCCGGCCAGCAACATGCGTTTGTATGCGTTCATGGTTTTTTATTGATAATGAAAACATCCGTATCCTCCTCAGGGAGGCATCCTCCAATCCGGCAGGATTTCATGGCATATCCGCCATTTTTTCCCGCCGGAGCGGAAAATAATAATCCGGCCAAACGATGTCAATTAAAAATTAGTTTAAACTAACTTTGCAACAAAAAACCCCTCTTGTGGCCGCATGCCGGAACATCCGGCATGTTATTGATTCGGAAATATTTTCTGTTTCCGAATGCGCCCAGGAGCCGCCTTTCACCAAATTCCGAGTTTCTCCGCGACAAGGCTCCTTACCTCGCCAAAAGATTTCACTACGGGCGGATTTTCCGTATGGCCTCCAAGAAACTTCTCCATCCAGATCATATGGTACCAGCGGCCGAATTTGTATCCGCACCGATGAAATTTCCCTGCATTGATACCCCAAACGTTTATGGAACTGGACGCTGTCCCGTGTAAGATAGGGGTCCTCAGCTTCACAGGGATAAGCAATGCACGCGTTTAAATTCAAAATATTCTGCATGGAGAGAATCTTTTCCAGAGCTGCATACAGTTCCCTTCCCGTTCCCATTTTTTTCATGTCTTCCCGCACGTATACCGTCGTTTCCACAGCCCAGCGATACGCTGCGCGGTCCTTGAACACTCCTGCATAGGCATAACCGGAAATATCCCCTGCCCTTTCCGCAACCAAATAGGGGTATTTTCCCAGTATGTGATCTATTCTTTTTTCAAACTCCGTCACTGCAGGCACTTCATATTCAAACGTGACAGCTGTCTTTTCCACATACGGAGCGTAAATTTCCAGCAGCTTGGCCGCATCCCGCCTCGTTGCAATTCTGATTCTGCTGCTTTTCATTTCGGTTGACTGTGCTGGGCCCCTGAGCCGGAAGCGCTGCCGATCATTCTAATATTTCACAAGCGATTGTCAATTTGAGGCCGCCCAAGCACCCGCCATTTCCGGGAAATATCATCCGCCGCATGTTTTCCGCCGTTCCCGTTCATGAACGGGAAGAAACGGGGTCAATATTCATTTCAAAATCAGAGTAAAAACCGCATTTTTTACCTTGTCCGGTACCCCGTGTCCATTTATGGAAAGCCCTCCCGAAAAAGTGAAAAAAGGCCGGAGTCCATAGAGAATCCGGTCTTTTGGAAAGGATAGGATGCCACTTCGCGGCGAAATCCGTCTCAGGAGTAAAAACCGATGTCCGGTTCCCGGTCCCGCCGCCTGCGTTTAAAATACGGATTGCGGTAGCGGTGGATGCATTTGCCGGAACTCCCAGGGGTATAATGAAGAGGGGCCGCCTCCTTGACGGCTTCACGGCTCAATATCTCCACAAAATCCTTCAAGGACATTTCCAGATCTGCATCGTGGCATGCCAGCGCGGCGGACAGGCGCACTTTGCCGTTGTCATAGTCCACATACATGGCGAACAGCGTGGTCTGGTACAGGTGCCACGGTTCCCCGCCCATTTTTCCGGACTGGTGTTGGCTGATGGCCTCCAACAGCCACGTCAGCGCATGTTCCAGTTCCAGATTGTCCAAAACATCCCGTATAAGAGATGTTTCGCGGCCGAAAACGGCCACGCTTTCCTGTTGTCTTGCCCTGTTGATTTTCATGTCTTGGTTCTCCTTTCCGGTTTCCCTTGTTAAGCAGAACGGCGGATAATTCTGCCGCTCCAATTGTTTTGGACACTTTTTTTCAACAGGTTGTTCAATCTGAATTCTCAACTGTGTCAGCCATGACCACTTTCCCAATGTACGGGAGTTCCCGGTAATGCCCATCCAGGTCCATTCCAAACCCCACCAGGAAATCGTTTCCCTGCGTAAAAGCCACGTAATCAGCCTCAAAAGGCACTTTCCGGCAACAGTGCTTGTCCACGGCTACAGCAGTGAGGACTTCCTTCACCCCTCTTCTTTTCAATTCCCGGCAAACTTCATCCAGCGTAGCACCCGTATCCAGAACGTCATCCACCACCAGAACAGGCACATCGGGCTGGAAATCCCCGCAATCCCCCTCCCACGCCACGGAACCGGAATTTCTCATTCCGGCATAACTGGAAATTTTGACGGCTTTCACCGCAGGCCGGGATTTCAAATGCTTCTCCAACATCGCAGCGAAAGGAAGAGCGCCGTTCAGCAGCAGCAATAAAATATAGGGTTTTCCTGCCATGGCCCTGTCAATGGATGCGGCCAGTTCCCTGACGCGCGCGCAGATGGCATCCTCTGCAATCAAAGGAGTGATGGTGTAAGTCATGGAAACGGAGTATGATAATGTTTCCTGTAAGAAAATCAATCCTTAAAGAAGGATGAACGGAGACAAAACATTCCCGGCCGGGCTCCAGCAAATTTTACAAGAAGCAGGACTGGTCTTCATAGTCAGGAGGCAACAAAAAAGCGCTCTCAAGATTGTTTCTCCGCCCCGATCGGCAGAGAATGCGGAGGCGCATTTAACGGTGGCTTCCCGCCGGACCGCATGGTAAAGTAAGGCAGAAATGACTGATTCCCCTTCCAAGCGCCTTTTTATTCTGGATGGAATGGCCCTGGCTTACAGAGCCCACTTCGCCTTTTTCTCCAATCCCATCCGCAATTCCAAGGGAGTCAATACTTCCGCCGTGTACGGCTTCGCCAATACGCTGCTGGGCATTCTGGAGCACGAACGCCCCACGCACATCGCGGCCTGTTTCGACACTTCCGCTCCCACGGCGCGCCATAAGCTTTACCCTGCCTATAAAGCCAACCGGGAATCCATGCCGGAAGAGTTGAGCGACCAAATGCCCCTGATTTTCAGATTGCTGGAAGCCATGAATATTCCCATTCTGCGCTATGAAGGCTATGAGGCGGACGATACGATAGGCACGCTGGCACGCATCGCGGACGGTACGGAGGGGATTCCAGACCTACATGGTTTCCCAGGACAAGGACCTGGGCCAGCTTATTTCCTCCACCTGCTTTCTGTGGAAACCCGGCAAAAAGGGGCAATGACCACGAAGTGATTGACCTGGCAAAGCTCAAGGAGCAATGGGGCATTGAACGTGCGGACCAGGTAGTTGATATTCTGGCCCTGATGGGCGACAGCTCCGACAATATTCCGGGGCTTCCCGGCGTGGGGGAAAAGACGGCCAAGCTGCTGATCAGAGAGTTCGGCTCCGTGGAAAACCTGCTGTCTAATACGGATAAACTGAAAGGGAAGCGCAAACAGATTGTGGAGGAAAACGGGGACATGGCAACCCTTTCCAAGCAACTGGCCACCATTGACCGGAACGTTCCCCTGACGGTGACCCTGCCTGAATTGGTTAAAAGAGAACCCAGTCCGGAAGAACTGCAGGCCCTTCTCCAGGAGTTGAATTCCGGTCCATGCAGGCCAAGCTGTTCGGGAAAAAAGCGCCGGAGCCCAGAAAAGCCCCCCTCCCGGCAGACGATTTGTTTGCTCCCGCCCCCCCGGACGGAACAGCCTTCGTCGGCGAAACCCTCCGCCCCTGTGTCGGGAGTACGGCAGAACGGTTCGGGACAAATGGATTTATTTGAGGAACGCCATTTGAAAACGGTAGATGATTTCAGGCACGAATATATTATTGCAGATACGCCGGAAGCCCGTTCCGCCATGGCAGCCGAGCTGGAAAAGTATGATTCCTGGTGCTTCGACACGGAAACGACGGGCCTGAATCCCCTCATGGACAACCTGCTGGGCGTCGCCTTTTGCGCTGAACCGCACAAGGCATGGTACATGCCTGTCTCCGGTCCGGCGGATCTGGAAGCAGTCAGGCCGCTCCTGGAAGGCCCCGCAGAGAAGATAGGGCATCATCTGAAATTTGACCTGGAGGTTTTGCGAGCCAACGGCATCCATGTCAAAGGCCCCTTTTTCGATACATTGCTGGCTCATGCCCTGATCGCTCCAGGCATGAAGCACGGAATGGACGTTCTGGCGGAAATTTGCTGCAATATTCCACGATTAAACTGAAGGACATTGCCGCTCCAGGAGCAAAAAAACGGGAACTGGACACCAGCGGCGTTCCCGTGGAAGTAATGGGCAAATATTCGGCGGAGGATGCGGATATCACCCTCCAGCTTTCCGCCGTCCTGAAAAGGCAGGTCAAGGAAAGCGGCATGGAAAAACTGTTCCGTACCGTGGAACTGCCCCTGCTTCCCGTGCTGGCGGACATGGAGTTTTCCGGCATCCGCGTGCTTCCGGAATCCCTGGAGAAGGCTTCCGTCAAGGTAGGAGCCATCATTGACGGCCTACGGGAAAGAATTGAAGAAGCCGCAGGCCATCCCCTGAATCTGAATTCCCCCAAGCAGCTCGGAGATTTCCTGTTCGGAGAACTGGAGCTGGTGAAGAAGCCCAAGAAGACGAAGACGGGCCAGTTCGTGACGGATGAAGACACCCTTTCCGCTCTGGCCCCCCCAGCATCCCATTGTAGCGGATATCCTGGCTTACCGGGAGAATATGAAGCTGAAGAGCACATATCTGGATGCACTGCCCAGGTATATCTGCCCGCGGGATGGACGCATCCATACCCAATTCCACCAGATGCTGACCGCAACCGGGAGGCTTGCCTCCCAGGATCCCAATCTTCAGAATATTCCGGTAAGGACGGAACAGGGGCGCCTGATCCGCACCGCCTTTGTCCCCGCCTCAGAGGAATACACCATGCTGTCTGCGGATTATTCCCAGATTGAACTGCGCATCATGGCGGCTCTTTCAGGAGACCCCGCCATGTGCGGAGCATTCAGGGAAGGACGGGACATCCATACGGAAACGGCCGCCCGTGTGTACGGCATTCCCCGCGACCAGGTGGACGCCGTTATGCGCCGTGCGGCCAAAACGGTGAATTTCGGCATTATTTACGGCATTTCCGCCTTCGGTCTCTCCCAGAGGCTGGGCTGCCCCCGCGGAGAAGCCGCCACTTTGATTGAAAACTATTTTACCCAGTTCCCCATAGTTAAATCCTTCATGGAAGACCTGGTTCACAAAGCGGAACAAGCCGGTTACGCGGAAACGCTATTGGGGCGACGGAGGATGATTCCGGAAATCAATTCCGCCAACAAGACCATTAAGTCCGCCGCGGAACGTACTGCCATCAACACCCCCATCCAGGGCACGGCGGCGGATATGATTAAAATAGCCATGATCCATGTGGACAAATTGCTGAAAGGCACCAGATCCCGGCTTATCCTCCAAATTCATGATGAATTGCTGGTGGACCTGCACAGGGATGAGTTGGCTCTCATTCCCAAGATAGAGGAAGCCATGGTCAGCGCGCTGCCCCTGCCCAACGGCGTTCCCATTCTGGTGGAAGCCAGGACGGGAGGCAACTGGCTGGAAGCCCATTAAAAAATATCGGAATTATGCAGAATAGTCTTGTCGCAAGATTTTCAGAATATTTTAAATATTGATATTTAGCAAATTGCTTCGATAAAAAATCGGAAAAATCAACGAAACAAGACTAAAGTAAATAATACCGAAAAATATTTCAAAAGACTCCCACGCGTTCCGCATTCCAGAATTCCCGCGCCTTCCCGATGCCGTATTTTCCCTTCCGGCCGTATCGGTTTCCAGTTTGTGGACGAGTTGTCCCTCCAACGGGAAATTTTTGAAAAGAATGATTCCCCCGCGGCAGAAAAATGGGTGGGAAAGGATATCCCTTTGAAAAAATGAATTAAAGAATCAGAGCGTCCCCTGACTGGAATTCCGGAACGGTCACCAGGGCTCTGCCGTCTTTTAACGCCACTACCTGCACCTTGCGTTCCTGCATTCCTGACGGCGTTTTTACCTGGATGGAGCTGCCGTCCCTGACGGCGGAAGCGGGAATCCACGCGGAAACGGGAACTTGAACGTTGATGGCTACTTGAAGAGCCATATTGACGGGAGCCACTTGCCACTCGGAAACATGGGAGGCATTCGGCTCCAGGGAGGCAATCAACACGGCGGAATTGCTTTTGGAATCCAGCGCCGCATCCACCGCCGTAACGCGGCCCAGCCACTGCAGCCGTTTTCCATTATTCAGCACGCAAGAGGCGGTCAGAGCCGTATTCACCTTGCCCTGCTCATCCCTGGGCAATGCGGAAAATTCTTCCAGCGGAACGGGAATCCGTATCATCCGCTCCTGAAGAGGAATTACTTTCCCCACCGGCTGCCCGGCGACCACGCGGGCACCGGCTCCCACAGAGCATTCCACCACCTGGCAGGTATAGGGAGCTTCCAGCACCGTATCCCGGAGGGCCTGTTCTGCTTCCGCCACATACGCCTCCGCGGCGTTCAGCCTGGCGTTTACGGCTCTGCGCTGCGGCACCCGGAGCACCAGTTCGGATTCCTTTCCGCTTTTGGAGACGGAGCTGTATGTCTTTTTGATGGCTTTCAGGGCTTCCGCCTGCTCCGTAGAAACATCCAGGCGGGCCTGTTCCAGTTCCGCCTGAGCGTTCGCCAGCCGGGCGCGGTATTCAAATTTTTCCAATTCCATCAGGGGGGTTCCCTTCAGGACAATTTCCCCCACATTAAACAGGGGATGCACTTTGTCCACCTTTCCGGAAACGCTGGGAGAAAGCATCGTCAGGTAGGAGGCCTTCACGATGCCGGGCGCGGAAATAAAAAGAGTGTTCGTCTGCAGCCGGAGGTGTCTCCGTTCCTGCGGGCGCGCAGCCCCTGTTTCCGGAGGAGGAAAAAGAGACGGACGGCTCCGTTACAATAGCCGTGCCTATCAGAAGCGCCACAATCCCCAGGCCGATGCCTATGGACCAGGACGTTCCCTTTTTTTGAGGGGCCTCGCTCATCAACAGCTCCGGGGGAAACGCGTCCCGTTATTTGGGATATTCCGTCTCCATGATGTGGGAATAGGCCTCCGCCGTTTCCACAGCCACGGTTTCAATATTCTTCATCAACTGGGCAAACTGGGCTTCCGTGAGGTCCATGCCTTCCAGAACGAAGGACTGGCGGTAATAAACATACCCGCTGTTGGGGTCCAGCTGAAAGGCGCCGGCCGTCTGGTCCGCGTTCAGTTCGCTGAGGATAATGCTGACTTCCACACGGCGGTTTTCAGGAACCTTGGCGGCAAAAAGCACGTCAATGACCAGCGTCTCCGGACGTTCAATCATGGTGTACAGGAGGCTCACCGGGGTGAACGTATCACAGGGGACGAATGCGATGCCTGTCTTAATGTTGTGGTCATCAGCGGAAGTGATCCATTCCGTCTCTTCCCCTCTCTTTCTGAGAACGGTGTACACACGGTCCAAAAGGCTGAGATGCTGGTTTTCCATATTGAAAATTGTTTAACAGGGGGGGTGCTTGCAAAGGCGCATGCAACGTACGCGCCCGTTTACTGAATTCAAGCTTACTGGCATCCTTCTGATTCGTCAAGCTCTCCTGACGTAAAGAAATTGAAAAAACACGTATGCGGACGGCATAAAAAATACAGACGCCGTCCGAAAGGGCGGCGTCTGGAAAAAACGCGTGCGCCGGAAGTTCCGGCTTTTTTCTGAGGTTCTTTTTACAGGATATCCCCGGGCTGGTAGCCCGCCCCGTCCGGAAACCTGTCCGTCACTTCCTTCACCATGGAGCGGAATGCTTCCACCTGGGCGTCAGCCATGCCCGTAGCGGAGGAATTGGAATCAAAAATGCGCTGAAGGTCCGCCCGGTCTATTCCCAGGCGCCCGTCTTCCGCCAGGCGGTCCAGCAAATTGTTTTCCATGATTTTCCCGGCGCGCAGGTCATTGGAGACAGCCACGGCATGTTCCTTGATCACCTCATGGGCGGTCTCCCGGCCAATGCCGCGCTTGACGGCCTCCATCAGGATGGTGGTTGTCATCAGGAAAGGCAGGTAGCGGCGCAATTCCGCAGCCACCACGGCCTCATACACGCCCATCTGGTTCAACACGGTCAGGAAGGTTTCAAACAGGCCGTCCGCAGCGTAAAAGGAATCAGGCATGACGACACGACGCACCACGGAGCAGGAAACGTCCCCCTCATTCCACTGATCCCCGGCCAGACCGGAAATCATCATCAGGAACCCCTTCAAGATGACGTGGAAGCCGTTGACGCGCTCGCAGGAGCGGGCGTTCATCTTGTGCGGCATGGCGCTGGAGCCAGTCTGCCCCTTGGCGAACCCCTCCGTGGCCAGTTCATGGCCGGCCATCAGGCGCAGGGTTTTGGCGAAGGAGGAGCAGCCGGAGGTGAGTTCCACCAGTCCGGAAACTACGGAAAAGTCCAGAGAACGCGGATATACCTGCCCTACATTCATCCACTTGGCGGGAATACCCAGGTGGGCGCACACGCGGTCTTCCAGTTCCAGCACGCGGCCGGCATCCTGTCCGAAGAGGGAAAGCTGGTCAAGCTGGGTTCCAACGGCGCCCTTCAGCCCGCGTACGCTGTAACGGTCCATGAGGGAAATCCATGTCCCCAGGCCGTGCACGATGTCTTCCCCGAACATGGCGACGCGTTTGCCCATGGTCGTGGTCTGCGCGGCTACATTGTGCGTGCGTCCGGCAATGGTCACGTGCTTCCATTGTTCGGCCAGGGCGCTCATGCGGTTCAACACGGCCACGGCCTTGTCCCGGATGATTTGCATGGATTTCCAGATCTGGAGCTGTTCCACATTTTCCGTCAGGTCCCGGGAGGTCATGCCCTTGTGGATATGCTCGCATCCAGCCAGTTCGCAGAATTCTTCTATGCGCGCCTTCACATCGTGGCGCGTCACGCGTTCACGCGCGTCAATGGAAGGAAGATTTACCTGGTCTTTCACCCGTTCATAGGCCTCAATGACTCCGTCCGGAATATCCAGCCCCAGATCCTTCTGGGCTTTCATCACGGCAATCCAGAATTCGCGTTCCAGAATGATGCGGCCCTCTGCGGACCAGATGGATTTCATGGCGGCGGAGGCGTACCTTTCAGCCAGGACATTGGGAATCACGCTCATATCAAAATATGTCTATGCGGGGGGTTATCAACAACGGTAAGCCGCCATGATCATGACGGAAGGAAAAAAAGCAAGCACTTTCCCACAGCTTCACGGATTAGGGGCGCCGGGGAATTCAAAGCCATTCCTTTTATGAACTTGATTCAGTATTGCGCCTCCCTCCCAATAAAAGTTTCAGGAACAGGCAAAAATTTTTATTGCCGAATGCCGGAATCGCAACATTTCCGCTTATCGCCATGTTCCCTCACTCCCCCGGCGGCGGCTCCAGGCCGTACCGGGCATAACCGGAAACGATTTCCTGAAGGATGGCGGAAATTTTTTCCAGGGAACGGACAGGAACGTATTCATACTTTCCATGGAAGTTGTGGCCTCCGGCGCACAGGTTGGGACACGGCAGCCCCATGAAAGAGAGGCGTGCTCCGTCCGTGCCACCGCGCACAGGGATGATTTCCGGCCTCACTCCCACGGCTTCCATGGCCCTGCGGGCATGTTCCACCAGGTGCATGTGCGGGAGTATCTTCTCCTTCATGTTGTAATAGGAATCCGTAATTTCCACCTTTATTGTCCCCTCTCCGTATTTACGGTTCAGCAGGGCCGCGCATTCCTGCATGAACTCCTTCTTGCGCTCAAACGCCGCCCTGTCATGATCCCTGACGAGGTACTCCGCAGCCGCCTGTTCCACGTCTCCCCGGAGAGAATCCAGATGATAAAAGCCCTCGTATCCTTCCGTGAAAGCGGGATTCTGGAACGCGGGCAGCATGCCCTGGAATTCCATGAGAACCAGGCAGGCATTCAACATCCTGCCCTTGGCGCTTCCGGGATGAATAGAAGAGCCCTGCACCGTCACTACCGTGGAAGCCGCATTGAAATTTTCATATTCAATTTCCCCCAAGGCGCCTCCGTCCACGGTATAGGCGAAATCCGCGCCGAACCGCGCCACGTCAAAGGCATCCGTCCCGCGCCCTATTTCCTCATCCGGCGTGAAGGCAATCCGTATCTCGCCGTGAGGCCGTTCAGGGTTCAGCAGGAAGGAGGCGGCCATATCCATGATTTCCGCCACACCGGCCTTGTCGTCCGCGCCAAGCAGGGTAGTTCCGTCCGTCACGACCAGGTCCTGGCCCAAATAATCCGCCAGCTCGGGAAAAACGGCGGGGGAAAGCACCATTCCCTGCTCCGGGTTGAGCAGGATGTCCCCGCCGTCGTACGAGCGTATGATGCGGGGGGTGACGCCGCTGCCGGAGACTCCCGGAGCCGTATCCACATGGGCCACCCAGCCGATGACGGGAACATTCCCTTCCACGTTGGAAGGAATGGAGGCGTAAACAATGCCGGAATCCTCATCCAGTTCCGCCTGCGCTCCCATGTCCTTCAATTCCCCGGCCAACAGCCGGGCCAGCTCCGTCTGGCCGGGGGTGGATGGCACGGTGGCGGAATCCGCGTCCGACTGGGAGCCCACGGAGACATACTTCAAAAAACGGTCTAAAACGGAGATGTTCATGGGAAAAATCAAGGATTGGCAAGAGTCTACCACCCGCCCCCGCGAACACAAGCACAAGACACGGTTTATTCTTGCGATTCAGGACGGTGTGCCGTATGTAAACAAAGCTTCTCCCCATGATGACTCCTCTCCCCCTTGGCATTACCCTTGCTTTGTCCCTGACCTGCGGCTCCATGCCCCTTCTGGCCCAGGGGACGTATATGCCCGGCCCCATGCCCGCCACCTCCGGAACAAAGCAGGATCCAACGGACATGTACCTGGAGGCGTTGAGGCTGGTGACCCAAGCCGCAGGACTGGTGGAAAAACGGGATTATATAGGAGCCATCCGCCTGACGCAGCAGGCGGAAGACAAGTTCGGACGCCTGGCTAAGTCTTATCCCCAATGGCGTCCCAACCTGCTGCAAACGCGCCGCCAGCTCAACAGGGAAAATCTGGACCAGTGGCAGAAGCTGGCCCAGCAGCAGGCCGCCGCCTCTTCTTCATCCGGCCCAGGCCTGGAGATGGAACGCCCGGCCTCCGTGCCGAAGCGCCCCAGGCCAAAACCCAACATAGCCCTCCCTCCCGGCTACAAGGGCGTGGAATTCCCTACCCGTCCCGGAGAATCCCTGATCAAAACCATCCCGTCCCCTTCCGTTTCTCCCGGGGCGGCTCCGGAAGTGGTGGAGAGCAATTACGAACGCATCCGCAGACTGCTGGATAAAACCACCATGGAGAACAAGGCTCTGATCCAGGCTCTCAAGCGCACCCGCCGGGAGCAGGAGGAGATTCTGGCAAAACTGGCCGTGGCATCCGCCGGAGAATCCGTTTACCGGGATGAATTGCTCAAGGTCAAAAAGCAGATGGAGGATGAAAGAAAGACCAGCAACAAGCTTATTCAGACTCTCACCAGGAGAGTGGAGGAACTGGAACAAAATGTCACCTCCCTCAGCCAGGACAAAGCCCGTTATCTGGCGCAGATCGCCGATCTTCAGCTGCAGCTCAAGGAGTACCAGGACAAGCTGGACAAAGTGACGGATGAGAAAAACGCCCTTCAGAAAGACCGGGACCAATTGGCGGCCCTGGTGGAGCTCAACAGCCCGGACAAAACAAAAAACCTGTTGGACCGCAACCTGACGCTGGCGGCCCAGCTCAAGGATGCCCAGGACAAAATCGCCGCTCTGGAAACAGCCAAATCCGATTCCGAAGAACAGCGGAAAGCCAACCTGAAAGCGTTGGAAGAGGCGCGTGAGGAATCCGCAGACCTGAAACAGAAACTGATTGCCATCCGGGATGAAAACATCGGCTACCGCAAACGCATCACAGAGTTGAATACCAAGCTCATCAATGCGGATGTGGAACTGTCCAAGCTGGAGGCCAATCCGGAAAAAAGCCCGCTTCTTCTGGAAGAAAACCAGCTGCTGCGCTCCACCATCGCCAAGCAGCTCCGCATACTTTCCGTGCAGGACCAGAGCCGCTCCCTGCTCATCAGCACTTATAAGCGGCTGCATCAGGAAAATCCGGACACGGCGGAAATAGCCTCCCTGATGGACAATGAAGAAGCCATCAAGCTCACTCCTGCGGAAAAACAAATTGTCAACGCCATTGCCAGGGATAACAATATCAATGTTCCCCTGACGGATCAGCAGAAGGAAAAAATCAACAAGCTGGCGCAGGCCCTCTCTGCGGAACGCGGTAAGGCCGCCCAGCTTGCCCGGGATTTGGAACTGGCGCGCAGCCAGATGAAGACCAAAGCGGACAAATCCGCCAGAAACGACAAGAAACAGGCGGAAGCCCTGGCGCGGACCCAGAAGGCCCTGGAACAGAAAAACATTCAGGTGGAGGAACTCACCCGGCAGATGGAAGAACTGAAAAGCCGTTCCGCCGAACAGGCCCGCCTGGCCGCCATCTCCGCCGGAACCATTACTCCGGACCAGGAAAAAGCGCTGAACCGGAGCATGGAAGCCACGGTACGCCGGAAGCTGGAGGCGGAAGCCCTGGGGCAAGGCGCCGCAGAAGCCTTCGCCAAAAAACGCTATGCCGCCGCGGAACAACTGTACCGGACTTTGCTGGACTTCCAGCCGGCCCACGTTCCAGCCCTGGTCAATCTGGGGACCATTCTGCTTCAGCGCAACAAGGCGGAGGAAGCCATTAAATTTCTCAAAAAAGCCACGGAACTGGACGCCTCCTCCTCCCCCGCATGGTTCATGATGGGGGTGGCCCAATACCGCGCCGGGGAAGACCACCACGCCATCGCCTCCCTGACGGAAACGGTCAGGCTGGATCCGGCCAACGCTCCCGCCCTGCTTTACTTGGGCAACCTGGAAACCAGCGCCGGGAACTATGAAAAAGCGGTGGCCCACTTTGAAAACGCCCTGAAAATCCAGCCGGAATCACCGGACGCGCACTTCAACCTGGCCTGGACCTATTCCCGGCTGGGCCGCACGACGCAGGCACGCAAAAGCTATGATGCAGCCATCCGCTGCGGAGGCTTGCCGGATTCCGACCTGGAGCTTGCCATTACCGGAACCACCACCCTTCCCCGCAAAAAACAGGCTGCGGACCAGAATCCCGCATCCGCCGCAAAAGAGGACGGCCCCCAGCTGGCTGCGGCAATAAGCGATCCGTCTGCCATTCCCCACGATGCCAATGAAGTGCCTGCTCATGTGGCGGAGGACCCAAATGCGCAGGAAAAGCCGTCCGCCGGTCCCAAACAGGTCGTCGTCAGCCACCATCCGGAAACCGACCCCGTCTCTTTGGCGGCCCAAATGAGGGAAACTGCCCCTGCGGCGGCATCCGCACAACCTCCGGCAGAAGCCGCAACTGCCGCAACGGAAACGCCCAAGCCAGAAAAGCAGGAACCTCCGCGCAGGAAAAGCCGTTTCCGAATCGGTTCCTGATGGAATTCTTCCCTTTCCCAGTAAATAAAGCCATGTATCACGTTTCCATTTTAGGACTGGGCCTCATTGGCTCACGGATTGCACGCCATATGGCCGGAATGGGCGACAAGGTCACCGTCTGGAACAGAACTCCGCGGGAAGATTTTCCGGAAGCGGTTCCTACCCCGGCGGATGCGGCACGCGCTTCCAAAGTTATCCAGCTCTACCTGAAAGACAGGAATGCCTGTCTGGAAGTGTTTGAACAAATGAGAGGGGCTCTGACACCGGAGCATATCATTCTGAACCATTCAACCATTGACTTGGCGACCGTCGGCAAACTCTCCCTGATGAGTTCCGCCATCGGCTGCACGTATGTGGATTGCCCGTTCACCGGCTCCCGTTTGCCCGCGGAAAAAGGGGAACTGGTTTACTACGTTGGCACGGATTCCACCACACTGGACCGCATACGCCCCGTGCTGGAGCACAGTTCCCGGGACATCCTGCACCTGGGCGGCATCGGAGCCGGCACCGTCGTCAAACTGGTCACCAACATGGTCTCCGCCACCATGGTGCAGAGTTTGAGCGAAGCCCTGGCCATCTCCCAGGCGTACGGCATTTCCCAGGAAATGCTGGGCCAGGCCATTTCCCGGAACGTCATCGCCTCCCCTCTGGCTGCATTTAAGCTGCCCCTGATGGCAAAGCGTGACTTTTCCACCCATTTCTCCCTGGACAACATGAGGAAAGACAGTATTTACGCTCAGGAACTTGCCGCAGAAAAAGGAATCCACCCGCCTGTTGCCGCCCTGGTTTCCTCCATCATGGGGAAGCTGTGCCGGGAAGGTCGCGCGGAAGAGGATTTCAGCTGTCTGGCGGAACAATTCGACTAACTTTTTCCGTTGATGAAATTCAGGGGAACATGCGCGTCTTTCTGTTGACGGCTCTTCTTCTGCTCCCTGCCGGCCGGGGACAGGAACGAAAGGAGCCTGGCAATGATTCTTCCGCGGAAGTGCGGCAGACGGAAGAAGAATCAGCATCCGTCCAGAATGCTGATTTTATTGATGACGCCTCGGACCGTCCAGTATTGCAGGGCAGTTCCAATGTAAACCCCGTCGTTCCCCCTTCACCTTCGGCAAGGATCGCCGCCGGAACGGAGGAACAGCCCGCCAAAAGGCAGCCGTTCACCAGCGTTTCCACCTCCAAGCAATTCCACGTCACCGGGATGGACTCCCTGCTGGCCGGGGCCATCGCCACCCGGGCGGATGCCATACGCACCGCGCTGCTAAAAGTCCTCAAGCAGCCTGACGAATGGAAAAACGGCATCAACATCCGCCTGGTAGGAGAGCCGGGAAGCCCCGTTCCGGCCAACCCCGTCCTCATGCAAACCGTCATTGTAGGCAATACCCTCTCCTATAGCATTTTCATTCATCTGGGCCACGGCATCAACCAGGACAGTCTGCGCCGCGCCATCGTCTCCACCCTGCTTTATGAAATGATGCTGCGCACGGTGGACCCGGAAGGCCTGCCGGACAACGTCACGCTGCCCCCCTGGCTGATTGCCGGGTTGGAACAGGCTGTTCTGTGGCACAATAATGAAGCTGACCGTGCCATGTATTCCACCCTGTTCCAGCAGTCCGGAATTATGACTCCGGAAGAAATCCTGAATTGCCGGGAACCGGAAAAGGAACTGGATGCGACCTCTTACGCGGCCTATCAAACTTCCTGTGGAGCCCTGGTGCTTTGCCTGCTGAACCAGGAAAACGGTCCGGAAGGGATGAAACAGCTTCTGGACCAGGCTATTCTGGGCAATGACGATCCCAGAAACCTCATCAAACGCCATTTTCCGCAGCTCAGCCTGACCCCCACTTCCCTCCATAAATGGTGGACGCTTCAGCTTTCCCGCATGGCGACGCCTCCCCTGACGGAAACTCTCACGATTACGGAAACGGAACGTCATCTCCAGGAAGCCCTTACCCTGGTCAAGTATGATCCGGATACCCGCACCACCGTCACATTTCCCCTGGATGACCTGGAACAGGCCCGTTCCCTGCCGGATCTGAACAGGCAGCTTTCCAACGTGGCTGGCAGCCTGCTCAACCTCAGCAGGCGTTCCTTTCCTTCATACCGGCCCGTCATTGTAGAATATGCCAAGCTGGTGGCCCTGATGCAAACAGGGAAAGCCAACAGCCGGGAAGCCGTCCCCAAAATCAGCCAGCTTCGGGAAATAAGAAACCTTTCCATGAAAACCGCCCGCCGCGTCCGGGACTATATGGACTGGTATGAAATCAACACGCGGTCCGGAACCGGCAAGACATTCGCTTCCTACGCGGCAGCCGTGAAAATCCTCCGGGAACAGGAACAGCCGGCCAATACCCCTGTTTCCCGCTACCTGGACGACATTGAAAAACTGTACACCCTCCCGGCCAGGGCTCCCGTGCCCTCCCTGCATGGGAAGGATTAAGGAATTAAGGAAAGGCGTTCTGCGGCGGAGCCATCCTGCCGTCCCTATCAAGAGCGCCGCACTTCTAAAAAACGGCTTCCCGTGCCGTGCAATGTTCTATCTTCACGGCATCACAAAATGCCGATGAGTTCTCCCCGGAAGCCGGATGGTGCGGAAATCTGGTGCTATGAAGAGAATTGCTTGCCGGAACATGCCAAATCACCGGCAGAAACCATGCATCACGTCATGAACCAATAGACTGTCCGTCAGCGTTTTGAATCATTCTCTGCATCAGCGCTCATCCCCGCCGCAGAAACGCGCATTTTTTTATGTGGTCTTTTTTTATTCAGAAAGATTCAGGGATTGTCTTTCCCAAGATGATTTGCAATCATCACCCCGAATTATTTTCATATCACTACATAATATGGACACGTCATTGAAACTCCACGGCCTGGTGGCCGCCGTACACACTCCGTTCAAGGCGGACGGTTCCCTGAACCCTTCCAGCGTTGACGCCCAGGCCAAGCTGCTTGCCTCCCAGGGCATCAAGCTTGCTTTCATTACCGGCAGCACCGGGGAATCCTCCTCCATGCAGCTTGAAGAACGCAAGGAAATCTATTCCGCCTGGAAGGAAGCCTCCGCCAAGCATGGCGTGGAAGTTATCGCCCATACCGGTTCCAACAGCGTCTGGGACGCCCGGGAACTGGCCTCTTTTGCCCAGGAATGCGGATTCGTGGCCACCAGTTCCCTGGCCCCGTCCTACTACAAGCCCGGCACTGTTCAGCGCCTGGTGGAATGCTGCGCCTTCGCCGCCTCCGGCGCTCCCGACCTGCCCTATTATTACTATGATATCCCCGTGCTGACGGGCGTACGCTTCAATCCGGTGGATTTCATCAGGCTGGCCAAGGAACAGATTCCGAATTTCGCAGGCATCAAATTCACCAATCCGGATCTGGCCCTGTACCAGACCACGCTGAATTACGACGAAACCGTGGATATTCCCTGGGGTGTGGACGAATGGTTTACGGGCGCCCTTTCCGTGGGGGCCAAGGGTGCTGTGGGGAGCTCCTTCAATTTTGCTCCGGCCCTGTACCAGAAACTCATGAAAGCCTTTGCGGAAGGCGATGTGGAAACGGCGCGCGACTGCCAGTGGAAATCCGTTCAGATGATCAATATCCTGGCCTCCAAGGGCTATATGGGCTGCGCCAAGGCTCTGATGGGCTGGCTGGGCGTCGATCTTGGCCCCGCCCGGCTTCCGCAGGGCAACCCGACCGCAGATCAGCTGAAGGAACTCCGTTCCGAACTGGAAGGCATCGGCTTCTTCCAGTGGGCTTTAAACTGAACCCCGGAACCTGACTGACATGGCTGCAACTCTTGATATGCCCTCTTTGGGCAAGTTCTACCGCCGCCAGCTTCTGGAAGACGTTCTGCCGTTCTGGTTCCCCCGCGCCTACGACGAAAAAAACGGTGGTCTTTACCACTGCTTTGACGCAGACGGCACGCTGGTGGACTCCGACAAATCCGTCTGGGCCCAGGGCCGCATGGCATGGATGCTGCTGACAATGTACAACAGCATCGAAAAGAATACGGACTGGCTCAAATGGGCGGAAAGCGCCTTGGAATTCCTGAAAACCAAGTGCGTTGACCCGGCGGACGGCCGCATGTTCTTTCATGTGGCTGCCGACGGCACCCCCATCCGCAAACGCCGCTACGCCTACAGCGAATCTTTCGCCGCCATCGCCTTTGCAGCGCACGCCAGGGCGACCGGCAGCCGGGATTCTGCCCGTGAAGCCCGCCACTGGTTCGACATCTTCACGGACAACTGCTTCACTCCCGGCAAAATGGTTCCCAAATTCACCGGGGAACGTCCTACGACCGGTCTGGGCACCCGCATGATTACCCTGAACACAGCTCAGGAAATGCGCAAGTACCTGGGAGATGACGACGGCTTCTATACCGGCTGGACAGACCGCTGCATCAACGACCTCCGCACCCTATTCATGAAACCTGACATCCAGGCAGTCATGGAAGTGGTGGGAACGGACGGCTCCATCATCGACCACTTCGACGAACGCACCCTGAACCCCGGCCATACTACGGAGGGTGGGTGGTTCGTGCTGGAAGAAGCCCGCCATCGCGGCAATGACCCCGAACTCATCAAGGTGGGCTGCGACATGATCGACTGGGCATTCGCCCGCGGCTGGGACAAGGAAAACGGCGGCATGCTGTACTACACGGACGTGTACAACAAGCCCGTTCAGGAATACTGGCACAACATGAAGTTCTGGTGGCCGCATGATGAAGCGCTCATCGCCATGACGCTCGCCTACAAGCTCACAGGGGAAGAACGCTATGCCATCCGTCACGACATGGTGCGCAACTGGGCTTTCTCCCACTTCCAGGACGTTCAGCATGGCGACTGGTTCGGCTATCTGAACAAGGACGGTTCCAGGGCCAACACCCTCAAGGGAAGCCTCTGGAAATCCTTCTTCCACCATCCCCGCGCCATGTGGTGCTGCGCCCACTACTGCGGCGCCATTTAAGAAGGCGTCAGGCTTCCCGTCAGGCGGTCATTCCATATCCATGGAACGGCCGCTTTTTTTATGCCCTCAATACCAAAATTCAGAGGGTTCCGGATAAAACAATCTATCCGTTTTTCCACCCTCAACGCAGGATGATATCCTCCGTCCGCACCACCACATCGCCAGGATCCAGCATGGCGTTAATCAGGGAACAGAAGCGGAATTTGCCTATATCTTCCGCTCTTACGGAACATTCCTGAATGTCTCCGCGGGACAGCAGGAAGGCGCGCTTGGTTCCCGGGAGCAGGAAAGTTTCCGGAGTAATCCAGGAGGACCCGTCCCCGAACACCACGTTGCTGTACCGCGTATCCGTCACCATCCCGTTCCGGAGAATCAGCGCTTCTTCGTCACAGCCCAAGGCCGCCCCTGCCGCCAGAAGCCCTGTCCGATCCTCCCACTTGCATGAGTAATCCAGCCCGGGCATTTCCACACACGTCAGCGTCTGCACCTGCCGGGGACGGTAGGGCTCAAAGGAGGTGCGGCGCACCCTTCCCCGCGTATCATACGTGATATGGCATTTGTAAACTCCACGGCTCTCCGGGCCAGGACAGGCCGAAAGAACGGAAGCCAGATCGGGAACGGGAGCTCCGTCCGAACCATGAACGCCGATGGAGGCTTCCACCCTCCGCTGGTGCCAGGGAAGCAGGCAGGGAGCGCCATTCTCCCATTTAACGGTTTCAAAAATCAAACGGCACATAAACTTTGGCCACAGCTTCCCGGTATTCCTCTTCCATCCGGCTCATGACGGTAATCCCTCCACCGCTCTTGTATACCATTCCCCGCTCATCCTCCTCCATGAAGCGGATGGAGACGGCGGAATCCAAATCCCGCCCGTTGAAAAAGCCGAAAATTCCGGTATAAAACCCCCTCTCCATATCCTCCGCTTCCGCGATGGCCCGGCAGGTGGCTTCCTTGGGTGCTCCGGTCACGCTCCCGGCGGGAAGCAGCTTCAGAAGGATTTCCCCAGGCGGGAACGCCAGTTTTCCGGCAACAACCCTGAAATTTCGGAACTGCATTGAAGAATAGAGCCTTTGGACGTTTCTACCCAGGGCTGATATAGCGGTAGCGTTTTTACCTTCACGCCGGTTGCCACCATGGAAAGATCATTGCGCATCAGATCCACAATGGTGGCGGATTCCCTATTCTCCTTTTCATCCGTTTCCAGCCAGCGGCGCGCTTCCTGCGTAGCGGACGGCGCCGTTCCCTTCATGGGAAACGTGGAAATGGAGCGCCCGCGCACCGTGACAAACGGTTCCGGAGAAAAGCAGACGCAGCCGCGGCCGTGCACTCCGGAAATCCGCGCGTCCGGCCCCAGCAGCATCCGGTAAGGCGCGCGGGCAAACCGGAACAGATGGCGCAGCGTCAGGTTGGTTTCCACGGGGGTGGACACGCATAAATTCAGCAGGTAGGAATCCCCCCTCATCAGATGGTTCCGGACGGAGGCGAAGGATGCCGCATACCGGGACATGGGCTGGGGGGATGGAATGAACCGCAGCCGTTCCGGAAGCGGAGGGCCGCCGTCCTGACTTCCCATCGCGCCCAGCGGCAGGGAAAAAGCAGCCATGCGCTCCCCCTCCGTTTCCGAAGGTTCAAACAGCAGGTTATGGCCCATATCATGGGAAATGACAAAAAAGAACGGACATTCCGCACGGCCCAGGGCGTTCATGCGGCTGATGGTCTGTTCCCGTGTGTACATTGTCGGGAATTACTCTATCATGTGCGCGCCATGAGTCAACCGAACGTCTGGATCATCGACCACCGGGATTCTTTCACCTGGAATCTTGCAGAACTCGTCAGAAGGACGGGAATGGCCGTTCCGCGCGTGGTTTCCAATGAATCCCCGGAACTGGAACAGGCGGTTCAGGCGGGGGAAAAGCTTATCCTGTCTCCCGGTCCGGGAACGGTGGAGGATGCCTGCCACCGGGCCACCTTCCGTCTTCTGGACCGCCTGCCCCGCTTTACCCCGGTGCTAGGCGTATGCCTGGGGCATCAGATCCTGGGCGTGCGCTTCGGAGCCCGTCTGGAACACCTTTCCCGGCTTCACGGAGCGCGGGAATTCATACGCAGGACGGAGCAGTGTCCCCTTCTGGAAGGATTGCCGGAACAATTTCCTGCAGCGCTTTACCATTCCTGGCGCCTTGCCGCTTTTCCCTGGCCGGCTGAGCTGATGGTCACGGCGAGGGATTCCGGGAAAAATGTGCAGGCCATCCGCCACAGGCACCTCCCCCTTTACGGCATTCAGTTCCATCCGGAATCCATCCTGACGCCGGACGGAGAAGCGCTGCTCCGGAACTTCCTGTCCCTTCCGGCAGGCAGCCGGGAAAAACGGCGCATCAAATGATTCCATCCCAGCCCCCGGCATCAGGGATGAACGGGACAAGGCCGGAAAATGTCTCACTCCCGTGCGGTTCCGGCTCCCATACCCGGCCGCTTCAGAGATAACGTTTTTCACCTTTATGAATGCACAGGACGAACTCAAGATCAGGGACATGGAAATCCTGTTCCAGCCTTTTCACTCACGCAAGCTCAGCACTCCCACCCGTATCGTCCTTCCGGCCATGACCCGGGGATTTTCTCCCAACGGGGTTCCCACGGACCAGGTAGCCGCTTATTATAAAAGGCGGGCCGGGCATGAAGTAGGGCTCATCATCACGGAGGGCACTTTCATTGACGAGCCCAGCGCCTCGCCTTCCTCCAACTATCCCAATTTCTTCGGGGGCGCTTCCCTGCGGGGATGGAAAAAGGTGCTGGAAGCCGTCCACACCACGGATTGCAAAATAGCCCCGCAACTCTGGCATGTGGGCATGGCCCGGCCCTTCAAGGGAGAAGACCTGCCCAATCCGGAGCTGCCGCCCATCGGGCCTTCCGGAATTGACGTAAACACGCTGGAACAGACGGCGGAACCGATGAGCATCGCTAAAATTGAGGAGGTTATCAATGCTTTTGCGAGGGCGGCTGCGGACGCCAAGCGGCTGGGTTTTGACGGTGTGGAACTGCATGGAGCGCACGGCTACCTGATTGACCAGTTTTTCTGGAAGGAGACCAACAGGCGCACGGACGAATACGGAGGCGACCTGACAGGCCGGACCCGTTTTGCCAGCCGCATCATCCATGCCGTCCGCAAGGCAGTGGGCAGCCGGTTCCCCATCATCTTCCGCTTCTCCCAATGGAAAACGGGCCATTATGACGCCAAGCTGGCGTATACCCCCATGGAACTGGAAGCTTTTCTGGCTCCGCTGACGGATGCGGGCGTGGATATCTTTGACTGTTCCACACGCCGGTTTTGGGAACCGGAGTTTGAAGGTTCCCGCCTCAACCTAGCCGGGTGGACCAGGAAACTTACCGGAAAACCCACGATTTCCGTCGGCTCCGTGGGGCTTAAGGGAGATTTTACGAATGCCTTTGACGGAGGGCCGGAAGCGGAGACCGCCAGTGTGGAACCTCTGGTGGAACGGCTGAAAGCAGGAATTTGACCTGATTGCCGTAGGCCGCGCCCTGCTGGCGGATGCGGAATGGGCGGAAAAAATACGCCATGCGCGGGAAAAAGATATCCACCTGTTTACGAAGGAAGACCTGAAAACGCTGAAATAACGGATTTGCCTGACTGGAAGGATGATGGGGGAACTCCACTCCGCAAAGCCGGGAGGTAGAAAAACGCCAGGCCGCCCCAAAACGGAGGGGCCGGATTTTTACCCCATTTCCGCAGCAATCATCGTTCCCGCAGAGGAGGTTCTTTTATTTCTTCCTGACGCGGACAGTCAGGTACAACAGCCGCAGAAGAACCAGGGCCGGAATCTGAAGCGTCAGCAAATACCACGGAGCGGAACCGAAATATTCCAGCACGGTTCCAGCCGGAGCATACCGGGTAAAACCGTAATTCGTATCCAGCCAGATATTCACCGGAATAATCAAAACCAGGTAGGCGTCACACAAACCCAGCGCCCGCATGTCGTCCCACGGCCGCGCGCGCCATTGCAGGACGGCGGGAAGGTAAAGGGCGGAAATCAATAAAAGCCCGTGCCCGACGAAAAAGGCGAAAAAGGCGGCGGAGGGAAAACCGTCGTGAAGCATGGGTGTAATCAGTCCCTGGACGCTCGCCGTCAGCACGCCGAAATACGCCACGGCGCATGCCCAGGGCGTACGGAACCACAGGGCAATAAAACAGACCAGAGCCATCAGACTGCAAAAATGCAGCGGAAGCCTGTCCTGCCAGGGCTCCCAATGTTCTCTGACGATGCGGCCGAATGTTTCCATCAGAAACGTCAGCAGGAAAACCCCTCCCAGAATCTTTCCCACAAGCAAACGGCTCTCCATCCGGAGCCGCCGGCATCCCCACAGGAGCCCCCCTGCGGCCAGAGCCACGATGCCCAGGGCAGCCCAGTGCGGCAGGCTCCAACGGACAAACAGGGGTGCCATTTCTCCGGTCATAAAAAATCCATCAACGAGAAGGAGGAGGTTCCGGGCACGCATGAAGTTTGGCGCTGATAGCCTCCACCTTAAGACACAGAACACATACGGAATGGACCATGCCGGGAGTAAAATCCGCATCCCTGCCCGTCTGGTGCAGCATGATGCGGCGCAAGGCATGCATCTTCCTCATCCTCCCGGAGAAATTCGACGACGCCACGCCCCATGACGCAGCCGTAGGCGTAACTGTACCGGCACGGGGCATCCCCCTCCAGCAACACATGATCCCCATCCATTTCAAAAGAAACCTCCGGACGGTTTTGCAGGATATCCAGCTTCCTCCCTTCCCTGGCACAGTGGAAAAACAGGCTCAGGGAACCATTTTTTTCTTCATATCCGAAGTTGAGGGGAACTACATACACCTCCCTGCCGTCCCACAGTCCCAGGCGGCACACCTTGAACCGGGCGACCATTTCCATCAAATCCCCGTGCCGGGTCACCTCCCTGTCTTTTCTTCTCATAAGCCGGCGCCTTCCATCCATTCACTCATGCAAAGGGCGGCACGTCCGGCCAGCAGGGAGCCATTCCGTACGGAAGCCGCCCGAAGTCCGCAAATATCCGTTCCCGCCTGCATCAATTCACAGGCATGGCCGGTCAGCCACTCCTCCATCCGGGAAACATCCGCCTCCACATGGAACTGGAAAGCCAGGGCATGCCTCCCTACGCAAAAAGCCTGATGGGGAGTCACCTCCGTGGATGCCAGCAGGCGCGCTCCGGAAGGGACATCGAACGTATCCCCGTGCCAATGCAGGACGGGTACCCCCTCCAGATAACGAAGTGGTGACAAACGCCCATCCACCGTCAGGGATACGGTTCCCCACCCTATTTCCTTGGCCTTTCCGGGATAAACGCGGCTGCCGAGGGCATGGGCCATCATTTGAGCTCCGAGGCATACGCCCAGCAAAGGCTGCCGACTTTCCAGACGCATGCGGACCAAATCCAGTTCCGTCTTCAAATAGGGATACGATTCCGTATCCCCCACCCCTACGGGACCGCCCAGCACCACGCACAAATCAGCCTCCAGCCATTCCCGGACGGAAGGACAGGGAGCGCCCGCCCGGATGTACCGTATTCGGAAGCCCCTGTCCCTGAAAAGGGGTTCCAGCGTACCCAGATCTTCAAAAGCCACATGGCGCAGGGCCAAGCAGGTGCGGGAGGCAGAACGGCTACTCATGGCGACGGAGGATGAACTTCAACAAGAAATATAGAAAAAAATCCTCCGGGAAAAGCTTTTTGCCCTCTTCCCTCCGCATTTCCGAAACCAGGATATCCATCATGAAACGGGAATATCCGCCACATCCGCAAAAAAACCCTCCGCCGCACGGCATAAATCCACAGGATTCAATTCAATCTGGCACCCCAGACGTCCGCCGCTCACCACCATTTCCGGCAGGGCTTCCGCGCTGGCATCAACTACAGTAGGGTATTTCCTTTTCATCCCCAAAGCCGTGCAGCCGCCGCGCACGTACCCCGTCACGGCGGTAATATCCTTCACCGGAAGCATGGAAAGAGCCTTTTCTCCCACGGTGCGGGCAGCCTTTTTCAAGGAAAGCTCCGCGCCTATGGGTATCACGAACACGTAATACTGCCGCGGAGCTCCCTCCGTTACCAGTGTCTTGTACATCTTCTCCTCCGCCAGGTTCAATGCTTCCGCCGTATGCCGCGCATCCACAAACTCGCGGCATTCATAGGAATAATGCCTGTACGGGATATGCAGAGCATCCAGCAGGCGCATGGCATTTGTCTTTGCCTCCTTCTTTTTGGACATAAACTTGAAAAGGGAACGTCCCGGTAACATAGGAAAAAAGCCTTCCTTTGACAAGGCCGAGCCCCCCAACGGACCCATGAAAAATTGGAATGGAAACGGAGATTTCTCTGAAAAAGCGGTAAGGCCAGTAACACCGTTTCCCCAGGACAACCCGTTCACAGCGGAGAATTTCAGAAACAGCGGACGGAGAAAAAGAAAAAGGAAAAGGAAAAAACGCCTCATTTCCTCACAACCCTTGACTTGCCGCTGGCAGAAAAGATAACATCCGGTATCATGGAAGATTATCATGTCCGGAGAAGCCTTGGAGAACATGTCCTGCGATGCTTCGTCCTGATTGTTGCGCTCTTCATCATGTCTCTGGGCATCGCTCTGTCCACCAAGGCAGACCTGGGAGTCTCCCCCATCTCCTGCACGCCCTATGTGCTCAGCCTGGCATTCCCTCTAACCATGGGGACCGTCACCATCCTCATGCACCTGAGCTTTGTGGCCGTGCAGGCGGCCCTGCTGAAAAGGCAATTCCGTCCGGCGCATCTGCTCCAGATTCCCATAGCTTTTATCTTCGGCTTTCTGACGGATTTTTCCATGTGGCTCATGGCGCCTCTGGAACCGGACGGATACCTGTGGTCCGTTATTCTCTGCCTGTTCAGCTGCGTGGTAATCGGATTCGGCGTCTTTCTTCAGGTTAAGGCGGATTCCGTTCTTCTGGCGGGGGAAGGCATGAGCCTGGCCTTCGTCAAACTCTTCAAATGGGAATTCGGAGCCGTAAAAACCGGGATGGACTGCACGCTCGTCTGCATCGGCCTGGCCTGTTCCCTCATCTTCCTGCCTGGACTGACAGGCATACGGGAAGGAACCGTGGTGGCCGCCGTCCTGGTGGGAATGATCGTCCGTTTTTTCAACAGGCACGTCTTCTGGCCGGACAGGCTCCTGGAACGGATGGCGCGCCCCGGAGCAGCAAGTGAGCTTCCTCCGCTGACGCAAACGTCCGCTTATGCTCCGGACGCCCCTCTGGTCATTTCCATTGACCGGGAATACGGTTCCGGCGGCCATGCCATCGGGAAAATGCTGGCGGAAAAGCTGGGCATCCGATTCTACGACTCGGAACTGGTGTCCCTCACGGCCTCCCGGAGCGGCCTCACTCCAGACTACATCCGCAAGCACGAACAATAGCTTTCCAGCCGCTTCCTGCATGAACTCTACGCCCAGAACTACGCCTACACAGCGGAGGAACTGCCTCCGGAAGACGCCGCCTTCCTGGCCCAGAGCAGTTATCCGGGACATTACGGCCGGTCAGGCGTGCGTCATTGTGGGCCGCTGCGCCAACTTCATCCTAAAAGGGAGGCCCAACCTGTTCAGTGTTTTCCTTCATGCGGACAGGAACACGCGCATGCAGCGCGTTATTGAAAACTACGGGGTAAAACCTGGCGGCGCAGCCCGAGCCATGGATATCATGGACGCCCGCCGCCGCACCCACTGCCTGCACTACACCGGGCAGGAACTGGGCAATGCACGCCTCTACAACTTGTGCGTCAACACGTCCGACTATGGCCTGGAGCGCACGGTGGAACTGATTCTGGAAGCCATCAACACCAGAACCGAACAATCTTCCTCTGTAGAAACGGTTCCCGTCCGCTCCGCATCTTTTCCCGAACCGGAGGCCGGCAGCATTCCCGGAGAAATATCCCTGGCCTGACCGGGGCAAATGTCTCAAACAGGCAATACTTATGTAAAAACTGCCTGATCGGTAAATAAGAAACCCGGCAGGAAAGCAGATGGCTCCTTCCCTATAAAAGCAGCCCCATCCCTCCAAACTTCCCCGGCTTTTTTCCGGCTGCGCAATTCAAAGCAACAAGATACGGCCTTTCTGAGTCCAAAAAGCATGAGACTCTGGTCACTCCACCCCTCTTACCTGGATGCTGTCGGCCTGGTTGCCCTGTGGAGAGAAGGCCTCCTGGCACGCAAAGTTTTGCAGGGGCAGACAAAAGGCTATATCCATCATCCCCAGCTCTTCCGCTTCCGGGAGACGGGAACCCCCATTCATGTCCTGGATTTCTACCTGAAAACCGTCCATGACGAATCCATCCGCAGAGGCTACCATTTTGATTTAAGCAAAATTTCTCCCTGTGAAGTCCGGCCTCCTTCCCTTCTACTTCCGGAGAAACAGCTCGAATACGAATTCTTTCATCTTCTGGACAAGCTCAAGGAAAGGTCCCCGCGGCAATATTCCCTGTTGCGGCAAACGGCCGTTATCCTTCCCCATCCGCTTTTTCAAATAAAACCAGGAGATATTTGCTCCTGGGAGAAAAAGCCTGTTCCGTCATTAACATGACTTCATTCCCTTTTCCGGAAACTATTGATCTTTTTAATAGTGACGGCGATCAAACCACAGACATACGCCATTCCCATCTCATCACCCGGCAATTACTGCAGCGAACAGAATTACTGTAAACCTTTCCAACCTTTTGCTTTTTCAGGCTCATACAGTGAAAAAACATGTCCGGCAAAGGAAAAGGCCTTAAAGCGTTAACCGCTTTAAGGCCTTTATTTGGTGGAGCATAGCGGGTTCGAACCGCTGACCTCTTCAATGCCATTGAAGCGCTCTACCAACTGAGCTAATACCCCTTTGACTTTCGTCTTGGTGCGTCCTGTTGAAGACGGGGGAAATCTATCATTTCCAAAGCGGGCATGCAAGCTTTTTCTACAAAAAAATTGTTCCGGGATGATTTTTCCGGAAAATACTGAATCTGGGAAGGGGTGCAAATCCCATGCAGACGAAAACAGGGACAGTCTGAACAAATGTGTTTGAATAAGACTCATTCCTGTTTTACCATTCCATAAATGATGAAACGCCCTCTTTTTACTCATCGCATGATATTCGCCTGCGCTCTGGCAATTTTGTTTCTGGCCGGTTCCGTTCATGCCCAGGAGACTTCTGCTGCAGAAAGGCCGCCGGCCCAGACGGAGGACAGCGGCATCTCCACACCCCGCAGAGTCGCCGGACTGGGCGTTCTGGCGTTCCTGATCGGCTGGATGATTTGGAGAAGCAGTTCCAGCCGCCAAAAGGACAGAGGCCATGAACAGGAGAATCCCCGGTAATGACGCCGTTTTTGAAAGGTTGCCCTGCTTCCTGGCGTAGTCGTTGCAGGAAAGTGTCTCCGGCCATGAACATGATTCTACCCATCCTGAGCTTTCTGTGCGGCGTCATGCTGACGGAAGCGGCTTCCGGCTCTTCCGGGGAGGGAAAGCCTTCTCCCGGCGTAGTTCAGGAATTATGGTTCGGCATTCCGGGAGCATCCGTAAAGGATTTGACCCACAGGAAGATTTTTGAAACGGCGGCCCCGGATATCCGCACGATCAGCAATCTGGATGTGGAAAACCAGGGGGACAGGTACGGGGCCCGTTACACAGCCCTTCTGAAAGTCCCGGCAAGCGGGAAGTACCGCCTTTACCTGTCTTCCGATGATTCCGCAGAATTATGGCTGGGCAAGGATGCTACCCAGAAGGACATGACCTGCATCGCCACCGTCAAAGGATATTCCGACATCCATAATTGGGGCAATCAGCCCAACCAGGCTTCCGAACCTATCCAACTGGAGGCGGACCGGTTTTATTTCCTTCAGGTGATTCACAAGGAGGATGGAGGCCCGGACCACATGTCCGTAGCCTGGTCCGGTCCGGGCATCCCCTCTCCCGTCATCATCCCTGCCACGGCGCTGTTCATACCGCCCGGTATCCTGCCGGAAGAAAAAAAGCAATCCCCGGCCAAAGCGGACTGAAAAGCCCTTTGATTACCTTCCCTCCGGCCCTTCCCTGCTTTCAGGAGATAGTATCTATTTGCCGATGAGAAAATGAATATTTTTCATCAAACTCTATCCATCAATTATTTCCAATACGAAAAAACCGGACCTCCCCCCCTATGGGAGAAGTCCGGTCTTTTCTCGTCGTTTATCATGTAGTTAATTGAAGCGGCCTGACACAGAAAAATGCCAAAACACCTTCTGAATCCAAATCTAACGGATTTTAGAATCCGCAGTCAAGTTCCTACCTTGAAAGGAAAAGATTTGAGAAAAATCCCGATGTTCTTCGAGGATATTCATCTTGGATACAAAAAACTCTCAGCTTTTCATGTGAAGGATAAAATTTCAAGAGAATGAAGAAGGCATTTTTGTTATTCATATCTTTTTTAAATCCAAGAATCATTTATTTTCAATAATCTATCTTTCTTGCCGTCCATAAGGAACGGACATTGCCGTTCAGAAAAAATGCTTCTCCCCTCCTGAAATTTTTTATCATTAATGAAACTGCGGATTCTAAAATCCGTGTTACGAGGAGAATACCTGAATGAGTGATTTCGAATAAAACGCCACCTGTCCCAAAGAGCCAAGAGATAAGCGTTTTCACGTGAAAAGAGCCGCACGACAACTCCTTTTTTCAGAAGAAAGCAAGTTTGAAATCATTTTTCAGTACGATTAAAAAATAAGAAATGATGTAGAATAGTCCTGCCGCGAGATTCTCAAAAGATTCCATCTGTTGATATTCAGCAAATTCATTCTATAAAAAACATAGAAAATCAATAAAATATTCTGAAAGAAAGGGGGGATATATTCAGTATCTCATAACCCTCTGACCGTATAAATGATGTTGAATATACGGAAAAAATACGGGAACGCGGGAAAGTTTCAACAGACGGAAGAAGCAGCGATTTTAATAGACCTGGGTTGCTGGACAAAAGCAGATGCGTTTGCCACCTTTCCAGATGTTGCCGAGGAAGGTAAAAACAATCAGACATTAATGTCTGCGGCGCCTTGCCAGAAGGCCTCCCAGTCCCAGGAACGCCAGAGAGGATATCGCCGGTTCCGGAATCTGGCTGATGGAAAGGGAACCGATGGGTCATGGAACAGCCGTTGCCGGATGTGCTGGGCCCAGCCTCCCAAGGTGAGACCGTTCAAGTAGAGAACTGACTTTTCATAGTTGATTTCCGTTTTGTTGACTAATGCCGTGTCTCCAAGGAATGCCTCCACATAGGTAGAGCCGTTTTCCGCCAGGAAATTGACGGTGAGCATGCCGGAATAGATGTCGGAAACGGAGCCGCTTTTCCCGGAAACATTCATGTTATTTCCATTATTGGAAAAAGCCCAGGTATTGGTGGTGGTAGAAAAACCGAAGGCCGTCGTTTGCGTGTTGTATGCTCCAAAGCCCAAAGAGAACACGGGGCCATTTCCAAGCTGGAGGCCGGACTTCATTTCTGAGGGGATTTTTATTCATCAAGTGTAGCTAAGAACGCCTGCCAACAAATCATTTTACTGGAAAAGTACACTTTCATCCCCTGCTCCGCTATCCGGCATGAATGATTATCATTTTATTCACACCTCTTCCCTCTTTTTTCAGGACCCGCATTCTTTTTTCTCAGGAAAAACATGAAACAGGAAAGACCGCATGGAAAGGGAAGAAAACAGAGAACGCTCCTTATGCCATCGAAAAATCCAGAACGAAACATACGATTTTTCACAGGCGTTTTTTACTTTCCGTAAATCATCCCCATGTCTTTTCCACCCCCTTGAAACCATTTCCCCGGAACGGAACGAGGAAAACGTGACGACAATTGTCCTTGTTCCAATGACGGGCGGGCGGTAGATTTTCCGCGCCATATGAGCAGATCATCCAGAACAGAACGCCTTGATTACCTGAAAGACCAGTTACGTAAAAGGGTTGTCATCCTGGATGGCGCCATGGGCACCAATATCCAAAAATTCAGACTGGAAGAGAAGGATTACCGCGGAGAACGTTTCGCGGACGCGGCACGCTATCCCAACGATTTAAAGAATAATAACGACCTTCTGGTTCTGACCAGGCCGGATATTATTCTGGATATTCACCGCCGCTTTCTGGACACGGGACGGGCGGATATTCTGGAAACCTGCACATTCGGAGCCACCAACATCGGCCAGCATGATTATTTCTGGCGCCGTCCGGAAGAAGGCAGACACAAGAACCAGCAGTATTTCCAAGAGGTGGTGGACGCCCCTGAACTGAAAGCCCTTGTCCGGGAATTGAACCTGTCTGCTGCCGCGCTCGCCCGGCAGGCGTGCGACGAAGCGGAAGCCGCAGACGGCAAACCCCGTCTGGTGGCCGGCTCCATCGGTCCCATGCCCGTCACCTGTTCCCTGTCTCCCGATGTGAATGATCCCGGCTTCCGCGCCGTGAATTTCCGCCAGCTCAGGCAGGCGTACCGGGATCAGGCGCTGGCTTTGCTGGAAGGGGGAGTGGACATGCTGCTGGTGGAGACGATTTTCGACACGCTGAACGCCAAGGCTGCCCTGTTCGCCATTGAAGAAATTTTTGAGGAACAACCGGAAAGCTCTGTTCCGGTCATGGTGTCCGTCACGCTGACGGACAAAGCCGGACGCACGCTGTCCGGCCAGACCATTGAAGCATTCTGGAACTCCATCCGCCACGTGCGCCCCTTCTCCGTAGGCATTAATTGCGCCCTGGGGCCGGACCTGATGCGCCCCTTTGCGGAAGAACTGTCCGGACTGGCGGATTGCCACATGTCCGTTTACGCGAATGCCGGGCTTCCCAACCCGCTCAGCCCTACCGGCTACGACCTTCTGCCGGCGGATATGGCCCGGTTCATGAAGGAATATGCGGACCATGGCCTGCTGAACATCGTGGGCGGCTGCTGCGGAACCACCCCGGAGCACATCGGCACCATTGCGGCTGCCGTGGAAGGAATGCCTCCGCGCGTTCCGGCTCCCCAAACGCCTGCGCTTCGCCTGTCCGGATATGAAGCGTATAACCACACGCGGGAAAAAAACACCCTCTTTGTCGGGGAACGCTGCAACGTGGCGGGCTCTCCCAAATTCGCCCGCCTGATTCGTGAAGGAAACTACGAGGAAGCGGTATCCATTGCCCGGCAGCAGGTGGAAAATGGCGCGCTAGTATTGGATTTCTGTTTTGACGACGGCCTGATCGACGGGCAGCAGGCCATGGTCCGCTTCCTGAACCTTGTTTCCGCAGAGCCGGATATCGCCCGCGTTCCTTTCATGGTGGATTCCTCCAAATGGGAAGTGCTGGAAGCGGGGCTCCAATGCATGCAGGGCAAGGGAATCGTGAATTCCATCTCCCTGAAGGAGGGGGAAGAAGAATTCCTGAAGAAAGCGGCGCTGATTAAGAAGTACGGCGCGGCGGTCGTGGTCATGGCGTTTGACGAACAGGGACAGGCCGCCAATTACGAGGACCGCGTCCGCATCTCCAGACGAGCCTATGACTTGCTGGTAAACCGGGTGCAGTTTCCTCCGGAAGACATCATTTTTGACCCGAACGTCCTGACCGTAGGCACCGGCATTGCGGAACACGCCGATTACGCTCTTGATTTCTTCAAGGCCGCAGGCTGGATTTCCCGGAACCTGCCGCATGCCCACATTTCCGGCGGCATTTCCAATGTCTCCTTTGCCTTCCGCGGCAACAACCCGGTGCGGGAAGCCATGCATTCCGCTTTCCTGTACCATGCTACGCAGCAGGGGCTGGACATGTGCATCGTGAACGCCGGGATGCTGGAGGTGTACGACAATATTCCCAAGGACAGGCTGGAGCTGATTGAAGACGTTCTGCTGAACCGGAGGACGGACGCCACGGAACGCCTGACGGACTACGCGGAAAAACTGGCAGCGGAAAAAACCGGAGACGGAAAGGAGAAAAAAACCGTACTGGCCTGGAGGGAACAGGATGTCTCCAAACGCCTGGAATATTCTCTTATCAAGGGCATTACCGAATTTGTTGACGCGGATACGGAGGAGGCTTTTCTGGAGCAGGGTTCCCCGCTGAACGTGATTGAAGGCCCTCTGATGGCCGGCATGAAGGTTGTGGGACAACTGTTTGGGGACGGCAAAATGTTCCTGCCGCAGGTGGTGAAAAGCGCCCGCGTCATGAAACAGGCTGTAGCCTGGCTCACCCCCTATATAGAAGCGGACAGCAAAGGTGCCGCCAAGGCGGGAAAAGCCGTGATCGCCACCGTGAAGGGGGACGTGCATGACATCGGCAAAAATATCGTCGGCGTGGTGTTGGGCTGCAACGGTTTTGAAATGATTGACCTGGGCGTCATGGTGCATTGCGATACCATTCTGGACCGGGCGGAAGCGGAACAGGCGGATCTGGTGATGCTTTCCGGGCTGATCACCCCTTCCCTGGAAGAGATGTCCCATGTAGCCGCGGAAATGGAACGCCGGGGGATGACCATTCCCCTGATGGTGGGGAGCTACGACGTCAGCCCTGCACACGGCCCTGAAAATAGCCCCCCATTATCAAGGAGCCGTGGTGCATACGGAGGATGCCTCCCAGGTGGTGCCCGCAGCAGCCTCCCTGGTGGGAGGAAAAAAAGGATTCCTACATTGCCGCCGTGAAAGCCCGGCAGGAGGAATTGCGCAACAATCATGAAAACAAACTAGTCCGCGACCTCCTGCCTCTGGAGAAAGCCAGGGAATTGCGGTGGAAGGGGGCGGAAGGCGGCTATCTCCCTCCCATTCCCGCCCGTCTGGGCCCGGTTTCCATCGGCAGCCTGCACAGCTCTATAAGTTGCGGCTGCTGCAGTGACGATCCGCGTTATTACGTAACTGTTCAGGAGCTTATCGAGCGCATGGACTGGACGCCTTTTTTCCACGCCTGGGAGCTGCACGGCACATGGGACCGCGTCCGCCGGGAGTTCCGCACCAAGGACCCGTCCAAGGCTGAGGCGGCCGCGGCTCTGCATCAGGACGCCCTCCGCCTGCTGGAACAGGCCGTGAAGGAAAACCGCTACCAGGCGCGCGGCGTCATAGGCATTTTCCCAGCCAATTCAACGGCCAGCCATGACGACATCACCGTCTGGGCGGATGAATCCAGAACCATTCCCCTGGCTACGCTGCTGACGCAGCGCCAGCAACTGGACAAACAGGGGAAACCCCGGCTGGCGCTGGCGGACTTCATCGCTCCCGAAGGCGTCAGGGATTACGTAGGGGCCATGGCGGTCAGCATCCACGGCTCCCGCCGCTGGGCAAAGGAATGGGAAGCCAGAAACGACTCCTACCGCGCCCTGCTGGTCAGCTCTCTGGCGGACCGCCTGGTGGAGGCTTTCGCGGCCATCGCCCATGATAAGCTGCGCCTTTTGTGGAATATTCCGGAAGGGTCCGGCGTGCGTCCCGCCTGCGGGTACCCCAGCCAGCCGGACCACCAGGAAAAGGAAACCGTCTTCACCCTGCTCCACGCCCGGGAGGAAGCGGGCATGAGCCTGACGGAAACATGGATGATGCAGCCCGTTTCTTCCGTCTGCGCCCTCGTCTTCTCCCATCCGGAAAGCACTTATTTCTCCGTGGGCGTCACCGGGGAAGACCAGCAGGAGGATTACGCCTCCAGAAAGCGGGCCTCCCGGCCCTGACCTCCCCTTTCCCTTTGATGCAGCATACCGACCAGATACAGGCCCTTTCGGAATTCCTGCTGGAATACGCCACCACCCTCATGGGCGCGGGAGTGCATACCAACCGCGCCGTGCGCAATATTTCCCGCATTGCTGCCGCGTATGGATACAGCGCGGACATGACCATTTTCCAGCGCAATATCACCATGAGCCTGATCTGCAAGGATGACGAGACGCTGCGCCGCACCTCCGTCCGGAAACTGAAACCTCTGGCGTTCAACCTGAACCTGATCCAGCAGCTCAGTGAATTGAGCTGGCTCCCGGTGGACAACAACGTCAGCATTGCGGAAATGGAACAGGCATTCCGCTCCATGGTGCGCACCAAAAGATTTTCCCGCTGGACGGACCTGCTCCTGGTCAGCGTGGGCAACGCCGCCTTCTGCCGCCTGTTTAACGGAGACCTGTGGGCCATGCTGACCGTGTTCGCCGCCACCATGCTGGGCTTTCTGGCCAAGCAGCAGCTTACCCGGCTGAAATACAATCCGCTGGGGGTCATCATCCTTTCCGCCTTCACCGCTTCCATGGCGGCCGCGTGCGCCGTCCTTTTCCAGATAGGCTCCACACCGCAGATCGCCCTGGCAACCAGCGTCCTGTTCCTGGTGCCCGGCGTCCAGATGATCAACTCCATTATGGACCTGATGCACGGCCACATCCTGATGGGCATTTCCCGCGGCGTCCACTCTATCATGATGATCGTCTGCATCGCCATCGGCCTTTCCGCAACCATGCTCATCGTCGGGGTAAACAGCTTATGAATCCAGATTTTATTTCATCCATCCTTCTGGACGGACTGATGGCCGCCATCGCCGCCACGGGATTTGCGGTCATCTCCAATCCGCCCAAGCGCGCCATTGCCGTTTCCGCCGTTCTGGCGGCCGTCGGCCACGCTTTCCGCTTTTACATGCAGCATTCCTGGACCATTGACATTTCCAGCGCCACCTTCATTGCCGCCTTCACCATAGGCATGCTGGGCGTCATGACGGCCAAGCTGGTAAAATGCCCGGCGGAAATATTTGCTTTCCCTTCCCTGCTTCCCATGATTCCCGGCGTGTACGCCTATAAGACCATCCTAGCCCTGATGCAGTTCATGCAGGAGAACCAGGACGCGGCCGTCATGAACCGGCTGATCGTGGACATCTGCAAAAACGGCATCACCGCCTTCTTCATCATCTTTTCCCTGGTCATCGGCGTAGCCATACCCATGCTGATGTTCAAACGGTTGAGCTATACACGCGTCATCAAGCCGGGGCATTGACCTTCAAACAAGGGAGACAGGGCATTTTTCTCTTGCCAGACTGCGCCCCGTGTGGTTTACTACGCCCCGCAACGGCAGAAACGCCTGAGCAGACAGCCCCATAGTGTAATTGGTAACACACCTGATTTTGGTTCAGTATTTCTAGGTTCGAGTCCTGGTGGGGCTGCCAATCCAACCCTCCTTCAAGGAGGATTTTTTGTTGCCTTTTTTCAGGATTCATCCTCTCCCGGAGCGCACTTGAACGCCATTTCCCATCATCTGCGCAAAATTCTTGAAAATCCAACAGCCGTACTGCCGCGCATGAAGCATGCGGAAGTGAAGGAGAAGGCTGGAAAGAGAGGTACTCCATGAACGGCTCGCATACGGCATTCCGGGACGGTAAAAGCTCTTGCGTTACAGGGATTTTTTTGCATAATCCCCCGGCAGGAATGACGGAAAAACCTATACAACTGGGGCTTGCCGGGCTGGGAACGGTCGGTTCCGGCGTTTATGAAACGCTGTGCCGCAATCACGCCCTGCTGGAAGCCCGGAGCAAGATTCCTTTCAGGCTCAAGCGCATCGCCGTGCGCAACCTGGAAAAGCCCAGGGAAACCGTCGTTCCCCGGGAACTGCTGACGGACGATTGGCAGGATTTGGTCAATGACCCGGAAATAGACATCATTATTGAGCTGATTGGAGGGACGCGCCAGGCTTACGACCTGGTGACGCTGGCCCTCCGTGCCGGCAAGCCCGTCGTTACGGGGAACAAGGCTCTTCTGGCCGAGTACGGAGCGGAGATTTTCAAGCTTTCCGCGGAAATGGGCACCCCCATTTATTTCGAAGCGTCCGCCGGCGGCGGCATCCCCATTATCCAGAGCTTGCAGAATTCCCTGATTTGCAACCACATCAATTCCATTGTGGGAATTATCAACGGAACGTCCAACTATATTCTCTCCGCCATGGGGGAACACGGGGCCGATTACGCGGACGCCCTGGCCCAGGCCCAGAAGCTGGGCTTCGCGGAAGAAGACCCCTCCCTGGACGTCAACGGCTGGGACGCCGCCCATAAGGCGCTCATCCTGGCGATGCTGGCCTACGGAACAACCATTTCCCCGGATAAAATTTACGTCAGAGGCATTGAGAATATCACCAGCCGGGATTTCGAATTTGCCAAAAAACTGGGCTATACCATCAAGCTCCTTGTCGTCATCCGCTACCATGAGGGGCAGGAAGACGCTCTGGAACTGCGTGTCCAGCCCTGTTTTGTCCATGACTGGCATATCCTGGCTTCCGTGAACGGCGTGTTCAACGCCATTTCCGTCAACGGGGACATTGTGGGGGAAACGCTGTTTTACGGCCGCGGAGCGGGCAAGAACCCCACCGCTTCCGCCGTCATCAGCGACATCATCACCGCCATGCGCGAAAGCCGCTATCCGGAATACCATACGGGCTTCAATCCCTATGCCAAGGCCTGCGGGATCATGCACATTAATGATACGGTCACTCCGTATTACGTCCGCTTCCAGGTGGTGGACCAGCCGGGCGTCATTGCGGAAATAGCCCGCATTCTGGCCACCTTCGGCATCGGCATTTCCGCCACCTCTTCCCTCCCCAGCCATATTGATGAGGGCGGAGCCCCCTGGAACGACCTCGTTTTCATCCTCCATTCCTGCCCGTGGGGCCAGCTCCAGAAAGCTCTGGAGGAAATAACCCGCATCTCCTGCGTGGCGGCGGAACCCCGCGTCCTGCGCATAGAACATCTTCTTCCTCAATCCTAACCTACATATCATCCTGTTACATGGCTCTTATCGTTCAAAAATTCGGGGGCAGCTCCGTCGGCACCATTGACCGCATCCGCAATGTAGCGCGCCGCATCCATGAAACCGCCAGGGAAGGCAACCAGGTGGTCGCCGTCGTTTCCGCCATGAGCGGCGTGACGGACAAGCTGATCGGGCTTGCCAGGGAATTATCTGAAACCCCTTGCGAACGCGAACTTGACGTGCTGATGGCCACCGGCGAACAGCAGTCCATCGCCCTGCTCTGCATGGCTCTGCATGAACTGGGGGAAAAAGCCGTGTCCTTCACGGGGGCGCAGGCCGGGATCACCACCTTCGGCAGCCACACGCGGGGGCGCATCCACAACATTGACCCAACGCTGATGAACAAGTACCTGCTGGAAGGCAACATCCTGATCTGCGCCGGCTTCCAGGGGGTTACGGAAGAAGGAATGGTCCAGACGCTGGGCCGCGGCGGTTCCGATCTCTCCGCCATCGCCATCGCGGCCGCCCTGAAAGCGGACGTGTGCCAGATTTTCACAGATGTGGACGGCGTCTATACCTGCGACCCCCGCGTGGTCAAGGACGCCAAGAAAATACAAACCCTTTCATATGACGAAATGCTGGAAATGGCTTCCAACGGGTCCAAGGTGATGCAGTCGCGTTCCGTGGAATTCGCCAAAAAATTCGGTGTCGTCTTTGAAGTTCGCAACTCCATGAACAACAACCCCGGTACAATCGTGCAAGAAGAAACCCCCTCCATGGAAGCCGTCGTCATCCGCGGCATTTCCATTGACCGCAACCAGGCCCGCGTCACCATTACCGGCATTCCGGACCAAATCGGCTACACGGCCCAGATACTGGGCGCTCTGGCAGAAGCGGAAATCAACCTGGATATGATTCTGGCCAATACTGCTCATGACGGCTATGTCCGCCAGTCCTTTACAATGCCCTCCAACGAACTGGGCCGCGCCCAGGCCGCCCTCAAACCGGTTATGGCCGCCCTCGGCTCCACCGTCAAGGTGGAAACGGAAGCGGGACTGGCCAAGCTTTCCCTGGTCGGCATCGGCATGCGTTCCCATTCAGGCGTGGGAGCCACCGCTTTCAAGGCCCTGGCGGACGCCAATATCAAGATCGGCATGATTTCCACCTCGGAAATCAAGATTGCCGTGATGGTGGACGAATCCGATATTGAGGAAGCGGCCCGGGTAGTGCATAAGGCGTTCAACCTGGGAGCCTGATTTTTTCAGTATTTATCAACTCTTTTTTCCGCGCCGGTTCACGTTCCCGTGAACCGACTTTTTCATGCGGCAAGAAAAGCAGCCCCTTCCCGGAAGAGGAACGCCATCCCCCCGTTTCCTTCCAATTCCCGAATGAAGGAAGGGCGTCTCTCTCCGCATGCTGTTGCGGGCGGAATGGCCGTCACAGGAACACAGGAGGAATGACGCCCCCTTTCCCTGTTCCGGTTTTACCGGCTTGCCGCCCAGGTTTTTCAGCGTTCACATAATCCATGCCTCCAGGAACGGAATTCTCCGGGGGAAAGGGAAGTCCTTTCAGGTACGGAGCAAAAAAGCACAACAAACAGAAGGTTCATCTACAGGGGATCAACCGTCCTCCGCACCGCGCAGAGGCTGCCGCAGCCAATCCCTTCTATTGCACCCGTATCGTCTGCTCAATCAGTTCGTTCAGGCGCGGCGCAGTAATGCCGCCAACCATATCCTTCAGCTTCATCCCTTCCAGATACAGAACCGTCAGAGGGACGGCTTCCAGGCCATATTTGCGAGCTATGTCCGGATAGGCGTCCGCATCTATCAGCACGGCAAACGCCTTGCCGTCCTGCGATTCGGCATAAGATTTTACCGCCTGGACGTAATCCATGGCCGGGCGGCTCCACGAAGCGTAAAAAACAAGAAGCACCTTGCGGCCGGAAAGTTCCGTAAGCTGCCGCATGTCCTCTCCCTTGTAATCCATCCATACGGGGGCCTTTTTCTTGGGTTTTGCGGGCGGGAGGACTTTTTTGGGAGGGTCAAACGTCCTTTCCAGAGGGCGCGGAGCGGGCTTTTTTTCCGCATAACGGGCGCGACGTTCACTGGAATCGTCGCACCCGGTCAGTCCGGCCGCCAGCAAACCGCAGACCAATATGAACAAGCCCTGTTTCATCCGCAGGCAAGTATGCCCGGAGAAGGCGAATTTGCAAGCCTGAAACCCATCCCGCTTTTCGCATTGCCCCTCCCCCCTCTTTCTGTTATGGTGAAGGTTGCATGAATGGCGTCCCTCCACTGGAATTCGCAGGTGTTTCCCACTGGGCTGCCCTGGCCGCACTCCTGGCGGCGGGAGCCTGCATCCTGGAGCTGGGGCAGTCCTACAAGAAAACCGTCAGAAACCGCACTACCTTCTGGCTGGGGGCGGTCTGCCTGTTCAGCCTGGTTCCCGACCTGGCCGCCATGCTGGCCGATGAACCGGAAAAGAACTGGACATGGATGCTCCCCCTGCATTTCTGCTCCGTCATGCAGGTGGTGTGCGCCCTGAGCCTGTGGATACCCTCCCGTCGGCTGCGCTCCGTGGCCTATTACTGCGTGCTGTGCGCCACCCTCCAGGGGCTGGTGACTCCTTCCGTGGCCCATGATTTCCCCTCATGGACGTATTTTGCCTTTTTCCTGTCCCACGGCGTGACAGTCATCACGGCGCTTTACCTGCCTCTGGCTCTGGAATGGAAGCCGGCGCGCTGGGATTTCCTGTGGGCTTTTTTGCTGGCGAATGCGTACCTGGTGGCCATTCATCCCGTCAACATGCTTCTGGGAACCAATTACGGGTTTACCGTGGCCACTCCCGCCGGAGGGTCCGTGCTGGACTTTCTCGGGCCATGGCCCTGGTACCTGCTGTGGATGCAGGTTCCGGCGCTGGCGCTGATGTATCTGCTCACGCTCCCCTTCCGCCGTTATCCCAAGGGCCGCACGGGCAGTTCCCTGTTCCGCCATTGAAAGGGAATCTTTCTTCCCTGCCCCGCCGCTTCCGACGGAATCCCCGCAAAACGGCCCGCCCGTTTCCGGAAAAAAAGAGCCCCGGAAAGTTCTTTATTGTATAATCGGCTTGAGGATGCCGATGTAGGTGTCCGATGTCCCTGTTCCGCGATAAATGGAATTAATCCTGATTTTGATGGTGTGCACAGGCTGCCTGTAATACGGAGGCACGACGATCTGCGGAGTCCAGTCATCCCGCAGCGTGGCGTCAAAAGTATAAGTTCCGTTCAGCGTCACCTGAATGCCTTTGGGGCGGCTGAACATGGAGTAGGCAATATTCGGGTGCCTCCGGGCTTCCGAATCCTTTTCCGGGTCGGTCACCGGGGAAATGCCGGTCTCCAGCATGATTCCCAGCAGCCGGCCGGGTTTCCTGAGCTTGATTTCCAGGGTTTCCCCCTGGCCGTCCCCGGAAACGCTTTCCGCCCAATAGCCGGAACTTTTTTTCAGGTTGTCCGGTGAACATGGAGCCCCGTAAGGGTCCCTGTCCAGTGTGGAGCTGGCCGTTACATCGTACTGGTCCGTCAAAACGCCTTTTTCTCCGCGGACGGTAATCCGCCCATCCTTGTCCAGCACCCAACCGGGGCCCGGAGTAAGCACCAAGGAGGGAGCGTAAGGCCTGCCGTCCGCTCCCAGCAGAGACCAGGTATAAACGCCTTTGGGCGTCGTCACAATGGATTTGGCATCCGCAGAGGGATCCAGCTTGACGGACTGGTTGGTCATCTCCGAGCTGTACACATTGACCACCGCCCTGGGGGTGCCCCCCGTCCAGGTCATTACCGGAGAGGTAAGCAGCGTCAGGCGCGGTTCCCCCATGTAGACCTTCGGTTCCGGCGTAATGGCAACGTCCTGCGTATAAGGAACGGAGAACTGGAAGGCAAGAACATGGATTCCCGCCTTGTTGGGAACCTGGGCCACCAGCCAGTGAGTTATGCCGGCAATGGGAAACATGGAGGGAGCGTCCGCCTGTAGATGCCGCCCCTCCACCAGGGAAAAATCACATTTTAGATCATCCACGGATGTGACGACGTCCTGCACCGCTTTCGTAAAAGGGAGGCTGCGTATGGGTTCCTGCCTGGCGGCATTGGCCTGTTCATCAGGCGGTTCGTACTGGAACGGCACGCCTACGGAAATGGTTTTCCCCCCTGATTCCCCTGGGGATATCCAGCGCGCAGGTGTAAATCAGGAAAGCCTGGTGCTGCTTCAGGGAAACAGTAACGTCAAGCGCGTTCAGCCGGATTCCGTCCGCCTGCGTCAAATCCATGGGAACGGGCAAGCCGGGAACCGGAGCGATGCTTTGAAAGGATATCTCCTGCTGGCGGGGGCGATCCGCTTTTTCCGCGGCGGTCTGTTCCTTCTGCTGGGGTTCGGCGGCCATGCCCGGCACGCAGCATGCAATGCCGGCCAGCCAGATCAGGGTAGCCAATCTCATGGCCGTTAGATTAACGCGCTGCAGCCCGTTCATCAAGTCCATTTAGGGGAGGGGGGAAAGGCCTCTTCCGTACCCGCTCTTTTCCCTGAACAAACAGGGGCGGCCCTCCTTTGAACCAGCGACGCCCGCAGCAGGAAAATATTCGTTCCAAACTCCGGAATTGGTCGCTTCATGCCCTTGGAAACGGGCTCCGGGATTCCGCCTGGACGTCTTTCCGCTTCTCCGGCAGAAAGATGACATATGACAGGTAAAAACAAACTGAGGGGCATCGGAGGGCTTTTTCCGCCACAAACCAGCATCATTTACTCATTAGCAACAATCGGCATCCATTGTTGCATATTTGCAGAAAGACTGTGTTCTTCCGCTTTCCCGGCGCCGTTAATGTACTCTTATTACCAGGGTTTTTCATGAAAAGCCCGTTTCCGGGGGAGAGCCAAAACGCCCAGCCGCCCCCCCTTCGCTAAACAAAAAAAGAAGCATGCGGAAGACAGAAAAAATCACGCAAGACAGGAGAAATTTTTCTAGAAAACATGACAAACAACACAATATATAGCGTATATAAAAAAATACTGTACAATATTTCCTTTTCATCAGGATTATTTTTCAGTAGATAATGCACACGCTACGCGCCGCCGCCCCACGACGAAGCGCAAGCCTTACGGGATTGTTCCCAAATCTTTCTACTTCGCAAGCCAATGACCACAGACAACTCGCAAACCATACTCAAACTGCGCACAGGCCAGGAAATTATCCTCCCCCCAGAGGAAAGACCTGCTGGGCGGATTGAAATTCACCAGAAGATTTTCACACAATGAAGTCCACCCCTATGATGAAGTGGACTGGACGCGCCGCGACGTCCGCATTATGGATTGGAAAACCGGCAAGACCATTTACGAGCGTCTGGGTCTGGAAGCTCCCGCCCACTGGGATGACAACGCCGTCAAAATCACGGCGGACAAATACCTTTTCGGCAGCGAACCCGGCTCCCTGGAATATGAAGACAGCTTCCGCAATATTTACGACCGCATTTCCAATACCTATACCGTATGGGGATGGGAAGAAGGTTACTTCGCCACACTGGAAGACGCGGAAATTTTCAATGAGGAAATCAAGGCCATGCTGGTACAGCAGATATGGGCGCCCAATTCCCCCGTCTGGTTCAACATCGGCCACTGGGAGCAGTGGCGCTGGGGACGCCCGGACCTGAGGGAAAGCTATACAGGCCACGGCAACAAGGCCTACCATACCAAGGGGACCAAGAACAATCTGAAAACCTTCACGGTCCAGTCCACGTATGAATATCCCCAGTGTTCCGCCTGTTTCCTGACGGAAGTGGGAGACAGCATGGAGGATATTCTGGACCACCTGACGACGGAAGGCCGTATTTTCGCGTCCGGTTCCGGCGTGGGCATCAACCTGTCCACCCTCCGGTCCTCCAAGGAGCCCATCAGCGGCAAGGGCCGGTCCTCCGGCCCCATCTCCTTCGACCGCGGCTGGGACCGCATGGCCGGCGCCATCAAATCCGGAGGCAAGACGCGCCGCGCCGCACGCATGGTCCTGATGTTCAGCGACCATCCGGATATTTTCGAATTCATCAATACGAAGAACCGCCAGGAAGACATCGCCAAGGTTATCCTGCGCGAACACAACGTGCACGTGGAGCTCAAGCAGATTGCGGAGACCAAGCTGGTTGCCGGCACTCCGGCGGAAAAGGCCGCCGCCCGCGTCATTCTTTCCCTGCCCCTGGCCACCCGGAACAGTTTTGACCCGCACATGGATGCCCTGCTGTACGGGGAAACGCTCTCCCACCAGAACGCGAACCATTCCGTTTCCCTGAAGGGGGATTTCTGGCAGGCGCTCGCCAATAACGGCAATACCTACACGCGCTGGGTCACGAATCCGGCCCACATCGAACAGACATTCCGCGCCCAGGAACTTCTGGAAGCCATGGCCCAGTCCATCTGGGACAACGGGGAACCCGGCGTGCACAATAACGACGTAATCAACCTGTGGAACCCCGTCAAGTCCATCGGCACCATCACTACGTCCAATCCCTGCTCGGAATACGTCTTCCTGAACAATACGAGCTGCAACCTTTCCTCCTTCAACGCCTACCGCTTCCTGATCAAGGGAGAGGACGGCAAGCCCGTTTTTGATGCGGACGCCCTGACCCACGCCGCCCGCCTGGCCATGGTCTGCGCGGACCTGAATGTGGAACGCGGCGGCTTCCCGATTGAAGAAATCGCGGAGGGCACCTACAAGTACCGCACGACAGGCATCGGCTTCGCCAACGTGGGCGGCTCTGATGGCCCTGGGCGTGCCTTACGATTCCGACGAAGGCCGCTGGATTGCCTCCCAGCTTTGCAGCGCCCTGACGGCGGCCTGCTGGACGGCCTCCGCGGAAATGGGCGCGGAACTGGGCTCCTACGTGGAATACCCCGCCAGCAAGAAAGACCTGCTCGCCGTGCTGCGCCTGCACAACGCAGCCCAGAAACTGGCAAGCGCCCTGCCCTCCCAGAAGGATTCCAAGACGCTGGACGACCTGATTGAGAACATCATCGCCAATGCCGGAGGGATCCTGCCGGAAGCGCAGGGGCTCACCGCCTCCTATGCCCTGCATGCCTACCTCAAGAGCTTCAAGGCCCCCACCATGATGAACAGGGAGCGCATCGCCCCCGCGGCCAAACTGGCGGAAGCCGCTTCCGACATGTGGGCGAAGGTGATCAAGGCCACAGCGCACCGCAACGCGTTTGTTTCCGTAATGGCCCCCACGGGCACCATTTCCGCCCCGCTTGGCTGCTATGATGAAGGCACCACTTCCATTGAACCGGACTACACGCTGGTGAAATGGAAGCAGCTGGCGGGCGGAGGCTCCCTGAAGATGTTCAACCGCCTGGCCCTGGAAGGCCTCCGCTCCCTGGGTTATCCGGAAGACTTCGTCAATGAAGCCGCTCTGGAAGTGGCGGGCCTGGACGGCCTGATTTCCGCGTTCCAGGGGAATATGGATTACGTCGTGAACCAGCTCATTGTGGACCCCTGCAATGACCAGGCCGGCCCCGTGCGCCTCGCGTGGCGCCGCCTGCTCTCCGGCACGGAATCCCGCAGTGAAATTCAGGAAAAAGTGGCTTATATCAGCAACCCGGCCAACATGGCCGTGCTGACGGCGGATGAACTCGCCGTAGTCAACGGAGCCGCCCATATTGAATCCATACCGTGGCTGAATAAAAAGGACCTGCCGGTCTTTGACTGCGCCGCCACCAACGGCAACGGCATCCGTGCCATTTCCCCCGCCGGCCATGTGCTGATGCTGGGCGCCCTCCAGCCCTTCATCTCCGGCGCGTGCTCCAAGACGGTCAACATGCCCGTCTCCGCCAGCGTGCAGGATATTTACGATTCCCTCATCATGTCCCACGAGCTGGGCGTGAAGTGCATCGCCATCTTCCGCGCCGGCTCCAAGGCGAATGCCGTTTACGTGGTGGATACCCCGGAAACGCGCATGTTCAAGGCCAACCACGTCTGGGAACAGCTGGTGAATGCCGGATCGGACGCCATTGACGAAATCATCGCGGAGGCATCCAAGCCGCGCCAGCGCAAGCTGCCCGGCCGCCGTCTGGGCCAGACCGTAAAATTCTCCGTAGGCGGCCAGCTGACGGGCTACCTGACGGTAGGCGTCTATGCGGACGGCACCTGCGGGGAAGTTTTCGGACGCCTGGGACAAGTCGGCTCCTTCGCCTCCGGCATGTTTGAAGCTTACTGCAAGCTCCTCTCCACCGCCCTTCAGTTCGGCGTGCCTCTCAAGGAAGTGGTCAAGGGTTTCCGCAATTACTCCTTCGAGCCCTCCGGGTTCTGCCGCGTGGGGGACGACACGGAGGCGGACACCTGCACGGAAATCCGCTCCTGCGCTTCCGTGGTGGATTTGATTGCCAAGATTCTGGCGTGGCTTTTCCCGGAAAGCAACGGCTACCGCCTGCGGGACGTCTTCTCCATCCCCAGCGTCAGCCTTCCGGGCCAGGCTCCGGATACGACGGTAAGCGTGCTGCCCCCCCGCATCATCACCGCTCCGGCGCATCCCGCTACTCCGGCCCTGCCGGAAATTCCCGCCGGAAAGGTTCCGGAAGGAACAATGCTCAACGGAGCCTCCCTCTGCCCGCAGTGCCACTCCCTGGCCTATGTCCAGGACGGCAAATGCAAATCCTGCCGCTCCTGCGGATACAAGGACGGCGGCTGCGGGGAATAAACGGTAACCAGATCATTCCAGCCCCGCTCTTTCCGGGCGGAATCCGGCTGTTGCCGGGTTCCGCCTGGTGAATTTACGGAGAAGGCATTCTTTCCGGGAAAGACGGTTTTCCGGCCCTCCCGGCCCCCGCCCCGCATGAACTTTCCGGAAAGAAGCGAACAGAAACCGCCGCGCGGGGAAAAGGAATGATAGGCGTTTGCCTTGAAATCCGGCAGCATTTCATTCATAGTCCGGAGCGTACGCCTGAAGCCGTTCCCACATTTTCCATGAAACCCTACTATACCCTGGCCGATCTTCTGGATGAAGAACATCCGTTTGACGCCGGGGAAACCGTTCCCGCCAGACTGGCCGTAATCGGTTTTCCCATTGCCCATTCCAAATCCCCCGCCATGCAGCAGGCCGCGCTGGACGCGGCGGGCATTCGCGCCCGTTATATCCGTATACAGGCTTCTCCGGAAGAATTCGGGGAGGTGGTGCGGCTCCTCAGAAAAGGGGATTCACGGGAGCCAACGTTACGGTTCCCCACAAGCAGGCGGCCTGTTCCCTGTGCAGTGACACGGACGCCCTTTCCCGCTCTACCGGCTCCGTCAATACTCTTGTTTTCCAACAGGACGGTTCCGTTTCCGGTTTCAATACGGACGGCCCCGGGGTTCGCCCGCGCCATCCGGGAGGAATTTTCCGTGGATTTGCGCGATTTGAAAGTGGCCCTTCTGGGCTCCTGCGGCGGGGCCGGGCTTGCCCTGGCCTACACCTGCGCCATGCAGCGCTGCGAGCGGCTGACGCTGGCCGGAAGATCGGAAGAAAAGCTTCAGGAGCTTAAAAACAGGCTGAGTTCCTTTTTCATTGACGAACACAGGCTGGAAGGGGCCTCCGACCGCCTGGCGGCCCACCAGAACAATACGCCCCGTTTCAATGCCGCCGTGGAGGAAGCGGACCTGATCGTCAACGCCACCTCCCTCGGCCTGAAGCCCACGGACCCTTCCCCCCGTCCCCCCTTCACTGCTTTCCGCCCACCATCTGGTTTATGATTTACAGACGCATGACGATGCCTTCCAGATGGAAGCCCGCTTTCAGGGCGCCAGAGTTTCCAACGGCCTTTCCATGCTGGTTCACCAGGGGGCCCTTTCCTTTGAACGCTGGTTCGGCATCAAGCCGGATATTTCCGCCATGCGCCGGGCTCTTGAACAAAAGCATGACTGACGGCACCCCCCATTTGAACATCCATGCTTTCCGGAACGCGCTGGTAGAATGGTTCAGGCGCGAAGGGAGGGATTACCCGTGGCGGCGGACAACGGATCCGTGGCACATCCTTGTTTCCGAGCTGATGCTGCAGCAGACTACCATTCCCACCGTTTTGGGAAGATATGACAGATGGATGCGCCAGTTCCCCACTCCGGCGCATCTGGCTGCCGTGGACGAACAGACGGCCCTGCGCTCCTGGGAAGGGTTGGGCTATTACCGCCGCGTGCGTTCCCTCCAGGCCATCGCCAGGGAAATCGTCAACGAATTCGGAGGGCGGTTCCCGGACAATGCGGAAGGGCTGAAACGCCTGCCGGGCATCGGCCCCTACACGTCGGGAGCGCTCCTCTCCTTCGCCTTCAACAAGGCGGCTCCCATTGTAGACGCCAATGTCGCGCGCGTCCTGGCCCGCATTGACAATTATTCCGTCCCCGTGGATTCCACGGAAGGCCAAAAATACCTGTGGAGCCGCGCGGAAAGCCTGGTGGATCCGGAACATGCCCGTGAATTCAATTCAGCCATCATGGAACTGGGGCAAACCTGCTGCAGCATCAGTTCTCCGGACTGCCTGCTGTGCCCCGTACGCCCCTTCTGCTCTGCGGAACGGCCGGAAACGCTTCCCGTCAAAAATCCCAAGCCTCAAGTCACCCGGGTGGAACACCACGATATTCTTTACATCCGCGGCAAATCCGTCCTGCTGGCCAAATGCCCGGAAGGCAAGCGCCATGCCGGCATGTACCGCTTCCCCCAGAGGGAGGACGAGCACACCCTTTCCCTGCCCCATGTCCTGAAACAGACCTACAGCATTACCCGCTACAGGGTGACCCGCTACATCCACCATGTGACGGATACGCCTCTCCTCAGGGAAGGAGAGGAATTCGTGCCGCTGGACAAAATCCACGGGCTGCCCATGGCCTCTCCGGACCGCAAGGCACTGAACTCCCCCGCCCTCGGCAAACTGCTGGACCATATCAGATGAATGACAGATTGACGCCGGAACTTGTCCTCTCCGCCTATTGCCAGGGGTGTTTTCCCATGGCGGATCCGGAAACGGGAGAAATCTCCTTTTACGAACCGGACCCGCGCGCCCTGATTCCGCTGGACGACCGCTTCCACATCCCCCACGGCCTCAAACGGGCTTTGAATAAAAAACCCTTTGAACTCCGGATGGATACCGCTTTTCCGGAGGTGGTCCATGCCTGCGCCCGGACGGACCAGCCGGAAGAACAATGGATAGACGGACAGATTGAAGAAGCATACGGCAAGCTTCACGAGATGGGCTTCGCCCACAGTGTGGAATGCTGGGACGAGGAAGGGCTGCAGGGAGGACTGTACGGAGTAGCCCTGGGGAAGGCTTTTTTCGGGGAAAGCATGTTCCACCGGAAAACGGACGCCAGCAAGATCGCCCTAGTGGCCCTGGTGCAATACCTGCGGGCGCATCGGTTCCTTTTTCTGGATACCCAGTGGACTACGCCGCATCTGCTGAAATTCGGAACCTATGAAGTGCCGGCGGAAGAATACCGGAAAATGCTGAAGCGAGCGCTGGCAGGATAATAAACCATGTTTTCATTGTCCGGAATAAACAGCCGGAATGGATTCTATGGCGTTTATTCCCAACTATGGAAAATCCGGCAGCGCACCGGATTGCAAGAACTGTTGGTCATTCTTCAGCCTTTACCATCAATACTTGAATCATCAAGCCGAACCCTATGCTCGAATATCCAGAAAGCATGGTTCCGGCATAAAAAACGCCGGAATTGAAATTGGCGGCCTCCGGGAAAGGCGAGAATTGTGAAGGTATGTCCACCCGCGCACATGGAACAATCGGCCCGCAGGTTCAAGCCATATCCGCCAAGGCTATTCCATCCGCTAAAAAGCCCGTGGTTCCGGAGAACCACGGGCTTGTCTATTAACCCTTAACAAAAAGGTTTATTCCTGTTCCAAAGCCGCCTGGGCCGCGGCCAGACGGGCGGTCGGGACACGGTAGGGAGAGCAGCTCACGTAAGTCAGGCCCAGCGTGTTGCAGAACTTGACGGAAGCGGGGTCGCCGCCGTGTTCGCCGCAGATGCCCAGCTTGATGTCCGGGCGGGTGGAGCGGCCGAGTTCCACGGCAATCTTCATCAGCTTGCCGACGCCGTTCTGGTCAATGGAAGCGAAGACGTTCTTCTTGATGATTTCCAGTTCCTGGTACTGCGGCAGGAAGGAGCCGGAGTCGTCGCGGCTCATGCCCAGGCCCGTCTGGGTCAGGTCATTGGTGCCGAAGGAGAAGAACTGGGCGGTTTCCGCGATTTCGTCAGCCGTAACGGCGGCGCGCGGAATTTCAATCATGGTGCCGACGAGGTAGTCCACTTTGGCGCCTTTTTCCTCAAATACCTGCTGGGCCACCTTGTCAATGATGGCTTTCTGGATGTCCAGCTCCTTCTTGAAGGCCACCAGGGGAACCATGATTTCAGGCACCACGGCAAAGCCTTCTTCCTGGGAGACTTCCACAGCGGCTTCAAAGATGGCGCGGGCCTGCATTTCCGTGATTTCCGGATAGGCAATGCCGAGACGGCAGCCGCGATGGCCGAGCATCGGGTTGAACTCATGGAGTTCAGATACGCGGCGCATGATGACTTCCACAGGCATGCCGATTTTCTGGGCCAGGTCAAGCTGCTGTTCCTTCGTCTGGGGAAGGAATTCGTGCAGGGGCGGGTCCAAAAGGCGGATGGTGCCCGGCAGGCCCTTGAGCGCCTTGAAGATGCCCTTGAAGTCCCCCTTCTGGTAGGGAAGGAGCTTGGAAACGGCGGCTACGCGGTCGCTCTTCTTGGTGGAGAGGATCATTTCACGGACGAAGTCGATCCGGTCCCCTTCAAAGAACATGTGTTCCGTGCGGCAGAGGCCGATGCCGGTGGCGCCGAAGGCGATAGCGGTTTCCGTCTGCTTGGGAGAGTCCGCATTGGTGCGCACTTTCATTTTGGTGCAGTCGTCGCACCACTGCATGAGCTTGGCGAAGTTCTGGTAGGTGCGGCTGTCTTCCGGCTTCATGGTCTTGGAGATCAGAACCTGGATGATTTCAGAGGGGGAAGTTTCCACCTTGCCGGCGTATACCAGGCCGCTCGTTCCGTCAATGGAGAGGTAGTCACCTTCGCTGACGGTTACGTCGCCAACGGAAACGGTGCGGTTGTTGTAGTCCACAATGATTTCATCTGCGCCGCAAACGCAGACTTTGCCCATCTGGCGGGCAACGAGGGCGGCATGGGAGGAAACGCCGCCGCGGGCGGTCAGGATGCCTTCAGCGGCAATCATGCCGCGCAGGTCTTCCGGAGAGGTTTCCAGACGGACCAGCAGAACCTTTTCACCTCTGTCCGCGGCTTCCACGCAGCGTTCCGCGTTCAGGTAGATGCGTCCGGTGGCGGCGCCGGGACCGGCGGGAAGACCGCGGGTCAGCACCTTGGCGCTCTTGATGGCTTCACGGTCAAAGATGGGGGTCAGCAGCTGGTCCACCTGGTCCGCAGGAATGCGGCGCACGGCGGTTTTCCAGTCAATCAGGCCCTGTTCCACCATTTCGCAGGCAATGCGGAAAGCGGCCACGCCGGTGCGCTTCCCGTTGCGGGTCTGGAGCATGTAGACGGTGCGGTCCTGGATGGTGAATTCAAAGTCCTGCATGTCATGGAAGTGGTTTTCCAGCACTTCGCGAATGCGCACCAGTTCATTGAAGGCGGCGGGCATCACTTCATGAAGGGCAGCAACGGGGGCGGGCGTACGCACGCCGGCCACGACGTCTTCACCCTGGGCGTTCATCAGGAATTCGCCATAGAATTCGTTTTCGCCGGAGGCGGGGTTGCGGGTGAACGCCACGCCGGAACCGGATTCCTCACCCGTGTTGCCGAAGACCATGGCCTGCACGTTGACGGCGGTGCCCCATTCGGACGGAATGCCGTATTTCTGGCGGTACACGATGGCGCGGTCATTGTTCCAGGAACCGAACACGGCGCCAATGGCTCCCTGAAGCTGTTCCCAGGGGCATTCCGGGAATTCATGGCCGGTGCGTTCCAGCACCAGAGCCTTGAAGCGGGAGACAAGTTCCTTCAGGTCATCGGCGGAAAGCTTGGTGTCTTCCACATCCTCGCTGCCGAAGCGTTCTTTCTTGATGGCGGCGATGGCGGTTTCAAAAGGTTCGTGGTCTTCATCCGGGGTTTTCTGCACGCCCAGCACCACGTCGCCGTACATCTGCACGAAGCGGCGGTAGCAGTCCCAGGCGAAACGGGGTTGTTCGTAGCCTTCACCATGGCTTCCACGGATTTTTCATTCAGGCCGAGGTTCAAAATCGTGTCCATCATGCCGGGCATGGATTCACGGGCGCCGGAACGCACGGCCACCAGCAGGGGCATAGCTTCCGTATCGCCGAACTTGCGCCCCAGGATCTGCTCCATTCTGGCAATGCCTTCCTTGACCTGCGCGTCAAGCTGGGCGGGATAAGTGCAGCCGTGATCGTAGTAGTAAGTGCAAACCTCCGTCGTGATGGTGAATCCGGGAGGGACAGGAAGGCCGATGCGGGCCATTTCCGCAAGGTTGGCGCCCTTGCCGCCCAAAAGATTTTTCATGCTGCCATTGCCGTCGGCGGACCCTCCGCCGAAAGAATAGACGAATTTGTCAGTAGATGCGCTGCACGCGCAGGAATTGGTGGACATATCGATTATTGTAGTCGAATTAATGATTCTGCCCAAACACCGACCAAAGGAGCCAACAGAAGACCCAATAGCGAGTTAGGGTCGAACGAGGATGCCTTCGGCCCCTTGCTTTGTCAATCCGAAATTGTACGGAAAACAAAAATATTTTTCAGAGTTTTCGGGAGAAAGAAAGCATGCCGAACCCCTGCTTTTCCAGCCTGTCCCGTCCGGAGCCGCTCTTCCTCCGGGCAACGCCGCTTCCTGTTTTCCGGCGGTCCCGGAATTACCTGGGAATAAAAGCGCAGCGAGTTTCTTTTCATGGCTGCCCGGAAAAGAAAAACGGCCGCTTATCAACCGGATAAGCGGCCGCCGGAAATAATATGCCCTGTTTTTTATGCCTTGCAGAAGGTGTCTTCATCCGCACAGTCAGCCTGCACCCACTTGACGGAGGAATCACCGGAGGCTATGTGCACGAGGCAATGGTACACGGCTTCCTGGTCCGCATCCAGCCGGGCAGCCATCTGGGCGGCTGTTTCCGGGGCGGTTCCCAGAGCGCTCCTCACCCTGCCCAGCAGGGCCAGGAAGGAACCCGCCGCTTTCTTGCCGGCTTCCACGCCCGGCTGATGATAGGCGTTGATATTGACCAGAGAAGCATAGAAGGAGACGGCGCGCTCAAACAGGGCGATCAGCATGCCGAGCGTTTTGGCGTTCACCTCCGGGATGGAGATGGTAATGGAGGAACGGCCGGATTCCGCAAGCGCCTGGCGGGTGCCGCGCAGGAAGCCCTGCAGGAAGTCTCCGCAGGTGGCGCCCGCTTCCACTTCCACCGCATCCGCGGAACATTCGCGCACTTCAATGAAAGTGGCGAAGAAGTTGTTCACGCCGTCACGGAGCTGCTGCACATAGGCATGCTGGTCCGTGGAGCCCTTGTTGCCGTACACGGAAATGCCCTGGCAGACTTCGTTGCCCTCCAGATCCAGCCGTTTGCCGAGGGATTCCATAATGAGCTGCTGGAGGTATTTGGAAAAGAGCACCAGGGCATCCTTGTAGGGAAGAACCACCATGTCCTTTTCCTTGCCGCCGGCGGCCTTGTACCAGGCCAGCGCCAGCTTCATGGAGGCGTTGCATTTCACGCAGTCCCGGCGCGTCTTTTCGTCCATCAGGCGCGCGCCTTCCAGCAGTTCATCCACGTTCACGCCCTGAAGCACGGCGGGAACCAGCCCCACCACGGACATGACGGAGGTGCGGCCGCCCACCCAGTCTTCCATCGGGAAGCGCTTGAGCCAGCCTTCCGCCTCAGCCGTTTTGTCCAGCCGGGAACCCGCTCCCGTGACGGCGACCGCCTGGGGAGCGAATTCCAGCCCGTTCTTCCTGAAGAAATCCTGGGCCACCAGCATGCCGTTGCGGGTTTCCGGCGTGCCGCCGGATTTGGAAATAACGACGACAAGCGTTTCTTCCAGAGGGAGGGATTCCAGCACCCGGTACATGCCGTCCGGGTCCGTGTTGTCCAGAAAGAACATGTCCAGCCCCGCCGCAGGAATGGCGTCCGCCACCAGCTCCGGACCAAGAGCGGAACCGCCGATGCCAATGACGAGGGCCGCGGAATATTGTTCCGCGCGGGGAGGCGTTATTTTGCCGTCCAGAACGTCCCGTCCGAAGGCTTTGACGTCCGCCAGGGGACCATCAATGGCAGCCTTCAATTCCGGCGTGGGAGCCAGGGAGGAATTGCGCAGCCAGTAGTGCCCCACCATGCGTTTTTCATCAGGATTAGCAATGGCGCCGGATTCCAGCGCCTTCATGTCGGCAAACGCCTTGTCTATCCGCCCCTGCATGGAAGACAGGAACGCATCGTCCAGCGGAAGTTTGGAAAAATCAAGGGAGATGCCCAGTTCTGGGTAGCGAACGAGTTGTTGTGCGTATAAGCTCATGATGGTCATGGATTGGAAAGAATTACCGGAGTTTTTTCAGGACGCTTTTAGCCTGCACGTCTCCCTGATCCGCCGCTTTCTGGAACCATTCCCGGGCTTTGGCCATGTCCTTGGGCAGGCCGAAACCGGTCTGATACATCACGCCCAGGTTATATTGTTCCGAGGCATAGCCTTCCACAGCCGCCCGGCGACGCGTGCGGGCCTGCTCCCTGGCTTCCGCAGCGGTTAGTCCCAGAACCCGCGCCGCATCCGGCCACGCAGCTCCGAATCTGGAGGCGGAAGGGGCATAGCCGGCGGCTCCGGCCTTGCGGTGCATTTCCTCCGCTTTTTTCTTATCCCTCTTCACGCCGTATTTGCCCTGGTCATACAGGAACGCCATGCCCCAGTAGCCACGGGGGCAGCCCAGTTCCGCCGCCTGCTGGAAACATTCAAAGGCATCTTTATACTTTTTGGAACCCATGGCGAGCACAGCGTCGGAAATGTGGAGTTCCGCCTCCTTCAAACCGGGAAATTCCGGGATGGCCGCCCATTCCCTTTTCAGTTCCTCCCTGTCCCTTTTGGACTTGGGAGGCATGCCGGAGGGACCGGAAAAACGGAAAAGGGGGAAGTAGCCCTCCATGGCTCCCATGTTGCCCAGGCCGGACATGAGGAAAACGCCGGGAGATACCTTCCACATGTGCATGTACTGGATGCGGCCTTCCTGGAGGGATTCCCTGGCCACCCATTCCGGCATGTTCACCGGTTCCCCGAACTGTTCCGTCAGGCCCACCAGAAGGGCCTTATAGGCGGATTTCAGTTTGGTTTCATATTCGGAACCGCGGTGCTTGCTCCGGGAATAGAAGACAACGGCCCTCAAGCCGCCGGAGGGGTCATAGTCAAAGTTCAGGGCAAAGGTCTGACCGCCTATGGCCTGCCTGGTTTTAAACACGCCGTTGAGTCCGGTGCGTGCGAGGAGGGCATCCGTGGGCGGACCTTCAAGCTGCTTGCTCCGCCTCAGGGTTTTCAGCACCTGGTCCTTGTCCATTCCCACCTCCAGCCCCTCATAGAGAGCGGCAAGAAGAGGGGCACACGTGAGAGCGAAGAGTCCAGCAACATAGGCTAGTTTTTTCATAGAAAAAAGTAATTGGGCGGCTTTCTATCAAAGCGGAAGCATTTTCAAAAGGACAAAATGCGTCAGCCACAGAGAGGGAAATTTTTCATAAAATATTCATTTTCAATCTATCCACAATCTTTTCAAATAATCCTCCCCGGAGAAATCCGGAGGCATGGGGTCACGGGTCAGGCGGAAACCGGGAACGGCACGGGCCACCATCCTGCGGAATTCCTCGTGGCTGAGCTTGCGGCAGTTGCTGGTGCACAGCATCCAGCCGCCCGGTTCCAGGCATTCGCGCGCCAGGGCCACCAGCTCCCCGTAGTGGGATTCCACCCGGAACACCTTTCCGCGGTCATCCCGGGAAAACGTGGGAGGGTCCAGAATAATGCCGTGAAAGGTTCGCCCCTGCCTGGAGAACCGTTCCAGCCAGCGGCGCGCGTCCCCCTTGCAAAAGTACTGGCCGGAGGGGTCAATGCCGTTCAGAACAAAATTTTCCCTGGCCCAGTCCAGGCACGGCTGCGCCAGATCCAGCGTGGTTGTCTGCGCTCCCCCCCAGGGCGGCGTAAACGGAAAAGGCCCCCGTATAGGCAAAGGTATTCAGCACCCTCATGCCCGGAGCGCTTTTTTCCCTCACCCGGCGGCGGTGGTCGCGCTGGTCCAGAAAAATTCCCTGGGAATAACCGGCGGACATGTCTATTTTGAAACGCACTCCCTGCTCTAGGGCCGTAAATTGCAGGGGAAGGAGCGGCCCGGCGATCTGGACGGGCGCTTCTTTCTGGTTTTGTTCCAGTTTTTTGTGGAATACGGGCAGGCCCGTATCCCGGAGTTCGCTTTCCAGGTCCGCAGGAATGGAACATCCGCGCGTGGAGACGAGAATACGATCCGCCATCTGATCCACAAAGACACCGGGAATTCCATCCCCCGCCCCGTCCATGACCCGGAACATATCCGTATCCGGCGGAATCAATTCCCTGTTGCGTTCCACGCAATAATGATAATTTCTCTCCACGGCGGAGCAAAGAGTAACGGATGAAGAACGTTCCCGCAATGTCAAAGAAGCAGGAGCCTCATTTCCTTCGGAGCAAGAGTTCCGCCAGGAAAAACGGTCATCTGGACGGCCCTCCTTCATCAACAGAGACATTAAAAAAATCGCCTGCAAGGCTGGACCTTGCAGGCAAAAACGCCTTTAACTGCTGGCAGGACAAGGTTTTCAGGCTTTCCGGCGGCGGCGAACCATCAGGGCCGCCAGCCCCAGCAGACTCAGGGATGCCGTAGCCGGTTCCGGAACCTGCAAGCCAAAAGCGTTGAGAATGTCTGTATCCGTGGCTTCGGTATTAAACGTCGCCAGCTTAATGTCAGTGAATGTCTCCTTCGCCGCGTTCGTCCAGATACTGGATTGATCCCATTTCAGAGAGCTTGTACCGGAGGTGAAATTAAAAGAAACTGTTCCCAAGGTTTGAGTTCCGCTGTACAGGGTAGCTGAGGCAGAGCTTCCATCCTCGCTTTTCCGCATAATCAGCGTGAGAAGAAGACTGCCTCTTTCAGTTGTCGCCGTCATATCAAAACTCTGACCTGCATAGGAGAATAAACAGGTATACCCGCCGTCTGCGGAGGAGGAAGTCAGCTGTAGTGCATTACCAGACGCCCCCCCGTTGGTACGTGAGGTCGAGAAAATATTTTGGGGAGAGGAAGTATTTCTTGTTTCCGTAAGCTGAAAAGAAATGGCGAAATTGTCCAAGGACGTTCCTGTTGTTCCTCCACTCCACGTCAATGACGAATTGCCAGAGGAAAGAACACTGTTCTGAGGCTTAGTAAGGCTCAGAAGCGTAACAAGATCAGGACTTTCTGCGTTGACCCACCCGGGCAGCAACCGCCGTCATAATAGACGATACAAATAATTTCTTCATCACGGACAGCTTATAGCCGGATTGACTATCCGCTGTCAACTTTTTCTAAAAGAATTTATGCAGATAATAGGGAGGGAAAGCCTGATAAAAAATACAGAAGAACAAAAAATGTCCGCAAGCATCTTGCTCCGCAACTCATTCATGAATTCAAGAAATGTTTGTGATTTCATTGAGAAGAAAGGAATTTTATGTTGTTTGAAAGTTATTGACATTTAACAACTTAATTATCTCATTATTGTTTCTGAATTTTTACAGCAGTGCTGAACTGCTTCAGCGGATAGTCAATCCGCCCGCAAAAAAGAGGCCGGATTTTTCATCCGGCCTCTCGCAACAGGTATTTACCTGATAAACAGGAAATTCCGTTTAGTCAGCGTACTGTTCGTTAAGAGCTTCCATTATTTCCCTGGAAGCTTCCGGAATGTTGGTGCCCGGGCCGAAGATGGCCACAGCTCCGTGTTCCTTCAGGAAGTCATAGTCCTGGGCGGGAATAACACCGCCGCAGAAGACCAGGATATCCGGACGGCCCTGCCTGGCAAGTTCTTCCACCAGGGCGGGAAGCAGCACCTTGTGGCCCGCGGCCAGAGAGCTCATGCCGATCATGTGCACGTCGTTTTCAATCGCCATTTTGGCAGTTTCCTCCGGCGTCTGGAAGAGCGGGCCCACGTCCACGTCAAAACCGAGGTCGGCATAGGCGGAGGAGACCACCTTGGCGCCGCGGTCATGGCCGTCCTGGCCCATTTTGGCGACGAGGATGCGGGGACGACGCCCCGTGCGTTCGGCGAAGTCATCCGTCATCTTGCGGACTTCCTCCACCAGCGGATCTTGACCATAGGATTGGGCGTACACGCCGGTAATGAGTTTGATTGGTGCTTTATGACGCCCGAAGTGTTTTTCCAGGGCGGAGGAGATTTCACCCAGGGAGGCGCGGGCCTTGGCCGCCTTGATGGCAAGGTCAAGGAGATTGCCTTCCCCCGTGCGGGCGCATTCGGACAGGGCTTCCAGCGCGGCTTCGCACGCGGCGGAGTCCCGTTCCGCGCGCAGTTTCTGCAGGCGGGCGATCTGGGCTTCCCGGACGGTGGTGTTGTCCACTTCCAGAATGTCGATTTGGGCTTCCTGTTCCAGGCGGTATTTGTTGACGCCGATGATGGGTTCCTTTCCGGAGTCAATGGCGGCCTGGCGGCGCGCTGCGGCTTCTTCAATGCGCATCTTGGGCAGCCCGGTTTCAATGGCCTTGGCCATGCCTCCGAGTTTTTCCACTTCCTGAAGGTGGGCCCAGCCCTTGCGGATGAGCTCATTGGTCAGGTATTCCACATAGTAGGAACCGCCCCACGGGTCGATTACCTTGCAGATGGTGGTTTCATCCTGAAGATGAAGCTGGGTGTTGCGGGCGATGCGGGCGGAGAAGTCCGTCGGCAGGGCAATCGCTTCGTCCAGAGAGTTCGTGTGCAGGGACTGCGTATGGCCGCAGGCGGCGGCCAGGGCCTCAATGCAGGTGCGGGTGACGTTGTTGAACGGGTCCTGTTCCGTGAGGGACCAGCCGGAAGTCTGGGAGTGCGTGCGCAAGGCCAGTGACTTCGGGTTCTTGGGATTGAACTGCTTGATGAGTTTGGCCCACAGCACGCGGGCGGCGCGCATTTTGGCCACTTCCATGAAGTAATTCTTGCCCTGGGCCCAGAAGAAGGAAAGACGCGGCGCGAAGGCGTCAATGTCAATGCCCGCCTTGATCCCGGTGCGGACATATTCCAAGCCGTCCGCAAGGGTGTAGGCCATTTCCAGGTCCGCCGTAGCGCCGGCCTCCTGCATGTGGTAGCCGGAGATGGAAATGGAGTTAAACTTGGGCATGTACTTGGAGGTGAACTCAAAGATGTCCGCAATAATCCTCATGGAGGGATCAGGCGGGTAAATGTAGGTGTTGCGCACCATGTATTCCTTGAGAATGTCATTCTGGATCGTGCCGGAGAGCTGGTCCAGCGTGCAGCCCTGTTCCTGGGCGGCGACGATGTAGAAGGCCAGCACGGGCAGCACGGCGCCGTTCATGGTCATGGAAACGGACATTTTGTCCAAGGGAATGCCCTTGAAGAGGATTTCCATGTCCAGGATGGAGTCCACGGCCACGCCGGCCTTGCCCACGTCACCCACCACGCGGGGGTGGTCGGAGTCATAGCCGCGGTGCGTCGCCAAGTCAAAGGCAATGGAAAGGCCCTTCTGGCCCGCCGCCAGGTTGCGGCGGTAGAAGGCATTGGATTCCTCAGCCGTGGAAAAGCCGGCGTACTGGCGCACCGTCCAGGGGCGCGCCACATACATGGTGGCATACGGTCCGCGGAGGTTGGGAGCCACACCGGCTGTAAAGTCCAGGTGCAGGCAGTCGTCGTACACGCTTTCCGAGTAGGTGGGCGGCACGGGAATTTGTTCATTGGTCATCCAGGTTTCCGTTTCGGAAGCCGGGGACGGGGCACCAGCCTTGATTTCAGGATAGGAGGCGGATGCAAAATCAGGAATATTGCTCATTGGGTGGAATAGGTTGGTGGTTGTTAGAGGCCGATTTTGTTTTGAATAGCTTCAACGGTGTTGTAGCAGTTGGCCTTGACGTGGATGAAGATGTCCACGCCGGCTTCCTTGAATGCTTCCACATAGTCGGCCGGATAACCGGCAAGGGCCACCATCATGTCCGGTCTGGTCTCCCTGAGAGCCTTGCAGAAGGCGGGGACGATTTCCGGATAAGTGTCATCCGTGGAGCAGATGACGCATACGGCGCAGCCGCTTTCCGCAGCCGCCCTGGCCGCGTCTTCCGGAGTTTGGAAGCCGGACGGATAAACCACATCCAGACCGCCGGCGCGCAGGAAGTCGCGGGAGAAGTCCGCGCGGGCCTTGTGCTGGCGAAGCGGCCCCATGTTGGCGAAGAAGACCATCGGCCGGGAACCCTTTTCCTCCACCCAGGCGTCAGCCTTGGCGAGCAGGGATTCAAAACGTTCCGCCAGGCGGCGCTTCGGCAGGGCTTCCATTTCCAGAGGTTCGCCGCACTTGCAGTCAACCCCGGCCACCAGGGCCTTGTTGATGAGACAGGTGGAAAAGCCTTCTCCGGCGGCCTTGCAGGCGGAGTCCACGCTCATTTCCACTTCCGGGAGCTGGATATCCGCATTCTTGCAGCAGCCGTGCCCCTTGTGGGCGGAGCAGCAGGAGCCTTCCGTCGCCTCCAGTTTCTTCTCTGCCAGGTTGACATACTGGTTGACGCCCACGATGGACTGCCGGCGCTGGTCCGCCAGTTCGTAACGTTTGGCGGCGGTGGCGTTCACCTTCTTCTGGATGCTGCCGGCTTTGAGAGCCTTGACGATGCCGCCTTCCTTTTCGATGCCCTGGAAGAATTCCCATATCTTCCGGGAGGCTTCATCCGTCAGGTTTTCCAGGTACCAGGAACCGCCGGCGGGGTCAACGACCTTGTCCAGATTGCATTCGCCCAGCAGAATCAGCGGGCAGTTGCGGGCAATGCGGCGGGAGAATTCGTCCGGCATGCGCACGGCAGCGTCAAAGGGCAGAACGTCAATACTGTCCACGCCGCCCATGATGGCGGAGAATGCCTGGGCGGAGCCGCGCAGCAGGTTGACCCAGGGATCCACCTTGGAGAGGGTCCAGAAGGAGGTGCGGGCATGGAGCCTGATTTTGGCAGCTTCCTCGCTTCCTCCGCATTCTTTGACGATGATGGCCCAGAGTTCGCGCAAGGCGCGGATTTTGGCGATTTCCAGGAACAGGTTGGCGCCGATGGAGACCGTAAAGCGCATGTGCGCCGCAGTTTCATCCACGGAGAGGCCGCGTTCCTCCATGGCGCGCAGATAGGCCACGGCAGTGGACAGCATGGCGCCCACTTCTTCAAAAGCGGAAGCGCCGGAATCCGCGTAAGGCAGCCCGCTGACGCCGATGGTCTGGAAGCCGGGAGCGTTGGCGACGGCCCATTTGGTCATTACGGCCATCTGGTCATAGTAGGCGCAGATGCCTTTTCCCCCGCAAAGGGAACCCTTCATCACAGCTTTCCCCACCGGGTCATATAGAACGCCGCCCCTGAGATCCGCCGTCTTGACGCCGGCGGCCTTGCAGGTGTTCAGGAACATGGAGAGGGTTCCCAGGCCGCAGGAACCGGGAGTGACATATACGGGAAGCCCGTCCAGCCGGACGCCCTTGAGAGCCGTATCCCAGTCAGCCTGCTTGTGCAGTTTCAGGCCGCATTTGCAGTTGAGCTGGATGTTTACGGCGGTCAGGCCGCGTTCCAGGTCATGCAGAAGCTTGGCGTTGAAATCCTCAGGAGAGGAAGCGGGAATGCTCTGGGCGATTTCGCAGGGCTTTTCCATATAGCCCAAGGCGCGCGTTCCGCGGCGGTACGGAAATTGCCCGGCAGGCATTACCGGGGAATGTTCATCCCATTTGTTATAGATGGGATGCAGGGTAATTCCCTCCACAAGCTTGGTAAAAAGCTTCTTGTCAAAATCAGCCCCTTTCAGGGCAGCGACTGCTGCCTCGCGCCATTCGGCGTATGTGGCTGGTGCGAATTCTCCGAAATCAATTTCCGGAGCCGTTGTTTTATTTCCCTGTTGCATGGCGAAGTCAATGGGTAAGGCCTAATATGTTGGTTTTTAACTATGCGCAAACCAGGCCAAGTTTAAAGCGCAACATTATTTTAGGAAATCAAAGTGTAAAGTCCAGCGAGAAAAATCCTCCCGTCCGCCTGCAAATGCGAATTTGCTTCATCACGCGAGGCAAACTTGCAAAAACGATGTCCATGGCGTAAATACGGGAATAAGCATGCCCCCTTCCACTACCGTCAAACTCCCTCCCCAGCTGGTCAGGCAGCTCCGAACTTTCCGGCGCCGCCTCAGAACGGTGAAGATGCTGGAAGCCGTATGCCTTGCAGGCATTGCCGTCATTCTTTCCTACGCGCTCCTGTACCTTTCCGACAGATTGTGGGAGACGCCTCCCGCCGTCGGCTGGCTCCTGTTTTTCATCGCCGTGTCCGGCCTGGCGGTGTTTATTCCCTGGTGGAGTTTCCGGTGGGTGTGGCAGAGGCGCACGGAAGCCCAGCTGGCGCGGCTGATTTCCCGGACGGACGCGGCCCTGGGGGATCGTCTTCTGGGCGTCATCGAACTGGATTCAGAAAAGCACGGCCGCCAATACGGTTCCGAAAAGCTGAAAGAGGCGGCCATGGAGCAGGTGGCCCGCGAAGTGTCCGCCCGGGATCTGACAGTGAACATCCCCCGGCCCAGCCACAGGAAGCTGTTCGTCCTGCTGGCGGTTCTCGCCGCATGCACGGCGGCCGTATGTGCGGTAAGCCCGGAAGCGGCAGGGAATGCCCTGAAACGCTGGGTCCGCCCGTTCAATCCTCCGGAACGCTATACATTCACCCAGCTGGCCCCCACCCCGGATTCCCTGGTCATTCCCATGGGAGAGAGCTGCCTGTATGAAATCCGGCTGGCGGAGGGAACCAAAACCCGCCCGCAGACGGCAGAGTATTTTTTCCGCAACAGGGTGAGCCAGCAAGCGCCTCTTGCGGACGGCGCATACAAGATCCACATCCCCCCCATGCAACAGGCGGACAGCCTGGAGTTCTTTGCAGGGGATGCCGTGCGACGGCTGAACATCATCCCGAAGGGGCGCCCTTCCCTGCTGGGAGCCGAAGCCGGCGTAGCCTATCCTGCCTATATGGCGCGCGCCAACGGCAGGGAAGCCATGAGAGCAGGAGTTATTTCCGCCCCGGAAGGCTCTACGCTGACGTTGAAGGTGTCCGCCTCCCAGCATCTGCAGTCTGCGGAGGACGCGCAGGGCCATCCGCTCCGGGTGGAAGGAAGCAACGTCATCATTCCGAACATCCTTTTGGAAAAAGAGCCCAGGGAAATAGAGCTTGACTGGATGGACAGCGACGGGCTGGCTGCTTCCCGGCCCGTGAAGATACAACTGGAACCCATTGAAGACAAACAGCCTTCCATTTACCTGAGAGGCGGCGACGACCGCTACGTACTGGAGGATACCAGCATTGAGCTGGAGGTAGAAGCGGCGGACGATTTCGGCCTCCGGGAAATGGGGGTGGAATGGCAGGGTGAAAAATCCTTTTACGACGGCAATGAGGATGAAAACGGAGCCTCAGCTCCAAAACCGGCCGGTGCGGACAAACCGGCGCCCGGCCTCCGCGGGGAGAAAGTGCTGGCGGACGGACAGCCCACGCAGACCGGGCTGAAAGGAACATTCCTGTTCCAGGCCAGGGCGCTGAAGCTATCTCCCCAGCGCGTCGTCATCCGCGGGTTTACGCAGGATTACAAACCGGGAGGCAAACGCGTTTATTCGGAACCCATGATTATTTTCGTCCTTTCCAAGTCCGAGCACGCCCAGATGATTCGCAATGAACTGGAACGCATCACCAGCGATCTGGAAGGCATGATCCGCCGCATGGACGCCATGGCGGACGAAGCAAAACGGCTGAAAGGAATGGAAAACGGCAAATTGAAAGATGCGGAGTCCCAGGAACGCCTGCACGCCCTGGCCGATGAAGAGCAGGCCAACAGGCGCGAGTTGGGAGACTTGCTCAACCGCTCGGAAAGCCTGTTTAAGGAAGCCTCCCGCAATTCCCAGATAGACCCGGCCGGCATGAAGGAATTCATGAAAGGAATTTCCATGCTCAAACCCATTCCCGACGGGTCCATGAAGATGGCCCAGAAGCTCTTCCGGGATTCCGCCTCCGAGAGCCGCTCCGAGCAGGAAAGCAGGAAGGACCTGGACGACGGGGAGAATTCCCATTCCGAAGCCACACAGGCGCTGAAAGACACCATGAACCAGCTCTCCAAGTCCGCGCAGGACATGGAGGCCAGCACATTCGTGGCACGGCTCAGACAGGCCGCATCCAAGGAGGATTCCATCGCCCATGCGCTGGCCGGTCAGATCAACACCATTGCGGGCATGACCATGGAGGAGCTTGACCCTTCCACCAGGCGTGAAATGGAAACCATCGCCACCCTTCAAAATGCCTCCACGCAGGACATAGGCTGGATTCTGGAAGACCTCAGCTATTACAAGTCACGCACCGGGGAGCGCATTTACAGCGACCTGTACAACCAGATGAACGCTTTCTCCCTCCGGGAGAAGCTGGACCTGGTGCACGGCAATATCCTGAACGCAATCACAGCCCGCTCCATTGACGAGTCCCGCCTGTATGCCTCCACTCTGCGCCATTGGGCCAAATTGATAGACGACTATAAGAAGAGCCGCCGCGGCGGCGGGGGAGGAGGAGGCGGCGGGGGAGGCAGCCAGTCCTCCATTTCCGACGCCGAGTTTGAATTCATGCTGAAACTCATCCGCATGATCCAACAGGAACAGGATATCCGCATGCGCACCCGCGCCGCCGAACAGGAACACCGAAAAAAACTTCCCCCCCCTGCCCCATGAATACCGCCAATTTTCCAGCCATGATTCTGGCGCTTTCCCTGCCCTGCGCCGCCGCTCCGGCTCCCGCTCCGGAATATTCCGCCAAGCACAGGGAAACGGCATCCAAACTGGCAGTACAACAGGACGAGCTCCAGGCGGACACTTCCGACCTTATCCTGGGAGAAACCAATGAGGAGGTAGTGGACCTGCTGAAAAAATGCCGCCATGCCATGAATGACGCCGTGGACCTGCTGGAAGTTTACAATACCGGAGGCCAGACGCTGGCCGCGCAGTCGGATGTGATTGAATTGATTTACCAGGCAGCCAAGGCCAAGATGACCGGGGCCGACGGCCGGCCCAAGCCGGGAGGAAGAGCTCTTATGGACATGCTGCGCCAGCTGCTCGGCATGGATAGCGACTCCCAGTCCGCGGAACAGCAGGAAGGGAATGGGAAAGGGCAGGAAGGTTCCCAGAGAGGCAGCGGCAACAATCCCGGACGCGGAGCGAATGGAAAATCCAATATGGCCTCCTCCCAGGATAAAGGCGTTTCCAATCCGGACACGGCTGCGGAAACGCGTTCCGTTCCCAAATCCACCGGCATGTCCGCAGACGACATGCCTTCCGAATTCCGCAAGGCGCTGGACGCCTACAACAAGACTTTGCAGAAGTGAGACGCATCTCTCCGGACAGCCTTTTCACGCATGAACAGCAACTTCCCGTTTCCATGAAAAATCCCCGCCTCCTGCTTACCGCTTTCTTGACCTGCTGCATGACGGCCGCACCGCAAAACGCAGCGGCCCAATCCCCCATGAGAACGTCTTCTTCCGTGCCGCCCCAGGTGGAACTGATGTATGTGAAGGGGCTACGCTATCTTCAGAATGCCCAGAAAACGGATGGAACCTATGATGGAACTTACGGGAGGGAGCCTGGCATCATCGGTTTTTGCCTTATGTCCGTGCTGGCTCACGGAGACGATCCGAACGCGGGGCCGTACGCCACCATGGTGCGCCGCTGCGTAGATTACATCCTGTCCAGGCAGAACAAGGTATCCGGCTACATTGGGGATTCCATGTACAACCACGGCTTCGCCACTCTCGCCCTGGCGGAAGCCTACGGCATGGTGCGGGACGATCGCATAGGCCCCGCTCTCCGCAAGGCCGTGGCCCTGACACTGACCGCCCAGAAAAAAAACAAAACGGGAGGCTGGCGCTATTCCCCGGAATCCACGGACGCGGACAGCACGGTGACCGGCTGCCAGATCGTCTCCCTGTTCGCGGCGCGCAATGCGGGCATTCCCGTGCCGGATGAGGCCTTTGAACGCGGCCTCAAGTATATGGCTTCCTGCCGCGACAAGAAAGGCGCCTACGGCTACACCGGGCCGGCGGGTCCCCGCGTCACCCTCACGGCCATCGGTTCCTTGACGCTGTCCCTGGCGCGCCTTAAAACGGACCCGTCCTTCAAGGATTCCCTGGCCTACCTGAAAAAGCACCTGAACTACCGGGATTCCACTTATCCGTTTTATTTTGAATATTACATGTCACAGGCCCTGTTCCATGCGGACCAGGAAGTGTGGAAGGAATGGAATTACAATATGCGCTATCTGGGAGCCTCCCAGGCGCCCAACGGGTCCTGGCTTTCCGATCATTCCGCGGCATATTCCACTTCCGCCGCCCTGCTCTCCCTCGCGCTTAATTATAGATTTCTACCCATCTATGAACAATAGAATCCGCCTTTCCCTGATGCTGGCCCCGGCCTGCCTGCTGACCGCCTGGGCCAATTCCGTCATCGACGTGGTTACGGATAACAATTACCGCCTCCGCGGGGAAATCATTTCTTACGGAAAACAGGGCATCGTCATCAAGCACCCGGCCATGCGCCAGAACGCCGTCATTCTCCCGTCGGGAATCCGCGCTCTCTACTTTACGGGAACCGCCTCTCCGGATCTTCGCGCCCGGGACAAAATTTTCATGGCTGCGGGGCACAGGGACATCATCCCGTGCAATATCATTTCCATCACACAGGACAAAGTGCAGTACCGGGACATACTGGGCCATGAACGTTCCGTTCCCCGCAGCCAGGTGGCCGGGTTCCGGCTGAATACGCTGCAGGAAAAGGGCTTCTGGCAGGAACCGCTGATTTTTGACAACAGCTGGGTTTATTCCGGCAACCGGGAGGAAGACTACCGCACCCAGGCGGGGAGAAAACTGATGAATGCCCTGAAGCCGAAAATCCAGGGAGACAAGTACCAGTACCGGCTGGGCAACAATGATTACCCCACCTGGATACCCCTGTACAAGAATATCGGCTTGGATCCTTCCTCCTTTACCTTTCGCACCACCATCACCATGAACGGCAATAATGACCGCTCCGGCATTGTCTTCTGTTTCGGGGGGAATGAAAATATTCCTTTCCGGTCCAATTCCGGCAGCAACCTGAACAGGCTCATGCTCAGCATCTCGCCCGGAAAATGCACCCTGCTCCGGGAACAGAAGTCCGGCATCCTCGTGCTGGGGGAAGCGGCCATTCCGGCCCCCATTCTGACGGAGGGCGTGGATATTCAATTGACAGCCTCCCGCCAGGGTGGAAACAAGCAGGTTTACGAGCTGTTGATAGGAGATCTGCCGCCCAGACTGATAACAGACCCCAGCCCGCCGGAACAGCCATTACAGGGAGACGCCTTCGGCCTCCAGATGGAAGGGCACGTGTCCCTGACCATCAGCAAACTGACCCTTTCCTCCATCACCCTGAGCGCCAAATCCGTGGCCAAAAACGGGAATGCAGAGACAGACCTTGTCCTGACAAAGGAAGAAGACGCCATTCCGGGTTCCGTCAGCGGTTACGATAGCAAAACCGGAACGCTGACGCTTTCCACGGACAAGGATTATCCGGGCATTCCCCGTGATCTTTCCATCCCGTCCAAGTACCTGGATACCGTCTTTTTTGCGGAACAGAACAGGAAAGACGACTCCCGCCCCCCAGCCCGCCACAGCCTCCAGATGAAGGACGGTTCCCGCCTGCACGGAGATATTCTGAGCATGGATTCCCTGAATATCATCCTGCGGCATCCGCAGCTCGGACAGATTTCCCTGCCGCTGAAAAACATCACCCGCGTGGAATTCCTGAATCCCGCCCAGCCATCCCGTTCCACTCCCTGATTGACCCCGCCATGAAACAAGCAATGACGCTTTTCCTGTGCGCCTGCGCCCTGCCGACCGCCCTCCTTCTGCCCCATGCTCGTGCGGAAGGGGTCATTACGCTTAAATCCGGGGAAAAACTGCCGGGCAGCATGGATACGATGAACCGCCCTTACCTAAAGGTCCGTTCCAGCATTCTTTCCAAACCCGTGGATGTCCATATGGGGGAGCTTGACGAGCTGGTCTCTTCCCGTCCGCTGGAAATACCGGAACAGTTTTCCATCATCAGGCTGGCCAATGGGGACGAGGTTTACGGCACCCTGAAGGCGCTGGATGCGGAAAATCTTCAACTCCAAACCGCTTGGGGCGGTCTGCTTCAGGTGGACCGCAAATATGTGCGCCACATTGGGTTCGACTCACAGAAAGCCTACCTGCGCAACGCTACGGAATCCCTGCAGGGCTGGGAGTCTTCAGCCAAAAGCACGCTGCCCGAATGCCGCAACGGATACTGGCTCATGCGCGGCTCCAATAATACGGAACTGCAAACTTCCTTCCCCATGCCACCCCGCCTCCATGTGCAGTTCTCCCTTTACCATACCAATACGTTCCGGATTAATCTTGCCCTCTGGCAGGATTCCGAATCCGGAAACAGCATCAACCTGGATCTCTCCCTGGAAAAAGCGGAACTTTCCAAGAACAGTTCCGGCCAGTACCGAACGCTTGGCAGGGTGAAAAGGAACACGGAGCGGAACTGGTATGCCGACAAGAGCGTCAAGCGTTCCGACGTTCATTTTTACGCCGATCCGGAAAAGGGCAATTATTACCTGTACGTCAACGGTGAACAGGTAGCCTGGTGGGAGGAAGTCAAAGAGATGGACACTATCTTTGAAAACGAGAGCGGAGACGATGAAGGGGAAGATGGAGAAAGCGCCGGGAAACACGAATTCAAACCGGGAAACACTCTTGCCCTGGGAGGTTATGACAGCTTGAACATGGCCGTGTTCCATTTGAATGTATTTGACTGGAATGGAGCCATTCCCCATCTGGAGGAGGAGCTGGACATCATTTCCCGTTACGACCCGGCCGCCCCCAGAGACAAGGCTCTGCTGGTAAACGGAGACGTGCTCAGAGGAACCATTTCCCTTCAGGAGGAAGGCTCCATCCGCATCAAGTCCGACCATTATGACGTCACCATTCCCACCGTCAGGGTACGCGCACTGAACCAAAAAGGCCATGAAGAGAAAGACCTTCCGGAAGACAGCTCAGACACCCGCGTTTTCCTGACGGACCAGAGCGTCCTTTCCCTGGCCCTGGAAACTATCCGGAACGGGTTCATGGAAGGGCGCTCCTCCGCAGTCGGCAAGGTCCGGATTCCGCTCCAATCCGTCAGAAAGGTCCAGTTCAACCTGCAAAACCCGGAGCTGAGGAAGCAGAGGGAAACGCCGTTCCGGTACAAATAAAGGCTCTCCACCAGGCCGTCCTTTCCGGAGAAAGCCGGCTCCGGGAAAGCCAGAAGAAGCATCCGTTACCGCTCCTCCATTTCCTCCGCGCGCCGTACGGCGCTTTTCACCGCCTGAATCCAGGCATTGCGGAAGCCGCATTCATCCAGCGCATTCAGGGCGGCAATCGTGGTCCCTCCGGGGGAAGTGACCTCATCCCGGAGCGCCATGGGATGCTTCCCGGTCCGTTCCAGCATCAGGGAAGCCCCCCGCATGGTTTCTGCAGCCAGTCCCAAAGCGGTTTTCCTGGACAATCCCATGGCTACCCCTGCGTCTGCAAGCGCATCCAGAGCCGTAAACATGTAGGCGGGGCCGCAACCGGAAATGGCGGAAACGGCATTCATCCCGGATTCCGCCACCTTGTAAACGGAGCCGCAGCCGGAAAGCAGCTTCCGGGCCGCCTCTTCATCTTCATCTTTTACGCCGTTTCCCGTACTGTAGGCGATGACGCCGGCCAAAACCATGCACGGGGTGTTGGGCATGGCGCGTATAATGCGCGTTCCGTCGCTGGCGCAGGCTTCCATATCATCCAGGGAAACGGCGGCAGCGATAGAAATCAGAAGGGGAAGCTCCGCCCCCCGTTCGGAAAGAGAGGAAATGAGCGGAAGAACGCCGTGCGGCTTCACGGCCAGAATCAGGACTTCCACGGCGTCCGCCGCATCCGCCTCCGAGGCAGCTTCATGAACTCCGGGGTATTCCTCCTGCAGGGCCTGCACGTTTTCATGATGATGATCGTACACCCAAACTTCCTCCGGAACCGCTGCTCCGGCTTTCAGCATGCCCCGCAACAGGGCGCCTCCCATTTTTCCAAGTCCGATGATACCTGTTTTCATGGTTGATGATTTTTTACAGTCAACATATAAGCGATTTATAGAAAAATGGAAATGCCAATTAAGGCCCATGGCTATGGACGAGAATGCCCCATTTCCGCGTTTGTTCCCTCCGGCCCTGTTATCAACGTCTCTGGCTGGACATGCGGTTGGGATTTTGCGTACTGGGCCGCGTTGCAGAAACAGCCCTCAATATGGTCGTTGACAAACCCGGTTGCCTGGAAAAACGCATAACAGATCGTCGGACCGAAAAACCTGAATCCCCGCCTTTTCATGTCCCTGCTCATGGCTTCCGACTCCGGAGAAACAGCGGGAATCTGAGCCAGAGCGCTGAAATGGTTAACAACGGGCTGATGATTGGGGAAAAACGACAAGACGTACCGGTAAAAACTGCCGAATTCTTCCTGAACGGCCATAAACAGTTTCGCATTATTGACAGCGCTGTTGATTTTCAAACGGTTTTTGACAATTCCATCAAATCGCATCAACCGTTCCACATCTTCTGCCGTCATCCGCGCCACTTTCTCCACATCAAAGCCATGGAAGGCTCTCCGGTATCCTTCGCGCTTCCGGAGGATAGTAAGCCAGGATAATCCCGCCTGGGCGCTCTCCAGCACCAGAAATTCAAACAGGGTTTTGTCATCGGAAACAGGCCTGCCCCATTCTTCATCATGGTATTTATGTAAAGTTCATCGGTTCCGGCCCAGCCGCAACGCGCATTGATGATATCCTTCATACGGTTGCGCCTTAGAATTCCTTTTTCCTGAACAGCCACGCCGCCAGCGTCATGTGAAAGACGAAGTATCCCAGCGTAATCAGGGCCAGGGTTCCGAACAGGGAAAGGGGAATAAGCCGTCCGTTCAGGGCGGAATCCGTCACGGAATAAATCTGGAAATTCGGAAAAACCAGGGAAAAGAGCCTGCTGCCCGCCACCTCCCACCAGGAAAGTCCATCCGTGCCGGATCCCACCCACAGGGAAAGAGCCTGCGTCTGGAACAGCCCCGCCAGATAGATCATGAACGTCAGCAGCGCGCTGATAATGGTGCCGTTCGTCACGCAGGACATCAACAGCGTGAGGGAGGAAAGCACGACAAACTCGCACATCATCACGCCCAGCCCCGTCTGCACGTTCCAGGTAGCTCCCTGAAGGCGGATCCTGTCTAGGTACGGCTGCATTTCCTCCAACGTATAACGGCCTTTCAGAGAGGCTATCTGCTCCGCCACCACCGTATCCGTCCGCATCCACAGCACCAGCGTCATTACGGCATCCATCAGCAGAACGGCAACCAGGGTCAAGGCCAGCACCCCCAGCACCTTCCCCATCAGATAGTCGATGCGCGGCACCGGTTTGCAAAGGATAGTGTATAGAATACGGTCCTCCGCATCCCTGGGAATAATCAGGGCCGTGGCCGCCACGCAGAAAAAGAGGCCGAACACCCGCATGGCGCCGTAGGCGGAGTTTTTCAGCAGCACGAGTTCATTGATTCCCCCGGTTTCAGGCCCCAGCACCGCGCTCAGGCGGAAGGAACTCAGAGCCAGCAGCGCCACAGCGAAGAGCCCAAGAAAGAGAAACACCTTCATGCGCACCAGCTGCGTAAAGGTGGTACCGGCGATTACGGCCATGCGCCCGGGCGAAGGTATATAACCGGAGGTAATCCATGCCATGCGGATCATCTTGCCGTATTCCGGAGCAAATAAAAGAGCTTTTTATTTCATGTGCTGAACTCCTTCCGCCTTGAAGAAGCGCTTCTCCCGTGTTCTCATGGAGCGCGTATGAGTTTACGATCCCAGCTGGAAGAACTGCTCCCGGAACTTTTGCCTTCCGATCCGGCCCAGGCCATTAAGGGAACAGAACTCATCCGCCTGGTGCGTCTGAGGCTGGGGGAGGAATATTCGGACGCATCCCTGCGCTACCATTTTTCTTTCATGGCTTCCGAGCCGGATTCGGAAATCGCCAAGGTGGAACGCGGCCAGGGCTATTACAGGCGCATGAGGGAACGGGACGGGCAGCGCGCTCCCAGAGGGCTTTTGCCCCTGTTCCTCGGGGAAAACGAACCGGACGCCCTGAACTGCCGCGCCAAGGCGCTGGCCCTGGCCGTGCGCCAGTACGATACCACGGGCCGCGGCGTTTTCGTGTTCAGTACCAGTGAAACCGGAACTTCCTGGGTAAAGCCGGATCTGGCCGTTGTGGAATGGCCGGAGGGGGAATGGGAGGAAAACGCGCTTGTTTTTGACAAAAGCGCACTTCAGCGCCGCCATGATCGGGGCACCCATGATGGGCATCCGCAGCGTCTGCGTAGCCCGCATGCCCGGTGGAGAAGACGGCAGAAGGGAATTTTTCAGGACTCTGGCCACGTCCCGCTGGGCACAGTGCGGAGAACTGGTCATTGTGGGGGAACTGCCGGATGATTCCGAATGCGCCGCCCTCCGCGGGCTGGCCGCCGAGTTCGGCGTAGGGGTGCTTTGCCTGGAAATTGCGGACGAACGCCTAGGAGAACTCCCCGGCGCGGAGGAAATTTTCAAAGCCGGAGATGAAGAATGTGCCGCCCTGCTGGCGGAGCTCACGCCCGTACGGCTGGCCGCCGGAAGACTGAAGACGCTGGAGGCAGATACGGGGGAAACCCTGGGCGGGGAATTCGGAGCCCTGTTCGACTGGCTGGCCGCCTGCCTGGAACGCGGCAGCGTGGAAGAATATGAATTCCGCGTCTCCTGTTACTGAATGCGGCGGAGAGATTCTTGACAGAATCCTTGCGTATTAAATTAAAGATTTTCCCGGCTCCAACCCGCCCTTCCCCCTGACATGGAACAAGAAACACTGGTTTACCCGCTTGCGGACAATACTGTTCTGCAAGACAAATATACGATATTGAGCGTGCTGAACGCCGGCGGCTTCGGCATCACGTACCTGGCTCTGGACAACCCCGGTTCCCGGTATGTCGTCATCAAGGAATGCATGCCGGACGCCTACGCCTGCCGGGATATGGAAACCGGCGTTGTCCATCCCCGGAACGAACAGACCGCCGTCAATTTTTCCCAGAGCGTTTCCAATTCCCGGCAGGAGGCTTCCGTCCTGTCCCAGCTCAACCATCCCGGCATTGTCCAGGTGTTTGACATGTTTGACGCCAACGGCACCTGCTATTACGTCATGGAGAATATCCAGGGACAGACCCTGTTCGACCTGATGACCACCATGCACGCCACCGGGCAAACCATGGAACCGGCCCAGGCCACGGATCTTCTGTTCCGCCTGCTGGACATCCTGCACTACCTTCACTCCATGGGTGTGTACCATTGCGACATCAAGCCGAGCAACATCTTCATCCAGCCGGACGGAACGCCCAAGCTCATCGACTTCGGCGCCGTGCGCACCAAAACCCTCCAGCATCAGGGGCTCGTCCAGATCACGCCCGGCTATACCCCGCCGGAATTCTACCCCGGACGCCGGAGCGAAATAGGCCCCTGGTGCGATATGTACGAACTGGGCGCCACGTTCTACGAATTGCTCACGGGCCAGGTCCCCCATCCTGCGGACCAGCGTTCCGTGGTGGACCGCAACCCGAAAGTGACCAGTTACGCGGCCCTGCGGAAAACTTATCCCATGAACTTCCTTTCCGGAATTGACAAAGCCCTGTCGCCGGACGAACGCAACCGCTTCCATTCCGCCAAGGCATGGAATGACTATATCAACGCCATGGCGGCGGCAGGCACCCTGCAGGCCGGCGGAGTATCGAGGAAGGCTCTTCCCCAGGCCAGAGAAAAAATCTTCCGCAGGCACGGCTTTCCTCTCATCATCCTGCTCATCGCAACGGCAATCGGCTGGGTATGCTGGAAGCAGGGTCTGCTTAACTTCTGATTCCGGCCGCTTTCCGGCGGAAACATTGAAGGGTGATGTCCGCAAAGACACGCCCCCCAACGCAACAAGGGCTGAACCTGACGGTCCAGCCCTTGCCAATACGGAATTGAACGGGAGAACCAACCTTTACAGGCTTTCCCCGAAGTCCCGGCGGTATTTGGCCGCCAGTTTTTCAGGCCAGTCGCTCTTGGCGCGGAGCTTGCCCATGAAGAAGCGCAGGACGGGCGGTTCCTCCACAAATTCCAGGCCGCCAATCAAATCGCGGTTGTCATAGAGCCACTTCATGCGGTCCGCCACGTATTTCACCTGGGATAACGTGAAAACACGGCGCGGGAAGGCCAGGCGGAGCAGTTCCACATCCGCCAGAATGTCCTTGCCGTTTTCGTCGTGCGGACGCTGGAAAGCGTGCCGCGTTCCATGCCGCGCACGCCGGAGGCGATGAAGAAAGCCGCCGCCAGAGCCCCGGCGGGATAGTCCTCCTGCGGGATATGGGGCAGGAAACGCCCTGCGTCAATATGGGCGCCCAGACCGCCAGCGGGGGTCACGCAGGGAATGTCCATGTCCACCATCTGGCCGATGAAATATTCAATGAAGGAGGGGCTCTGGGAAATCACGGTCAAATCCGTGGTTTCATACAGGCCTACGGCCATGGCCTCAATTTCCCGCACGGAGATGCCGCCATAAGTCAAAAAGCCTTCAAAGAGAGGAACCAGGTGCTCCATTTTCTTGGCAATGGCCCGGTCGTTCGTGCAGATGCCGCCGCCGCGGGAGGAGGAAACCTTGCGGGCGGAAAAATACACCAGATCCGCCAGTCCGCACATGGTCTTCAGGATGTCCGCGCAGGACGCATCCCTGAACTCGTCTTCACGCATCTTGATGAAGTAGGCGTTTTCCCCGATCAGGGAGGCGTCCAGCACCAGCATGATGCCGAATTCATCGCAAATGCCGCGGATTTCCCGCATGTTGGCAATGGAGAAGGGCTGGCCGCCAATCAGGTTGGTTGAGGCTTCCATGCGCACGAAGGGGATTTTGCCCGCCCCGTGACGGGCGATGCAGTCCCGCAGCTTGCCGGGGTCCAGATTGCCCTTGAAGGGATTGGTGCTGACCGGATTGACGGCTTCATCAGCCACCAGTTCCTCAATCTTGCCGCCGTTCAGGTCAATATGGGCGTGCGTGGTGGTGAAATGGTAGTTCATCGGAACCACGTCCCCGGGCTTCACGAAGGTGCGGGCAATGATGTTTTCACAGGCGCGCCCCTGGTGGGCGGGCAGAAGGTATTCCTTGCCGAAGACATCCCGGACAGCCTGCTTCAGGCGGTCAAAGCTCTGGGAACCGGCATAGGCGTCATCCGCACGGAACATGGCGGCGATCTGGTTGTCGCTCATGGCGTTGACGCCGGAATCCGTCAGCATGTCCAGATAGACGTCGTTCGTGCTGAGCTGAAAGGTATTAAACCCGGCTTCCCGTGCGGCTTCCAGACGGCGTTCCACGGGAACAAGATGCAGCTTCTGCACCACGCGGACTTTGTGCAGTTCCAGGGGAATTTGTTCCCCATTGTAAAATTTGACAACGTTTGATGGTTCTGAATTCATAAAATAAAAGGTAAATAAAAGTGTAGCAGAATGAATCTTTTCCGCAACATAAAAGGACAGATGGCTTCTTTTTGCCCCCCGCCGGAAAGGCAGGAATGACGCTGAAAGGAAAAATGTGGAACTTTCCGGAGGGAGTTTCTAGCGTGGCTTCCTATGAAAAAATACTGGAAATTGATTCAACAGCACCTGGGCGTGGATGCTGACGGCATCCCCGGCCCCAAGACGGCTCTGGCCCTGCTGGAAAAGCTGGACATCCGCCAACCGGAACATTCCTGGCCCAGCCAGGAGGACGTGCGTTCCGGAAAATCCGTCTTCGGCCGTGCGGGAGATGAAAGCAACATGACCAGCATCAAGCTGCCTTATGTCATGCGGCTGGCGTGGGAAACAAACACGACCGTTTCCACCATGCGCTGCCACAAGCTGGTGGCGGAACCGCTCGTCCGCATCTTCCAGGCTGCTCTGGACCATTACGGCATGGAGAAAATCAGGGAACTGGGGCTGGACCTGTATGGCGGCTGCTTCAACAACCGCTCCATTATCGGCGGAAAAGCCACATCCATGCATGCCTGGGGCATCGCCGTGGACATGGATCCGGACAGAAACGGACTAAATGTCTCCGCGCCGAAAGCGGTTCTGTCCGGACCGGAGTACACCGCTTTCTGGCAATTCGTGGAAGCGGAAGGGGCCGTATCCCTGGGACGCTCCCGCGACTACGACTGGATGCACTTCCAGTTCGCTACTCTTTGACCGGAGCGGACGCGAACGTCCTCCAGCCCTCCTCCCAGCGGCGGCGGAGGGCTGGCCAGTCCTCACCGTTCCCTCCATGCCCCATAAAAGAGCGCTTTTTCAGCTCCCGGAAGCTTTCTCCGGGAAGGTGGAGGAGTTCCCCGCGGTCATAGGCATTCTGATCGCACATGCCGTTAAAAACGGGAGTCCACTGCCAGCGGCGCACGCCCAGATAGTTCTTGAACGTATCCACCAGTTCCGTCGTGCAGTTGGCGGTGACGGTATGATAATAGCGCGGGCGTTCATGGAGACTGTTGATTTTTTCCGCAAACCCCAGAAAGGCCTTTTTCAGGTTTTCCCTGTCAATGTTGATACGGTACAGGTACATGTCCTCTTTCCGGTAATTAGTGCGCAGGGCGAACAGGTCTTCTTCGTCCGCCAGGATGTAAATCACGTTGAATTGCTTGTAAAGGCCAGGGACACTTCCCTGCTCCACCCCTTCAGGCAGCCGCGTTTCCACGGACAGGGCCAGATGCTTCCCATCCTCAAAACCGAAGGACAACATGGTATGGGCCACGAATTCCATCCCATCCCAGTGGCTCACGGCAAAATCCAGCGTAGCCAGCTTGTCCAGGTCAAAGCGGCGCGTCACATAGCGCGCGTCGAAGTCCCGCTCCGTCCGGTAGATAAAACTGCGCACGTCCTTCACCACGATTTCATTTCCGTTGATTTCCACGGAGGGCAGGCGACTCCAGGACGGCTGCCATTCCTTATCGTTCGTCGCCGGTATGCACAGGTAGTACGCCAGCAACAGGGCCGGCACTCCCCAGGAAGCGCGCCATAATACGGGCCGTTTTCTGCGGAGGGCGAAAGCGCACGCCATGGCCGCCACGTACAACCACACCAGCACGGGACCTCCCCATACGTTGTAAAAAACCACGCCCGCCGCCCATACGGAGAGGCCGAACCACGCCGCCATCATCAGAATGCGGGCGGCGGCCAGGCCCGCGTGGCGCAGGAAAGTCAAATGCATGAAAAATAAAAAGCAGGCCGCGCGTTCCAGCTCATGAAACGCGCGGCCCGTTAACGGAAGTTACCTGAAAGAAAGGCCTTTCACTTTGTCCGTCAGGGCTTTCAGCACGCGCTGGTGCGCTGCGTCCACTTCCGCGGCCGTGAGGGTCTTGGCCGGATCCCTGTACAGGAAGGTGTAGGCAATGGATTTGCGGTCCGCCGGGAGTTTTTCACCGGAGGGGTCCGTGAACACGTCAAAGCAGGAATAACTGACAAGCAGTTTTTCCCGTGCGGATTCCACGGCCTTGACAATGTCCGCATTGGGCGTGGAGAGGGGCAGTTCCATGGCCGCATCGCGGGAAGAACCGGGGAATTGGGGCAATTCCGCAGCCTTCACGGGCGCGGTGAGGATTTCCTGCATTTTGCGGAGATCCAGTTCCGCCACGTACACGGGCTGGCCCAGGCCCAGCTCCCGGCAGCGCGCCAGGGACAGGCGGGCGAAATAGCCGCAGGCTTTCCCGTCCAGCTGCACATCCGCTCCCAGGGCGGCCTGTTCGCGCGGTCTGGCAGGCGTGAGCGTAAAACGGTGGCCCGGAGCCAGAACAGCCATCACGGCCAGAAGGTCCTCAAAGGAGGCCTGCTCCGGCCTGGGGTCCGCCCAAGAGCGCGCCGTGCGGTCCCCGGAAACCAGGATGCCCAGGGTATCCGTTTCAATGTCCCTGCCCTTGCCGCCGCCCGTATTGCGGAAGACGCGGCCAAGTTCAAAGAAGCGCAGGCCGGAAACGCCCTGGTTGCTGTTGCGCACGGCGGCGGCAATCAGACCGGGCGTATGGGCGGGGCGCAGCACGGAGTGATCCTCGCTGAGCGGCAGGGACACGCGGATGAGGTCACCGTCCTGAAGGGGGCGCAGGGGCAAGGCATCCTTCACCTGGGCGATGGCGCCGTCCGCGGATTCAGAGGCGATGAGCTTGATGGTCTGGGTTTCATAAAATCCCAGGGCCGCCAGCTTGCGGCGCAGCTCCATCTGGAAATTATAGGCCGCATCCACCGGGGATTCCGCCACGAAGGGGCCGGAGAAGCGGGACGGTATGCCGTCCAGACCGAAAACGCGCACGATTTCCTCCAGCAGGTCGCACGGACGCGTGAGGTCCAGGCGGTGGGGGGGGATCAGCCAGCATTCGGGAGACTCCGGAACCTGCTTCAGGCCCAGCGCCGTCAGGATGCGTGCCCCTTCCTCATGGGAAATGGAACCGCCGGAAATCTGATCCAGCGACTTCCAGGGAAGTTTTACAAAGCCCAGTTCATTAGTCACCGTGGAGCCCTTCCCCTGCTTCAGGGAAGCGGGCACGGAAACGGGGCTGTCCGCCCCTCCGCAGGAAGGCATGGAAGCATGCGCCGGATTAGGAACGGGAGAACCGGCCACATACGTTGGGGAGGCCGTTCCGCCCGCCAGCTGAAGAATCAGTTCCACGGCGCGCACGGAACCGCGCAGGACATTCCAGGCGGAAGTGCCGCGTTCAAAGCGGTAGGAAGAGTCGGAGGACAGGGCCAGCCTGCGGGACGTGGCGCGGACGGAGGAGGGCTTGAACCAGGCGGACTCCAGAATGATATCCGTAGTGGCGTCCGTCACGCCGCTTTCCTCCCCACCCATCACGCCGCCGATGGCGAGCGCGTTGCCGGACTGGTCCGCAACAACCAGATCCGTGCAGTTAAGCGTGTATTCCTGGCCGTCCAAGGCCTTGATGGTTTCCCCTTCATAAGCGGTGCGGGTGACGATGCCGCCCTGCACTTTCGCCGCGTCAAAGGCATGGAGGGGCGTTCCCAGTTCATGCAGGACGAAGTTGGTAATATCCACGATGTTGTTGATGGGGCGCAGGCCGACGGCTACCAGGCGTTCCTTCAGCCATTCCGGGCTTTCCTGCACGTTCACGCCGCTGATTTTTACGGCGGTGTAGTACGGGTTCAGCTCCGGCTGGTCCAGCCGCACGAAGTCTCCGGCGGGTTCCAGCGCCACTCCGGCGTCGTCAATGGAAACAGGCCTGTACCCCCGGCCGGAGATAGCGGCCAGTTCATACGCCATGCCGTTGTGGGAAAGCAAATCCGGCCGGTTGGGCGTCACTTCCACTTCCACCAGGGTATCCGCCTTGACAACCTGGGAAATCGGCGTACCGGGTTCCAGTTCCTGAGGGAGAATCCAGAGACCGTGCTCCTTGTCGGGAAGCCCCAGCTCGGAGGCGGAACAGAGCATGCCGCGGGACTCCACGCCGCGCAGCTTGCCCACCTTGATTTCAACGTTGCCGGGCAGCACCGCTCCCGGCAGGGCGCAGGGGACCTTGTCCCCCACCTTGTAGTTCTGCGCGCCGCACACAATCTGGTGCAGCGTGCCGTCGCCCACGTCCACCTGGCAGACTTTCAGCCGGTCCGCCTGGGGATGCTGTTCCGCGGCAGCCACGCGGGCCACCACCACGTATGGGGAATCCACGCCCTGCTGGCGGATGTCTTCCACCTCAATGCCGGCAAAAGTCAGCATGTCAGACATTTCATCCACGCTCAGGCCGGACAGGTCAATGTACTGGGAAAGCCAGTTAAGGGAAATCTTCATAACGGGAAAACAGGTAAAAATTATTGGAATTGGGCAAGGAAGCGCACATCATTCTCGATCAGGGCGCGGATGTCCCTGATGCCCCAGCGGATCATCGCCAGGCGGTCCAGGCCGATGCCGAAGGCAAAGCCGGTCAGCCCCGTGTAGCGGGCCTGCGCTCCGGGGTCCAGGCCCAGTTCGCGGTCCACGGCTTCAAAAACATTGGGATCCACCATGCCGCAGCCGGCAATCTCCACCCAGCGGGGGGCCTGGCCGTCCACCTTCAGCTTGACGTCAATTTCAAAGCTGGGTTCCGTGAACGGGAAGAAATGGGGGCGGAAGCGCACCTCCGTTCCGGAACCGAAAAGGGCGCGCAGAAAATATTCCAGCGTTCCTTTCAGGTCGCCCACGGAAACGTCCGTATCCACATACAGGCCTTCAAGCTGATTGAAGGCGGAAAGGTGCGTGGCGTCAATTTCGTCGCGGCGGTAGGCGGAACCGGGAGCGATGACACGCACGGGCGGCAGCTGCTTTTCCATGGAGCGGATCTGCACGGAAGACGTGTGCGTACGCAGAAGCTTGCCGGAATCAAAGTAAAATGTATCCTTCTCATTGCGGGCCGGATGATCCTCCGGCGTGTTCAGCGCGTCAAAGCAGTGGAACTCGTCCTCAATCTCCGGGCCGTCCGCCAGGGCAAAGCCCATGTGGCGCAGAATGCGGACGGCTTCATCCCGCACGATGGTGAGGGGGTGCAGCCCGCCAGGCGGCAGGGAGCGGGCCGGAAGCGTCAGATCCACCCCGGCCACGGCGGCCTTGTCCGCCTGGGCCTGCACTTCCTCCAGCTTGGCGTCCAGGGCTTCCGTAATGGCCTTGCGGGCCTCGTTAAGCAACTGGCCGACAGCGGGCTTTTCCTCCCTGGGAACATTCTTCATGCCCGTCTGGGCCAGGGTTAATTCCCCTTTTTTGCCGAGGATGGCCACGCGCGCGTCTTCCACGCCGCGCCTGTCAGACGCCTGGGCGATGCGTGCCAGGGCGTCCCGTTGGATGCGTACAATCTCTTCCTTCATAAAATTTGACGGGCAAGAGCTTACCCGTCCCCCCCGCCAGCGTCAAGCCCTTCGGGCCGGCGGAACGTCACTCAGGGGAAAATGGCGTCATCCGGAAAAGGGGGAAAGAACCATGGACCCTGCTTCCCAATCACTAATACTTAATCATGAATATCTCCCCAGAAAATTACACGTATCCCGGCCGGGCGGACATGCGGCCGGAAACCATGCCGAGCACGCAGAACAAGGTATAAACCAGGCAGAACGGCAGGAAAGAGCCACCCTGATGCAGGAAGGAAGTGAACAGCAGGCTCAACAGGGCGCCCATGGTGAAGCCGATTCCCTGGGACATGCCGGAAAGCCTGATTGATTCGGAAGGCGTCCGGGCCCGTTCCACCATCAGCGCCATTCCGCGGCTGAATACGGTTCCCGTCGCCAGGCCGAACAGAATCGCCATCCAGACGGCCCAGTCCAGCGGAAAATACAGGATGCCCCAGCAGGAGAGGGCCGCCAACGCCATGGCCATCACGATGAGGAGGCCCCGCCCTCCCATAGCTTTTTCCAGCACGTGAGCGGAGAGCGTAGCGGGCAGCTGGGCGAACATGGCCACGGAAAGGATGAAACCGGCGTCCTCATAGCTCATGCCCCGCTGCCTCAGAAAGATGGGAATCCAGGTATAAAAGAAATAGGCAGCCCCAACGCGGCTCAAATAAAAAACGGTAACCTGCCATGCCTTGCCGCTGCGCAGCAGGCTGCGTCCGGATGCCGCCGGATCGTTTTGAAACACGCCGTCCGGATGCCTGAGAAAATAAGCGCCCCATACCAGCATCCCCAGCAGGATGGGAATAATCCAGATCCCCAGGCCGAAACGCCAGCCTCCCAGCATATTGGAAAGGGGAACGGACAGGCCGGAAGCCGCAGCGCTGCCCACGCCGATCATGGCGCTGTAAACGCCCATCATGGCGGAAGCACGGTCAGGAAACTGGTGCTTGATCAGTCCGGGAATGGCCGCTCCGGCAATCCCCATGCCCAGCCCCATCAGAACCATGCCGCCGTATAACCCCGCCACGCCGTCCCAGCTGCGCCAGAAAATTCCGGCCACCGCCAGAAGCTGGAACCAGAAAATGATTTTCCACGGCGTCATCCGGCGCGCCACGCGCGGAGAAATGGGAGCCGCCACCCCCAGCACAAAGACGGGCAGCAGGGCGAACAGCCCTGAATTTTCCAGGGAAAGCCCCATATCCCTTTCAATCGTTCCCAACAGCGGATCGGGAGAATCAAACCCGGTACGCAGATTAAAGCACACGATTAAAAAGGCGGCAAACAACAGCATCTTTCCCCTGATGCCTCCGGAAGTTCCTGCCTTATCCATCCCATGTTATACAGCCTCTCCCCCGCCCCTGTTCAAAAGCAACAGCCTTCCGGCTGTCAGCAGTCCGGAAGATACGGTATGGAGAAAAGACCATCAGGATGAGCAATCCCCTTGCGGTTTTCCATCCGCCCCCCCTGTCATGAAAAAGCGCCGCCGTCCCGGAGAACGGCGGCGCCCGAACACGCTAACCTCTTAAGCTTTCATTTGTCAGGGCGTCTGCCGTACACCAGCGTACGCCTGCCGTCCCAGGAAACGGCCTCAATCCGCGTAGAGCCTTCCGGATAGGGGACCGTGGTGGAGGAATTATCCCTGGAATCCGTCCCCGCCATGGTGATGCGGACCATCTCCCTGTCTTTGTAGGTTTCAAAGACGACGGCGTTTTTCCACACGTCATGGGAAATAATGCGACGATTGACCTGCTCCGTAACGCCCTGGTTATAGACGCCGCGGACAGGCAGGCGGTTCTTATATGCTTCCGCGCTATTGACGGAAATATAGTAAATGACGGGGCTTTCCGGCTTTTTGTACTTCCTGGCATAGGCAATCAGGTTCTTGCAGTCGGCCTCCGTGATGGTCATGCGGGCGCAGGTGTAGTCGTCCAGTTCCTGGTCAATGGGCTTGAGCATGCCCGTTTTCCGGAAAAAATCCGTCAGGTCCTGTCTGGCGGCGTCGCAGGCGTTCTTCATGAACGCAAGCTGGAGCTCTCCATCCTTCTTGCCCCTGGTATCCATCTTGATGGCCTTATAAAAGATATCCGGATAAAAGTCGGGATTGCCCTTCCCGGCTATCTTGAAGTACAGCTCCAGCTGCCACAGGGGAGCCAGCTTGACAAAATGGTCGTGCACCATCGGACGGTTATCCCCGCCGGAACGCTTGTCCGGACCGCTCTGGACAAGCCAGTTTTCCCCCTTCAAAATGCCGTTGTTCAAGTAGGCGTTGAAGCGGCCGCCAATCATGTTGCCGTCCCCGCCGTTGATGCGTTCATGCTCCAGGCGCATGCTGGAGGGATTCAGCATGTAATTCACGTAAGCGGAGTAAATGTTATTGGTCACTTCTCCGGTGGATACCCATTTCATGGCGGGGCGCACCTGGTTGACGTGGCCGAACTCATGGGCAATCCCCCAGGCGCTGCCGGGAATCTTGTCCGGATTGCCGACCTCCTTCATGGTACCGTTATGGAACGCGGCCCCCGTGCCGTCCGCATGCATGAACCCGTTCCAGATCACACGGCCGAACATCCGGTTTTTGGGCAGCATCCTGTACTTGTACAGGCCCATGATCTGCTGCTCCATGCCGATAATCCTGTCGTACAGGGCAATGAGCTCCTCCCCTTTGTCCGGGCAGAATTGTTTAAGTTCCTCCACCGGATACACCAGATGCACGCGGTTGCCCACGATGTCCACAACTTCCGTGGGGGAGTTTTCCAGCATCCTCTTCCAGTCGCTGTTTTTGCTGACGCCTCCCACGAAAACTCCATTCACCTTGCCGGACAGAATGGACAGATGCACCTTGGGCGCCTTCTTGTAATTGGATGTGAAATACTCAATATAGCCAAGCCCCTTGTTCTTCGCCCTGATGATGTTGACCCCCTCTTTCAGCGGATAGGAGCTGTGGCCTCCGTCCCGCCCGAAATTGTGGATAACCAGATTCAGTTTTTCACCTTTGGGATCCCCCATGACCAGCAATACGTCCTCCCCCTCTTCAAAAAAGATGCCGGTGGGATTTTCAAATTTGCTGTACTGGCTGGTACGCAGGCGTTCCGCCAGATCCTTGACCGGTTCATACGGCTCCGCCGTCAGGGCGCGGGCCTTGCGGTCAAATTTCTTCTCCGCCATCTGCTCGGCGAGCCCGCGCACAAAGGGATCCTTAATTTTGGCGATGCGGTCGCGCGTGACATTGGGCTTCAATGCAAGCATGTATTCATTGGCGAACACATTGGAATCCAATGCCTTCAAACCCTCCTCCGTAATCGGCGAGCCCCCTGTTTCCTGGGCGGAAAGAACGCCGCCGCCCAACACGCCGCAGAAGGCCAGTAAAAGAATCCCCTTTTTCAACAATGGTGAGAAAATCATTTGTTAAATAATACTGTTCGGTTTCCGGAATTGTTTCAAGGAAAAACGCCCGGCCCCCATGCCTGTGAAAAAGCCTTTTTGTGTGACATGGGACGCCCGGGCCCAGGGAGAAAAACTGTCCATCCCCCTTGACGGGGGCCGTATAATGACGCTCGCAAAACATTTTTCCATATGAATACAGAAACACATCAATTTCAGGCGGAAGTCCGGCAGCTGCTGGACATTGTCATCAACGCCCTTTACAGCGACCGTGAAATCTTTGTCCGCGAGCTTGTTTCCAACGCTTCCGACGCCCTGGAAAAACTGCGTCTGAAGCAGCTGACGGATTCTAATATTTACCAGCCGGACAAGCCCCTGGAAATCACCGTCACCACGGATAAGGAAAACAAGACCATCACCATTGCGGACACCGGCATCGGGATGACGGAAGCGGACCTGGTGGAAAACCTGGGAACCATCGCCCACTCCGGCACCAAAAAATTCATGGAGGCCCTCAAGCAGAAGCAGGAAGGCGGAGCGGACCTGATCGGCCAGTTCGGAGTGGGCTTCTACAGCTCGTTTATGGTGGCGGACCGGGTGGAAGTGTTCACCCATTCCTGTGAACCGGAAGCCGCCTCCCTGCGCTGGTCTTCCGACGGACGGGAAGGCTACAGCATCGAAACGCTGGCGGAACCGCTGGACCGGGGCACCCGCATCGTCATTCGCCTGAAAGACGAATATGAAGAATTCTCCCAGGAATACCGCGTCAAGGAACTCCTGCGCCGTTACTCCAACTTCGTGGGGTTCCCCCTCAACTTCAACGGAGAACACATCAACACCGTCCAGGCCATCTGGTCCAAGTCCAAATCCGACGTGAAGCCGGAGGAATATGACGAGTTTTACCAGTTCATCTCCCATACGGATGAAAAGCCCCTGTCCTACATGCACTTCAGCGCGGACGCCCCTATTGCCCTGAATGCCCTGCTTTTCATCCCCAGGCGCAATCCGGAAATGTTCGGGTTCGGCCGCGTGGATGCCAACGTGTCCCTGTACTGCAAGCGCGTGCTGATTGACGCCAAGCCGGAAGGCCTGCTGCCGGAATGGCTCCGCTTCCTGAACGGCGTGGTGGACAGCGAAGACCTGCCCCTGAACATTTCCCGCGAAATGCTTCAGGACAATTCCCTGGTGCGCAAAATCAGCGACATCATCACCAGGCGCTTCATCAAGCATCTGGAAAAACTGGCGAAGGACGATCAGGAAACCTACAGGGAATTCTACGCGCAATTCTCCCGCTACCTGAAAGAAGGCGTCGTCACCTCCTGGCCGAACAAGGAATCCCTGGGCAAGCTGCTCCGTTTTGAATCCACGTCCACGGAACCGGGGGAAACGACCTCATTTGAGGAATACCTTACCCGCATGAAGGAAGGGCAGACGGCCATTTACGCGCTTACCGGCCCTTCCCGCTCCCATCTGGAAAACAGCCCGTACCTGGAAGCCTTCAAGGCCCGCGGCTATGAAGTGGCCTTCTTCACGGACCACGGGGACGAATTCGTGCTGGACTCCCTGTCCAGCGTGGACGGCAAGCCCGTCACGATGATCGACCGCGCCGACGTGGAACTCCCCGCCCTGGAAGAGGAACAGAAAGACGCCCTGCCCCAGGAGGAAGCCGCGGCCCTGGAAGAATGGCTGAAAGGACTGTACCCGGACAAATTCTCCAAAGTCACCCTGGGCAAGCGCCTGGTCAGCGGAGCCGCCGTAGCCCTGCAAAGCGGCAATGACATGGGGCCGGAAATGAGGGCGTACATGAAAGCCATGGGTCAGGAAGTGCCGGAAAGCCACCCGCAGCTGGAACTGAACCCCTCCAACCCTCTGGTGAAAAAGCTTTCCGCCCTGCGGACGGAAAACCCGGAACTGGCGCAAATGGTGGCGGACCAGATCGCGAATACCGCCCTGCTCCGCGCCGGCATGCTGGACGATCCCGCCGTGCTGGCCCAGTCCTCCCAGGCCCTGATGGAACAGCTCCTGCTGAAGTAGGGGCCCGGAAGAAACAGCTTCCTTCCCCAACGCCGCTCCCAGCCCTCCCCGCCGGGGGCGGCTTTTTCATTTCTCTTCCCGCCATGAACGCGTTACGCCACATGCCCCGCCATGTTCTATTCCTGAGGCTGGCCTATCAAGCGGGCATGTGCCTGCTGGCCCTGGTCGCCGTAACGCTGACCGCCATTGACCTGACCACGGAAGCGGCGGAATGGGAAGTCACGGCGGACCGCACCATCTACTGGATTTTTGTGCTGGATTATGTGATCCGCTTCTCCATCAGCCGGTCCAAATGGCTCTTCGTTAAGGAACACCCCTGGGATTTGCTGGCCATTATTCCCTTTGATGCCCTGTTCCGCCTGTTCAGATTCGCCTCGCTGGGAGAAATCTTAAGGCTCGCCAGATATCTGGACCTGTTTTCCTATGCCATGAGGTTCACCACGCGCATCCGGCGTTTCTTCAACACGAACGGATTCAAGTATATCTGCATCGCCGCCCTGGTCATCATCCTGCTGGGGGCCGTAGGCATCCATCTGGCGGAAGGCATGAGCCTGCCCAACGGCATCTGGTGGTCCTTCGTCACGGCTACCACGGTAGGCTACGGGGATACCTATCCGGTCACCACTTCAGGCAAATTCCTGGCTGTATTCCTGATGCTCACGGGCATCGGATTCGTGGGAACGCTCACCAGCACCATCACTTCCTTCTTTCTGAGTCCCCACGGCGGAGAAGCGCTGCCGTACCGGGAGGAGGAAATTGAGGCCATCAAAAAGAAACTGGACGACCTTTCCTCCATGACGGATGAAGACATAGACACCATGGCGGCCCTGCTGAAGACCCTGCAGGACGCATCCTCGGCACCTCCAGCGGAAAAAGAGGAAACGCCTGATATCCATTCCGGAAAAAACTGAAAAGATCCGTTTGGTATTACATCGGAAAAGACGTCCTGTCCGTACCAGGGCAAACACCAAATACTCAACCGTTTTTCAGTGAGAAGCTCTTAAGTCTCTATGTTGATTACCAACTGCTTGGCCACCTTTAAAAAAAAGAAACGCCGCAATAACAATGTTGGCCAAAGGAACCAGTTTTAAAAACACCCACCATCCGCTCTCTCCTATATCATGAAGCCTTCGGACATCCGCAACAATATTGAAATATATAAAACAAATAAAAATAATAACTGTCAACACCAACATTCCTGCATCATTCCCTGTTTTACTCCACATCATTACAACTCCACAAAGAAGAATACTAGCCATCATTGGCAATATCAGCAACTTTAGCGCCCAATATTCAGATCTGGAAATACGACCGGAAAAACTGACATATTTTCTTAAAAATGAAGTTCCATTCGCATTCTCCATTTTTATAGAAGCATTTCCCTCTATCTCTCTGCGGATTTTATGCATATCGGAAGCAGATACGGAAGACTTCAAAATCTCCTGTACGTCAGACGCATTACACTCTATTCCCAACTCATTATTCACGATGTCTGCAACTGCTTTAGAACTCGTTTTTGTCAATATTGCGACGTCCACAAGTTTATTGTATGCATCAATACGGGATAGCCTTTCTTCCGACTGTTCCATAACTTTTTTCATTGGTGATCTTTTTATAAATACAGTTACTATGCTCTTCGCTCTTCCCTTTACATTACTCCCAGCTTCTTCAGCATGGAGATGGCAACGGAATTTCCCTGTTCCGCAGCCAGACGATACCAGCGTATCGCTTCCTGCCTGTTTTTAGCAACTCCATGCCCAAAATAAAAACACGCGCCCAATCTTCTTTGAGCTTCTGCATTTCCTTTTTTGGCTGACAAAAAATACCAGTTTACAGCTTCTCTTTTATTCTTCCCAACTCCGTGTCCGAAAAAATAACAATCGCCCAGCATCCACTGGGCTTCCGCGTCCTCCTGTTCGGCGGCCAGGCGGAACCACTTCACCGCCTCCTGTTTGTCCTCCCTGATTCCTGTTCCAAAATAATAGCACCTCCCCAGACTATACTGAGCTTCCGCGTTTTTCTGTTCGGCAGCCAAACGGAACCACTTCACTGCCTCCTGTTTGTCCTCCCTGATTCCTGTTCCAAAATAATAACAGGCTCCCAGCCTCCACTGGGCTTTCGCGTTCCCCTGCTCGGCAGCCAAACGGTACCACTTCACCGCCTCCTGTTTGTCCTCCCTGATTCCTGTTCCGAAATAATAGCAACTCCCCAGCCTCCACCGAGCTTCCGAGTTTTTCTGTTCGGCAGCCAGGCGGTACCACTTCACCGCCTCCTGTTTGTCCTCCCTGATTCCTTCTCCCCAAAAATAACAATCTCCCAGTCTCCACTGGGCTTCCGCGTTCCCCTGCTCGGCAGCCAAACGGTACCACTTCACCGCCTCCTGTTTGTCCTCCCTGATTCCTGTTCCAAAATAATAGCAACTCCCCAGCCTCCACCGAGCTTCCGAGTTTTTCTGTTCAGCGGCCAAACGGTACCACTTCACCGCCTCCTGTTTGTCCTCCCTGATTCCTGTTCCAAAATAATAGCAACTCCCCAGCCTCCACCGAGCTTCCGAGTTTTTCTGTTCAGCGGCCAAACGGTACCACTTCACAGCCTCCCTCTTGTCTTCTCTGATTCCTTCTCCCCAAAAATAACAATCTCCCAGCCTCCACCGAGCTTCCGAGTTTTTCTGTTCGGCTGCCAGGCGGTACCACTTCACCGCCTCCTGTTTGTCCTCCCTGATTCCTGTTCCAAAATAATAACAGGCTCCCAGAATCCTCTGGGCTTCCGCGTCCCCCTGTTCGGCTGCCAAACGGTACCACTTCACCGCCTCCTGTTTGTCCTCCCTGATTCCTTCTCCCCAAAAATAACAATCTCCCTGCTGCTTATAACAATCTACCAGTTCTTTCTGGGCTTCCGCGTCCCCCTGATCGGCGGCCAAACGGTACCACTTCACCGCCTCCTGCTTGTCCTCCCTGATTCCTTCTCCCCAAAAAAATAACAGTATCCCAGTCTCCACTGGGCTTCCGCGTCCCCCTGATCGGCAGCCAAACGGTACCACTTCACCGCCTCCTGTTTGTCCTCCCTGATTCCTGCTCCCAAAAAATAACAATCTCCCTGCTGCTTATAACAATCTACCAGTTCTTTCTGGGCTTCCGCGTCCCCCTGTTCGGCTGCCAGACGGTACCACTTCACCGCCTCCTGCTTGTCCTCCCTGATTCCTTCTCCCCAAAAATAACAGTTTCCCAGCCTCCACTGGGCTTCCGCGTCCCCCTGATCGGCGGCCAGGCGGTACCACTTCACCGCCTCCTGTTTGTCCTCCCTGATTCCTGTTCCAAAATAATAACAGGCTCCCAGCCATCTCTGGGCTTTCGCGTTTCCAAACTCCGCCGATTTTTTGAAACATGAGACAGCTCTCTCCACATCTCCTTTATTCAAATACTGCTCCCCCAAATCCATCAGGCGGGTATGATCCAGTTCTACTGTCTCGTTCTCATGGGCGTATTTTTTTCCATTAAATAGCTGTACAACACTAAAAGCCGTTAAAAAACATACGGAAATGATGATTGCAATCATCCGCCATTTTCTTCCTGCCCACCGTTTTTTCTCTATCTCTATTTCCGGATAATTATTTCCATCCGCAAATATTTGTTTCATGCTTTTTTTAGAACAATGAAAATCTATCAGGAAAAACGAGAACAGCAGAAAGACGATGATGAAAGATAAGTAAGACCACATATTTTCAGAACAGTCCATCAATAAAAAACCTACAGGAATAAATAAGGAAAAATAAACGCCCGCATTTAATATCATACTGTTATACTTGCAGTCTCCTGCCATGTCCGCTGCACGGCTGTCAGGAATACAGGCAGAAGATATACAGAAAACAACAATTCCTATATAGTCTCCCCACGTCAAATGTTCCACTATTCCTTTCCAGCTTTTTATTACTGCAAAATCATACAGGGAAACAGCAATAACCAGTAAGCACAAAGCCAAAGCGGCTTGCACTGTAGAAACTTGAGTTTCCCTTCTTGAAGAGAATAAAGACAGGGGCAGCAGGGCGACGGAAGCCGCAAAAGAAAAAACCACCCTGGCGCTCAACCCTCCCAGCGCTCCAACCAAAATACTTAATATTGCATGAAGCATACTCATTAACAATCAATATTTATACCAGCTTTCACCCATTTATCCTGATGATTCCGTTATTTAATATTAATTTTATTATTGAGAATCAAATAATCAATAGCGCCAGCGGCCTCCCTTCTATTCATTATTCCCTGTTTGACGCGCAGGGACAAAACCTTTACCATCTTGTCTGCAAGAACCTTGTCCACCTTTCCCTGTTTTACGGCTTCCTGAAGGCGTGACAGAGATGCGCGAAAGACCTGAGCTTCTTCTTCCCTGGCAATTTTTGACTGGGCTTCATGTTCCGCCTGGTTGATGATTGTCTTGGCTTTGGCGCTTTGACGTTTATCCCAGGCGGCAGCTCCCGCCCTGGCTTTGGCTGAAGGGTCATAAGTGCTGGTAATTAAATCCCCACGATACCTGTTCCCATATTGGTCTGAAACGGAAATCGGGGTTATGCTGGTTCTAGTTGTAGGCGTTTTTCTGCTTTTGAACCGTTCAAACCTGGCTCTGGCGCTTCTGTCCCCTTTCCCGGAATGAGTGTAATAGCCACCCGCTCTTCCCGTTTCCAAAGTTCGAGCCAAAACATGTTCTCCCACCAGAAAGACTGTTCCAAATATGATTAATAAGGAAATAGAAACATTCATTTTTTGCCTGTTCTAACGGATTCCCAATCCGTACATTTATATCGAATAATGTAGAAAAAAATCTAACATATTTTTATGAATCATTGTTTATCATCTTTCATTTCCTTTTCCGTTCCTGTTTGATCTTTATAGCTGTTATCATCACATTTTAGACTTGTGTACGGATTGGGAATCCTCTGCTACAACGTTCTTCATGAACATACCGACTTCCTCTTTCCCCTCCGATACGGATCAGACAGGAATCCTCCTCATCCGTTCCCTGGGCATTCCTCCCATGGACGCTTTCCTTCTTCTAAAGGACCTCCTGGACACCAGCCGCGGAAGAGGCGACAGAATAACCCGGGCCAAACGATGCATACGGCTGGGAGGAGAGGCTCTTGCCGACAGGGAAACAAGCGTGCCGTTTTCCCAGGCTGTCCGCGCCAGCCTGGAAGCAAGGAAACACCGCCGGCCCCGCACCCTGCAGGAAATCCGCTATATGGCTGCCCGGATGATGAAAAAATGCCCGGAACTGGCAAGAAAACAGGTCCGTTCCATCACGCCGGAAGATTGCGAGCGTTATCTCCGCAAAAGCTTTTCCACTCCCCGCCAGCGGCACAAGGGGCGGCTGATCCTGAGCGGCATCCTGAATTTTTCCCTGAAGCGCGGGTGGTGCCGCAGAAACGCGGCCTTTCTGGTTCCTCCCCCTATCCTCAGGGAAAAACGCATCAGGGCCCTTTCCCTGTACGAGGCAAAACGGCTTCTCCACACCGCGGAACAGTTGTTCCACGGAGCATGCCTGCCGGCCTGCGCCCTGATGCTGTACGCGGGCATACGCCCCCACGAGGTCAAAAGGCTGACCTGGAAGAACATCAACCTGAAATCCGGCCTGGTTTCACTGGCGCCCTGCCATACCAAAACAGGCGGGAGCCGCCACGTTTCCATCCTTCCCGTGCTGGGCGCCATCCTCAGCCGGACGTCTTCCGCCGGTTCCCCCTCCCGTCCCGTTTGCCCGCCCAACTGGGAAAAGAAATGGATGGAAGTAAGGCGCCGGTCCGGCATCCTGAAAAAAAGCGGATGGGTGCAGGACGTGCTGAGGCATACCTACGCCTCCTACCACCTGGCCCATTTCTGCAATCAAAACCTTCTTCAGAAGGAGATGGGGCACTCCTCCCCCTCCCTGCTTTTGGCCCGTTATCTTAACATGGACGGAATCACCTCCGCAACCGGCGCCATGTTCTGGACGCACAGCTTCATTCCTCCCGCTCCGTTAAAGAAAAACTGACAAAAATCCGTCTGGAATTGCGCGGCCAAAGACGGACAATCCTCTGCGCCGGGAATGTCCGGCGCCCCTCTTTTTCCAACCTTTCCGCCATTTTCCAACCATGCCAGCAACCAGCCCTCCCCGCGCCTGGGCCGAAATCGACCTTGGGGCCATCCGCCATAACCTGAATGTCGTCAAGCAGGCGGCCAAAGGGGAATATTACATGCCCGTCGTGAAGGCAGGCGCCTACGGCCACGGGCTGGAACAGGTTTGCCGCACGCTGGATTCGGAAGGCATCGCTTTCTTCGGGGTGGCCAATGTGGGGGGAAGCCCGGCGCATCAGCCAGGCGGGCTGCCGCACCCGCCCTTACATCCTGGGCCCCGCGTTCCCGGAGGAACGGGAGGAAATCGTGCTGAACGGCTGGCGCTCCTTCATTTCCACCATGGAGGAGGCAGAGCATTACAATTCCCTGGCGCGGCTGTACGGAAAGACGCTGCCCATCCACCTTTCCGTGGATACGGGAATGGGCCGCGGCGGATTCCTGCCGGACCAGCTTGAAGAACTGCTTTCCCGCCTGGGAGAACTGGACAGCCTGCATCCGGAAGGCCTGGGAGCACACCTGCCCTGCGCGGACGAGGACCGGGAAATCACGCTCAGGCAAATCGCCCTCTTTGAACGGATGGCCGCCCGCATCCGGGAGAAACTGCCCTTGAAGTATTGCCACCTGGCCAACAGCGCCGCCTCCCTGGATTATGAAATTCCCTCCAACAACATGTGCCGCCCCGGGCTGGTGCTGTACGGGTTTTCCCCCATTGACTCCCCATGGGCCTCTCAATTAAGGCCGGCCATGGCTCTTTTTTCCCGCCTGACGGTGGTGCGCACACTGCCGGAAGGCCACGGCATTTCCTACGGGGGCACTTATGTGACGGACCATCCCACCAGGGTGGCGACCGTGGGCATAGGCTATGCGGACGGCTACCTGCGTTCCCTGGCCCATAAGGGCGCCCGCGTCATGGTGGACGGGGTTTCCTGCCCCCTTCTCGGGCGCGTGACGATGGATCAAATCATCGTGGACGTCAGCCGGGCGCCGCACGCGGAACCGGGCATGACCGCAGAAATCATGGGGCCGCATATCCCCGTGACGGAACTGGCTGAAAGGCCGGCACCATTTCCTGGGAAATTTTTACCGGAATAGGCCCCCGGGTTCCCCGCCATTACAATTATTAAACTTTCAACCGGGGAAGAAGCCCGTCATTCCGCGTGGAACCTTCATTCCCTATTGACGGGCATCCGGAAATATCGTTTATTTAACCGATATGATGAAGGTTTCCACCAGAGGACGTTACGCGCTGCGCCTGATGATTGATCTCGCCCATCACCGCAACGAAGGCTACGTTTCCCTGAAGGAGATTTCCGCCAGGCAGGACATTACCGTACGTTATCTGGAACAGATTATCGCCATCCTCTTGAAAGCGGGATTTGTCCAGAGCTTCCGGGGAAAGGCGGGAGGATACCGCCTTTCCAGACATCCGCGAGAATACACCACGGAAGAAATCCTGAAACTGACGGAAGGCTCCCTTCTGCCTATTTCCTGCACGGCTCCCCACGAAAATCCGTGCCCGCGGGCGGCAGGATGCGCCACGCTGCCTTTCTGGCGCGGGCTTCAGCAAGTCATTGAGAATTATTTGCGCCGCGTAACGCTGGAAGATCTGGCCGAGCAGCAGAAGGAAATCGGCTGCGACTACGGAGCCGGCATTTAATCAGCGGCCGCGGGCCTGAACATTTCTCCACCTTTCCCATTCCGGCCCATGTCCCGTTTTTTTTACCCGGAGCTTGACATGGGCTTTCCTTTTCATTATCTATTTCCTAGTTTTCCGATAGGAATATAAAAATATGAGCAAGAACCATCGATTTGAAACACGCCAGATCCACGTGGGTCAGGAAAGTCCGGACCCGGCCACCGATGCGCGCGCCGTGCCTATTTACGCCACCACTTCCTATGTCTTCAAAGACTCGGAACAGGCGGCGGCCCGTTTTGCCCTGGCGGAGCCGGGCAATATTTATAACCGCCTGATGAACCCTACCGCAGATGTTTTTGAACAACGCATCGCCTCCCTGGAAGGAGGGGCGGCCGCGCTGGCCGTCTCCACCGGGGCCGCCGCAGTCACGTATGCCATCCAGAACATCGCCCGGGCCGGGGACCACATCGTTTCTTCCTCCACCGTATATGGCGGAACGTACAATCTCTTTGCCAATACGCTGGCGGACGCCGGCATAGAAACCTCTTTTGTGGACGCGAGGGACGTTCAGAATTTTTCCAGGGCCATCCGGAACAATACCAAGGCCCTGTACGTGGAAAGCCTGGGCAACCCGAACTGCGACATCGTGGATATGGAAGCGCTGGCGGAAGTGGCGCACGCCCACGGCATCCCGCTCATTGTGGACAGCACGTTCGCCACGCCCTTCCTGTTCCGCCCCCTGGAACACGGAGCGGACATCGTGGTGCATTCCGCTACCAAATTCATCGGCGGCCACGGCACGGTGATGGGCGGCGTGATTGTGGACGGCGGTAAATTCGACTGGACGCAGAACGACAAGTTCCCCGGCATCAGCAAGCCCAACCCCAATTACCACGGAGCCGTGTTCGCTGAGGTATGCGGCAATCTGGCCTATATCGTCAAAATCCGGGCCACCCTGCTGCGGGATACGGGAGCCACCATCAGCCCGTTCAACTCCTTCCTGCTGCTCCAGGGGCTGGAAACACTCTCCCTGCGGGTGGAACGCCATGTGCAGAACGCCTTGCGCGTAGCGGACTATCTGGCCTCCCATCCCCAGGTGGAGAGGGTGAACCATCCCTCCCTGCCGGACCATCCGGACCACGACCTTTACAAGAGATACTACCCGAACGGGGGCGGCTCCATCTTCACCTTTGAAATCAAGGGCGGCGCGGAAAAAGCTCGCAAATTCTGCGAAAGCCTGGAACTATTCTCCCTGCTCGCGAACGTGGCGGACGTCAAGTCCCTGGTGATTCATCCGGCCTCCACCACCCATTCCCAGATGACGGAGGAGGAACTGAAGGCGGGAGGCATTACGCCATCCACCGTGCGGCTTTCCATCGGGACGGAACATATCGACGATATTCTGGAAGATTTGGAACAAGGCTTCCGCGCCATTCTCTAACGATTTAACGGCAGCAACGCTCTTTTCCTACAAGCCATGAGAATTTATAAAAACATTACGGAACTGATCGGCGGCACCCCGTTGCTGGAACTGACCAATTACGAACGCAGGAATGGCCTGAACGCCACGCTCCTGGCCAAGCTGGAATACCTGAACCCTGCCGGCAGCGTGAAAGACCGCATTGCCCAGGCCATGATTGATGCGGCGGAAGCCGCCGGGAAGCTGAAGCCGGATTCCGTCATCATTGAGCCCACCAGCGGAAACACGGGCATCGGCCTGGCGGCGGTGGCCGCTTCACGCGGGTACCGGATTATATTGACCATGCCGGAGACGATGAGCGTGGAACGCCGCAACCTCCTGAAAGCCTACGGCGCGGAACTGGTGCTGACGGACGGCGCGCTGGGCATGAAGGGAGCCATCGCCAAGGCAGAGGAACTGGCCGCGGGACTGCCCAACAGCTTTATCCCCGGCCAGTTCGCCAACCCGTCCAACCCGGAAGCGCATTTCCGCACCACAGGCCCGGAAATCTGGAATGATACAGAAGGCAAAGCGGATATTTTTGTGGCGGGCGTGGGTACCGGAGGCACCATCACAGGCGTGGGCAAGTACCTTAAATCCCGTAATCCGGACATCCGGATCGTGGCTGTGGAGCCGTTCTCCTCCCCCGTGCTGACACAGGGCACGGCCGGCCCCCACAAGATTCAGGGCATTGGCGCGGGCTTCGTGCCGGAAACGCTGGACACCTCCGTGTACGACGAAGTCATCGCCGTCACCAATGAAGACGCTTTTTCCACAGGGAAGGAACTGGCGCGCACGGACGGCGTGCTGACGGGCATTTCCTCCGGAGCAGCTCTCTGGGCCGCCACACAGGTGGCGCGGCGCCCGGAGAATGAAGGAAAGACCATCGTCGTCCTGCTGCCGGACACGGGGGACCGCTATCTTTCCACCCCTCTGTTTACGGACTGATTCCTTCCATTCCCTGCCATGAAAAAATTCAATCTCCATCTCTATCTGGTCACGGATGAAGCATCCAAATGCCGCCTCAGCCTTCTGGAAACCGTACGGAAAGCGGCGGACGGAGGAGTTACCATCGTGCAGTACCGCTCCACCAATCCGGATGCGGGAACCTGTTACCGGGAAGCTTTGCCCATACGGGATTTCCTGGCTTCCCGCGGTATTCCCTTCATCGTCAACAACCGCATTGACCTGGCTCTGGCGCTGGAAGCAGACGGCGTCCACATCGGCCAGAGGGATCTTCCGGTTCCATCCGTCAGATCCATGATCGGCCCGGATAAAATACTGGGACTGTCCGTCTCCAATAAGGAACAGCTCCGCGCCGTGGATGCCTCCCTGGTGGACTACCTGGGCATGGGCCCCGTCTTCCCCACCATTTCCAAGCTGAACGCCCCTCCCGTGCTGGGCGTGGAAGGCTTCGCCGCTCTGGCTTCCCAATCACCCCTGCCCGTTGTCGCCATCGGCGGCCTGGACGCGGAACGGGCCCGTCAAGTGCGCGCCACGGGAACCGCCTCCGGAATTGCCGTTGTCTCCGCCATTTGCGGAGCGGAGAATCCGGAAGCCGCCGCACGGGCTCTTGCCTGACGGACGGACCGCAGGAAACACTGGACAATCAAGCACTTTTTTTACGCCATGCTTTCATCGACAGACCTTGTTCAAGCCGTTACCGCCGATTTGGAAAAAATCCGGGAAACGGCCCCGCTGGTTCTCTCCCTGACCAATTCCGTCGTCCAGCCCCTGACGGCCAATCTCCTGCTGGCCATAGGCGCCGTCCCCGCCATGCTCAACGACGCGGAAGAAGCGGTGGACATGCTCCGCAGCGGAACAGGCGCCCTGCTGGTCAACCTGGGCACCGTGACGCGCGAACAGGGAGCCGCCATGCAAACGGCGGTGCGGGAAGCCAACCGGCTGAATATCCCCTGGGTGCTGGATCCTGTGGCCGTAGGGGCTCTTTCCCTGCGCACGCGGCTGGCGGGGCAATTGAAGGAACAATCCCCCCGCATCATCCGCGGAAACGCTTCTGAAATCATGGCCCTGGCCGGCTATTCCTCCGTCACGAAAGGTCCGGAAAGCACCAGCTCCAGCGCAGACGCCCTGCATGCGGCCAGGGAACTGGCCCTGCACACGGGGGCGGCCGTGCTCGTTACGGGGCGTACGGATTATTCCACGGACGGCCGCCAGGTAACCGCCACGGAAAACGGCCACGCCATGATGTCCCGGGTCACGGGCGTGGGCTGTTCCATGGGAGCCCTGTCCGCCGCCTGCGCCGCCGTCTCCCCCACCCCCCTGCAGGCGGCCGTTTCCACAGCCGTACTCATGGGCATTGCCGGAGAAATGGCCTTTGAACAAAGCCCCTCCCCCGGTTCCTTTGCCGTATCATTGCTGGACAGCCTTTACGCCCTTTCTCCGGAAGACGTTGTCCGCAGAGCGCGCTTTCTTTCCCTTTGACAGTCTTCTCTTCCCCGGAAAGCAACTCCGCTGCCATGCACACGGCCTGACCCGGAAATCTCCGGAAGGGGAAGCACATCACCAGGAGCTGCCCGGGAGAGGGGAACCTCCGGCACCCTCCCCGCTAGAACAACCTGCGCCATATTTTCAGGCATTCCGCCTGCGGAGCAGAAAGCGGCATGCCGGGGACCTGACGAATCCCGGCACAGCCATTTGCCTATGCCGACCGCCAGAGCGCCGGAACCGCAAGCGGATTTAGTGTTGAGAAATACCTGCAGCCTTTTATAATGGAGGCAACCCATTTCAGCATGGCAAACTCCACTACCACGCAAAAACTCTGCAACTGGTTCATTCAGCAGGCGAACGCCAAGGGGCTCATCCTGACGCCCGTCAAACTGAACCATCTGGTCATTCTGGCGGACTGGTGGCATCTGCACCGGACTGGCGCTTTCCTGATCAATGAACGGGTGGAAGCCTGGCCTTCCGGTCCGGTACTCCCTTCCATTTATCATGAATACAAGGATCAGCCGCCCTACTCTTCTATAGAGCATCCCAGCCGCCGCCAGCCCCCTTTGGAGGAGGAAACGGACATTATCCCCTTTCTGGAGCATATCTGGAACGTCTATGGCAAATATACGGCCCAGCAGCTCGGACGCATCAACACCGCCCCGTCCTCCCCATGGAAGCAGTCCCAGGGCAGGCATGAACAGGCGCACCGCCAGCAAATCACGGAGGAGCACGTACAGGCGTACTTTAAAAGCCTGGCCGGATAATTCCGGAAAAAACAGCCTGCCGCTTACCTGTACAGCCTTTTTCCAATCAAAACATATCTTTGAGTAAAAAAAAACTTGCAAAAAACGGCCTCTTCCGCTTTAATGCGCCCGCGCCGCAAAAGCGCCCGTTACATAGCCCTATAGTGTAATCGGTAACACAGCGGATTCTGGTTCCGTATTTTGGGGTTCGAGTCCTCATAGGGCTACCACTTCTAATAAAAAGGCCATCTCTCCGGAGGCGGCCTTTTATTTTTTTCTATTACCGGCTCCGCGCCGGGCAACAAGGAGACGGCAAAAAAATCTGGAAGCAAAAGATGATTCTTTGACAGAACCTGTTTCCTCCCCGTTTATATTGGAAATATGGCACGTCCCTTATCCATTCTCGGCGGCATTCTGCTCTCCTTCTCCCCTCCGGCAGAGGCAACAGCCCAATACAGCATTATCCCTGAGCCGTCCAGAACGGAACTCAAGCAAAAAACAGCTAAAACTTTACAGCTTCTTTCCGACCAGGAGGCTCCGTCCCTGGGAACGGACGCCTACCGGCTCACAGTCACCCCGCAGGGGGCGCACCTTGCTTCCGGAGGAAGGGAGGGCAGAATTTACGGGCTGGCAACCCTCCGCCAGCTCCGGGACCAGCTGGCGGAGCAGCCGGAGGGCATCCCCTGCGGCGTCATCACGGACAAACCGCGCTATCCGTGGCGCGGCCTCATGGTGGATCCCGCGCGGCATTTTATCCCCATCAAGGACCTGGAAAAATTCGTGGATCTCATGGCCTACTACAAATTCAACAGGCTGCACCTGCATCTGACGGACAACCAAGGCTGGAGGCTGCCCGTGCCCGGCTACCCCAAATTGAAAAGCATTGCATCCAGGCGGGAGGAAAGCTTCGAAGACGGAATCCCCCACGAAGGAATATACACCAAACAGGAACTGAAGGAGCTGGTGGCGTACTGCGCAGCGCGCGGCATTGAGGTCATCCCTGAAATAGACGTGCCGGGCCACAACCAAGCCCTGGCGGCAGCCTACCCGGAATTTTTCTGCTTCCCCAAACCGGACATGAACGTGCGGACGACAGCGGGAAACAGCAAGGAACTGGTCTGTCCCCAGAAGCCGGAAGTCTGGAAATTTTATGCCTCCGTCTTTAATGAACTCAAGGATATCTTCCCGTCCGGTATCGTTCATCTGGGCGGGGACGAGGCCCCCACGGAACTCTGGGAAAAATGCCCTCTGTGCCGGGAAGCCCGGACCAGGGCAGCCATGAAAGACGAACAGGAACAGATGAAAGCCTTTTTTGCGAAAACGGCAGCTCTGCTTGCCAAAAACGGGCAAACGCCGCAATTCTGGTATGAGGGGAACGCCGGCATTTACCATCCGGGGGAAACGGTTTACGCATGGCGGCAAGGCCAGGCCCTCCAGTCCATTGAGAAGACGAAAAAGGCGGGATTGAACCTGATTATGGCCTCCAGCGAATACTGTTACCTGGATTTTCCCCAGATTCAGGGGCAGCGCAACTGGGGATGGATGAAAACCACCACCCTGCAAAAATGTTATGACCTGGATCCCGCTTTTGGAAAACCGGAGAAGGAGGCAGGCCATATCCGGGGCGTGCATGCCCCCGTATGGGCGGAACGCCTGCCGGACTTGAACCACTTGCTTTACCGCGCCTATCCCCGCGCCTGCGCCATTGCGGAAGCCGGCTGGTCACCGATGGGCGTGCGCTCCTGGGAAAACTTCCGGCGCAAGCTGGCCGACCACCGTCAATTCATCCTCAAACGCTTCAATTATGATATGGAGCGCACTCAGGGGAATGAACCGGCCTTCCGCTGGGAAAACAACAAGTAATTTCACCGTTTTTCCTTATCACGCATCCCTTACCATGGTAGAATCTTTTCCGAAACAGTTCTTCATGATGTTTAAACTGCCCCTCATCCTGGCCTGCGCCATTTTTTCCGCCCACATGGCATGTGCCGCCGCAACGGACAAATACAGCGTTATCCCTGAACCGGAAAAAACGGAGCTGCAGCACAACAGTACCGGAACCTTGAAACTTCTTTCCGACCAGGAAGTTCCGACCCTGGGAACGGACGCCTACCGGCTCACAGTCACCCCGCAGGGGGCGCACCTTGCTTCCGGAGGAAGGGAAGGCAGAATTTACGGGCTGGCAACCCTCCGCCAGCTCCGGGACCAGCTGGCGGGACAGCCGGAGGGTATCCCCTGCGGCGTCATCACGGACAAGCCGCGCTATCCGTGGCGCGGCCTCATGGTGGATCCCGCGCGGCATTTCATCCCCGCGGCCGATCTGAAAAAATTTGTGGATATGATGGCCTATTACAAATTCAACAAGCTCCAGATCCACTTGACGGACGACCAAGGGTGGCGTCTTCCGGTGCCCGGCTACCCCAAATTGAAAAGCATCTCCTCCAAACGGAAAGAAAGCATGCGCAACGGAATTCCCCACGAAGGGATGTACACCAAACAGGAACTGAAGGAGCTGGTGGCGTACTGCGCAGCGCGCGGCATTGAGGTCATCCCTGAAATAGACGTGCCGGGCCACAACCAGGCCCTGGCGGCAGCCTACCCTGAATTCTTCTGCTTCCCGAACCCGGATACGAAAGTGAAGACCGATGAAGGTGTCACCCTCCACCTCATCTGCCCGCACAAACCGGAAGTCTGGAAATTTTATGCCGCTGTTTTCAAAGAACTCAAAGATATTTTTCCGTCCGGCATCGTCCATCTGGGCGGGGATGAAGCACCCCTGGAAAAAACCTGGGCCAAATGCCCCCTCAGCATCCAGTACCGGGAGCAAAAAGGCATGAAGGACGTCCACGAGGAATTGAAGGAATTCATCAAAAAAATGTCCTCCTTGCTGGCTGTTCACGGCAAGCGCATCCAACTATGGTATGAAAAGCCGTGGGCCAGGGCCAACATCTACAACAAAGGAGACACCGTCTTCACCTGGCGCATGGGACTGACTCCGTCCACCATCACGGAGACGAAAAAGCAGGGGCTCTCCCTGATCATTGCTGCTGGGGAACACTGCTACCTGGACTATCCGCAACTTCCAGGGCAAAACAACCGGGGATGGATGCCCACCACCACGCTGGAGCAAAGCTACAGGCTGGACCCCGCCTACGGCAGACCAGAAAAGGAAACAAACCATATCATCGGCGTTCAGGGCACCGTGTGGGGAGAACATCTCCCTTCCCTGAACCACATTCTCTACCGCGCCTATCCGCGTGCCTGCGCCATTGCGGAATCCGGCTGGTCACCGATGAGCGTGCGCTCCTGGGAAAACTTCCGGCGCAAGCTGGCCGACCACCGTCAATTCATCCTCAAACGCTTCAATTATGATATGGAGCGCACCAAAGAAAACGAACCGCCTTTCAAATAATCCGCCCTCTCTTTTTCCATGAGCAACATCAAATTTGCACGTCCGCACCGCCCTTCCGTAGAAGAACTGGCCCAGGGAGTACTGGCCGGAAACCGCGCCCTGCTGGGAAGGGCCATTACACTGATAGAAAGCAATGCCGTCCGGGACCAGGAATCTTCCCGCGCCCTCATCTCCAGGCTCCTGCCCCATTCTGGCAACGCCGTCCGCATCGGCATTACGGGCGTTCCGGGCGCCGGGAAATCCTCTTTCATTGAAGCCTTCGGCACTTACCTGTGCAAAAAAGGGTTCAAGGTGGCTGTGCTGGCTATTGACCCGTCTTCTTCAGTCTCCCGCGGTTCCATTATGGGAGACAAAACACGCATGGAGGAACTCTCCGGAGAGGAAAACGCCTTCATCCGCCCTTCCCCCTCCGGCGGCTCTTTGGGCGGCGTAGCCCGGAAAACGCGTGAAACCATGATTGCATGCGAAGCTGCGGGCTTTGACATTATTCTCATTGAAACCGTGGGAGTCGGCCAGTCGGAAACTACGGTGCGCTCCATGGTGGACATTTTCATGCTCCTGCTCATCACCGGAGCCGGGGACGATCTCCAGGGCATCAAGCGGGGCATCATGGAACTGGCGGATATCCTGGTAGTTACCAAAGATGACGGCGACAACCGCCAGCGCGCCGCAGCCCACTGCCAGGAACTGAAAATGGTACTCCACTACCTGCAAAGCCCCACTCCCGGCTGGACGCCCTCCGTCCTCACCTGTTCCTCCCTGGAGGGACGCGGCCTGGACACCATTGAAGAGACGCTCTTCCGCTTCCGGGACAGCATGAAGGAATCCGGATTCTGGTACAGCCGCCGCCGGAGCCAGTCCCTTTCATGGGTCCAGTCCCTGGTGCATGAAGCCCTGCTCACCGCTTTTGAACAGCACCCCGCCGTAGCGTCCCGCATGCCCATTCTGGAAAACATGGTGGCGGGGGACAAAATGGACCCCGTTTCCGCCGCACATGACCTGCTGAGCCACTTCACTTATCCCGCGCCCGGACATTAAAGAAATCTTCCAGCACCCCGGCGTAAACTTTCTTTTTAAACTCCGGCAGCCACTCCAGCTTAAATTCGGCTGGGGCTATCCACTTGTAGTCGCAAAACTCCCGGTCATCCAGGACGGGTTCCGGAGCGTCCGCATGCAGCCGGCACAGGAAGTACTCCTGCTCCTGCCCAACAAAAGGCTGCCGCCGCTTTTCACGGACATACTCCAGCACCTCCGGCGGATAATCGTAACGATACCCTTTTTGGGATTCCACAATATCATACTGGGACGGTAAAAACCCCACTTCCTCTCCAATCTCGCGCCGCACGGCTTCCAAAGCCGTTTCCCCCGGATCAATTCCTCCCTGGGGAAACTGCCAGGCCCCTTTCTGCCCGGAACGCTCGCAAATCAACAATTTCCCGTCCTGCCGGACCATCATCCCCGCAACATTCGGACGATACAATCTTTCCATGCCCTGTTCATTAACATAACCTTTTCCGCATTTCCAGCCATGTTCTTTCCATAACCCCGTTGAAAACGGGCAAAAAATCCTTTTACAGATTTTTCCCCTCTACTTCAAGGCACTCCGAATACCAACCCCTTTCCACCAGAAGAATAAGCGGTATAAAAAAATGAAAAACTTCCCGTTTGCTGCGGGAATTCCGGCCAATCAGCTAAAAACTTTAGTAATCAGATATTAACATACTGCCATTTTTCGAACATTGTTCTTTATTGGCAAGTCTATTGTTCCTGCAAAGTAAAATATGGGAACCGGCCTTCCTTTTACTTTTCACGCGTTCCGTTAATAAAACTCCGATCATGAAAACAAAAATGAACTATTTGACAGCCACGCTTCTGGCAATATTTGCATGGGGCGGTACAGGCGTCGGTATGGCAAAACAATCCAAAAAGGCGCTAAGGCATCCCGTTGAAGACAACAAAAAATCTCCCGGAGTTTACGATGCGAATCAAAATGACCGTCAAGGCATTCAAGATGCGGAACAAGGCCCCGGGGACAAACCGGGTACGTGGAGCATTTCCCGTCCCAACGCCAAAAACGCGCTGTCTGAAGTCACAAAAGGAATTTACCAGATTCACGGCGGAGGTTTTCCGAACATAACTATTATTGAAGGACGGGAAGGCATCATGATCATTGCCCCTTTCGTCCCGAAAGAAACCATGGCCGAGAGTCTTGACCTCTATTACCGGAAGGCGGGAAAACGGCCAATCAAGGCTGTTGTAGATGCACATCCCCATACCAACTATTTTGCCAGTACCAAAAGAACGGCATCCGGGCTGGACATAGACGGCATAGAAATGGAATTCATGGCGGTTCCCGGAATGGGGGCCTCTTCTGCCGCACTGATGTATTTTCCCCAATTCAAGGCGCTTTTTTATGGAGAGGACACGGCAAGCGCCATACATGATATCTGCACTCTGGGAGTATCCAAAATAAGGGATGCAAAAAACAGGTGGAAAGCCCTTGATCAAGCCATTCAGCGTTATGAAGACAAAATAGAGATTTTGTTCTCACAACACCATTGGCCCAGAATAGGAAAAGAAAATATCAAACGGTTCCTGGCCAGGGAATGCCGCAACTGCAAATACATGCATGACCGGATATTGAACCTGGTTAGCAAAGGGTATTCCCCCGCAGAAATTGAGGAAAAAATCAATCCGATTCCGGAAAGCGGCAGAATCAGGAATAGCCCTCCGGAAATCACCGGGCAAAAGGACTATCGTCAAGACGCCGGGACATTAAGGAACGTTATGTCTGCCCATCTAGAGGAAACATAAGGAATCTGGTAAGAAATATGTTGAAACAGTTCGGTTATCAAACGGAATCCGTATTCCGGAACGATGAACTTCTCGTCAATGCCGGAGAACCGGGAATCGGGCTGCTTAAAAACTCCCGCGAACTCACGTTGACGGACACTTTATATGCCCTGACTCCGGAACTGCTGTTCGACTATTTGGGCGTCAGCCTGAATAGTGAGAAATCCAAAGGGAAAAAACTGGCTTTCAACTGGATTGCCCAAAACGGAAGATCATACGGCTTCTGGATTGAAAACGAAGTGCTGATGTACCGCGAAGGAAAACTGGTCAAACATCCCGACGCAGTCATCACCGGAGACAGGCTCCACTTCGCCCTGGTCGCCATGCGGGCAATGCCCTTAAAGACAGCTCTGGACAAAGGCATGATTAAAATTGAAGGCAATACGGATAAATTCAGGGAATTGCTCGGATGCATGGATAAGTTCCATGGAAATTTCCATGCCATAACACCCTGATTCCATTACCTTTTTACGTACGTTTCAGGTTTTTCATCCGGAAACAGGAGTATTGGCATTTTCTATCAATATCATGAACTGTGCCTGTAAATATTATTCAAACAAGTCATGTATTCCGGCGCAAGGGAGCAACTAAAAAAAGGGACGACATTTATCGATGGACAGACATGTTCTCCCCCGCAAACATTCAACGATTTTTCCTTCCCATACAGTAAGAGCTGATATTAAATAGAAAGCATGAAACGATTCTTCCTTTCTCTGTTTTAGCTCTATTTGTTTGTGCAGCCGCACCTCTTTCCGCCCAGTCCAAGAAAGGAGCCGCCGTCCCGTCCACGGATGACTACAACCAAAGCCAGTTCTGGATAGGCAATTTTCCGGAGGGACAGTATGTGGTGCATCTCAGCCGGATTGTAGCGGTGGCGCAGCACAAGTATATTCTGGACAATACCTGCATGGTGTATGAAGTAACGCTGATTACCCTGGGTAATACGCCCACCAAGTTTTATTATCTGGAAACGCTGGGTCAAAAATTTCCGGTATCAACGCCATCAGGAATGTGACTGACCGTGCGAAGGAGCTTGGGGCCGGCGCCGTCAACCGGGCAACGGGAGGCAGCATTGACCCGGATACAACCGTTGCGAAAGCTTACCCGAATACGAATACCGTGTGGAATTCCGTGTAGCTACCGCCTGGAACAGCTCAATAAAATGTATGCTTCCCTGCTCAAGGCGTGGCAGGACGGGAAAGGGAGGACGTTCAAGCCCTGACGGCTTGAATCAGTGATTAGAGAACAGCGCCGGGCAGTCAAATTTCAATTCGCGGGCTGCAAGTGCGGTTTTTACGCTCATCTCTCATCACTGCTAAATGTATTTCCTCTCCATCATGTGGGCCTTCAAAGGGTCCGCAGAGAAGAGGTGGGTGAGGCCGATCGCCAGGGCGTCGGCGGCATCGGATTCCGGCGTTTCCCGGAGTTCCAAAAGAGCCCGCACCATGAAGGCGACCTGCGTTTTTTGAGCGGCCCCGCGCCCTACGACGGAGAGCTTCACGCTTTTGGGGGAATATTCCATAATACGCAGCCCGGCTTCCGCCGCGGCAATGACCACGGCCGCCTTGGCCGCACCCATCGTGATGGCCGTCTGATGAGACTGGACATAGATGATGCGCTCCACCGCCATTTCATCCGGGTTCCATTTGTCATTTGTCAATGAGATTGCCCAAATGCTGCTTGATGGCAAGCAGGCAGCCGGACTGGGACACGCCCGGGGAATGGATAGCGTTCCATAGTCCAGGGGCGCGCGCGCCGGTAATCCCCCCCTCCACCACGGCATAACCCGTGTTGCGGATGGCCGGGTCTATGGCAAGAATGCGCATGGGATGATTTTCATTCCATCAGAGAGAAACATCATGTTTCCCCCCTCCTTAGCGCCTGCGGCGCTTGGGACCTGCGGGTTTGGGCTTGCGGACGGATTTGACGGGCTTGTCTTCCAACAGGGCGGTGTACGTGTAGTTGAACCCGTCCAGTTTTTTGCGTTCAATGGGTTTCCCAATGAAATTTTCCACAGCCGCAGCAAAATCCAGCTCATCCGCCGTCATGATCGTGAACGCATCCCCGGAAGCTTCCGCGCGGCCGGTACGGCCGATGCGGTGCACATAGTCTTCCGCGTTTTCCGGAACGCGGTAGTTGATGACGTGGGGTCACGCCGCTGATGTCAATGCCGCGCGCCGCCACATCCGTAGCCACCAGAATATCGTATTTTCCGCTCTTGAATCCCTTTAAGCGCCTCCATGCGTTCCTTCTGGGGAATGTCGGAGTGCATGACGGCCACCTCCCCGCGGTAGCCATGATGCTTGAGCATGCCGCATACCGCGTCCGCCTCCTTGCGGGTGCGGGTGAAAATCATGACGGAACGGAAGTCCGTCCCCTTGAGCAGGGCCAACAGCAGTTCATCCCGCTGGTCCAGAGCTACCGGATAAAAAGGCATGGCTGATGGTGGCGGCCACTTCACGCCGGGCGATGGTAACTTCCGCAGGGTCCGTCAGGCACCATTTGGCAAATCCCGCGATGACCGGAGGCATGGTGGCGGAGAAGAAGAGGGTTTGCCTTCCTTCCCACGGACAAAGGTTGACGATTTTACGGACAATGGGCAGGAACCCCATGTCCAGCATTCGGTCCACTTCATCCAGAACCAGGGGGCCTTGACTTCTCCGAAGCGCATGGTGCAGCGGTAGAAGTGGTCCACCAGCCGGCCGGGAGTGGCCACAACGATGTCCGCCCCTTTTTTCAGGTCTTCCGTCTGCTTTCCGTACCCCACGCCGCCATACAGCAACGCTACTTTCAACCCGGTGAATTCACCGTATTCGGCAAAGGATTCCGCCACCTGGTCGGCCAGTTCCCTGGTGGGTTCCAGCACCAGTATCTGAGGTTTGCCGATGGGCCGAATCCTTGTCAGCAGCGGGAGGGGGCGAAAGCAGCGGTTTTTCCCCGTCCCCGTCTGGGAGGCCCCAATGAGGTCCCTGCCTTCCAGAATGATGGGAATGGCCTGCTCCTGAATGGGGGTGGGATGTTCATAACCGCATTTCTCCACCGCCTTCAAGACGGGTTCCGATAAACCTAATTCTGAAAATAACATTGATCTTGTATGCTTGCTAAAGAGTAGAACACGATTCCGTACAGCGGCGCGGGAATCGCGGTCAGGAGATGAGATGAACGGATTGGTCAGCAGTTCGTTTTTCACGTTGGTATATGGACCGTGGCCCGGGAAAATCATGGTCGTGGCGGGCTGGTTGAGCACTTTCTTTTCAATGCCCTGTTTCAGCAGGCGCAGGTTTCCTCCCGGGAGATCCGTCCGCCCGATGGAGCCGGCAAAAATGACGTCACCTGTGAACATGATTCCTTCATCCGGCAAATCGTAAACAATGCTGTCCGGAGAATGGCCGGGCACCTGGTGGAGATGCCACAACAGGCCGCCCCAATTCGCCGTGTGAATGTCCGGAGTAAGTATTTCATCCACCACAAACGGCTGAACATTGAGGGGAAGCCCCCAGGCGTCGCGGGCCATTTTTTCCAGCGTCAGGCTTTCATTGTAAGGCTGCCCGGCATGAATGCGGCAGTCGAAAATCTGTCGCATGCGGCAGGCATCCTCCACATGGTCAAAATGCTGGTGGGTGATGAGAAGATCCGTGATGATGATATCGGGCTTTTTGGAATAAATCCAGTCCGCGAAGCCGGACGGAGCGTCCACCGCCACGTAAGCGTTATCCCTCGTCTTAAAGAGGTAACCATTACAGGAAGCAACTCCACCCGTATAAACGCGAATCCGATCCATGGGCAGGGATTGTAGTGAGATCGCCCGGAATATCCAGTATAAAGACGGTTCCCTTAAATAGCTTTCTGTCATCTTCCCCTGGAAAAGCCCCTTATATCAGTCTCCAGGGAATGGTGCATCCGGCATCCATCGGCACCACTTTCTGTCCATGCCCTTCATAAGCGTCCGGCACCAGCATTTCACGCCGCTGCAGACGGACCGTCCTGGCAGGCGGATTCAACCCGTACAAAGCGCAGGCATGACCGGAAACAAAGCCCTGCAACCGGTCCAGGGCCCCGTGTTCGTCAAACAGGGCCGCCAGACGAGGAAGAGCGATGGGGGGGCGGTAAATACGCCGGCGGCGCATCCGCACGCTTCCTTGGCATGGATGGGATGGGGGGGCGGAGTCACTGCCGAACATGAGGCGGGGATGCCCGGAAAGGGCAGCCTGCAACAGGGCTTCCCGGTCTTCCGGCCTTTTGGCGATCGGCTTGCAGAACAGATGCGGCCTCAGCATGCCACCGGCCACATCGTCCAAAGTAATGAGAAGATGCTGGAGGGTTACCGTGGCGGCCAGGTTTTCAAATTCGTCCAGCAGCTGCACGGCGGCGGCCGTGGTAATATGTTCCATGCAGATAGTCAGCCGGGGGAAGCGCGTGGCCAAATCACGGTAAACATCCAGGGAATTCGGCCTCCCGGTCCATCACGAAGCCGTGGCTTTCGCCATGCACCAGCAAAGGAATATCCATTTCCTGCATGATGGACAGGGTAGCTTCCGCATCTTTCATGGCCTTCACGCCGCCTTCGCTGTTCGTGGTGGCTCCTGCCGGGTACAGCTTGATGCCGAACACCAGTTCCTTGATCCGGGACAATTCCTTTTCTGAATAGGAGCGGAAAAATGCCGTCATGTACGGCTGGAATACATCGTCTCCGCAAGCGTCCAGCACCTGCTGCCGGTAAGCCTGCACCGCACCCGCATCAGCCACCGGAGGCACCAGGTTGGGCATGATGACCGCCCCGGCAAAAGAGGCGGAACTTAACGGAGCGACCAGCTTCATCATATCGCCGTCCCTCAGGTGAAGATGCATGTCCAACGGGGAGTGCAGTTCCAGAATCATGCCGACATCATGAGGGAAGATTGCGCCCAAATCAAGCACGCTCCCCTGCCCTGCAGGAAAGCAATTCTCCGACGGTAAGGGAAAACGGGCATTTTCCCGCAAACCGGAAGGGATGCGGTACGCTTTGCTGCTGTTGCTACAAAGCAAAATCGCCGGGAAACGAATCGTAAAAGCAAATTCTGTCCCAATGCCTCAGAAAAACGCTGTTCTCCCGGACGGCTTTCTTGAAACAGCAGACGGAATGCAGGAACAGTAAAGTCCGAATGCAAAAAAAAGCCGCCCGGAGGCGGCTGTTTTTCCTGAACAAGGTGGCGAAGCGGACGGGGCTCGAACCCGCGACCTCCAGCGTGACAGGCTGGCGCTCTAACCGAACTGAGCTACCGCTCCATAACCTTGATGCCGTCCCTGCCTTGCGGCGGGGACGTGGAGGCTTATACACGCCTTTATACCCCGGTGACAAGAAAAAAGACTTTTTTGCAACTTCTGCAACCGTCGGCGGTTTGTACGGTGAAGAAACCGTAACTTTTCAGTTACCCGATTTATTTCAATACAGCAATAACTTCTCAACTTTATTTGTTTTAGTTTGACAACAATTAACCGGTTTTGACATAACACCCCCATGCTTCAGACTGCCGCGGATATCACAGCCTCCGTTCACAAATTCTGAGACGATCCTTCACCAGTTCAAAAGGGATAACCTGAATGAGGTGGACCAGAGCCATTACCAGAAAATCATGGGGCTTTCCGTCCGGCAGATGAACGCCCTGGGTGCCCTGAACCACCTGATGACCAACCGCCAGGAAGGCATTCCCCTGAAAGAGCTTGCCCATTATCTCCGCATGAGCATTCCCTCCACCTCCCTGCTGGTGGACAGCATGGTGAAGAAAGGCCTGTTCGACCGCAAGGAGAATCCCCGCGACAGGCGTTCCCTGTGCATCCGCCTTTCCGAGGAAGGCGAATCCAGGTTCCAAATGCTTTTCAACGGCATGAAGGAAAAACTGGATACCCTGTTCAGCACTCTGTCGCAAGAGGACAAGGAGAATTTCTGCCGTATTGTGGATACCCTTTACAATCACGTTTACAGTAAATAATACCATATGAAAAAACACACGCATCATCGGAAGGCGCCCCTCCGTCTGCTGGCCGGCTCCGGCCTGCTTTTTTCCCTGTTTGTTCCGGGTTATTCCCAGGGAACGCCGGGAGGGGCTGCAGCCAAACCCAGTACCGTACTCGTCCAAAAAGCCGCCGCTATTGACAGTGCGGTGAACAAGAAGTACATCGGCCAGGTGGAAGCCATTGACCGGGTGACTGTGCAGCCCCGCGTCTCCGGCAACATCGTAGCCACCCGTTTCCGGGAAGGAAAAGTCGTGAAGAAGGGGGATCTCCTGTTCGAAATTGAGGATACGCGCTACAGGGCGGCTGTGGAGGAAGCGATAGCCAAAAAGGCCCAGCTTGAAGCCAAACTGCTTTACGCAAAAACAGTTTTGAACGCTATAACAGGCTGCTGGCCTCCAAATCCGTCTCCATGGACACGGTGGAAAACGCCAAGAGCACCATGCATGCCCTGGAAGCGGAAATCCAGTCCGCAAACGCCGCCATTACGGTAGCGAAGGACGATCTTAACTATACCAGGCTCACGGCACCCAGCACGGGCCGCACAGGCCGCGTCACTTTTTCCACGGGCAATTACATTACCCCCCCACCTCCGGTTCCCTGGTGACCATTACAGGCATCGATGAAGTGTACGTGAAGTTCCCTATCAGTGAACGCGATTTCCTTTCCCTGTTCGGCACCCAGGAAAATATGAAGAAAGACGCTCTTGTGTCCGTCAACCTCGCCAACGGCAAGGCATACGACCAGCCGGGCAGAATTTTCATGACGGACAATACCGTCCAGACGACCACGGACACCCTGAACGTCTGGGCAAAATTCCCCAATCCGGAAGACGTGCTGACGCCCGGCGGCGTAGTCACGGTTAATCTTTCAAAAAAATGTGGACCGCTTCCCGGCGGCCAACATTTCCTCCGTGATGCACGATGCCTACAAGAGCTACGTTTACATCGTCAACGACCAGGGCGTCGTGGAACGCCGGGACGTTACGCTGGGCAACACGGTCAATAATGAACAGTGTTTCAGTTCCGGCGTCAAGGAAGGGGAAGTCGTCATCATCGACGGCATGCACAAGGTGCGTCCCGGCGCCAAGGTGAATCCGGTATATTCCGTTCAAAACTGAGCTACCCATGATTGCGGACCTGTTTATCAAACGCCCCAAATTCGCCATCGTCATCGCTATCCTGATGATGCTGGCGGGCGGCATCTGCCTGAACCAGCTCCCCATTGCGGAGTATCCGGAAATCGCGCCCACCAGCATCAACGTGCAGGCTACCTATACGGGCGCCAGCGCCCAAGTGGTGATGGAAACGCTGGCTTCCCCATTGAGGAAGAACTCAACGGGTTGGAAAACCTGCTCTATTTCTCCTCCAAATCGGATAACACCGGCGGGTATTCCCTGTCCCTGACGTTCAAGAGCGGCACGAATTCGGACATCAACATGGTGAACGTTCAGAACGCCTTGAAACGGGTGGAATACAAACTTCCCAAGGAGGTGACGGACCAGGGCATCAAGATCAGGAAACGCTCCTCTGACATCCTGGGATTCTTCGCCTTCCGGTCCACCAGCATGAGTTCCCTGGAGCTGAACAACTTCGTCAAGACCAGGGTGAAGGATGAGGTCGCCCGCGTACCGGGAATCTCTGCCGTCAACCTGATTGCCGGAAAAAGAATTACAGCATGCGCATCTGGCTGGACGCCCTGCGCATGTCCGCCCTGAATATCACGCCGGATGACGTTTCCAACGCCATCAAGGCGCAGAACGTTCAGGCCGCGGCCGGCTCCATCGGCTCGGAAGGGGAAAACAACTTCATCCAATATAAGGTAAACGTCACCGGACGACTGCAGACCGTGGAGGAATTCAGCAAGATTATCGTCCGCACGGGCCAGGACGGCCACGTTACCCGGCTGGATGACATTGCCCGCATTGAGCTGGGCGCGGAAACCTACACGGGCAGCAGCCGCAACAACGGGGAAGACTCCGTGAACATGGCAGTGTACCGCCTGGATGACGCCAATGCCCTGGAAGCCATGAACGGCGTGAAAGACACGCTGGAGAAGCTGGAAAAACGTTTTCCGGAAGGTGTGAGCTACGTCGTGAGCTACGACCCCACGCAATACATTTCCGCCACCATGGCGGAAATCGTGGAAACGCTTGTCAATCGCCCTGATTCTGGTGGTGGGCATCACGTACCTGTTCCTGCAGGACTGGCGCGCCACGCTCATTCCGGCGCTCGCCATTCCCGTCTCCCTGATAGGAACCTTCGCCATCCTGCTGCCCCTGGGCTTTTCCATCAATGTGCTGACCATGTTCGGCCTTATTCTGGTAATCGGGTCCCTGGTGGACGACGGCATCATCGTGGTGGAAAATACGATGCGCATTCTGGAGACGGAGGATCTCTCGCCGGAAGAAGCCACCAGGAAGAGCATGCACCAGATTACAGGCGCCATCATCGCCACCACGCTGGTGACGGTAGCCATTTACGTGCCCATCGCCTTCTTCGGCGGCATGGTGGGGAACATTTACATGCAATTCTCCGTAACCATGTGCGTGGCCCTCTGCCTTTCCGCAATCAATTCCCTGACGCTCAGCCCCGCGCTGTGCGTTCTGCTGCTGAAAAGGAAGCAAAAAAAGAAACAGAGCAGGTTCAGCCTCTTCCGCCCCCCTTCAACGCCTCTCTGGAATGGGCGCGCAAAAGCTATATCAAATGCGCCGGCATCATGGTGCGCCGCGCGTGGCTTACGCTGATTCTGCTGGCCGCTGTCCTGGTCGGCAACTGGAAACTGTTTGAGACCGTACCCAAATCCTTCCTCCCGCCGGAAGACAAGGGCACCGTTTTCTGTGATATCCAGCTGGCCCCGGGCGCCACGCTGGGCCGTACGGAACAGGCCATGCGCAGTGCGGAACAGAAGCTGATGAGCATCCCCGGCGTGCGCCAGGTTTCCTCCACTTCCGGATTCAGCTTCATGGGCGGCAACGGAGAAAACCTGGGCATGTGCATCGCCCAGCTTGACCCCTGGGACAAACGCAAGACGCCGGAGCTCTCCCTGGATTCCATCATGCAGAAAGCTTCCGTTCTGTGTGATGAAATTCCGGCGGCCAAGGCCACCGTGTTCAGCCCGCCCGCCATCATGGGGCTGGGCCTGACGGGTGGCGTCTCCTTCATGCTCCAGGCCAGCGGGGAGGAAACTCCCAAAGACCTGGAACGAGTGACCAACGACCTGCTGGACAAAATCAACAAACTGCCGGGAACCATGTACGCCCGCAGCGCGTATGAGGCGAACACCCCCCCAGCTTTTCCTGAACATCGACCGTGAAAAGGCTCAGAGCATGCACGTGCCCGTCAGCCGCATCTTCACGACGCTTCAAAGCAAGCTGGCCTCCATGTACATCAATGATTTCAACCTGATCGGCTACACGTTCAAGGTGAAGATGCAGTCTGCGGCAGAGGACCGCACCACCATCAATGACATCATGAACACCTACATTCAGAACGATCAGGGGCCAGATGGTGCCGCTCAGCTCCGTAGCCACCCTGTCTTACATGGTGGGGCCGCGGCAAATATCCCGTTTCAACCAGCTCATGTCCGCAGAAGTGACCGCCCAGGCAAAACCCGGCGTCAGCAGCGGCGAGCTGATGAACCAGATTGAGGCTATTCCGCTGCCGGAAAATTACTCCATCACCTGGACGGACATGAGCTATCAGGAACGGCAGAACGATGGGAAAATCGTCCTGCTGATGGGTATGGCCCTGCTCTTCGGCTACCTGTTCCTGGTGGCGCAATATGAAAGCTGGACGGTTCCCATTTCCGTCATTGTCTCCGTCTCCGTCGCCCTGTTGGGCGCTTTGCTCGGCCTGATTATCTGCAACACGCCTCTAAGCATTTACGCTCAGCTCGGCCTGGTGATGCTGGTGGGCCTGGCCGGGAAAAACGCTATTCTGATGGTGGAGTTCTCCAAGATGGAGCGGGAGCGCGGCGTTCCCATCCAGGAAGCCGCCCTGGAAGGGGCCAGGCAGCGCTTCCGCGCCGTGATGATGACGGCCATTTCCTTCATCATCGGGGTATTCCCCATGGTTATCGCCTCCGGAGCGGGAGCGGCAAGCCGCAAAGCCATTGGCATCTCCACCTTCTACGGCATGATTCTCGCTACAGTGGTGGGCATTCTGTTCATTCCGGCCCTGTACGCCATGTTCCAGCGTTACCGCGAATGGGTGAAAGGCCTGTTTGCCGGAAAGGCGGAATAAATGTAAAGGAAAACTGCTCCATGAAGGACGGGGCGGCCCTGGCCGCTCCGTCTTTTTCTTTTTTATGCTTCAGCGCCTCCCGCGGAGTTACGGACAAGAGCGGCTATTTGACCTGCTCGTACAAATACAGGTCAAAATCTTCAAAATGTTCCTTCAGGACGGCACGCTCCAGCCGGTTCTCAAATGGAGGAAGAAAAGTATCCGCCGGATATTCCCCCTTTACTTTGGAAACCCACATGCGGGACATGGCCGGCATCATCAGGGAAAAAATCTCCGCACCCCCGATCACCATGATTTCCGGGTCCATCAATTCCAGACATTCCAACTCCCCTGCGGAATGAACCACCTGAACGCCTTCCGCCGTCCACGCCGGGTCACGGGTCAGCACGATGTTCTGCCTGCCGGGAAGAGGCCTGCCTATGCTCTCATACGTTTTCCGGCCCATCAGCACGGGGTGCCCCGTCGTAATGCGCTTGAACGTCTTGAGGTCGTCCGGCAAATGCCAGGGGAGCGCCCCCCGGTAACCAATGCCGCGGTCGGGAGCCATGGCGACCACTCCTGTATAAGTAACGGGTTGTGACATGATGGATTAAGGGATGAATGTTCTAAACGGAGATGGGAGCCTTGATGTGCGGCAGGGGATCATACCCCCACGAGCTCAAAATCTTCATAATGGAATCCGTCAATGGTTTTTACCTCCGGATTGAGCTTCATGACCGGAGACGGCGTGGAGAGTTGTTCCCCTCGCTTGGTCCAGATGGTTCCGGTACAGGTGCAGATCCCCCGGAACGGCGGATGAATCCTCGCCATACCGCATGCCTGGGCGGTCATAAGCAGCAGCAGCGCATAGGAAGCAATGTTGAAGCGGGAACCCCCAAAGATCCGCGCTGCGTGCTGGTAAAGCTGGAGGGATGTCGTGCTTTTCTTCTCCCGGCTGGGCGGGAATCGCAAAAACTGGAACAGGAATGGCACGGAGGGAGGGCCATGTCATCCACCAGGGCCACATTCCACGCACCGACGATGTGCCTGAGACCATGGATTGTGCCAGGCCGTCAACCAGTCTGGCAATCTGGTCAATGGGCTTGCCGTCGTTTCCTCGGCCAGCAGCGCCACGCGCGCGCCGTACACACGGCCCCAGATCTCCGTTTTTCGTCGGCCCATCATCCCAGATGCTGACGCCGCCGTTGTTTTTCAAAATCTCTTGATATTGGTCTCCTTTCAGGAACCGAGAAGCCTCTCATAAATGATGGAGCGTAATGAAGCTTTGGTGGTGTTATTGAAAAACCGTCGCGCAAATCATGGCTGCTCTGCCGCCCGAACACGCCGATGCCTGCTCCGGCAGGTCCTCCCGCCCTGCCCCATTGCTCAGGACATCCTCCAAAGTGCCAATACTGCTTCGGCCTCTTAAATATGCTTTTCTAATCCCTGGACCCGTGATAATACGAGCATGCGCCACCTTATATCATCTCCTGCTCCAAAAAGCCAGCTCACTCCTTCCCTCGCCGTTTTCATCTGCATTTTGTCCGGTTTCGTTCGTGCGGATTGCCTGAAGAGCCATCATTTGATTTGCCGCCTTTTGCCGCCATTGCGTGGCGTGCCTTTCGCCTGGATTCCGGCCTCCACCATACGCGCACGCCTTCAGGGAACAATCGCGTGGTCACTTCCCCTCGCCGCATGCTTCCATGGTTGCCGTCCTCTTTACTCTGATCTCTGACGCCGGAGACTCAGCGGATATGGAACGCGCCGCCGCCAGATCTGACGAATCCGCATGCTGAACTGACGGATAAAATTACAAATTGCGGTTTTGGTTCCGTATGCCGTGCCAGTCATCCAACACGGCGAAAAATTCGCGCACGCTTCATTATCGTGCGGTTGCCTGTCAGCCGCGGTAACCCTCCGCCTGCTATTCACCTAACAAGCGTATCTACTTTGCCCTTCTGAAGCATGAGTGAACCATTGAGCCTTTCAATGGAACGCTTTGAGTAAATATCGCGGCCGAACTTCCGCAACCAACCGAAAGTCCAGTATGTGACTGCCCACCCGCCTTTATCGGAGGCATGAATAAGTGAAGGAATACCCGGGCAAAGCGCTTCCCAATGGCGACACGTTTCTTCAGCTTGGGCCTT